>Ga0154550_113_pt1 | contig 487313 bp, 420 predicted proteins | sample RifGroF2_FD_105693 | JGI IMG/M metagenome (GOLD analysis project Ga0154550, IMG submission 105693) | Bacteroidetes bacterium GWF2_33_16 | reverse complement strand
ATATAAATACGCTAAAAATAACAACATAAAAAAACCGTCTCAGATTATCTTTTGAGACGGCTTCTTTTTAATTATTACTTCAATTTAGATCTTTTCTGGAATTTTTTCTTCAGGATGTTCCGCTTTAAAATCAATCCAGTATTGTTTAATTGTTGATCTTACTTCTTTTCGCAACAGAAGTATGCCAAACAGATTGGGTACTGCCATAAACACTACAGTTAATAAGGAAAGATTCCAAATAATTGTAGTATCGGTAAAAGATGCAAAGAAAAATGCAGTAACGAATAAAATCCGGTAAATAATTACATATTTAGAACCGAACAAGAATGTAACCGATCTATCACCATAGTATGACCAGGATATGGCAGTTGAAAATGCAAAAAGCATAATTCCTATTGCGACAATATATTTACCCCATTTGCCAAAGAAGCTTCTTGTAAATGCAATGGTTGTAAGCTGTGCACTATGAACAAGCGATTGGCCTTCTATCTTTATTGATGCTGGCAAGTCAATAATTTTGCCTGAAGCAACTTTTAAGGAACCTGTAAATAAATCATTTTTATTATAGAATGTTGTATTTTCTGCAATAGATCTTGCATGAATCATGGTAATTGGATTAGTTAATTTCCCATTTTCAATATTTAAACTACCATCAAATAAAGCAAGTTTATCCCCTCCGTTAAGATGATGTCTTATTTGATCAATATGAATAGTATTTGATTGATTATACGTATTGGCCAGTATCTCTATATCCGTATTCTGGAATTTATTCATTACTTTCTCGTTCCATACTCCAGACGAAAGCAATACCAACCCAGTTAAGGTGCAAATTATTATTGTATCAATAAAAGGTTCAAGAATTGAAACCATACCTTCTGAAACAGGTTCGTGTGCCCTTGCAGCTGAGTGTGCGATAGGAGCAGAGCCTTGGCCAGCTTCATTTGAAAATAATCCGCGATTTACACCTTGATTAAGTGCGAATGCGAAACTAGCACCTATGAATCCTCCGGTTGCAGCAGTTCCTGTAAATACATTCTCGAATATTGAGAAAAACGAAGGTATAATATTCTCATAGTTAAAAAGGATTACTGATAATGCGCCAATAAAATATATTATAGCCATACCAGGAACAAGTTTCTCTGTAACTTTAGCAATACGCTTTATTCCACCAATAATAATTAATGCTAACAATACTGAAAGTACTGCGCCAGTTATGATATGCTTAATTCCAAAGGTTGCATAGATTGAATCGGAGATACTAACTATTTGGGGTAAACTGCCCGAGCCAAAAGAGGAAAGTATGGTTGCTGCTGCGAAGAATATGCCCAGCCACTTACCTGTTTGTAATACTTTTGTGTTTTTGAGAGTAATATTTAGTCTTTTTTTCATGTAGTACATTGGCCCACCTGAAACCATTCCCTTTTCATCAAAATCCCTGTATTTATGCGATAATGTAACTTCTACAAATTTGGTACACATTCCAAGAAATGCAGTTAACAGCATCCAAAATAAGGCAGCAGGTCCACCGAGGTGGATGGCTAATGCAACACCAGCAATATTGCCTGTACCAACTGTACCTGATAAGGCTGTGGCTAAAGCTTGAAAATGAGATGTATCGCCTTTATCACTTTTTTTATCAAATTTACCTTTTACTATTTTTACTGCATGTTTAAAATATCGTATTTGAGGAAATTTAAGATAGAAAGTAAAGAAAATACCTGTACCAACTAAAAAATATACAAACCACTCATTTCCACCTAAATAACTGTGGAGTGACATAAAAAAATTGTTTACCTGTTGCATAAAATTCGCTTTCTATTAAATTTAAACTCATACCATAACAAATGTAATAATATTTGCTAAAGTTCAAAATCCAAAATTTTTTTAATTGGATTCATTTTAATGAAAAGGGTTTAAAAAAAGCCCGAAGTTTTTTTTCGGGCTTTAATAGAAATGTGTCTATATTATTGAGGGATTTTCACCTTGTCGTCTTTTGTTATGCCTGACACTACTTCAATATTAATTCCATCCGATAATCCGGTTTGTATTAATCGTTTTTCAAATATTTGTGGAGCAGTTTCAACTTCGACATAAGCAGAATCGTGCTGAAAAGTCAAAAGGCTTTCTTCAATGGCTAGTACACTATCTTTTCTTGATAATACAATATCAGCATTGGCACTATATCCAGCCCTGATGAAATAATCATTTTTAAGTTCTACAGATGCTTTTATTTCAAATTGTATTGCTCCATTTTCTACAACTCCCTTTGGAGCAATATACTCGAGGTTGGCATTAAATTGGGTTTCTTCAATTGCTCCAATGGTTAATAAAAGTACCATGCCGGTTTTTATTTTACCCACTTCTGTTTCATCAACCTTGCCTTCAAAAATCATTTCTCCCATATTCGCAATTACAGCAATTGTTGTTCCGGCATTAAAGGTGTTGCTTTCAATAACTGAGTTTCCTTGTTCTACAGGAACATCAAGTACCATTCCTTCTATTGTCGATCGGATTAAGGTATTTGTTGTATTTTCTGAGTTTTTTGTTACCCCTTCTTTAATTAGCTGCAAGTTATTTTCAGATGCATTAAGTTCTGATTTTGCTCTGTTTAACGAAATCTCATATTGCTGAAATTCTGCAGCCGGAATAACACCTTCATCAAAAATCTTTTTTTGTCTGTCATAAATCAGTTTTGCATCATCATAATTTATTTTGGCATTTTCTAATCGGGATTCAGCATTATTAAGGTTAATCATATTTGGAATAATACGAACTTTTGCAATTAAATCACCTTTTTTAACCATTTGCCCCGGATTGATGTATAAATCTTCAATGATTCCGGAAACCTGGGGCTTAATTTCTATCTCTTTTCTTGGTACAACCGATCCTGTGGCTACAGTTTTCTTAATAATATTTGTAACCAAAGCTGTTTTAGTTTGATAAACTATGGGTGCTTTTTTTGATTTCTGGTACAAAAAGTATATCGTTGCTATAAATACTCCGATAATGATTACCAACACAATTATTCTGATTATTCTTTTCATTTTATATTATTTATTTTGATTTATTCACTACGTAACGCATCAATTGGTTTTATGCTAACAGCTCTTTTTGCAGGAATTAACCCGGCAAAAATACCTGATATAATTAGTATAATTAATGCTGAAAGTGCTACATTAAAATCAACCTCAGGATTTTTAAACATTTCTGAACTGCCACCACCAGATTTTAATCCAAAATTAATAAGTTCTATTAACCAAAAACCAGCTACCAAACCAATTGAACCTGCAATGGAAGTTAAAAATACCGATTCGTTAATGATTTGAATAATTACTCTCATGGGGGTGGCGCCCAAAGCTCTCTGAATTCCAATTTCTCTGGTTCGTTCCTTAACTATAACTAACATAATATTACTAACGCCAATTACACCTGCAAGCAAGGTTCCAATGCCTACAATCCATATTAAGCCGCTGATTCCTGCAAAAAGACCTTTCATTTTTTTAAATTCTTTCGATACATTAAATCCACCAACAGCTCTTTCATCTTCAGGAGCAATAGAATGTCTCACTTTTAGAATTTCTCTTGCTTTCTTTTCAACCACGTCAACAGGAACATTATCATGCGCTGTCATAGCATACCAACCTACATTATCGCCAAAGTTGTAAATTCGTTGAAGCGTAGTAAACGGCATATGAATATTTTGTTCTTCTCGTTCGGCCTGTTGTCCATTCTTTTTTGATTTAAAAACACCCACAACTTTAAAGTACACTCCATTAATTTTAATATATTGATTTAATGGATCTTCCTCAGCCTCAAACAATACCTCAACAACCCTTTTTCCAATAACCACGACTTTGCGGTCATTTTTAATATCCAGATCATTTATATACCTGCCTGATGTCATTTTAATTGGATCAATCTTATTCCATGCGGGATAATCACCAAAAATAGTAAATGCACCGGTTTTATCATTTCTTACAGCATTGTTTGCACCATCACCACCCCAGCCCTGCAAACGAGGCGAAAGATCTTTTAATTCAGGAATTTTTTCCAATAGTGCTTCTGTATCGCCGTTATTAAACCTGTAAAATCGACCTCTGGGAAAGCCTTTGTATGGAATACTTGTTTGCTGTGTCCACATAAAACAACTATTGGTGGCAAAATCTCCCATATTTTGAAAAACTGCATTTTGCAATCCTTTACCTGAACCTAACATTATGATTAACATAAAGATACCCCAGAATACACCAAATGCGGTAAAGAATGTGCGGACTTTATTTTGTCGCAACGTATTAATTATCTCTTTCCACTTATCTATATCAATCATCTTTTAAACTTTTTATTCGTCTCTTAATGCATCAATAGGTTTAATACTTGCCGCTTTGCGTGCAGGTACGAATCCAGCCAGCGTTCCTGAAAGAATTAGCAATAGTGTTGCACTTACTGCAATCCGGAAGTCTGCTTCAGGATTTAAAAAGAAATCAGATTTTACATAGGGTGATATAAGCTCAAGTAAACCAACTCCCAAAACAAGACCAATATAACCGGCAAAAGCGGTAATTGCAATCGACTCTAAAAGTATAAGCCCAATTATTGATGACGGAGTAGCTCCAATTGCTTTTCTAATTCCGATTTCTTTAGTTCTTTCTTTAACAACAATTAGCATAATGTTACTTACACCAACTATTCCAGCTATAATTGTTCCAATACCAATTATCCATACGAATAACCGAATTCCGGCAAATAAATTCTGGAATCTTTTTAATTCTTCGATGTTATTATTTATAAAAATTGCCCTCTGATCATTTTTATCAAACGAATGTCGCTGTGCAAATTGATTTCTAATATTTTCCTCAATTTTAGCACTTTCTTCAGCAGTCGCATTTGAAGTAAAAGCAAGATTATTAATTTCGACACCACCGGTAAATATCTTTTGAGCTGTTGTAACAGGAATGTAAACCCTTTGGTTATCTCTTTCTGAGCCATCCTCGAATAATCCGATTACTTTAAACGGGATATTATTTATATTTAGATATTTACCAAGAGCTTCTTCATCCTTAAAAAGTACATTTTTAACTACAAGACTCATGGCTACTACTTTACGACTTTCGTTAATATCGATATCGTTTAAAAAACGTCCTTCGATTATTTTAATGTTTTCAAGAGCTTTAGTTCCTGGATGAACAGAGACAATATCGTAATTACCATATTCTCTTTTGTATGACAAAATACGTTGTCGCCAAACATTAACTCTGGATGAAAGGTTTTCTACCTCTTTATTATCTCTTTTGGTCAAATCAAAATCTTGGTTAGTAAAACGAATTTGTCTTCCGGGTTTTAGTCCTTTAAAAGCCATGCTGGTTTGTCCCTGGTAGATCCATATGCTATTTGTTGCATCTTGCTCGAATTGCTTTTTAACCCCATTTTCTAAACCACGACCTGATCCCAGCAAAATTATTAGCATAAATATACCCCAGGCAACACTAAATCCTGTAAGAAAAGTGCGTAGCTTGTTTTTCTTAATGGTTGCTAAAATCTCTTGCCATTTGTCTATATCAAACATATATATCTAGTTGTATTGGCCGTTTTCAATAATACCATCACGTAATCTGATAATGCGATCAGTTCTTTCAGAAATATCTTTTTCGTGAGTAACAATAATAATAGTTTTCCCTTCTTTATTAATTTCTTTGAATATATCCATAACCTCGAGCGATGTTTGTGAGTCAAGTGCTCCGGTGGGTTCATCAGCTAAAATTACTTTTGGATTTGCTATTAATGCTCTTGCAATAGCAACGCGTTGTTTTTGACCACCCGATAGTTCACTGGGTAGATGCTCAGCCCAATCTCTGATACCCATCTTATCAAGATATTCGAGTGCTATTTTATTTCTTTTTTTACGGCTTACTCCTTGGTAATATAATGGAAGTGCAACATTTTCCATTGCATTTTTAAATGATATTAAGTTGAATGACTGAAAAACAAATCCAATCATATTATTTCTATAGTAAGCAGCCTTCTTTTCAGAGAGATTATTCATTTCGGTGTTATGAAGTTTGTATAACCCCACATCGTATGCATCTAGTATGCCAAGAATATTTAAAAGAGTTGATTTGCCTGAACCAGAAGAACCCATAACAGAAACAAGCTCACCTTGTTCAATTACCAAATCAATGCCTTTTAAAACATGCAATTTATTGGCGCCCATGGCATAGGATTTATGAATATTCGTTAAATGAATCATTATATTTTAGAAATTTTGAGTATTAAAAATAGGTTTACCAATTATTATGCCATAACGCATTTAATATTTATAACCAGATAAATGCATTAATGATTTAGTTTAAAACAGAATATTTTATGCACGAAACTGAACAAAAAACGTACGTAAACGGACAAATAATATATTAAAGGGTCAAATTATTTAACAAACGGCATTTGTTACATTTATTTATTAATTTTATAGAACTATATTAACTACAACTAATGGAATGCTTTCAAAAATATTTTATTCATAATAAGGAGATTAAACTTTGCTCTGATTTTGACGAGAATCTCTACTCTAAAGGTACATCGGTTTATGAAGTAATACGAATTGAGCAAGGTGTAGCGTTGTTTCTCGAAGATCATTTGGAAAGACTTTTTCAATCGGCTCATATTTTAAACCTAAACATAGATGAACGTTTTGATGATATAAAATCAACGATAAAAGAACTTGTTAGAATCAATTCAGTTTTAATTGGGAAAATAAAGCTGATGGTGCACTTTAATTCTGAAAACAATAAACAGCATGACTTTTTAATTTATTTTAATCCACATTACTTTCCAACTGTTCAAGAATACAAGAATGGTGTTAAAACAGGATTGTGCACCGCTATAAGAACAAATCCTAATGCCAAAATGCACAATACAAAAGCACGACTTAAAGCAAATCATATTATCGCAGAAAAGAAATTATTCGAGGTTATTTTAATGGATAAAGATGGATTTATGACCGAAGGAAGCCGATCAAATGTGTTATTTATTTCCGAAGATTCGGTTATAAGTGCGCTCGAAAAAGATATTTTACAAGGTATTGCCCGCAAAAATGTAAAACGTATTTGTCTGGAGAATAAAATTCCATTTATTGAAAGAAAAATTCATTTTAACGAATTGTCACAAATGGATGCCTTATTTCTTACTGGTACTTCGCTTAAAGTATTGCCCGTTTCAGCTTTCGAAGAAATTAGATTCTCGGCTGAAAATCCACTTTTGCACAAACTGATGCATTTATACGATTTGAAAATCGAGAAATATATTAAAAAGAATTTAAAGTGAGCTAAAGTGAGCTAAAGTAAATTAAAGTGAGCTAAAGTTGTTTAATCTGATTGTTGGCTTGAATTTCTTTGGCAGTTTTAACCACCGGAGGAGGTAGTCAGGAGTAAATTAAAGTGAACCATAACAAATTAACTTAACAGTATTTGAATGGATTTAGTTAAATCTACCCCATCCAGTTAATTGAATGCTTGGTTTCTGTAAAAGGATTTATCTTACCAAATAAGAAATCATCTTCTCTTCCGGGTGCATTGTAACACATCATTGGATGCATCGACTCTATTTTTTGTTGAATAGAAATTCCCGAAACGATTTCTTTTGCATTATTTCCCCATAAAAACCATATTATATCAGGCTGGTTCTTCGAAATAAATTGTAATAATTTTGATGTAAATGGTCTCCAGATTTTCTCATGGCTATTCGATTTTCCAATCTCACAGGTAAACGATGTATTCAGTAACAAAACACCTTGTTTTTCCCACTCAACGAACAATTGATCTGGGCTTTTAATTATGAATGATTTATCAATCTGTGTTTTAATATCACTAAATTTAAGATATTCACCCTTATAAGCATAATAAATAGCTCGTACAATATTTTTTAATGAGATATTATTAAATGTTTGATTCCATGTTTTTAATGTTCCCACTTCAAAAGCTCTACCTGTGGCAACGCCTGGCTGTGGGTAGGGATCCTGACCAAGAATAATTATTTTTACATGGTTTAATGGGATTGACATAAAATGTAAAACACGTGAAACCGGAGGAGTGAAGTTGCTTTGAGTAATTTTATTTTCAATTGTTGCCAGTAGATCAATATTTTCTGTAGAAAGAAAATTATTCCAGCTTACATCTATTTTATTCAGAGAGTCTAATAAACTTATATTATACATACATCAAATTTAATTTACTATTGGTCCTTTAAACATTTTCCAGAAACCAAGTTCGCGTTTAATATGATAAAAGTGCTCGTGCAATTCAATTAGTTTCCTTGGCGACCAATTCCCAATGGCATATTGACAATGAATAAGTTTCTGGTTTTCTAAAACCAGAACTTTTTTAAACCAGAGCTTCCCTTTTATTATTAGGTCAATTTCTGAAATATTTGCAGTATACTGTTTATGTAATTCGCTTTTTCGCAAAATAGCAATTGAAACCGAATCTCCATCAATAATGAATTTACCTAAATGAAAAACTGCATATTTTAGTAATAAAATATCCCGAATCGATAACAATAATGCAAGGCCAATAATTATTTTGGTTTCGAGCCATGAATAGGGAGGTAGAATAAGAAATAAAAGAGTTACAATATCTGGTATATAAAGAATTAAATTATGCTTTGCAAAAAGGAGTATTCTGCCTAAATAATCTTGATCATTTATCGATGAAAAATAATGATAGTGCATAAATACAATGTATTTAAATCAATCGAAAAAAAACTAAATGGTAAATATTAAAAAATAATAGGAAAATTATTGAACATCGGTAACAAATTTTTGCTTCTTGGCAATTCGGATTATTTCATCTTCGTCACCAGCATTAAGTTTTAACATAATGTTAGCCAGATAGGTGTCAATTGTGTTTTGATTAACATTTAACTTATTGGCAATATCCTTTCTTCTTAAATTACCGGCAAAAAACTCCACTATCTGCATTTCTTTTGTTGTAAGTGAATCGAGCATATTCTTTTGCGAATCGTGCCCGTTTGCACCATTCATGCCAAATTTCGACTTAAATTGGTGGCAATAAAAATAGTTTCCGATCGAAACTTGTCGAACGGCCTCAACTAACTCGCTAATACGTGAGTTTTTCGAAACAAAACCACGTGCTCCATTTTTAGTTAACTGTTCAACAAACCAGTTCTCCATATACATTGTAAAAACAATTACTTTAATGTTAGAAAAATCATTCTTCAGTTTCTCTGAAAGTTCAATTCCATCCATTCCGGGCATCGAAATATCAGTAACAATAATATCGGTATTTTTTTCTTCTAACAACTTTAGAACTTCCAATCCGTTCTTCGCTGTACCAACTACTTCAATGTCTTCTTTGGTTTTAAAAAGGGTGACTAAGCCAAATAATGACACATCATGATCTTCTGCAATAATAATTTTAATCTTATTTTCAGTTTTCTTATTTGTAAAGCTTGAATTGAGCGGGATAGTGTAATTTATAAGCGTTTCATTGCCTTTACTGCCATCAGTTTCATATTTGCCACTTAATAAAAACATGCGTGATATAATAGCATTTAGCTTGTCGCTTTTTTGGTTCAGGATATCAATATATTCACCTTCTATATCAATAAGAGAACTAATATAATTCATATGACGGGTAAGCGAAATCGTAATGTTGGTGTTTTTTATATTATCGCAAATAAGGCTTAATGTATCGTCGAAAAGCTTATAAAGATGATTTTGAAGATCTGTGCTTATTTCGAACCATTCGTCGTTTGGATATAAATTGATGGTAACCTTGTTTGCAGTAAATGTTTCGGTTAAATTATTAAAAAAATCATGTATATATATTCCACGGGCGTTTTTTTCACGATTGATTTTCTCAGTAATAGTTTTTAACTGACTGTAAGTATCGTCAATCTGATCAATTACATTCTCATAATCCTGATTCTTACCTTGATCTTTGGGTCCTTTTATATGTTGAATTTTATCTTTTAATCCGCGAATCTTATTTCCTAATTTATCTTCAAGTTCATTGATAACTTTATACTGATCATCTTCGTTCTCTATAAATCTGGTAATTCTTTTCTTTTGTTTTCTTTTAAATAAAAATCTCATAATAGCATAAACTAAAAACGTTAAAACAATATAAACTAAAAAATAAAAAAGATGATTTCTTAAATATGACTTATTGTTTAAAAAATCAATTAAATACCAATTGGTTCCTATTTGTAGGCTTAATTGGGTATTTTCATTTTGATTTTTTTTTAATGTAAATATGGGATCTTCATTTCCCTTTATATCAAGCTTTATCTTTTCTTTAAAATTATCAATAGCTAGCAAAATATCTGATTTAGACTTAAATACATGGTCTGCTTTATTGTTGTTATTAAAATCATTACTGGCAATAAATGTATATTTATTCTCCCCTAAATTTATTGTTTTCATAATAGTGAGATCATCATCAACCTCAAGAATGTTTTCTCCCGATAGTAATTGAATTTTTTGGGTTGCTTCATTAAATGGAAGAAACGAATAATTAATCAGAGTGTCCAAAGTTTTTTCTTTGATTTTTTTCCCATTAAAATTAAAAAACGAAATATTATTAAATTTTTTTAGATCGTTTTTACCCGATTGTATTACTGCAATTTGAGTATTATTTGTTTTGTTATTTATAAGGCTAATTTTTGATTCTGACTGTTTTCCAACAAATAGTATTGGATTAAATAAGTAATTCAATGTATGATTCAGTACTATTAATCCTGATTGAACTCCGTTACCATTACTATTCATAGATTTGTTCGAAAGATAAAACTCAGGTAAGCCATCTTTATTCCCATCGGCAGCGAAAGAGGACGTAACATAAAGATTAAGATCTAAAGTATTAGTTATTGATTTGTTTTCAACATTAAACGTTATAGCTTTACTGTAAAATGGATGTGTTTCTGATCGAAGAATAAAAATAAGTTCCTTTTTTTGATCGGCATCAATATCTATAGCTTCAATTGGTAAAATGGAAAATTGTTCAGGCAAACGGGTAATAAATTGCCTTGAAATAAAACAATCTTTCAACTGGTTATAACTAATTCCATAAAGAAATAAGGAGTCGTTATTATGATTTAAAATAAAAATCTCAATTATCTTATCATTGTTAAAATCACATAAAAATGGAATTGAACCGTTGACTGGTTGATCCATAAATGCAAACAGTGAAATAAAGCTACCCTCGTGATCATATATGTATAATGTAGGCGGAAAAAGATTATCATATATGTAGTAGTTTATTTTCTCACTTTTTCCATCGGAATTTAAGTCTGAATAGCATACAGCACCATTATTGCCAATAACTGATGTTTCTTTAATAATGGCTTTATAATGCGGCAGAAACTTAAGCAATATAAAAATAGTTATAGTGCTTAAAATAAACCCCAGAACCAAAGGATGAAATAAAACTACTCTCCACTTAATGATCACAACTTCCTGTATTATAATGAAAAGATTTTCTCACTTTTTCATAACGTAGATTAAAATTAATACTTTTTTCTAATTTCCAAACAAAAATGTACTCTAAAATTTATATTTAATTTGCTACATTAAATCGATCGGCTGAACCTAAGACAATGATGTATTAGTGGTTAATTTCCTTCATTTTAATGATGAAAAAGTTAAGCGTATAAAAAATAACCTTTTGAATACTGGTGAAGTTTTGTTTGATTAAAAACAATTACCTGCTCAAAACTATTGCGTGATATAATAATTTAGGTATTAATTTCAACTATTAATTTTGCTTTAACAGATTACATACAAACACGAAAAATTAACCTATTTTGCCCCTGCCCCCTAAAGGGAATAGGTTGATTCTGTTTTCTCCCTTCAGGATACGGGGCAAAAAAGCTGAAAAATAAAGTATAAATTCAATTCTGTCAAAGTAGAATTAAAAAGAAATATTTTCCAACAGGATTAATTAATTGCAGTTTATGGTAAATAAAAAAAGAAAGAGTGGTTTCCATACCACTCTTCTCTAAAGACATATATTTTAATATTAATACTTCCACCTATTGGCTAGCGCCACAAGCGATAACATTATGGGCACTTCAACCAAAACACCAACCACCGTTACTAAAGCAGCAGGTGATTGTAATCCAAAAAGTGAAATAGCTACTGCTACAGCAAGCTCAAAAAAGTTACTTGCACCAATCATTGCTGCCGGCGAGCAAATTGGGTGTGGTAGTTTAAGTTTTTTGCCGGCAATCCATGTGATAAAAAATATAAAATAGGTTTGTATTATTAGTGGAACAGCTATGAGTAAAATAATAAACGGATTGTTCAGAATGTTTATTCCCTGAAATGCAAATAATAATACTAAAGTAACAAGGAGTGCCATTATGGAAACTGGTTTTAATTTTGGAAGAAACACCTTTGTAAACCATTCTTCGCCTTTTGATCGTGCCAGCCATTTATGGGTAATATATCCAGCTAATAAAGGAATTACAACAAATATTATAATGCTTGCTACCAATGTATTATACGGAATAGTTATGTTTGTAATACCTAAAAGCAAACCCACAATTGGAACAAAAGCAATAAGTATAATTAAATCGTTTACCGAAACCTGAACTAAGGTATAGTTCGGATCACCATTGGTTAAGTACGACCAAACAAAAACCATAGCTGTACATGGTGCTGCACCCAGTAAAATAGCTCCTGCAATATATTCGCCTGCCAATTCGGGTTCTATAAATGCACCATAAAGCTTTGAGAAGAATATCCATGCAAAAAATGCCATGGTAAATGGTTTAATAAGCCAGTTTACAATAACAGTAAGGATTATTCCCTTTGGCCTTTTTCTTATTTGTTTTATGCTCGAAAAATCTACTTGTAACATCATAGGGTAAATCATTAACCAAATAAGAATTGCCACTGGAATATTTACATTAAAAATCTCCATTTTGCTTAAAGCCTGCATGCTTCCACCAGCAAAGTGTCCAATTGCAATACCTCCAGCTATACATAACGCCACCCATAGGGTTAAGTACTTTTCGAAAAAACCTATTTCTCTTTTTTCTGACATATATTTTTTTTAGGGTTTATTTATTTGCTGTAACTGTTATACTAAAAATACCGGTTTTGTCTTTTTTAAATTTCCGAAGCTCATCGAGTGTCATGTAGTTAAGTAATATGCTATTCGGAATTTCAATTTCTTTTTCCTTTTTGATATTTATTTCAGTAAATCCATTTTTCTCAATGATTTTTATATACTCACCTTTATTAATTGCTCCAGAAACGCATCCTGCATACATTTCAGCATCCAGTTTGATTTTTTCAGGTAAATTGCCTAAAATAACTACATCTGAAACACAGAAATGTCCACCAGGTTTTAGTACACGGTAAATTTCTTTAAACGCCTTTTGCTTATCAGGTACAAGGTTTAATACACAATTAGAAATTATCACATCGTATGTATTGTCGGGTAAAGGCATTTCTTCAATATCACCTTTAATAAATTCAATATTGGTAAACCCAAGTTTCTGATTATTTATTCTGGCTTTTTCAATCATTGCATCTGTAAAATCAATTCCGGTTACTTGTCCTTTTTCTCCGACTATTGCTCGTGCAACAAAACAATCGTTACCGGCACCAGAACCAAGATCTAAAACAGAATCACCTGATCTTATTCCTGCAAATTCTGTGGGTATTCCGCAACCCAATCCTAAATCTGCATCTTTGTTATATCCTTTTAAATGCGAATAATCATCGCTAAAAATAGTGTAATCAACCTCCCCACAACAACTCGATGATCCACAGCATGAGGTTTCGTTTTGCTGTTTAGTTTGCTTAGCTATATAGCTATATTTTTCCTGTACTACCTTTTTTATATCTTTCATATTACTAGTTATTTAAATTATTCTTTGGATATTAACCTTTCTGTAATCTCAACTGCACCTTTAATCGCTTTTTCGCAAACGGTCTCATATAAGCCCTGTTCATGAATTTTTATTTCGTCCTGTTCAATATTCATGTTTAAACAATGCAGCAATTCGAAACAATGAATAGAGCCATTTTGAGACTCAAATTCGTGGAGAAATTCTTCTGTTTTTTTATAGGTAAACTCTTTTTTACTTTCATCCTCATGCAATGTCTTACCAAATTTTGCCCCAAGTACCATTAAAGCGCCCGAAACAGCACCGCAAACGTGTTGTTGCTTTCCCATGCCTGCACCAAAAGCACATGCAATCTTCAGGCATTCATCCTCATTTAGACCTAATTCTGGTCCAAATGTTGTAAAAACAGACTGGGCACAATTAAAGCTGTTATTAAAGTAAGTCAACACTTTTTCGCTTTTTTTCATTTGTTATTTCTTAAGTTGTTCAATATAAAGCTTGTAGAATTGTTCTCTAATCAGGTCGCGAACTCTTCTAAACTCGCTCCAGATGAATTCATCTGTTCCAGTAACATTTGATGGATCTTCAAAACCAATATGCAAACGGTGTTTCACTTTACCCACAAATGCAGGGCAAGCTTCATTTGCTCCGCCGCAAACAGTTATTACGTAATCCCACTCTTCTCCCAAATATAAATCAACCGAATCAGAAGTATGATGACTAATATCAATGCCGATTTCTTTCATTACAGCAACAGCTTTTTCGTTAAGCTTCCCCGAAGCTTCTGTTCCAGCTGAGCGAACAGAAAGATTTTTATCAAACGATTGTAGGAAACCATGTGCCATTTGACTACGGCATGAATTTCCTGTACAAAGTATTAGAATTTTCATATTTTTATTATTTATTGTTTCTTATCTCTTCTTCTTAATTGACAAGCACAAGAACCTGATAATCGTTCATTGTAATCAATTTTAATAGATACTCCATCTCTTTCCCATTCAACCAATCCACCAGCAAGGTTTGCAATGTTTTCAAATCCTTTTTCAAGTAAAAACAAAACAGCTTCTTTACTATGGATTCCCGATGCATCTGCAAAAATCAATGCTTTATCTTTCGGTAGTTCTGAGTATTTTTCTTCGAGAATACTCTTTGGACAGAAGATAGTTTCTTCTACATCAAACATTTTAAATCCGATCATGTATTCTTCGCGAACATCAACTAGTATAGCCCCATTTTGGCAAAGTTCAAATGCTTCGTGTGCAGAAACATGCAACATTCCTGACGAAGAAATTCCTTTATCTTTAAATAAATTATCCATAACTAACATTTTATTGATTCAGAGATTGATATCTCGTTTAAAAACAATGTAAAAGTTTTTTTAATATCATCAATACAGCTGGTGCATAAGCAATAATTAACTTTAAGGCCATCAATCTCTCCATGAATCAGGCCAACTCTTTTCAATTCCTGCAAATGTTGTGAAACCGTTGTACGACTTAGTGGTATTTCGTTTGTGATATCGCCCGAAATGCAGCTCTTACAATTAGCCAAATAACGAAGTATTGCCAATCGTGCCGGGTGACTCATTACTTTTGCAACTTCGGCCATTCGCTGCAAATCCTCATCAAATAAATCGGTTTTTTTGTATGTCATGATTTATTATGTTTAATGACGCAAACATACGACATAGATTTTGCTTAGAAAAGATTCTCGTGTTAAATTTTCGTTAATTTTTTTCAAGTTGATTAAATTAACATGTATTAAATAAACCCAAATTAGAGTATAGTCATCCAATAAAAGTTTATGTATTTTTACTCTTGCCAAATTCATGGATTTATGGTTGCTTGCCCGTTATGTTTTAATCTAGTGAATATCGATACTTTAAAAGGTATTGATAAGAAAGCTTACAGTTACTGCAATTGCTGTAAATTGATTTTTGCTTCAATAGACGATTTACTCTCGCTCGAAGATGAGAAGAATAGATATTTGAAACACAATAATGGAATAGAATATCCCGGTTATGTTAAGTTTCTGAATCAGGCTATTGAACCAGTTAAAGAATTGCTTTTATCAAATATGGAATGTCTTGATTATGGTTGTGGACCAAAACCAACACTAAGCATTTTATTAACACAAATGGGACTTATTTGTAACGATTACGATCCTATATTTTTTCCTGATTTACCTCAGAAAACCTACGACTTTATATTTGCAACCGAGTGCTTCGAACACTTTTATTATCCTAAAAAAGAACTGGAAATTATAAAATCGCATCTTAAACCCAATGGGTATTTGGTGCTAATGACTACTTTATGGGACGATTTGGAAAATTTTTCTTCCTGGCATTATGCCAATGACGATACCCATGTTACGTTTTATCATGCCGAAACGTTAAAGTATATCTCCGAGCTCTTTGGTTTTTCTATTTTACAGATTATTGATAATCGGGTAATTATTTTGCAGAATGCAAATTTAGGATAGGTTTTTATAGTTGGGTATATTAACTATTGATTTTTTGATTACTATTTGCAATTATTTTATTAATTACCTCATCTAAACTATCATTTAAAACATCAATTATAGTAAATGGTTCTGAGCTAAATTTCATAATAACCTCATTTACACACAATCTTCTGTGAGCTATAATCAAGATGTTTATTGAAACTATTTTTTAGTAATCCAATACTGTAAGCCCTAGCCATCTTTCAGGAGTTCGAGCTAACCTGCTTTATTAATAGTAACAGCTTTATTATGAACCTAGTTTTTTGTTGAAAGTATAGGATTACATGATATTATTGAGTGTTTTTGGATTTCAAATCTTCAGATTTTGGATGCTGAAGTACCTTCGTTTTCACCAAAAATGATTGTATTTACAAAATATAGTTTTCCCTGCAGCAATGTCCTTAGTAATTAAAGATATGGGCCTCGATTGTTGTTTTGGAAATACGTTAAAATGATTCTCCTAATGTTCAAGTAAAAGCTTTTTAAGCCTAATTTTTAACAAGTTTTGAAAGTGATTTGCGGAAATATTGAAAGAATAGTGCTTTTTTATTCAAAATGCCTTATAAGTTCTTTTGTTGATATATATCCCGAATGCCTGAAAAACTCTTTCCCAGTTTTATCGAGCAGAACCTGGGTAGGTATAACCGCTATTCCATAAAACCTGAGTAAATCATGATTTTCTTTTTTGGCAACATTTATAAATACCACATTTACTTTTGTTGGGTACAAATCCTGAATCTCCTTCAATACTTTTTCCATTCGTTTACAGGCCGAACATCCGATTGAGCCGAATTCAAGAAAGGTTATTTCGTAAGAATCTACGGTTTTTTCGTAATTATAAACCGAATCAATATATGTCGATACTTTGCTTATGGTTTCAGGTGTAGCCTGCGATAGCACAATGCTTGATGCTGCATTGTTCAGATCACTCTTATAGACGAAAAGAAGAACGAAAAACACTACAATAAACAATAGAAAAAACCAAGTAAAAAATTTCTTCATGATTTTTTAAAAGTTCTTTTTATAACCATCTACTTTATTGGCAAAAATTAATTAAAACATATTAAAATCTAAAATAATCCTCCATAAATCAATCCTGAGATTGTAGCCATAATAATTACTAATATTACATAAATCAGAGTTTTTTGAGTACCTAAAACACCACGAATTACCAACATATTAGGTAATGAAAGTGATGGACCTGCTAATAATAATGCTAATGCAGGCCCTTTGCCCATTCCGGAAGCTATTAATCCTTGTAAAATAGGTACTTCAGTTAATGTAGCAAAATACATAAATGCACCAACAATTGAAGCAAATAGGTTTGACCAAACCGAATTTCCTCCTACAAGCCATTCTATCCATTCGTTTGGAATTACTCCGGCAATAGTTTTTCCATCATGTGTTGAACCTAATAAAAAACCGGCAGTAATAACACCAATAGCCAATAGTGGTAAAATTTGTTTAGCAAATTCCCATGTTGATAAAGTCCATTCTTTGTTGTCTTCATCTTTTTTATCGAAAAGGGTGATAATACTTAATGATACTATACCAACAATCATTGGAACCAGTGGACTTAACTTTTGACTTTCAATAAAATTTGTAGCTAATATTGCTGAAACAATCGTTGCAATGGCTGCATATAGTACCCACTGCCATTTAATCTTTAGAATATAGATTAATGAAAATCCTAGGAATAAACTAAAAAATCCTGTTATATACCATTTATAAGCCCAAATGTAAAACCAGGTGCTTGAAGTATCGCCGCTTGAAGGTGCACCCCAATTAGCAAATACCAAAATCACTACAAGTGTAAAAAAGTGAAATGATGTTTGCCACATAGGTCGTTTCTCAGGCTGCAACTGAATATTCATTTGCTCTTCGCGTTTAACTTTTTCTTCTTTTCTGTATATAAGCGACATGGCAACACCAATAATTACGCTAAATGCAATTGCGCCAATAGTTCTGGCTACTCCCATTTCGAATCCTAAAATACGTGCTGTTAAAATAATTGCAAGAATATTAATTGCCGGACCCGAGTATAAAAAAGCTATTGCCGGGCCTAAACCTGCACCACGCTTATGAATACTCGAAAACAAAGGCAATATTGTGCACGAACAAACTGCTAAAATAGTTCCTGAAACAGCTGCCACAGTATATGCCAGCCATTTCTTTGCATTTGCTCCAAAATATCTTAGCACAGATCCCTGACTAACAAATACTGAAATAACACCCGCAATAAAAAATGCAGGTAATAAACAAAGCACAACATGTTCTCTTGCATACCATTTTACAAGGTCGAAGGTGGCAGCAATGGCTGTATTAAACCTTTCACTTTCGATTGGTAGAAAGAAGGCAACACCAAATATAATTGCAATCCATATAAGGATTTTTATTTCTTTTCTTGTTTCCATAATTTTAAATTGTTCGTAAAAAGACGAACTAGATTATTAAAATTTTTTTAAATAAATACGATAATAGTGTAATAAATACCTACTAATAAGAATAGAACAGCAATTACTCTTCTAAACCAAAGTTCGAATGTTTTAATTTTATTGTATAAACTTCCTATTCCAGATACTGTATAGGCTATAACCCATGCAAATAATATAACAGGCAAACCTGTAGCAATAGCATAAAATATTGGTAAATACAATCCGGAAGAACTTGTAATAGTCATTGGTATCAACATTCCAAAGTATAAAACACCACTATACGGGCAAAATGCTAGTGCAAATAAAACGCCTATTAATAATACATCCCAGTAGTTCGTTTTTTCTTTCTGTTGCATTTTATCAGAAAATTTACCAAATCCAGGAATATTTATTTTTATTACACCTAACATAAATAAGCTAATAAGAATTAACAGCGGACCTAAAAATTTTTCGCCATACTGTTGGAAAAATCCTGATATTTTAAATTTATTTGCACTGAAATATAAAATAAAAGCTAAGCCTGTGTATGATATAACACGACCTAAAGTGTATATCAATCCATTTATAAAAACTCTCTTCTGGCTTTGTATATCGCGACTGATAAAACCTATTGCTGTAATGTTGGTAGCCAAAGGGCAAGGGCTGATAGCAGTCATCAGTCCAAGGATAAATGCAGAAAGTATAGGTAAATTACTATTTTCGATTAATGAAGTTAAAAAATCCATATGAATCGATTATAGAATAAAACCATCTATAGTTTCTTTAATTTTTTCTTGTAATTTCTCAGGATTTGAACGGGCATTCATAAATCCTTCGCTTGTTAAATCAACTTTTTCGTCACCTTTTACAAATAATAAGCATTGCCCTGAAACACCTAATTTTTCAGCTATTTCCTTTGCTTTATCTTCGTCAAGATTTAACGATTTAAATGTGATTGTCCCATTTTCCATCTGATCAGCATAAGTCTCTTTTAAAAACTCAAGGGTTTTTTCTTCAACAGCTATACAAGTTGGGCAACGTCGTGTAAAGTGAAAATAATAAACTTGTATATCTTTTGCAACAGTTGTTTCTGAATTGTCATTTTTGTCTGCACTTTGTGCATTACATGAAAATAAGAGAGGGAAAATAATACTTGTTAAAAATAAAATTTTTAAAGATTTCATGATTTATTTATTATTTGAAGTTAATATTTCTTTTATCTCATTTTCCGAAGGAATTCTTCCACTTAGAACTATTTTACCATTAATTACTAGTGCGGGTGTTCGCATAACTCCATAGTTCATTATATCCACAATATCTTCAACTTTAGATACATCAGCATTAAGCCCTAATTTCTCAACAGCTTCTTTGGTAAGTTTTTCAAGCATTTTGCATTTTGGGCAACCAGTTCCTAAAACTTTTATTTCCATAATTTAAATATTTCGTTGTTCGTAGAATTGCGAACAAAGATATTAAAAAAACTATTCTTCAAAAAAATTACTAAATATTTTTTTTGCTTCGTTCCAGTTTTTTTTATTTAAACAGTATTTAATTTTTGGTAATTCTATTTCACCTTGAATAAGGCCAGCACTTTTTAGCTCTTTTAAATGTTGTGATAATGTTGATTTGGCAATAGGTAGTATTTCCGTTAGATCGCCACTATAACAACACGATTGTTTTGAAAGGATTTCTAGTATATGAACCCGAATAGGATGCGAAAGGGCCTTCGAGTATCGTGCCAGTTTCTGTTGATTTTCTGTAAGGCTATTGTTTTTTGTCATAAATCATTTAATTGATTGACAAAGTTAGTTTTTTTTAAAAAATAAAATAATAATTATAAGTTCAGTGCCATTTGTGGTTTATATGGAAGTGCTCTATAAACAGATTTAATATCTTTTTTAGGCAATTCAATAATAATTTTTGGAGTGAAATATGGTTCTTTAAACGAAATAGAATTTTTAGCTACCTGAATAAAATTTTTAGATCTTTTTTTAAGTAAATAATTCAGATTCTGAAATTGAGGTTTATCTTCTGATTGACTAATCTCCAAAATCAAATTCTTATCAAATTCAATGTTTATACAAATAACTTCATTAACAAGAGTATCTGGTTTAAAAATTTGTGTAGCCGCTTCAATGGTATCTTTTGGAGCTTTTTTAAATACTATGGGCTCCTTTTCAATTGTGGCAGTTTTCTTATTAACCATAAATGGATTCGATAAATATTTTATTAATGCTTCATTATCGACACTTGAAAAGAATCTGCTTTTAACTATTTTATTAATTTTTGATTCGAGAACAACTACTCCTTTAACTTCAAGAAATAAAATACTATCTACTAAATCGATTGAAAAGCTTATAGAGTCAGATTTTGCCATAACTAATCTGGACTGTAAAAATGCTTCTTTAATTTTTATGGATGCAAGAGTATCGTCGCAAATAATATTTTTTTCTTCTCCAGTAAATAATAGCGAATCGGAATATTGATTATTAAAAACTTTTACTTGTTGTATTGGAAAATAGAATAATAAGAAAATAAAATATGAAAATATAAGTAAACTTAAAACAATAGCACTATTAATCAATGCTCTATTCTTTCTGGGTGTATTGTTCGAAATATTTTCCATCCTTTATTTAACTAATTAGTAAATGAACACTTTTGAGCCAATACTAAGTGTATTATAAACTGCTTTCAGATCTTCATCATTAAGACGCACGCAACCATGAGTTACTGGCAATCCCAGTAATCTTTGATAAAGGGTTCCATGTATCAGATAGCCATCGCCTATACTCAACGCATAATCACCTAGAGTACCATATTCAAATCGCGAATTATCATTAGCAGGTGGCACGGGTAATCCTTCTTCTATAAATGCCCAATCGGGCTTTTTCCAAACTGGATATGTTGTTTTTCCATGTATTCGTTTAACTCCTCGTGGTGTCTTAAATATCCATTGCTTGTCGTCATTAGATTGCAATAAAGTATAGCTTCCTGTTGAGCAAACACCCTTTCTAACTAACCGTTTTCCTGAAAGTAATCGAAATGAATTATCTGTTGTATTTATCACAAGATATGCAGAGTTGGGCGTATTTGAATCAAGTTTTCGCTGAAGCTTTAGTATATTTTTTAAGGTTTTATCTTTATACTTATCTACAAATTTTGAATCTGCTGTAATATATTCTTTATGTGTTTCTGGAATTAAAGACAAAGCCAACTCCTGGAAAACCGGAATGCCATAAAAGATTATCCAAAAAATAACGAATAATACAGTACCTGTAACAAAAACATATTTTGTAAGTGTTTTAAGCCATTTCTCCCAAGCTAATTTTAATTTATTTATTATTTTTTTACCAATAATATTAAGATTTGCAATCAGATCGTTACTTTCTGGTTCGTAGGGCAATGAATCAATATCGGAAAATTCGTTTTTCATAATATATTATCGTTCATAATTTCTGAAAGGCTTAACAATGAGCCTACAATAGTAACAGGCGTTTCTTCTCCAACTAACTGAAATAATTTATCCATATCTTTGTTTCTTAAAGCAACACAGCCATCAGTCCAGTTTGCTCCTTGTCCACCGCCACCATGAATCTCAATTAGATTACCTATTGATCTGTTACCTGGAATTTGCCCTTGTGATTTTGCTTTAGTATAACGCACTTTATCATCATTATTTGGGTAATTGAGCAATAATGCCTTATGGTATTTTGTGTGTGGATTTTTTTTCTTTTTTATTACAGAGTATCTTCCTTCTGGAGTAGCCTTATCACCATAAAACAGTTTAAACCCAATCCAGTTTTTTCCTAATTCAACCTCTGTAGAATACTTTAAAACGCCACTCTGGTACAGATAAATTTTTTTAGAAAACTTGTCAACAATTATGGCACTGGTTTTATGTCTTTTTGAATAATTAATCGTTTCGTCGGCCCACGAAATCCATTTCGGATAAAGTTCAAAATAGTTGTTTAAAAGTAATTTAGCTACCTCGTACGATCTGTTTAAATATTGATATGCCAGATCAAGTTTTATATTACAGCTGGTAAGATTTTGATTTTCAAAAGCGTATTTGCTTTCAGTTAGCAGAATTTTCCCTTTGGTAAAATCTGCAAAAATATCTTTGTCGAGTGGGAGGGTTATAAAAATATCTTTAAAATGGTTTAGAAAACAATCAATAGAATCAATCTTTTCCTCGAGATATTTTTTGAAGTTTTTTGAGATTATTATAGCATCTTCTTTCGCTTGAGTAGCAGTTTGAAAAGATGAAATAGCATTGTTTTTACAGGGTGTATAATCTCGTTTATAAAAGATCTTTTGGTTTTCACCTTTTAAATAAAAAATAGATGAATCATAAGAAATTTCCGCATTTTTGAGTTGTATAATGGCAAATTGATCTGCTCCTGATTTCTTTGCTTCGAATAGAGCTATACGGGCATCATTAATCTCTTTTACAGGAGGTTCATCACTAGTAAGTAATAAAATTGTAAAAATCGATCCACAAAATAGAATCGATAATATGGAGTAAATTAGAATACGTTTAATTAATAATCTTTTCATAAAATGTAACAAAAAATCAAAAAAGGTGTCTCAAAAGTTAATACTTAAAATTTGAGACACCCAATATCAATAATTCATTGAGGAATTTACTATCTTCTTTTTGTTTTAGCAATAGCAGCTTTTAATTCTTCGTTAATCGAAGCAGCTTTTTCTTTTGCAGCTTTTACTTTATCTAATGCTGGTAAATAATCACCACTTGCTAACATATTTGTTGCATCAGCTATAGTAGTTTCAATTACACCTAGTTCGGCTTTAATTTGTTCTAAAGCTTCTTTTCCTTCTTTACCTTTTGGAGCTTTTGCAAAAAGAGTGTTGTTTTCTTCCATAACAACTTTAACTTCTTCTAAAGCAACTTCAAGTTCTTTTTTTACTTCTTCTTTTTTAGCTTCTGTTTTTCCTTTAAGATCAGCAGCCATTGCAGTTACACCTACTAATTGTTCTTTGCATTCACCAAATTTTTTGAAGAATTTTGAATTTGCAACTTCAATTTTTGCAAGAATTGCATTTAATGAATCTTTTACAAGTAAATAATCTTGTGGAACATACATTTCAGCACCAATTGCCTGAGCTTCTGTCAATGCTGCATTTGCTGCATCTATCTCAACTTGTGGCATTTTATCACAACTAGAGAAAACTGTAACAAACATAATTGCTACTAAACCTAAGAATAATTTGTTTTTCATAATAATTTTTTTTTTGATTAAATTGTTAATTATTTTATGCAAATATCGATTATAATCAGCTAAATAGCAATGTATTTTAACCTTTTATAATTCAAATTTTGCTATTATGACGCAAAATAAACTCAAAGTAACGGCTTTGTACAAAAAATATTTTTTATACAAAGATTGATAAATTAAAACAATGATATATTCGATTTTACAATATCTTATTTAAAAACAAAAAATAATAAAACAAATTGTTCTGAGATTATTATTACATTTTTATCTTTACACCCAATATCCTTTACTCAAGTTGGGTGATGCATTTAGATTTATATAGAACCTTAAAAGACGAAGAAATAATCTCGATGATAAAAATCGAGAAAAAATCGAATTTGTTTCAGATCTTATATGGAAAATACTTTTCAAAGGTTAATGATAAATGCTATAGTTTGCTTAAAAACCGTGAACTTGCTAGAGAAACAGCTCAGGATATTTTTACAAAGGTATACGAAAATCTGGATTCTTTTAAGGGCAAATCTTCCTTTTCATCTTGGTTGTATTCAATAACCTATAATTATTGTATCGATTATTTGCGCCATAAAAAGAAACTCCATTATCCCGATTGGAACCGTGATAACGAAATTCCCGAAATTATCGACGAGTCGGAGGAGCTAAATAGCGAGATTAGCTACGAGCGATTAACAGAAATTCTTGATTTGTTGCATACCGAAGAAAAAGCTTTATTGCTAATGAAATACAACGATAACATATCAATCAAAAATATTGCTGAGGCATTGCGAGTTAGTGAAAGTGCCGCTAAAATGAGAATTAAAAGAGCAAAAGCACGGTTGGTTTTTTTATATAAAGCGAAATATAAGGACTGATTTTTTGTGACTTGTATTAAAAATTTCGTCAATATGATAAAACATTTTGTGTGAACATTTTTTTTAAAAACATATTAAGCGACAAATCAACAAATCCCCCCGAGGATGTTAAAAACCATTTCTTTGATTTTTTTGTAAATCCTTTTAATATTGATTGGTATACCGAAGAAGATTATTACGAGGCAATATTTTATGAAGATGATTTAGAGAAGATTGCAAAGTATGATAATGAAGGCAACTTTGTTAATGTAAAAACAAATTTACCTGTTGATAAATTACCTGAAAAGATTCGTTCTGTTGCACAATCGTTTGGCGAAATAATGAATGCTATTGTTATTAGTAATAATATTGAGACATTTTACGAAATAATACTTCGTGATAAAGAACTTACTCGCTACGAATTGCTAGTCGATATGGATGGAAAAGTACTAAGCAATCAAAAACTTTAATTTCAATTTTACGTATTACTATTGTGTTTATATAACTATTTTGGTATAGTTATTGGTAATAATCATATTGTAATTTTAAACCATTTATTATGAAAAAAACGATTGCTTTTTTGCTTGCTATAGCAATATTAATACCTGCATTTACAGGTTGCGACGAAGATGAAACAGATAAAGCACCAGAATTGCCTCCTTATGAGTCGATGGTAATCGATTTCAGTAATTTTAGTGGAGATGCAAAAGCAACTCCTGACTTAAAAACAACCACAAATTTTGGTTGGGCTGCATTAACTGTGTATTTTTGGAATGTTACTGTAGGTTCGGTTATAGCTGTTCCCGTAGCTGCATTCTATACATCATTTAATCAAACACCAACATATTTGGGTGATAAAAAATGGCAATGGTCCTATACTGTTAATGGATTTGCTGGCGCTTATACTGCTCGTTTAACTGGCGAAGTTCGAACAGATGATGTTAAATGGGAAATGTATATTACTAAAATAGGTATAGGGGCTTATCCTGAGTTTAAATGGTTCGAAGGTACTTCTTCTCTTGATAGAAATACTGGCCAATGGACTCTTTATCATAGTTATCAGTACCAGGAAGAAGTACTTGTTATTGACTGGCTTCGTATTGATGGTGAATTTTCGCAGATCACGTATACCTATGTAAGGGAACTTAACGATAATCGAGTAACAGAAGATTTTAATGGAAGTTATTTAACTTATGGTTTACAAACTGGCGATTATGATGCTTACTATACAGTGCATGCTTATGCAGCTTCTATTTCTGAATTTGCCGATACCTATATTGAGTGGAATACAACTCAATTTTATGGACATATTAAAGCTGACCACATCTATCAAGACACAAACTGGCATTGTTGGGATACCTTGGGTAACGACGTGAATTGCACAAATTAAACAGTTGCTTTTAAAAGTAAAACAAATACTAGATGGAAAGTCTCAATAGCTTTTCATCTAGTTTTTTAGCATTTCAATAGTTTTCTAGCAGTAAATATCCAGAATGGACTTATAAACAATGATAAAGAAATAGTGCTTAGAATAATCTGATAAGTATAGGTGTCTATTATTCCAGTATAATAGGCTGTAGCGCCCAAAATAAAACTGAACTCACCTATTTGTGCCAACAATGCTCCCGAATAGATGCTTTGATTCCATTTTTCTTTAAAAATCCTAAAAATAAATGTATTTATGAGGTTATTAAAGAATAAAATGATCAGGCAAAGTACTAGAATTGTTAACAGGTTTTCTCTTAAGAAATTAATATCAAGAAGTAATCCTATTGATACGAAAAAAAGCGCAACAAACATTGTTCTAAAAGCATGCAAACTATCGTGAACCCATTTAGTAGCTTTTGCAGCAGAAACAAACAAGCCTGCTACAAATGCACCTAATGCAGATGAAAAGTTAAAAAAGGCAGACAGAGTAGCAAATCCAAAACATAACGAAAATGCAACAAAAACTTGCATTTCGCGATCACGAAAAACAAAATTGCCAAAGGGAATTCTTACTTTTCGTTTACTAAAAATATATAGTAACATAAAGAGTAATAAAATAGCCCCAATTACTTGTTTTATAATTTCATGTTTCTCCGGTCTTTCGCCACCAAGATAATTAATTACAATTAGCATTGGAACAATAATAATATCCTGAGCTATTAAAATAGCAATTACGTTTTTTCCTATTTTAGATTGAGTTTGATTATAATCTTCTAAAACCTTTAATATAACAGCTGTACTGCTTAGGCTTATTACAAATCCAAAAATTATAATTTGCTTAAGTTCCCAATTGAAGAGCAACGAAATAATACTTATTGCAGCAATTGAAAAACCAATTTGTAAAAGTGTACCAAAGAATGAAACTTTCCATCGAGAAACTAACGAATCTATAGGTATTTCCATACCTATAAAAAACAAGAGCAATACTAATCCTAAATCACCAAAGTTTGATATTAGTGTTTCATCTGTAATAAGCTCAAAACCGAATGGGCCAATTAGTAATCCTACAAGAATATAAGATATTATTGATGGTAATTTGAATAACTTGAAAATAAAGGCAGAAAGAATAATTAGCAGTGATAAAACTACCAGCTTCGACAATATTGGACTTACTTCAATTAATGCGAACATTTCTAATGTTTTTACAAATCTAAAACTTAGATTGGCTATTTATAGTTCTTTGTTCACTGCCTAAAAATCAATAATTAAAATGGCAAATCATCAGTTTCTTCTTCCATAGGAAGGTCTTCAATTGATGGAGCAGGAATTCCATCATCAATCATTGGTTGATTTTTACCTTGAACTTTTTCAATACGCCATGCATCGAGGTTGGTAAAATAATTTACTTTTCCTTCTTTTTCCCACTTATTACCACGAATATTGAAACTAACCTTAATTTCTTCGTTTAATTGCATTGAATCAATCAGATTGCATTTGTCTTGTGTTAGCTGAAACTTAATAAAATCTTTAAATTCCATGCCATTGCTCGATTCTTTAGATTCAATTACAAACTCACGTTTTTTAAATCGATCGCTAACTTGAATTGTATTAAATTTTTCTAATAGTTTGCCTGTAATTTCGAAACTCATAGTGTAAATTGTTTAAAAAACACTGTAAAGACTTGATTGACTATACAGTGTTTTGTTGTGTTTTAATCTTCGTGAATAATTATTTTTTCAATAACATCACCTTGTCTTATTTGTTCAATAATATTGAGACCTTCGTATACTTTACCAAAAACAGTATGGTTACGGTCAAGATGTTGTGTATTTTCACGATTATGGCAAATAAAGAACTGAGATCCACCAGTATTTCTTCCTGCATGCGCCATTGAAAGAACACCTCTATCGTGATACTGGTTATCACCAGTTAATTCGCATTTAATTGTGTATCCTGGACCACCTGCTCCAGTTCCATCTGGACATCCTCCCTGAATTACAAAATTCGGAATAACTCTGTGAAAAGTTAATCCATCATAATATCCCTGTTTTGATAATTTTACAAAATTTTCAACAGTTCCTGGGGCATCTTTTTCGAAAAATTTCACCATCATGGTGCCTCTTTCTGTTATAATTTCTGCTTTCATCATTTGTACATTTTAAAATAAAACAAGCACGCTATTGCACGTGCTTGCCATAAAATATTTATTAAATTTAATTTTTTGGATTTGATTTTACTTCAATCAATTCAACTTCGAAAATTAATGCCATATTTGGTTCAATCATACCGCCTGGACGAACATTAACTCCATAACCAAGTTCGATAGGTATATAAAGTTTAACTTTTCCACCTTCTTTAATTAGCTGTAAACCTTCTGTCCAACCTTTAATAACACCATTCAATGCAATTTCTATTGGTTGACCTCTATCATATGAGCTATCGAATACAGTTCCATCAATTAAAGTACCACGATAATGAGTTAATACCAAACTAGAGTCACTTGCATACTTACCAGTTCCTTCAGTAATAATTTCATACTGTAATCCACTTTCTGTAGTTGTTACACCTTCACGTTTTTTATTTTCTTCCATGAATTTCTGACCTTCTTCAAGGTTTTTTTGTAAACCTTTTTCTTGTAATTTTCTGAAATAATCGTTAACGATGAATTTTAATGTATCTTGCTTTATCAAGGTTTTCTTTTCAGTTAAAATATCATCCATCCCTTTTATAAATGCCTCGTAATTAATTTCTTTAAATTTTCCTCTTTTTAAACTATTTGCAACATCAACTCCTAAACAATAACTTATTGTATCAAGCTCGTTTTTAAGTTTTAAATTGGTTGGAACTTTCTGTCCGCATGATGATGCAATTATTGCAAGTGCAACGATTGTCAATAAAAAATGTCTGATTTTCATAATATTACTTGTATTTATTGTTAATTTTTAAAATTCGAAATGCAAAGGTGATGAAATTTTTTTGATTGTCAAAAGTTGAATGATTAAAAATTGTTAAAAGGAAATTCATATCAGCTTATTGAATTAAATGTTGGAAAAAGAAAAAGTAATTAGAAAATAAAGAGTATTTCTTACGATTTAATAGCCCTTATAATATGTCTTTTTCCTAGGGGTCCTTGTAATCTTGTAACTGTAAAACCTGCTTCGCGCAAATTCTCTTTTACTAATCCTTTCGCACTATATGTTACAAGTGTTCCTTTAGAATTTAGAGTAGCAAACAACTTTTTAAAAATAGTTCCACTCCACATTTCAGGTTGAACATCGGGCCCGAATGCATCAAAATAAATCAGATCATATGAATCAGTAAAAGCATATTGATTAAGATCTGCGTTAATTTTTTCAAAATGAAATTGATTGTTTAAGATTGTTTTAATATTCCATTCAAGTTGATGCATTTTATGAAAAGCTGCGATATTTGATGGTTTAATAAGCTTTTCATAATTGAGTAATGAAATAATTTCAATATTAAGTGGAAAAAGTTCTAATCCAGTATACTTAATCGTTAGATTCTTTTGTAGTGCTATTTCGTATGTTAATATGGCATTAAGTCCAGTGCCAAATCCTATTTCCAGAATACCTATATTATTATTCAAAGATGAAAGTAATCCATTTTTTATAAAAATATGCATTGATTCATTATAAGCACCGAATGTTGAATGATAATGTTCATTCAGTTCTGGATTAAACAAAGTTGCTGATCCATCGTTGGTTTGTTTTATTTCTAGCAATATGAATTATTTAAAAAATATGTTACAACGGGTTTTATTATTTTAAGTTTCAAAAATAATTGAAATATTTTTAAATTTGGAATAATTCTAAATAATATTTAACGAATTGATTAATAGATGATTTAATAATGGGGTTTTATCGAATATCAATAAGTGGCTGTTTTCGAGAAACTTAAACATGTTGAACGTTACATTTTTTTTTATTAATTGCATCATATTACTCATTAACCAAATTTATTAACTAAAAAATTTACCTATGAAAAAAAGATTATTATTACTAATGGTCATGGCAGTAATGATGGCATTTATAAGCTGTCAGGAAAACGAGTCAATCGAAGCTGTTAAGTCACATGATTTAGCTCTTTTTGAAGACAATGCTGGCAATGGAGACATTATCCCTGGACAGTATGTAGTTGTTTTTAATGAATCATCTTTTAAATTTTCTGTACCCAAAGCATCAAGTTACAACGAAAAGCTTAATGAAGTAAAACAAATTGCCAATGTTTATCTTAAATCTGTAGGAATAAGCTATGAGTTAAAACAGATTTATGGAGAAACTCTTAAAGGATTTTGTGCAAAGCTTTCTGACGAGGATGCTCAAAAATTAAGTAATGACAAAGGAATTAAATATATATTACCAGACAGAATGTACGTTATGGCAAAACCAGTTCCACAACCTCCAGCCGAATCAACACCTTGGGGTATTACAAGAGTTGGCGGCGGTGCAACCTACACTGGTGCGCATGTAGCATGGATTATTGATACTGGCGTTGATTTAGATCACCCTGATTTAAATGTTAATGCATCAAGAGGATATGATTTTATTAATAATGATGCGTTTGCAGATGATGATAATGGACATGGATCACATTGTGCTGGAACAGTTGCTGCAATCGATAATTCTTTTGGAGTTGTTGGAGTTGCTGCTGGTGCTACAATTATTCCGGTAAAGGTTTTAAACAGACGTGGTAGTGGTGCTTACTCAGTTATTATTGCTGGTGTAGATTTTGTTGCTGCAAATGCTGCTCCTGGAGATGCTGTTAATATGAGCTTAGGTGGTGGGGTTTACGAACCAATCGATTTGGCTGTTTATAACGCTTCACAAAAAGGAATATTTTTCGCATTAGCTGCTGGTAACGAAACTGATGATGCTAATAATCATTCACCTGCAAGAGTTAATGGAACTTATATCTGGACAATTTCTGCAATGGATAGTGCTGATAAATTTGCTTATTTTTCAAATTATGGCAATCCTCCTGTTGATTTCTGCGCTCCTGGTGTAAGCATTTATTCAACTTACAAAGGTGGTGGCTATACAACAATGAGTGGAACATCAATGGCTGCTCCTCACATGTGCGGAATTTTATTAGTAACTAATGGAAATCCAAAAACAAGTGGATATGTCCTAAGTGATCCTGATGGAAAACCAGATCCAATTGCTCATATCTAATAATATAACATATTTAAAAGAGGGTGTCCAAGAATGGATACCCTTTTCTATTTTATTAAATCAGAAAGCGCATATTTTATGTCCTCAAATTCGAATGTAAATCCTTTTTTACTTAAACTCGTTGGTAATACTTTCTGATCGGCCAGTAGCATTTCTTTGCCCATATCGGCTAAAAAGAAATTTATTATTTTGGTTGGTATTAATAGTATGAATAGGTGTTTTCTCATACCGGAAATAGTCCTGATTATTTCTTCCATAGTAACTGGTTTTGGTGCTGATAAATTATAAATCTTTGTAGGAGTAAGGCTATTTATAATATACTCAATTGCTCTGATCTCATCTTTAATATGTATCCAGGAAACATAATTTTTACCATTACCAAGAATAACACCCATGAAAAATTGAAACGGAAGAACTAATTTGGGTAAAATTCCTCCTGTATTTCCTAAAACAATTCCGGTTCGAATAACTACCTGTTTAATACCTAAATTGATTACTGATTGTGTAGAATTCTCCCATTTTTCACAAACAGTGGCCAAAAAACCATCTCCTTTATTATTTTGTTCAGTACAAATTCCTTTTGAGTTATTTCCATAAAACCCAATTGCCGAAGATTGTATTACCAGTATTGGTTTTTTCTCGGCTTTTTCGCAGAGCGATGTAATTAATTTACCTGTTTTTACACGACTATCAAGTATCTTTTGTTTTCGTTTTTTGGTCCATAAACCTCCAGAAATATTTTCTCCTGCAAGATTGATAATTACATCTGATTGATTTACTAATTCTACTAGTATATCGAAATTATAGTTGTAGACTTTTACAGATTGACCGAACAGGATAATTGCTCTCTCTTTATTTCTTGTAATGATGCTAATTGAATAGCATTTCTCTAATAGATATTTGACCAATTCTTTACCTATAAAGCCTGTTGCTCCAAAAATTGTAATTTCCATGTTCCTTATTATTGGTGTACTTTTTTGTAGGTTTTTATTGCTCTTTCTCTTGCAAAGGTATGATCTATAATTGGTTTTGGGTAGTCGTTTGTATTAAATTCGGGAATCCATTTTCGAATGTACTCATAATCGGGGTCGAATCGCTTTGTTTGCAAGTCGGGATTAAAAATTCTGAAATACGGAACAGCATCGCATCCTGTACTTGCAGCCCATTGCCACCCTCCGTTATTTGATGATAGTTCATAATCAAGTAATTTTTGAGCAAAATAAGCTTCACCCCAGCGCCAATCAGTTAGCAGATGTTTAGTTAAAAAACTTGCTGTTATCATTCTAACACGGTTATGCATAAAACCTGTTTTATTTAATTCATGCATACCTGCATCAACAATAGGGTAACCTGTTTTTCCATTGCACCAGGCATCAAAATAGGATTCATTATTTACCCACTCAACTTTATCATAAACAGTTTTAAACGAATGATTTTCAACTGATGGAAAATGATAAAGGATCATCATATAAAACTCACGCCAAATAAGCTCATTTAAATAGGTCTCGTTAAGTATTTTTGCACTTTCAATTAACAGCCTTATACTTATTGTTCCAAATCGCAAATGCACACTTAGTTTACTTGTTCCATTAATAGAAGGGAAATCTCTGTTCTTATCGTAGTTTTTTATTATTTCGTTATTAATTTCTTTAGATGGAATTATGTAATTTGTTTTCTGAAATCCAATATCAGAAAGAGATGGCAATTTAAAGGAGCTGGTTTTATATAGATTTCTCAGCAAATTTTCAGATGCAAAATGCTGTATTTGAATCTTCTTAAACTCTTCTTTCCATTTTCGCATATAGGGTGTGAAAATTGTGTAGGGCTTTCCATCAGGTTTTACTATTTCATTTTTCTCATAAATAACTTGATCTTTATACGTATAAACAGGAATATTTAAAACCGTAAGATATTGAACAATAGATTTATCTCTGGAAATGGCATACGGTTCATAATCTTGATTAAAATAGAGTGCTTCAATCTGGAATTCCTGAGTTAGTCTTTTAAAAGCATTCAGTGGATTATCATGAAAAACATACAATGAACTTTCATGTAATTCTAATTCTGCTTTCAGATTAATTAATTCATCGTATATAAAGCTAATTCGATGATCGTTTTTGTTTTCAAGTTTTTGGAGAATGATCTTGTCAAAGATAAATATCGGTAATACATTTCCTTTTTGCAATGCCTGAAAGAATGCATGATTATCAAATAATCTGAGATCACGTCGAAACCAAAAGACAGTAACTTTTTTCATTAAATATTGTAAGTCAATTTATTATTAAAATATTATTGATAAATATGTTAACTAATTTAGCAATACTATTTGGCAATTAAACAAAAGTTGTTTTCATTTGTTTATGATTTGTAGTTTAATTCTTATACAAATAATTTTATAAAGAAATTGAACCAATATTACATTGTTTTGTTAAACGTTAAATCATTATAATACCGAAAATTATAGAGTTATGGCAAAATATTCAATTAAAGAACTAGAAAATTTATCAGGAATAAAGGCCCATACCATTCGTATCTGGGAAAAGCGTTACAATTTAATTAAGCCAGATCGTACCGATACTAATATACGCTATTATTGCGACACAGAGCTTAAGCGTTTATTAAATATAGCCATTTTAAACCGACATGGTATTAAAATTTCGAATATTGCTCATTTGTCAGATACAGAACTGACCGAGAAAGTGGTTAGTATCTCAAGCGATCCTTTGAATGCTGAAAATAATATTGAGAATATGGTTTTGGCCATGGTTGATATGAACGAAGCAAGATTTGAGAAGATTTTATCGCGATATATTATGAATGAGGGATTTGAGAATGCAGTAATAAAAATAATTTTCCCATTCTTCGAAAAAATCGGATTGCTATGGCAAACAGGTTCAATAAATCCAGCTCATGAGCATTTTGTCTCAAATCTTTTTCGACAAAAATTAATGGTTGCTATTGATAATTTAGCTGTGACAGATAAACAGAATGCTAAGAAGTTTGTTATGTTTTTACCCGAAGGCGAATATCATGAGCTAGGTTTGCTTTTTTACTATTATCTAGTAAAGAAATCCGGTAAGCTTGTTTATTATTTAGGTAGTTCAGTTCCTTATTCTGATGTAATAGAAACTGCAAAAATGGTGAAAACAGATTATTTGTTTACATCTATTACTTCATCAATAACTGGTGTAAAAACTGCAGATTATTTAGGCAAACTATCAAAGGAATTTCCATTTCAGAAGGTCTTTATAACAGGCTTGCAAGTTAAAGATGGACTACACAATCTACCATCTAATATTCAAAAAGTTTCATCTCCATTAGATTTAACCGAATTGTTTAAATTGAACTAGCAATATTTAGAATAATTCTAAACAAATGATCCTGTGCGGTTTTCCACAGGATCATTTTGTTTAAATATGATAAACAATAGGCTGCGTAAAGTTAAACAAAAAAATGCATTTTTTTGTAATTTAGAAACTATAGGTAAAAAGGTAGTAAAATGCCTAAATGTGGTGAATTTCATTGAATATACTTATTTAGAAATGAATCAATATTGCAAGTCATAGGAGTATACAAATTTGGAATTCTGTTTAATAGTGTTGTATATTTGTTTAACGTTAAATTTAAAAAATATAACTATGACAGCAATAGAATTTAATACTCAATTAATAAGCCTAGAAAGTAAGTTGTCGCGTTTTGCTATGAGTTTAACATCTGACAAAGAGGAAGCTCAGGATTTATTACAAGAAACTTATTTAAAAGCACTCTCGCACAGAGATAAGTTTATAGGATATACTAATTTAAAAGCATGGGCTTTTACAATTATGAAAAATACTTTTATAAATAATTATAGAAAGCAGCAAAAAGAAAATACATATAGCGATACTACAAAAAATAATTTCTTTATTAATAATTCAAGAGATATAGCTCCTGAAAAGCCAGATACTGAATATTTTACTCAAGAAATTTTAAAACATATAGAAAATTTGCCTGACGAATTTAAAAATCCATTCAATATGTTTTTATCTGGATTTAAGTATAAAGAAATAGCCGATGAGCTAGACCTGAAAATAGGAACAGTAAAGAGTAGGATTTTCTTTACGAGAAAACGACTTATGGAAACCTTAAAAGATTTTAATAATTAGGATTAAAAACCTAATAAAAATTGAAAAGAACTTTTTGGATTACACATTACCAAAAAGTTCTTTTATTTTTTGTTCTCGATAATAAAATATCTCATCCACTTTTTTCTTAACGAAAAGGTTATGCACCAATCTACCAAAAATGCCATAGGGTAAATCGTAAAACAATATATCTGTCATTTCAATTCCGGCTTCAATCTCCTTAAAATGATGTTCGTGATGCCATATGGTGTAAGGTCCCTTTATTTGGTTGTCGATAAAATATTTAAACTCTTTTATTTGGGTAATTTCTGTTGCCCATTTAATAGAAAAATTAAATATAGGGCTTAACTGATAAGAGATAATCATACCAGGGTACATATCACCTACATCAGACCTCTCCATAATATTAAATTTCATATAGTTGGGTGTAATGAGACTCAGGTTTTCCGGTCTTGAAAAGAAATCCCAGGCACGAGGCAGTGTAATTGCTATATTTTGAACTCTTTTAAGCTTATACATTTTAATTGAATAAGTAAACTCCTCTAGAAACAAATTATTAGTAAATTTGTTTTAGATTTTTAAATTGATCACGAAATTAATCAATTTCTTTCATTTTCAGGTAATTATTTATAATTTCGATTCTTTATTCTTTATTATGATCGATTATCATATACATACTTTATTGTCTGATGGCAAAGATACCCATGAAGCATGTTTACGAATGGCTGCTCAATATAATATGAATGAGATAGGTTTTTCTGATCATATATGCCTAACTTTTCCACATTGGTCAGTTGCTGAAAGCAATTTCGTTCCAATGAAGGAGGAAATCAGGAAAATTAAAAATATCCAGGAGTTACCTTTTAAAGTAAAGTTTGGTATAGAAATGGATTACTTGCCGAATAGGGAAGAGGAAATAAAAAATGTAATAGATAAGCTGAAAGTTGATTATGTTATAGGTTCAGTTCATTTTATAAATGGATGGAATTTTGATACTGATCCTTCAAGTTATATCAATAAAAGTATAGATTCCTTGTATACTGATTATTTTGAATTGTTACAAAGATCTACTTCTTCCGGATTGTTTGATATTATAGGTCATGCTGATGTTATCAAAAAGTTCGGTTATTATCCATCATTCAAGCTAACTGACTTATATAAGCAAGCTGCAAAAAGTTTTAGAAAAGCCAATATTGTTATTGAGCTAAATACTAGTGGATTAGCAAAACCTTGTAATGAGTTTTATCCTTCCGAAGAGTTTTTGAAAATCTGTAAAAAAGAAAAAGTACCTGTTACTTTAGGTTCCGATGCCCATCAGGCAGTTGATATTGCCAGAAATTTTACAAAGGCAATTAACTTGCTAAAAGCAACAGGGTATAAGCAAATTGCTGTATTCGAAAACAGAAATCGCTCTTTTGTTTCAATCTAAGTTTTTAAGATTCAGTTGAGAGTGAATTCTTAAATTCTTCAAGTATTTCTTTGGCTTTATCAATATCCTTCTCAGCAACAAAGACTTTTGATTCAATACCTTGTAATCCGCCACTAAATCCTGCAACTAAGCCTGAATTCATACTATTTATTACCATAGCACCAATCTGGTTTTCTTCCAACATATCTTTTATAACCTGTGCATCAATTTCCGAACAGGTATATAATAATGTTATTTCATCTGAGTTTTTCATAGTTTCTATTTTAAAAATCAATATTTTCGACTGAGATTAATTTCATTGTGTTAAGGTTTAGTGCTGACAAATATCCCAAAAATGGAATTTGCTTATATACACATCCCGAATCAATACTAAATATTTTTGTTTTACTTTTCAAATTCTCAATTATTTCTTTAACAGGAATTGCCGTATGTCCATGTATGATGGTTTTCCCTTTTGTGAATTTTTCATCATAATTATTATATCTTGTCCAGAGCATGCTTTCAAAATCACTAAACGGATCGGGGCATTGAAAATTAAAGCCCCCATGAACCAAAAAATAATTTTTAGTTTCGATATAGTGTGGTAGTGATTCTATAAAATCAATGTAGTGCGAAGGTATGTATTCTTTTATATTTAAAACTCCCTGGGGAATATTAAAATCTTTACATGTTTGTTCTGAGCCATTTTGCTTCCAAAGTTTATAATCATCTAATTTGCCATGATGGTATGTCTTGAGCATCATTTGTTCATGATTGCCGCGAATTATATTTATGGTGTTTCTATTCTGTTTTAGTTCAATTAAAAAATCAAGGACCTGCTTTGAATTCGGCCCTCTATCAATATAGTCACCTAAAAAATAAAACGTATTATCAGTAGAAATTGTATTTATTTTATGAATCAGAGCCTGAAGCGTTTTGTAACAGCCATGTATGTCGCTTATAGCATAATCCATTATCTATCGTAAATTATAGCTTTAAATTAAGTATTATTAGTTGTAATGTCAAAGATAAATTAAAAAACCATCCGGAAAATTGGATGGTTTATATTGTATTTATTTGAATGTTTTTTAATAATATAGATATCTCTTGATTTTATGTGTTGCTGTTTTTTCGAATGGAGTGCTATAAGCAACAACGGCATTTAGTCTTGAAAATTTATTTACTCGAGAGTTTACATATTCTTGAAGTTCAATAGTTAGTTCATCTATTTTCTGGTTAATATACTGTATCGCTTCCTCTTTAAACTCATGAAAAAGTTTTTCAAGCTCTTCCTGGTTAAAATGAACTAAAGCTACAAGTCTTCCTTTTTGCTCAACAACAACCGATTCAACAACATATTTAAAATTATTGATAACCGATTCAATTTCTTCAGGATAAATATTTTCGCCACTAGCGCCAATAATCATGTTTTTTAAACGACCACGAATGAAAAGATAATTATCTTTATCGAAATAACCCAGATCACCTGTTTTAAGCCAACCATCAGGAGTTAATACTTCGCTGGTAATTTGTGGTTCTTTATAATATCCTTTCATAATATTATCGCCTTTTGCCCATATTTCTCCTTCGCCAGTTACAGGATCAGGATTGTTTATTTTTACCTGAACACCTTTTAATACAGGGCCTGTAGCTCTTAATCTTACCTGGCTTGGATTAGCACCGGAAAGCAATGGTGCTGATTCGGTTAATCCATATCCTATGGCATAAGGGAATTTTGATTCGCGCAAAAATTTCTCAACTGTTGGATCCAATGGAGCACCACCAACACCAAAAAACTTAAGGTTTCCACCAAATGTTTCCATTAGTTTCTTACCAGCAATCTTATTTAAGAATTTTCTAATAAACGAAACTTTATATAAGGTTGATATTAATTTGCCTTTTGTAAATTTTGGTAATATCTGATTGCGGTAAATCTTCTCGATAACCATCGGAACGCTTAATATGTGTGTTGGACGAACAATTTTAAGGGCTGGTAATAATACTGTTGCTGTAGGAGGCTTATCAAGGTAATAAATCGAGGCTCCTTGCATAAGAGGTAGAATAAACCCTAGCGTATTTTCGTATGTATGTGATAATGGTAATATGGATAAAAATGAATGCGATGAATTAACTGGTTCAATTGATAAAACCTGAATTGCATTGTTAACAATATTTTTATGAGTTAACATTACACCTTTCGATTTTCCGGTTGTTCCTGATGTGTATATAATTGAAGCTATATCATCTTCATTTACTGGTTCTATTTTTTGTTCAGATGAATGCAATGGGCTACTTCTCTCAATGCTAAGGTCGTCTGTGATTATTATAGTTTTAAGAAGCTCTGATCCAATTTTTTCTAATTTTGGAAACATTAGTTTAGAAACAAAAATTATATTGCTTCCTGAGTGTTCAATAATATTTTGTATCTCATTTTCGTGAAAATCAGGTAACATAGGAACAACTGTTGCTCCCATTGTTGTAATTGCCATGAATGAAATTCCCCAGTTAGGCATGTTTCTACTTAAAATGGCAACCCGATCACCCTTTTGGACACCTAAACCAATTAAAATATTTCTTACACGTTCAATCTCCAGCTTTAATTCCGAATAGGTATAAGATTTCCCATCAACATAAGATAAGGCTGTTTTATCTGCATATAATTGAAAACTATTTTCTAATAATGCAGAAATGGTTTGGTTTTTTACTTTTATCATCAGCGTATTTTTATCAGCTAAAAAATATGTTATAAAGCATCAAAGATACAACATATTCTCTTCAAACTTACCATTATATAAACATATTATCAACCTGTTTTGTTCATTTTTTCAAAGTTTAAACAGATTGTTTGTTATGCCAGTAATAAACAGGAAATTAGGTGTTTAAGTTAACACAATTCAGATTCATTAAAAATAGCAATCTATGTTGCAACATTTGCTTTGGTATTATTTTCTGATTAATTAATTTGTGGATTAAACTCAGTATTTAGATTAGGTTGTTTTTGGTTAATGCGTATGTATTTGAATGATAATGAGCGAGAAGATTGCTTATTTATTAACAAGTAGGGCTTTTATAGATATTTATTTAGAACTGCAAATAGTTTTCTCGATTTAATAGGTTTAGATAAATAATCAATACAACCTGCATCAAGAATCTGTGTTTTATCTTCGGCCATAGCAAATGCAGTTTGAGCAATAATCTGTAATTCTGGTCTATCTTTCTTTATACTAATTGTGGCATCAATGCCATTCATTTCAGGCATTTTGATATCCATTAAAACCAAATCAATTCCCATATCTGATTTGCAAATTTCAATAGCTTCCAATCCATTTATTGCTCTTGTAATTTTAATATTGGTTCTTTTTAGAATAACCTGTAGAACTCTGAAATTACTATCTTCATCTTCGGCAATAAGTATTTTTTTATCACTCCAATCTTTGTATGTATCATCAATTTTTAGGGTTTGTATTTCAAGTTTGCCTGTAAATTGTTCAACAGGAATAGTAAAGAAAAATGTTGAACCTATATTTGGAGTTGAATTAACCCATATTTTACCTCCAAGTATTTCAACCAGATTCTTTGTAATTGTTAAACCAAGTCCTGTACCCCGATAGAGTTTTGTTTTGCAGTTTTCAAGTTTAGTAAATCGTTCAAAAATATCATTATGCTTTTCTTGAGGAATTCCAATTCCAGTATCTGATACATAAAATTCAAGGAAGGATTTATCTTCATCTGATTTGACTATATATCCCAATTCAATATTACCATTTTCGGTATATTTTAATGCATTACTTACTAAATTTATTATTATCTGCTTAAGCCTAAACGGATCTGTACGAATTGTAAAATAATCACTTTGAATACCTTTAATAAGTTCAAATTTTAATTGGGTATTGTTTTTTAATTCGTTGGTTTCAAAAAATGAATTGTAAACTTCGGTTAAAACCTGATTAATGTTACATTCTGTTTTGTTTATAGTAAGTTGTCCGGCCTCAATTTTTGCAATATCAATTATATCGTCAATAATATACAAAAGCGAATCAGAGTTTTTATTAATATGGTCGATAAACTCAGCTCTCTGTTCCTTACTAATTGTTGGGTCACCCAATAAATCAGAAAATCCAATAATGGCATTCATTGGGGTTCTAATTTCATGTGACATGTTTGCCAAAAATGCTGATTTCAAATGGTCGCTTTCTTCTGCTTTCTCTTTTGCATCGTTAAGCTCCTGTGTTCTAAATTGTACCAATTCTTCAAGATGTTCCTGGTACTCTTTTAATTCATCTTCTATTTTCTTTTTCTCAGATATATCTGTATGTGTTCCAACTGCTCGTATTGGTTCGCCCATACCATTCTTTATAGCTTTACCTCTATCATGAACGCAGATATAATGACCATCTTTATGACGGATGCGAAAGATATTCTCATAAAGTTCAGTTTTGCCATCCAAATGATCTTTAAAAGTTTTTATTACATGTTCTCTATCATTTGGGTGTATGCTATCTTCAAATGCTTTTACATCATTTTGAAATTCGTATTCATTATATCCAAGCATGCTTTTCCAACGATCCGAATAATAAACGGTATTTGTTGTTAAATCGCGATCCCATAAACCGTCGTTTGAACCTTGCATGGCCAGAGCGAACCGTTCCTGACTAATTTGCAACGATTCAGAGGTTTTCTTGTGTTCTTTAATTTCCTTTTTTAATAATTCATTTGATATTTTCTTAAGCTTATATCTCCTAAAAATAGAAAGGATATTAAAAAATAGAAAGAGCGTAATAACAATTAGTGAGAAACTAATTATACGTGAGTTTTTCTCATTTAGAATTTTTTCTTTGGCAACAATTTCAAGTTCTTTATTGCGCTGACTAAGCTCAAATTCAGCTTGTAATTGAGCAATATTATCTCGACTTTCTTTTGAAAGTACCATTTCATTCAGGTCGGTATATTTCTTTTGATATTCAAAGGCTTTCTCATAATCTTTTTTAGTAGCATATAAATCGGCAAATGTTTCGAAATATATTAAGAGTAATTTATTCGATTTCATTTGCTCAACCAGTTGAATTCCCTTTTCAAGAATTTCTTCTGCTTTTTTTAAATCATTTAGCTTTATATATAAGGCGCCAATATTTGCATAGGAAATTGCAATTCCATGTATATTGTTTTGTGCTAGTTTAATATTAAGTGACTTATTATAATTTTCGAGGGCTTTACTATATTGATTAAGATTTTTATATATAATACCCTTGTTATTATATACAGCAACCAGGTTTTCCTGATCATTTATTTCCTCATTTATTTGTTCAGCTTTTTTAAGATTTAAGAGTGCTTCATTAAATTTATTCTGCAAATAATAAACACCTGCAATTCCCGAAAGGATTTTTGCTTCAAGTGATTTATTATTAATTTGTTCTGCAATATTTAGAGCTTTGTTATAATAAATTAGAGCCTCCTTAAATTCGTTGAGGTTACGATATATAAGTCCCAATTCGTTTAATGCTCTTGCGATACCGACTTCGTACTTTAGAGTTTCATATATTTCTAATGATTGTAAATGATAGGTCAATGAGGAATCATATTTTCCCATTTTTTCAAAGGCCTTTCCAAAACGACCTAATAAAATGGCTTTTAGTTCTGAATCATTATTTCCTATTAATTTTAAGGCTTCCTGGGAATAGATAATCGAACTTTCGGGTGATGTTTTCAGATAATAATCGGCGATCTGTGAATATAAACTTATTTTTTGGCTATCGGTTGAGCCAATAACTTGTTGAAAAAGACTATCTATATTAATGGTTTGAGCATATATCTGCTCCTTAATTGAAAAAAAAAGGATAACAAGTAGTATTACTAACCTCTTCATTAAATTAGATTATAGATATTTTTTTTCTTGATGCTGCTATTGTCTTTTAAATTTTTCGTTTAATCCACTTATCAATAAGTGCTATTAATCGTTCTTTTTTTATTGGTTTTGCAATATAATCATCACAGCCTGCTTCAAGACTTATCTTTTCATCATTATGCATAGCATGAGCTGTTTGAATAATTATTGGAATATCAGGTTTTATTTTCTTAATGTGCGAAGTTGCTTCAAGTCCATTCATGCCAGGCATTTTAATATCCATTAAAATCAGGTCAATTTTTAATGTTCCTTTGCATATCTCGACGGCTTCAAATCCATTCTCAGCCTTTAATAGTTTTAATCCCTTGTTCTTTAAAACCATCTCCAGATACTTGTAATTGCTTTCTTCATCCTCTGCAATTAATATTGTTTTGCCCTCCCAGTCTGATAAAATACTTGGACTTGTATATTCTGAATTCTTATTATTTACTTCAATATTGTTATTAATTGGCAGATTAAAATAAAATATTGTTCCTTTATTTACTAGTGATTCAAGCCATATAGTACCACCCAATCTTTCAACTAAGTTCTTGGTTATGGTAAGACCAAGCCCTGTTCCTCTATAAAGTCGTGATTTGTCGGTTTCTATTTTGCTGAATCGTTGAAAGATCTCTTCAAATTTGCTTTTGGGAATACCAATGCCTGTATCTTTTATATAGAATTCGATTAAGTTATCGTTACTCTTTATTCTATAACCAAATTCAATTGAACCTTCCTCAGTAAACTTAAAAGCATTATTAATAAGGTTTGTGAGAATTTGTTTTAATCTGAAAGGATCTGTCTTGATAATCAGATTTTCTCTTGGCAAATCATCAGGAAGTTTAATTGTTATATGACCTTTATTAATTCTTTTTCGTGTTTCAACATACGAATCGTAAAGTTCTTGAATTAGGGCATTAACATTTGTATCTCTTAGGGCAACAGATAATTCATTTGCCTCGATTTTTGCCAAATCGATAATATCATCAATTAAATGAAGCAAAGTATTACAATTGTTATTTATGTGCGAAACAAGCTCCTCTCTTTCATTTATGTCTGTATCAGAATCAACCAGAAGGTCAGAAAAGCCAATAATAGCATTCATTGGTGTACGTATTTCATGCGACATATTCGCAAGGAACGATGATTTTAAACGATCCGATTCTTCTGCTTTTTCCTTAGCTTGAGTAAGATCAATTTCAGTTTTGTAGCGTTCAGTAATATCGTGACAAATACCTACGATACCTAATACATTGCCTTCTTCATCTGTAAATGGAACTTTTAATGTATCTAAAAGGAATTTTTGACCACCGGCACTTTGTTCCCACGATTCAAAACGGATAAGCTTATTCTCCAAAATGAGTTTTTTATCTATTTCATAATACTGCTGAGCTATATCAAAAGGAAAAAGCTCGAAATCTGTTTTTCCTTTTATATCAATTAAAATATTAGAAAACTTTGCAAACGCGTTATTGCAACCAAGGTATTTATTGTCTTTATCTTTATAAAAGATAAGATCGGGAATTGAATTAATCATTGAGTTTAATAATGATTTTTCTTTAATTAATTCATTTTCTGCTTTGCGTCGTTCATTAAGCTCTGTTTGTAACTCGAAGGTTTTAGCTGAAACTTGTTTACGAAGCGACCATGACCAAAATAATATAGATGCTAAAAGAATCCCAAAAGGTATTAGTATCCATGCAATAATATTGAGCACTTTAGCTTTAATGTCAGTCTGTTCATAAATGCCAAACCATTTCTCGAAAATTTCGTCATATTCTCCTGTCGACTTTAATATTTGAAGGCCATCATTAAACTGCGATACTAACTCGGGTCTGTTTTTATTAATAGCAAAAGCCATTTCTCTTGGCTGTATTACAGAACCAACAGGTTTTAAATTAGTCAGGTTAAACTCGTTAATAGCAAATTGTCCCTGTAGTTTATTTATTAAAGCACAGTCGTACTCTCCTGCTGATAATAACCGTAAAGCTGTTTGGTAGTTTTTAACAGGAATAATATACTTTGTTAATCGGTTCGATATTAGGTAGTCATGCATTATATCGCCCTTAACAACAATTACTTGCTTGTCTGAAATGTCATTTAATGATTCAATATCACTGCCTTTGCGAACAAATAAAGAGTGTGTAAGAAAAACATATGTTGTTGAAAAATTTACAATCTTACTGCGCTCAAGTGATGGCGACATTGCTGCCAAACCATCAATTTTACCTGTTTCGAGTTCGTTTCGTACGGTATTCCAATCACCCAATTCAATCTTAATGGTTAATCCCATGGTGCGGGCAATGGCATTTATGAGATCAATACTAAAACCTTCTGGTTGTCCGTTTGAATTAACTAATTGATAAGGAGGATAATCATTGTTTCCCTTAAAATAAATGGTATCACTTTTATAATAGCTTGCAAACAAATCGCTATTAATAATAAATATGGTAAATAAAATCGGAAGAACTCTTAGGATTCTCTTTGTCATAGTCAGCAATTTGTTGGTAAGGAATTTCTAATAGTTAAGATTTTATACGGTATAGAATCTATAAAAGTTATTCCCAATTGATTTGATAAAAACAATTTGAAACAATACGGCTGAAATTTAATAAAAAAATAAACTCATATACTATTATTAAAATTTATATTTGAAATAAAATATTTTTATGAAATTTAAACTAACAATTACATTAATAAGTGCTTTACTTTATCTTGTTTCCTGTAATAAGAAAAATTCATTCGAGAATGAAAATACCTCTTCTGGAAAAAGAATAGCCGTTTGCGATATAAAATATGCACAGGGTTTTAAAATAGAATATTTTACTAATTTTAAGCTTTTAACAATAATAGATCCTTGGCAAGGTGCAGAGAAAGTTCAGTTTCGTTATGCATTATCTAATAATATTGATTCTTTAATTGATTTGCCTGAGGATATAATTCGTATTAAAACTCCAATTGAAAAGGTTGTTTGTTTATCAACTACTCATATTGCATTTATTGATGCTCTGAATAAGAATAGCACTGTTAAAGGAATATCAGGGCATAATTATGTTTGCAATCCAATAGTAAGAGAATCGATTGAAAAAAAAGAGGTTTTTGATGTTGGGTATGATAATAGCCTAAATTATGAATTGATTGCAAGTATAAATCCTGATTTGGTTACAACTTACGGTATAGGTAGTCAGGTTGCTGCCTATAATCAAAGAATGAATGAACTAGGAGTACAAACGGTTATTATAGCAGAATATCTCGAAAATCATCCCCTGGGTAAATTGGAGTGGATAAAATTTGTTGCAGCATTTTATAATATGGATGAATATGCAAATAACTACTTCAATAATATTGAGAAACAATACACTGAATTATTGCAAGTTACCAAAGGCGTGTATAATAAACCCAGTGTGTTATTCGGATTACCATGGAAAGAAGTTTGGTATGTTCCGGGAGGAAACTCATATCTTGCCAAAATGGTTGAAGATGCTGGTGGAGATTATATATGGAATGAAAATAACTCAAAAGAAAGTTTAACATTTAATTTCGAATCAATTTTTTCAAAAGCAACTAATGCTGAAATATGGTTAAATACTGGTAGCATTAATAGCAAGGATGAAATTTTGGGTATAGATGAGCGTTTTTCTAAATTTAAACCATTTCAGAATGCAAAAATCTATAATAATAATGCAAGAGTAAATGCCTTCGGTGGTATTGATTACTGGGAATCAGGTATTGTTAATCCACATATTATTTTAAAGGATATGATCTTCATTCTTCATCCAGAACTTATCCCTGATTATAAACTGGTTTACTATAAGGAAATTAATTAATTGGTATTCCAGATTAAGATTAAAAGTATTTTGTTAGATGTTTGCTGTAACCTGCAGTCTTTTAAACTAATTTTAATTATCGATCGGTTTTTATTATTTTTGGTTTCTCAATTAAATAGTAAATTTCACCTTGGTTTCAAATAAATATAAATTATTCACTTGGTCTCTTTTGATTCTATTACTCATTATGCTTTTTTTAGCTGATGTTTTTTTAGGATCAGTAAATATTCCTATTAAAGAAATTCTAAGAATAATTTTCTCAGGAAATTCGGAGTACAAAGAATTCTCAACAATAGTTCTTCAGTTTCGTTTACCTAAAGCCCTTACAGCTTTACTTGCCGGATTTGCATTATCTGTTAGTGGATTACAAATGCAAACCATTTTTAAGAACCCTCTTGCTGGGCCTTATGTTCTGGGTATTAGTTCCGGGGCGAGTTTGGGTGTTGCGATTTTAGTGCTTGGAGTATCTTCTGCAGGTATATTTGGGCAGATAGGTCCTTTTAGTAATTGGATTATTGTATTAGCTGCATGGATTGGTTCAGGGTTAATTTTATTGTTGATATTAGCAGTATCTACTCGTGTTAAGGATATAATGACTATACTAATTTTGGGTATTATGTTTGGAAGTGCAACAACTGCGGTGGTGGGTATTTTACAATATTTTAGTAATGAAACTATGCTTAAGGCTTTTATAATTTGGACAATGGGTAGCTTGGGCGGTGTTTCCATGTCGCAGTTATATGTTCTTACTCCAAGTGTTCTTTTGGGATTGGTAATAGCACTTATTTCTGTAAAAATGCTTAATGCATTATTGCTAGGAGAGAATTACGCTAAAAGTATGGGTTTAAATATTCGGTTATCGCGTTTCTTTATTTTTATAAGTACAAGTTTATTAGCTGGTACTATTACTGCGTTTTGCGGACCTATTGGATTTATTGGAATTGCTGTACCGCATTTAGCACGTTTAGTTTTTAAAACAGCCAATCATTCAATATTACTTCCCGGATCAATGATTATTGGAGGAATAGTTTTGTTACTAAGTGATATTATTTCCCAATTACCAGGAAAAGAAAGTTCATTGCCAATAAATTCAATTACAGCTTTAGTCGGAATACCAATTGTAATTTGGATAATTATTCGAAAACAACGATTCTCAAATATCAGCTAAAGAAAATGAAAACCAGCAACAAGATATTAGAGATTAAAAACCTGGAAATCGGTTATCCTGTTTCAAAAAAGTCTTTTTATTCTCTATTTTCTGATATAAACTTAACTGCAAAAAAAGGTGAATTAGTAGCAGTAATTGGTAAAAATGGAGTTGGTAAAAGTACCTTGTTAAGAAGTATTGCCGGACTCCAGGATTCAATTCATGGACAAGTTACAATAAACGATATTTTAATTAGTGATTATTCACGTTCTGAATTTGCTGGCTTAGTTAGCTTTGTTTCAACCGAAATTGTTCATGTTAATAATCTAAGAGTTTTTGATTTGGTTGCTTTAGGCCGATTTCCTCACACGAACTGGTTTGGTAAATTGGAGGAAAAAGATATTGTTGCTGTTAATAGAGCACTTGAGATGGTTGGAATGAAAGGTTTTGCCAGTAAGAATATTAACGAAATAAGCGATGGCGAGCGACAAAGGGTTATGATTGCCCGAACACTTGCACAGGATACTCAGCTTATTATTCTCGATGAACCAACTGCTTTTCTTGATTTACCTAATAAATATGAAATAGTTCATTTATTGAACAACTTGTCGAAAACTGAAAAAAAAACCATAATTTTTTCTACTCACGATCTAAATATTGCTATACAAGAAGCCGATAAAATATGGCTTATGCTTAATAATGGTATAATTGAAGGTGCTCCCGAAGATTTAATTCTGAACGAAACATTTAACCGTATTTTCGATCATACAAATCTAAATTTTGATAAAGTAAAGGGCGATTTTAGAATGAAACGGAAACATTCAGAAAAAATAGGTCTGATTGGAGAAGGTATTTATTACACATGGACTAAAAAAGCACTTGAACGCATGAATTTCACTGTTGATAAAGGAAATGTTTCTATTCCGCATGTTCTGGTTAATCAAAGCACATGGCAATATGTAAATGAGAATTCTATAATTAGTGTCAATTCAATTTACGAATTAGCAAATCTTATTATAGAATCTAAATAAAATACAAATTTCTGATGATAAAAAAACCCGCCAAATAAGCGGGTTTTAGTTTTAATATATTTTTCTTAAATTATTTTTATTCTTCTTCTGTAGAAAAATCTATTTCTGAGATTTTCTTGCGTCCTAATTCGAGGTTCAAAATGTTTTCAAGTGTTTCAGCACCAATACGCTTTGCAATAATTTTTTTATCCTTGTCAAGCAAGTATAAAGTGGGTGTACTATAAACATTATAGTAAAATCTGAAATTGGTAATATTATATGGATCCCAGCAGTTAATCCAGTCGTATTGTTTTTCTTCAAGATACTTCATCCATTCAGCTTTATCAGTTTGTGTATATACAGCAAAAACTTCAAACTCGTTGCGATTAAACTGATTATAAATTTCCCAAATTTTTGGTACCACTTTTTTACAATGCCCGCAATCGGGTTCGTAAAACATTACAAGTGTATATTTTGCTTTTATTTCGTTTAGTCGTGCATATTCGCCTGTTAAGGTTTCCATTTTTAAATCCTGCGCTAAATTACCTACAAGATTAAAACGTAATTTGGCCACTTGCTCACGCAGTTTCTCCAGGGTTTCTTTATCGAGCCAGTCGACCTTGCCCGATAAATAATAAGTATCGGCAACATGTACAAATACCTTATCCATTCCCATAATATTGCTTTGTTGGAATGTATTAATAAAATACCGTATTACATATTGAAAAACTTCATCGTTTCCCGATGCTTTATTTGCTACAATATCAACATATTTAATAATTGTATCAGGACTTTGAATTAAAACTTTAGAAAAATAATGTTCAATTTTATTATGTAAAATAGGAGTGAGGAGTAATCGTTCGTCACTTAAATTTACATTATCGAAATAATGATTTTGATTGAAATTGTAAGACATAAACCACCTCACAGAATCTTTGTTTTGTATATTTTCCGGAACTTCAAATTCGGGCATTTCGGGAGATATCATTGCTTTTATTATTAATTCTAAAAGTGTTCCGGGGTTTTCAGCAATTATCCTATTCCATTCAGCCTTAACTTCCTTATCAAGTTTTTTAAGTTCATCTTGAAGTATCGTCAAGGTATCAGGCTCTGCAACTTTTTCCTTCATTTTTTGTTGTATCCCTTGCGATTTCTCATTCATCGACATCATGTAATTCTGATACTGCAAAAATGCTGAGTTTTCTTTAGATCCTTTTATAATCATTTTCTTCTGCAGATTATCTTTATCAGTTTCAATAGAAAACTCCTGATCGGGACCAATCATTACCTCGAAATAATTTTTTGATGGGAGTACAACCAAATATATTCCCTGGTGTAATAATGAATCTCCTTTAAAAAAACCTTCACCTTTTGTATTTAATTTAATGGTATCGTCTAAATATTGTTTATTTCCATAATGATGAGCGAGGTAAATTTCAACATCACTTAACCCATTAATTTTAATATTGATATTGTATTTTTGAGCAGTAGCTGTGCAAGCACCCAAAAATAGAGTGATTAGAACTATTCCAATTGATTTTTTCAAATTCATAACTAATAAATTTTATTAAGCTAACAAATATATCAAATATTTTAGATTCAATTTTTATGCCGTGGTTTATTCTTAGAATAACTATTGAAGAATGATTTTGGTTCATTTAGGTTTTAAATGTAATTTATAAATTATACAAATGGTTATAGAATACTGCGATAAAAGTCCAACTTGAAGCCTTATCTTAGTAAATATTATTTCGATAATTATTGAAAGGAGTTAAGGTATTTATTATATAATTAGACTTTAGTCCAAATACTTTTGCTCTACATTGCTTTTTTTTTGTTCATATGCTTATCTTTGTTCGCTTAAAAATGATAAAGTGCTTAGTATGAGTATTGAACTGCAATTGAAAAATAAGGTGTTGGAGGCTATACAGCAAATGTACGGCCAGTCTGTTGATTCTGAAAATATCCAAATACAGAAAACCCGGAAAGATTTTGATGGAGATTTTACATTGGTAGTTTTTCCTTTACTCCGTATCTCGAAGAAACCGCCTGAGCAAACTGCCACTGAAATTGGCGAATATTTAAAGAAAAATATTGATGATATCAGTGAATTCAATGTAATTAAAGGATTTCTTAACCTTACATTAAATACTTGTTTTTGGATTTCTTTTCTTAACTCAGTAGGCCAGAAAAAGGATTTTGGATATATTACAGATAAAGAAAAGCCCAACACCGTTTTGGTTGAATACTCATCTCCAAATACTAATAAACCACTCCATTTAGGCCATATTCGAAACAACCTGTTAGGTTATTCTGTAGCAAAAATTATTGCCTCGCAAGGAGACAACGTGTTTAAAGTAAATCTGGTAAACGATAGAGGTATACATATTTGCAAATCAATGCTTGCGTGGCAAAAGTGGGGTGATGGAATTACTCCGCAAAAAGCTGGAAAGAAAGGTGATCATCTTGTAGGAGATTATTATGTAAAGTTCGATCAGGAATATAAAAAACAAATTGAAGAACTAATAAAACAAGGACTTTCCGAGGATGATGCAAAGAAAAATGCTCCTCTAATTCTCGAAGCACAGGAGATGCTTCGCAAGTGGGAAGCAAAAGATTCAGAAACGATTGCATTGTGGAAAGAAATGAATCACTGGGTTCTCGAAGGTTTCGATGTTACTTATAAAAATATGGGTATCGATTTCGATAGAGTTTATTTTGAGTCGGATACCTACAAGCTTGGAAAAGAAATTGTTTTAGAAGGAATAGAGAAAGATGTATTTATTAAAAGAGAAGATGGTTCTGTTTGGGTCGATTTAACCGACGAAGGACTTGACCAGAAACTCCTATTGCGGGCAGATGGTACTTCGGTATATATTACTCAGGATATTGGAACTGCTCATCAACGTTTTGCCGATTTTAATGCCGATGAACTAATTTATGTTGTAGGCAATGAGCAAAACTACCATTTTCAGGTATTAAAACTGATTATGAATAAGTTGGGTTACAATTTTGCAGAATATTTATTTCATCTTTCCTATGGTATGGTTGAGTTGCCCGAAGGCAAAATGAAATCGCGCGAAGGTACTGTTGTCGATGCCGATGACCTTATGGACGAAATGATTAGAACTGCTGAAGAAATGTCGCGTGAGCTTGGCAAGCTTGATGAGTATAGCGAATCTGAAAAGGCACAAATAAATCGTACTATTGGTTTGGGGGCATTAAAATATTTTATCTTAAAGGTTGATCCAAAGAAGAATATGACTTTTGATCCAAAAGAATCTATTGATTTTAATGGAAATACAGGGCCGTTTATCCAATATACATATGCTAGAATTCAGTCTGTAATTAAGAAAGCTCAGTTACGTAATAAATTAATTCCAGCCGATGTTCAAACCAATACAACTACTACAGCAAAGGAACTTCAGTTAATTAAGCAGATATATTCTTTCCCCGAGGTGCTTTTTGATGCTTCAGAAACATTAAGCCCTGCAGTTGTTGCTAATTATATATATGATTTGGCAAAAGATTATAATCAGTTTTATCACGAACTTCCTATACTAAACGAAGAGAACGAAAACATCTCTATGTTTAGATTATTTCTATCACAACAAATTGGTAGAATAATTCAGTCCGGAATGAATCTCCTCGGAATTGATGTTCCGGAACGAATGTAATTCTAAAGGTTGAATAGTACATTGAATTTGTAGGACGTAATTTTTGTTATATTTTTGCACCAGTTAAAAAGATTTTAAGATATGTTTGAGAATTTATCAGAACGGCTTGATAGGTCGTTTAAGTTACTAAAAGGAGAAGGAAGAATTTCGGAAATAAATGTTGCCGAAACACTTAAGGAAGTTCGTAGAGCATTACTCGATGCTGACGTAAACTTTAAAATTGCAAAAACCTTTACTGATACAGTAAAACAGAAAGCACTTGGTGAGAATGTATTAACTGCATTAAAACCAGGGCAGGTAATGGTAAAGATTGTTCACGATGAGCTTGCTCAGCTTATGGGAGGACAAGCCATTGATGTTAATCTGAAAGGAAATCCAACGGTTATTTTAATTGCAGGTTTACAAGGTTCTGGTAAAACTACCTTTTCTGGTAAGTTGGCAAAATACTTGAAATCGAAAAAGCAAAAAAATCCTTTATTGGTTGCATGCGATGTCTATCGCCCTGCTGCTATTGAACAGCTTAAAGTGTTGGGACAACAAATTGAAGTTCCAGTTTATACCGAAGAAGGTAGTAAAGATCCTGTTCAGATTGCAAAAAATGCAATTAAGCAAGCTAAGAAAGATGGTCAAAACCTAGTAATAATAGATACTGCTGGTCGTTTGGCTATTGATGAGCAGATGATGAACGAAATTGCAGCTATTAAAAAAGCTATTGAGCCAGAAGAGATACTTTTTGTTGTTGATTCAATGACCGGTCAGGATGCAGTTAATACTGCAAAAGAATTTAACGACAAACTCGACTTTGATGGTGTTGTGTTAACTAAACTAGATGGTGATACCCGTGGTGGAGCTGCTTTATCAATTCGCTCGGTAGTTGATAAACCAATCAAGTTTGTTGGTACTGGCGAAAAATTGGATGCACTGGATGTATTTCATCCAGAACGTATGGCCGACCGTATCTTAGGCATGGGTGATATTGTTTCGTTAGTTGAACGTGCACAAGATCAGTATAATGTTGAAGAAGCAAGAAAACTAAGTAAAAAAATTGCTAAAAATCAATTCGATTTTAATGATTTCCTTGCCCAAATAGCTCAGATTAAGAAAATGGGTAACCTAAAAGATTTAGCCGGAATGATTCCTGGCATGGGTAAGATGATGAAAAATCTTGATATTGATGACGATGCATTTAAAGGAATCGAAGCAATTATTTATTCAATGACACCCGAAGAACGAAATGAACCTGCAGTTTTAAATGGCAGTAGAAGAAAGAGAATTGCCATGGGAAGTGGAACCGATATTCAGGAAGTAAATAGACTGGTTAAGCAATTCGACGAGACCAAGAAAATGATGAAGATGATGAAAGAAGGAAAAGGAATGGCTGGTTTAATGAGCAAGATGCAAGGAATGAGATAATTTTTTCTGCTAAAAACTATTGTTTAAAAAGATTTTATTTTAACACTGGACTTTAGGACAGAGACAATTTAACAAAATCTAAAGACTTAAGTCCATTAAAAAATGATTGAACAAGTATTTTGAATTTCTGTTATCATTAAAAAATATTATTATGATTCTTATCGATGGAAATAAAATCTCTTCTGAAATAAAAGAAGAAATTGCAATAGAAGTTCAACAAATGAAGAGTCGAGGCGAAAGAGCACCACACCTTGCTGCAATTATTGTAGGTCACGATGGTGGTAGCGAAACATATGTTGGACATAAAGAGAAATCGTGTAAACAGGTAGGGTTCGATTCGACGGTTTTGCGATTCGAAGATACGATTACTGAATCAGAGTTGCTTGCTACCGTTAATAAGCTAAATAACGATCCCGCAATTGACGGTTTTATTATGCAATTGCCTTTACCCAAACATATCTCTGAGCAAAAAGTGATCGAAGCTATTGATCCCAGAAAAGATGTGGATGGATTTCATCCTATAAATCTTGGTCGAATGGTTATTGGATTGCCATGTTATGTTTCGGCAACCCCAGCAGGTATTGTAGAGCTAATTAAGCGCTATAAGATTGAAACATCAGGAAAGAATGTTGTTGTAATAGGTCGTAGTAATATTGTAGGTAAACCTATTAGTATTTTATTAGCTCAGAAATCTAATCCGGGTGATGCTACAGTTACTTTAACACATAGTCGTACAAAAAATCTAAAAGAAGTAGTTGCCAATGCTGATATTGTTATTGCAGCATTGGGCCAAGCCGAATTTCTAACAGCCGATATGGTAAAAAAAGGAGCTGTAGTAATTGATGTAGGAATAACAAGAGTTAAATCAGAAACCACCAAATCCGGCTGGAAATTAATTGGCGATGTTAAATTCAATGAAGTTGCTGAAAAAGCATCTTACATAACACCTGTTCCGGGTGGAGTTGGGCCCATGACAATTGTTTCGCTACTTCAGAATACATTGAAAGCTGCAAAAGGAGAGATTTATCCAAAATAATTGAATATAAGTACAAAGCGAAAAAGGGACTTTTTAAGGTCCCTTTTTCTGTGCAGACAGATGATGCGCATCTGATGAAGCAAAACAGATTGTATAGGGGGTTAATTCATCACAGCTATAGTACTTAATAGTTGAATTTTCTGCAAATCGGAGTAATCGTACTGGTAAAAACCATTCTCACCAATAAGCATCAACACACCATTAAGCGGTATAACATCATAGGCTTGTATGTCTGAAAACTGCGCTATTAGGTTGCTTGTGATTGTTAAAGGGTCTGCTGCATCATAGATTTTTAATCCTGCATCACCGTCGCATATAAAGAGTGTTCCATTATCAATTCCCAAACCATAGGGTTCGGTCATCGCATAGGATTTAACAAGTTCCGGACTAGTTAAACTACTTATATCAATAACATCAAGTCTGTCGGATGTTTCTCCGCATGTATTACCCGAGCGTAAGGTAACATATGCATAATCTCCTTCTACAACAACTGGGTCGCAGCTAGTCATGTGCCAAAACTGAGAAATAAATTCTGGGTTAAACTCATTCGTTATATCATAAATCATCATCCCGTTCCTTGTTCCAATAAAAAGGTTGTTGCCCGAGGGAAATATAGTTTCGGCGCTCCATCCGGGGAAAAATGAATTATAAACTGCAATATCGTTTGAATTACTAATATCGATAATTTGAATTGCATAAAAATCAAGTAAAGCATATAAGGCATTGCCTTTAATAGTAAAGCGAGCCATAGAACCACCTACACCAAAAGCAGATACTCCGGATAAATGTCCTGAACTTCCATTTGAGTATGAATCCATCGATTTAAACATTGGATATATCGGATATTGGTTCTGAAATACTTCTCGTGTAATTTTCTTAAGTTCCCAACCAATAACTATCCCTTTCGACTGATCGATTTGATCTACCCTATAGTTTTCATCAAAAGGTGGTATGGTATAAGGAAAAAGATTTTGCAGCCTATCAGCTAAAGTTATGTTGTCCAAATTTGATATATCAATAGCAACCAGATCAATATAACTGTCAGCATACAATATTCCATCTTTAATTGAAATGTCAACGTTTCCTGGAATTTTAATAAAACCAACATTTACAGGTGCTGATGGATTGGTATTATTTATAATATGAATACCTTCCATGTATTCATTAATAAAAAGATAATTATTATAAAAATATATTTTTCCTGGTTTTTCTAGATTTCTTGCAGTTTCAGATTGAATTGAATTTCTAAATTCATTATAAGACATATAAACAGGAATGTTCGCGATGTACGATTCGAAAACCTGATCTTCGCAACTAATAATTGTTGATGTCAGAAGAAACAAAAAGAGTAACTTTTTCGATGTAGTTTTTAAACTCATATTATTTTTGCTATTAACAATGATAAGATGCAACGATATAAAAATTGGTTGCGTGTAAAAATAAAAAACTCTAATCTGTTGGATTAGAGTTTTTTGTGGAGCTGGCGGGACTCGAAATAAATTTGTATTCAACTATTATTCAATAATATAGATACTTTAAATTATTATTGGTATCCGAAAAGGAGTCACCTAAATGAAGATTGAAGAGGACTTTAAGTTACCATAAAAGGTTATCTACTGAACTTAATGGTTAAATGATTTAAGTAAAATGATACTAAATAGCTATAATTAAAAGCGTTGTGATAATGTCTTTAGAATCGTTTTAAATTGCATTAATAAACTTATAACCCTAACGGTTATGTTGCTAGTATTTATTGATATTCGTTAGATTCAAAATCAACTTATGTTATTAAACATGTTTATTGGATGAATTGGAACAATTACTTTCGTTCTTCTTTTTCTTAAAGCTGATTAATTTTTAATAAAGATTTGATCAGATTAATTGAAGAAAAAATATTTTTTTCATTTACTAAATGTGTTTTTAGAGATTAAAACAATTATAATTATGAGAATTCTAACTTCTATAATCCTTATTTTGTTTACTTTAACTATTCAAGGATATTCTCAAGAAAATAGAAACAATATTCAAAATAAGACAGAAGAATATACTATTTGCGCTGGTGAAAGTATTCAAATTAACCCTACAGAAATAAATTGTATAAATCCTGAAAGAATAAAATGGAGTCCAAAAAGAAATCTAGATAATCCGAATACCTTAAACCCTATAGCAACTCCATCTACTACAACAACTTATTCTCTTTCATATAGATGTGGAAGAAAAAAATATTTTTATAAAGTAACTATAAAGGTTAATAGTCCTAATATTACTGCTATACCTGCAATTGATAGAATTTGTAAAGGAGAAAGTGTACAGTTGTTAGCTTCTGGTGGGAATACTTATGTATGGTCTCCAACTAACGGTTTAAATAATCCTAGTATTTCCAATCCTATAGCATCACCAGAAAACTCTACTAACTATATAGTAAAAGGATATGATATTAATGGTTGTTATAATGAAGCTAGTGTAAGGATTATTGTTAAACCTTCACCAGTGGTAACGGTTTGGGCAAATGATTCAACTATTTGTACAGGAGAAAGTGTGCAGTTGGAAGCTTCTGGAGGTATTTCTTATTCCTGGTCTCCGACTATCGGTTTAAATAATCCTAATATTTTTAACCCAATAGCAAGTCCAAATGAAACCACAATATATACTGTTTTTGTTAAAGGCAAAGGAAATTGTATTTCATCCGATCAGGTTACAATAAAAGTAAACGATTTGCCAGAAGCTAATGCAGGAGATGATCTTTCTATATGTGCCGGAGAAAATGTACAGATGGCAGCTACTGGAGGTATTTCTTATTCCTGGTCCCCGACTATCGGTTTAAATAATCCAAATATTTCTAACCCAATTGCAAACCCAACTGAAACCACAACATATACTGTTTTTGTTACTGGAGAGGGTGGATGTTCTACTGCGAGTGATGCAGTAGTAGTTACAGTAAATGAATTACCGACTGCTTATGCCGGTGATGATGTCTCAATATGTAGCGGCTCGAGTGTACAGTTGGCAGCTACTGGAGGTATTTCTTATTCATGGTCTCCGACTATCGGTTTAAACAATCCAAATATTTCTAACCCAATAGCAAGTCCAACTTCGACAACGACCTATACCGTATTAGTAAGTGGAGCCGGAGGCTGTAGTTCGAGTGATGCAGTAGTAATTACAGTAAATGAATTACCTATACCCACAATTGCAGGGCCAGGTGAAGTATGCAGTGGAGTTGCAGATATAACATATACAACAGAAGTAGGAATGAATAATTATTCATGGTCAATAACTCAAAATGGAAGTATTACCAGTGGAGGCACAGTTACTGATAATTCAGTCGTTGTGGATTGGCCAAATGCTGGTGCTGCAACTTTAACAGTCAATTATTCAGATAACAATGGCTGTCAAGCTCTAAATCCTTCAGAATATTTTATTAATATTATTTCATCTCCAGTAAAATTTAATGTATTAGGAGGAGGATTCTTCTGTGTGGGTACCAGTGGTGTTAATGTAAAGTTAGAAAACAGTGAAGTAGGGATTAACTATTTGCTTCTAAAAGATAATGTAAGCACTGGTATAGTCTCAACTGGAACAGGAAGTTTAATTGATTTTGGGATATTTAACCAGAATGGAACATATTCCATTAAAGGTTCAAGATTAACATGTATAGAAAAAATGGATGGAGATGCAATTGTTACATCTTCTGACTGCAACTATAGTATATCCCTTTCAAAAGATCAAGATGGCTCAGTATATAAAGTAAAAAATAATAATCTTAAGTTTATTTATAAGGTTAAATATAACGAAACTGGAAATCTTAATTATAAGATTTATAATAGCCAACATGTTCAGGTGACATCAGGCCATTATTTGACTAATCCATCATTGAACTTTGGTATAAATAATTTTGAATTGAATATTTCGGCATTGTCTCCTGATATCTATTTGATGCAAGTTGAAAATGCGAAAAATGAAAAATGGTATTTAAAATTTATGGTTCAATAATTAATTAAAGAAAAAATGAAAGTGCAAATAAAAAGAAATACAGTTTTGGTTGGGATTTTAATTTTAAATACTCTTGGAATATTAGTAATTGCTTATTTCTGTTTTATTAAACAAAACCAAGTATATATCGATAATATATCTGTATTTAAGCAATTTGACCTTACAAAAGAGTTAGAAAAGAAAAAAGAAGAGATACTTACTAAAAGAGTTCAAATACTTGTAGGTATGGAAAACAAGTTGGATGATATTCGAGTCAAAATTGAAAGTAATGCTAATGACAAACTTCTTTTAAAAGAATACTCTGATTTAAGTAACGAGTACGTTAGTATTAAAAAGGATTTTGAGCAAGAGAATCTTCAAATATCCACAAAATTTGATAATGAAATATGGACTCAACTTAATCAATATATTAAAGATTATGGGATTCAGAATAACTACATACTAATATTTGGAGTTTCAGGTCAGGGAAATATCATGTATGCTAATGACGGACTTGATGCAACAGAAGAGGTTATTGAATATGTAAATAAAAGGTATCAAGGAAAAAATGATTAATTTAATGATGCTTCAAATTAGAAATTTTATAATAGTTACATCCTTTATTATCGCTTTTTTTTCGTGTTCAAATCATGAACTAAAACCTGCTAATTATGTGCAATGGGTTGAAGATCCTAAAAATGGATTAAATACTGAAAAAAAGATTGGAGACCTTGTTTTTTCGATTCAGTATAAGCCAACTGATTATATTGTTTTGCAACAAAGTCAAAAACCAATAATTGATTCAAGTGATTATTATAGGATTAAGCATGATATTGAAGGGCTATTGTATTTCAACTTTTCAATAAGCAATACAGACAATAGTAAATCACCATTATATTATAAGATTAATTCTGCCGAAGAGTTTCAGTATAGAATATCTTATTTTTCATTTGAAATCTCTAATGATATACACTTAGTCTATAATAATGATACTTTTCCCTGTTTATTACATCATTTTGAAAGAACCTATGACTTAATGCCCAAGGTAAATATTGTTCTTGGTTTTGAGAAACCGGAGAATTTTATCGAAAATGAAATAGAGCAGGATTTACAATTTGTATACAGTGATAAAATTTTTGGGGTAGGAAGAACTCAATTAATAATTGACAAAAAACATATTAAAGAAATACCGAAATTAAAGATATCAACATATGCTGCAGAGAATTAGACAAAGCAAACTTACAAAGATTATTGCATTATTAGTAGCCCAATTTTTTATTATAGAAATTGTTTCTCCATTAAGAGTGTGGGCCTTAACAGGTGGACCAAGCCAACCAGAAGTTCAGAGTTTTGAACCTGTTGGGACTTCTGAAATGGTTGATTTATTTTCAGGTGATTTTACCTATAATATTCCTTTAATTGATGTTGGTGGCTATCCGATAAATTTAAGTTATCATTCAGGAGTAACAATGGACCAGGAAGCCAGTTGGGTTGGATTAGGCTGGAATATAAATCCCGGTGTAATAAATAGAAATATGCGGGCATTACCTGATGATTTCAATGGTGATGAGGTTACCCAGGAGTTTAATATGAAGAAAAATCAAACGTATGGGATGAATGTTGGGGCATCTGTTGAGTTATTTGGTCTTGATTTTTTAAAACTTGGTGTAAACTTGGGTTTATCATATAACAACTATACCGGTTATGGGTTTGAAATGGGTTTGGAACCTTCCTTAACAGCAGGCGGCAGTAGTAATGGAAGTATGACAGTTTCATTAGGATTAAATGCAAGTTCTTCAGGAGGTGTTGGGATTGAGCCTAGCGTTAGTTTTTCTGCAACTACTGATAAATTGAAAGAAAGTGATTATTCTGGTTTTGGAATGAATATCGGTATTGGTTATAATTCAAGGGCTGGACTGAGTACAATAAATATTGGATATAGCTTACCTGAGTATAATTTACCAGAAACAGGCAAAAATCCACTTACTAGTATGCATTCAATAAATGGTGGTTCAACAATATCTTTTGCTTATAAAACATTTTCACCAAAAATAGATTTGCCAATGATAAATAGTAACCTTTCTTTATCAGTTACTTTTGGTACCGAGATATTTGGTGTTCATGCGAATGGAAGAGTTTCGGGTTACTATTCATGTCAGAAACTTAAATTCAACTCCGAAAAGGTTAAATCCTACGGTTATTTGTACTTACAAAATGGAGCTGATAATGATAAAGCATCATTAGATTTTAATCGCGAAAAAGATGGAACCTTTACAAAGCATAGGCCAAATCTACCTATACCAAACCTTACATACGATGTTTATTCTGTTTCAGGTCAGGGAATTGGAGGAATGTACCGTCCTTATAGAAGTGATTATGGAATTATTTACGATAGAGAAGTAAAAAACGAATCAGATGCATTGAGCCTTGGCGGTATTGAATTGGGTGGTGGAAATGGAGTACATGGTGGTATTAACCTTACAGTAAATACAACAACATCAACATCAAATAAGTGGAAACAGCATAATGCTTTAAACAGTAAGGTAAAATTCAATGGTAATGAGGATGTAAGCGACAAGTATTATGAGCCATACTATTTTAAACAAGCCGGAGAAAAAACAAGCGAAAGCAATCCGGAGCATTTAAATAATATTGGAAAGTATAATGCAGTAAGAGTAAACTTAAATAAAAGTGATAAAGTAAATGTTAAAGCAGAGACTGTTTTAAAAGACCAAACGGGCGCTTCTTATAATCTTTCTGATAACAATTACAGAACTCAAAGGCAAAGAAGAAATCAGGTAATTACAACTCTTACTGCTGATCAGGCAAGGCTTTATGGACTCGAAGACACAATAAAGAGTTATTCATCTACTAATTTTGCTTTAAACGATGATGGAAATTATCAACCAACAAATAATATAGGCAGAACAGATAATTTCAGGAAAGGTCACCATATTTCAGAAATTACCACATTTCGTGCAGATGGTATGAGGTATATTTATGGTATACCTGCATATAATACCAAACAAGATGAAGTTTCTTTTGCTATTACAGGTGGTGGTCCAAATAATAGCACAGGATTAGTAAAATACAATTCAGGCTCAGACGATTCTAAAGGTAATAATAAAGGATTAGATCATTACTATAATAAAACAACATTACCTGGTTATGCTCACTCATACCTGCTTACAGCTGTTTTATCTCCCGATTATGTTGATATTACACGCAATGGTCCAAGTGATGATGATTTAGGTACTTATACTAAAATAAATTATTCAAGAACCGATGATTGTTATAAATGGCGAGTTCCATTTGAAAAAGATTCGGCAAACTATAACGAAGGCTACAAATCGATAGCCAATAACAACGCAAATGGAGATGATAAAGCTAATTACATCTATGGTGAAAAGGAAGTTTGGTATATGCACTCCATCGAAACCAAAACACATGTAGCTGAATTTATCCTAAAAGATCGCTGTGATGGATTTGAAGCGGAGTCTAATAAAGGTGGTTTAGGTTCTAGCCCGATGAAAAAGCTGGTTCGAATAGATCTGTATAGCAAACAAGATAAAATAAAAAATGGGAACAATGCAGTTCCAATTAAATCAGTACATTTTGAATATGACTATTCACTTTGCCAAAACATACCAAACAATAACAAAGGTGCTGATGAATCAGGATTTACAAACCAAGGAGGTAAACTTACTCTTAAAAAGGTTTATTTTACATATCAAAAATCGAAACGAGGTAAACTAAATCCCTATATATTTAATTATGCTGAACTAAGAAATAAAGATGGAAATGTTGTAACTACTATCAATCCAACATATAATCTTAAAGGATATGATCGTTGGGGGAGCTATTTACCAAATACAAAAAATAAATCATGTGCCGAATCGGCTCCAATAACCAATGCTGAATTTCCGTATACACCTCAGAATAAAATAAAGGAAGGTGATTTGACAAATAATCCTTATGGATTCGATTTCTATGCTGCAGGAGTAGAGGGATATTATGCAGATATCAATGCGGTAGCATGGAATATGACATCCATAGAATTACCATCGGGCGGTAAAATAAATGTAGATTACGAAGCAGATGATTATGCATTTGTTCAGGATAAAAAAGCCATGCAAATGTTTAAAGTAGTGGGAATTTCACAATCGGCCCCAACTATTACAGATGTTAAGAGTGGTATTGTAGATGCCGAATTATATGGAAGTGATAAAAAAAGCAACTCATATTTAATTGTTGAACTTGCAAATCCATATACTAAAGTAGCCGATCCTGAAAATCATCCAGAATTATTTAAAGAAGATTTCTTAACCAAAGAAACTAATGAGCCAATTGATTTTATCTATTTCAGATTTTTAATGGATTTGGCCGAAACTGGTGACCAAGCATGGGAATTTGTTTCTGGTTATGCTAAACCAGCTGATTTGGAAGTAGAAGCAAATTATGGTTTTATTAATGATAAATATGCATATATAAAGCTTAAAGAGGTTGAAATGAATGATGAAAAGCCTAAAGCCCCATTTGCCAACCCTATTTCACAAGCTGGATGGAACTATGTAAAGGTACATATGCCTACAATAGCATATGGTGGTGCTGAAGTTGGTGGTGGTGTTCTCGAAGTATTTGATGCAATGGCTTCAGTAGTAAAACAAATTGTTGATCTGGCAGTTGGTTTTTATGAAACCTTAAGAAACGGCCAGGCATCAAAAAGTTTTAAAACAGGAAAATCCTGGATTAAACTTTATAATCCCGACCATGTTAAAAAAGGTGGAGGATTGCGAGTAAAAACCATTACTCTTAATGACAGATGGAAGGAGTTAACAGGATTTAATAATAATAACTCAGCTACATATGGGCAAGAGTATAATTATAGTGTTACTTTAAACAATAAAGTGATTAGTAGTGGGGTAGCTGCTTACGAACCAATAATTGGTGGTGATGAAAATCCATTTAAAAAACCAGTTTTCTACAGAGAAAAGAACCTTTTGGTTCCGGGTGATGATTTTTATTTAGAAGAACCTTTTGGAGAATCCTTTTTTCCAGGTGCTTCAGTTGGATACAGTAAAGTTACTGTCAGAAATATACAACATGCTGGTGTCACAAAAAATGCTACCGGCAGGATTGAGCACGAGTTCTATACTTCAAAAGATTTTCCTACGATAACAAATTATACCGCACCTCAGAAAGAACCCAAGAAATCAAGTGGGGCAATGAAACTATTGAAAATAGAGACCTACGATTTTATGACTGCCAGCCAGGGTTATGCTATAGAACTTAATGATATGCATGGAAAACCAAAATCAGAAAAAGTATTTCCGGAAAATAGCGATATTTCAGTTTCAGAAGTTTCATATACTTATAAAGCCAATGGTTCTAAATTAAACAACAATGTACAGGTAGTCAAAAAGGACGGCTCGATTACTACTGAAACAGTAGGTGTTGATTACGACTTTGTTATTGATATGCGTGAACAGGTAACAGAAACGACTACTACAGGTATTAATGGTAACCTTGATGCATTTCTTGCTGCAATTTTTCCAATTGTTGTTCCGGTTATCCTGCCAAAATACGCTCACGAAAAAGTTAGGTATAGATCAGCAGTAACTACAAAAGTTATTAATCGATATGGAATCCTTGAATCGGTTACTGCTAAAGATAATGGTTCTGAAGTTACAACCTACAACCGACTCTATGATGCAGAAACTGGAGAAGTTTTGCTAACTGAAACTAAAAACCAATTTGATGATCCATTATTTGCTTTTAATTATCCTGCTCATTGGGCTTATGATAGAATGGGCCCTGCATACAAAAATATTGGAGTAACATACTCCAGTAATAGTAACGAATTGGTAGAGGGTGATGAAGTTGTTTTTGGAAATGACAGAGCCTGGGTGGTTAATACTGAAGGTGGGCTTAAATTATTAAGCGATGCAGGCGAATACTATGCTAATCCACAAGATATTACGGTTCTTAGATCAGGAAGAAGTAATCGTCAGGCACTATCAGTTGGATCAATTACTACTGTTTCGAATCCAATAGTAAATAGTAAGCTGCAGTTTACCAATGTGCTTAATGCATCTGCAACAGAGTATACCGATAAGGCAGGTGTTTTCTGTGGAGAATGTGGACTTGAGCCTGGAATGAACTATAATCCATATATTGTTGGAGCAAGAGGAATATGGAAGGCTCAGAAATCGCATGTTTATTTAACCGATAGAACCCAATCGAGAGCTAATAACAATACTAATATCAGAAAAGATGGTATCTATAAGGATTTTGTACCATTTTGGACAGCAAATGGCGGTTTGGATTGGAACAAATCAGATCACCAGAAATGGGTATATAGCTCCGAAGTAACCATTTTTAGCCCTTACGGTTCTGCACTCGAAAACAGAGATGCATTAGGCAGATACTCATCGGCAGTATTTGGTTATAACCAGGTTTTACCTGTTGCAAATGCTGCAAATGCAATGTATCAGGAAATTGCCTTTGATGGTTTCGAAGATTATTCTCTTGATTTTTGTGATAAAGATCATTTCAGTTACGAATCTGTTATTAATGAAAATACAGGAATTCAATTAACCGAAACCGAATCGCATACAGGAAGAACCAGTATTATGGTCGAGCCAAATGTTTCAATTGGAGTTCGAAAAGTGGTAATTCCTTGTGATGGCAAATAATTTATAACACTTTTTATATATAAAGCATTTTTAATATGAATAAAGTTTCGATAAGTAAAATAGTAGTGATGTTAATAGTTTTCGTAACATGTACGAAACTTTCAATAGCACAAAGTACATTTTTTAGTTTAAGTGAGCCAACATTTTATGTAATTCAGGATACATCTGAAAACGATCTTAAAAACCTTGTAAATTTAAGCCTAAAGGTAAGTGATATAAGTATTGCTACAGATATTCAAATTGATCTTGCAGAAACGGCTAATAGTTTTACATTACAAAACATCCAAGGTACAATTGTATCAGAAAATGAAAGCTTGTTTATACTTATTAATGGTAGTAAGCAGCCCGTTTCGGGCAAATATATAAACATTAGTTTCGCATTACCAACTGATATTATCCAGAAATGGAAATATACACGCATTTACTTCGATCTCCAAACCGGAGAAAAGAGCAGGTACTTATACCACAGGTGGTAATACAAATATTTTTTATAATTAATTGAGAAGTAATGTATAAAAAACTCAGTATAATAATTCCAGTATTCAATGAAGAATCTACAATTGAAATTCTGTTACAAAAAATAGCAGATACCAATTTGATAGGTGAAATTAGAAAAGAACTGGTAATTGTTAATGATGGTTCAACAGATCTTAGTAATCAAAAAATTGAGTTTTTTATTTCTAAACACACAAATCTAGATTTTTGGTATATTAAAAATAAAACAAACAAAGGCAAGGGTAATGCGATTAGATATGGGCTAAAGATTGCAACAGGCGACCTGATATTAATACAAGATGCCGATTTAGAATATAATCCTTCAGATTATAATGTTATGCTAGAACCTATTTTATCAGGAGAAGCCAATGTTGTTTATGGATCACGATTTCTTAATATGAACTTGTATAAAAAATCATATTGGGGCCATAAAATAATTAATAAAGGAATTACAACATTTTCTAATTGGTTAAGCGGTTTAAGTCTGACAGATATTCAAACCTGCTACAAACTTATGGATGCAAACTTATTAAAGTCGATTGATTTGTGCGAAAACAGATTTTCTTTTGACCATGAGCTTACAGCTAAATTGTCAAAAAATAAGTTTATCAAAGTTAACGAAGTTGCAATTTCATATGAGGGTAGAAGCTATAAGGAGAAAAAAATAGGCTGGTTTGATGCATTAGCAGCAATCTATGCAATTATAAGATATAATAAATTCATGAAATCAGAAAAAACAGGCATGGACATTAGTTCACCCGTTTTTAATCTTGAAGTTAACAAATTAGCAGTCTAAAAGAAAGAAATGACACTTTTGAAGAAAAATATATCAGAATATTGGAAATTGATTGGAGTACTTGTGCTTACCTGCCTGGTATTTAGTCCGATTTTCTGGAATGGATTTCTAGAGTGGGATGATAGTCGTTATATAACCAATAATTTATTAATCAAGGAGTTATCTATTAACAAAATTTTAGGATACTTTACAATATATTTCGATGGTCATTATCATCCTTTTACCTTGATTTCCTTAGCCATTGATTATAAATTATCAGGTGATAGCCCATTGGCATTCCATATTACTTCTATTGTTCTGCATTTAATAAATGTTTACCTGGTTTTTCTTTTTGTAAAAATACTTTTTCAAAATTCGAACTGGGCATTACTGGTAGCATTATTATTCGGTGTTCATACAATTCAGGTTGAGTCTGTGGCATGGATGTCGGAGCGTAAAAACTTATTGTATACAGCTTTCTTCTTTAGTTCATTAATTTGTTATTTAAAATATATCGCTAATAAGAAAACAATTTTCTATATCTTATCAATAATACTTTTTATTTTCTCAGGGTTATCAAAAGTAATGGCAATCAGCTTGGTACCTACATTGGTTCTAATTGATATTTATTTAAAAAGAGATTTTAAATCCAAAACCGTTTGGTTTGAAAAGGTTCCATTCCTTTTAATTGGTATTGTTTTTGGCCTTATTGCTATTGGTGCACAAAACACAACATGGGGATCCTACGATAAACCTCCATTTAGCTTTATTGAACGCATTCCAATTGCAGCTTATAGTATTACACAATATCTTGGAAAGCTAATCATCCCATTTAAATTATCTGGGTTTTATCCTTACCCCACCAAAATCAATAATGAATTACCCTGGCAATTCTGGTTATGGTTAATACCTGCAATACTTTATTTAATTGCACTTATTAAATCTTTTAAGAAAAGCAGAATTGTATTTTTTAGTTTAGCATTTTTTGGAGTAAATATTTTCTTACTTATAAAACTCTTCGATATTCCTATTGGAGATAACTTGCTTGGCGACAGATATGATTATATTCCATCAGTAGGGATATTTATTTTAATACCATTTATTTTATCATCTATTAAAAAGCAGCAGATACTTAAAGTTGTAAAGGGTATTTTGGTTATCTATTGTTTGTTCTTATCGGTATTTACATTTTCAAGAACAAAAGTATGGAAAGATGATTTTACATTATTTAACGATGTAATTCAGAAATACCCAAATGTAAGCATAGCCTATAACAACAGAGGTCTGGGATACAAAGAAAAAGGAGACTACGTAAAAGCCTTAAATGATTTTACAAAAGCAATCGAATTAAAACCCCGATCAACAAAAGCATATCTAAACAGGGGCTCATTATTAGCCAAAACCGGAAAAACAAACGAGGCTTTAAATGATTTTTCAAGGGTAATACTTATGAACCCAAAGGATTCATCAGCTTATTTAAATAGAGGGATGGTATTTGCACAGTTGAAAAAATGGGATAGTGCAATAAATGATTACAATAAAGCTATTGAACTAAAGCCGGCCAATTATTTGGCTTATGCAAACAGAGGTGTGGCCTTTGGCAGTTTGGGCGAGTATAATAATGCATTGAATGATTTTAATAAAGCTATTGAATTGGCTCCACATTACCCTAATGCTTATTTTAACAGGGCTAACTTATGGGCCCAGCAAAATTCTTTTAGTAATGCAATAAAAGATTATAACAAAGCCATTGAATTAAATCCTGAGTATAAACAGGCTATGATCAATCGGGGACAATCTTATTTTAATTTAAATGATTTTGAAAATGCAGCTAGAGATTACTCTAATGCAATTCGTTTTGATGGAAACAATGCTACCCTTTATTATAAGCGTGGGCTTTGTTACCTAAAACAAAGAAAAATTGAAGAAACCAAAAAAGATTTTATAATGGCTCAAAAACTGGGCTTAAATAAAAATAGTGAACAATTAGACAATCTGATTAATAAAGAATTAAATAAATAAAACACTATGATAAAGAAAAGTTTATCAATTATAGTATTGAGTGTACTAGTAATATTCATTAATTGCAGTAATATTTTAGCCCAGGGAAAAGATTGGGTTTGGGCAAAACACGGGGCTGATCAGCTTTGCATTGATAATAACGATAACCTGATATATTATAACGGATTAACTATAATTAAAAAAGATGTAAATGAAAACCAACTTTGGTCAATTACTGGAACTGGTAATGGTAGTATTGTTGCGGTAGATAACGATGTATTAGGCAATATATATGTATTAGGTAATTTTACCGGTTCTGTCGCATTTGGATCTGAAAGTTTAACCAGTCCTTTTTCTTATTCAAGTGGATTTTTATTCAAATTTACTTCTGGAGGGGTTTTTATCTCAAAAAAAATGATAAGCGGAAACTCAATAATTAAACTGAATGGTTTAGATATTGATGCAAATCAAAATGTGGCAATTATTGGTGATTTTGCAGGAGTTGGCGTTGATTTTGGAAATGGCTTTACTTTGAGCAATCATTATATATGTAATGATGGTACTACAAATTGTTTATTTAGTGAGTATGAATTAAGATTTCCTTTTTTAGTAAAAATTGGAGCTGATAATAATACAAAATGGACTTGTGAACTAATTATGGGCCTAATCTGGAGGTGGGATATCGCCAGATTTAGAAAAATAGCTTTCGATAATAATGGAGAAATTTTGTTAGCTGCAAACTATGAAGGATATAATTTCCATTGGAATTCTTCACATGACCAATTTCCCTGGGGTGAATATTTTAGTTCAATTGAACGGCCAACTTGCTTATCTCCTCATGAAAGTTTTCTAATAAAATTGGATGCAAATGGCTATAAAATATGGACTAAACAAATTGCTCAATCTAATATCTTAGATATTATTTCTGATGGAACAAATTTTATTATTACAGGAAAAACTGGTAATAAAATCCTTTTTAAAGATGGAACACAAATCCCTTTAAGCAGTTCAGGTTTGTTTATTTTAAATTTAGGAAGTAATGGAATTTCAAATAATACATATGCTGTTGGTGCAAATAGCTATAATTTATATGGGAATTACCCAATAAAATTAGATGGCTCAGGGAATATATATATTGCAGGTTGCTCTCATGGAAATATTGCAGGTTTTCAAACGACTAATTTTATTGATCAGTGGGATACTGATATTTTTCTTGCCAAATATAATGCTGTTCTTGAACCTCAATGGATTAAATGGGCAGGAGGCAATGGAAGAGATGTAATTAAAGATATTGATGTAACAAGTACTGGTGATATTTATGTTTCTGGAGATGCAAATGCAAGTCAACTTTTCCGTCTAGAAAATAGAATTACTTTACAGTCTCCTGAGAACTTTAATGCTAAGATTGGTAACATTTGCACTCCTGCTCCATTTGCACAAATGCATTGTAATGGAGATTGCACAGGCGATAATGAAGTAATTGTTGATTTTACAGGAACACCACCTTATACTTTTAGTTATGCGATTGGTAATCAGATTCAACCTGAAATTACAGGTATTAATACATCTACTTTACAAATACCAACTAATTATAATGTCTATTCAATAGCTAGTATTTCAGATGCCAATTGTTCAGGTTCTTTTTTAGGAGAAATGCATATGGCTATTGCAGAAATTTCTGCTGATGAAACTGGTTTTATTCAGTCGGAATCCAGTGGGTTATATTTAAATAGTCCAATAAAAATGGAACCAATAATTCAAGGCGATTATTCTGCAATAAAATGGTATTTAGATAGTAATAATGATGATATTCTTAACGAAGATGAAAGGATCCCTGATACTAGTTGGACTGACTATAACACTTATCCTTATATAAATTACTACTACTGTAATGCATTAACTCCTGGAAAATATTATATGGTTGTTACTCCACTTTCTGGATCAGATATTGTTCGTAGTATTGAGTTTAGAAGTGTTATGGAAAACAATAAAACAAGAGACCTAATTCATAATGGAGATTTTGAAAATCCAACAAAGCAACCAAATGGTGTAAATACTGGGTATTATTGCTCAGCAGGTTTATGGACAGATGGTTCAACTGGGGGATTTGAATTTGAAACAGATTGTTTTTACGAAACTAGTAATCCTGGCAATTACATTGATATATCATTTAAAGTAACTGACGAAAAATTATGGATAGGTAGTCAAAGTGGTAATTGTGGTTCATATGCAAATAATTCAAGAGAAGGCAAATATGATTGGAAACAAAAGGTTTTCTTAAATCAAAATACAAATTACCGTTTTTCTTTTGATTTATATGATGGTTTTATCAATCTTCCGGGGTTTTATGGAGAAGCAGACCCTCTTTTTTTTCATCCTGAAATTGATTTTGGGTATATTGATAATACTGGTACAAAGTATTCATTAGCACAATCTGGTTGTTATGTTAAAACTAATGATGAATATGAATTTGTTCAGTCTACTGTTGGTGTTCCATATAAGGTAAGTTCTGATGCCATTTCATTACGCTCTGAAGTTTGGGCTGAATTTAATAGCTCTAATAACAGTGAAGTGACAATGTACATAACAAATAAATCATTTAATACATTATACGAAGGAGATTTAACAATTTGTTATATGCTTGATAATATATCAATGCTGAATGTTGACGAAAAAGTTCCTGCTGTTACATTGGATTTAGTTAGTGGAATTTGTAATCCTGGCGATCAGGCTCGGATTGATTTTACATTTACTGGTGAAAAGCCAATTTTTATGGAATACACCGTAAATAATGGTACTCCAATAGTGGTTGAAAACATCAATTCGGATTCTTATACAATTTATACTGTTGTTCCGGGTGAGTATAAGGTAACAAAAATCTCAAACTACCTCGGGCAGGGTTTTGAGTTTGGAATACCGGTTACTGTCGTTCAGGGAACAACACCACAACCACAAATTACTTCAAATGAGGATGAGATACTGGCAAATATATGTTCACAGCTTGGAACCGGCATTGTTACACTTAGTGTAAATGATGCTAATTCTACTGATCCATATAAATTAGTTACATGGTTCAAAGATTTAAATGGGAATAATCTTCTTGATAATGGCGAAATGCTTTCTATTAGTCCAACATATAAGGTTACCCAATCAGGAATTTACCACGTTGAAGTGGAAAGCCTATCTGGTTGCAAAGCTATAACAAGCAAAGAAGCCTTTAACGTGGTTGGAAGTTATGGTACCTTTGTGGTAAATAATGATAATGCTTCAGGTGATGGGTCATTACGAGCTGCAATAGAAGCGGTTAATTCGAATTATTACGAAGGTACACAGCAAATCATTTTCTGCGACAAAGGATCTCCTTACCATATCATCCTTACCAATACCTCAGGTCCCCTGCCTGCAATAACCCAACCTGTTATAATTGATGCAACCAACCTTCCCAATTTGGTTGAAATTGAATCGAATCTCACATCAGATCCTCAAGTTTATAATCCTGATAGAAATGGATTAATTATTAATGCTGATAACACTCAAGTTAAAGGATTTTTTATTCATGGATTCAAAAATATCCAAGGGGCTTATTCAACTTTTCTCAGTGGTATAGTTATCAGTGCTAATAATACTTTAATAGAAAGAAATGTTCTAAGCGGAAATGATATAGGTCTTGAAATCTCGGGAAATAATAATATAATAAAAAATAATTATTTTGGTACTGATATTACGGGAGTTAATGCTCTACCCAATACTTGGGTCGGAATAAACACTGGTCAAGGATCAAATAATATAATCGGTGGAAATTTAGTGGATGAGGGTAATATTATTTCTGGTAACGGAACAATTGGTATTAGAATAAGTAATGTTATTAATGATTATGATAGTACTATTATTATAGGAAATAAAATTGGAGTTAATAAAAACCTTGACCCAGTTCCAGGTCAAACTTATGCAGGTATTTTCTTTGAAAATGGAAGAAATGTTAGAATTGGAGGTTCTGAAGTTGGAGAAGCAAATATAATTGCAAATAGTGAAATAGGCATAGGTCTTTGTATAATTGATTGTGGAGGTGTTAACTACAGTACTTTTTCTAGAAATAAAATATATAACAACCAGATAGGAATAGAAACAGGTGATTACAATTACTCAAAAATGCCCCCCACTATAGCTACAAGTAATCTTAGTTTAAAAACTGTATCGGGTTCTTGCGATTTTGGTGTAACAGCCCACGTTGGAGATATCGTTGAACTTTTCCGATCCGATGTAAACGGTATAAATGCTTTTGAATATATTGGCAATGCTTTAGTTCAAGCTGATGGTTCATGGACAGCCTCAAATGTAAATTTAATCGCTGGCCAAACCAACTATGTTATTGCAACCATTACTGATACTCCTGGTACAAATGGAACTAATTATGGTAATACTTCGGAGTTTAGTATAATGTTCGAAATTACAGAATCTAATCCCCAAACAGGAACAATTACTGGTTCGGCAAATGTTTGCCAGGGAGAAAGTAATGTTGAATATAATTTAGATGGAATAGGAAAAGGATACGGATACCTGTATAATTGGTATGCTGCTTCTCATCCCAATATAGCACCTGATGGTTGGCATGTACCAACCAATGCAGAATATGCAATTTTAACTGAATATCTTGGCGGTGTGAATATTGCTGGTGGAAAATTGAAAGAAACAGGGACAATACATTGGGTGAGTCCGAATACTGGTGCAACTAATGAAAGTGGTTTTACGGCTTTGCCAAGTGGAATTCGCGATTATATTGGAGGAACATTTGGACAAGAAGGAATTAGCTCATTTCTTTGGTGTAGTAATGAGGAGAGTTCTGTTAGAGGATATTTAGGAGTATTATACAATACTCACAGCGCATTATACATGAATAATGGAGACAAAGGTTATGGAGGTTCAATTCGTCTATTAAAAAATGATTCCAACGATCCTGGTATTTTAACTGATATTGAAGGTAATGAATACAGAACCATTAAAATTGGAAATCAAGTTTGGATTGCGCAAAACTGGATGTGTAAAAGTTTAAATGATGGCACTCCAATTCCAAATGTGATTGAAGACTTAGCATGGCGAGATCAAAATATTCCAAGTTTATGTGCATATAATAATGATGAAAGTTTTGCAATTAAAGGAATGGATGGTGTTTCATTTATATGGGCATATTCTGGCACAGGAGTTACAATAACGAATAATGGAGAAACTGCAACGCTAAATTTTGGAGAAAATGCTACTTCTGGTACTTTAGTTTGCGAAGGAAGAAGTATCAGTAATCAGATAGTATATACTGCAAGTTACTCAATAATCGTAAATACACCACCTGTTATTACTTTACATCCTGTAGATATAAATGTAAATGAAGGAGCATCTGCACAATTTAGTGTAACGTCAGATGGAACATCATTTCAGTGGAGAAAAAATGGTCAAAATATTACAGGAGAAACATCATCAACTTATTCAATAACAAGTGTAATGGAAGGAGATGCAGGTAGCTATGATTGTATTGTTACAAAAGCTAACTGTGAGTCTATTTCAAATCCTGCAATGCTAACAGTTAATATGATTATAACTCCAGTTGAAGGAACAATTACAGGCTTAGCAACAATATGCCAGGGAGAAAATGATATTGTATATAATGCAGAAGGAATAGAAGTAGCGGGTTATGGATATTTGTACAATTGGTATGCAGCAACTGATGCAAGAGAGATTGCTCCTGATGGATGGCACATCCCTTCGAATGAAGAATGGCAAGTATTAGAGACGACTCTTGGAGGATGGCAGGCTGCAGGAGGTAAAATGAGGTTAACCGGTACAGATTTCTGGAACGCTCCTAATTTATATGCAGATAATACTAGTGGTTTTAGTGCTAAAGGAGCAGGAATAAGAAGTGATTTTGGAGATTTTAGTTTTATAAAGGAAATGGCTTTTTTTCATGCATCAAATAGTGTAATGAGTGATAGGATGTTACCAAATAATAATACAAATTTAGATACAAATGGAGATGGATTTTGGGCAAATAATGGAGTATCTGTTCGTTGCATTAAAAATACTACTGATTGGAGTCCAGGAGAAACTATCACAGACATAGACGGAAATATATATTCGACCATAAAAATAGGTGATCAGGTATGGATTGAAGAAAATCTAAAAGTAACAAAATATCGCAATGGTGATCAAATTCCAAATATTATAAGCAATGCGGAGTGGGCTGCCCAGATAATTGGAGCATATTGTGCATATAATAACGATGTAAGTTATGTTGGTATTAATGCCAATATAACCTCATATACATGGATTTATTCAGGAACAGGAGCCACCATTAATGGAACAGGTGCATCTGTTACATTAAGTTTTGCTGCAGATGCTACATCTGGCACACTTAGTTGCGAAGGCAGAAACAGTAGTGGAGTAATAGTGCTTACTGCCAGCTATCCAATTACTGTAAACAGTATGCCTGTTATTTCAGAACATCCCCAAGGTGTAACTACAAATACCGGTGGTAGTGCAACGTTTACTCTTACTTCAAATGGGAATTCATACCAATGGAGAAAAGATGGAATTGATATTACTGGAGCAACATCATCAACATATTCTATTGCAAGTGTTATAGAAGGTGATGCAGGAAATTACGATTGCGTTGTTTCAAATGGGAATTGTGAGGTTACTTCGAATATGGCAACACTTACCATAGGCTCAGGCTCTGTTTGCCCTGATACCGAACCCGGTTATTATTACGTAACCAACTCAAACGATGCCGGAGCAGGTTCACTGCGTGCAGCAATAGAAGCTTCAAATGCAAGCACCGAGAACCTGCCACACCATATTGTATTCTGCGAAAGCGGGGCTCCATATACTATTAATTTAGTTAGTCAATTACCTGATATTACTCAAAGTGTCGTGATGGATGCAAGTAATTTTGGACTGGCAAATCCTATTCATATTATTGGTAATACGAACATTTCAACGGGTATTGTTATCTCTGCATCCAACTCAGTTCTTAACAATATTTACGTTGATAATATTATGAAGGTGGGTGCGAGTTATTATAGTCAGGGTATTCATGTTATTAATGCAGATAATGTGAATATCATAAACTGTACAGTTTCAAATATTGGAACAGAAGGTATGGGACATGGTATAATTTTAAAGAATAGTAATGGTTCGGCAATTCAGGGATGCAAAATAGGAACTGATATAACAGGAATGATTGATATTCCTGGTGGTATGATGGTCCCCGTTTGGTTGGAAAATTGTTCCAATATTCTTATTGGTGGTGATAATGCAAATGAAGGGAATGTAATTTCAGAGAATTCAACTTCAAATACATCTCCGAATTCTGAAAATTCAATACTTATTTTGAATTGTCAAAATGTTGAAATCTATAATAATAAAATAGGTGTTTCAATTGATGGTTCTGTACAAATGCCAAATTTATTTGGAATATATTTTTATGATGGTTCAAATATAACCATTGGAAAGCCAAATGCAGGAAACATCATTTGTGTGAAAGAAGGAGTTGCATTTGCTGCTGATGGATCAAATTCAAGTAATGTAACTATTCAGAATAACGAATTTATTCTGGAGGGAACAGAAACATTTCCTGCAATATTTATAAGTCAAGTTGACATTTTGTTAATTGGTGGTCCAGGCGAGGGTGAAGGGAATATTTTTAGAAATTTTGAAACAGCAATTTCCATAAACCTTTGGGAATATGTTAATCTAAGGGATGTAATTATGCGCAGAAATGAAATTTATAATACAGTAAACGGAATTACAATAAATAATAACACTACTCTTGTAAAATGGAAAGCTGCTCCAATTGTTAATTATGCCAATCAATTATCAGGGATTGTCAGTGGTACAGTCAGAACTGGATTAACAGCGCCGGAAAATGGAAAACCTGGGGATATAGTTGATGTTTATTTGTCTGATATAAACGGAAAAAATGCAACTGTTTATTTGGGTTCTGCTGTAGTTGATAATAATCTTGAATGGGAAATTGTCACAAATAAAATTCCTTTATCGGGTAATCAATATGTTGTGTCAGCTATATCAGATGCTCCAGGTTATAATTCGACCAATATTGAAAACACATCTGAATTTAGTCAACCATTTACGGTTACGCCATATATATGCCCGGTTATAACTTCTATTTCTCCAACCGAGGTTTGTCACGACCAGAATGTGAGCTTCGGCTTTACATACACTGGAGACCTGGCTAATGAAACATACACATGGGATTTTGGCGATGGTACTACATCAACACTTAAGAATCCAACGCATACATATACAACACCGGGCAATTACCAGATTACACTTACTGTTAACATGCCCGGATGCACAGTGGCCAGCCATTCAGCAAATGTTAAGGTAAACTATATGCTCGAATTTGTAAATCTGGCCGATGAATATTTCCTTTGGGATAATGCTGTCCAATTAAATGGTCTTGTATGGGGCCAGAATATAGGTGGATATTTCTTTGGCAATGAATATGTTCATGGCGATGCTGATGATGGATATATTTTTTCACCTGCTCAGCTCGGATCTTATACAATTATTTTCCGTTATGAAAATGGTACCTGTGCAAGCCAAATTTCCAAAGTTGTAAATGTAGTTAAGAAACCAGGTGTTACAATGGAAGGAAATGGTATGCTTTGTGAAGGAGTACTTTCAACTAATATTAAGGTAACTTATAACAGAACCGGTACGTGGTCGTTTACTTATAAATACAGAGGATTGGACGGCATCTGGTCAGAAAATACAATAACTGGAATTACTGAACCTGAATATACTATTACCGGATGCATCGAAGGAACATACATGATGGTATCTGCAATCGATGCAAACAATAATCCTCTGGAAGTTTCCGGTTGGGTTGAGGTTCTTAGACGCCCAAGCCCTACAGCTACTCTTAAAGGTACCGGCACTACTTGTCTTGAAACTGAACCTCCAGTGTACATTGATTTCCAGGGAACAGCACCATTTGAATTTACTTATAAAATTGGTGAAAGTGGTGATGTTGTATCAGAAACTACCTATGAAAACAGATATGTATTTACCGATCCTGTTGAAGATACCTATTATTTATTATCAGTATCTGATTTTAATTGTTCCGGAACTGTTAGTGGCCAGGTTACAGTTTCATTTGTAAACTCTCCGCTAGTTGAAATCACAGGATTAGCTTCGAATTATTGTGTAGGTGACCCTATAGCTATCTTTACGGGAATTCCTGCTGGAGGAACATATTCTGGGTTTGGAGTAGTTACTAACGGAGATGGTACTGCAAGCTTTAACCCGTATAAAATGGGTAAGTACAAAGCAAGATATACTTATGTTGATCCAATAACAGGATGTTATGGCAGAGACATACATTCAATTGTTGTTTCAGGAACACCAAATGCTATTTTAACCGGTAATGGAGATATTTGTGGTGAAGATGTCGCAACTCTTACTATAGAGCTTAGTGGTGCATTATTCTATAAATTTACTTATACTGATGGTGTTAATCCTGTTATTGTAGAGCTTTCTGATGAGCAGGTAACATCTGATCCTTTTAATTATGTATTTACCACTTCAACGGAAGGTAATTATTCGCTGGTTTCAGTTGAATCTGGAAATTGTATAGGGACAGTAAGTTCGGAAGTTATTTCTGTAGTTAAACATCCCATACCAACAGCAACTATCGCAAATAGTAATGATAGAACTATTTGTCAGGGCGAAACAACACCTGTAACTGTTACTTTTACAGGAAGTGGTGAATATACTTATCGATTAGGAGTTAATTTCTTTTCTATAACCCCTGAGATTTTCACAATCGAAAATCCTAAAATTTATGATATCGGGTTTAATGGTATTATCAGGGTATTAAGTATTCGCGACCAGTATTGTACCGGTACCGGACATGGCACTGCAATAGTTCATGTTCTTCCTTTACCCGGAGCTGAACTTACAGGAAACGGTGCAATTTGTGAAGGCGAAACAGCTGTTTTAACAATTAATTTTACTGGACAGGGGCCATGGCATTTCAAGTATGCTGTTGACGATATCGAGATTGAAAGCGAAATTACAGTTAATATACCAGAAGATGGCTCACTAGCATCTTATGTAATTGAAGCTAGCGATCCTGCAAAATACGAATTAACATCAGTACGTAATAATAATTGCAATGGTACTGTTTCGGGAATAATTAATGTTGAGCATTATCCAAAGCCAACAATTAGTATGTCAGGTGGCGGTGAGATATACCTGAACGATCAGGCTACTATTCATTTTGACGTTACCGGGAATGGCCCATGGACAATTTGGTATGCGATTAATGGTGAACATCAGAATTCTCCAATTGTAATTAATCAGCAAGGTACTGAATTTGCTTATAATTATTTGACCTCGATACCAGGAATTTATACAATCGAAGAATTTCAGGATAGATATTGTACAGGAGATTCTGTTTCGGATAAGGTTACAGTAAGCATAATTGGAGAACCTCTACCTTGCAAAGAATGTATTTCATCATTTGCTCCAGTACCAGGCGAAAGATATGTTTTAAGTGCTTGGGTTAAACAATCAGTATTAAGTACAAATGGATCATATGCCGATGCAGGAGTAAAAATACTGTTTGAGGGAGCAAACGATAGTACCGGTTTAATATTGGCTAAAGGTGCAATTATCGATGGATGGCAGCGTATCGAACAAGAGTTTGTAATTCCATTTGGAACTACTGCTATTCATGTTAATCTTACTAATAACAGTTCGGCAAGCGTATTCTTCGATGATATTAGGATACATCCGTTCAAAGCCAACATGAAATCATATGTATACGACCCAATTACCATGAAACTTTCAGCTGAGCTTGATGAGAATAATTATGCTACATATTATGAGTACAACGAGGAAGGTGCTTTGATAAGAATTAAGAAAGAAACTGAACGTGGTGTAAAAACAATTCAGGAATCATTTAGTAATAAACGAAAAACACAATAATTATTTATAAGGATGAGTCATAAATCGATATATATATTATCACTTTTATTTTTATTTCTGTATTGGCCTTCTTCTGGCAAAGCCCAGAATGCAGTTGAAGATATTCAAAAAATCAATAAGGCATATTTAACGAATACCACCTTTTCTATGGATGTCGTTGTAAATGTGTACGCAAAAGCAAATTCAAAACGTCCGGATGAAGTGCAAATGGGATTTGCAAAGCGAAAAAAAGAATATTTACATACTCAAATTGGTGATGTGGAAACAATTAAGTCGGTTAGTACTATTTTATCTATTGATCATAAAAACAAAAGAATAGTTATTGCCGAACCAGAAAATAGCTTTAATGTGTTGCCTGATGGAATGGCCTCTAAATTGGAATTATTACTAAGTTATTGTGAAAAAGTTTTGTATGTTGACATTTCAAAAAATACTGGAAAGTATGTTTTGGTTATGCCTAGTTATACTTACAAACAATTTGAGTTTGAGTTTAATAAACAAACCTATTTATTAGAAAAACTCATAATGATAGTGAATGAAAAACTTATTGAGAATTATAATCCAGAAAGCTCCGATGACAAACTCAAAATAGTTATAGAATATAACAATATTAACCTGAATCCGGTATTTTCGAACAATGAGTTTACTACATGGAAGTATATCACTAATGATGGAAATGTATTTAAGTTAACAAAAGAATATCAAAATTATACGATAATAAATCAATTACCTATTAAGTAGAATGATTATGAGAAAAGGAACAAGAATTTATTCAACCTTATTTTGTTTTTTATTAGCGGTTGTTTCATTTAATGTTAATGCCGGAATTGAACCATATACTTATGTTGTTCAATTTAAAAGCAACGAATCACCCGGAGCTATAAATGTGGTTGATGGACGATTTACAGATATGTCTGATGGTAATTTTAACTTTCAAAATGGTAAAGTAAAAAATAAAATTACTTTACAGGTAGATCATTCTAAGATAAATCCATCAAATTATGAGCTTGAAGTAAGCATTTCAGGACAATATTACACTTATAATGGTACTGGGTTTATTGCAAATAATTTTACTAAAAAGCTTAAGATTTCTGATATTTCAGGAAATTTCATTGATAAATCGGTATTTTATTTCGAAGGTGCACATACAATAAATGCAACCGTTGATAATATCCAGTTTATTTCCGGGTCAGGGCCAGTTAATTTAATCTTATCTGCTGATATCGAAGTTGAACGTTATTATGATCTTGATTTAAACAGCGTTCCTACAGGTATTCAGCATACTTCGCAATTAGAAAATAACGGAACAATAGATATTTCGTGGGGATATGTTATTGGTGCTATAGAATATGATCTGGAATGGTCATTTATCAATTCATATAACGGCGAAGGTGGAGAATTAAGTCCCGAAAATATTCCAATTAGTCCAAGAATTTTTGAATTAAATTCAACTAGAATAACTACATCAGACAATCATTATAATATTCCCTATACTTACGACAAGGGATATATCTTGTACAGAGTTAGAGCAGTTGGTAAATCTTCACTTAATGGATATACGTATAACTTACCCGCCAAATGGTCTGCTGATCCGAAAATAACGAACTGTGAAAACGTTACATGTATTGCCAGTAAAATTCATGTATCTGATTTTAATAATAATGAAAATCTAAATTGGCAATATACAGTAAGCTATGCCGAAGAAGGTAAAAACAAAATTGTGGGTAGCTATTTTGATGGTAGTTTACGTAACAGACAAACAGTTACAAAATTAAATACCGACAATAAAATTTTGGTGGGCGAAACAATTTATGATCACCAGGGAAGAGGTGCTATTACAGTTCTTCCTGTGCCTGATCCACGAAATGAAAAGCTTGAATACAAAGACAACTTCAATCTTATTCTCGACAACGATGGCGATGGGCAAAATGATGGTGAGTTAAGGCCATATAATCGAAACGATTTTGATAAGAATGAAAATGGTTCATGTACTAATACTCCGCTACCTATGTCGCCAAATGTTAGCGGTGCTGCTAATTATTATTCTCCTTACAACCCGGATTTGTCTAATAAACAATTGTATTTACCAGATGCCGAAGGATTTCCATTTGTTCAAACTGATTTTATGCCTGATAATACTGGCAGAATTAGAGCACAAGGCGGTGCCGGTATACAATATCAGATTGGAAAGGAAAATGAACGAATTACCAAGTACTACTACGCCACTCCCGAACAAAAAGATTTAGATCTTTTATTCGGATCAGAAGCTGGTGTTGCGAACCATTTTAAAAAGAACCTTGTAAAAGATCCAAATGGCCAACTTAGCATTTCTTACCTAGATATGTCTGGTAAAGTTGTAGCCACAGCTCTGTCAGGAATTGCTCCCGAAAATTTGCACGAGTTAAGTACTGGTAATACAGTTACAAAAGAAACCGACTTATTAAATAAAGTAGATGCGAACGATAATCTTGGTATTGGCAACGAAATAGACCTTGAAAAAGGTAAACTTGTTTTTAGTCGGCCAATAAGTGTTTCGGCTCCCGAAACCAGAACATTTAATTTTTCATTTACTGGGGAAAATTTTGTGGTTTCCTGCGACAAATCTGAAAAAGACATCAATGGAAATTATGTAACAGTTTCACATACACAGCAGTTTGCAGGAGTTTATGACCTTTCAGTAAAATTAGTAAATAGCTGTGGCGAAAACATGCTGCACGATAGTGAAGGGAATGACATAATAATTGATTTTGGTACCATTCAATCTTCTACAGATAGCCCCGATCAATTACCAAAAGCTGTTTACAGCAATTCAACACCTTGGATTTCTGAAGCTCTTGAGCCTGGCACCTATCAACTGGTAAAGGAGATAACAGTAGACAAAGCTGCAATGGATACGTATATTAATGAATATATGAATTCCGAAGCATCTGCATGTTTAATGGATTTATCATACTTTATCGACCAGGAAATGGTGAATGCCAGTTTTGATGGTTGTATTACTGAACAGGATTGCGAACAATTGAACCAATATTATTATGATTATAATCCCGATTGCGATCCATGTTTAACCGAAGCTCAATATACTGCGCTTGTTGAAGAATGTAATGCTATTAGTGTTGGTGACGGATATAAGAGTAAATGTGCCGGTGCAATATATTCATTAATGGCCGATGTAAGCCCTATGGGACAATATGGGGATATCCAGGAAATGGGAGGCATTGTAAACGGGACCGTTATGGACACAGAAATTGGAGCAATTGACCCTTCAAAATTTCCACTATCTGTTTTTAATACCGGCAATAGATTACCTAAAAGATCCAACGCCATGCATCCTGACTGGAAACACCCAAAAAATTTTGAAAAAGAAGGCAATGAACAATTTCATTACTACGATGACGATACAACAATAGCTTATATACAATTATTCGAAGTTGAACCAAACAAATTTATACCCGAAGTAAAGGATATTTCTAAAATCTTACCTGATAATTTAATCGAACCTCAATACCTTAAGAATGTAGAAGACTTTTTGGCCAACTGGAAACCCGAATGGGCCAAATCATTAGTAATATATCATCCTGAGTTTAAGCATTATGAATTGTGCGAAAAAATGTCAGAAAGTGATTATTTCGATTATCAATGGCTTAATATGTCCTTTTCTGATGCTCAGGCAAACGGATACAATTTAATAAATAGTAGTTTTGATTTCGACGGCTTCGATCCATTCTTTAATGGAACAGTAAGTTTAACTGAAGGTTTCTTCTCTTCCATTATTCTGACAGCAAAATTAAAAGGGGCTATGACCAATGCGTTGAATAACTACACTAAAAGCGAAAATGGCGATACATATTCAATATGGGAAGCAGCATACCAAATCGTCCATAACCCTAATGGTTGTAACACAGAACCTATGCCCACCTCTAAAACAGAATTAGATTCAACTGAATGGGAAGTACTTAGATATTTGTATAGCGGACAAAAAGCAAAAGTTGTTCAGAAATATGTTACCTGGTATTCGATAAAAAATAAATTCTACAATGAATGTATAGGCGAAGAAAACTTCAATCCTTTAAAAAATGGTTTTATAACACAGTTCTATTATAGAATCGGAATTGGTGGAAAAAATGGAAAGATTGAACAACCTTGCCATTGTAAAAGGTATGATTTATATACTGATAAAACAAAACGATTTAGCAGCGTTGAAAATATGTTTACTTTCCAAAGTAGCGAGTTTAGTCCATGTAATACACAGGCTGATCCAGAAACAGAGGATGAAGAGAGCTTATCTTTCGATGTTGATAATTGTTTTAGCCAGCAACAAAACATTATTGATGAAACAGAAAATATAAGCGATATTTCTGCTTACAAACAGTGTGGAGTATGTCCATTTGCACGCGATGTGCAAATGTTGCTTGATGCATTAGTGAAAAATGGTAAATTAGAAATTGATCACCCAATGGGTTGCGATTTCAACGGTTTTGTTCCGGATCTTAAAGAAACGATGGGATTTAACAAAACAGACATAGTTGATTGGAACGTTACTTCTGGCACAGATCGAATTACTGCTCAAATAGGAAGTTCAAAAAATATAATTCTCGAAATTATTGAATCCGGTAATTTTTATGATTTTTCTGATATTACCGAAATTTGCTGTATTCGTGCAATTGCAAATCCTATTTCAACTACTATCCCAAAAATTGCAAATGGGAATTTCCTTATGGAAGGGAAGGTTAAAATAGACCCATCTGATACAGATTACAATGGTGATTATCCTAATCGAACAAAAACAATCCAGATCGAAGGTTCTATTAATTTAGATATAGCAAATTGTACTTTTGACCCAATTTGCACACCAACCAAGGAAGCTGTGCAACTGCAAACAGTACTTAATACATTGTTATATTATGGAGATTTCTGGAAGAAGGATAACGAGCGTATCCAACTCAATTATCCTCAGGATGTTGAACCTACGACAGAAAGTGGGTTTGCATACAATGCAGCTTTTAATCAAAATATGGTTACTTATTTTGATATGGTTTGCGACCCATCTAACCCGAACAAAAATTGGTTCTATTTCTTCGATGATATTTATGACAATGTACTATACAATAATATTTACCAAAATGTATTTTCTGTTTTTATTAACGATTATGTTGATGGAATATCATATGGTGAAGTAAGAATAGATTTTTATAATAATAATCAGGATATTAATTTCGAAAATATTGTTGCATTTGGAAATATTAAACCTTATGATGGCACCAATTACGAATTTGTTGTTACAGCAAAGGTTAAATATATAGATGGGTCAAACATTACCTATGAATATTTTGACCTGTTGGGCAATATTTCATACATTGAAATGGGCAGTTGCGAAGTAGCCCTCCCTTCTGATTTTGACCCTGAAAACTCAGGGAGTAATCTGGCATATTCAGGTTATTATGAATGTGCTCCAAGTTCAGAAGCTCTATTGTTGCAAGACTATTTAAACAATGAATTCGATTGGAGTGCATTAGGCAATGTAGAATATGTGCATTATACTGGTTATAGCCCATCAGAAATAGAAGCTTGGTTGCCTCCATATAATGGTTATTATCTAAACGAAATAGTTGAGGTTTCTAATATTGCAGTTGACCAAACAGCAATAGCTGAGGATGGTTCATCTCACTATTTTACCATGATAGCTAGAATTGTGAGTACCGACGAAGAAGGAAATCCTATTGAAGTAAGCATGCAGCTCAGAGGTTTTGCTGCAGGTTTTAATATAGGAAATTGCTACCCAACAGTTAACCTCGATTGTAATGCCTCTTCCGAAGCTTTAGAATTAATGAATCAGCTAAATACATTAGCAAGTGTTCAAAACCTGGATGAGTCAATGTCTATCGATATTTTTGAAACAATTAACCAGGTTAAGCTATATTTGCCTGCAAATACTACCCATAATAATTTCGATGATTTAAAATCTTTTACTGCAATTAGGCCTTTTGCGGAAGACCGTTTTTATATTATTGGCCATTTTGCCGATGGAGAAATTGAATTGCTCAATGGTACCGCCGATAAAGTAAAACTGGGCAATTGTGGAGAAGCAGGTTTTACTGAAAACCTGGTTTATAACGGCGATTTCGAAAAACCACTGACTGGCAATTACCCCAATATTATAACTGACGTTAACTCAGCTGACTATAAATCATTACTGAACGAATTAGGGTTTAATACTGAGTTATTATGGAACACAAACTGGAGCAATTATGGAGTATTTTATGTTGGCAAAGGAAGTTATAATTACAGGGTTGCCGAAAAGAAAGGATATACCTTGGCTATTGATGGTGACGCTAACGGCGCTGACAATCCAAAAGGATACAATATAAACTGGATGCAGGGTATTAAAATTGAACCTAATACCGATTATGAGTTTTCATTTTATATCAAATTATTTCATGGTGCTAGTAAAACTACCCCAACATTAGATTTTGGTTTTATTGACAATTGGGAATCAAAAAATTTAACCTCATTAACTAATTTAGGATACCAAATCGAAATTTATAAAATACAGGATAATATTCAAACCTATTATAGTGGAGAATATAGAAATTCTGGTACTTACGATTGTAAAACTATTCCGTGGGATCATTGGGCGAAAATAATTGTTAAATTCAATTCGAGGGAGCGTGATTTTATTAACCTTGCCATCGTGAACAGAAAATTTGCTGGCGCTCAAAATGATTATTTTATCGACGATATTACATTGGTTGGTGAAACATTCGGAAGTACTGGCAACTCCAATTTCACAGGCAATGTCGACTTTATGTGTGACCTTCCCGGACTTTCTACAACTACCGATGAGTACAATATCGATGTACAAGAAGCTTCATGCCTTGGAGGAACAATTGAAGTAATTAAGTTCAATGCCAGAATGCAATACGAAGTTTATTTGCGTAACCAACGTATCGATTTCAGGGAAAACTATATTAAAGAAATATTAAGTAAAGCCGCCGAAGATTTTACAATGATCTATTCTGAAGGCGAGCACCAGTATACACTTTACTATTACGACCAGGCTGGTAACCTTGTACGTACCGTTCCACCCGAAGGTGTTGTCAAGTTCACCGAAGACAAACTTCCAGCTATTCGGGCCGACCGTAACAGTGGAACGCAAACCTTATTTGCCAATCACAAGATGGTTACCTCGTACAAATATAACTCACTTAACCAGTTAGTAGCCCAGAGCATGCCCGATCACGATAACCTCGAAATAAGGAATACTTCGGATTATACAGGTGAAAGCGGAATACCTGTTAACCAATCGGTTGAAGATGTTCAGTTTGGGAATTCGCTCAATGGTTCAATAATATCGAACGATGCAGATTATGGTTTTATTTACCAGACAAATGATGGAGGCAAAACATGGACCGAAGCCACCATTGCAGGTGTAAACGACCTCAATGCTATTCAGTATATTACCACAAATAAAGCATTTGCTGTTGGTAACAAAGGTACTGTAATAAAAATGGCCGATGCCGGAATATGGAATCTTATTCCGATACCTACTACTGCCGACCTTGTACAGTTGAATTTCGAAACTGAAAACTCAGGTATGGTGTTCGAAAAATCGGGTAAGATTTGGTTTACTTCTGATGCTGGTGTAACCTGGTCTGGTCCGATGAATCGACTGGCTGATATCATTACAGGGAACCTTACCGATATTGTATTTACTGGCAACCAGGCTGTTGCTATTACCGATGCCGGCAGGGTTTATGGCACAACCGACAAAGGATATACCTGGAAATCGATCTCGAACATTAAATCTCCGGATTTGAATCTTGTTGATTACTCAAATGGAATTGCCTACGCAACTGGTAACGACGGCCTTATCCTTAAACGTGAAACAGGTGGTTTCTGGCGTAAGATAAACAATACATTCCGCACAAATACAAAAGACATACATTACCTGAGCCCGAGCTGGCCCGTTATGCTTAGCCAGGATAACTTTATTTATTATTCAACCGATGGTGGTAGCTCATGGACAAAAGCCAGCAATGTAGCATTTGCCGACTTCTGCTTTTCCGGATCAACAGGTTTTGCAGTAGCTACCGATGGTACTATTTACAAATCAATTACCAACGGGCAATACTGGAACTCAACATTTATGGGACACCCTGCTGTAACTCCTCGTGTTATTTCATTCAACTCAACTTCTAAAGGATATGTGGGTGGTGATAACAATAAATTATTCTGTGGTACGAAAAATATTATAGGTATGTATAACTGGTCTCAGATCCCTACTTCAGTAACATACAATACAAATGCTATTATCGATGTGTATGCATTATCTAATAACAGAATAATTGTTTTATATGACAATGGAACCGTTGTAATAACTGAAAACGTTGGTGCAAGCTGGAATGCTATAGACTTCGGAATTACAAATCCTGCCCCGGTTACAAACGAAAATATTATTAAACTCTCGTTTGCCGGACCAACTGCTGGTTTGTTCATTAAAAACGATGGCACAACAATAAAAATGAACATCTCTCCATTGGGTGAAATCTCATATAGTTTGCTCGATGTAAGCTATACTGTTATGCAAGACGAACAACCGGTTAAAATTACTCCAACAGGTATTAACGATGTTCAATTATATACGCCTCTTAATGCATCATTGGTGGGTAATGGCGGTGAGCTTTGGACTACAATCGATGGTGGTATTACCTGGGCATACGAAACCCTTAACACAAGAGTTCCTGCATTACGCAGTGTTGCCATTGCTGATCCCGAAAACTTCGAACTCACATCAGTAGGTAAAGCATATATCGTGGGCGATGCTGGTACAGTTATCGAAACTACATCGGGTGGCCGAACATGGCAAATACAAAATGTGGCTGCTACCGATAACCTTAAAAACGTTAAATTTATTTCCGATAACGAGGGTGTTGCTGTGGGTGATAATGGTACTATCCTTGAGTATAACACCGGTACATGGACAAAACACACTGGTTCGATAATTCAGCACCTGAATGGTCTTTCCTTAACTCCTTCTGGCGATGGAATAGCTGTTGGTGTTGCAAATAAAACCACCAAGGAAAATACCATTTTGGGTGGTTCTGGATGGAACAGCCAATCGGTTACAGGACCTGTTGAAGACCTTAAAGCTGTTGATTATAACCCCGATGACGAAGGCGATATGCTTGCTGTGGGTAAAAATGGTAAAGTGTTTGCTTCGGTAAATGGTGGCAGCGACTGGGCTATTGCCAACCGTTTTACTCCGGGCAAAATGTTTGCTATGCACCAGGTTTCTTTAAATACAACCTATGTGGTTGGCGAAAACGGCCTGGTGGTTAAAACAACTGATAAAGGCCAAACCTGGAATACAAATAATTTAAGTGTTTCTGGTGCTGATGACCTGCATGCTGTTTATTTTATATCCGAATCGCAAGGTGTAGCGGCCGGAAACGATGGTGCTATTTATTATACACAAAATGGTGCACTCGACTGGTCATCGAATTTTACATGCCCTGCAAAAGTTAACGACATTCAGTTTGTAAACTCAACTCTTGGATTTGCTGTAGGTAACGGGTTTGTGTATAAAACAACCTTAGGAATTACCGGTACATGGGTTGCTGCTTCGGGTTTATCGGGTAATTTCAATGCGGTGCATTTTGCCGACCGTTTTGTTGGATTTGTAGTGGGCGATAATGGCCTTGTTTACAAAACAGCAAATGGTGGTGGAACATGGGAACCCATTACAGCAGGTGCTGGTTCTACCAATCTTACCGATGTACATTTTATCGATACACAAACAGGATATATTCTTGGCGAAAATGGCTTTATGACAAAAACCATTAACGGCGGCCAAACATGGCACACTGTCGACCAGATGGGTACAAACAACCAAAACTATACTGCTTTCCACTTTACCGATAACTACAACATGGTTGTGGTAGGTAACAATGGTGTGGTAGAAAAGCTGTACGATTTCAGTGATCAGTACTCTACCCTATTCTACTACGATAAGCTGGGCCGTTTAGTCGTTTCGCAAAATGCAAAACAGTTTAACGAAAATTCAAATAAATATAGCTTTACCGTTTACGATGCCTTGGGACGCATTGAACGTGTTGGCGAGATTATTGCCACAACACCGGTGGAAGGACTATATGTGGGCGAGCAAATGGATAACGACTTGTATTTGAGTTGGATTGAAAACAACAATACCTTTAACATTACACGTACTTATTACGATGCTCCGCTTAGTGGCGAAGTAAGCCAGATGTTTGGTGCCGAAGGACAACAAAACCTGCGTAGCCGCGTGGCTTCTTCAACATACCGCAGTGGTGGCGAAATAGAAACAATACCTGGTGTCGATGGTGAACCCGACCAGCAGGTTATTGCATACGATGTGGCTTCGCATTACTCCTACGACATACACGGAAACGTGAAAACACTCGTACAGGAAAACAAATCGATGCCCGAAGGACAGCAAGCCAAACGCCTCGATTACGAGTACGACTTAATTAGCGGTAAAGTAATTAAGGTAAGTTATCAGGCTGGCGAGCCCGACCAGTTCTACCATAAATACGAGTACGACGCCGATAACCGTATTACAGCGGCTTATACATCGCGCGACAATATGGATTACGACGAAGATGCCCGCTACTTCTATTACGACCACGGACCACTGGCACGTGTTGAACTGGGCGAAAACAAAGTACAAGGTATCGACTATGCATATACATTGCAAGGATGGATTAAAGGTGTTAACTCCAATACTTTATTACCAAACAGAGATATTGGTAAAGACGGACTGGCAGGTAATAATATTAATGCCCTTATACCACAAGACGAATTTGGATTTACACTTGGGTATAACACCAACGATTATTCCTCAGTTGGCTTCGAAACAACGGGTATATATGCCTTCGAAGCAAACAGTTCAACCAGTCCTGTGGCTACAAATAATAAAAACAACCTGTACAATGGGAACATTGGCCACATGGTTACTGCCATTAAACAGTTTATGCCCGGTACTACTGCTCCACAAGCCTTTGCTTATGAGTACGACCAGCTAAACCGTATTAAAAAAGCAAATGTGTTTACTGCCGATGCCAATGTGGTGAGTACGAATATATGGTATACTGACCTTAACCTTGACTCCTACTCGCTCGAAACAACATACGACCGCAATGGAAACCTGTTAACCCTTAAAAGGCATTCGCAAAACGAGTTAATGGACAATTTGGAATATAGTTATTACGGCATTAACGATGGCCTCACGCGCGAAACAAACCGCTTGAGCCATGTTACCGATGCTGCCGGCGATAAAGGCCTTGGCGATATTGGTACACAAAATACCAATAACTATGTGTACGACGCAATTGGTAATCTTGTTACCGATAAGCAGGCTTATATTGCAAATATTGAGTGGACAGTAAGTGGTAAAGTACGCAACATAACCCGTACAACCGAAAACCATAACCTGCCCGATCTTGAGTTTGCTTACGATGCAACAGGTAACCGTATACTGAAAGTGGTTAAACCCCGAAGCGCAGGTGTACTAACTGCCGAAAGCCAGTGGAAATACACCTGGTACAACCGCGATGCCTCAGGTAATATTATGGCTACCTACGAGCGTACAGGAACAACAGGTGCGTTTATAGTTAGCGATTTCAGCATTTATGGCTCCGACAGGTTAGGTACACTTGCCGAAGGCAGAGATATTACCAGCATAGGGCTCAATGGCCTAAACTCATATAGCTCAGGCAATAAGCAATACGAACTTAAAAACCATTTAGGCAACGTGCTGGCAACAGTAAGTGGGTATGCACAACCCGTTGACAATAACAGCGACGGCAACCCCGACAGCTTTTTGGCAAGCTTGTTAACCGCCCAAAACTACTACCCATTTGGTAGTATAATGCCCGGCATGAACCATAATGCAAATAAATACAGGTTCGGTTTTAACGGAAAAGAAATGGACAATGAATGGCAGGGCGCAACAGGCGCAAGCTACGATTACGGTTTCCGAATTTACGACCCACGCATTGCTAAGTTCTTGAGTGTAGATCCGTTGACAAAATCTTATGCTTGGTGGACACCATATCAATTTGCAGGAAATACCCCAATACAAGCAATTGATTTGGATGGTTTAGAGATATTGGGTTATCAAACTGATTTTTATTTAAGGACATCACATGTGGAACTTGGAGATGGAAGTAAAATTGCATCATATAGGATTTGGGAGGATAACAGACCATTAAATAGAGAATTTATGGTAAATAATAGCTATCATAAAGAATCAAAACCTCTTGCAAATTTTAATATTACACAGAATGAAGTTGCTGTATTAAGAGATCAAGATTATGACTTACCAAGTTTTAAAGTTGATATAACAAAGGAACCAGATATTTCATGGAATAGAAAGGCCATAAAGGTAGAGGGTGCACAAAAGTACAGAGAATTAAAAGGTAGTGGAATTGCAGACATGTCAAGAAATATAGCCGAATTTGCATATGGAGCATCTCAAACTTATTCTAGTTTAGGGGGACAAGATCTTGCAATACAATTTTATGCATTTAACTTGGCATTCAATACCGCAATGGAAAATCGTGCAATTATTGAAGCTGCCTTTACTGGTATTCAATGGAGTAGCGAATTTAAAGCTGGAATGAATACAGGTGATGTTAATTTTAATATGGGTAGTTTCGTGGCAGATGTTATGAACTATATGGTTAGTGGCAACATTGATTGTCCAAATTATACTTCAATGGGATATGCAGAAGATTTTAAAAATTACCAACAGGCTGTTTTTCAAACTGGACAGAGAATACTAGATGAACAAAATCTTAATTTGAAAATTTCAAAACAACAATCTGTATGGAATGCATTTTACCAAGGTTCATGGATTAAAGCTTGGGTCGATTTGTTTAAGCCAACCTCATCAGGCACAGAAGATAAAAAATAAGCATTTATAATGAAAAAAAAAACAACAATTAAGTTTTTACCATTTTTCCCCTTAATCTTAATATGGTATTCTATAATATTAATTATTTTGTTTTCTTGGTTTAGAAATGGTATTTATACTATAAGTAGTGTTTTTATTCTTATTTCTAGTGGATGTTGCATAACTTATTGGGAAGGTGTAAAATTATTTAATAATAAATGTGAGTTTTATAATCAATTATTATTTCTAAAATTTCGATCACGCATAGTATACATTGATGATGTAAATGAGATAATCCTAATTAATATGATAAGCTCTATGCGAGTAAGAAATTTTTCACCAAAAACAAGTAATTTTAAGGGAGTAATGAATGAACGTTATGAATTATTGATTAAAAACAAAAATGATAAATACATTTTAATATATAAATCTGCAAAATCTAATAAAATAAATAAACTAGGGAGTTTTTTTTCTGAATATTATAGTATTCCTATTCAAAGGAAAAGAAAGATAACATACCATCCTGATAAAGAATTTGTAGGTGATGTATTATAAATATTGGTTATGCCTTAGCTCGGCGGCATTTATAATGCCGTCGTATTATAAAGTTAATTTGTAATTAACATTGTTTTGGAAAAACAAAAAAGCTGAATTACAACTTTTCTCAGATGAGCGGAATATAAAATAACAACAAAGCAGCGAAGCGCAATTTGCAATTGCGCTTTCTGTTTTTACAGAAATTACATTTCTGCATAATGCGTTAGCATTAATAATTGTTATATTTACTGTAAGTATTTTATAATTTTTAGCATCAAAAAAATGCCAACAGGGTACCAAATAGAAGATCAGAACGCAGCATATTATTTAGCATTTCAAGTGGTATTTTGGATTGATATTTTTACAAGGAAAATATATAGGGATATAATAATAGAAAGTTTAAAATACTGTCAGCAAGAAAAAGGACTTGAAGTATATGCATTTGTTATCATGTCGAATCATATTCATTTGTTGGCACGAAGCTCAGTTCGACTGAGGCTGCCAAAAAAAAATAAAATTGCGAAACAGTTAGGCGGTGTCCCGATAGCTATCGGGATTACCACCGCCTTTCTATTTATAATAACCTCGGATGAGCGGCATTTGAACCTCAGATGAGCGGAATATAAAATAAAATCGAATAAGCTAAGCAGCATTCCTGCTTGCAGCAGGCAAGTGTAATGCCGCTTTCTTTTTGGCCTTCTTTTTAGCCTTCTTTCAATACCGGCATTACAAGTGCAACGAAGCTTGCCTGTGGCATGCAGGTAATCTCCAATGCGAAACACTTATGCAAACTACAAACAGTTTGCCGCGCTTCGCTCGCAAAGACAACTCCCAGTTCGCTTGAGGCTGTAACTAATAAAAATAAATAAAAAAATGCACGGCTTAGGCTTTTGCCTAAGTCGTTCTATTTATAACATTTTATAATCATAATATTACTAGTCACTGCGAAGGCGCACTGAAAGTGTAACGAAGCAGTCTTTAAAGATTCCCTGCTTGTAGCAGGCAAGCTTCGCTTTGCTCAGAATGACTATAAGTAATTGAGAGGTACCAGCTGGTGTGGACGTTCACGTCCATGACTATTCCCCCAGCTAGCACAGAGGGTGGAATTTGTGTAACTTAATGTCTTTGTGTTTTTGTGGCATAAATTCAACCACAAAGTCACAAATCCACAAAGACCTACCAAACCATTAAACCAACAAACCCCAGCTGGCGCGGACATGTTGTTTGTTTTAGATAGTCACTGCGATCCCGTCCCGATAGCTATCGGGATCGGGAGAAGCAGTCTTTATAGATTGCTTTGCTTCGTCTTTCGACTTCGCTCGCAATGACTTGTCCCACTTTGTTCGCGCACGTCTTCAGACGCGTGCTGGAATGTTTCAATCCAGTGATTTTTCTGTCCCCTCCCGAAAGCTTTCGGGAGCGTGGGTAAAGGGGGTGGAATTTGTACAACTTAATATCTTTGTGTTTTTGTGGCAACCATTCAGTCGTTTCAACTTCATAAATCATCATTTGTTAATCATTATTCATTATTAAAAAAATACACTTAGATTTAAGATCAATGATTAACGATTTTGGATTTCTGATTTGGAATTGTACCTACTTTACCAAATCAAAACTTACCTTAACCTTTACAGGAATATGTATGGTTCCGGGCATTTTATACAAACCGTAAGTTATGGTGGCAGTATCGTATGGCATTAGTAAATAATCCTTATAAAGGTTATCAATGGGTTGTGGGATCTCTTCAATCGTATGTGCTTTACCAATCGTTTGCCCCAGGCTGGCAGCAAACATGGCTGCTTTATTCCACGCATTCTTAATTGCACTGGAGTAGGCTCGTTCTTTATACTCATCCAACTTAGTGGTTCTTATATCGATAATTGAAATGTTTTCAAAACCCAAATTGTATAATTTAATTAGTATATCGGTATATTTCGAAATATCATGGATATAAATATAAAGCTCTTTTATAAGCTCAATTTGTTTTGAATTCTTTACCAGAATAATGCTTTTTAATATTTCACTATCGTTTGTACCTATAAACTTTACCTGAGTATCCTCTGTATCAAAAAGGTTAAAAACTCTCATGTTTTGTAGCTGGGCAAAGGTTAGTGGTTTAGTAATTTTTACACGTAAAATTATCTCATCTGGAAGAATATTTTCAACAGCTTGGCCCGTTACTGTTATTAATGGGATATTTTCAAGCTGTGCGTTTAATTGCAAGCTTATAAATACTAAAAAAGTTACGTATATTATTTTTCTCATCGCATTTTTTTTAGGTATTTTCAAATGTAAAAATAATTTACTTGTAATAAAATAATTATTTAAACTAAGTATAAATTACCTGTTAATGAGTTAATATTAAAAACAATAAGTGTTGGTTAACCCATTATTATATATATATTTGTAATCGTTTTTTTAAAGAAAATAGAAGAACAGAGTACCAGCAAAATCGCTGTTTTTAACCCAAAAAGGAAATGAAAATTAGAAAAAAATTGCCGGCATTTAGCTTAACCGAATTATTGGTTGTTTTAGTTATCATTGGTATACTTGTATTATTGGCTTTACCAAACCTTATGCCTTTAATCTCAAGAGCTAAAAGTACCGAAGCCCAAATACAACTCGGACATATACATGTATTGGAGAAAAGTCATTTTTACATGTACTCTAAATATTCGGCAAATTTAGAGGAGATAGGCTTTGAGCAAGAAAAGTTAGTTACCGATGGTGGTCAGGCAAATTATAAGATTGAAATTGTGGAAGCCGAAGCTACTGTTTTTAAAGCCAAAGCCACTGCAGTGGTCGATTTCGATGGTGACGGAGTTTTCAACGTTTGGGAAATTGATCAGGATAAAAACCTGAAAGAAATTACAAAAGATTAAGTCCAAATGATTATAAAACTCTGTATTGTCCTTTTACTATTGGTGATTATATACCAGGATTTTAAGTATCTTGCCATCTCTTGGTGGACAATACCTGCTTTATTGATCCTTGCTGTTGTAAATGGAATTTTATATTCCGATACAGAACAACTTGTTTCAGGATTTATATGGAATATGGTGTTTTTAGCCTTTCAGTTTATTATTATTACCTTATATTTCACTATTAAAAATAAACAACTCGTAAATATTACAAAAAATTACCTTGGTATAGGTGATATGTTGTTTTTCATTTTCCTGGCTATTAGTTTTGAACCTGTTCATTTTATTCTATTTTTTACTACCAGTCTTTTAACCATTTTACTAATTTTTGCTTTATTAAAAGCTTTTCGCTTATTTACTAACAGCCAAATACCTTTAGCAGGCGGAATTTCAATTCTATACCTTGTACTTTTGGTAGTTACAACTTTCTTTAATTACGATTTGTATAGTTCTGACCTGATTAACTCTTTAATGTTTTAATATGACTCCTCCATTAAATATACCCATTGACATTAGACAGTTAATTACATCTGAACAAGCATGGCATTATTCAATAATTCCTTCAAAGTTAACCAGCACTACATTTGAGTTTTTTATTGATGAGAACAACTATTCTGATAATGTAGTGGAAGAGCTTGAGGTTTTATTTGAAAAGAGGGTTACGCTTACTAAATATTCATCCGAGGTAATAAATAAGGCATTAAGCATTTATTATAGAAGAGGAGACGCAAAACATGCCAAGAGCAAATGGATCAATAATAAAATTTCAGATGATTTTCTTGAGAAAATAATTATTGAGGCACATAGTATAAATAGTAGCGATATTCATATTGAGTCGTTCGAAGATTCGGGTCGAATCCGAATGCGTAATGATGGTAAACTTATTGAGCGATATCATTTAAAAAAGGAGGATTATCCCTCACTCATAAACAAAATAAAAATTAAGGCGAATCTCGATATAGCAGAAAAAAGACTTCCACAGGATGGACGAATATATTTTGTTTCTCAATCCGGAAAATTTGATATCAGGGTTTCGGTTTTACCAACATTGCATGGCGAAAAAGTAGTTTTACGACTTTTAAGTAAAGATGCTACCTCAATTGATATCAACGATCTTGGTTTTCAACCAAAACAGTTAGAAGACTACCTGGAAGGGATAAAAAAACCACATGGTATTATTCTTATTTCCGGGCCAACAGGATCGGGCAAAACAACAACCTTATATGCTACTTTAAAAATTCTTAATAAAGAAGAAACCAATATTTTAACAATTGAAGATCCTATTGAGTACACGCTCGAAGGAATAAACCAGGTTCAGCTAAAAGAAAATATTGGTTTGTCTTTTGCCAAAGCATTACGTACATTCTTACGACAAGATCCCGATATTATTATGCTCGGAGAGATTCGTGATAACGAAACTGCACAAATGGCTGTTAGGGCAGCACTTACCGGACATCTTGTTTTGTCAACAATACACACCAACTCGGCATGGGGAACCATTTCAAGGCTTATCGACATGGGTGTCCCTCCGTTTCTGCTTTCAAGTACAATAAACCTCACGGTTGCACAGCGTCTGATTAGATTAGTGTGCCCGCATTGTTGTACTGAGGAAAAATTGAACCTTTCATTATTTCCTAAGAATTTTAGTACACATCGTAATATTACCGTTCATAAAATAGCAAAAGGTTGCCCTGAATGTTATTATACAGGTTATAAGGGACGAAAAGCTGTTTACGAAGTAATTCCTGTTGATTCTGAATTTGCTGCAAAAATTAAAAGTAATCAGTTCGATATTTCTGAAAGCTTAAAACAAAAACAAATACGTACCATGGCCGATAGTGCCCTCGATTTATTAATGAATGGAAAAACTACGATTGAAGAAATTTATTCAATTTTAATGCATGCTACAAACGATTAAACAAGTAAATAAATGAGATATATTTGCACGAAGATAGTTACACTACTTTTACTTTTATTGGTTGTAAATTCAGTATTCGCTCAAGACCGTTTTGCAGATCTTGAAAAACGACTAAATGAACTTATACCTGAACTCCCGGGATTAAACGAAAAAATTGATATTTCGGTTAATGGTACATCAATACAGGAATTTATTAGAGGAATTGCTAATAATTCTGGAGTTAATATTAATGTTGACCCATCGATAAATGTGAGTATTGTAAACAATTTTACCAATGTTAAGGTTATTGATGTTTTATTATATCTAACCAAACAGTACAATCTTGAAATTACAACTATTGGAAATATATTAACAGTTAAACCATTCGATGCTCCAAAACAGGTCAAACCGATCCAGATAGATGAAATACTTATAAAATATGATTCCAAAAACGATTTCTTATCCTACGAACTTGTTAATGATACTTTATGGAAGGTTTTAAAAGAAATTACCAGACTTTCAGGTAAAAATGTGGTGGCACCTGCTAAGCTAAACAGTAAAATTGTGAATGGCTACATTCAAAATATGCCATTTGAAAATGTATTAGAGAAACTTGCTATTACCAACGACCTTGTTTATGAAAAAACCGACGACCGGTTTTATGTTCTCTCTGAAAAAGGAATTGAGGCTAAACAAGGATCTTCCGGTGATAATATATCTGGCGATAAAAAGAAATCAGATAAAGATGGTATTGAAGCAAAAAATAGCGTTATTAAAACATTTGGAACAAATAGTATTTCAATTTTTGCCAAAGACATTTCCATTCCCTGGATCATTAAAAGAATATCCGATACACTTAATGTTAACTACGTTATTGTTGATGAGCTGGAAGGAAAAAAAGATGTAAATGTTCAGAATATTGATTACAATAACTTTCTGCTTCGCTTGCTCGATGGTACAAAATACAGTTATAATAATATCAACGATATTTATATCATTGGCAAAAGCGAGAATCTTTCCATTTTAAATACCAAATTAATTAAGCTCCAGTATCGGTCGGTTGATAAGATTGTAGAACATATCCCCGACGAAATAAAAAAAGGTATTAATGTTAAAGAGTTTCCCGAACTAAACTGTATTGTTGTAACAGGCCCACAATCGAGAATTGATGTTGTAGAAAATTTTATTCGCGATATTGACAAAATCGTTCCTGTGATTCTTATCGAAGTATTAATTGTCGATTACAATAAAAATAATTCCGTAGTTACAGGTATTAACGCGGGTATTGGAACGAACCCAAATCCGGCAAGCCAAACCATTTTGCCTGGTATTAATTATCAGTTTAGCACACAATCGTTAAATAATCTTCTTGGACAGTTCGAAGGTTTTGGATGGTTCAATCTGGGTAAGGTTACCGAAGATTTCTACCTAAGTATTAAAGCACTCGAAACAAATGGAGTAATCGATATAAGGTCAACACCAAAACTGAGCACATTAAATGGGCATGAGGCTAACATGAGTAGCGGCGAAACCAAGTATTATAAAGAAGAAAAAAGCAATTACATTGGTACTCAAAATCCCTCTTTAGCAAACTCATACACATGGAATCCAATCAAAGCGGACCTTTCTTTACTTATTAAACCATTTGTATCTGGAGATGAATACATAACTCTTGAGATCGAGGTTTCTCAATCATCGTTTACTCCAAGAGAATTTACTGACTCCCCTCCTGGTTCTGTTACCAGAACATTTAAATCAATGATTCGAATGCTTGATGGAGAAATGATCCTGCTCGGAGGAATAGAAAAAGAATCATCTCAGAATATTGGCTCCGGTACTCCAATATTGTCAAGAATACCCATAATTAAGTGGTTTTTTAGTTCAAAAACAAAAAGTAATGATAAGTCTCGTTTAAATATTTTTATTAAACCAACAATCATATTTTAATGCTGATCGATAGACTATCAAATAATGATTTTATTAAAGGTGTTGATTCTGTTGGGATTACCTTAAGTTTTTATTCTGACAATGAATACGAAATTGATTTCGTTTCGCTCAGAAAAAATAAAAAAATCGTAAATATTCTTGATAGTAAAACAAATAGTAAAAGCGTACATGATTTAACTAAAGTTCTATCATCAAAAATCCCTGTAAGCATAAGTATATTGGGTAAAGGAATTATTCATCGTAAATTCGAAAGCTCAATTATAGAAAATGCAACTAATAAGGAGATTATAAATAACATTTTTCCGAATACGGACCAGGACGAGTTTTTGGTTCAGAAATCTCCTGTTAATGACAAAGTATACATTTCGCTTATAAGAAAAAAGATTGTCGAAGATATTGTTAATCATTTTACAAGTCAGGGAATATTTATTTTAAGTATTACCATAGGCCCATTTGCTTTAAATGGTATTATTAGCCTTATTGATGATAGGTCGCCAAATAATTTGCTATTAGTCAAAAACCAGGAATTAACTATTAAAAACAACTTGATATATCAACTTAATATTAGTCAGAATACACAAGATATTGTTTATAAAATTGGCGATGATGAGATCTCACATGAAAATCTGGTTTCTTTTGCCACAGCATTTTCCTTTTATCTTCAAAACAATCCTATTTCAATTGACCTGCAATCGTTACAAACATCAAAAGAAGAATTTATTTACAAACGAATTTTTTACCTTCTTGGATGGGGTATCTTGATATTTGCCTTTTTAGTTTTGTTAATTAATTACTTGTTTTTTGATTATTATAATAATAAGTACAATGATCTTTCACTTGAATACAGCAAGAGAACAGAAGAAACCAGCCAGCTTAAACTATTATCGAAACAGTTAGCTGATAATGAGAGGTTCGTTACAGAGAACAATCTGATGGAAACATCTAGGTTTTCATATTATAGCGATCGCCTTGCTTTGACAATACCTGATAATATTATTCTTAATGAATTGTACTTAAATCCATTATCTTCAGATGTTCAGAAGAATAAAGAGATTGATGTGATGAATAACCTGATTATTATTAAAGGAGTTGTAAATAAAAACAATTTGTTAAACGAATGGATCAAAAAGATTGAGTTAGAAAAGTGGGTTGAGAAAGTAGAAATACTAAAATTTACGCAAAAAGATAAAAAATCTGGAGCAAACTTCGAATTAGAAATAGTAGTAAAAAAATCAAATAGTAAGTAAAAAATTGTTTAAAAATATTACATATAAACAAAAAGTGGTTCTATTAATACTGGGGCTAATAGTATTAATGCTATTAATAAACCGCCTGGCAATACACCGCACGATTAGCCTTAAAAATCAATCTAAAGAATTAACTAAGAAACTGGATGAAGCCAAAGATGCTCCATTGGCAATTAGTAATATTAAAAAAAGATTGGCTTTTATAGATGAAATTGTTGGAAGAAATCTGTTAGATGCAGATGATATACAGGTATTAATACTTGAAAAATGTATTGACTATTCTGCAAAAAATAATATGATACTTAGAAATTTGCCTCAACCTCATAAATTTACCGATCAGAATTTTGATGTTCAGACCTGTATTGTTGAACTCGAAGGCGGATTTACTGATTTGCTTAAATTGGTTTACCTATTTGAACAAAAATATTCTTTAGGTAAAATAATTTCTGTGAGTTTTGTTAAGGAAGAAGACCGATTTAACAAAATAGATAGATTAAAGCTTACAATTTATATTCAAAATATAAAATCATTAAATAATGAAAAACAATTATAAATATTTGATATTTCTAGGTATTGTCCTGTTTTTACTTGCATCGTGTGATGATTTCTTTGAAGATGATCTTACCGGAGAACAGGTTATTTTAAGATCACCAGCTGATAATGCCGAACTCGAAACCGGGAATATTCTATTCTGGTGGGATTATATTGATCAGGATAATAACTACCATGAAAAGTACAACTTGATAATTGTTAGTCCGTCTTTTAGCGCCATAAATGAACTGATAATAGATACAACATTAACTTTAAATAGGTTTGAAATGGATATTAGCGAAGGGAATTACCAATGCTGGATTTATGCCTTGAACGGATCATCTCGTTCCGATACAACAATTCATTCATTTACAGTATTAGGCACAGAAGGAAAATTAAACTTTTCGAGATTTATGAGCCATAACAATTAAAATGTAAGAATTTGTAAATAAGATAAGTAAGAAACAAATCGATGAAAAGTAAAAATTTACGCCTTATATTAATTGTTTTAACTATAGTAATTTGGGGTATTATAATATTCCGAATTATTTCTTATTTGCAAAAACCTAAAATTAAAACCAGTTCTGAACAACAAATATCATTTGAAAAAAATAAGTTCGAAATTAAAGATACATTTCAGATAGTAGCCTATTATAAAGACCCTTTTCTGTCGAAGGCAAAGAGTAACGGTACTTATCAAAATACCCGTTCTGATAATAGTAACCCCGAAAAATCTTTGGCAACTGAAAATACCAATTTGAAAGAAATAAAAAAAGATGTTCCCTGGCCGAGTATAAGTTACAATGGAGTTATCTCTAATCCTAAAAACCAAAAACAAACAGGTATTTTATCAATTAATAATAAAAATATGTTGGTTATGAAAGGAAATACCTATGAAAGCATTTTTATTGAAATGATTTTTCAGGATTCAATAAGGGTAATTTATCAAAAGGAAATTAAAACTATTACTAAAAAGAAATAACATGCGTTCGATAAGTTTATTAATATGTATTCTATTTTCAGTTCTTACATATGGACAAAATGAAATAAAAGATTTTTCAACAAAAAAAGTTCTTTTAACTCTAAATGATTCAACAATTGAAGCAAATATTCTGCTTAAAACAAAAAAAATAAAACTATCTGACAATATTGTATATTATTGGTATAAATCGAACCAAATAAACTCAAACAAAGGTGGATATATAGGGAAATTGCTTGATGGGAAGTATATTGTAGAAAATAGAGATGGGGATTTAATTACTTCAGGAAATTTTAAAACGGGTTATAAAACCGGTATTTGGAAAACCTGGTATAACAATGGACAGATTAAAACAATAGGTAAGTACAGTAAAGGGAGAAGAGTTGGGCATCATAAAGTATATGACTCTTTCGGATCTTTAAAAGAAATTAATAAGTTTAAAGATGATAAGCTTAATGGCAAACAAGTACTTTTTGTAAATGGAACAAAAACAATTAAAAAATATAAAAACGGAGTTGCTGTTACTAAAAAAACTAAAGATGAAAACACAAATAAGAAGGACAAATTAGAGGGTGAGGGAAAGCCGAAATCAGAAAAAGATTCATCTTTAATTAATAAGAAGGATGAAAAATCCAGAAAACGACTTTTTAGTAAAAGAGCATATGATGATTCTTTAAAAGTTAACAAAGAATCTGAAAAAGAATCTGCAAAAAAACCTGATGCTGAAAAAATTGATAAAGAAAACAAGAACAAAAGAAATAAAACAGTAAAAACTGAGACAAGTAAGAACAATTTAACTCAGGATAAGAATACCAAGAATAAAAATGAGGTAGAAAAAGCATCAAAAGAAAATAAGGAGGAAGATAACTTCTTTAAACGCTTATTCAAGAAAAATGAAGAAAAAAAGGATGGTTCTGATTCTGATAAAAAAAAGAAAGAAACTAAATCTGATAAGGATAAAGATCTGAAAAAGAAACAATAAATTATGATTAAAGCAGGATCGTTACTTTATGCAATATTCATTGCATTTATCTTATCTCTGCTAACAAGTATGTTTTTGTTGGCTTTATACCTCCATAATATACAAGTAAGCCAATTAATAAAAAAATCAGACCTTAATGATGACATAGAATCGGCATTAAACATTTATTTAACAACTGAGAATTTTAACGATTACAATAAAGAAATCAAAATCGATTTATTTGAGGATGGTGAGCATAATGTTTCCTTGCTTGTTAAAAAATGGGGATTATATGATATTGCATACCTAAATGCTAAATGGAAAAATATTAACATTAATAAGGCTGTATTAGTTGGAAACGATATTTCTGAAAATGATGAAATATCGATATACTATACAAATAGTGCTGAGAAATTAACCCTATGTGGGAATTCTCTAATTGAAGGTAATGCATTCTTGCCAGAAAAAAATGTTGAAAGAGGTTATATTGATGGAAAAGGATATAATGGGGAAGAACTTATTTATGGCAATATTGGTTATGCTGAGTATAGTTTACCCGAATTGAATATCGACTTAATAGATGAAATAGAGAATAACTATAAAAAATCATCACTATCGCAGGTAAAAAATTACAACGAATATGTTAACAGTTCAAACCAGGTAATCGACAATTTATTTACGAATGAGCCTATTATTTTGTATTCCGATTTACCATTGGAAATAGAAAGTGTTTCATTATTTGGCAATATTGTTGTATTTTCTGAGCAAGCCATAACTATTAAAAATACATCTAAAATTCAGGATGCAATTCTTATTGCAAACCAAGTTAATATTGAATCTGGTTTTAAAGGTAATTTTCAGGTTTTTTGTACCGATAGTATAATTGTCGAAGAAAATGTTTCTTTATTATATCCAACCGTTTTATTGGTTAATAGCATTGATAAAGCTAAAATATCGATCGGAAATAATTCTTTAATCTTTGGTGACATTATTCTGTACAATTCAAATGTTTCACAAAACGCAAAAATACTCCTGGAAGAAGGATCGATTATTCAAGGATTGGTATATTCGTATAATAAAATTGAACCCAAAGGGAGTATTTATGGATCATTGTATTGTAATAAAATAGAACTAATAACAAAATCTTCATCGTATTCGGGACATTTAATGAATGCTGTTATAAGTTTTGACAAATTATCAAAGGATTATAGTTTTAGTAATATTTTAAAAAAAGAATCAATAAAAAAAGCTATTAAAGGATTAAAATGAAAGCCAAACTAAAAGCATCTTCTCTTATAGAAACTATTGTTGCTATGGTAATTATTTTATTGGTTTTTGGAATTGTTATGAGTTTTTATTCATCTCAACTAAAAAGCGTAAATCAGTCCAATATCCTTCGTGCTCATTATTTACTTAATAAAGTATCCAGCCAGGATGATTTAAAAAACACGTACTCCAACGAAGAGCTAATTATTCAATCGTTTATTATTAGAAAAACTGTTACATCATATAATAAAAGAAGCCTGTATTTAGTAAATTATGAGTATATCGATTCGAGCAAAAATGTAATTTTAAGCAAACGAAAAATCGTTTTGATAAAAGATACTCAATTATTGTAATTATCTATACTAAAAACGACTTTAGTAATAATGACTTCAGTAAAAAACATAAAAGCTCCTGCATTTACTGTTATTGAGATGATTGTTGTTATTACAATATCCGGAATATTAATTTCGTCAGCAATGATGATATATTTGAATTATCAAAAAATGTTTAATAAAACATTAAAGGGAATAGAGCAAAGTTCAGAATTCATGCTTTTCGACTCAAGAATTCAAAATGATTCTGAAAATTCTGATAAGTTTGTTTTTAAAAATGATCAGTTTATCTTTCAATTGTATGATAGTACCGAGGTTAGTTACCAGTTTTTAGAAAATTATTTAGTCAGAACCTGTAACGAACATTCCGATACTACCTTCTTTAAAATTAAAGACCTTACTTATACTAATTATTCAGGCAACTTAATAAAAGAAATCGAGTTTGATATTATACTAAACAATAATAAGTTTAGGTATTATTTAAAAAAGAAATATAATAATTCAACGTTGGTAAATTTTAGTTTAAACAATGGGAATTGATTTAAAAAATATTAAAGCAGGCACTTCTGAAAAAAGTGTTAAAGGGAAAAATGAAAAAAGCTTCCTTGATTTTCTAAATACCGACATATCATTTTCTAAAAAGAAACTCAAGAATAGTGAGAAGTTGGTTTTCTTTTCGGAGCTTGCAATGCTGCTATCATCAGGAATCGACCTTAAAACTTCCCTCGAAATTATTGTGGAAGAACAAACCAAACCTCTAATAAAAGAATTGTTTGAGAAAATAAAAGAAAATGTTATTGGTGGTAAGCCCCTTTCTGATTCATTGAAAAAAAGTGGTTATTTTTCTAATTACGATTTTTATAGCATAAAAATTGGCGAAGAAAGCGGGAAAGTTATTGAAGTTTTAAATGAGCTTAACAGATTTTACTCTAAAAACATTAACCAAAAAAGAAAAATCACCAATGCCTTAACATATCCATCAATTGTGCTATTAACAGCCTTTGCTGCGATTTTCTTTATTATGAAATTTATGGTCCCTATGTTTGTTGAAATATTTGCCCGTTCTAATAACCAATTGCCTCCATTAACAAAATTCATTATTAACACATCAAGCTTTTTTTCTAAGTATTATTTTATTTTTATTGTGCTTATTGTCGCTATTGTTTTGCTCAATATTATATTTAGAAACAATCATGATTACAGGATCCGTAAAGCTCAACTTTTAATTAGATTGCCAATAATAGGAAAGCTTATTAAGCTGTTTTATCTTGAAAGATTTTTTCAATCCATGGCATTACTTATTGGATCCAAAGTTAATCTTTTAAAAGCCATAGAATTAGGAAGAGATATGGTAGATTTCCCACTTCTCGATGGCATCTTAAATACTGTTCAGACTGATTTGTTAAAGGGAAAACTTTTGAACGAAAGCCTTGGCAAGTTCTCACTTTTTAATAAGCGAACCATTTATCTTATAAAAGTTGGCGAAGAGGTAAATCAATTGGATAATGTATTTAAAAATTTAAATAACCAGTATTCAGAGGAGTTTAATTACAATATCGAAATTCTGACCAATTTATTAGAGCCATTTCTGATAATATTTGTTGGTGTTTTTGTTGCAATAATCCTAATTGCAATGTATTTACCTATGTTCCAAATGGGAACTAATGTATTCTAAGATTATCAGATAGAATAAAGGTTTTTATTTTTGAATTCTGTAAATAACAAAAGCCCCATTCCGAAGGATTTTCGAAATGAGGCTTTTTTGTTGCTCAAAAGGACATTCATTTTTCCCCACATACAAACCACAATCCCATAAAAAATGAAAGACCTTTTTTTCCCTTGCTCTATTATTTGAGCAATTCTGCTGCGATAAGTTTTGTGTTCCCCTTTTTATTTTCAGTAACTGTCAATTTGTATAATTCATCAGTTGGGCATTCAGCAAAATCAATGTTGCAACTATCTATTTTATACTCAAGGTTTTTATTCCTGTAGACTGTAAGTTGGAATTTCTGATAATCATTTTTATTTGTGAAATAACAAGTTACTCCGTTGACTTTTTTAGCCCAGATTTTAAAATTTAGACTGGCTTCGAATTCCCCTAATTGTATATCCTCCTTTTGAAACGAATAATCTCTTGGTTCGTAGTTTTTTTCCAAAGCTTGATTCCATGATAGTACGTTTCTCATTTTATTAAGTTTTTTATTTAGTGTTTATCAAAATTACTATGCTGAAGCTTAACTATATATAAGGAGAGAAATTATTTATTGTATTTCTCTGTTTTGTAATTAGCAGTATATCAGTCTTATAACAAATAGTGTACACTTTCTTACACTCCAATAAGAATTCACTCGAATTAAATTTGATTCCAAATGCTGCAGCATAAAAAGTTAACCAATTTAAAAACGATTTAAAATGATGTAAAATGGCAGAAAAAGTACCAACAGAATCTGATTTCATGGAATTTGAAAAAAGACTATACAGACATATTGATAATTTATTTATTAATTCCGATAATGGAATTCAAAGAAAATGGCTTAAGTCAAAAGATGTAAGAAAACTACTCGGAAATATAAGTGCAGGAAAACTGCAAGAGATGAGAATTAAGGGTGAGATAAGCTATAGTAAAATAAGTGGTCTCATTCTTTATGATTACGATGATATAGTTAAGGTCCTTGATTCTTTAAAAGTTAAATAATATGGCAATTTACAGATCAATACAAACTAAGTTCTGGAATGACCCATGGGTGCTTGAGCTTACTCCTGAGCAGAAATACTTTTACATTTACTTACTAATCCTAACGTAACTCAATGTAGCATTTACGAGATATCAATAAGGCAAATTGAATACGAAACAGGATATAATAAAGATACTGTCAATAAGTTGCTTGAACTACTTGAAAAATGCAAAAAGATAAAGTTTAGTTATAAAACTTCTGAGATTTGCATAATAAATTTCAGTAAGTACAATTTTACGTTGTCTCCGCAAGTAAAAAAATGCATTATCAGAGAGTTTGCAGGTGTTAAGGATAAGGAATTGATACCTTATGTTTATGGTATCGATACCATATATAAAGACTATTTAGAGACTAGAGGTGGACTTCCTTTAGACTCAGGGGAAAAAGAAAAAATAAATACTTTTAAAAAGGATAAAGAAAAAGATAATGAAAATCAAAACCAAATAAATTTTGAGTTGGATTTAATGGATGAAATTCTCTCCTTTTTTGGATTTGAAAGTAATAATAGCCCTTATAAAAAAACCGAAGTAACTGATTTTTTAATTACCCTGGGCGCAACAAATCATCTCGATTTATTTAAAACTCAATTTCATGCTTATAAAAACTACAAAACTGAGGCTGAGGAAAAACTTCATAGTTTTTCAAACTTCCTGGGTTCAAAAGATAAAAAATTTCTAAACGGGGGTTGGAATTCCGAAAATTGGAAATTCAAGTTTGACAACCTGAAGAAAGGCAATTCAATCAATAACAAAAACAATAACAGATATAATTCTGGAGAAAAAGATCATGAGCAAAACCTATAGTTTGGATGCTTCAATGGATATAATATATCAAATTGGATTAAGTTTAATTCCCGGGTTTCAACTACTCGAAAATGATTTAAAGATTTATCGGGCATTAATAATGTATTTCCATGATGATCCGGAATTTGAAAAACTCAATTCGAATTATGGCCTTGACAAAGGGATTCTTTTACGCGGAAATATTGGAACAGGGAAATCAAGAGTATTCGAAATTTTTAATCAGTATGTAAAAAAGAATAATCCCTTGAAAAAATATCGTATTGTAAAAACAAGTGATGTAACGGATGACTTTTACGAAAATGGAATACCTGCTATTTACAAACATACCAGTTTTAGCTTTAAAAAAGATCTTTATAATAACGCCGATTATAAATTTCCATTAACAAAATGCTATGATGACTTAGGCCTTGAACCAAAGATTGTGAAATGTTATGGCAACGAGAGAAATGTTATGGCAGATATTCTACTTAAACGATACGATTTTTTCATTATGTATGGTATGAAAACCTTTATTACTACAAATTACAATGCAGACGATATTGAGTTGAACTATGGTGATAGATTAAGAAGTCGTTTACGCGAAATGTGTAATGATTTGGTTTACGAGGGAAAAGATAGAAGGCGATAATTTATAGCAAGCCGGAACAGGACAGGGTCCTGTTCTGCTTGCATTCGCCAAGCGAATGATTCTGTAAATCAGAATTTTAAAAGTAGATGAATATATTAAATTATTAAAAATTTCCATTAAATTATTCGTAACTTATTGGATTATAATGTGTAATTGTATTATTTAAATAATATGTCAAAGGAATTAACAACCACAAATATTGGAAGATCACAGCAGTAAACTTTAAAACAGATTGCTATAAAACTGGAATTATTGCAAGTAAAATTCTTAAATGGTGCTATACAGTATTTCAAAAAAAAACAGGGATTAACCCTTTGGATGAAATCACCAACCCAAAAGAAGAACTTGCATTTGCAGCTTTAAAACAAACCGTTGAAAGCCAGAAACAGACTATTGGGTTTCTGAGAGAGTATACCAATGAATTAAAAACTGAGATTGATAGTTTGAAAAGAAGATCCTAATTAGTTAATATTATCCATATTTTATTGTTAGGTGCCCTATTCGGACACCTATTTTTGTTTTTTACAAATGGCATCTGATTAGGTGTCGTTCGTTAGGTGAATTTATGAATATTTTAAGATATCAATAAATGCAAAAACAGCATAAATCTTATGATTCATGCTGTTTCAGTTCATTTTGTTATTTGTTTCAGTGGAGCTGGCGGGACTCGAACCCGCGTCCGAATAAGAAACCCAAATGTTTTCTACATGCTTATCTCTTTGTTATTTTTTGTGAGTGACCTGGCAAAGAGCAGCCGAACCATACCTTAGCTTCTTTATTTTCGCCTGATCATCGAAGCGCCAATCAGGCTAGTTTAACATTTACGATGCCTCTATGTCAAGCGCGGTTAAACATCGCTCTTTGAGAGACAGCTTGTCCTGTAGTACCTAGACCGCAGGATTAAGTTTAATTCACTGAGTGAGATTAAGCAGCAAGCGCGTAATTATTTTCGCCGTTTATTGTTTTGAGAATTGAGATTTACGAGCCAAAACACAAAGCTCGACATGCTTACACTCCAATTTACATTACCGTCAAAACCAAAACAGCCCCATTGTGGGACTGCAAAGTTACAAAAATAACAAGCTATTTGCAGGTATTTGACGAAAAAAAATTAATTTTATGCCTTCCAGAGTCAATAATCAATAAATAATTATATGGGCAAAAAGATTAAAGTTGGTGTTTTAAGAGAAACAAAAAATCCACCCGATAAAAGAGTACCAGTAACACCACCTCTCGCGGTAAAATTATTGGAACGATTCTCAAATATTGATCTATATATTCAACCAAGTGATATTCGCTGTTTTACTGATGAGGAATATACATATCTTGATCTGGAAATGAAAGAGGATCTTGGTGATTGTGACATTCTATTAGGTGTAAAAGAAGTTAATCCCTCTACTCTAATACCAAATAAAACATATATGTTTTTTGCTCATGTGGCTAAAAAACAGCCTTATAACAGGGATCTGCTTCAGGAAATTATACGAAAAAAAATACGATTAGTAGATTATGAATATCTGACTGATTATAATGGTGCCCGTATTGTTGCTTTTGGGCGTTGGGCAGGTATTGTTGGTGCATATAATGGTTTGCGGGCAAGAGGTATTCGTATGGACGAGTTCAAATTAAAACCCGCTCATCAATGCCACGATATGGACGAAATGTATGCCGGACTTAAATTAATTAAACTTAAAAAGAAAAAAATTCTCGTAACTGGTGGTGGTCGTGTTGCAATGGGAGCAATGGAGACTTTACGTCAATTAAATCTTCGCGAAGTAACTCCTGAAGAATATCTTACCCAGGAATTCGATGAAGCTGTTCTTTGCCGTATTGATCCTGAACATTATGTTCGTCATAGGGGAGGAATGCAATTTAACCTTCAGCATTTCTTTAAACACCCAGAAGAGTATGAGTCAACTTTTAAACCCTTTACAAAAGTTACCGATATTTTTATTGCCTGCCATTTCTGGGATCCAAAATCACCTAAGTTTATTACTAAAGAAGATTTTCTTGATCCTGATTTTAAAATTACAGTAATTGCTGATGTGAGCTGCGATGTAAACGGACCAATTGCTTCAACAGTTCGTGCTACAACAATAGCCGATCCATTTTATGGATACAACCCGGTAACAGGAAAAGATGAACGCCCCTTTATCAGTCCTAAAAATATTACTGTAATGTCAATCGATAATCTGCCGGGAGAATTGCCTCGTAATGCATCAGCTGATTTTGGTGCCGATTTGCTTGACAAAGTTTATCCATCGCTTTTTGGACACGACGATGCTGGAATTATTGAACGTGCTACAATTACTAAAAATGGGAAATTGACCGAAAGATATGCATATTTGCAGGATTATCTGGGGGGAAAAGAATAAAATTAATTCAGTTTAAAACTAGAATAAGCCCCAAAATAAGAAAGTTGTTCATATTTCGACAAACTAAATATGACAACTTTCCTTTTTATTAATTGTCACACTGAGCTAGTCGAAGTGTAGACAATTATTAAATAACCTTTTAGACAGGATCTTCTAATAATTTATAATAGTTTGAGTTCTGAAATGGTCTTTATCTGATCTGAAGAACCAAAAATATAATTTCCTGCTACCAGAACATCGCAACCGGCATCGATCAATAGTTTGGCATTGGTATTATCAACACCACCATCAACCTCAATTAATGCATTTGATTTCGTTTCGATTATTAGTTTTTTCAACTTTTTAATTTTATCCAATGCATTTGGAATAAATTTTTGTCCACCAAAACCTGGATTTACCGACATAATTAAAACAAGATCTAGATCTGTAATAATATCTTCAAGCAAATGAACGGGCGTATGAGGATTTAAGCTTACACCAGCTTTCATTCCAAGCGACTTTATATTTTGAACGGTTCGGTGCAAATGGTTGCAGGTTTCATAATGTACAGTTAATATATCGGCACCTGCTTTTTGGAATTGTTCTATATATCTATCCGGATCAATAATCATCAAATGTACATCCAATGTTTTTTTTGCATGTTTTTTTATATGTTTAATTATCGGAAAACCAAAAGAAATGTTAGGAACAAAAATACCATCCATTATATCAAGATGAAACCAGTCTGCTTCGCTATTATTAATCATTTCAATGTCGCGTTGCAGGTTACCAAAGTCTGCCGAAAGTAACGATGGGGATATTAGATGCTTCATATTTATCAATTTAGTACAAACAAAAATAGATAAAAAAAAGGAAACAGATTGTTTCCTTTTTCTATAATTGTTTTCAAATTATTAACCGAGATATGTTTTTAGGATTTTACTTCGTGTGGTTTGTTTTAATCGTTTAATTGCTTTTTCCTTAATCTGTCTAACTCTTTCGCGTGTAAGGTTAAACTCTTCGCCTATTTCTTCTAGTGTATATGGATGCTTACCATTAAGTCCGAAGTATAATTTTATAATACTTGCTTCACGTTCGGTCAATGATGATAATGTACGTTCTATTTCTTTTCTGAGAGAATCATTTAATAAATTTCCATCTGGGCTAGGATTGTCATTGCTTAATAGAACTTCGTACATGTCACCATCTTCGCCTTCGGTGAGCGGGGCGTCCATTGAAACATGGCGACCTGAGCTTCGCATTGCGTCTTTTATATCGGATGGGGCTAATTCAATGGCTTTTGAGATTTCTTCAATTGAAGGTTCTCTTTCATATTTTTGTTCTAACTCCGATAGAGCTTTGTTTATTTTATTTATTGATCCAATTTTATTCAGAGGTAATCTAACAATTCTTGCTTGTTCTGCTAGGGCTTGTAATATCGATTGTCTTATCCACCAAACAGCATAAGAAATAAACTTGAATCCTCGTGTTTCATCAAATCGTTTAGCAGCCTTAATTAATCCAAGATTTCCTTCATTAATTAAATCGGGTAAGCTAAGTCCTTGATTTTGATATTGTTTAGAAACAGAAACAACAAATCGAAGGTTTGCTTTTATTAATCTTTCTAAAGCAACATGATCGCCACTTCTTACTCTGCGTGCTAATTCGACCTCTTCATCTGCCGAGAGAAGATCAACCTTTCCAATTTCGTGTAAATACTTATCAAGTGAGGCAGTTTCCCGGTTAGTAACTTGTTTTATGATTTTTAACTGTCTCATTTTTAGGGTTTGATGAAAGTTAAATGCCTTAATTAATACGTTATTTATTAACTAATGGTTACAAATTTATTCAAATATGTTTACAAAACGCATTTAGGTAATTATTTTTTCATTAATTTTACAGAATCAATAAGAATTTCATATTTTTTTTCAAAATATTTAATTACAAGTTTTGGTATTTGTAAGGAAATCTTTAATATTGCATTGATTTTCCAACAAGCGTTTTGTAATTCTATTCTTTACGATTAATAAATCGTTCATTTTTACTGGTTAAATCAATGATTATTATATAATTTGATTAGTTAGTTTTAAATCATTAAATAAATTTCCCAAAATAACTTTTATGTACGATATTCTTGAGTTGAATAAAAAGCTACTTCCTGAGTTAAAGGATATAGCAAAGCAGTTAGATATTAAAAAATTTGATGCCCTTAAAAAACAGGATTTAATCTACAAAATCCTTGATCAGCAAGCAATCAATGCTACTACTGAAGTTAAGCCTGACAAAAAACTTAAACACCGTAAACGTATTGACGAAAAACCTCAGCCAGATAAGGAACCAAGGGAAAAAGTCAAAATTATTAAACGTGCCGACAGAAAACTTGACAATCCGGTAAATGAGTTTGAAAAAACAATGGTGAGCAAACACGATGATTTTTCTTTAAATGGAGAAGAACCAGAAATTGTTTATACTGCTCCTGAAGAAGTTGTTGCTGCACCTGTCGAAACTCCTGCTGTTGAATCTTTTGAAAATACAGACACAGGAATGGATCGTGATCAAATAAAAAAACCTTTTGAAAGACCTTCAAAAGATAATTTTCAGAAAAGAACATTCGAGAAAAAAACAAACGATCGATCATTTGAATTCGAAGGAATTATTTCAAATTCTGGAGTGCTAGAAATAATGCCCGATGGATATGGGTTTTTACGATCATCAGAATATAATTACCTTAATTCTCCTGATGATATTTATGTATCACAATCACAAATAAAACTGTTCGGTTTAAAAACAGGAGATAGTGTGGAAGGATCAATTCGTCCACCAAAAGAAGGTGAGAAATATTTCCCTTTAATTAAAGTTGAAAAAATCAATGGAAGAAGTCCTGATTATATTCGAGATAGAGTTCCTTTTGATTACTTAACACCTCTTTTCCCAGAAGAAAAATTCAAATTAGTAAGCGGCAGAAATGATAAACTTTCGGCTCGTGTTGTTGATATGTTTGCTCCAATTGGCAAGGGACAACGTGGTTTAATCGTAGCTCAGCCAAAAACAGGTAAAACAGTTTTACTAAAGGAGATTGCAAATGCTATAGCGGCAAATCATCCTGAAGTATATATGATTGTATTATTGATTGATGAGCGTCCTGAAGAGGTTACCGATATGGCACGAAGTGTAAATGCTGAGGTAATATCATCTACTTTCGACGAGCCTGCAGAACGACACGTAAGAGTTGCAAATATTGTACTTGAAAAAGCCAAACGATTAGTTGAGTGTGGACATGATGTTGTAATATTGTTAGACTCAATTACACGTCTTGCTCGTGCGTTTAATACTGTTTCTCCTGCTTCAGGTAAAGTTCTCTCGGGTGGTGTAGATGCAAATGCATTACACAAACCAAAAAGATTTTTCGGAGCTGCTCGTAACATCGAAGAAGGTGGTTCTTTAACAATTTTGGCTACAGCATTAACAGAAACAGGATCGAAAATGGATGATGTTATTTTCGAAGAATTTAAAGGTACCGGAAATATGGAGTTACAGCTCGACAGAAAATTATCTAACAAGCGAATTTATCCAGCTGTTGATATTACTGCTTCAAGTACACGACGAGAAGAATTGCTTATTGAAGGCACAATGTTGAATAAAACATGGATATTACGTAATTACTTAACCGATATGAATTCGGTAGAAGCAATGGAGTTTTTACGCGACAGGATGCTAAAAACTCAATCGAATGAAGAATTCCTTGTTTCTATGAACAGTGAGTAATGTTTAACAACACAATAGATTCAAAATGCGGGAAATATCCCGCATTTTTTATTTTGATTATTAGGCAGATACACTATTATTTGAAATGAAAATGAATTATTGTCAATAAGGCTAATTTCTACCATAAATCTGTAATAAGTAAGATTTTTATTATAATTTTGTAAGTCCAAAAAACTAGTTAATTGTCTTTTAATAAATAAATTAAGGAGTTAGAAATGTCACAAAAAAAGAAATTTATAACATGCGATGGTAACTATGCTGCAGCACATGTTGCATATATGTTTAGCGAAGTTGCCGCGATCTATCCTATTACACCCTCTTCAACAATGGCCGAATATGTTGATGAATGGTCAGCAAATGGTAGAAAAAATATTTTTGGCGATAGAGTTCAGGTTACCGAAATGCAATCCGAAGGGGGAGCTGCAGGTGCTGTTCATGGTTCGCTGCAAGCAGGTGCTTTAACTACAACATATACTGCATCACAGGGATTGTTATTAATGATTCCAAATATGTATAAAATTGCTGGTGAATTATTACCAGGGGTTTTTCATGTGAGTGCTCGTAGCTTAGCTGCTCAGGCATTATCTATTTTTGGTGATCATAGTGATGTAATGAGTGCCCGTCAAACTGGATTTGCTTTTCTTGCTACAGGTAGCGTTCAGGAAATTATGGATTTAGCTGGTGTTGCTCACCTTGTTTCTATAAAGTCAAGGGTTCCTTTCGTACATTTCTTTGATGGTTTTAGAACTTCTCACGAAATTCAAAAAGTAGAATATTTCGAAAATGATGATCTTGCTAAATTACTTGATTACGAAGCCTTACAACGTTTTAGAAATAATGCGTTGAATCCGGAACATCCTGTTACAAGAGGTACAGCTCAGAATCCAGATATTTATTTCCAAAGTCGTGAAGCCGCAAATTCATTTTATGCGCCACTACCTGATATGGTAGAAGAATACATGCAGGAAATCACCAAAATGACTGGTAGAGAATATCACCCATTTACATACTATGGTGCTCCGGATGCTGAAAATATAATTGTTGCTATGGGCTCAGTTACTTCTACAATAAAAGAAGTTATCGATTACAAAATAGCCCAAGGCGAAAAAGTAGGATTAGTTTCTGTTCATTTATATCGTCCATTCTCAGAAAAATATTTCATGAAAGTTCTTCCTAAATCAGTAAAACGTATTGCTGTATTAGATAGAACAAAAGAACCAGGAGCAAATGGCGAACCATTATATCTTGATGTACGCGAGTTATTTTATGGTAAAGATAAAGCTCCAATTATTGTTGGTGGTCGTTATGGATTAAGCTCAAAAGATACAACCCCATCTCAAATCATCTCAATTTATAATAACCTTGCTTTACCAGAACCAAAAAATGGATTTACTGTAGGTATTGTTGATGATGTTACATTCTTATCATTACCATTATTGCCTGAACTGAGTGTTGTTCCAAAAGGTACATTCGAAGGTAAATTTTATGGATTAGGATCAGATGGTACAGTAGGTGCAAATAAAAACTCAATTAAAATTATTGGTGATAATACCGATAAATATGCACAAGCTTACTTCGCATACGATTCAAAAAAATCAGGAGGTATTACTGTTTCTCATTTACGTTTTGGTGATCAACCAATTCGTTCTTCATATTTAGTTGGTACACCAGATTTCGTAGCATGCCATGTTCCTGCTTATTTGGATAAGTACGAAATGCTAAGGGGAATTAAAAAAGGTGGAACATTCCTTTTAAATAGTATTTGGGATGTTGAAGAAACAAAAACCCGTTTCCCTGATAGCATGAAGAAAATTCTTGCCGAAAAAGAGATTAAATGTTACATAATTAATGCAACAAAAATTGCTGAAGAAATTGGGTTGGGTAATAGAACCAATATGATTATGCAAGCTGCATTCTTTAAAATTGCAAATGTTATTCCTTACGAATTAGCAGAAGCACAAATGAAGAAAGCCATTGTTAAATCATTCGGACGCAAAGGTGAAGAGATTGTTGCAATGAATAAAGCAGCAGTTGATCGTGGAGGTGAACTAACCGAAATTAAAATTCCTGCTGAATGGAAAAATATTGTTGTAAAACCATCTGAAAGAAATAATGATATTCCAGAGTTTATTCAGAATGTGGTTGAACCAATAAACCTACAAAAAGGGGATGATTTGCCAGTAAGTGCTTTCTTAGGAAGAGAAGACGGAACGTTTCCTGCAGGAACAACAGCTTTTGAAAAACGAGGTATTGCGGTTAATGTACCTGAGTGGATTTCTGAGAATTGTATTCAGTGTAATCAATGTGCGTATGTTTGTCCTCACGCAGTTATACGTCCGTTCTTGTTAACAGAGGAAGAACTGAAAAATGCTCCTGAAGGAACTGTAACAATTAAAGGTACTGGTGGTACAAAAGAATATCAGTTTAGAATGCAGGTTAGTCCATTAGATTGTACTGGTTGTGGAAACTGTGCTGATGTTTGTCCTGCTAAAACAAAGGCACTGGTTATGCAGCCTCTTGAAAGTCAGTTAGCCGAAGACGCACGTTTCGACTATATGCATAAGCATGTAGGATATAAAGATACTGTTCTAGACAAAACGAAGAGTGTTAAAAATAGCCAGTTTGCACAACCATTATTTGAATTCAGTGGTGCTTGCGCTGGTTGCGGAGAAACTCCATATATCAAAGCCATTACTCAATTATTTGGTGATAGAATGATGGTTGCTAATGCAACAGGATGTTCTTCAATTTATGGTGGCTCAGCTCCATCAACTCCATATTGTGCAAATAAAGAAGGACATGGACCTGCTTGGGCAAATTCGTTATTCGAAGATAATGCCGAATATGGTTTAGGTATGTCTGTAGGTGTTGATAAGATGCGTCTTAGAATTTTTGAAAAGATGACTGCAACAATAAATGATGTTGCACCTGAAACCAAAGTGGCATTCCAGGAATGGATTGACAGTATGGCAAATGCTGAGGCATCTAAAAAAGCAACTGAAAAAGTGTTAGCTGCGCTTAAAAATGAAAAACACCCAATCGCAAAAGATATTATTCAATTAAAACAATATCTTGCTAAAAAGTCAGTATGGATTTTTGGTGGTGATGGTTGGGCATATGATATTGGTTATGGTGGTTTAGATCATGTATTGGCGTCAGGTAGTGATGTTAATGTACTGGTTCTTGATACAGAGGTATATTCAAATACAGGTGGTCAGGCATCAAAATCAACTCCTGTGGGTGCTGTAGCTAAATTTGCTGCTGCAGGTATGCGCACGCGTAAGAAAGATCTTGGTATGATGGCTATGTCATACGGCTATGTATATGTTGCACAAGTTTCAATGGGAGCAAGCCAGAATCAATACTTCAAAGCATTAAAAGAAGCTGAGGAGTATCCAGGCCCATCACTTATTATTGCATATTCTCCATGTATTAACCACGGATTAAATGCAGGTATGGGCAAAACTCAACAGGAAGCAAAATTAGCTGTTGAATGTGGTTACTGGCATAATTACAGATTTAATCCATTAATGGAAGCACAAGGCAAGAATCCATTCGAACTTGATTCTGCCGAACCAAATTGGAGTAAATTCCAGGAATTCCTAAGCAGCGAAGTTAGATATTCATCATTATCCCAAGCGTTCCCTCAGGAAGCAGTTGAATTGTTTAAACGAGCCGAAGAGGATGCTAAATGGAGATACAATGGATATAAACGATTGGCATCACATGATTTTTCTAAATAATTAGATATTCTCAAATTTTAAAAGCAGGGTTCGCCCTGCTTTTTTTGTTTAACTGGTTTTCTTTTTAATGTGTTTAATAGTTTTTTAATCAAAACGACAAAATATTAAACAATTTTTTGAACCAAGTACTTACATACTTGTTTTATTAGAAAAATTAGTAACCCCAAAAACATAAAAAGATATGGCTGATTTAACTACTACCTACATGGGATTAAAACTAAAAAATCCCCTTATTGCAGGATCTTCAAATCTTGCATTAAAACTTGAAAATATTAAAGCAATGGAGAATGCCGGTATTGGTGCCATTGTTTTTAAATCATTATTCGAGGAGCAGATTAACCTTGAGTCGGCTCATTTGCAAGACGAACTTAGCATCTACGATGATCGTAATGCCGAAATGATCAAGTTATTTCCTGAAATGGAACATGCTGGACCTAAAGAGTTTTTGCTTAATCTCAAGAAAACAAAAGATGCTGCAACTATTCCAGTAATAGCAAGTATTAATGCAATTTATAAAGAATCGTGGGAAGAATATGCAAAGTTGATTGAAGAAACTGGAGTTGATGCGTTGGAAATAAATCTTTATAACATTCCTAAAAAGGTTGATTTAACGGCCCAAAAATTCGAAGAACACCAGATAGATATAGTAAAAACTATTCGCAAAACAGTAAAAATTCCTGTGGCTGTAAAGCTAACCCCATACTACAGTAATTCATTAAATTTTATTACTGAGATGGATAAGCTCAATGTAAATGGATTTGTGCTTTTTAATCGTTTGTTTGAACCAGAGATTGATATCGAAACTGAGAAGAATATTTTCCCTTTTAACCTTAGTAATAAGGGTGATTATAGAACATCATTGCGCTATACAGGTTTGTTGTATGGTAATATAAAAGCTGATATTTCGAGTGGTTCTGGTATTTATGATGGGGAAGATGTAATAAAAATGTTGTTGGCAGGTGCAAATACAGTTCAGATAGTTAGTACTTTATATAAGAATAAGTTTGGTCAGATTACAAAGATTATTGACGATTTAAATCATTGGATGGATAAAAAAGGATATAAGTCAATTAATGATTTTCGTGGTAAACTTTCAAGAAAAAATGCGAAAGATCCATTTGTTTATCTACGTGCTCAATATGTTGATATGCTTTTAAATAGCTCTGATTCATTTTTAAAGAAAAGTCAGGTTTAAGATAGTAATTATAAGTTTGAAAAAAAAAGAGGCAATCAAATGTTAGATTGCCTCTTTTTTATTAATTACTTTAGTTTAACAATTATGTCTCCCTTCGAAACAGTATCACCATGATTAAAATATATTTCATCCACTTCGCCATCAAATTCTGAAATTATTTCATCATATGTATAATTACTTTCGATATAACATATTCGTTGTCCTTTTGTTACTTTATTCCCTAATTCTATAGCTTTTTCTTCTATAAAATAATTCAAATTATAGAAAATTTTTCCCATATATGGAGCTATAATATCTTTTTTACCAGCTTCTGGTTTTTTTGCTTTGCCTGGTTTGCCTTTTGCTTCCTCTTTCATTTTTTGCAATTCATCATTGAATCGTTTCTTGGCCAGTCCCGACTTATAATCACGATATTGACGATCATGCATAGCAAGTTCAAATAGCTCTTCATCATCTTGGCCAAATTCCCAGCCATTATCAGTCATTTCTTTGCGGTATTTATCGAGCTCATCAGGGTAACCATCTTGTGGAACACCAGTATAAAACTCTTTGCCCAATTTCTCGGCAAGCTGAACAATTTCAGGAGCTAAAGTGCCAGGTAGCTTTCCAGCCTTACCAAGAATCATGTCCCACGAATTGTCATCAATAATCTCGAATTTACCTTTGCCTTGTATTTCTTGCATTACATTTATAAGAGCAATATTTTTAACATACTGACTAAAAGGAGTAACAAGAGGAGGGTTTCCTAGTTTTGGCCAAATATCAATAACCTCGTCGAAAAGTTTTACTAATAAATCATCTTGAGTTAATGTAGGTTTACCTTGTGTTTCCAACATTTGATTTAATCCCTGATGCACACCTTTTAGGTCGGCCATCATGCTGCCCATCATTCCCCCGGGTAATCCAGATTGTACCAATAATGATGAAGTATACCTGTTTTTCTGATCAATAAAGTAGCCCAAAAAGTCATCCATAAACTTTTGTGTAAGTGCACGGGCTTTCATATAAGCTTTCATGTTTATCTCTGGAACTTTAAACCCTGCATCTTTAAGCATAGCCTGAATTGTAATAACATCAGGATGTACCATTCCCCAGGATAGAGGCTCCATGGCAACATCAATATAGTCGACACCTGCTCTTGCACATTCCAACATCGAAGCCACAGAGAAACCAGGGCCAGAATGACCATGATATTGAATAATAATATGTGGATATTTTTTCTTAATTTCAAATACTAGCTTTCCTAATGTAGCAGGTCGACCAACTCCAGCCATATCTTTTAAGCAAATCTCGTCGGTTCCATATTCAACAACCTTATCAACAACATCCATATAATACTCAACAGTATGTATAGCCGAATGAGTAATGCTTAATGTTGCCTGTGAAATCATGCCTGCTTCTTTAGCATATTTTATCGAGAGCTCTAAATTACGGTGATCATTTAATCCGCAAAACGAACGAGCAATATCAACTCCCTGAGCTTTTTTTACTTTATACATCAATCTTCTTACATCAGCTGGTACTGGGTACATACGAATGCCATTTAGGGCCCGCTCAAGCATGTGGGTTTGTATACCTGCTTCGTTAAAAGGTTTTGTCCATTCACGAACAGCAGTATTTGGATTTTCTCCGTATAAAAGATTTATTTGTTCAAAAGCACCACCATTCGTTTCTATTCTGGAAAAACAACCCATCTCGATTAAAACTGGAGCAATCTCTTTAAGCTGGTCAATTCTTGGTACGTATTTACCCGACGATTGCCACATATCACGATATACAAGACTAAATTTTATTTCTCTTCCCATAGTTGTAAAATCTTTTTTTAGAATTTAAGACGAACCAAAAATAGATAAAATTATACAAATCAATTATGTTGTATAGCTTATCAGAATTATGTTTTAAAATTATTATTTACCCTATAATTATTTTTTCAGATTACGAAAGTTATAAAACTATGACCATAAAAGCCAATAAATGTTTAATAGATAGTGCTAATAATTGTTTTCGTTATGCAAAATAGAGCAAAAGTTGTAATTTTACAGACTAAATTAATAAAGGAGAGTTTTGAGCAGGGTTTTAGCAATAGATTATGGGCAGAAACGTGTTGGAATAGCAGTTACTGATCCCTTGCAAATAATTGCAAATGGATTAGATACAGTGCATGTTAAAGATATTTGGAATTACTTGTCAGCATATCTGTCAAAAGAGAAAGTTGAGAAAATTATTGTTGGTTACCCAATGCAAATGAACAATCAGCCGTCTCAAGCTGTTATTTTCATAAATCCATTTGTTAAAAAACTTGAAAAAACCTATCCTGAAATTGTCATTGAGCTTGTAGATGAAAGGTTTACATCAAAGATGGCACATCAAACAATGATTGATGCAGGATTGAAAAAAAAAGACAGACAAAATAAAGCACTTGTTGACAGAATAAGTGCCACGATTATTTTACAATCATATTTAGAAAGAAAAAATAAGTATTAAGATGATTTATCCGATTATGATTTATGGTACGCCAATACTAAGAAAGGTGGCAGAGAAAATAGATAAAAATTATCCCGGTTTGAAAGAGTTTGTTGATGATATGTGGGAAACTATGTATCAATCAGACGGTTTGGGATTAGCTGCCCCTCAGGTAGGAAAATCGATACGGTTATTCGTGATCGATGGAGCTCCTCTCGAGGAAGATGAACCAGAACTTAAGGATTTTAAGAGAGTTTTTATAAATGCAAAAATAATTGAATCATCAATAGAAAATGCTTCTCAAAATGAGGGCTGTTTAAGCATTCCTAATCTTCGTGAAGAGGTTTCTCGGCCAGCAAAAATCCGGATTGAATATTATGATGAGCATTTTAACCATTATGATGAGTGGTACGGTGGAATGGCCGCAAGGGTTATACAGCATGAGTATGATCATATCGAAGGGGTTTTGTTTACAGATAAGGTAGCACCTTTAAAAAAACGGTTATTGAAAGGAAAACTTTCTGCCATTTCTAAGGGCAAATTCTCCGTTGATTATAAATTCAGATTACCCAAATAAATTTTTATTAATAGTATTGCTTAGTAATCCTTTAGTTCTTCACTAAAGGATTATTTATATATAATAGTTATTTAAACTATTATTGGAAATTCTGGTCTTAAATTAATAACTTGAAGTCTGATTTTTTAGGCATAAATGTTATTTAATTATTGATAAAACCATAAAAATTAACCAAAATCAAAAAAAATGGAAATAAAAAAAATTATTAGGGTTGAAAGATTTTCATTCCTTGCTCTTTTTTTACTGATGGCATTTCTGCTATCATCGGGCAGCTTAATGGCTCAAAAAGGTGACACAAAGAAAGATGTCAAAAAAGAAGAACCAGCAATTAAATCGGATATTTTGGGTGGCTTAAAATTCAGAAATATTGGTCCGGCATTTAGTTCTGGACGTATTGCTGATTTTGCTGTAAATCCAAAAAATCCATATGAGTATTATGTTGCAGTTGCTTCAGGACATGTATGGAAAACAGTAAATAATGGAATAACATTCGAACCAATATTTGATAATTACGGTACTTATTCTATTGGTTGTATGGCAATGGATCCAGACAATTCGAATGTAGTTTGGATTGGTACTGGTGAAAATAATCATCAGCGAGCACTGGGATATGGCAATGGAATTTATAAATCAGTTGATGGTGGTAAATCCTGGAAAAATATGGGATTAAAAGAATCACGCCAAATTGGTATGATTGCTATTGATCCACGTAACTCAGATGTTGTTTATGTTGCTGCCGAAGGTTCTGCATGGGGTTCTGGTGGCGAAAGAGGCCTTTATAAAACCAATGATGGAGGAACTAATTGGACAAAAGTTCTAAATATAAGCGAACATACAGGTATTAACAATGTAATACTTGATCCAAGAAATCCCGATGTATTATATGCCACATCGGAACAGCGCAGACGACATGTTCACACCAAAATTGGTGGTGGCCCAGAATCTGCGATTCATAAATCAACAGATGCAGGAAAAACATGGAAGAAACTAGAATCAGGTTTACCAAAAGAAGATATGGGCGGTATTGGTATAGCAATTTCACCAGTTAATCCTGATGTTATTTATGCTATTATAGAAGCAGCTAATGAGGCAGGTGGCTTTTTCAAATCAACCGATAGGGGCGAATCATGGAAGAAAATGAGTGATTATTCATCTAGTGGTCAGTATTATAATGAGATTTATTGTGATCCGATAAACGTTGATAAGGTATTTTCTGTTGAAACAGTAACACAAGTTACCAATGATGGCGGAAAAACATGGAATCGTGTTGGACTAAATAAACGACATGTTGATGATCATGCATTGTGGATTAATCCAAACAATACCGATCATTTTATGATTGGTGGCGATGGTGGTGTATACATTACATATGACAATGGAAATCATTACATGCACGTTCAGAATTTGCCAGTTATTCAGTTTTATAGAGTTGCAGTAGATAATGATCTTCCATTTTATAATGTTTTTGGTGGAACTCAAGATAACAATAGTTTTGGTGGTCCATCACAAAATCTAAGTGCAGATGGTGTTACAAAAGGAGAATGGGTTGTTACTATTGGTGGTGATGGATTCTGGACTCGTATAGATCCACTTGATCCTAATATTGTATACTCTGAGTATCAATACGGAAATATATACCGCTTTGATAAAAAAAGCAACGAAACAGTATATATTAAGCCAATGCCAGGAAAAGGAGAGTTAACCTATAGATGGAACTGGAATACACCTTTTATTATTAGTCCTCATAAAAACACAAGGATTTATATGTCAGCTAATGTGTTGTTTAAAAGCGAAAACAGAGGCGACACATGGGAGGTTATAAGTGGTGATTTAACTGCTAATATCGATAGGAATACATGGCCAGTTATGGGTAAATACTGGAGTACTGATGCTGTTGTTAAAGATGTTTCTACATCATTATTTGGTATTATTATTTCCTTAGATGAATCGCCTGTTAAAGAAGGCCTAATTTATACTGGAACAGATGATGGTGTGCTTTCGGTAACTGAAGATGGTGGTAAAAACTGGAGAAAAGTTACCTCATTTCCTGGAGTACCTGCAAATACATATATAAGCGATGTATATGCATCTCGTTTCGATGAAAATGTTGTGTATGTTTCATTTGACAATATTTTACGAGATGATTTTAAACCGTATTTGCTAAAAAGTTCTGATAAAGGTAAAACCTGGAAAGCAATAACTAAAGGATTTGATGATAACGGAACAATTCATACTATTGAGCAAGATTTTATTGATAAAGATTTGCTTTTTGCCGGAACTGAGTTTGGAGTTTATTTCTCATACAATGGTGGTGAAGAATGGATTCAACTAAAATCAGGAATCCCCGCAATAGCTGTTAAGGACCTTGCAATACAAACAAGAGAAAGTGATTTGGTTGCAGCTACATTCGGACGTGGTTTCTATATTCTCGATAATTACTCTCCATTACGTGAAGTAAAACCTGCATTTGCTGATAAAGAGGCATATGTTTTCCCGATAAAAGATGCTTTAATGTATATTCAGTCGAGTAATAAATATGGTCAGGGTTCAACGGAATATCTTGCTGAAAATCCGCCATACGGAGCTACATTTACTTACTACTTAAAAGATGTTCCTAAAACTCAAAAAGAAATAAGACAGGAAAAAGAGAAAGAACTTTTTAAAGAAGGTAAACCAATTCCACAACCAAGCTGGAAAGAATTAGAAGAAGAGGCAAAAGAATTATCTCCATATCTTATTTTTACAATCTTTGATGAGCAAGGCAATGTAATACGAAAAATTACCAAATCGCCTTCAAAAGGAATAAACCGCTTAACATGGGATTTGAATTATGCTAATACTTTCCCATTGCGATTTAGAGATAAAAAGTTTGATCCATTAAAAGAGGATAAGGGATCATGGATGGTTATGCCTGGTAATTACAAGGTTTCTTTAAGTTTGGTTGCTAAAGGCGAAATTAAAGAGCTAGTAGCAGCACAAGAATTTAAAACGGTATCGTTAAATAATACTACTTTACCAGCACCCGACAGAAAAGAAATGGTTGATTTTCAACGTAAAGTGGCTGAGATAACAAGAGTAATGTCAGGAACCGTTAATCTTAATAAAGAACTTTTAGAAAGAGTGAGTATTATTAAACAGGCTATTTTAAGCACTCCTGAAGCAAATAACAGTCTAATGAGTGAAGCTGAAAAGGTAGAAAAAGAGCTGGAAAATATTCGTTTTATTTTCGAAGGGTTACAATCAAAAGCAAGTGATGAGGAGATTCCTCCACAAGTTGTACCTTTAACACAACGGTTGTATTATATGATTGAAGCTCAAATTAACTCAACATCAGCGATAACAAGTACAAGTAAAAAGTCTCTTGAAATAATTAATGAAGAATTTCCTCCATTACTTAAAAAACTGGAAGAAATTGCAACAAAAGATATAAAAAATCTAGAGACAAAGCTTGAGCAAGCAAAGGCTCCATGGACACCAGGAAGGATTCCGGTTCTAAAATAAATAAAATTAAAAAAGAGCGCCTTTGGAATTTCCAAAGGCGTTTTTCTTGAACAAACATTTATGCAGTTTGTTTTAAGAAAAAATATTTTAGCAAACATTGATTTTTGAATTTCAATTGTTTAATTTTAATCCTGTTTTTAAATCGACAGCATTATTATAATATTAGTCAATGATATTGTTGAGTTGGTCAAAAAATAGAAACAAAAAGCAGGAAATAAAGTAAAGAATACCAGAAGCTTGATGTAATAAAAATCAGGTTTGTGTTGTTTATAAGTGTATGATTTTAATTTCACAAATTTGTTTATTTTTATTAGCTTTGAAATAATAATAGTATTGAAGGGAATAAAAATCTAAAATAATCATCTTAATTTACAATTTATGAAAAAAATAGTTATTGCTTTAGTTGTAGCGTTATTTGTTATATCAGTAATGAGTTCATGCAAAAGTAAAGATTGTCCAGCCTATAGCCAGGTTAAGACTGAGCAAGCTGTTAAAGCATAGCATATAGCCGATCTTTTAAAGAATTAGTATACTGAGTACGAAATTAGTATCTGTCTCAAATTAATTATATTTACATTTGAGACGGATTTTTTATTTTTATGAAAAGTACAAGATTAATTCTTTTTTTATTTTTTTCTTTCCTTGGTTCTTTGGCTTATTCTCAGGACTTATCTGATGATATGTTAAAGATATTTTATCGCAATGAAAAAACCTTAGCTGTAAATTTGAACTCAAATGGTTGGGGTTTAGGTTATAGATATGGTAACCGTATTAACTATTTTGAGAAATATATTTATGAATTCGACTTCTCGGTTATTAAGCATCCTAAAGAGATTAATTCATCAAATGCATCATTCCTATCATCTGAATCTTTTGTTTTTGGGAAATTAAATAGTGTTTTCGATATAAGACTTGGGTATGGTAAACAAAATGAGATATTTAGCAAAAGAGAACGTAAGTCTGTAGCTGTTCGTTATTTCTATTCAGTTGGTCCTTCAGTTGCATTTCTAAAACCTGTTTATTATGATATATTGTACCCAATAAATGATAGTGTTTATGGTATTCGAGAAGAAAAATTTAATCCTGCTATTCATACATCTGACGATATTAATGGGCGTGCTTCCTTCTTTAAAGGCTTTGATGAAATTAAATTAGTTCCCGGCTTATTTGCTAAAACTGGATTTAATTTCGAGTTTAGTCAAAAAGAAAATATTATTCATGCAATCGAAGCAGGTATTATTATTCAAGCATACCTAAAAAGTTTGGATATTATGGCTGTTGATGATAATCAGCAGTTTTATTTTACTCTTTTTATAAGCTATCGTATTGGAAAAGTTGTTAATGCTCAACAAATATCCCCAGAATATTTAAAGCGTCGTAAGAAAAAACTCAAAATCTTTAACTGGCTGTAAAACATACATCGACAAATCTCTTTGTTCTGAATGCATTAGGATCTAGTAGCTTTATTATTTAGATTTATTCTTTATTATTACTTGAGTATTTTGGTATTTATAATTATTTTTGATCGTAATTAATTACTAAAACAATTAAAACAAAAAGATATGGCAAAAATTAAAGTTGCAATCAATGGCTTTGGACGTATTGGCCGTAATGTATTTAAAATCGCTTTAGAACGTTCCGAATTTGAAGTTGTTGGGATTAACGATCTTACCGACACCAAAACATTAGCTCACCTGCTTAAGTATGACTCAACACAGGGTCGTTATGAAGGTAAAGTTGAATTTGATGCTGAGAACCTTATTGTTAATGGTAAAAAATATAGAGTTCATGCAGAAAAAGCACCAATTAATATAAAATGGAGTGTTAACCCCGATGTAGTAATTGAATCTACTGGTATCTTCACAAAGCGTGAAAGCGAAAAGGGTGGATATGGAGATCATATTAAAAATGGAGCAAAAAAGGTTATTCTAACAGTTCCTGCCAAAGATGAAATTGACCGCATGATTGTATTAGGAGTAAACGATAACGATTTAAAACCAACTGATACATGTGTATCTAATGCGAGTTGCACCACAAACTGCCTAGCACCAGTTGTTAAAGTTTTACATGATAGTTTTGGTGTTGAGCGTGGGTTTATGAATACCATTCACTCATATACCAATGATCAAAAAATTCTTGATGCACCACATAGCGATCTTCGCCGTGCCCGTTCTGCAGCAGTATCAATGATACCAACTACGACAGGTGCTGCAAAGGCTGTTGGCAAAATAATTCCCGATTTAAAAGGAAAGATTGATGGTATTGCAGTTCGAGTGCCTACTCCAACTGGTTCATTAGTTGATTTTGTAGCAATTCTTAAAAAAGAAGTTACCAAAGAAGAAATTAATGCAGCGATGAAGAAAGCTGCTGAAGGCCCAATGAAAGGTATTTTAGAATATACCGAAGATGAGATCGTTTCTGTTGATATTATTCATAATACCCATTCATCCATATTTGATGCTAAAAGCACTATGGTTAATGGAAATATGATTAAGATCTTATCATGGTACGATAACGAATGGGGTTATTCTTGCCGTGTTGTTGATTTAGCTGCAAAACTGTTCTAGATTTTCGATAAAAATAAACAAAGAGCCCTAAAGAATATTCTTTAGGGCTCTTCATTTATAAGTATATTTTAAATTAATATGTTTCGATTAGTTTAAATGGCAGGGTTAAAATTGACTGATAATGTTTGCCCAGTTCTAATACAGCTTCATCATCTTCTTCGTAGTACCAATTTATTTTTGAACTGGCACCTGCTTTATGAAAATCCTGTACAATATAAAAAAGCTCAAGAATAAATTTAGATGAGCCACTATTTATATACTCAAGTTGAACATGAATATTTGTCTCAGCTTGTGGTTGAGTATAATAATCTTTTAACCAACTGAAAATCTGATTGTAAAACTCTTCAGGATTTTCAGGAATAGAGCGACCATTTATTTTTATAACGCCTGTTTTAGCGTCACAATTAACAAATGGTGTTTTAACAGTTTTTTCTAAAACTAACTCTTTCATCATGTAGCGAATATATAAAAAAAAACTGAATTAATTTATTCATATCTAAGAGAAATAATTGGATCAAGCTTGGAAGCCTTAATTGCAGGGAATAATCCTGAAACCAACCCTACAATAAAACATAAAACAACACCACTAATTATCCAAAACCACGGAATAATAAAAATACCATTCGTGAGCATTGAAACAACATTGCCTATAAGTATACCCAATATAATTCCAAAGAAACCACCTAGTTGGCCTATTAATATTGATTCGTAAAGAAATTGCCTCCTTATTATTGATGATTTGGCTCCAATGGCTTTTCTTATACCTATTTCGCGGGTTCGCTCAGTTACCGATACAAGCATTATGTTCATTAATCCAATTGCAGCACCAAACAAAGTAATTATTCCTATAATGGTTGCTGCCATAGTTACATAGCGGATATTTTTTATTAATAAATTTGCAAGGTTATCACTTGTTTCGACTGAAAAGTTACTCTCTTCAATACTACGCAATTTGCGAACTACTCTGAAAACACCTTCAGCTTCATTAACTGCTGCATTTAACAAGGTTGAATTTTGTGGAAGTACCGATATTCTGAAATTCATGTTGGGAGATGAAAAATACTGACGCACATTGGTAATTGGTAAAATACACAAATCATCACCTGTAGAGCCAAAACTTGAACCTTTCTCTTTTAAAATACCAATAATCTTATATTTTCCCGATCCAATACTTATAATTTTATCAATTGGATCTTCGTTTTTAGCAAATACTTCTTTCACTAATCCGGAGCCAATAATCACCACGTGAGCATTTGATAATATTTCATTAGGGTTGAAATTTCTGCCCTTATCAATCTCATAACCAGATAAAAATAAATAGTTCTCGTCTGATCCAATAACAGGAATATTGGGATTTGTTTTTTCAGATTTATATTTAACCGTGGATGTTTGCGATGCAAATGTTGATATTGAAACCTGTGCCGGAAAAGTAAAGTCCTCTTTAAATGCCATGGCTTCTCTATATTCAATGCTGCGATAAAAATTAGGTCTTGTTCGTCCACCTATTTTTACTCTGCTATCGCGGTTAACGATTGAAAATGAGTTTGCACCCATACTTGCAAATTGATTGCTAATAGAGCTTTTTATTGAATCAATGGCTGTTAAAATACCGACAAGAGCCATAATGCCAAATGCAATAATAAAAATGGTAAGTATAGTACGTAATAAATTCGAACGTATCGAACTTAATGCTATGCGAAGGTTTTCGAAAAATAATCCTGTAGAAATCATACTCAAATCTTATTCCATCAAAATTAATATAAGATAGGGAATATTTAACTCGATTTAAACTTAATTTTAAAATGGCAGGCAATTCAAAAATATGTTATTTATCTTTTTGTTTAGAAAGATGCTTGATGAACATATCAAAATGAGTAGTATTTTAAAATTAGAGATGACTAAAATTGAAGTTTTTATTCAATTGTTGTAAATTTACCTTTATTAGGGTATTAAAATTTAAGAAAGCGTCGTTATTATATCTTTACTTCTCTATTTCAATGATAATGGAAATAAATATCCATATCGATAAAAAGAAATTGTTTAAGAAAATAAACCATTATGTTTAATCCTAAAACATCGTATTCTAAAATCGCATTTGACACGATATTGTTTTTTAAAACAACGGGTCAGATTAGAAAAATTGATGAGAGTAAAATAACTCCAGATCTTAAACTCAACCTGGGTTGTATCGTTTATATTTATGATTTAAACGACAATATTATTGCATATTTTGGCAATGTGTATCCTCAAAAAATATCGCTTTACGAAGAAATTGTTTCGAATGCAATAATTGCAGCTGAAAATCCTAAAATTGTGCAGCTATCGATTGAAAGCATCGAAAATATTAAAGTTACTGTCGATATATTATCACTACCCCAAAAAGTGGATAATCTAGCTGAACTTAATCCTCAGAAACAAGGTGTTTATATTCGGGCAAAAAATAATAAGTCGGGATTTGTACTTCCAAATACAAAGAGGGTAAGAACTGGCGAAGATCAGTTGGCTCTTGCCAAGAAACAGGCCGGACTCGAAAAAATTGCTGATTCAGAAATAGAAATTTTGAGTTTTAGAGTTACACGTTATGATTGATTGCATACTATGAAAAAATGCGTAATGATTATTATTGAAGGCAAAGTTCAGGGTGTTGGATTTAGGTATAGTGCTTTAAAAAAAGCAAATGAGATGGGAATAAAAGGTTTTGTAAGAAATAAAGAGGATGGAAGTGTGTATCTCGAAATAGAAGGTGAGCCTGAACTTATAGAACAATTTACAGAATGGTGCTGGAGGGGACCTTCGTGGGCATTAGTAGAGAAAGTTAATTGCCAAACGATTCCGCATGCTAATTTTACAAGTTTTGTGATTCGTTAATATGATGGAAGCACAATTCTACAGTAATACAAACGAGGATTTAGTGATATGTAGCTTATGTCCCCATAAATGCTCCATAAGGGAAGGTAAAAGAGGTATCTGTAAGGTCCGAAAGAATGAAAATGGATTGTTACTATCTGAAAATTATGGAAAGATTTCATCCATTGGATTTGATCCTATCGAGAAAAAACCCTTGTATCATTTTTATCCGGGAAAAGAAATCCTATCAATAGGCAGCATAGGCTGTAATCTTCAATGTCAGTTTTGCCAGAATTACCAAATATCACAATGCTCGGTCGATGAATATGAACGAAGTTTCACTAGCTATACTCTTGAACAGATAAGAGATCTTGCCTTTTCAAGGATAAATAATATTGGAGTAGCTTATACTTATAACGAACCTACAATATTCTTTGAATTTATGTTGGATACTGCTAAGCTCATTAAGTTGGCCGGGTTAAAAAATGTAATGGTAACCAACGGTTATATTAACTTGGAACCACTAAATGAGTTGCATAATTTTATAGACGCTTATAATGTTGATTTGAAAGCGTTCACTAATGATTTTTATAAGAAATATACTAAATCGACTATCGACCCAGTTAAGGAGACTTTAAAAAGCATTATACATGCGGGTAAGCATTTGGAAGTTACCAATTTGATAATTCCAACACTGAACGATTCCGATACTGAGTTTGAAAGCATGTGTAATTGGATTGCTGATAATTTGGGTAAAAATGTGGTTTTACATATTTCGAGATATTATCCAACATATAAATTAAAAATTGATCCGACATCAGTTAGCTTAATGATGAAATTTTACGAGACTGCAAAAAAATATCTTGATTTTGTATATCTTGGTAATGTATTGCTGAACGAAGGAAATAATACATATTGCAGTTCGTGTAATGAGCTTTTAATTAGCCATAGCGGTTATTTAACAAAAAATATTTCTGTTGATAAGTATGGGAATTGCATGAAATGTAATCAGAACGTGTTTAAATACTTTTAATAATAGTTATGCTAAATATAAGAAAACCAATAGTAGCAGGTAAGTTTTATCCAGGAGATAAGGAAAGTATAAAAAACCAGATTGATACAATTCTTACAAAGGAGTTGCCAAAAATAAAGCTTGAACTAGCACAAAGAAAGATTATTGGTGGTATTGTTCCTCATGCTGGATATATGTTTTCAGCATATGAAGCGGTTCATTTTTTCGAAATAGTAAAACAATCGAAACAAGTATTTGATACTATAGTTATTATTAATCCAAATCATACAGGTTTGGGTCACGAAATGGCATTTGATTCTCACGATAACTGGGAAACTCCTCTCGGAACTGTTTCTGTTGATACAGAATTTGGAAATAGTCTTGGTATTCCGGTTTCAGATGTTGAGCAACGTTACGAGCACTCAGGCGAAGTAATGGTTCCATTACTTCAATTATTTCTTGATTATTCATTTAAAATAGTACCAATAACCATGTCGAATCAGAGCCTGAAAAATGCTAAAAATCTGGCTGGTAAAATTGCAAAAGCTTTAATTCAGCTAAACAGAAGAGTGCTTGTAATTGCGTCATCTGATTTTTCGCATTACGTAACTCCTGAGTATGGCCGAAAACAAGACTCGTATGTAATTGAACAAATTCTGGCTCAAAATACCACAGCTATTGAAAAGGTTATAGGCGAAAAAAGCATTTCGGTATGCGGCTATGGACCAATTATGACTTTAATTGAATTTGCCAATTTAATCACAGAAAAGCCCCAAGTAGATATGTTGCGAATTGGTAACTCGGGTGAAGTTATTGCCTCAAGCGAAGTAGTTGATTATGTATCTGTACTTTTTACAAAAGATTAATTATGAAAATTAAAAAGCGTTAAATACAATAAATAAATTATCATTAAAATTATTATAAATGTTTAATAATTCAATGATTGTTTTAAACTATATTTATAGAATTAACTTCTTTAAAAAACTTGGTGGAGACAAGAAACCACAAAAAAAAACAGGGAGTAACCGAAAATCCATAAGAGTAGGATTTAATTAACAGATTATAAAATGGATGCACAAAAAGTAGACATGTTTATCATGACGAATGGAAAATTTTTCGAAAGCCACCAGGTTGTTCAGATTAGAGATCGTTTAATTAGTCTTGATGATTCAAAATGGAGCTTTATTCAAACTTTACAATTCAAAGATCCAACAATAAGTTTAATTGTATCTCTATTGGGTGGAAGTTTGGGTATTGATAGATTTATAATTGGAGATGTAGGCCTTGGCGTAGGAAAACTATTAACATGTGGTGGATTAGGTATTTGGACCATAATTGATTGGTTTTTAATTATGGATGCAACCAGACAAAAAAATATGGAGAAGATTTTACAAGTATTGTAGTAATGCATTTATTTAAGAATAAATTATATATTATTCTAACAGGATTATGTATTGCAGGGTATATTTGGCTTTTCTATAATATATTAAATATTTCGGATGAGGGTGAAGTATTTAATGTTTGTATTATAAAGCATGTAGCAAATATACCCTGTCCTTCCTGTGGTTCAACAAGATCAATTGTCTCATTATTAAAAGGAAATATTGCAGAGGCACTTTATTGGAATCCATTGGGATTAGTGATAGTACTAATAATGATTGGATTACCCATATGGATAATATACGATTTAATTAGAAATGATGATAGTTTAATCAGGTTTTACAATAGTTTTGAAACAACTTTAAAGAAACCCAAAGTTGCATCCGCAGGGATAGTTTTAATATTAATAAATTGGATCTGGAATATTTTAAAGGGATTATGATAGCTGAAAAAGTATTTAATTATAAACCTAACGAGCACGAAGCTGAAAAAGCATCAAATAGCTATTTAATGTCTATAATTGCTTTAATGGGAGGTTTGCCTTTTCCTATAATTAATTTAGTTGCCACAATTGCTTTTTATTTTGGCAATAGAAAAAGTCCCTATTTTGTCAGATGGCATTGTACTCAGGCATTGATTTCTCAGTTTTCCTTATTTATAATGAATACAGCTGGTTTCTGGTGGACGATTTCAATACTATTTGGTTCTGAGGTTATTAGCAATAATTACGTATCTTATATATTAACATTGTTTCTTTTTAATATAGGAGAATTTATAGGAACAGTCTATACTGCTATAAATACAAGAAAGGGTATTCATATTGAATGGTGGTTTTTTGGAAATTTGACAAACCTAATATGTAAAGAATAAAATATGAAAAGGATCATTTTTCAGGGCTTAGTTATTGTGGTGCTTTTTTTCTCAACCTGGTACTTATTATCTCAGATTGATTGGGAAAAATTGTTTCATATTGAAAGAATCACAAAGAAAACAGAGGAGAAATTAGGGGAAATATTCTGGGATATTTTTAATGACTCTGGAAAGAAAATCGAAAACCCGGAGTTAAAAGTAGCCCTGGATAGTATTCTGACATGGATTTGTGTTTCAAACGAAATTGAGAAAAATCAGATAAAATTACATGTTCTTAGAAATAATGATATTAATGCATTTGCTCTTCCTGATAAGCATATTGTAATTTTTAGTGGACTAATTTTCGCATGCGAAAATGAAGCTGAACTATGTGGAGTCATTTGTCATGAGCTGGCCCATATTGAAAAAGATCATGTGGTTAAAAAACTGATTAAAGAAGTTGGTTTATCTGTACTCTTATCAATGACTATTGGTAATAGTAGCTCCGAAATGATAAATGAAACTGCAAAATTAATTTCATCAACCGCATATGATAGAAGCCTCGAGAAAGAAGCAGACGATCTGGCTTTTAATTATTTAATTAATTCAGAAATAAATCCGGAACCATTTGCCGATTTCCTCGGCAGGCTTTCCGAAGATGAATCCAATATATTGAATAGTATTTCCTGGATTAGTACTCACCCCGAAGGCAAAGAAAGGGCTGAGAGGATAATTAACAAAAGTAAAAATATAAATAAAGATTATAAATTAGTTTTAACAGAAGACACCTGGATTATTATTAAAGAATCTGTTAAAGATTGATATATTTTTTAACAAATAATGTTTCTTGCTGTATCTACCCATTAGAATAACAATAAACATAAAATCATAACAAATAATTATATAATTTTGGATGACTGATTTATCAGTCATCTTTTTTATTAATAAATATCAAAATGAAATTAACTGATCGGATAGAATCATTTATAAAGATTGGAAATTTCTTGCTGGAATTTACTGAGAATAAAAACATGGATTCAGGTAATTTCAAAAAACTCTCTGATATTGTCAAGAACGATCATCTTTATAACCCTTGGTTTACAGAAGAAAATATACGAAAGGCAATTGGAGCAATTGCGAATTTATTGCAAGAATCAAATATAAATAAATGGGTTTCAGAATATCCTAAATTAGACTCAGTAAAAGAGCCTAAACGAATAGGAGTAGTTACTGCTGGCAATCTCCCTTTGGTAGGGTTTCATGATTTTTTGTCAGTATTAATAAGTGGACATATATTTAAAGGCAAGCTTTCGTCGAAAGATAATCGATTAATGAGATTTATAACTGATTTTTTAATAGAAACCAGCCCTGAGTTTCAAAACTTGATATTTTTTGAAGAACAGCAACTTACGAATTTTGATGCCATTATTGCTACCGGTAGTAACAATACATCGCGCTATTTTGAGTATTATTTTGCAAAGTATCCACATATTATTCGCCGAAACAGAAATTCTATAGCTGTGTTAACTGGTAAAGAAACAAATGAACAATTGACTCTTCTGGCCGACGATATCTTTCAGTATTTTGGATTAGGTTGTCGTAATGTGTCAAAATTATTTGTACCCGAGGGATATAATTTTGATTTGTTCTTTGAGAGTACAAACCATTATCAGCAATTATATCAACATAATAAATATGCAAACAACCACGACTACAACCGATCGGTATATTTAATGAACCAAATCCAGCATCTCGATAACGGTTTTGTTTTGCTAAAGGAAGATATTCAAATAGCATCGCCAATTGGTGTCTTATATTTTGAATATTACCGAAACTTAGAATATGTGAATCAATTTATTGATGTAAATAAAGATCAGATTCAGTGTGTTGTATCAGGTTCGCCACAAATAATAGATGCTATTCCATTTGGAAAGGCACAACAACCCGAATTGTGGGATTATGCTGATAATATTGATACGCTTAAGTTTTTAATTAATCTTTAATAAATCCGGCAATGAAAACCCTGATTGTAATAATAGGACCAACCGGAATTGGAAAAACTGATTTAAGCATCGATATTGCCCAGAGGTTAAATACCGAAATAATTTCGTGTGACTCACGCCAGATATATAAGGAGTTAAAAATTGGCACTGCTATTCCTTCCGAGGAGCAATTACAGATGGTAAAACATCATTTTCTTGGCAATAAATCCATTCACGATTATTACAATGCCAGTATGTTCGAGGTGGAGGTATTGGAACTGCTCGATAATCTCTATTTAAAATATAATAATGTTATTATGACCGGTGGCTCTGGTCTTTATATCGATGCTGTTTGCAATGGTATCGACGATTTGCCAAATATTGATCAGGAACTGCGCGATGAATTAATTACAAGACTTAAAGTTGAAGGTATTGAAAGTATGCGTATGCAGCTTAAAATGCTTGATCCGGATTATTATAAACTGGCCGATATTAAAAATCCAAAACGGATTTTAAAGGCACTCGAGGTTACATTGCAAACAGGAAAACCATATTCCACATTTTTAACTTATTCGAAAAGAGAACGCGATTTTAAAATAGTAAAAATTGGTCTTAGACGCGATCGTGATGAGCTATACGAAAGAATTAATCAGAGAGTTGATAAGATGATAGAAGATGGTTTGGTTGATGAAGCACGAGGATTTTATAAGGATAGACATCTGAATTCTTTAAATACAGTGGGTTATAAAGAGCTTTTCGATTATTTCGATGGAACCATAAATCTTGAAAAAGCTATTGAGCTGATACAACGAAATTCACGCCATTATGCTAAACGACAGATATCCTGGTTTGGTCGCGACAAAGAAATTCATTGGTTTGATCCTGATAATAAAGCAGAAATACTTAAATTTATTAAGCAAAATCATAATTAACCAATTGTAATAAGATAATGCATCAGGGTTTGGGTTTCTTTGGTCGAAAGAATATAATTTTCTTTTAATGGAAAAGAATAATAATAAATTTATAATCCGTGTATATGGTCTCTTTATTAACCTTAATAAAGAAGTGCTTTTGAGCGACGAGTTCATGCTTGATATGAAAATGACCAAGTTTCCCGGTGGCGGAATGAATTTTGGTGAAGGGCCAATAGATTGCTTAACTCGTGAGATAATGGAAGAAATGGGACAGAAGATTGAAATTGTTGATCATTTCTATACCACAGACTTTTTTCAGCCTGCCTATTTTTATGATAACCATCAACTAATTAGCATTTATTATCTTGCCAGATTTATTGAACCATTAAAGTTTAAAATATCAACTAAACCATTTGATTTCAAAGGTTTAACAGATGGAAATATGTCGTTTCGTTGGCGAAAAATAAACGATATAAATCAAGATGAAATGACATTTTCGATTGATCGTATTGTAATTCAAAAACTAAAGTTGTCTGAACATCATGTATAATGATAAATAGTTTGCTTTTATTTTATAATAAATTATAACTATTTTTATCGTGATAAACTGAAAAACGATAAATTATTCGTTTTCAATAAAATAAATCGGTTATGATTAATAAGATTAAATTCGATTGTAAATATTTTAAAGGAGAAATACCTTGTAAGCCAAATAAGTTAAGAGATAAAGTATGTCTTACATGCGATGAATATAAGCCATTTAGCAAAAAAATCTTACTTATTAAATTGGGCGCAATGGGCGATGTTATTAGAACAACGCCACTTGTAGTGAAATATCGCGAACTTTATCCTGATTGCCATATAACATGGGTAACTGATACACCCCAGATTTTGCCAACAGATGTAATAAATGAGATTCATAAATTCGAATTCCGCTCCATTTTTAAAGTTAAGAACAAAAAATACGATATCGCCATTAACCTTGATAAAGATACAGAAGCCTGTATTTTACTAAATGAGGTTAAAGCATCCGAAAAATATGGATTTATATGGCACGATAATCACATCGGTATTGCAACATCTGATGCTGAACATAAATTAATCACGGGTATTTTTGATAATGTCTCGAAGAAAAATACAAAGAGTTATCCTGAAGAAATATTCGAAATCTGCAACCTGAAATTTAATAAAGAGCCTTATTTAATAAAACTAGATCAGTTACTTGCCGAAAAATGGAGTGTGTTGCGTGAAAAAGCTGGAAGCAAAGTAATTATTGGAATGAATACCGGTTGTGGTACCCGATGGCAAACTCGATTGTGGCCTGATAAAAATTGGATAGAGCTAATCAATATACTGAAAAAAAATAATTTTTATCCTGTTTTGCTGGGTGGTCCCGAAGAGGATGATCGAAACAATAATCTTGCATCCAAAACTGGAGCTTATTATCCCGGGCATTTTTCATTAGAGGAATTTATCGCGTTAACATCGAACTGCGATATTGTTGTTTCTTTAGTTACTATGATGATGCATATTGCTATTGCTCTTAAAAAACCTTTGGTGCTGTTCAATAATATATTTAATAAGCACGAATTCGAATTGTATGATAATGGTGCTATTGTTGAGCCGCCAACAGGATGCGACTGCTACTATGGCAATACATGCAAACGTGAAAACCATTGTATGAACGACCTGAAGACAGAAACGGTTTTAAATGAAATCCTAAAACTTTACAAAGTTAAAATTTAAAACTAAATTCATGAGAATTGCTTTTCTCTCAACGTTTTATCCTTTTAGGGGCGGTATTGCACAATTTAATGCTTCGTTATACAGAGATCTTGAAAAAGATAACGAAATAAAAGCTTTTACATTCAGCACTCAATATCCCGACTTTTTATTTCCAGGTAAAACACAATATGTTCAGCAGGGCGATAATGCCGATTCTATTGAAAGTTTGCAGGTATTAAACACGATTAATCCATTATCGTACTATAAAACCGCACAGGAAATAAAAAAATGGAAACCCGATGTGCTAATTATGAAATACTGGATGTCGTTTTTTGGCCCAGCGCTTGGATGTGTAGCTAAACAAATGCCAGAAAATGTAAAAATTATTACTATTCTCGATAACGTAATACCTCACGAAAAACGGTTTTTCGATAAACCATTTACATCTTTTTTTCTAAAACAGAATACTGGCTTCGTAGTAATGAGCGAAACAGTCGAAAAGGATTTACTCTCGTTTAATTCACAAGCAAAATATATAAAACATTTGCATCCTATTTATAATCATTTTGGTGAAAAAATTGACCGTGTTAAAGCAAGAAAACAATTAGGTATACCTGAAGATAAAAAAGTATTGTTGTTTTTTGGTTTTATTCGCGATTATAAAGGACTTGATATCTTAATCGATAGTTTTAAAAAACTAAATGATGATTATTATCTGCTTATTGCAGGCGAAGTATATGGAAGTTTCACCAAGTATCAGGAACAAATCGATGGTTTGTCAAATAAGGAAAATATAAAACTTTTTGTTGATTATATTTCTGATGATAAAGTTCCCTTGTTTTTTTCCGCTGCGGATGTTTGCATGTTGCCCTATAAAATGGCAACCCAGAGTGGCATAACCTATATTTCTTATCATTTCGATTTGCCAATAATTGCTACTGACGTGGGTGGATTACGAGAAACTATTCGCGATAAGGATACTGGATTAATTGTTAATAGGCCTGATGCCGGGCAGCTTGCCGAAAAGATAATTGAATTTTTTGTAACGAAAGATCAAATTAGCTATGAAAAAAATATAGCCCGTTTAAAAAACGAGCTATCGTGGGATCATTTTGCTAAAGCATTAACACAGTTTACTGCTAGCTTATAAAATCTATAAATTATTTTTCGCTTCAATCAAATAGTTATTTCTATTACTGGAAGTACGTGAAATCATTTCGCCAAGAAACCCTGTTAAAAATAGCTGTGTACCAATAATCATTGATGTAAGAGCAAGAAAAAAGTAAGGGCTTTTGGTAACAAGATCAGCAGGAATACCTTGTGAAATAAAATATATCTTTTTTGCACCCAACCATGCAGCCGATAAGAAACCCACTATAAACATGAGAGTACCTAATGTACCAAACAAATGCATAGGGCGTTGTCCAAACTTGGTAATAAATGTAATCGATAACAAATCGAGATATCCTTTAATAAAACGATCGATACCAAATTTAGTAATACCATACTTACGTTCCTGATGCTGAACTATTTTCTCACCAATTTTCTTGTATCCTGCTTTTTTTGCAATAACTGGTATATAGCGGTGCATCTCACCATATACTTCGATATTTTTTACAACTTCATTTTTGTAAGCTTTCAATCCACAATTAAAGTCATGCAGTTTAATTCCTGTTAAAGCGCGTGCAGTGCGGTTAAATAGCTTGCTTGGAATAGTTTTACTTATTGGATCGTATCTTTTCTTTTTCCATCCCGAAACAAGGTCGAAATCTTCAGATTTTATCATTCGATAAAGCTCAGGAATCTCATCAGGACTATCTTGCAAGTCGGCATCCATGGTAATTACCACATCGCCTTTTGCTTCGCTAAAACCAGTATGTAAAGCAGCTGATTTACCATAGTTTATTCTGAACTTAATTCCTTTTATAGCTTTGTTTTTTGCACTAATCTCATTAATTATTTTCCAAGATGTGTCTGAACTCCCATCATCTACCAAAATTACTTCGTACGAAAAGTTATTGCTTTTCATTACACGATCAATCCATTCAGTTAATTCTGGAAGTGATTCTTCTTCGTTAAACAAAGGTACAATTACCGAGATATCCATTTTTTATAAATTAAGCAAAGAGATAATTATCTCTCATAATATTATTTTATTCTTCAACTTCTTGCATGGCAGTCTTAAAAGGATCGCCCTCTTTTTTTGCAAAAGCAGCAGCTATTAAAACAGCGATGAAAAGCATAATAAAATTAACCAAAAATACTCCCATTGTTTTGCGCATAATACTTTTCTCATCAATTTCTTTTATCTTTTCCTGAGATTTTTGGATTGCATCTTCAATAGCTTCATCAGGTAATCCTTTATTTATCATAAATTCTTCTGTCTTATCTTGAATTTTTATAGCTATATTCTTCTCATATTCAGGATCAATTACTGTATTAAAAATGGTATTATAAGCAGATAAAATAAATGAAGCGTATACTGCAATAATAATCCCAAAAAGAAGAGCTTTACCATAAGTCATAAAACCATTCAATTTATCATTTCTATATGCTTTTAATAAAAATACAAATATTACTATAGAAATTATAAAGGAGAGTATTCCTATTAAAAATCCTGCAAAAAGGCCAATCGTTATTAAATCGAATACATAAACAAGAACTGAAAGGATAATCGATATCAATGATATAATCAAAGAAGGTTTTATTGCGTCTTTCCAAAAGTTAGGTTTTTGTTCCATGATTTATTAAGTTTAAAATTAAGGTAGAAACAAATATATCCGTTTTTTTAGAAATAATAAATTAAATGTTTGAAAACAATCAATTAATTACTATTTTTGTGCCCCCGGGTAAGTCTCATACGACCAGCTCCTGTTGAACTCCCCCAGGTCCGGAAGGAAGCAAGGGTAGACGGTTGTAGCGGTGCGATGTGAGTAGCTTGCCCGGTCTTTTTTTTATATCTCCTTGATTTTTAGAAAACTCCCTCGTAAATTTACTTGTTAAACTTAAAATTTACAATCATGAGAAAATTATTTTCTTTGTTAATTGCTATTTGGTTTGCAGGTAACGTTTATGCGCAACCAGAATTTGCCACTGATAGAGGTAGCATTATGTTAGGAGGAAGTATTTATTTCCAATCTAATGGTGGAGATTTATATAAGACTTCTGAAGGTGATCGCACCCTTTCTTTTAATTTTAGTCCTGATTTTATGATATTTGTTGTTCCGTCTTTTGCTGTTGGGGCCGAAATTCAATATTCATACAATAAATTTGGAGATTACAGCAACAATACTTTTGGTGTTGGACCAACATTAATGTATTGTATAGCTGGGCACAGAGATCAACGCATTTATCCATTTATAAGCGAAACAGCAGTTTTCGATATTTACTCCTACAAGTATACATCTACTGAATTAGAAGGCGATAGTAAGGCATTAACATCGACTACAAGGTTAGGGGTAATGTTTATGTTGTCAAAAGCTGTGGCTCTTAATGTAAATTTTAGTTATATATCACGAACAACAATTGATGATGACCCAATAAGTGGAAATTCACTTATGTTTGGGATAGGTGTAAAGTCATTTATTTTCTAATCCTGTTTTACAGCTAAATTAATTTCTCCCGCTATTCGCGGGATTTTTTATATTGAAAAACTGATAATCATCATCAGTCTGGTTAAATCCTTTTTTGTATGTTTGCAGCATAAAAAGAAAAAAGATAAAAGTCGAAGTTTTACTATATACAATTTATAATTAAATATTACCATTCACCATTCACCATTCACTAATCACCAATCACCAACTTATGTTAGCAACAATATTAAACCACAGATCAATACGAAAATATAAGAATACACCAATTTCCGATACTGACTTAAAGGAGATTCTCGAAGCAGGAACTCGCGCCTCGACTACAGGTAACATGCAAATTTATTCTATTATTGTTACTCGAGATGAGGATATGAAGAAGAAACTGGCTCCAACTCATTTTAATCAGCCAATGGTTACTCAGGCTCCTGTGTTGCTTACTTTCTGTGCTGATATTAATCGTTTTAATAAATGGTGTAATTTGCGCGAAGCAGAACCTGGTATCGATAATTTTTTATGGTTTACCAATGCAGTTATTGATGCAATGCTTGTGGCTCAGAACTGCTGTATTGCTGCCGAAAGCAAAGGACTTGGTATTTGTTACCTTGGTACTACTACATATACAGCCGATAAGATGATTGAGATTTTAAATTTACCAAATGGTGTTATTCCTATTACTGCTGTTGTTATGGGTTATGCAGATCAAAATCCGGGTTTAACCGATCGCCTTCCGCTTGAAGCTGTAGTGCATTACGAAACCTACAAAGACTATTCAAATGCCGACATTGACAGGTTATATGCCGATAAGGAAGCACTCGAATCGACAAAGCAATTGCTAACCGAAAATCAGAAAAAAACGCTGGCTCAAATATTTACTGATAATAGATATAAAAAAGCGGATAACCTGCATTTCTCAAACGTATTTTTCAAAGTACTTAAAGATCAGGGATTTTTTAATCAGGAGTAACAAAGCTTTTAGCTTTTAGCTTCAAGCTTCTGGCCGATTGCTTTGTGTAACTTTGTGTGTACATAGTGTCCTTTGTGGTTAATATTCCGTTTTATTTTACCACAAAGTATCATAAAGGATTTAATGCGCAACGCTCGCCCCTCAATCCCCTGAAGGGGAAGCCAAACTAAAACTTACAAAACAAAACGCGAAACTCAAAACCAGAATGGCCTGCGCAACCCCCTAGCCCCCAGTGGGGGAACCAACCCGATTTGCGCAATATGAAGCACCCAACACATAACGCGAAATTCGCAACCAGCAAACAGTAACTAGCTTCAGACTTCAGACTTCTGACTACTGACTACTATATTTCTCATAAAAAAATACTTTTTCTCGTTAATTTCGGTTTACTAAGTATATTTGTTTGCATTTACTAGCTAATCAATTGATAAAAAATCATTACATACTGATTCTTGTTTTAGCTTTGGTTTGTCAAAGTTTGAATGCACAAAATGTGGATTATGATCTTGTAATTCATCAAATTGATTCAGATAATTCACAATCGCAAAAAATAATCGATCGATTTGTTCCATTTGCAAGTGATAGCATTTCAATAACTAATCAGCTAAATAATTTGGTTTTGGATTTACACGAAAATGGCTTTATATCTGCATCAATAGATTCGGTTAGATATGATTTTAAAAATATAACCGCTTATTTATTTGTGGGTACAAAATACAAGATTCAAAACCTTGAAATAAGTAGCAATGACATGTTATCTGATATTAATAAGAAACCATACTCAAGAAGAAAGAAGAATATCGCATATAGCATTTACGAAGTAAATGAGGTTAAAAAACAAATCATTACTAATTATGAAAATACAGGCTATCCTTTTGCCCGGATTGTAACAGAAAATATCCTTTTTAATGATTCGATAATTAATATAAAGCTTCGCGCTGATAAGGGAACACGTGTTGAAATAGATAGTATTTATATTAAGGGCGATATACGCATTAAACCTCATTATATTTATCGATATATTGATATTAAACCAACCGATGCATTTTCGCAAAGCAAAATTGATAAAATTGACAACCGAATAAAAAACTTGTCTTTTCTGGATCAGATAAAACCTGCTGCTCTCGAATTTAGAGAAAGGAAAGCCGATTTATATCTATATCTGAAAAAGAAACGAGCCAATCAGTTTAATGGAATTATTGGTTTTTTGCCTGCCAGCGATAAATCTGATAAGTTGGTTGTTACAGGAGATCTTAGCTTAGGATTGGTAAATTCTTTTGGCAGGGGAGAGGAGATAGGTTTTCGTTGGGAAAAGCTCGAATCATCAACACAGAAGCTAGATGTAAATTTTCATTATCCATATATGCTAGGGTCTCCTTTTGGTATCGATATGAATTTTAACTTGTACAAACAGGATTCAAGCTTTTTAAATTTGAGCTATATGGCAGGATTACGCTGGTATGCAACAACTGGTAATAGTCTCACGGCATATTACCGTTATAAAAGCTCATCGGTAATTGGCGAAATAGCTAATACAAATAACCTAGCCGATATAAGTACCTCGTTATTTGGTGTATCATTTAATTATCGAGGCCTTGATTATCTTGTTAATCCACGTAAAGGTGTTGATTTGCACGTTTTTGGAGGTGTTGGGACAAAAGATGTAAAGAAATATTTTGTTACAGATGATACATTAAAAACAAATAAGCTAGAAAATTTTACTGAAATCGAAGCAGGTCTCAATTTCGATGGCTATTTCCCGGTGTATGGTAATTTTGTTTTTCATTTCGGAAACATTACACGCTATACCGGGCAATTTAACGAAAAAGGCAACCAGGCTAATTTCTACGAAAATGAAATGAGTCGTTTTGGTGGAGCTCGCTCACTTCGAGGATTTGATGAGAATGCGTTTTCTGCATCCATTTATTCGTTGCAGAATGTTGAATTAAGGTATTTGTTCGAACAAAACTCAGCTTTTTATTTATTTTGGAATGGAGCCTATTATTACCAGCCACTACCAGAAAAAACAACTGAAGATTTTCCATGGGGTTTTGGCATTGGACTAAATTTCGATACCCGGGCAGGAATTTTTTCTATAAGTTATGCAATAGGTAAACAATTCGATAATCCTATTGAGATGAGAACAGCAAAAATACATTTTGGGTACATTAGTAGGTTTTAATAGTCCATAGTCCATAGTCCATAGTCCATAGTCCATCGAATATATATCGCCTATCACCACTCCCTAATCACGGTTAATAACTATCGACTATTGACTAAAAAGCAAAAGACATTTCACACATTTACGAACCTTTATTTAGCCGATTTTTCTAAATACTTAGCCTTAACAAATCCTTAACAATTTAATAAAACGAAACATTGTAGTTTAAAAAAAAACTTGGTATATTGACCTCCCTTTCCTTATTCTTTATATGAAAGGAATTTTATAAAAATTATAATTAACTCAATACAAACCAAAAATTTACATTATGAAAAAACATTTACTCACAAAAACATTTTTGTTTTTAACTTTTCTCATTTGGACAAACGTCGGGTGGGGACAAACAAGTGTCAACTTTGATACGCCAGCTAACTGGACTTTAGCTGGCGCAGCCTCTTCTTACTTATCTCATGCATATTCTGAGTCTGGAGCGGTTTTTCAAGGTACTGAAGTAATTCAAAATCCTACAACAGTTCAAGATGGTTTTGCAGGTGCTTTGGGTACCTATTCATTTAGATTAAGGAATACCGCAGCGACAGGGTTGAACATTACAATTGCTACAGGAGGAGTTGGTAATTTCTCATTTAAGGTAAGAAGATGGGATGCTTCTCCTTTGCCCGATTATACTGTAAAGTATTCAATTAATGGTGGTGTAGATTGGGTTGATTTAACTCATATTGATGGAACATTATTAACTACTAGTGATTGGTTTACATATTCTGGAACAATCAATAAAAGTAACAATGCAATCCAGATTAAAATAAATAATACTGGAACTACTGAAAGGATAATGGTTGATGACTTTTCCTGGTTTGGATATGTTGATGTTATTGCCCCAGTTGCAACTTTTGATCCTCTTGATGGTGCAATCGATGTGCTAATTACAAAGGATATTACAGTAACATTTGATGAAGCCATAAGAGATATTGCTACTGATGCAAATTTTGACAATACAACAGTTGATGCTCTTATCACATCTTTTGAAACAGTGGTAGGTGCTACACCTGTTGCTTTTGATGCAACAATTGATGCTACTAATCAAATTATAACCATTGCACCAACTGCTGATTTGGCTGGTAATACTGAATATACACTTACATTAGCAGCTGTTGAAGATGCTTCGAACAATGCAACTACCGCGAAAACAATTAGTTTTACAACAATTGATCCAACTGCTCCAGTTATATCAGATGTTGCCATTACAGAAGTTGCTCCTTATTATGCTGGTGATGATATTACTGTAACATGGACATCAGCAAATGTTGACTTTGTTAAAATTGAAGCATGGGTACCATCTATATCGGCTTGGGAAGAAATGCTTGCCTCTACCGATGCAACTGATGGCTCTGAAGTAATTACAATCCCAGCTAATGCATATTACAGCACTGCATATAAAGTACGTGTTTCTTATGTTACAACTCCTGCTGTAAATGCTGAAAGTTCTGCATTTACTATTATCGCCACTCCTACAATTAATGATATTCAATCAAATACTAGCGATGGGGATGCTTCAGTATTTAAAGATCAGATTGTTAAAACTTCTGGTATAGTAACTGCTATTGATGGAGGAAATTATTTTATTCAGGATGGAGATGGCCAATGGAAAGGAATACAAGTAATGGATGGAACAAACACTCCTGCAATTGGTGATAGCATTACCCTACAAGGAACAGTTCAAGAGAATTTTACTTTAACTAGATTGAATACAATAACTTCTTATCTAAAAAATTCTTCTTCAAATCCTTTACCTACAGTTGCTGTTATCACAGCTTCACAATTAATTGAAAATTATGAAGGTGTATTTGTAAAACTATATAATACGACCATTGAAAAAGATACGCTTTATGGTATGTTTATTATAAATGATGCTTCTGGCAGACTTGTTGTTGATGATGATATGTTTGCATATACTACATCAATAGGCAATCAAATAACAATAACAGGCATTGGACATTATTCTTTTAATGATTTTAAAATATTACCTCGATCAGCAACTGACATAGTTTCTGCAAGCGATACAGTTACTTCTAGTGTTTATACTGTAAATAATACTACTAACATTATTTCAAATATACCTTATACCATATCTGTAGCAACTGTTAAAGCAAATATTACTGCTTGCGATTCTGCAACCTATAATATTTATAATGCAGACGGTACAACTCCTGCAACTGTAATAGATGATACTAAGAAAGTTATTGTTGTAGCAGCAGATGGTTTAACAAGTAGAATATACACATTAGCATTTATAGCACCATCAGATGATGCAACTCTTAGCGATTTAAAAATTGATGGAACTACAGTTTCAGGTTTTGTTTCTAATACATATGACTATATTTTAGATTTGCCTTTTGGTACTTCAGTTACTCCAGTAGTTACTGTTGCTGAAACAGACGCAAATGCAAGTTCTGTTATTATTGATGCGACAGATATTACAAGTGCAAATGCTGTAGACAGAACAACTACAGTTACTGTTACTGCTGAGGATGGGGTTACGACACAGGACTATACTGTATTATTTAATGTTACTCCGGCACTTACGGGCAAATCAATTTTAACATATAGCTTTGCTGAACAAACTGGTCCTGCAACTATTGGCGATGGAACAATTGAAGTTGAAGTTACTAATTTAACCGATAGAAGTAACTTAATTGCCACATTTACTATTTCAGATGAAGCTTCTATTGCTATTGCTGCAACTCCACAAGTTTCAGGTACAACTCCAAATGATTTTACAAGTCCTGTTACTTATGTTGTTACTGCGCAGGATGCATCTACAAAAGACTGGGTAGTTACTGTAACCAATGCTGCTACATTGAGTACTGCAAACGATTTCTTAACATTCAGTGTATTAGGTGTAAATGCAAACGTAAATAGTACAAATCATACTGTTACAGCCGTATTGCCTTATGGTACAGATCGTACAGCTTTAGTAGCAACATTTATCCATTCAACTGGTGCAACAGTTAAAGTTGGTGCAACTGCTCAGGTAAGTGGTACAACGCCAAATGACTTTACAAATGCGGTTGTTTATACAATAACTGCCGAAGATGGCACAACTGTACAAGATTGGACAGTTACTATTACCAACGAAGCTCCAAGTGCAGATGCTTCCTTAAGTGATTTAAAAGTTGATGGTACTACAATTCCTGGATTTGCAAGTGCTACCTTGGCATATACTTACGAATTGCCATTTGGTACTACTGCAACACCTGCAGTTACGGTTATTACAACCGAAGCACATGCTGTTCCGGTAATCACTCCTGCAACAGATGTAACAAGTGCAACCGAAGCAAACAGGACAACAACAATAGATGTTACAGCACAGGATGGTGCAACATTGAAGAATTATACGGTATTATTTAATATTATCCCAGGTAGTACCGATGCAACATTAAGCGACTTAACAGTTAATGGAATAACAGTTACAGGCTTTGCTTCAGGTACTTTTACATATAATGTTACACTTCCATTTGGAACTGTAGATGTTCCAAATGTTGCTGGTGTTGCTAATCATGCAGATGCTACTGCTGTTCCAACACAGGCAACAAATGTGACAGGTACATTAGCGGAGCGTACTGCAAGCGTTTTGGTTACTGCACAAGATGGTACTTCAACCGAAACATATTATGTTGTATTCTCTGTAGCTGCCGAAACCGGCAATCTTATTATTTCTGAATATATTGAAGGTGGAACAGGAACAAATAAAGCAATTGAATTATTTAATCCAAATACAACTTCAGTTGATTTAAGTCAATATATTGTAAAACAATCATATAATGGCGAAGGTTGGGGTATAAGAGGAGCTATTGCCGATTCAAGATATGTTTTTCAATTAACTGGAACATTAGCCGCTGGTGAGGTCTATGTTATAACTGCTTCAGATGTAAATGCTTTAGCAGAAATAAAAGCCGCTTCTGATACTGCTTTAGCTTATAATAATGCACCAAATGGATCAAATGGTACTAACGTTCCTTTCCATAATGGCAATGATGCTATTGGTTTATTCAAGAATGGTGTATTAATAGATGTAGTTGGAATAGAGCTTGTTGCGAATGGGGCTGGTCCTTGGACAGTTGCTGGTACAGCTGGTGCTTCAGAAAGTCATACTTTACTACGTAAATATGGTATTTCAACTGGTAATATAAACTGGACTGCTTCTGCAGGAACCGATGCTTCAAATTCTGAGTGGATTGTTGAAGCCGACATGTATGTAGGTAATATTGGTTTGCCAACACCTCTAGTTAATACTGCTCCTGAAATTACAGCAGTTACATTGAACCCAACAAATCCAACAACAAATCAAGCTGTTGTTGTTTCTGCAACCATTACTGATAATTCAGTTGCTGCAGTTGATTTAACTGTTGCTTTGTTATGGGGAACTGCCGCAGGCTCTGAAACAAACTCAGTAACTTTTGCACAGGTTGGATTCACAAATGAGTTTACAGGAACTATTCCTGCAGCTGCTGTAGGTACTATTTACTATAAGATTACAGCATCTGATGGCGAAATGTCATCTGAAAGTACTGGTTCGTACAATGTTATTGCAACAGGAATAAACGATCCTACTTCATTTGTTAAGATGAATATCTATCCTAATCCAAATAATGGTCAATTTAATATTGAACTAAGTGCTCAAAAAGCGGGTAAGTTCGATATCGAGATTGTAAATGTTCTTGGTCAGGTTGTTTATCAAAAACAAATAAATCAGGATGGTACATACAAAGATCAGATTGATATTAGCGATTCAGCTAAAGGATTGTATTACATCAGAATTAATGATGGTACATCAACTAAGGTTCATAAGCTAATGATACAATAACTCTCTTAATAATTAGTTTTAAAAGCTGCCTTCTCCAAGGCAGCTTTTTTTTAAGTAATAATCTCTGCGAACCTTCGCGTTTTTTCTCAACGTCCCTTTGGGTTAAAAAATCGGTTGAATATTATTTTTTTAAATCACCAATTATTTTTTTACTTTTAAGCCCAAATAAATAAATATGTTCGAAAAATTCCTGCACCAGACTCCGTTTGTCCGGTTTGTATTTCCTTTAATTGCAGGTATTTTATTAAAAATATTTTTTCCTGGTTTTTCGGTTCCTTTTGTTGAATTATCTATTGCTTTATTGTTATTGATAGTAGGAATGGAAGTAACAAAGCAAAGCTTTAAAATTCGAGTAAATAAGGTTTTTGGTGTGTTGGTTTTTCTTTCCTTTTTGATAACTGGAGCTGCATTGGTGCAGTACAAATCCGATAATAAAACTAATTTGCCAGATGGTAAATATTCATACACGGCAATCGTTATCGAAAATCCTGAGATCAAAGAAAAAACTATAAAGGCGATTATTGAAATTATTAGAATTAAAGATTTACAATTAGAATTTTCAAATAATCCTAAAGTACTTGTTTATTTTCAAAAAGATTCGTCTTCGACAAGTCTTAAAATGGGCGACCTGATAATGGCAAGAAGCCAGGTTAGTGAAATCAGACATAGTGGTAATCCAAATGTATTTAACTATAAAAATTATTTGTCATTTAAAGAGATTTATTACCAAACTTATTTAAATACCGATCAATTCTCAGTTGTAGATCGCGATAGAGGTAATAAGTTACTTTTAATGGCTAATAATGTTCGCCAATTATTGCTTAACCAATATCAGAAATATAAAATATCAGGAGATCAATTGGCTGTGATCTCTGCCTTAACTCTTGGCTATAAAGCAGATTTAAGCCCAGAAGTAAAACAAAGTTTTTCGGCCTCAGGAGCAATGCATGTTTTGGCTGTTTCAGGACTACACGTTGGAATAATATTTTTCATTATTAGTAATTTGTTGTTCTTTCTCGAACGCAAAAAATATGGGCGACTACTTCGGTTCTTCTTGGTAATAGGAGCTTTGTTTTCGTATGCATTACTTACCGGATTATCTAATTCTGTATTGCGCTCAACGTTTATGTTTTCTTTAATCTGTGTGGGTGATATTTTTGCACGGCAGAAGAATACATATAATACAATTGCTGCATCAGCATTTATCCTTCTTCTGATTAATCCCTTGAGTATTATGGATGTTGGATTTCAACTCTCGTATTTAGCAGTGCTTAGTATTGTATTTTTTCAGCCTCGTATTTATTCTTTGTTTAAACTCAATAGCTATTTGCCCGATAAAATATGGCAGCTTGTTTCTGTGTCGGTGGCAGCTCAAATTGGTACTTTTCCTTTAACATTGTTTTATTTTCATCAATTCCCGGTTTACTTCATCATTACAAATATTTTTGTTATTCCACTATCGCTCATTGTTATTTGCTCTGCAGTAGCTTTGCTTATTTTTTCTTTTTCGGGCACTGTTGCTGGTTTTATTGCTTATCTCCTCGAAGTGCAGCTTAAAGTATTAAATGGATCAATAAAAGTAGTGGAGAACTTGCCTTTTTCAACCATTACTGCAATTAATATTGATCAAACAGAAACATTCTTATTTTTTGCTATTATAATCGTTTTGGCACTATTTATAATCTCTAAACGATTAAGTTTTTTAAAATATGCTTTCCTCATTTTTATCATTACCATTTTATATAATACAGTTCGAATACATTCTGCTAATAATGAATCGGGTATAATTGTTTACAATATTGCAAAGACGTCGGCTATAGAGTTTTATTCGGGAAACACTAATAAAATAATTGTCAATAGCGAAAAGGAAGAGATTGATGATATAATCAAATTTAATTTTCAGCCATTTTGGGATAAACAAGGTATTGAAAATCCCGAAATTGTTCATTCCAGCAAGCACTCTCAGAGTAAATTATGGAATGTTTATCACTATAACAATTTAACTATAGTTCAACTTTTATCAGACAAGATAAAACTGTACAATACTAAAACTCCAATAAATATTGATTATTTGGTGCTTTCTAAAAATAGCAATATCTCAATTAGCGATCTTCAAAAGTATTTTAATTTTAAAAAACTGATTATAGATTCTTCAAATCAGCTTTATCGAATTAATAAATGGAAAAAAGAATGCGAAATGATTGGTGTTGAATATTTTTCAGTAACCGATAATGGTGCATTTATAGTAAAGCAACCACATATTTACAAGAGTTCAGTATAAACCTTAATTATTTCAAATTGCATCAATCTCATTTATTAATTATATTGCAAACCATACCTAAAAATAGATTTTTATTTTTTATATATTTAAATAAGTCTTTTATGTAACTTTGTAAGTCTTTTCGCAATATTTTTTCGAGGAGATAAATTAAAAAAAGAATTAAAATGAAAATTATTGTTGCAGGTGCAGGCGAAGTAGGTTCACACTTAGCTAAAATGTTAACCAGTGAATTTCACGATATTATGGTTGTTGATACAGACGAAGAAAGTCTGAAAAACATCAATGCCAATCTCGATCTTATGACAATGGTTGGTTCGGCAACCTCATTCGAATTTTTAAAAGAAGCTCAGGTTAAAAAAGCAGATCTTTTTATTGCGGTTACTCATTCCGAGGAAACCAATATTCTTGCATCGATGATAGCTAAAAAACTGGGTGCAAAAAAGACTATTGCACGAGTTGATAATTACGAGTATATCGAACCTGAAAATATTACTCATTTTACTGGCTTGGGTATCGATTACCTTATTTATCCCGAACGAATAGCTGCACGAGAAATTGTTAGCTTGCTTGGTCACGAAATTTCTGAATTTGTTGATTTCTCTGGACAGAAATTATCGTTGTTCGTGTTAAAACTCGATGAGGGTGCTCCGGTTATTGATAATACCTTAATGCAGATTACAAAAGAGAACAAAGACTTCGAATTTAGAGCTGTAGCAATTACAAGAAACGGTCAAACAATAATTCCTCGAGGGCACGATTCCTTTATGGTTAACGATTTAGTATATGTTGTTACCAATCAATCAGGTATTGACGATGTTATGAAATATTCCGGTAAAAGAAAACTGGAGGTTAAAAATGTTATGATTCTTGGAGGTAGCAGAATTGGTAAACGTGTAGCCAAAACCCTCGAAGGTCGTTTTAATATTAAATTGATTGAAAAAGACAGGGAGAAAAGTCTCAAATTAGCCGACTATTTGAAAGATACATTGGTTATAAATGGAGACGGAAGCAATATAGATCTTTTAATGGAAGAGGGACTTCAGAAAATGGATACTTTTATTGCTGTTACTGGTCATTCAGAAACTAATATTCTTTCTTGTTTGCTCGCTAAAAAAATGGGTGTTAAAAAAACCATTGCCGAAATCGAAAACATCGATTATATTGATTTAGGAGAAAGCATGGGAATCGATACAATAATAAATAAGAAACTTATTACTGCTAGTCGTATTTTTAAATTTACTATGAGCTCCGAAATTGAATCTATGAAATGTTTAACAGGTTCAGATACAGAGGTTTTGGAGTTTGTAGCCAAGGGTGGTTCTAGAATTACAAAAGACAAATTACGTAATATTGATTTTCCAAAAGATGCTTTGGTAGGAGGATATATCCGGGATCAAAAGGGATATATTGCAAAAGGCGATACACATATTAAAGCTGAAGATCGCGTGGTGGTTTTTGCTTTACCATCAGCAATTAAAAAGCTTGATAATTTCTTTAATTAGAATGAATAAAAAGATCATTGTTAACATTATGGGACTGCTCCTTCTTATCGAAGGATTGTTTTTACTTATTTCTACCGGTGTAGCTGTCCTTTATAATGAGTATGATCTAATTGCATTACTAGTTTCATCAGCAATATGTTTTGTTTCAGGAAGCATTTCGTGGTATGCAACTCGCGGTGCCAATAGAAATATAGGTAAACGAGAAGGTTATATTATCGTAAGTCTTGTTTGGGTTATTTTTTCTGTATTTGGTGCTTTACCTTTTGTAATTAGTGGCGCAATACCCTCATATACGGATGCATTTTTCGAAACCATGTCGGGTTTTACTACAACTGGCGCATCAATTTTAAATGATATTGAAGCAATGCCGCATGGTCTTCTTTTCTGGCGTAGTTTAACCCAGTGGATTGGTGGTATGGGTATGATTGTTCTTTCGTTGGCTATTCTACCAATTTTTGGATTTGGTGGAATGCAGCTTTTCTTTGCTGAGGTTCCAGGACCTACTCCAGATAAATTGCATCCTCGAATTAGGGAAACAGCCAAACGATTATGGATTATTTATATTTCTTTTACAATAGCAGAAATAATTCTACTTAAAATTGGTGGGATGAACTGGTTCGATGCTATTAATCATTCATTTACAACAATGGCTACTGGTGGGTATTCTACCAAACAAGATAGTATTGCTTATTTTAATTCTCCTTTTATACAATATGTAATAGTGGCATTTATGATAATTGCCGGAACGAATTTTACTCTTTCGTATTATGCATTGCATTTCAAATTCGGAAAAGTTTTTCGTAATGAAGAATTCCAATATTACATTGGTTTTATTGTATTTTTTACTTTGCTCATAGCTTTCTTTTTATGGCATTTTGAAGGATTGGGAATAGAATTATCTATAAGGGATTCTTTATTTCAGGTGGTATCAATTATGACAACCACTGGCTTTGTTACAGCCGATTACCTTAAGTGGGCGCCATTTATTCCGGTAATAATTTTTGTGTTGATGTTTTTTGGAGGATCTGCTGGTTCAACTGGGGGAAGTATTAAAATTATAAGGATTGTTTTATTGTTAAAGAATAGTATGCTCGAGTTAAAAAGAATAATTCATCCAAATGCAATTATTCCGGTCCGAATAAATAATAAATCCGTTTCTCCTGAAATTATATCCAATGTGATGGCTTTTGTGGTAATTTATATGTTGATAACCATTATTAGTACAATAGTTATTGCATCATTGGGGTATGATCTGGAAACTTCTCTTGGTGCTGTTGCTTCGTCGTTAGGAAATATTGGTCCTGGATTAGGTCGTGTAGGACCTGTAGAGAACTATGCTCATTTTCCTGCTTTTGGAAAATGGTTTTTATCTTTTTTGATGATGTTAGGTCGATTGGAATTCTTTACTGTACTGATTATTCTGTCACCAGCCTTTTGGAAAAAATAGAGCTAAACCTCAAGATCACCAATACCTTGCCTGATAATTGAGAATTCATCTTCTGTACAATCTACAACTGTTGATGCAACATTATGGCCAAAACCTCCATCAATAACAAAATCAACTAGTTTCTCGTATCTTTCATGTATCAATTCAGGATCTGTCATGTAATCAATTATATCATCGTCGTCGTGCAATGATGATGTCATTATTGGATGGCCAAGCCGTTTTACAATCTCAATTGCAATATTATTATCTGGTATACGAATACCCAAGGTTTTCTTCTTTGTTTTGTAAAACTTCGGAACATTATTACCGGCATTAAGAATAAAAGTAAATGGACCGGGGAGGTTTCTTTTTAGTAACCTGAAAGTAGCATTATTAATGTGCGATGTAAATTCAGAAACCTGACTTATATTTTCGCAAATAAGCGAGAAATTCTCTTTTAGCGCATTTTTACCTTTTAATCGTACAATCTTATCAAATGCTTTAGGACTGTTAATATCCCAGCATAATCCATATACCGTATCGGTTGGATAAATAATAAGTCCATCTTTTTCAAGAGCTTCAATCACTTTTGAAATTTCGCGTGCATTAGGATTATCTGGATGAATCTGTAATAACATAAATAAAAATAAACAAACCGCAAATGTATATAAACTAAAGAGATAAACGAATGAAATAAATATAATTATCCCCTATTTTTCATTAGGAATAGAGTGAAATAATGACAAGTGTGATAGAATGCGGGATTGCATCTGGGTAATCACGACAAAAAAACCGTATATTTTAGTAAGTACCATGGTTAGATTTTATAAGTCTATCTGTTTGTGTAATGTATTGTAAATTAGTTTTATATATCCATTGTTTTTAATGTCTACCATTTGAAATAAAACTCTATTAACGGATTTGGGATTATCCAAAAATTTTAATCACCCAATAAATTACTTCTACTTAATTTGACTTGAAAACAAAAAAGGGCTATCAAAATGATAACCCTTATAATTTGGTAATAAAAATTTAGCCGTTAACTTTTTTATAATCAGCTAAAAATTTCTCTAAACCACTATCTGTTAATGGATGATTTAATAATCCTAAGATTGCAGAAAGAGGACAGGTTGCTACATCGGCACCAGCTTCTAAACACTGAATAATATGCATCGTGTGACGAATTGATGCAGCAAGTACTTCTGTTTCGTAACCATAGAAGTTGTACATTTCAACAATCTGTCTAATCAATGCAACACCATCAGTCGAAATGTCATCTAAACGACCAATAAACGGAGAAACATATGTTGCTCCGGCTTTAGCTGCAAGGAGTGCTTGTCCTAAAGAAAAAACCAATGTGCAGTTTGTTCTAATTCCTTTGCTGGTTAAATATTTTATAGCTTTAATACCCTCTTTTATCATCGGAATTTTAACTACAATTTGTGGATGCAATGCTGCAAGCATTTCTCCTTCTTTTATCATCCCTGCATAGTCAGTCGATATAACTTCTGCACTTACATCACCATCAACAATTTCGCAAATATTTTTATAGTGATTTAAAATGTTTTCTTGTCCTTTAATTCCTTCTTTCGCCATTAACGAAGGGTTAGTGGTAACTCCATCGAGTACACCTAGATCTTGTGCTTCCCTTATTTGATCAAGGTTTGCTGTGTCAATAAAAAATTTCATGTTGTTATTTTGTATTAATTAATAATCAAATCTGGTTGCGAAATTAAAGCAATTTTTTGAGTAAAAAAATCAATATAAAAGAGGAGTTTTTTTAATTTGATGGAAATAGCTTTTTCCGCACTTTTAGTATCGAATTTTTTAAAAATTATGAGGTTTTTTTTAATTCTGGATAAATTTCATATTTCTTGCAATATCTGTATAGCCAGCTATATTCAATGTCAATGTCAAGATTCTCTTTTATTTTCTTTTGCAATTGCTCAACCGTTCTTGTATTTTTTGCCGAAGCCATTCTTTTAATTTTAGTTTTAAATGGGGCTAGTTTCGACTTTCTTCGTTGTGAGTATTTGTATTTTAAAAGACCTTGAATCCCTTGTTCGATATAGATTTTTGTCCAGTCTGCAATGGAATCTTCGTGAATTTTTAAAAGCTGAATGATATTCTTATTCTTTTGTCCCTCGTTCTTAAGCAAAATACAGTATGCTCTTTTTAAAACATTCTTGCGATTTTGATTTTCCCGAACTATCTTTTTTAGTTCTGCCTCTTCTGTTTCACTTAGGTTTATTCTATAACTCATAGCATAACATAATAATTGCTGAGTAAATTACAAAAATGAAATGAAATTCCAAAAAGAAAAACACCACAAGGGTTTAAATGCTTGTGGTGTTTTATAAAATTATTCAGATATCTTAATCTCGAGATCCGGAAACGCTTTCTTATATTCTTGTATGATATAGTTATCAATCCAGGTATAAAATTTTTGAATTTCTTCATTATTAATTTGTTGTTTCTGCCATGTTGAAACTTTTTTATCCGTTTCAACGAAAATACTTTTCTCAATAGGTTCTATTTTTTGAAGGATTCCAGTTTTATCACTATTTATCACTGCACAAATATTTAAATACTTATATCCTGATCCACGTTCTATGGGGTAACATTTTTTCTTTAATTCAAGTGATGCCTCACAAAGGGGCGCATTGTTGGTTTTGTCTGATGTTAGTATTTTGGGCAATGCCGAACCACCTTTTACCCATGCCGGAATAGCAACAGATGTGTATTGAAACCCAAGAATTGTCCACATTGTAGTATAGTCTGGTGATTCTCCTTTTTTAACACCGTGTATTAAAACGCTGGCTACAGAGCTATTTCTGACAATAAGATCTTCTGCATTAATAAATTTAACTTTCTGATTATAATCTTTATCATTTTCACGATAATCAATTTTTAAAAGAGAGTGGTAAAAAGATCTGTCAAAATCTTGCAGAATAACCTTGTAATCTAAGGTATTTGATGCAAAAGCAAGATTAAAATGATCATGTGCATTTTCATATCTTATATAACCAAACCCTTTGTCTTTCTCTCCTCTATATGAATAATTGGTACGGATAATATATCCATTTGGAGCTATTCTTGAATCATTCGCATCATATTTTATAAAAGAAGAGTTATCGGTTTCGTAATAGGCAGCTCCACCTTGTGCATCAATAACTCCAAAGCTGGCTGCTATTCCTAATGGCTTTGGGAGAGTATTCAGCAATTTTTCAAAATCGTCAATTGTTGCACACTGTTGCAAAGCCATTTTCATTAAGAATCCTTCTTTGTCTTTATAATCTGTTGTATCATGCAGGTTAACATCATATAATGCCGCATTCATTATGGAAAATCCATTAGCATTTGTACCGGTCCAAACCTCTTTTCCTTCCAAGTCGCTTGAATTAACCAGTCCTATATATTCATATTTACCATCTGTAAAATACATTAGTTTATTATGTATAAAATCAGAGTCACGATGTTTCCATAATATAGGTCTCCCATCTTTTGTATACTTACCTGAAACAATCGCTGTAGTGCAGGCCTGTATATTATAATATGAAAACATTATAATAAGCAGAGACAAACAAATGCTTTTTTTCATCTTTTCAGCAGAATTAATAATGGTGATTAATTTGTAACCTTATATGTTGCAGTTGCTTGTGCAGTTGCCATAACTATCATATCATTTATACATACATGCTCGGGTCGTGTTAAAACATAGAGAATAGTATCTGCAATATCATCGCCAACTAGTGGATTAAATCCCTGATAAACCTTTTCAGCTCTTTCTTTATCTCCTTTAAACCGAACCAAAGAGAATTCTGTTTCAACCATACCCGGATGTATAGCTGTAACTTTAATCCTGTGTTTTAATAAATCAATACGCATCCCTTTTGATATAGCATCAACGGCATGTTTCGTTCCACAATAAACATTGCCATTTTCGTATGTTTCTTTACCTGCAATAGACCCTATATTTATTATATGTCCTCTTCTTTTTTCAACCATTAGCGGAGAAACTTTTCGAGTAACATACAATAGTCCTTTTATGTTTGTATCTATCATTCGTTCCCAGTCATCAATATCTCCTTCGTCAATATGATTTAATCCAACGGCTAAACCAGCATTGTTTACTAATACATCAATGTTTTTCCATTCTTTTGGCAAACTGTCAATGGATTTTATAACATGCACATTATCACGAACATCAAAATGTAAAATATGAACTTTCGCGGTAGTTTGTTCTTTAATTTCTTGCTCAAGTTCTTCGAGCAGCTCAATTCTTCGACCATTGATTATTATATCAAAATTATTTTGTGCCAGCTTAATTGCCGTAGCTCTGCCTATTCCAGATGTGGCTCCTGTGATCAATGCAATTCTATTCATAATTATTTATATTTTTTTTAAAACATAAAATTAGATAAAATTTAATGATTATTGATCATTTTTTTACTTGTTATAGGGGTAAGTGTCAGTTAAACAATGCAATAATAAAATGTTTAAAAGTTTTGTAAGTCGAAAAATTTTCGATTAATGCATAAATGATCTTTTTGTTATTTATATTTGTTGGGTCTTAAACCCATAGTATTTATTCTAAAGCTTTAAAAAATGGAAGTTACAGTAAAAACTGCTGAACAATTAGGTTTACTCCCCGAAGAATTTGAAAAAATAAAGGAAATCTTAGGTCGCACTCCGAATTTTACCGAGCTAAGTGTATATTCTGTAATGTGGTCGGAACATGCTTCGTATAAAAACTCAATAAAGTGGTTAAAGACTTTACCTAGAACTGGAAAACAGTTACTTGCCGAGCCTGGTAAAGAAAATGCGGGTTTAGTAGATATTGGTGATGGGATGGCTTGTGCATTTAAAATCGAATCACATAACCATCCATCAGCTGTTGAACCTTATCAGGGTGCTGCAACTGGTGTAGGTGGAATTAACCGCGATATTTTTACTATGGGTGCCCGACCAGTAGCACAGCTTAACTCATTGCGTTTTGGTGATATTCATTTACAACGAACCAAATGGCACTTAAAAGGTGTTGTTAAAGGTATTGGTGATTATGGTAATGCATTTGGTATTCCGGTATTAGGTGGCGAAGTATTTTTTGATAAATGTTACAACGCCAATCCATTAGTTAATGCTATGTCGGTTGGGATAATGAAAAAGGATGAAATGATTTCTGCCATTGCAAAAGGTGTTGGAAATCCTGTTTATATCGTGGGTTCTTCTACTGGTAAAGATGGAATTCATGGAGCTACATTTGCATCTGCCGATTTAAATGAGAATTCGGCCGATGATCTTCCATCTGTTCAGGTGGGCGATCCATTTATGGAAAAATTGTTGCTTGAAGCTACTCTCGAGTTGAATAAAACAGGTGCTGTAGTTGGCATGCAGGATATGGGTGCTGCTGGTATAATCTGTTCAACATCCGAAATGTCTGAAAAAGGTAATCATGGGATGAAAGTATACCTCGACAGAGTTCCGCTACGCCAGCAGGAAATGCATGCATGGGAGATTCTTTTGTCCGAATCGCAGGAGAGAATGTTGGTTGTCGTTCATAAAGGCCAGGAAGAAATAGTAGAAGAGATATTTAAAAAGTGGGATCTTAATTGTGCAATTATCGGAGAGGTAATAGCCGATGATAAGCTATATTTTTATATGCACAACGAACTGGTAGCCGAGGTGCCTGCATCAACATTAGTGTTGGGTGGCGGAGCTCCTGTGTATGAAAGAGAATACAAAGAGCCTGCTTATTTTAAAGCAACTCAAAAATTCGATATTCAATCTGTTCCTGAACCTCAAAATTATAAAGAGACTGCGCTTGCTTTATTGCAGAGTCCAAATATTGCCTCTAAAAAATGGGTTATAGAACAATATGATACCATGGTTGGTACTGGTAATATGAGTACAAATTTCCCATCCGACGCAGGCGTTTACAATATTAAGGGAACAGATAAGGCTATTGCAATGACTGTTGATTGTAATGCACGTTATGTAAAAGCTGATCCTGAAAAAGGTACAGCTATTGCTGTGTCTGAAGCTGCAAGAAACATTGTTTGTTCTGGTGGTGTTCCATTAGCAATTACTAATTGTTTAAATTTTGGAAATCCGTATAATCCAGAAGTATATTGGCAATTTGTGCATGCTATAAAAGGCATGACTCATGCATGTCGTAAGTTTAATACTCCTGTAACTGGTGGTAATGTTAGTTTCTACAATCAAATGTCAGAAGCTGGAACAATTGTGCCTGTTCATCCAACTCCAACAATTGGTATGATAGGAATAATTGAAAACAAAAAGAACCACATGACTATGGCCTTTAAAAATAAAGGTGATATGATCTTCCTTGTTGGAAAATCGCGTGATGATATTAATTCTTCTGAATACATTAATTATATTCATAATATTGGTCAATCTCCTACTCCATATTTCAATCTCGAAGAAGAATTCGATGTTCAGGAAGCAGTAAAAGGATTAATAAAAAAACACCTAATACGCTCTGCACATGATGTGTCTGATGGAGGCCTTTTTGTTACTCTTGTCGAATCTGCTATTACTCGCGGATTTGGATTCGATATTACAACTGATGCCGAAGTTCGAAAAGATGCATTTTTGTTTGGTGAAGCACAGGGCAGGGTAGTGGTTACGGTTTCTCCAGCTCACGAAGATCATTTTATTGATTATATGATTGAGCAAAAAGTGCCGTTCTCTGCATTAGGACATGTTACCAAAACTGAACTTCGTATCGACGATAATTCCTTTGGTTTTATTGCCGATATTAAAAAGATGTATGACAATGCATTGGAAAATCTTTTAAAAGAAGAATAATCTCCGATATCTGTGACAAAACCATATAGCAATCAACAAACTGGCAAAAAAGAGCAGGTTGCTGCAATGTTTAATAACATTGCCCGACGATACGATTTTTTAAATCATTTCTTATCATTAGGAATTGATATAATATGGCGGAGAAAAGCAATAAATCGGTTAAAAGATATTCATCCAAAACAAATACTTGATGTAGCAACTGGTACTGCCGATCTGGCTATCGAGGCTTTACGATTAAATCCTGAACGAATTCTGGGTATCGATATTTCTGATCAAATGTTGGAGTTGGGAAAACAAAAAATCAGGAAAAAAAACTGTAACCATATTATTGATCTTCAAAAAGGCGATTCAGAAAATATCCAATTTTCTGACCATTCCTTCGATGCTGTTACAGTGGCATTTGGTGTTCGTAATTTCGAAAACCTCGAAAAAGGATTATCCGAAATATTTAGAGTTCTAAAACCAAAAGGGAGACTTATTGTGCTTGAGTTTTCAAAACCAAATAGATTTCCTGTTAAGCAGTTTTATCATTTTTACTTTAAAGTAGTTTTACCTTTAATCGGGAGAATTGTATCAAAAGATAAATCAGCATATACCTATTTGCCCGAATCGGTTATGAGATTTCCCGAAAAGGTCAATTTTATTAACTTATTGGAGCAAATTGGGTTTAAAAAATGTAGTTTTCAATCATTGAGTTTTGGCATTGCATGTATTTATATTGGAAATAAAGAATAGTCATTTTTATTTGATAATACTATATTTGTAAAATAAGCGTTAAGAACTATAAATGTTATTTTTGTGAGATATAAACTAGTATTATTTTTTGTTTTACTTTCTCAGCTAACTTGGGCGCAAAAAGAGTTTGCACTTAATTATCAGGAAATCGATCATAAAGTATTGCATTTTGGATTTACAGTGGGTTTTAATACCATGGATTTTGATATTAATCCTTCTATGAAATCAAATGGAATTGATACATTAATTCCTGAACTTAATAATCTGTCACCTGGATTTCACGTAGCAGTAGTTTCTAGTTTAAGACTTTCCGATAATTTTGACTTTCGTTTCTTGCCCGGTATTTCATTAGGGCAGCGAGATGTGCTATTTTATGATAAGAATAATCAGTTAGACTCAAAAATGGTTATTGAATCTACTTTTATCGATCTTCCATTTCTTATTAAATATAAAGCCGATCGTATTAAAAACTATAGACCTTATTTGGTAGGTGGTGTTAATATTAGAAATGATATGGCTCGTAACAAAGAATTTAATGAGGATGAAAAAATTTATATTAAGCTAAAACCATTCGATATTTATTATGAAATAGGTTTTGGAATAGATTTTTATTTAACCTTCTTTAAATTCTCGACCGAAGTTAAATATTCAGTCGGAACAAGAAATGTTGTTTCATCCGATCCATCGCAGGATTATCCACAATATGCAAATTCGATAGATAGCTTTAATTCACGTGTTTTTATGGTTTCGATGCATTTTGAGTAGAAATCACCCTACGTCTGAATTCAGAACAAACAATCGCTGCAGCAACCGAAATATTTAACGATTCAGAGCTTGCTTCTCCAACAGGGAAACTAGGTATATATAGTTTCTTAGTAATTAATGGTTTTAATTTATCAGAAATGCCATGCGATTCGCTCCCCAAAATTATAAAACCTTTTTTTGCTAATGGCTCATTATAAATTGTATTGCCTTCTAAAAACGTTCCATAAATGGAAAAATCAGGGTAATCCTTTACTGAATTAATCAACGATTCAAACTCAACATAATGAACCCTGACTCTGCAAATTGCACCCATTGTTGATTGTACAACCTTTGGATTGTATAGACCAACACTGGTAGGGGTGCAAAAAATATCTTGTATTCCAAACCAGTCAGCTATTCGTATTATAGTGCCTAAATTGCCGGGGTCATTTATATCATCTAGCAAAAGACATAATTTTTGTGAAATATCTTCCGTTGTATATACGTTTTGCGGCTGTTCTGCAATTACAAAAACTTTATTTGGAGTTGATAAAGAGCTTATTTTAAGTAAGTTGTTTTCAGTAATTTCATCAATTTCTATCTTGCGTTGATTTATTTTCTTCGAGTTTATATCAAGCCATTCTTTTGTTGCCAGAATATTTGTAATTTTAATCCCTGATTTCAATAGTTCATCAGCTAATTTCTCTCCTTCGGCAAAAAAAAGCTTATGCTCATCACGGTATTTCGTTTTTTTTAAAGAATTAATGAATTTAATTTTATTTTTGCTGAACATGACTTTAATAGATTATTGCTTTGCTTGATGTAAATATAAATAAAATAAGTGCGCCGAAAATACTCCCAATAGTAAATAATTCAAGAAGGAGCCTAAAATATTTATTTTATATTTTTATAACCATTTTATTATTCTCTTGCAGTCCAACCAAGCGTGTTGCCGATAATGAATATTTATTAGATAAATCGAAAGTCAAGATTGACCAGGGAAAAGTTAGCAAAGAAGAGCTTAAAAATTATATTCGTCAAAGATCAAATAAACGGATTTTAGGTGTTCGATTTCACCTCTGGCTTTATAATATGGCAAATCCTGAAAAACAAAAAGGTTTTAGCGGTTGGTTGCGTCGTATTGGCGAAGAACCAATAATCTATGATGAATATCTTAAAAATAAATCTACACAGCAACTAATTGGTTATTTAAATAGCAAGGGTTATTTTAATGCACAGGTAAAAGATACTGTATATTATAAACGAAAAAAAGTAAGAGTTAATTATCATATTAATGCAAACGAACCTGTTAAAATAAGAAGTTTAAGCTATATAATTCAAGACAAAGCAATCGAACCTATTATTTTGGGTGATACACCAAATTCTCTTATTAAAATTGGTGGTAATTTCGATAGAGATATGCTTCAGGATGAAAGGCAACGAATTGAATTATTGCTTAAACAAAAAGGATACTACAATTTTAGCAAACAGTATATCACATACCTTGCCGATAGCTCTGCATACAATCTTTCTGCCGATTTAACCCTTATAATTAAGAGATTTCAGCAAAAAGATACCAATAATATAGTTAAGGTAGAAGACCATAAAAAATATAAAATTAATAGGGTCTTTGTGTATACAGATTTCGATCCTCGACAAGCTCTTTTATTGAAAGAAAAATATTATAGTAATTTTGATACTGTTTATGATAATGGTATTTACTTTATTAACCAAGCTTCTGATCGAACAAATCGAAAAATAATATTTCAATCCAATTTTATTAGAGAGGGTAGTTTCTATAATTTAAACAATGTAAATAGTACTTATCAGCATTTAAATGGTCTGCAGCTATTTAAGTTGATAAATATTCAATTTAGAGAGTTAGATTCATTGGCAAACGATAGTATTGCATTGGGCTATCTCGATTGTAATATTCAATTAACAAAGTATTTTTTACAGTCCTACACATTGGAATTGCAAGGAACAAATTCATCAGGAAATATTGGCGTAGGAGGAAATATTCTCTATCAACATCGAAGTTTATTTGGTGGTGCCGAAGTTGTTGATTTTAAATTAAATGGATCAATAGAAACTCTTAATGAACAAATTCGTGATATTAATAACACTCTTGAACTGGGAGGCGATGTTACTATAAATATTCCTAAATTCGTACTTCCTGTTTTTAGGGCTGAGGAATTCAGTAAAAAATACAAACCCAAAACCCAAATTTCTGTAGGTTATAATTACCAGGATAGACCTGATTATCAAAGAACAATAGCTAATTTTTCATATGGTTATACTTGGGATGAAAATAGATTCAGGAAACATTCAATTCGTCTGGTTGAATTTAATGCTGTAAAATTGCCCTTTGTAACTTCTGATTTTAAAACGTATATAGAGAAAACTCTGTTGTCGTCTAGTTATGAAAATCACCTGGTATCTGTTACAAGCTATAGCCTCCTTTTTAATAATCAAGATATAAAAAAGAATCGAAATTTTTATTATCTCAGACTAAATTCGGAATTGTCGGGTAATATCCTTACTGCATTTAAGCAGATTATCGATGCCCCAAAAGTTGATGGTAGCTATCAGATTTTTGGTATTCCTTTTTCTCAATATTTTAAAACAGATGTTGATTTCCGTTATTATCAGATATTAAATGAAACAAACAGCTTTGTTTATAGACTATTTGTTGGGGGAGCAGTTCCTTATGGAAATTCTCAATCAATTCCATTCGAGAAAAAATATTTTTCTGGAGGAGCAAATAGTATAAGGGCGTGGAATGTTCGAGATCTTGGTCCCGGTTCATTTTCAGGTGATACTATTTCTAAATACCCAAACCAAACAGCCGACCTAAAGCTTGAAGTGAATTTTGAATACCGGTTTAAACTTTTCTGGATACTCGAATCAGCATTGTTTCTCGATGCTGGAAATATCTGGTCTATTAAAGAAGATAATCGTGAAGGGGCTTTCTTTAATAAAAATGAGTTTTATAAAGAGATAGCAATTGGATCCGGTTTAGGTTTTCGTTTCGACCTCTCATTCGTGATTCTTCGTTTAGATATTGGACTAAAATTGAGAGATCCTTCATTACCTTCAGATAAAAGATGGATTATTGGTAACAGAAGCTTCATGAGAGACGACCTGACGTTTAATATTGGTATTGGCTATCCGTTCTAATCTGTCATAACCTAATCTTTGTTTACTCCTATTTAAAAAGTGTATTTTATTTTTTACATTTGTAGGTAAGTAGGATAAATTTAAAATTTAAGGTTATGACGTATAACAAAATTATCGAATTACTTGGAAAAGATGCTGATTATCTTTTAAAGCATAAATGTCAGACCATCGATAAAAGTCAGCTACATTTGCCTGGCCCCGATTATATCGAAAGGGTTGTTTATCATTCAAATAGATCACCACAGATGATGGGGAACCTGCAACAAATGTATAATCATGGCCGCTTAGCTGGTACAGGTTACTTATCTATTTTGCCTGTTGATCAGGGTATTGAACATACTGCAGGAGCTTCTTTTGCCCCAAATCCAATGTATTATGACCCTGAAAATATTGTAAAATTAGCAATTGAAGGTGGTTGTAATGCTGTTGCTTCTACCTTTGGTGTTTTAGCAGCTGTTTCCAGAAAATATGCCCATAGAATTCCTTTTATCGTTAAGTTAAATCATAACGAATTGCTTACATATCCTAATAAATTTGACCAAATAATGTTTGGCTCTGTTGAAGAAGCGTGGAACCTTGGTGCAAAAGCCGTTGGTGCTACAATTTATTTTGGCTCAGAAGAATCAAACCGCCAATTAATTGAAGTAGCAGAAGCTTTCGAAAGAGCTCATGAGTTGGGTATGGTCACTGTATTGTGGTGTTATACACGTAATTTAGCTTTCAAAAAGGATGGTATTGATTATCATACAGCCGCCGATTTAACTGGTCAGGCTAATCATTTGGGAGTAACAATACAGGCTGATATAATAAAACAAAAATTACCCGATACTAACGGTGGATTCAAAGCAGTAAATTTTGCTAAAACACACGAAAAAGTCTATACACAATTAACAACAGAACATCCAATTGACCTAACAAGATATCAAATTGCAAATAACTATATGGGTCGTTCTGGATTAATCAATTCTGGAGGAGCGTCATCAGGTGCATCTGATTTAGCAGAAGCCGTTTTTACAGCTGTTGTTAATAAAAGAGCTGGTGGCATGGGGCTTATTTCTGGCAGAAAAGCATTCCAACGCCCAATGAATGAAGGTGTTGGGTTGCTAAATGCAATACAGGATGTTTATTTGGCATCAGAAATTGATATAGCATAATCGAAATAAAAATTATAATTTTGAGCAGCCTGATTCTGTGGGCTGCTTTTTTTATCTCGTTTAGTATTATTCGATTACAAATTAATAAAAAATAAAATATGGCAAAAAAATTTAGATCCGGGATATTATTTGGAGACGAAGTAACTCATCTCTTTGAATATGCAAAGGAAAAACAATTTGCATTACCGGCAGTAAATGTTACAGGTACAAATTCTATAAATGCAGTATTAGAAACTGCACGAGATATCAATTCCCCTGTTATTATCCAGTTTTCAAATAGTGGAGCTGCTTTTATAGCAGGCAAAGGGCTTTCAAACGAAAATCAAAATGCGAGTATTATTGGTGCAATTTCTGGAGCACATCATGTGCATAATTTAGCAAAGTATTATGATGTACCGGTTATTCTTCATACCGATCATTGTGCTAAAAAACTGATTCCTTGGGTTGATGGATTAATTAAAGCAGGTACAGAGTTTTATGAGAAAAATAAACAACCACTATTTAGTTCTCATATGCTGGATTTAAGCGAAGAGCCCTTACAAGAAAATATTGAAATATCAGCATCTTATCTAAAAAAGATGAAAGAGTTAGGCATGACCCTGGAAATTGAATTGGGTGTTACCGGGGGAGAAGAAGATGGGGTGGATAATACAAATCTTGATTCTTCAAAATTATATACTCAACCCGAAGATGTGGCATATGCTTATGAAAATTTATTGAAAATTAATCCAAACTTTACAATTGCAGCATCATTTGGTAATGTTCATGGTGTCTATAAACCAGGAAATGTTGTATTAAGCCCTGAAATACTTAAGAATTCGCAGGATTTGATACAAAAGAAATTTGGTACCAGAGAAAAACCTGTAAACTTTGTTTTTCATGGAGGATCAGGTTCTGAAAAAGAAAAAATTGCTGAGGCTATTAGTTATGGCGCAATAAAAATGAATATTGATACCGATTTGCAATGGGCAATGTGGAAAGGTATCTTAGACAATTATAATCAAAACCAGGGCTTTCTTCAAAGCCAGATCGGAAATCCAAAAGACCCCGATGGGCCCAATAAAAAATTCTATGACCCAAGAGTATGGTTGCGCGAAGCAGAAAAGAGTTTTATAAAGAGGCTCGTTGAGGCATTTAAAGATCTTAATGCAGAAAATAGAAATTAAAATGTTTTTTAATAATGATAAAAGCAGTTTCAAAAGATGCTGCTTTTTTTTATTTCAACATAAACTATATTTTGCAAATAAAGTCTAATTTCGTAAAATTGTTCAACTTTTTTAATACTAAAATTTAAAATATGTCAAAGATAGATCTCTCAACTCGTGATAGCTTCGGCAGTAAATTTGGAATTATTGCAGCTGCTGCAGGTTCGGCTGTTGGACTTGGTAATATATGGAAATTCCCTTACGTTGCCGGCGAAAATGGTGGAGGTGCATTTCTTCTTATCTATCTTTTCTTTGTTTTACTTATTGGTGTTCCTGTTATGATGTCTGAATTTGCTATCGGACGAAAAGGACAAAAGAATGCATACGGTTCTTTCAAAGTGGTTGCTCCTGGCAAAAAATGGCATCTTATTGGTTTTATGGGAGTAATAGCTGCTTTCTTTATTCTGGCATTTTATAGTGCCGTAGCTGGTTGGACATTAGAGTATATTAACCAGTCTGTTATGCACCGGTTTGCTGGTCAAAGTACTGAACAGCTCGAAAATACTTTTGGAAGCTTTATAGCCCACCCTTATAGACCAATAATTTGGCAATTAATATTTATGCTCCTTACTGCTGGTATTGTAATTGCAGGAGTAAAAAAGGGTATTGAGAAATATACCAAACTTCTTATGCCAATGTTGCTTCTTTTAATTATTGTATTGTGCATTAGATCATTGACTCTTCCTGGTGGTAACGAAGGACTTTCTTTCCTTTTTAAACCTAACTTCGATAAAGTTACTGCAAAAACAGTCCTCTTTGCTTTAGGGCAGGCTTTTTTCTCATTAAGTCTCGGAATGGGTGCTTTAATAACGTATTCATCTTATTTTGGTAAGAAAGAGAACCTCGCAATAACAGCTGTTGAAGTCTCCATGGCAGATACATTAATCGCTGTTTTGGCCGGAGTGGTTATATTTCCTGCAGTATTTGCATTTGGTATAGAACCTAGCATGGGACCTAAATTAGTTTTTATTACTCTTCCAAAAATATTTCAACAAATTCCAGGAGGCGACTTCTTTGGAGCCATATTTTTTATTTTACTTGCTGTAGCTGCATTAACTTCAACTATTTCGCTAATGGAAGTAGTTGTGGCTTTTTTCTCAGAAGAGCTTAAAATAACAAGAAAAAAGGCCACTTTTATTGCTACTTTATCAATCTCCCTTCTTGGTGTATTAGCATCTATGTCGTTTGGCGCACTAAGCGGTTTTTCTATATTAGGAAAAAATATATTTGATACTCTTGACTATACGGCATCAAATATCCTTCTTCCTCTTGGTGGATTTTTTATAGTCATTTTTGTAGGTTGGTTTGCATCTGATAATTTGATAAAAAATGAACTAACAAACGAAGGTACACTTAAATCGAAGTACTTTCCATACTTTATTTTTATTGTTAGATTTATAGCACCAATTGCTATTCTGGCCATCTTCATATATAGTATATTTGTTGGAGGACTGGGATAAAATTTTACCTTAAATTACTTTAGACTAACTTTTGTTTGAAACAAAAAATGACAGAATTATTTCAAAAAAATATTAAAATTGACTTGTATAAATCTGAGGTTTTATTTAAAGCTCTATTCCAAAATTACTTTCAATTTTTAGCTTCAAATCGTAAAACTATTGTTTTAAGAACAAAAATCTGTTTAACAATAGGAGATTTTCCTGAATGATAAAGCATCAACTTAATCAGTTTTTTTCTTTTACTAAAAAAGAGAGAAACGGTATTATTGTATTATTGTTTTTCTGCATTGCATTGTTGATTGCAAGATCTATTATTTTGAGGAGTTCTGTGCAAAAAATATCATTAAATGATAGTGAGTTTATAGCTGAGATAGAAAAATTCGAAAAATCTCTTGAATTAAAAGAGTTAAAGAACGAATCAGTACCTTATAAAATTTCAAAAGAAAAGAAGTGGAGTGCCCCTGAAACATTAATCGTTTTTGACCCAAATACAATAAATGTTGAAGAATTAAAAATACTTGGTTTTACCGAGAAACAAATCTCCACAATTTTAAATTATAGAAATAAAGGAGGAAGATTTGTAACCAAAAAAGATCTTCAGAAAATTTATGGAATAACTAAAGATCAATATGAAACCTTAGAGCCTTATATCCAAATTAAAGCAAATGAGAATTTCTCTCTTCAATCAAAAAAAGAAGTAGAGAAGTTCAAACCTATTAAAACTATCGAGATTAATTCTGTATCAGAGTCTGATCTAACGCAACTTAATGGTATTGGAATATCATTTGCAAAAAGAATTTGTAAGTATCGCGAAATACTTGGTGGATTCTATAATAAGGAACAATTACTCGAAGTATATGGTATGGATACGCTACGATATAATCAATTCATACATCAAATCATTATCGATACATCATTAATCATAAAAAGCGACCTGAACTTAATCAAATATGATGAGTTAATTAAAAGACAGTATTTAAGCAAATATCAAGTTCAAGCTATTTTAAAGTACAGAGATTTAAAAGGGAAATTCAATAAGTTAGAAGAATTGGTAGAAAACAATCTGGTATCCGAAGTTGTTTATATTAAAGTTAAACCTTATTTCATTATTAAGTAATTTAAACAGTGTTTTTTTTGACAATGACTAAAATATATCATATATTTATTAGGTAAAAAGAAGAAAATTGGAGGAATGTTTGTAAGTTAATAATCTAAAAATCAACAATATATAAAATTTGTATTTTTTTTTGTTGATAATCTTTGAAAAGTGTGTTATAAATTAATATTTTTGCGACTCAAAAAAAATTGAATATTATTATGATAGTAGTACCATTAAAAGAAGGCGAAAACATCGAAAGAGCGTTAAAGAAGTTTAAAAGGAAATTCGAGAAAACAGGTGTAGTTAAAGAATTAAGAGAAAGACAAGCGTTTACTAAACCATCTGTTCGAAAAAGAGAAATCCTTAAAAAAGCTATTTATATTCAGCAAATACAGCAGAAGGAAGAATAGTATATGTAGGGTAAGTATTTTATATCCTCACTGGGTATTCAAATTACTTTTAATTTCAAATTAACCCTATATGTATAAAGATCTCTTTATTAAATATTTACAATTCGAAAAGCGATTTTCATTAAATACCGTTAAGTCGTATGAAAACGATTTAACACAATTTATGTATTTTATTGAAGATCAATTTAAAATTTCAGAACCTGAAAATACTAACGAAAAAGTTATCAGGTCGTGGATTGTGAATTTAATGGAAAGAGATTTTTCTTCATTATCGGTAAATAGGAAAATTTCTACCCTCAAAACATTTTACAAATTCTTACTTCAACAGGGATATATTAAAAGCAATCCAATGGATAAAGTTATATCTCCCAAAATAAGTAAAAAGCTTCCCCTTTTTGTAGAAGAAAAGCAGATTTTATCACTTTTAGACGATTTTTCTTTTGGTGATGATTTTGCAGGAATTCGCAATCGCACCATAATAGAGACATTTTATAACACAGGAATTAGGCTTTCCGAACTCATTGGTATCGAAAATAGCGATATTGATTTGTATAATAATACCATAAAAGTTTTAGGAAAAAGAAATAAAGAAAGAGTAATACCAATCCATTCTTCTTTTGCCAAAACATTAAAAAATTATATTCAAATTAAGAATTCCGAGTTTAATAGTATTAATCACGATTGTTTTTTTGTAACAGATAAAGGCGAGAAATTATATGGTAAATTCGTTTACAGAGTTGTAAATAAATACCTAAGCATGGTAACTACAATAGAAAAAAAGAGTCCTCATATTTTGCGCCATACATTTGCTACCCACATGTTAAATCATGGAGCTGATTTAAATGCTATAAAAGAATTATTAGGTCATGCTAATCTTTCTGCAACTCAGGTTTATACTCATAATACATTTGAGAAATTAAAAACTATTTATAAACAAGCCCATCCACGGGCATAAAAAATGGAGGAATCATCATGGACATTAAAATTCATTCGATTCACTTTGATGCTGATAAAGTATTATTGGATTTTGTAAATAATAAAGTAAAAAAGTTTGTTCAACTTTACGATAATATTATCGAAGCCGAGGTATTTCTTCGATTAGATAAAGATTCAAGTACTGAAAATAAAGTTACTGAGATAAAATTAAGTATTCCAGGAAATGACCTTTTTGCCAAAAAAAGAAGTAAGTCATTCGAAGAGTCTACCGATAATGTTGTTGATGCATTAAAACGACAATTAAAGAAAACTAAAGAAAAGCAAAGAGGGAAGTAAAGATTATAAAAAAAAGGATAAAATTCATTTGATTTTATTTGTGTTATAAATATTATTTCATACATTTGCAAACCGATTTTAGAAGCAAATCTAAAATCGGCGTTCTTTTATTGCCGATGTAGCTCAGTTGGCCAGAGCAGCTGATTTGTAATCAGCTGGTCGGGGGTTCGAATCCCTCCATCGGCTCGGTAATTAATTTTTTGGGGAGATACCTAAGTGGCCAACAGGGGCAGACTGTAAATCTGCTGGCGTACGCCTTCGTAGGTTCGAATCCTGCTCTCCCCACAAAAATTTTGCGGGAGTAGCTCAGTTGGTAGAGCATTAGCCTTCCAAGCTAAGGGTCGCGGATTCGAGTTCCGTCTCCCGCTCTAATCCCTGCCGATGTAGCTCAGGGGTAGAGCACTTCCTTGGTAAGGAAGGGGTCATGGGTTCAATTCCCATCATTGGCTCAATATTGATTGTTTTTAAAGTGAATGTTATTATAAATTATCTAATTATCTAATATTTGGAGTTATGGCTAAAGAAAAATTTGACAGGTCCAAACCACACGTAAACATTGGTACTATTGGACACGTAGACCATGGCAAAACTACACTTACAGCTGCCATTACTATGGTTTTAGCTAAGAAAGGTTTGTCAGAGATAAGAAGTTTCGATTCTATTGATAATGCCCCTGAGGAAAAAGAAAGAGGTATAACAATCAATACTGCGCACATCGAATATCAAACAGCAAACAGACACTACGCTCACGTAGATTGTCCTGGTCACGCTGACTATGTTAAGAATATGGTTACTGGTGCTGCTCAGATGGACGGCGCTATTATCGTTGTTGCTGCTACTGATGGTCCTATGCCACAAACTAGAGAGCACATTCTTTTAGCTCGTCAGGTAAACGTACCTCGACTAGTTGTGTTCTTAAACAAAGTGGATATGGTTGACGATCCAGAACTTATTGAACTAGTTGAAATGGAAGTTCGTGAATTATTAACTTTCTATAAATTCGACGGCGATAATGCTCCTGTTATTAAAGGTTCTGCTTTGGGCGCACTTAATGGTGAAGCTCAGTGGGAAGACAAAGTAATGGAATTAATGGATGCTGTTGATACATACATTGAATTACCTCCACGTGAACGTGAAAAACCATTCTTAATGCCAGTTGAAGACGTATTCTCAATTACTGGTCGTGGTACAGTTGCTACTGGTAGAATTGAAACTGGTGTTGTTAATACTGGTGACGAAGTTCAAATCATTGGTTTAGGTGCTGATAAAATAAAATCTGTTTGTACAGGTGTTGAAATGTTCCGTAAAATCCTAGATACTGGTGAAGCTGGTGATAACGTAGGTTTATTATTAAGAGGTATTGATAAAGATCAGATTAAAAGAGGTATGGTTATTTGTAAACCAAATTCAATTACTCCTCATACCAAATTTAAAGCTGAAGTTTATATCTTGAAAAAAGAAGAAGGTGGACGTCACACTCCATTCCATAATAAGTATCGTCCTCAGTTCTATATCAGAACTCTTGATGTTACAGGTGAAATTATGTTGCCAGAAGGTACTGAAATGGTTATGCCAGGTGATAACTTAACTATTATCGTTGAGTTAATTACTCCGGTTGCTGTTAACCAGGGATTACGTTTTGCTATCCGTGAAGGTGGTAGAACAGTTGGTGCTGGTCAGGTTACTGAAATTGTTGAATAACAAACATAAAAAAGAAGATTCGTAAATTTTCGAATCTCCTTTTTGATACGGGTGTAGCTCAGCTGGTAGAGCAGTGGTCTCCAAAACCAAAGGTCGTGAGTTCGATCCTTACCACCCGTGCAAATTTTAAAAGAAACATGAAACTTAAAATCTATTTTCAAGAAGCATTTAACGAACTTATTCACAAAGTATCCTGGCCTACATGGTCAGAACTTCAAAGCAGTGCTATAGTAGTTATGGTTGCTTCGTTAATCATCGCATTAGTTATTTTTGTGATGGATTATAGTTTTCAGAATTTAATGGATATCATTTACGGTTTATTCTATTAATAAGAAGAGACATGGCTGAAGTTAACAAGAAGTGGTTTGTTCTCCGCGCTATTGGTGGTAAAGAAAAGAAAGTTAAGGAGTATATCGAAAGCGAAATAGCACGGCTCAAACTACAAGAGTATGTTTCTCAGGTTTTAATTCCAACAGAAAAAGTCTACCAAATCAGAAATGGGAAAAAAATTAGCAAAGAGCGAAGCTTTTTCCCTGGTTACATTCTGATTGAAGCAGCCTTAGTTGGAGAGATTACACATATCCTGAAAAATGTACCTAATGTAATAGGCTTCCTTGAGTCCGAGGGTGACAATCCAACACCGTTACGTCAGTCTGAGGTTAATCGCATACTTGGTAAGGTTGATGAACTTGCCGAAAGTGACGAAGAAATCAATGTTCCGTTTTTTGTTGGAGAAACTGTAAAAGTTATTGATGGTCCATTTAATAGTTTTAATGGAGTTATTGAAGAGGTTAACGAAGAAAAGAAGAAACTCAAAGTAATGGTTAAAATCTTTGGTAGAAAAACACCATTAGAATTAAGTTTTATGCAAGTCGAAAAAGAGTAAATTTAAGAACAAATTAGGATTATGGCTAAAGAAGTTGCAGGATTTATTAAATTGCAAATTAAAGGTGGCGCTGCAAACCCGTCTCCACCAGTTGGACCTGCTTTAGGTTCAAAAGGTGTAAATATTATGGAGTTTTGCAAACAGTTTAATGCAAGGACTCAGGAAAAAGCCGGAAAGGTTATTCCTGTAGTTATAACTGTTTATAGCGACAAATCTTTCGATTTTGTTACTAAGACCCCACCTGTAGCTGTTCAATTACTTGAAGTGTCAAAATTAAAATCAGGATCAGCTGAACCTAACAGAAACAAAGTAGCTTCTGTAACTTGGGATCAGATTCGTGCAATTGCCGAAGACAAAATGGCCGATTTAAATGCCTTCACAATTGATTCAGCTATGAAGATGGTAGCCGGAACTGCCAGAAGTATGGGTATAACTGTAAAAGGTGAATTTCCGGGTAATAAATAATCTTTAAAATTTCGAAAGAAGGTATGACAAAACTTACTAAAAATAAGAAAATTGCTCTAGCAAAGGTCGAAATGGGTAAACATTACACCCTCGATGAAGCGGCAAATCTTGTTAAGGAAATAACCACTACAAAATTTGATGCTTCAGTAGATCTAGATGTGCGATTAGGAGTTGACCCTAGAAAATCTAACCAAATGGTTCGTGGCGTTGTTACTTTGCCTCATGGCACAGGTAAAACCGCACGTGTATTGGTGCTTTGTACTCCTGATAAGGAAGAAGAAGCCAAAGCAGCAGGTGCTGACTTTGTTGGTTTAGATGACTATATTGAGAAAATTAAGGCTGGCTGGACTGACATTGATGTTATTATAACAATGCCCCCAGTTATGGCTAAAATTGGTGCGTTAGGACGCGTTTTAGGTCCTCGTGGTTTAATGCCAAATCCAAAGACAGGTACTGTTACAATGGAAGTTGGTAAGGCTGTAGAGGAAGTGAAAAAAGGTAAAATTGATTTCAAGGTTGATAAGTTTGGAATTATACATTCTGGTATTGGTAAGGTATCTTTTGAACCTAAGAAAATAGTAGAAAATATAAGAGAATTTGTTGCAATGGTGAATAAACTTAAACCATCAGCAGCGAAAGGTACTTATATTCAAAGTGTTTACCTTTCAAGTACAATGAGTCCTGGAATTAAAATAGATCCAAAATCTATTTAATTCTTAATAGACATTACTGAATAAAAAAATTTGATTATGAAACGCGAAGAGAAAGATATAATTGTAAACGACCTTGTTGATCAATTAAATAACGCAACACATTTTTATTTAGCTGATGCCAGTGAACTAAATGCAGAAAGAACAAGCTTGCTTCGCAGAAAGTGTTTTGAAAGCAACATTAAAATGTTGGTAGTAAAAAATACTCTTCTGAAAAGAGCATTAGAGAAATCTGATTATGAAGTTGAAGAGCTTTATAAAGTTTTAGAAGGTCCAACTGCAATAATGTTTACTGAAACTGGTAATGCTCCTGCTAAACTATTAAAAGAATTCAGAAAAACAAATGCTAAACCAATTTTAAAAGGTGCATATGTTGAAGAATCAGTTTATGTAGGCGACGATCAGCTTGAAGCATTAGTTAATGTAAAATCTAAAGAAGAATTACTGGGAGATCTTATTGCATTATTACAATCACCAATGAGAACAGTAATTTCACAACTTAAATCAGGGAATAACATCCTAGCAGGTGTTCTAGAAACACTTTCAGATAAAAAAGAATAAAAAGTATAATTAATTTTAAAAATAAAGAAAAATGGCAGATTTAAAAGCGCTTGCAGAACAGTTAGTGAACTTAACTGTAAAAGATGTAAATGAGTTAGCAAACATATTAAAAGATGAATATGGAATCGAACCTGCAGCAGCAGCTGTTGCTGTAGCTGGTCCTGTTGCCGCTGCTGCAGAAGCAGAAAAAACAAGTTTTGATGTTATTCTAAAAGCTGCTGGTGGTGCTAAATTACAAATCGTTAAATTAGTTAAAGAATTAACTGGTTTAGGATTAAAAGAAGCTAAAGAATTAGTTGATGCTGCACCTAAAGCTGTTAAAGAAGGTGTGTCAAAACAAGAAGCTGAATCACTTAAACAACAATTAGAAGAAGCAGGAGCAGAAGTTGAACTTAAATAGGGTAAACCTAACATACTAATTTTCAGGGTTTAGAGTCCTTTTTTAAGGATTCTAAGCCTTTTTATTATCATTTTTGTTTGAGTTCAATTAATTCATTACGTAAATGTCTTCAAATATTACCAACAAAAGAATTAGTTTCGCATCAACTAAAAATCAGCTGAAATATCCAGATTTTCTAGAGATTCAGTTGAAATCTTTCAGAGAATTCTTTCAGCTTAATTCTATTCCTGAAGAAAGAAAGAAAGAAGGATTATTTCAGGTTTTTAGCGAAAACTTTCCAATTACGGATACTAGGAATAACTTCGTTTTAGAATTTTTAGATTATTACATTGATCCTCCTAGATATTCAATCGAAGAATGTATTGAAAGAGGTTTAACATTTAGTGTTCCCTTAAAAGCGAAACTAAAGTTATACTGTACCGATCCTGAACATGAGGATTTCGATACCGTTATCCAGGATGTTTATCTTGGAACTGTACCTTATATGACAGATAGAGGTACATTTGTTATTAATGGCGCTGAACGCGTTATTGTATCTCAGTTGCATAGATCTCCGGGGGTATTCTTCGGACAAAGTTTGCATGCGAATGGTACAAAACTATATTCAGCTCGAATTATCCCATTTCGTGGATCATGGATCGAATTTGCGACAGACATTAATAATGTTATGTACGCTTATATTGATCGTAAAAAGAAATTACCTGTAACCACTCTTTTAAGGGCTATTGGTTACGAAAGTGACAAAGAAATCCTCGAGATTTTTAACTTAGCTGATGAAGTAAAAGTTTCAAAATCAGGATTAAAAAAATATGTTGGACAAAAACTTGCTGCTCGTGTATTAAAATCATGGGTTGAAGATTTTGTTGACGAAGATACCGGCGAAGTTGTTTCTATAGAGCGAAACGAAGTTATTATAGATCGTGAAACAGTAATAGAAAATGATCATATTGATCAAATAGTGGATTCTGGAGCTAAAACTATTTTAGTTCATAAGGAAGACCAAAATATTGCTGATTTTGCAATTATTTATAATACATTACAAAAAGATCCATGTAACTCAGAAAAAGAAGCTGTTTTACATATCTATCGTCAATTACGTAATGCTGAACCACCTGATGAAGCAACTGCTCGTGATGTTATTGATAAATTATTTTTCTCAGATAAAAGGTATGATCTTGGTGATGTTGGTCGTTATAGGTTAAATAAAAAATTGAATCTTGAGACTCCTATGGAGACAAAGATTTTAACCAATGCTGATATTATACAGATTATAAAATATTTAATTGAACTTATTAATTCAAAGACAGATGTTGATGATATTGACCACTTAAGTAATCGTAGGGTTCGTACAGTAGGTGAACAATTATCAAATCAGTTTGGTGTTGGTTTGGCTCGTATGGCAAGAACAATTCGTGAACGAATGAATGTTCGTGATAACGAAGTGTTTACACCTATCGATCTGATTAATTCTAAAACATTATCATCTGTTATAAATTCATTTTTTGGAACAAACCAGTTATCACAGTTTATGGATCAAACAAATCCATTAGGTGAAATGACCCATAAGCGACGTATGTCCGCCTTAGGTCCTGGCGGTTTGTCAAGAGAAAGAGCTGGATTCGAAGTGCGTGACGTTCACTATACTCACTATGGACGTTTATGTCCTATCGAAACACCTGAAGGACCAAACATTGGTCTTATTTCTTCACTTTGTGTTTATGCAAAAATTAATGATCTTGGTTTTATTGAAACCCCATATAGAAAAGTTACTGAAGGGAAAGTAGATTTAAGTGATGAGGGAATAATTTTCTTAAGTGCAGAAGAAGAAGAAGGGTTAATTATAGCTCAAGCAAATGCAAAAATTAATGATCAAGGAAGATTTATAAATCCAAGAATAAAAACAAGACTTGAAGCTGATTATCCATTAGCAACACCAGAAGAAATTCATTTAATGGATGTAGCTCCTAATCAGATCGCTTCTATTGCAGCATCACTAATTCCATTTTTGGAACACGATGACGCTAACCGCGCTCTTATGGGATCCAATATGATGCGTCAGGCAGTGCCATTATTGCAGCCAGAAGCTCCAATTGTTGGTACAGGTCTGGAAGAATATGTTGTTAGTGATGCACGTATTCAGATTGTTTCTGAGGGTGAAGGTATTGTAGAGTATGTTGATGCTGAAGAAATAATAATTCGATACGAACGTACTGAAGAAGAGCGTTTTATTAGTTTTGACGATGACACAATAAGATATCGATTACCAAAGTTTTCAAAAACTAATCAAAATACATGTATTAACCTTAAACCTATTGTTCGTAAAGGACAAAAGGTTAACAAAGGCCAGGTCTTAACCGAAGGTTATGGTACCGATAAAGGAGAACTTGCGCTTGGTCGTAACCTTAAGGTAGCATTCATGCCTTGGAAAGGTTACAATTTTGAGGATGCAATCGTTATCTCTGAAAATGTTGTTAAGAATGATGTGTTTACATCAATTCATATTGATGAGTATGTTCTTGAAGTTAGAGACACTAAACGTGGATTGGAAGAACTAACTGCAGATATTCCAAATGTTAGCGAAGAAGCTACTAAAGATCTTGATGAGAATGGATTGATTAGAATTGGTGCACATGTTAAACCAGGTGATATTCTGATTGGTAAAATCACTCCAAAAGGTGAGTCAGATCCATCTCCAGAAGAAAAGTTATTGCGCGCTATTTTTGGGGATAAAGCAGGTGATGTTAAAGATGCATCATTAAAAGCTTCTCCATCATTAAGTGGTGTTGTTATCGACAAAAAATTATTCTCAAGAGCTATTAAAGATAAAAAAGCTAAAAACACTGATAAAAACGAACTCGATACTGTTGAAAAAGAGTTTACTCTTAAAGTTGAGCAATTAACCAACAAGCTTATTGATAAGTTATTCGTTTTAGTTAATGGTAAAACTTCGCAGGGAGTAAAAGATTATTATAATGCAGATGTAGTTGCTAAAGGAATAAAGTTTACAACAAAGATTTTACAAGAAATCGACTACATGAATATTAATCCTTATAAATGGACTACCGATAAGGATAAGAATGATATTATTAGAAGTCTTATACATAACTATATTGTTAAGTACAAAACTTTAGACGCTCAGTTAAAACGTAAGAAATACAATATTACTATTGGTGATGAGTTACCAACAGGTATTATTCAGATGGCAAAAGTATATATTGCCAAAAAGAGAAAAGTTACTGTTGGAGATAAAATGGCAGGTCGACATGGTAATAAAGGTATTGTTGCAAGAATTGTTCGTGTTGAAGATATGCCTTTCTTAGAAGATGGAACACCTGTTGATATTGTATTAAATCCACTTGGTGTGCCTTCGAGGATGAACCTTGGACAGATTTATGAATCAGTTTTGGCTTGGGCTGGTAAAAAACTAGGATTAAAATTTGCTACACCTATTTTTGATGGAGCAACACTGGATCAAATCACAGAATATACCACAAAAGCAGGATTACCTGCTTATGGAAAAACATTTCTTTATGATGGAGGAACCGGTGAGCGATTTGACCAACCTGCAACTGTAGGATTAATTTACATGTTAAAACTTGGCCATATGGTTGAGGATAAGATGCATGCTCGTTCTATAGGTCCTTATTCATTAATCACTCAGCAGCCACTTGGAGGTAAAGCTCAATTTGGTGGTCAGCGATTTGGTGAGATGGAGGTATGGGCTCTTGAAGCATTTGGAGCATCAAGTATCCTGCAGGAAATTTTAACTGTAAAATCTGATGATGTTAACGGTAGAGCACGAGCATATGAAGCTATTGTTAAAGGTGAACCAATGCCAATGCCTGGAATTCCTGAGTCGTTGAATGTATTGTTACATGAACTCAGAGGATTAGGGTTAAGCGTGAATCTCGACTAGATAAAATGAATGCTGTTTTTACAGCATTCTTAACTGTTTTTATTATTTACTATTTATAATATTCATAATATGTCATTCAGAAGAGATAATAAGGTAAAGACAAATTTTACAAAAATCTCTATTGGTTTAGCTTCACCTGAGGAAGTTCTTGAGCGTTCCAGTGGAGAAGTTTTAAAACCAGAGACAATTAACTATAGAACATACAAACCTGAGCGTGATGGTTTATTTTGCGAAAGGATTTTTGGTCCAGTAAAAGACTACGAATGTCATTGCGGTAAATACAAGCGTATTAGGTATAAAGGAATTGTATGTGATCGATGTGGTGTTGAAGTTACTGAGAAAAAAGTACGCCGTGAAAGAATGGGTCACATATCCTTAGTTGTTCCTGTAGCACATATTTGGTATTTCAAATCATTACCAAATAAAATAGGCTACTTACTTGGTTTACCAACTAAAAAGCTTGATTCTATAATATATTACGAGCGATATGTTGTAATAAATCCAGGTATTAAAGCGGCAGACGGAATCAATTATCTTGATTTCTTAACCGAAGAAGAATACCTTGATATTATGGAGTCTTTACCTAAAGAAAACCAATATCTTGACGATTTAGATCCAAATAAATTTATTGCTGATATGGGAGCTGAGGCTCTTTATCGATTATTGGAAAGAATTGAATTGGATGAATTATCTTATTCGTTAAGACATAAAGCAAATACTGAAACATCACAGCAACGTAAAAACGAAGCGTTGAAACGACTAAATGTTGTTGAAGCATTTCGTGCATCGAAAGGGATTAATCGTCCTGAGTGGATGGTTGTAAAGGTTGTTCCTGTTATTCCGCCAGAATTGCGTCCTTTAGTTCCTTTAGATGGTGGTCGTTTTGCAACATCTGATTTGAATGACTTGTATCGTAGAGTTATTATTAGAAATAACCGTTTAAAACGATTGATCGAAATTAAAGCTCCAGAAGTAATTCTGCGTAACGAAAAACGTATGTTACAGGAAGCTGTAGATTCTTTATTCGATAACTCAAGAAAGTCAAATGCTGTAAAAACCGACTCAAACAGAGCACTTAAGTCATTAAGTGATAGTTTAAAAGGTAAGCAAGGTCGATTCCGTCAGAACTTACTAGGTAAACGTGTGGATTATTCTGCTCGTTCAGTTATCGTTGTAGGTCCTGAATTAAGATTGCATGAATGTGGATTGCCAAAAGATATGGCTGCTGAGCTTTACAAACCTTTTGTTATCAGGAAATTAATTGAAAGAGGTATTGTAAAAACAGTGAAATCAGCCAAGAAAATTGTTGATCGTAAAGATCCAGTTGTTTGGGATATTTTAGAAAACGTTTTAAAAGGACACCCTGTATTATTAAACCGAGCTCCTACATTGCACCGTTTAGGTATCCAGGCTTTCCAACCAAAACTTATCGAAGGTAAAGCAATTCAGTTGCATCCATTGGTTTGTACTGCATTTAACGCCGACTTTGATGGTGACCAGATGGCTGTTCACTTACCTCTAGGTAATGCTGCTGTTTTGGAAGCTCAAATGTTAATGCTTGCATCTCATAATATTCTAAACCCTGCAAATGGTGCTCCTATTACTGTACCATCTCAGGATATGGTTTTAGGATTGTATTATATAACAAAACAACGTCCAGGCGTTAAAGGTGAAGGATTGAGATTTTATTCACCTCAGGAAGTAACAATTGCTTATAACGAAGGTGCAGTTGCCCTGCATGCAAGTATTAAGGTTAAGGTTGACGATGTAGTTGATGGTGAACCTATTCGCAGAATGATTGATACTACTGTTGGACGAGTTATATTTAATCAGCATGTTCCGAAAAAAGTAGGCTTTATAAATGAATTACTGACAAAGAAATCATTAAGAGATATTATCGGTAATGTTCTAAAGAAAACTGGTACAGATTCAACTGCAAGATTCCTTGATGATATTAAAGATCTTGGCTATATGATGGCTTTTAAAGGAGGCCTTTCATTTAACCTTGATGATGTGATTATCCCGAAAGAAAAGGATGAATTGGTTAAGAACGGATACGAGCAGGTGGACGAAGTATTGAGTAACTATAATATGGGTTTCATTACTAATAATGAGAGATATAACCAGATTATTGACATCTGGACACATATTAACGCCAGACTTACCCAAACGGTAATGAAGAAGCTCTCAACAGACAATCAAGGATTTAACTCAGTTTATATGATGTTAGATTCGGGAGCGAGGGGTTCAAAAGAACAAATTCGTCAGCTTTCTGGTATGAGAGGTTTGATGGCAAAACCACAAAAGTCTGGCTCTACAGGTTCTGAAATTATTGAAAACCCAATTCTTTCAAACTTTAAAGAAGGTTTATCGGTACTTGAGTATTTTATTTCTACTCATGGTGCTCGTAAAGGTTTGGCCGATACTGCATTGAAAACTGCAGATGCTGGTTATTTAACACGTCGTTTGGTAGATGTTTCACAAGATGTTATTATAAATGAAGAGGATTGTGGAACATTACGAGGACTTGTTGCTACTGCAATTAAGAAAAACGAAGAAATCGTTGAGACTTTATATGAGCGAATATTAGGTAGAACAACCGTTCATAATGTTTATCACCCACTGACCGGTGAAAAAGTTATTGGCAATGGTGAAGAGATTACAGAAGAAATTGCTCAGACGATTGCTAATTCACCAATTGAGCAAGTTGAGATTCGTTCAGTATTAACTTGTGAATCGAAAAATGGTGTTTGTGCAAAATGCTACGGACGTAACCTTTCGAATGGTAAAATGGTTCAGAGAGGCGAGGCGGTTGGTGTTATTGCAGCACAGTCAATTGGAGAACCAGGTACACAGCTTACTCTACGTACTTTCCACGTTGGGGGTACTGCATCAAATATTGCTGCGGACTCTACTATTCGTGCTAAATATGATGGTATTGTTGAAATTGATGAATTACGTACTGTTGAAAAGGTTGATGATGATGGTAAAAAAGTGAATGTAGTTATTGGCCGTTTAGCTGAGATGCGAATTGTCGATAAAAATACAAGCATTGTTTTATCAACTCATAATATTCCTTATGGATCGAAGCTTTACGTTAAAAACGGAAGCGAAGTTAAGAAAGATACAATGATTTGCGAGTGGGATCCATATAATGCAGTTATTATTTCTGAAGCAGCTGGTAAATTAGAATTCGATAGTGTTATTGAAGGTATTACCTTTAAAGAAGAATCTGATGAGCAAACTGGTTTTAGAGAAAAGGTAATCATTGAATCCCGTGATAAGAAGAAAAATCCAGGATTACGATTATTAAATAAAAACGGAGAGGAAATAAAAATATATAACCTACCTGTTGGATCACATATGAACATCGATGATGGTCAGTTAGTGAAACCAGGTGATATTTTGGCTAAGATTCCTCGTGCTGTTGGTAAATCTGGTGATATCACTGGTGGTTTGCCAAGGGTTACAGAGTTATTTGAAGCAAGAAATCCTTCTAACCCTGCAGTTGTTTCTGAGATTGATGGTGAAGTAACATTTGGAAAAATAAAACGTGGTAACAGGGAAATAATTGTTACATCAAAAGCAGGTGAAGTTAAAAAATACTTAGTTCCATTATCCAAACAGATACTTGTTCAGGAGAACGATTATGTAAGAGCTGGAATTCCATTATCTGATGGAGCTATTACTCCTTCTGATATCTTGGCAATTAAAGGTCCTACAAAAGTTCAGGAATATATTGTTGATGAAGTACAAGAAGTTTACCGTTTGCAAGGTGTGAAAATCAATGACAAACATTTTGAGGTTATTGTTCGTCAGATGATGCGAAAGGTAGAGATTGAGGATCAGGGTGATACTAAATTCCTTGAAAAACAGGTTGTTGATAAATGGGAGTTTATGGATGAGAACGATTGGATTTATGATAAAAAAGTAATTGTTGATCCGGGTGATTCTCAGATTTTTAAAGCAGGTATGATTGTAACTGCTAGAAAACTTAGAGATGAAAACTCAATGCTAAAGCGTAAAGACCTTAAGTTGGTAGACGCTCGCGATGCCGTACCTGCAACATCAAGTCAGGTATTACAAGGTATAACTAGAGCTGCATTACAAACAAAGAGCTTTATGTCGGCTGCTTCATTCCAGGAAACTACAAAAGTATTGAACGAAGCTGCTATTCATGGAAAGATTGATTACCTCGAAGGATTGAAAGAAAATGTTATTGTTGGACATAAGATTCCTGCAGGTACTGGTCTTCGTGAGTACGAAAAGATTATTGTAGGTTCACTTGAAGAATACGATAATTTAGTTTCATCAAAAAAACGTGATTAATTTAATAGATTAATATCATGGAAGACGATAAAAGGCCAAAGGGTCAGATAAATATTGACTTAAAAGAGGATATTGCGCAGGGTATTTATTCAAATCTGGCAATAATAACACACTCAAGTGCGGAGTTTGTTCTTGATTTTGTGCGAGTAATGCCTGGAGTTCCTAAAGCAGAAGTTAAATCCAGAATTATTTTAACACCTGAACATGCAAAACGTTTTATGAATGCACTAAAAGACAATATCTCTAAGTTTGAAAGTATGCATGGGCAAATTAAGAAGACCGATGATGGTGGACCTATGATGCCTATGAATTTCGGCGGACCAACGGCACAAGCGTAATAAATATCTTAATAATAAAGAAGGGCGAATCGATTGATTCGCCTTTTCTTTTTATACAAGGGCCTTAAATTAGTAGGTTTTAAAGAATCTAAAGCAGAAATAATTTCCAGATCAAATAATAAATACAAAATCCGGTTAATACAATTAAACCAGCCCAAGACAGTATTTTAAGCCATAGCTTTGGTTGATGCTCTTTTGGAACGTTATTTCCAGTAATTACTCTGTAGTTCATGTATCCTAAAATAGGCGCAGTTAGGAATGATAGGGTTGTTGCCAGATCAACTAAAAAACTCATTCCTTTTAAAAAGAATTCAATAATTAGAAGTGTTCCTGTTAATAATATACCAAGCCATAGCCACGAAAGCCAATTCCATTTATCAGAGTCATCCTTTTTAAGTTTTGGAAAAACTAATTCTGTTGCAGGTTTCATTACTCTTGGGTAAGCATCAAGGCAAGTAAGTGTTGTGCTCGACATAGTTGTTAATGCAGCAATTGCAATTAAGAAATAGGCCCAATTACCCATTGTGGAAGTAAAAAGATTAATTAATTGACCAGAAAAAACAGTTCCGTTTTCGGAAAATGTTTCACCTGTTCCATACATAACCAAAGCACCTAATGCAACAAATCCTATAGAAAGAATAGCAGTTCCAATGTAACCAACATTAAAATCAAAAAGCGATTCTTTGACAGTTGGTACGTGTTTTCCTGCTTTACTTTTTGCAATCGACCAAAATGAGTGCCAAACTGATATATCGATAGCTGATGGCATCCAGCCTGCAATAGCTATAAGAAGGGCTATATCTGCAAAATCCCAGTTGAATTGTTTGGTTAACTCTGGATCTGGATTAAAACCTTTTGATGCAGCAAAGAATACTGCCACGATCGTTGATATCGCCAATAATATAATAATAACTTTAATTACTTTGTCTAAAACTGAATATTTACCAAATGCAACAATCGAAGAACCTATTGCCAGAATAAGAAGTGCCCAGTTAAAGGTTGACATAATATCACTAAAAACAAAAGAAAATATTCCTGCTGTAACAACTGTAATAGCTGCTTGTAGAGTAAACATTGTAGTAATTGTAAGAAATAGATATACTAATAAAGCCCATTTGCCTAGTCTTTTATATCCGTCGAGCAGGCTTTCACCGGTTGATGAAGCATATCGTGGTCCAAATTCGAAAAATGGATATTTGAATAAGTTTACAAGTAAAATAATTAGTACTAGTTGAAATCCATAGATTGCTCCGGCTCTAGTGGATTGAACTAGATGTGATACACCAATGGCTGCTCCTGCCCAAAGTAAACCTGGGCCTAAGGAACGAAAAAGGTTTTTTGTGCTCATAACAGGTAGATTTGAAGAACAAATGTAATAAATTGAAAGAGTTAAGATTATTTGCTGAGTGATTTAGTTATAAACCCGAAATTAACAAAATCAAATGTGTATTAACTATGTTCATTATGATATGAGGATGTTTGATTTTATCAAAATTACTGTTAGCACTACGATATTTGTTTTGTTTATCACTTATTTTTATATTTGCCAACCAAATTGATTTTGGGCTTTTTCGAATTTGTTTTTATTGTGGTTTTAGTCTTTTCTAAAAAGGACGCACAAATAGGTATTTAAAAGGAAGAATTGAATAAAAATTTTTCGAATCAACAAAAAGAAAAAAAACTTAATATTAACTTAAATAAAAAGTAAATGAAAATTCTGATTTGCTTAAGCAATGTTCCGGACACTACTACAAAAGCCAAGTTTGTTAATGATAATAAGGCTTTTGATACTGCCGGAGTACAATGGATAATTAATCCATGGGATGAACTTGCATTAACCCGTGCTTTAGAACTTAAAGCAAATACTGCAAATAGTATTGAAAAAGTGACAGTAATAACTGTTGGCAAAGCAGATGCAGAGCCTACTATGCGTAAAGCACTTGCTATTGGAGCTGATGATGCAGTTCGTATTGATGCTGAACCAAAAGATGCGTATTTTGTGGCTGCTCAAATTGCTGAATATGTTAAAACAAATCCATTTGATATTATTATTAATGGAATTGAATCGAGTGATTATAATGGTTCTGCTGTAGGCGGGATGGTAGCGGAGTTTTTAAGTATTCCATCTGTTTCTGCTGTTTCAACATTGGAAATTGCAAATGGAGAGGTTAAAATAACACGTGAAATTGATGGTGGTAAGGAAGTTATTAAATCACAATTACCTGTTTTACTTGTTGTTCAGAAGGGTATTGCTAAAGAACCTATGATTGCCGCTATGCGTGGTATTATGATGGCAAAAGCCAAACCTCTTGCTGTTGTTGCTCCTCAAGCAATCGATGCTTTAACAGAGATTGTAAGTTTTGAATTACCAAAACCAAAACCTCCATGTAAAATGATTGATCCTGAGAATGTAAAAGAGTTAGTTCATCTTTTACAAAACGAGGCTAAAGTAATTTAGTAAATCAATCAATTAGTTAACCAAAATACGAATTTAATAAATAAGAAATATGTCAGTATTAGTATTTACAGAAAACTGGGATGGTAAATTTAAAAAGCAATCTTTTGAATTGGTTTCGTATGCAAGTAAAATTGCCGAAATGCTAAATACCCAAGTTATAGCCCTCTCTATAGGAAATGTTCAGGAAGACGAATTAAAGAAATTAGCTACATATTCAGCTGATAAAATTATAAGCGTTACAAATAATAATTTAAAAAATCTGGATAATCAGGCTTATACATCGGTAATTGCACAGGTTGCTGAAAAGAATGGTGCCAATGTTGTTGTTATTGCAAATAACAATACAGGAAAAGCCCTTGCCCCGCGATTATCGGTAAGACTTAAAGCTGCATTAGGATCAGCAGTTACTAAATTGCCTACAAGTGTTGCTCCTTTTACAATTTATAAAAAGGTGTTATCTGGTAAAGCCTTTTCAAATGTTGTATTAAAATCAGATATAAAAATTATTACTTTATCTCAAAACTCATATGAGTTTACTGAGAATCCTAAAGCTACTTTAATAGAGACTTTTGAACCTGTTTTAGATGCAGTAAAAACAACTGTAACTGATGTTCAGAAACAAACTGGTAAATTAATTCTTACCGATGCTGAGATTGTTGTTTCAGGTGGTCGCGGAATGAAATCTCCTGATAATTGGGGTCCAATTGAAGAGCTTGCACAATTACTTGGTGCAGCCACAGCTTGTTCTCGTCCAGTATCTGATGAAGGTTGGAGAACACACGACGAACATACCGGACAAACAGGTAAAATTATTGCTCCGAATCTTTATATTGCTGCTGGTATTTCTGGTGCTATTCAGCATTTGGCAGGTATAAGTTCATCGAAATGTATTGTTGCAATTAATACAGATAAAGATGCACCTATTTTCGAAGCAGCAAATTATGGTATTGTAGGAGATGCATCTAAAGTGCTTCCTGCATTAATTCAGGCTGTAAAAGAAAAATAGTTCAATTTACTTTTATTAATGATTCAAAGACAAAAGCTTATTAACAGTATCTTTTGTCTTTGTTCATTTTAAACCATGAATTAAATTCTGATAATTTGTGTTTTATGATGATTAATTTTTATTTTTGGCACTTGGTTTCAAAAAGATGATTACTTTTTAAATAAGAAAACAATGATTAGCACTATCGTTTTTATTCTAATGTTGGCTGTAGCAGTAGCCTTCTTCACTATCAATGTTCGAAAAATCTCACGAAATATTAAGCTAGGTAAAGATATCGACCGAAAAGACAATCCCTTGAAAAGATGGTGGCTGGTATTTAAAGTAGCAATTTTTCAGTCGAAAATGATGGGATTGCCCATTGCAGGTATTCTTCATGTTTTTGTTTATGCCGGATTTATATTGGTAAATATTGAGATGATTGAAGTAATGGTTGATGGAATTGCCGGAACACATCGTGCATTTTCATTTTTAGGGAAATTCTATCCAATTATAATAAGCGCAACCGAGGTTTTTGCATTACTTGTAATTATTGGCTGCGTGGTATTTCTATTTAGAAGAAACATAATTCGTCTTCCTCGTTTCTGGAAATCTGAGATGACATCCTGGCCAAGGTTAGATGCAAATATTATTTTATTAACAGAGATTGTATTAATGACTTCTGTATTCTTTTTAAATGCATCAGATTATATTTTACAAACAAGAGAATTCGGGCATTATGATCAGGTTGGGTCATTCTTTTTAAGTTCTTTTTTTGTTCCACTAATTCAAAACCTTCCTTCTGAAACACTTGTTCTTATTGATCGTTCATGTTGGTGGCTTCATATAGTTGGTATTATGCTATTTTTAAATTATATACCCTATTCAAAACATTTTCATGTATTTGTCTCGTTTCCAAATGTATATTTCTCTAAGCTTGATGCCGCTGGCAAAATTGCAAATATGCCTTCAATTACCCGAGAGATAAAAAGTATGCTTGGTAAACCAGTTGAACCTGAAGAAAATGTAGATATGGCAGCTATGTCATTTGGAGCCAAAGATGTAAAAGATTTGACATGGAAAAGCTTAATGGATGCTTATTCGTGCACTGAATGTGGCCGTTGTACAAGAGTTTGTCCTGCAAACATTACAGGTAAAAAATTGTCGCCACGTAAAGTTATTATGGATGCACGCGACAGGCTTGAGATTGTTGGAAAAAATAATGATAAAAATGGAAAAGATTTTTCTGATGATAAATCACTTTTCGACTTTATTTCTTCTGAAGAATTATGGGCATGTACAACTTGTAATGCTTGTACCAATGAGTGCCCTGTAAATATCGATCAGGTTTCATTAATAATTGAATTACGACGCTACCTTGTGATGGAAAAAGCTGCCGCTCCTGGCGAGTTGAATTCGATATTTAGCAATATAGAAAACAATGGAGCACCATGGCAATTTTCTCAACAGGATCGTTTGTTATGGGCAAATGAGCTTTATATTAATGAAAAAGCTTAGATTGAAAAATATAATTTGAAGTTTGAAACTATAGATCTGTCTGCTGGCAGGCAGGATTTTAACTATAAACTTATTAAAAATGACTGAAAAACGTAAAATCGACGTTCCTGTAATGGCCGATGTTTTTGCCAAAGGAGAAAAACCTGAATATTTACTTTGGGTTGGTAGTGCAGGTGCTTTCGACGACAGATATAAAAAAGTGATCAGAGCTTTTGTTAAGGTTCTTACTCATTTAAATGTAAGTTATGCAGTTCTAGGTACAGAAGAATCATCGAGCGGTGATGTGGCGCGCAGAGCAGGAAATGAGATGTTATACCAAATGCAAACACTTACCAATATTGACATATTAAATATGTATGAGGTTAAAAAGATTATTACCTGCGATCCCCACGTTTATAATACATTTAAAAATGAATATCCTGATTTTGGCGGTAATTTTGAAGTAATACATCATACTCAGTTTTTACAAAAGATGATTATTGAAGGGAAACTCAAAATCGAAAGTAATTTATTTAAAGATAAAACAATTACCTTTCATGATCCATGTTACTTAGGGAGGGCAAATGGTGAATATATGGCTCCACGAGAGGTGCTGGGAGCTATTCCATCAACAGTAAAAGAAATGAAGCGAAATAAAGCACAGGCATTGTGTTGTGGTGCCGGTGGTGGACAAATGTTTAAAGAAGCTGAAAAGGGTGACAGGGAAGTGTTTATTGAGCGTACAGAAGATGTACTTGAAACAGGTGCGGGTATTATTGTTACTGCTTGTCCTTATTGCATGGTAATGATGACCGACGGGCTCAAATACAAGAACAAAGAAGAACAGATAAAAAATTACGATATTGCCGAATTAATTGAACAATCATTAGAACTATAACTTTAATTTAATCATAAAAATGGAAAAACAATTAACCATTAAAGGTGGTGAATTTCTTTTGAAACAAACCAAAGCAAATGAGATTTTTATACCCGAAGAGTTTAGCGAAGAGCAAAAAATGATTGCTCAAACCTGTCAAGATTTTCTTGAAACGGAAGTTTTTCCAAATCTTGAAAGAATAGATCATCAAGAAGAAGGGCTTATGGCTAGTATAGTAAAAAAGGCAGGTGAACTTGGATTGTTAGGCGTTTCTATTCAGGAAGAATATCAGGGTTTTGGTCAATCATTTGTTACATCAATGCTTGCCAGCGAAATAATGGGTGCCGGTCATTCTTTTGCAGTTGCTTATTCTGCACATACAGGTATTGGATCATTGCCAATTGCGTATTATGGAACACACGAGCAAAAAATGAAATATCTAACTAAATTGGCAACTGGTGAATATGCTGGAGCTTATTGTTTAACTGAGCCGGGAGCTGGATCAGATGCTAATTCAGGTAAAACAAAAGCAGTTCTTTCTGCCGATGGTAAACACTATATTTTAAACGGTCAGAAAATGTGGATCACTAATGGTGGTTTCGCTGATATTCAGACAGTTTTTGCAAAGATAGATAACGATCGCGTTTATAGTGCATTTATTGTTGAAAGAGCCTGGGATGGTATTACTTTAAATCCCGAAGAAAAGAAGATGGGTATTAAAGGATCATCTACACGTCAGATTTTTTATAACGATGTAAAAGTACCAGTTGAGAATTTATTAGGTAAACGAGGTGAAGGATTCAGAATCGCTTTGAATATCCTTCATATGGGCCGTATTAAATTGGGGGGTAATGTTCTTGGAGCTGCAAAACGTGCTATTTCACAATCGGTAAATTATTCAAATGAGCGTAAGCAGTTTGGTATGTTAATATCCAACTTTGGATCAATAAAACACAAATTGGCTGAGCAGGCAATTAAAACATTTACAACAGAATCTGCTGTTTATCGCGTTAGTAAGGATATTGACATTGCTATTGATATGTACAAAGCCATGGAAGGATGCGATTATGGCAGAGCGATTATGGATGCATTTGGTCAGTATGGATCAGAAGCTGCTATTATGAAAGTGTTTGGATCAGAAGCTCTTGATTATGTTGTTGATGAGACCGTTCAGGTAATGGGTGGTATGGGATTTTCAGCAGAAATGCCTGCCGACAGATCTTATAGAGATTCGCGTATAAACCGTATTTTTGAGGGAACTAACGAAATTAACCGCTTACTTGTTACTGATACAATAATTAAACGAGGTCAAAAAGGTGAAATCAAATTATTCGAAAAAGCAAAAGAGATTGTTGCCGGATTAGATTCGTTACAAGATAATTATACTCCAAAGGGATACTATGAAGACAAAGCATTCTTTGTTGAAAACTTCAAAAAGATATCTCTACTATTTATGGAAGCTGCAGTAAATAAATTCGAACGTGGTTTGGTAAACGAGCAGGAAGTATTAAATAGTATAGCTGACATTCTTATGAATACTTACGTTGCTGAATCAACATTATTAAGGGTTCAGAAGTTGGAATCAATTAAATCTCCAGAAATGATGAGTATATATAGAGATATCCTTGATGTATATATATTTGAATCATCATTGTTAATTTACAAACATGCAATGGATGCTATTTATTCAATCGATGATAGCGCTATAACAAGTAAATTAATAAAAGGAGTAGAGATTTATACTAGACAACCTGGTGTAAATACAAAAGATGCTCGCAGAAGAATAGCAAATAAACTAATCGAAGAAAATAAATATTGTTTTTAGTAAACTATAAATTGGACTGAAGTTCAATAATTCCCTTAAATAGCCCCAGCCTGAAGGCTGGGGCTATTTATTTCTAAAGCAGGAGGTTGTCTCAAAACATTATTTTAGGTCATTGCGAACCAGCCTGCCGGCTGGCAGGCGTAGTGAAGCAATCTTAAGTTGCTGAATATTTATAGATTGCTTCGTTCATTCTTCACTTGCAATGAACTTTTTAAGTTTTTTTGAAACAACCTCCTGTTTGTTTTGGAATATTCGAGACTGTTTTTGATTTTGAAAGCAAATATTTTTCCTTTAAATTTACTGGTCATTAATAAATCAAGAATGAGTAAAAACAATGCTTTCGATAATGGGATTGTGATCCTTGGAGCAGGAAATGTTGCTACTCATTTAGCAATAGCCTTTTTTAAATCAAATAATAAAGTCAGGTTTGTTTATAATCGTTCAATAAATTCTGCCAAAGAATTAGCTCTGCAAATTAATGCTGAGTATTCTGATGACTTAAAACATGTACCTTCTGATGCTGATTTATATCTAATCTCTGTCAAAGATGATGCAATAGAAGGAATTGCAAACAAACTGAATATAAAGCATGGAATAATAGTTCACACTGCAGGTGGCATTTCATTGGATATCTTTGCAAATACTTTTGAGAATTTTGGGGTTTTTTATCCGTTGCAAACTTTTACCAAAAGCAGAAAGATAGATTTAAGTGAAGTACCAATACTTATTGAAGCAAATAATGAAATTACAAAGAGTAAGTTATTCCAACTCGCATTTAATATTACAAAAAGTGTTTTTGAGATAGACTCTGAGAAAAGAAAAGCAATACATTTAGCGGCAGTTTTTTCGTGCAATTTTGTTAATCATATGTATTTTATTAGCTCCGAATTAATGCAAAACTCTAATAGTACATTCGATCTCCTTAAACCATTAATAATTGAGACAGTCAATAAAGCAATAGAAATGCAACCCGAAAATGCCCAAACAGGTCCGGCATTGCGAAATGATAAAAAAGTAATTGAGAATCATATTAAAATGTTATCAAGGTATCCTGAATTTGAAAATATATATAGATTTGTGAGCGATAGTATTTATAAATCAAATAGTAAAAGAGAGAACTAGTTTTATGGCTAATTTTAAAGAAAAACTGAATCAAATTAAAGCGTTTGTTTTCGATGTTGATGGTGTTTTTACTGATGGTAAAATTTATCTTGAACCAGGTGGTGAATTTGTTCGATCAGTTGATATGAAAGATGGATTTGCTGTCCATCATGCCATAAAACAAGGATATATAATAGGAATTATTTCCGGGGGGAATTCAGAAGCAGTGCGTAAGCGATTTCAGTTTCTTAAAATTACCGATATCTATATGAATTCAAGAGATAAGAAATCGGATTTTGAGGATTTTTATTTTAAATATAGCCTAAAACCCGACGAGATACTTTATATGGGAGACGATATTCCCGATTATGAAGTAATGATGATGGCAGGATTAGCAACATGTCCTTCGGATGCAGTGGTTGAGATTAAATCAATATCAGAATATATATCTACATTTCCAGGTGGGCATGGTTGTGTACGCGATGTTATTGAACAAGTGCTTAAACTGCAAGGTAAATGGTTTAATCCTTAATTGTTAATCCCAAAAATTATGATGAATTTCCTTCGATTAATCCGATATAGAAACTTATTAATAATAGTATTAACTCAGTACCTGATGCGTTGGAGCATCATAAAACCAATTCTTAAAGTTTACGATTTCGAACTTCAATTTTCTGAGATTAATTTTTTCTTTCTGGTACTGTCAACTGTATTTATAACAGCTGCCGGATACGTTATTAATGATTATTTCGATACAAAAACTGATTTAGTAAATAGGCCAGAAACAGTTTTGGTAGGTAGAATTATTGATCGCCGAAGTGCTATACTACTGCATATTATTCTTAATACCATCGGAATTGGTATGGGTATTTATGTTTCGTTCTATATAGGAATTCCAACTTTGTCGCTTGTTTTTGTATTTATTACAGGGATTTTATGGTTTTATTCAACCACCTATAAAAGACAGTTTTTAATTGGAAATCTTATTGTAGCTCTCTTAACAGCCCTAGTGCCATTGATGGTATTGTTATTCGAAATACCCTTGCTGAACAAAGTGTATGGCTATATTTTATTGGAAACTAGAGCTAGTTTTAATCAAATTATAGTATGGATTCTTTCTTTTGCGTTTTATGCATTTATCTTAACCCTTATTCGAGAGATTATAAAAGATATTGAAGATTATGAAGGAGATAGTGCTTATGGCCGACAAACAATGCCTATTGTTTTGGGCGTTGTAAATTCGAAAGTTATTTTAGCATCATTTATAATTTTTACATTATTCTCATTGCTATATGCCTATTTCAGGTTTTTAACCGGCCCAATTACACTTATTTATTTTTTAGTTTTCCTTATTGTTCCACTAATTGTATTGTTATATAAACTGATTATTGCCGAAACTAAGAATGAGTATCATTCTGCCAGCAGGCTTTCAAAAATGATAATGTTGGCTGGTATTTTATATTCATTGGTTGCAAATTATATTATTAATCAGACCTTACTATAGTTCATGTTTATTCCTAATATCGAAAAATATAAGATCATTCTTGCATCGCAATCTCCGCGAAGGCATCATTTATTAAAGGAAATTGGTATTGATTTTACTTTTGTGAAAAAGTCATATGGAGATGAATCTTTTCCAGAAAATCTGGAACGAGAAGAAGTTGCACTTTATTTAGCCGAATATAAAGCATCTTTTTTTAAGGGAGAATTATCCGACAACGAAATTGTTATTACTGCTGACACCATCGTGTGGCTTAACAATAAAGTATTAAATAAACCGGTTGATTATAATGATGCGATTTTAATGCTCAAAAATCTAAGTGGAAATTGTCATCAGGTATACACTGGAGTTTGTATTAAATCAAAGAGAAAGACAACTTCATTTTTTTCTTCATCTGATGTATATTTTAGAAAGCTTACTAGTGAAGAGATTCATTATTATGTTGAAAATTACAAGCCTTATGATAAGGCTGGTGCCTATGGAATTCAGGAGTGGATTGGCTACATAGGTATTGAAAAAATAAACGGATCGTTTTTTAATGTGATGGGTTTGCCTATCCAGAAATTATATCTCGAACTAAATAGTTTTATAAATAGTTAGTTTAAATATCATGAAGAAGCTAATATACTTTTTACTGTCATTAGCGATGATTAATTCAGTTCATCTTAGAGCAGATGAAGGAATGTGGATTCCTTTATTATTAAATAATTATACCATCGCAGATATGCAGAAAAATGGTCTCAAACTTACTGCTGATGATATTTATAGTATAAATAAGGAGAGTATAAAAGATGCAATAGTAATTTTTGGTAGTGGATGCACTGGAGAATTGGTTTCTGATCAAGGACTTTTACTTACTAACCATCATTGTGGTTATGAGCAAATCCAAAATCATAGTAGAATCGACAATGATTACCTGACAAATGGTTTTTGGGCTATGTCGAAAGCCGAAGAGTTACCAAATCCTGGACTTACTGTTAAATTTCTTGTGCGAATTGAGGATGTTACAAAGCAAGCATTAAATGATATTGATAATTCAATGACACAAGCAGAGAGGAATAAAAAGATAGGTGAGAATATTCAAAAACTTGAAGAAGATGCAATAAAAGGAACACACTATCTGGCATCTGTGCGACCATTTTATTATGGGAATGAGTATTTTCTTTTTGTTTACGAAGAGTTTAAAGATGTTCGTTTGGTAGGAGCTCCACCATCATCAATAGGTAAGTTTGGTGGCGATACCGACAACTGGATGTGGCCAAGACATACCGGTGATTTTTCGGTATTTCGTATTTATGCAAATAAAGAAAATAAACCAGCTGATTATTCGCCTGTTAATGTGCCCTACAAACCTAAAAAGTTTTTAAATGTATCCATGAAAGGAATTAATGAAGGCGATTTTACATGGGTGCTTGGATATCCGGGAGGTACAGAGCAGTATCTTACATCAGATGCAATAAAACTTGTTTCTGAACTGCGTAATCCTCATAAAATAAAAATAAGGGATAAAAGACTCGAAATCATGAATTCTTATGGAGATATTAATGATACCATTCGTATTAAATACGCAAGTAAAAATGCGAGAGTAAGTAATTCATGGAAACGTTGGATTGGCGAAATCAATGGATTAAAAAGACTTGATGGAATTAATAAAAAAATTGAATTTGAAAAAGAATTTACAAAATGGGCCGAAAATAAACCTGTGTATAATGGTTTGCTTAAAGAGTTTAGTAAAAATTATAATGATATCGAGAGCTATGCTTTAGCTTATGATTACTGGCGCGAAGCGGTAAATGGAATCGAAATTATTGATTTCGCTGCTGATTTTGAAAATCTTATTGAGATATCCGAAAATCAGTTTGATTCATCATTGGTTTTGGCGGAGGTAACAAAACTGATAAAAATAGCATCTGATTTTTATAAAGATTACGATATACGTGTTGATAAAGATGTTTTTAAAGCCCTGTTGCCAATGTATTTCTCGGGTGTAAGCGAAGATTTTTATCCTTCGGTTTATTCAATAATTCAGTCAGAATATAACGGAGATTTTACCAGATATGTTGAAAAATTATTGAGAGAAACCGTATTTAATAAGCCAGAGAAATTAGATCGTTTGTTAAGTATTTTTTCTTCTGATAGAGTAGGAGAACTGAAGAATGATCCAGTATATGTTCTTTTTTCTTCATTTTCAGAAGTTTACAAAAATAAAGTTTCTGAAAAATACATCGCATTATCAGCAAAAAATGATAGTCTTTATAATATATACATGAATGCTTTACGAGAGATGCAGCCGCAAAAGAAATTCTATCCCGATGCTAATTTCACCATGCGTGTTGCTTATGGAAAAGTTAAAGGTTATTATCCCAAGGATGGGGTGAAATATTTGCATTATACAACACTTGAAGGTGTAATTGAAAAAGATAATCCTGCAATCTACGATTATGACATTCCGAATAGACTAAGGGAGATTTATAAACAAAGTGATTATGGTGTTTATGCAAAAGATGGTACTGTGCCTTTATGTTTTATTGCCACAAACCACACCACAGGTGGAAATTCAGGAAGCCCTGTGCTTGATGCAAATGGTAGTTTAATTGGTTTGAACTTCGATAGAGCATGGGAAGGTATAGCAAGCGATATGATGTACGATCCAGATTTTAGTCGTAATGTTTCTTTGGATATTCGATATGTGCTTTTTATTATCGATAAATATGCCGGAGCAAAGCATCTTGTGGATGAGATGAAGGTAGTTAGATAGCAATATGTAAGTCACTTCGCTTTTTGGCTTCGTTCGCAATGACCTTTTTACTTTAATTGATCAATAAATATTTATTCCCCTTTTCGCAAACACTCCCAATTACAGATGTACAAGCATAACCTGATTCAGATAATTCTGCAATCATATTATTTACATCATTCTCATTACAGCAGATTAATAAACCTCCTGATGTTTGAGCATCCAACAATAGCATCTTATGATTTGAACGTAATGATTTTTCAAAAGTACATTCATTCTCAACATATTCAAGATTTCGGAAACATGCCCCTGGTATGCAGCCCAACTCAATTAAGTCTAATGCACCATTAAAAGAAGGAACGCGTTTTGAATCTATTTTCAACGTAACATTACTTCCCATAGCCAATTTAAGAGCATGTCCTAATAGTCCAAAGCCCGTAATGTCTGTAGCACATTTAACTTTGTATTTTTGCATTATTCTACCACCTTCTTTGTTAAGCTGTTTCATGCTTTCAAGTATTGGCTGGTATTTATCCATTTCAATTTCTCCTATTCTTTTTCCGGCCATAATTATTCCTGCACCAATAGGTTTGGTGAGAATAAGAACATCTCCAGGTTTTGCTGCTGCATTTGTAATTATTCTATCGGGATGAATGCTTCCCGTTACAGCTAATCCATACTTTGGAACATCATCAACAATTGTATGACCGCCCATCATAACTCCGCCAGCTTCAATTACTTTTTCTATTCCACCTCGTAATATCTCTTTTAAAACATCAAGTGGAACTTTTGTTGGGAAAGCTACAATATTTAAGGCAGTCAATACTTCACCACCCATTGCATACACATCGCTCAGCGCATTTGCAGCAGCAATCTGGCCAAACTCATATGGATCGGAACATACTGGTGGGAAAAAGTCTGTAGTTTGAATCAGAGCAAGGTCATCAGAGACTTTGTAAACACCCGCATCATCATGTGTTTCAATATCAACAAGTAAGTTTTTATGAGGTGTTTTTGGCAAATCAGCTAATGCTGTGCTAAGATCGTTGGCTGAAAGTTTAGCTGAGCATCCTCCATATTCAACAGTGCTCAAAAGATCGTAAGGTTTCATTTGTAAACTTTTTCGTGTAAATGAAAAGTGATATTATTTTTATTAAGTATGGATGATACAAGCTGTTCATCAAATAGAGCGGGATTTATTCTTATAGCCATGCCACAATCAGAAGATATCTCCTTCGGAGTTGGTATAATATCGAATTTTATACCTAAGCCGGTAAGTAGTTTTTCAGACTTTAAAGAATGATGTGTAGATTCAAAAATCAGGATAAAGTATTTCATATCAGTTTGTTTTTTCTAATTAATGGACTTTAGTCCATTAATGGTTAACCAAATAATTATGTCGGGCTTTACAAACTTAAAAATTAAAGGTTTCTTAATATTTATAAATAAATTACTTTTGATGTTTTACTCAACGATTCAAGAATAACATACATATTTGAAACAATACCAACTCCTAATTCTTCTTTCTTTTTGTAATAATCAAGGCATGTACCACATACCAATATTTCAATGCCCATCTGTTCCAGTTTTTTTAAAGTATCAATTACTGGCGAATCCTTTAGTACCAGATAAATACCGGAATTTAAGAAAATTAGTTTTTTAGGTTTTGCCTCAACTTCTGGTAAGGTATTAATAAATGCTTTTGCCAGAATAGTTCCAAGCTCTTCTGATCCTTCGCCAAGTTTGTTTTTTTGGAACGAAACTATATAATCAGATAGTCTTTCATTATTAATTGTACAAAAATCTTCAACATTTACATTCTCAGATACTTCACTTGTTTTATTTACAAAAACATGATAAATAGAGTCTTTCTTCCCTGTTGATGGTTTCATCCCCATTTCTTCCAGGTATCGGGTAACATTTTTAACCGATGTTTCATTATCCATCAACACTTCTAATGTTTCATTCTCTTTTAATTCGCCTAATGCTTTTTTTGTCATAATTAAAGGAATAGGGCATAGTTGGCCTTTGGCATCAATAGTTTTCATTGTATCAATTTAATTTTATCAATAGTATAATCAATATCTTCTTTTGTAGTAAAACAACTCATACTAAAACGAACGGTTCCGTGTGGAAAAGTTCCAATAGTTTTATGTGCTAATGGTGAGCAATGTAGCCCTGCTCTTGTCATAATACCAAATTCTTTGTCTAGAGTATAAGCAATATCGCTGGGCATTTTATCTTTGATGTTTAACGAAATAATCGGAAGTCTTTCTCTGTTTCTGGTTGGACCATAAATGGTTATATCATTAGTCTCTTTTAGTTTACAATAAAAATAATCAGTTAATTGGAGTTGCTTTTTCAGCATGTTATTCATTCCTTGATCTAAGATATATTGAATTCCTGCTTTTAGTCCAATAATTCCTGCTGTGTTTAATGTTCCTGCTTCGAGCCTGTCGGGGTAGAAGTGGGGATGAGTTTCTGATTCTGATCGACTTCCTGTTCCTCCGTGCATAAGGGATTCAATTTGAATATCATTTTTTATACACAATCCGCCAATTCCCATGGGGCCATAAAGTTCCTTATGCCCTGTAAAAGCGAGTATATCAATGTTGTCTTCTTGCATATCTATTGGAATAATTCCTGCACTTTGCGAAGCATCAACCATATACAACACATTCTTCGATTTGCAGATTTTCCCAATCTGTTTTATTGGTTGTATTGTTCCGGTAACATTTGAACCATGAATTGTAACTACAAGTTTTGTATTCGACCTAAAACTATTTTTCAGTTTTTCCAGATTTATATATCCTTCTTTGTCGCAATCAATAATTGATAGTTCAATTATTCCTTTTTGTTCAAGATGCCGTAAAGGTCTCACAACAGAGTTATGCTCCATATAACTGGTAATTACATGATCGCCTTTTTTCAACAATCCGAATAGTGCAGTATTGATTGCTTGTGTTGCATTAGCTGTGAAAACAACTCTGTCAGACGAAGGTGTATTAAATAAGGAGGCTAATAATTCTCGTGTTTCAAAAACTTCTTTGGCTGCTTTTACAGAAAAATGATGAGCCGATCTACCCGGACTTGCACCAAAGTCAGTCATGTAACTCGTAATAGTTTCAATTACAGTTATTGGTTTAGGCCATGATGTAGCCGAATTATCAAGATAGATGTTCACCAATTTTTTTTTAGGATTTTTTATCTCAAATTATGAATGCCAAAATTAAAGAATAAATCCTTCTAAGTACTTTATAAATATAGAAAGTTTTTTATTCTAAGGTCACAATAAAATCTGAAAGAAATTATCTATTGACCATAAAAGTCTCAAACATACAAAACACTTAGTAATTGTTTAAGTATTCTGGGTTGAATTTATTATATTTTATTGCGTAGAAAGAACAATAATTATAATTCAAAACAACCTAAATATTTAATTTTCTCTTATCTTTTTTAAGATTAATTATAGATTTATTAATAAGTATAGTTTTTATTACGAAAATAGTACCTTTGATAAGGCAATATACATTGTGTTGGCTAATTATTTTTATCAGGAATGATGACTTTTATCATGTTTATATATAATAAATGTCATATTCTCACATATTCAGTAAGTCTATATTTAGTTTTGAGAATCAATTAAATAAATACAAATTATGTGTTATTAAATTAACACTGTTAACAGAATAACAATTAATATTATTAAAACGAGATCAAGATGCCAGAAATTAAAGAATTAGTTAAGCAATTAGCTGACAAGCATGGAAGAAACAGAGAAAGTTTACTTCCTATTTTACAAGGCATAGTAACCGAAGAAAGATATATTTCGGATTTTGCCATGACTGAAGTTGCAAGAGAATTAGATATGTCTGCAGCATTAGTATACGGAACGGCTACATTTTATTCTTTCCTCGATACCAAACCAAGAGGTAAGTATGTAATTCGTTTATGCAAGACTATTACCTGTGATATGAAAGGTAAAAAGCAAATCCTTAGAACTCTAGAAGACTTGCTAAAAATTGAAGTGGGTGAAACTACAAAAGACAAGAAGTTTACTTTGCTTGAAACAAATTGTCTTGGTTGGTGCCATAAAGGTCCGGCAATGCTTATTAATGACGAAGTATACACTGAAATTACTCCTGAAAAAGTGAGTGAGATTATCGGTGATTATATGAAAAATAGATAGTATTAAATCAATTAAAGGAGATTTGAATTATGCCAGATAAACGACTAAAAAGAGTTGACCTTATATTCAGTGATGAATGTGTTTATAAAGATGTTCTAACTAAGGCTCTTAAAAAATCAAGTGAAGAAATTATTAAAGATATTCTTGATTCGGGATTAAGAGGTAGAGGCGGTGCAGGGTTCCCAACAGGAATGAAATGGAAATTTACAGCTCAAGAGGCAGAACCTGAAAAATATGTAGTGTGTAATGCCGATGAGGGTGAACCTGGAACATTTAAGGATCGAGAAATACTAACGCGAGTACCACACAAAGTTTTTGGTGGTATGGCTATTTGTGGAAAAGCTATTGGTGCTAAACATGGATATGTTTATTTGCGTGGTGAATACCGCTTTTTAAAAGCAGATATTGAGAATGCATTAGAAAAGTTTCACAATACATTAAAAGAAATTGGATTTGATTTTCAGATTCATTTATTAATGGGTGCTGGTGCTTACATCTGTGGTGAAGAAAGCGCTTTGTTTGAGTCTATGGAAGGACATCGTGGAGAACCACGTAATAAACCACCTTATCCAACAATTGCAGGATTTAGAAAAAAACCGACTGTTATAAATAACGTTGAAACATTAGTTTATGCTTTCATGATTTGTAATATTGGTTCTAAACAGTTTTATGATCTGGGTACTGCCGATTCAAGAGGATCAAAGGTATTCTCTGTGTCAGGTGATACTCCAATACCAGGCATATATGAATTGGAATTAGGTATGTCATTGGAAACATTTGTTGAAGAATTTGGTGATGGCGATACCAAAGCTGTTCAGGTTGGTGGTGCTTCAGGGTTTTGTGTTCCTCGAAAGAAATTCAAAGATACAATTATTGGTTTCGAAGGGGTACCAACAGGAGGATCAATGATGATTTTCAATAGCTCGCGTTCAATGTACAATGTATTGAAAAACTATGTTGAATTTTTCGAAGAAGAATCTTGCGGACAATGTACTCCATGTCGCGTAGGTTGTCAACAACTTAAGCTAGGTATTGAAGCTGTTAAAAAAGGCGAAAAATCAGCTGCTTATCTTGACACATTGCGAAAATTGGCTGACACTATGAAAATTTCTGCAAAATGCGGATTAGGCCAGTCTGTTGCAAATTCATTCTCTTCGATAGTTGACAACTTTAAAGAAGAAATGATTTACTAATTAATTTTATCAGTATAAAAATTTAATTGAAGATAAAAAATGGCTAAAACAGTAAATTTAAAAATAGACGGCATCAGTGTTAGTGTTGAACAAGGAACGACTGTTCTTGGTGCTGCAAAACAAATTAATATACATATTCCAACATTATGCTATCACGAAGATTTATGTGTTGCAGGAAATTGCAGAGTGTGTGTTGTTGAACAGGAAGGAGCAAAAAATTTAGTAGCATCATGCGCTATGCCTGCTTCTGAAGGAATGATTATTCATACCAATACTCATAAGGTTAGAAATGCTCGCCGACATGTTGTTGAATTATTACTTTCTGAACACAATGCAGATTGCACAAAATGTTATAAAAACACAAAATGCGAATTGCAAAACCTTGCTAGTGAAATGGTTATTACAGAACCAATGTTCATTGATTTAGTACCTTTTAAAGAGTATAAAATTGATAAACAATCACCATCAATTATAAAAGATAATAGCAAATGTATCCGTTGTCAGCGTTGTGTAAGAACTTGTCATGAATTGCAGCATGTAAGTGCATTAGGTGTTGCATATAAAGGTGATCATATGAAGATTTCTACTTTCTTCGAAAATCCAATGTATGATGTAGTTTGTACAAACTGTGGACAGTGCGTAAACCGATGCCCAACAGGTGCATTAGTTGAGAAAAATTATATAGATCAGGTTTGGGAAGCTATTTATGATCCAAATAAACATGTTATCGTTCAAACTGCTCCTGCCACTCGTATTGCATTAGGTGAAGATTTAGGAATGGAGTCTGGTAGTATTGTAACTGGTAAAATGGCTGCTTCCTTAAGGCGTCTTGGTTTTGATTCAGTTCTCGATACTGATTTTACTGCCGACTTAACCATTATGGAAGAAGGTACTGAATTATTGACCAGACTTAAAAAAGCATTGGTTGATAAGGATACAAGTATAAAACTGCCTATGTTTACTTCTTGTTCTCCAGGTTGGATTAAGTTTATTGAACATTTGTATCCAGAATATCTCGATAACTTATCAACTTGTAAGTCACCTCAGCAAATGTTTGGAGCACTTGCAAAAACATATTACGCTCAGAAAAAAGGAATTGATCCTGCAAGTATCGTTAGTGTTTCTATTATGCCTTGTACTGCTAAAAAGTTCGAAGCTGCGCGTCCTGAGATGCGAGATAGCGGATTCCAGGATGTAGACTTAGGTCTTACAACTAGAGAATTGGCAGTAATGATTAAACAAGCCGGTATTGAATTTGAATCATTAGCTGATGAGAAATTCGATAGCATTATGGGAGAATCTACTGGTGCTGCTGTTATTTTTGGAGCTACAGGTGGTGTTATGGAAGCTGCATTAAGAACTGCTTATGAATTAATTACTGGTCGTGAAGTACCATTCAAAAATCTTAATATTACTGCAGTGCGCGGTATGGAAGGTGTTCGCGAAGCTTCTGTTAAATTAGAAAATGTTTTACCAGCATGGAGTTTCCTTGAAGGTGTTGAGTTAAAAACAGCCGTAGCGCATGGTTTAACAAATGCTCATCAAATAATGGAAGCCATTAAAAAAGGTGAAGCACATTATCACTTTGTAGAAGTAATGGGATGCCCAGGTGGATGTATTGGTGGCGGTGGTCAACCAATTCCTACTACTCCTGAAATTCGCAAAAAACGTGCCGAAGCAATTTACCGTGAGGATGAAGGAATGAAATTGCGTAAATCACATGAAAATCCTGAAGTAATTCAGATTTACAAGGAGTTCCTTGGCGAACCACTTGGTCATAAATCACATGAATTGCTACATACGCATTATGTACCTCGTAAGAGAGTCTAATAAAACCTAACTATATATTTAAAGGATAGCATTTTTGCTATCCTTTCTTTTTTTATGGAATATTTGTATTTTCACAAATAAGACTTTTAACTCTTTTATTATGCATTTTCCAAAGAAATTATTTCTTTTTTCGCCTTGGTTTATGGGGGTTTTATTTGCTGTTCTTGTTCTGGTAATGGCTTTTGCAACTTTTGTTGAGAAAGATTATGGGGCAAATGTAGCTCGATATTTTATATACAATACATGGTGGTTTGAGCTGATATTTGTTTTGGCGGTAATAAATATTCTGGGGCAAATAGTTTTTCAGAAGCTTTATAAACTAAAAAAAAACACAATTTTTCTTTTCCATTTTGCATTTGTTCTAATCATAATAGGAGCAGGTATAACCCGTTACTTCGGTATAGAAGGCATGATGCATATCCGTGAAGGAGAATCTGTTAGCCGATTTGTTTTGGTCGATAATTCAAAATTGGATAACAGAAATACAAAGGATGAATATATTGATTTACCTTTTTCATTAAAACTCGATAAATTCTCAATTGAACGATATCCGGGCTCGAATAGTCCATCATCCTTTGTAAGCAATATAGTGTTAGTTGATATAGAAAACGGGATTGAAATGCCATATTTGATTTATATGAATCATATACTTAAATACCGTGGGTATAGGTTCTTTCAATCATCATATGATAAAGATGAAAAAGGAACAATATTATCAGTTAGTAAAGATCCATATGGTTTATTTGTTACTTATATGGGTTATTTTATATTGATATTAAATTTGATTTTATCACTAATTAATAAGCATTCATTGTTCCGAAGCATTACTATTAATCAGTTGTCTTCTGTGGGGAGAAAGATGGCCGGAGTTGTGCTTATCCTTTTATTAATTACTACAGCTTCATTTGCAGATAATGAAAAATTAATTGTTCCAACAAACCAGGCGAACTATTTTGGAAGTATATTGGTTCAGGATCAGACAGGTAGGACCGAACCGCTTTATACACTGAGTCATGATATTTTGCGAAAGGTATCTAAAAAAACTTCTATTGATGGACTAAATCCGATGCAGGTTTTTCTTGGTTTTTATTTTGATTTTGATCATTGGAAAGAAGTGCCTCTCATTAAAGTTTCAAATAAAGAAATACGAAAAATTATCGGTATAAAAGGCGATTATGCATCATTTACCGATTTTATCGATCTGGAAAAAGAATCATACAAACTGAGTTATACCTTGCATATGGCAAATTCGAAACCTGCAAATGCGCGAAATAAACTCGATAAAGAGATTATTAAGCTTGATGAACGGGTTAATATTTGTTATATGATGTATACCGGCGATTTTTTAAAGTTATTTCCGGTTATAGATTCATCTGATGTTTGGCATTCTCCGGCAGATGCTTACTTATTTACTGACTCAAAAGACGATTCATTGTATTTATCGAATATAATATCTCTTGTATACAATGAAATTGTAAATAAAAATCCCGGAGGAGAGCATAAATATTTGAGTTCAATTAAGCTTTATCAGCAAAAATATGCAAAGTATAAATTGCCATCAGAATTAAAGATAAAGTCAGAGATTTTGTATTATAAGTCGGGTGTTTTTGAAAGGCTTTTTCCGTTTTACGGAACTATGGGGTTTGTTTTGTTTATTTTACTGGTTTCTGAAATAATTCGACGCAGAAAAATCATTTCTGGATTTATTGTATTGATAAAGGGGTTTTTGTTAATCGCTTTTATTTTGCATACTTCGGGATTCTTCCTAAGGTGGTATATTTCTGGACATGCTCCGATGAGTAATGGATACGAAACGATGATTTTTATTTCGTGGGTTACAATTCTGGCAGGATTTATTTTTCAACACCGATCACCAATGGTATTGGCGGCAACCTCAATGCTGGCTTCTCTGACCTTGTTGGTTGCTCATCTTAGTTTTATGGATCCCGAGATTACGAATCTTGTGCCAGTGCTAAAATCGTATTGGTTAACATTGCATGTTTCGGTGATTACAAGTAGTTATGGATTTTTGGGATTAGCTGCAGTATTAGGAATTCTTATAATGATATTGTATTTGTTTATTTCAGAAAAGAATAAATTGCGTATAAATAAGACCATCGAAGAACTAACAATAATAAACTATAAAGCAGTAACTATTGGTTTGTATCTTTTAACTATTGGGACATTTTTAGGAGCAATCTGGGCAAACGAATCGTGGGGTAGATATTGGGGATGGGATCCAAAAGAAACCTGGTCGCTAATTACAATTATTGTCTACAGTTTTGTATTACACTCCAGAATGATCGAAATTTTCCGAAGCATTTTTGTTTTTAACCTGATGTCGTTGGTTGCTTTTTCTTCCGTTTTAATGACTTATTTTGGAGTAAACTATTTTCTTTCAGGATTACATTCGTATGCTGGTGGTTCATCGACCGAAATACCCGGATTTGTTTATTTTATAATCACCTTTTTATTAATGCTATCATTTATGGCATTTATCAAGTACAAAAAAGTGAATTAATCTATAATCCCAGAAACTCAATACTTATTCCGCAAAGAAAGATTGTTGCTCCTGCAATGGCATGCATAAAACGTTCGATATTTAGTTTGGGTAGAAAATTAAATCCAACTAAAGAAGCTGTTACTACCAACATCATTGTTCCAATTGTTACTGTACTAAATATTGCAGTTACTAAAGCAATATCAAGGATGTTACCTTGTGATGCCGGATAAAGCAGGATCGGAATGAATGGTTCGCAAGGGCCAAAAATGAAAATAGTAAATAAGATCCATGGAGTTCGGGATTTAATCCTTGTTTTTTCATGAATGTGCGAGTGCTCTTTAAAATGCGAATGAGTGTGAATATGAATAGTGCCATCAGTATGCACATGTTCATGTACGTGTGGTTTTTCTTTTATAGCTTTCCGTAATCCCCAAATAAAATAAACCAAACCAAATGCAATCATTAACCAGGCGGCGATAGATCCACGGGTGGTTTCAATGGGAGTAAGTTTATTTACTGCAATTCCGAGTAATATCCCAAAAAATCCAATTAATACCGAACTGCCAACATGTCCCAGTCCACAAATAAAGGTAATAACATTGGTTTTCAACAACGACCATTTTCGGGCTTTAGAGATAACAATAAATGGCAAATAATGATCAGGCCCCAATAGTGTATGAAAAAAACCTATTGAGGCAGCAGTTAGATAAAGCACTCCTGAATCTATTTGCATATTATTATTTTTTCAAATTACAATAATCTATGGTAAATAGCTATTTTATATTGTATTAGTATTAGTAACTATAAGTACTTTTTATATTCTTCAGGCACATCAAAGTATTGTTTGTAATGATTCGCATTAGGTCCAATTTGTTCAATGCTCTTATCGCTAATTTTATAGGTGCATTTTTCGCCTGCCAAACTTGAAAAGTAAATATCGAATTTGTCGTTGCCTTCAATCAAGTGAATTTTAACCAGGTGTGGATTTTCTTCACGGTTTAAGATTGCATGACAAATAGGGCAATAAAAAGTATATTCTTCGCCTTCATGAATATTAAAATCAGAGTGTGTGGTAACTGCATAATCACCAACTTCGGAGTTAAGAAATACCAATCCTTTTTCGTTATTTTTTGATTTTGCAGATAAAAGGATAGAGTTTTTTACCCGCAAGTGTCCTCTGCAAATGGGACATAAATAATCTTTTGCCATAATATTAGGTTTTATTGGTTTATAATTTTTATAATTTTCTCGGCTGTTTGTAAAACATCATCAGTATACATATCCCCAAAATCTACCTTTTTAGGTTGTATTCCAAGAACCAATACTGGCATTTCGAATAATTCTGATACTCTTTTGAGTGATATATTATGCGTATTAATTGTGAAATCTTTTATTTTTTCTACTGCCAGCAACTCACAATATCCGGCTTGTTTTCCAAAGTCAACACAGTCGACAAGGATAAGTAAATCAGGTTTTAATGAATTGATCTTGCCAATATAGTTTTCGATACTTACTTCAACAGTTAGTTTCTGTATTTCCGAGGTTTCATTAATCTGATTACTTATATAAACACCAATGCCATCATCGCTTTTTAAAACATTTCCAATCCCCACAAAAAGCTTCTTTTTGTTTTTTTGCTCTAATACTTTTTTTAGGTTTTCAATCACTCAAATGTATATTTAACTAATACTTCTCTCAGGCAATTTGGACATAATATATTAAACATGTCTTTTCGTTTCAGGCCGTCTTTAATTTCGCTGTCAGCATCAGTTTTTGAAGCCAATCGCAGTTTTTCATTTAAAACATTCAGGTTTTGTATCGATGAAAATGATTTAGGACCAAGCTTTTTATGAATGTATTGTAAATGATCTTTTGTTGTAATTACTGCTCCACAGTTTTTGCAGATAATTAATTCTCTCTCCTGATATTCAACTACAGTGTTTCTGTTGAAGTTAGCGATGTCGAATATTTTATCGGATAGTTTAACTCCTTTTTGAGTTATGCAATGTTCCTGGCATTGACCACAAAAAATACATTTGCCATAGTCGCGCCTGATGGTTCGGGTTCCTTTTTCTTTATCATCGGTAAATGTAATAGCAAGTGGTGGGCATACATTGGCACAGGTTTCGCATCCAACGCAATTTTTTTCATCTACAACAGGTTTTCCTCTAAAGTTTTCGAAAGGCACATGTGGTTCGAACGGAAACTTAGTTGTATATGCTGGTGTAAATAAAGATACCAGTGCTTCTTTTACTTCTCTTATTTTAGGATATTTCATTAAAAGTTAAAAGTTTAAAGTTAAAAATTCAGATCTTTAGAGTTGATAAATAACATTTCAACTTTTTACAGCATCTTTATAATCATCTTTAATGGTGCCTTCGCCAAGCTTTATACCAAATAAATAAGCACCTTTAACTAACGCATGTGCAGCTACTGTTGCTCCAAAAAATAATAATGGGATGGCAACCAGAGCTTTAATACCAGCATCGGTAAATCCAAAATGGAAAAATACACCCAGTAAAATACTACAACAACCAAGTGTTACACACTTTGTAGCTGCCTGGAGCCTATTATAAACATCAGGCAGCCTGATTAATCCAATACAACCAAAAAGGTTAAATAATATGCCAATACATATAAAAATTGTACTTAGTGCTTCCATATTATTCATTTAGTTTTTTACCACTCAGGTATTTTGCTAAAGTAAGTGTTCCAATAAAGCTTAAAATAATCCATGCAATTCCAATATCAAGAACAAATGATCTGTTGGTTGTTATGGATAAAATTGCACATATTCCGACAACAAGAATTCCGAAAATATCAATGCCTACCATCCTGTCGGCAATTGATGGTCCTCGAATTATGCGATACAGACAAAATACACATAATGCAATTTGCACATAAAGTAATATGTTCAAATAATCTATCATTCGAATATCTTTTTAATATATTTTTCAAATCTACCTGAAACCTTTTCGCTATATTCTTCAGGATTATCAGTACTTATATAAATCCAATGAATAAAAATGTAATCATCAATAATGTCTACCGAAATAGTGCCGGGTGTCATGGTAATTGAGTTTGCCAGCATCATTCGGGCAAAATCTCCTTTAATATTAAGTTTAACTTTTACTATACCTGGCTTTATAGGCATAGCCGGATGTAACACTCTATATGCCACATCGAAATTTGCTTTTATACATTCCCATATAAAAATGAAAATGTAAATAATTAACCAGAAATAGCGATGGGGCTGAATAAATTTATTTACTCCTGTGATGAAATATTTTCCAAATAGAACGGTTGTTATACCAGCTGCAACAATACCAACAATAATATTTTCAATTGCCAGGTTAAAAGTTATTAGCAACCAGAATAAGAATGCAATTATAAATAATGCAACATATCTCATATTAATATTGAATTACCTGGTTAATATATTGATCCATATTTATTAATGTGTTTACAGCAGGATCTAAAATCAATTCACGAATACTTGGAATAACTAAAATACTTAATCCAAGACATAGAACTACTAAAACAATCATTGAAAAGCTCATGGCAAAAGGCACTTCTTTTACATTTTTATAGTTTTTATTCACTCCATAGAAGACTCTCTTTTGGAATTTTAAAAAGTAGGCTAGTGTTATTATACTTACTACAACTGCCAAAAATGCTACTAAATAGAATCTAGCTTGAACTGCAGCAATTATAATAATCAACTTGCTAAAGAATCCATTAAATGGGGGAATTCCAGAAATGGACAATGATGCTCCAAGCGAGCTTGTAGATGTTATTGGCATATTCTCTGCCAATCCACCCAACTGGCCCATATCTCTTGTATTAGTTCTGTATTCCACAGCACCTGCGCATAGAAATAATAATCCCTTAAATACCGCATGATTCACCATATGGAATAACGCTCCAGCGATAGCCAAAACTGCAATACTGACTTTACCTCCTTTGGAAAGCACTACCATTCCAATACCAAATCCAATAATAATATATCCTATCTGGCTTATGCTTGAGTAGGCGAGAAGTCGTTTAATATCTGATTGATTAATTGCCAGCAGAGCTCCAATAATCATAGATAGTGTTCCCAAAACAGTAATTACCATTGCTATTTCGTGCGTAAATACAAACATGTTAAAGAATAATCGAATAATTACATATACACCAACGGCTTTAATAAGCACTCCGGAAAGCATTGCCGATACGGGAGATGGTGCCGATGAGTGTGCATCAGGAATCCATGCATGGAATGGTATGATTGCTGCTTTTAATCCAAAACCGGAGATTAGCAATACTTGAGTAAATTTAAGAAACGCTGAATCATCGCTTGTTTGCAGAACTTCAGAAATATCTGCAATGTTTAATGTTTTGGTTTGCCAATACAATAATGAGATGCTTAATAAAATTAAAAACGAAGCAATATTTCCCAAAACCTGATATTTAAAGGATGCTTCAAGTTCGTTTTTACCAACTCCAAAGGCAACAAGCGCATAGGATGCAATTACTGAGATCTCAAGAAATACAAAAAGATTAAATATATCTCCACTTAATACTACTCCATTCATCCCGGCAATCATAAGACAGAAAAGTGCATAAAAATTATTCTCGGATGTATAATAACTTATATATTCGAATGAGTAGAATGATACGAGAAATCCAATTATACTAATAATACATAAAATTAAGATACTAAAGCTGTCGAGCACGAGATAAATTCCAATTGGAATATCTTCAACAGGTTGCCAGCCACCAACAATATATGTTTCTTTAGAATTTGAAAGTAAAAGTGTAATACTATAAAAACATAATATAAGCAGAACAACAGGAGTAATGGTTTTGGCAAAGTAAATGGTTAATTTCCCAATAATTGGAATTAGAAATGCTGTTGCCAGTGGTATTATTACAAATAAAGGAATCAATGAATCCATTTTTTATCCTTTTAAATTTTTAATTTCTCTAATATCAAAAGTCTTATACTTACGATACAACCTAATAGCAATTGCCATCAACATGGCTGTAGTTGCCAATCCAATTACAATAGCAGTTAATATCATTGCTTGTGGCAATGGATCAACATATACCGCATTGGCATCTTGTCCGGTAATTATTGGAGCAATTCCACCATCGATATAACCAACAAGTTCAAGAAAAATAAACAGACTAAATTCCATTATCGATAGTGAAATAACAATTTTTACAAGGTTTCGCCTGGTAATTAAACCATATAAACCCACAAGAAATAATATGAAACATAAAATATTGACTGTCATTCTTCTATTTCCTCTTTATAAATTATTAATGCAAGAAATATGGTTAGAAGTGCAGAAGCTACCTCAATACCAATGAATATATTATACAATGGAATTGCTCCGGCACTAATTAATTCTCCTATTGTCCCCTTGGGAAGGAAATTATTGAAAAATACTTTAATTCCCATAAGCATACCTGCTACAGCAAGCATAAGAATTAAAAGTATGGATATGCTTTCAGATAATGATGATTCGGTTTGTTCTTCTTTAAGTTTTAAATAATCTGAACCATAAGCAAGAATTGAGAGGATATAAGCTCCGGCAAGTAGTGCTCCTCCGGCAAATCCACCTCCTGGTGTAAGATGCCCATGTGCAATAATATAAATACCATATAGGAAAACAAACCCTGCAATGAGCTGAGCAACTTTTTTTACTATGATCGACATTCCTTTCATACTTTTATTTTTTACCTTTCAATCGTAATATGGTTAAAACACCAAGTGCAGCAGTAAAAAGGACTGTAGCTTCGCCCAATGTATCGTAACCGCGAAAATCAAAAACTATTCCTGTAACAAGGTTTGCACTTCCGGTTTTAGCTGCTGTTTCGCCAACATAAGCACTTGCCATGCGCAGTGTGTGTTCTCCAAAAGGATTTAACATATCAGTGGCCTGAATAAAAAAGAAGAATAAAACAACTATAAATAATAAGGCCAGTGAAATATTGATTATTTGCCTGGTATCAATCTTAACTTTTAATTCTTCACGGGTACTATTCAGTACTACAGCAACCATAATAATAAGAGTAATGGTTTCAACAACAATCTGAACTATGGCTAAATCTGGAGCTCTTAATAAAAGGAAACAAATTACAAGGCTGTATCCAACAATACCGCATGCAATAACTGCCGAAAGCAGATCTTTGGCATGTAAGGAAAATAATGCTCCTATGATCATGAATCCTAATAATATGGATAATGTTAATTCCATGCTTATTTAAATTAAAATAAGTAACATAATTATTAAACCAGCGAATACCCAAATTGCATAATTTGGTAATACTCCGGTATGTGCAGCCTGAAATATTCGTCCTAACCAGAAAATTAACTTCTTCGATAAGTCATAAATATCGAACCATCGTTTCTCAGCTTTTTCGTAAAGTATAGATAAAAATCCAAAACTTTTTATGGTTTCGTAGAATCCCGTTGTGGCCATATGAGAGTCTTCGCGCATCGTTTCTCCACCACCTACAAAGCTGTCTTCAGTTCTGAAATTCTTAACATTTCCAATAAGATAAATAAGAACTCCAAGAACAATTGATATAAGTATAAGAATTGAAACTGTAGTTGAGTTCCAGATTCCTATGAGTTTTATTTCGCCAACAATTGGATTAAAAAGTTTTGGAACAAAATAATTAGTTGAGAATACTCCAAGGGCGATACAACCAAGAGCGATTATTACAATTGGCAGCCATCCCAATATATTGACTTCTTTAACTTTTTCAAATTCTTTTTGCTTTTTGCCCAGGAACAAACCAGAGATGAATTTTACAAAACTTGCCAAGGTTAATGCCGATCCCAGAACGGCTAATCCTAACCAAACAATCCAAAGTTGGTTTGCGATGCCAGTTCCTTGTCCAAACTCGATTATGCCCTGGTAAATCATCCATTTTGATGCAAATCCATTAAATGGAGGGACTCCCGAAATGGACAAAGCAAAGATCAGTGCGCAAATAAATGTAATAGGCATTGCTTTTGATAATCCGCCTAGTTGGTCAATATCTTCTTTTCCTGTTTTATGCTCAACATTACCTGAAACAAGGAATAATCCTGTTTTATAAAGGACATTATTCAACATGTGAAATAATCCGGCAGCCACACCAATAACGGTTCCAAGACCAAACCCGACAATCATGTAACCAACCTGGGATACGGCATGGAATCCTAATAGTCTCTTGTAATTATGCTGAACAAGAGCCATCATTACTGCTGTAATAATAGTAATTACGCCAATAGCCAATAATGTAAATGTTAACCATTGATTTAGTACAAACAAGTAGTTGCAAATCCTGGCCAGAAAATAAATCCCTAATAATTTATCGAGTGATGCAGGCATATATGCGGTTGATGAAGCAGGTGCATCTTTGGCGTAATCAGGAACCCATGTATGAAATGGGAAAGCACCCGCTTTTGTAAAACTTCCAATGAGTAAAGCAAGAAATGCAGTTATTGTAAGTGCATTACTGGTCATCAAACTTATTTCGTTCATGTTGAGCGTCTTTGTAATTTTCCAGATAATTGCAATACCCAAGATCATAATGCCATCTGAAGCTCCTACAATAGCCAGTGTTTTCTTTGCAGTTGCAGAACTTTCTTCATCACTACCTCTAATTAACTTATATAAAGTGAACCCTAAAATTCCCCAAAAGGTAAGAAACAACAATAAATTGTTTGATACTACTGCTCCGTTTGATGTTCCTAAAGTGATAAGAACAAATGAATAATAGTTGCTGATTTTTTTGTTTTTATCAATATAGAATAATGAGTAGATAATAATTAATAATGCAAAAAGATTTACAAATAAAACAATTAGCTGACATAGTGCGTCGATATTGAAACTTACATATTTGTCAGCATCTTTTAATGAATTAGTAAATAGTTCACTATAACCAGAAAATCCAATAAGTTGTTTTAGTGAGCAAATTCCTGTTTGCCCATTAAATAAAAGTATCGATTGATAAAACGTATAAGCAGCAATAATAGTGGTAAAAATTCCTTTAACTGTTCTTAATTTCTCAGGAATTAAGTATAGTAAGATACCTGCAAATAGTGGCAAACAAATTATGTATAATATTTCATTCATATTGAACCTTATATTTGATTCTTAATATTCTGAGTTTTTTGAGCTGATAAAGCTATGAGTTCGTTGCCATTCATTATTTTGTTACCGGTTTTGCTATCATATGCTACAGCCATTCGTTCTGTACAACAATAACAAGGGTCGACTGCAGCCAGAGAAATCGTTGCATCCGAAATGGTTTGACCGATACATGATTTCTTAAAGGTTGCGATATTGGTATAACTAGGAGCACGTATTTTATGCCTTGCTGGAGAGTTCGATCCATCGGATAATACATAATGAAATACTTCTCCACGCGGTGCTTCGGCATGTCCTGTTCCCCAACCTTCGGGAATATCTTTTACTTTTACATTTATTTCTCCTTCTTTTTCTTTCTTAAGTCCTTCGAGACATTGTTCAATAATTGAGATTGATTCGTACATTTCGAGTAAACGAACTTCAGCTTTTGCAAATACATCGCCAGCCTGAGCTGTAATAACTTTCCAGTTTACTAATGGATAGGCTGCATATGGATCATCTTTGCGAACATCGATTGCAACACCCGATGCACGAGCTGTTGGTCCTACAGCTGCAAAATCAATTATGTCTTGTTTGGTTAAAATTCCAACTCCCTTTGTTCGTGCATGAATTACAGGATCATCCATAACAGCACCAACTAACATATCTGTTTTTTTCTTTACAAGACTAAGAACATCAAGGATTTGTGGTATTTTATTATTCTCAATATCTCTGCGTACTCCACCCACTTTGAACATAGCATAGCTATTTCGGTTTCCTGAGATCATTTCAAATAAATCTAATACAGGTTCACGATATTTCCATGCCCACATAAAAACGGTATTGTATCCTAAGAAATGGCCTGCTAATCCTACCCAAAGTAAATGACTATGCACTCTTTCAAGTTCAGCTATTATTGTTCTTATGTATTTCGCACGATTGGTAATTTCTATATTACATATTTCTTCGACAGCATTGGCAAATGCAAACGGGTGCGAGGTAGAGCAAATTCCGCAAATACGTTCAACTAAGAAAAATGATTGGTCATAGGTTTTTTTCTCGCTTAATTGTTCAATACCTCTATGATTATAGCCTGTTTCCCATTTAATATCTTTTACAATTTCACCTTCGCAATACAACTTAAATAGTTCAGGTTCTTCCTGTAGCGGATGATAGGGTCCAATCGGTATGAGTGTTTTTTTAACCATTTTTATTTTTGTTGCTTGTTACCTGTTGCTCGTTTCTTTTTATATTTTATTTATTATTCACCATTCACTATTCACCATTCCCTAATCATTACTTAAACTCACGTCTGTAAGGATAAACACCTTCGGCCCAGTTTCCTTCCGAAATCAATTTTTTGGGTTCTGGATGATTTTTAAAAACAATTCCATATAGTTCATGCATCTCACGTTCAATCCAGTTGGTTGCCGAAAACATATTCGACAAGGATTCTATTTCAGGTTTTTCTACTGGCAACACAACATGTAAATTAGCTATAAGGCCAATTTCGTCTTTGCTAAAATGATATAATATTTCAAATCCTTTTTTAGTATGATTTGCAGTTGCAATAATAAATCTGAACTCAAGTTTTTTAAATACATATTCTGCAATCTGCAAAAGAGATGAAGGTTTAATAGAGATTATAACTCTTGTTTCTGATTTTTTTAAAATATCAATCACATCAGAGACAAATGCATCCTTAATATTTTTTAAAATTTCATCCGTATTCATGTCGAATCTCTTTTACTTATTTAAAAGCTTAACAACTCCTGCTAATATAGCTTCTGGTTTAGGCGGGCAGCCTGGAATATAAGCATCTACAGGGATTATCTTATCCACAGGACCTGCAAAGGTATTTCCTTCGGCAAATATTCCACCTGTACATCCGCAAGCACCTATAGCTACTACTAATATTGGCTTGGGCGCCTGTTCGTATAATTCTAATAGTCTGCTTTTATCCCGCTGGTTTATTGATCCGTTTACCAATAAAACATCAGCATGTCTAATACTCCCAACCAGCAACATTCCAAATCGCTCTACATCATATCGCGGTGTGAGACAATCGAGTATTTCAATATCACAATTGTTGCACGATGCTCCAGCGAAATGGAACAACCATAATGATTTCTTAAAGCAGTGTTCTTTAAATCCCACAGTTATTAATTTTTAATATCCAAAATATGAAAGCACTATTGCTAATATTGCTAAAAGGTTCATCCAAAGAATAAAAAATCGTAAAGCTTGCTTAATTTTTACTCTCGGATTTGTATTCCTAATAAGCGTAAGCAATAGCACTACAAATAATATTTTTAATACTGACCAGAGAATATGGATTCCTTCAAAATTTAATCCTCCCCATAGCAAACTAATAAGAAATGCCGGAAGGATAAAGAGCATAATATATTTTGCGAGTTTAACCAAAGCATAAGGAGTGCCTGAGTACTCGATCATAATGCCGTGGTTTATTTCTGTTTCGGCTTCTGGCATATCGAAAGGAACCAATGCAAGTTTTGCCTGTATACAGAAAATAAAAACAATAAATAAGATGATTCCAGAAATGCTGCCTGCAAATGCCCCATTTATAGTTTGGAATGAAATTATTTCGTTTAGACTGATGGTCATTCCGGCTTTTTGAATTATTCCTGCCAACACTAATAAGAATGTTAGTTCGTAAGCAAGAATAAGTTTCATTTCTCTTGATCCGCCAACAGCTGCTAACGGATTTCCAGAAGCCAACGACCCAATTATGTATGTAAGCGACGGAATTGTAAGTAGGTAAAATATAACTATTATATCTCCATTAAATCCGGTTTCAATTCCTAAAAGAGGAAGTAAGATAAATACTCCTGCAGCGGTTGCACCGAAAACAGCAAATATTGGTGCCGCCAAAAAAACACCTTTTGATCCGTATTTTGGTAAAATAGTTTCTTTTACTAACAACAATTTAAAGAAATCATAAAATGGCTGAAAAAGAGGAGGCCCTTTTCTGAATTGCACCCAAGCAGTAATTTTTCTATCATAATACGACAAAAATGCTCCAACTACTGCTGCAAAAAGTAGTCCCGGAAATATTAGAAAGTAAAATAGTTGCTCTGCCATAATTATTTTACTGTTTTTTCAGTACTCCAAACAAGTTCCTTAATAAGAACTTTATCGTTCAATTTGTAAATATGTTCTGCCGGATTTTCATCCATGTCAACCAATGTAACTGCTCCAATCGGACATGCTATAATGAATTTCTTCAATTCTTCTTTGTCTGTAAGGTCGAAATACAATTCTTTTTTTCTATGATGATCAAAAAAATCGCTCATCATGGTTCCAAAAGGACAAATAGTTACACATGATTTACATGAAATACAAAGATTCGTATGTCTGTGTATCATACCATCTGCATCTTTTTCCAGTGCTTCAACCGGACAAACATGAATACATGGAGCATCTTCGCATCGTCGACAAGTAAATTGAAATACAGCTAGCTCACGAATGCTTTTCAGCCCATTTATATTAGGTGGATAACTGAAAAATGCTTCAGGTGGAGTAACATCGCAACTTTTTTTGTCGAATGTTCTGAATTTGCTTAAATCTATAAGTATTTTCTTGCTCATATATTAACTCCAGATATCTGGTTGATCTTTAATTTCATTATATGTAAATACTGGTCCATCTTTGCATACAAAGTATTTGCCCATCATGCAATGTCCGCATTTACCCAATCCACACGACATATTTTTTTCCATCGATAAATAAATGTCATGCTCAGGATATCCCATTTCGAGAAATTTCTTGGTGCCGAATTTCATCATTATTGGCGGCCCACAACAAACCGCAACAGAATTTTTAATATCTACTTTAACCTTGTCGAGCAATACGGTTGAAACACCTACTGTTTCGGTCCATTTTTCATCCGGAATATCAACTGTTCTTAATACTTCGAATTTAGGAGTATTTCTCAGTTGCTCAACATATGGTTTATAGATACATTCATCTGGTGTTTTTGACCCGTAGCATAAAGTCACTTTTCTTAACTTATCGGATATTGCAGCCAGATTGTATAATAACGATCGTATAGGGGCGAAGCCGCATCCACCACCTAATATTAATACTTCCTTATCGTAAAACTTTTCGACCGGGTACCCTCTGCCAAATGGGCCTCGAATTCCAAGTGTTTCGCCCTCTTTCATATTATGCAGATATTCGGTAACATATCCGGTTTTCATTACAGTAACCTCAATCTGTTTTGTCTCAAGTGGAGATGATGAAGGTGTAAATGGTGCCTCACCAATTCCGTCAACTGTTAATTCAATAAATTCGCCGGTTTTAAAAGAAAAATCCTGTTCAGGTTCCATTACAAAGGTTTTTATCGTTGGCGATTCGGTAATTACCTTTAACAATTTTGCCCTTATGGGTTTGTATATGTTGGTTTTATCGTTCATCTGTTAACTAGCAAATTCTCTGAATAATTCATTTTTATTGATTTTTGCAATACATGCTTCAATGCAGCGACCACAACCTGTACATGCAAGTGATTTAAATTTTTCGGGTTTCCATACATATTTACAGAAATATCTGTTTTTGAATCGTTTTGGCAACTGATGCAAATTATCTTCACCTCCAGCAACTCTTTCAAATGCAGGATACTGACAAGCATCCAGCTGCCTTACTTTTTCGAAATTTGGTTTATCAATAAGCAAAAAGCAGGTACATGTAGGGCAAATAGTTGCACAAGCACCACAGGAAACACATTTTGATGAATATCTTTTCCATGTTTCTTCGGTAGCTTGTTGAACAATATCTCCAGTTTTTTTATAATCGGGCAAACCGGAATTATTTGAGTGTATCTGTTTTTCTACCTTACTTTGTTTTAATTCAATGTCTTTTAAATCTGTTTCTGCCGATTTTGAAATACTTGCAAATCCTTTTAATTCAGCAATAAACTTTTCCCCTTTATCCGATAGTATTTCAAGATTAATTTTGGTATCTACTTTTGATAAGGAGATATCAGCTACTTCGGTTGGAAAAGGATTAATACCATAAACAGAACAATGACAATATTCCTGGGTGTCGAAGCAAGGAGTTGAGATAAGCAAGGTATTTTCGCGTTTAGCATGATATGTGGAGTCCCAAAAATCCTTATCTAAATATATTTCATCTAAAATCTTTAATCCTTGTATATCACAATTGGGAGTGCCAATTATTATTCTTTTTTGATTGGGTTTGTCGTTTGTTACATTTTCTTTAATCGGAAGAAACAATGTTTTTATTGGGGTGGTTGGTTTAGGAATATTATATAAAATTTCGGAAATGTTGGTTTGATTGATTAATTCGTAGTCGAGAGTAAAATCATTTTTTATAGGAGCATATATTAAATAATCAGATAAAACTTTTTCAATAGCTTTATTCCACTCAGAAATGTGTAATGAATAATAGTTTTTCATAGTTGTGATTAATTTCACAATTAAAATATAAAGTCATTTGATGGCGAAAGTCAAGGAAAAAGTAAAAAAATGTTTAAAAACATTTCAACAAAAATTATAAGTAACAGAAAATCAATATACAAGATAAATAATTTTTATTTTAAAAAAACTTGCATAACTTGCAAAAAAGAATAAATAATAAAAATATATTGTGAAACAAATCACAAAATATGTTTTGCGGCATGATACGAAAAGATTATTTACTTATCGCCAGTGTTTAATAGGTTTTAAGCGAAAAGGATTTGATCGGATTTTTTCTTATAATCTTGGCGAAGAAGCTGGTGTAACTGCAGAACAGGTTCGAAAAGATTTCTCAGTTTTTAAAATTAAAGGGAACAAAAAAGCTGGATATAAAATTGATGACTTATTAACTGCGATAGAAGAAGTCTTTAAGTATCAATTAAATCAACATGTGATAATAGTTGGTATGGGAAATATTGGCAAAGCCTTAGTGCAATATAAACGGTTTATGCTTCGTAAAATGATAATTGTAGCTTCTTTCGATATCGACCCAACAAAACAATCGAAACGATGGGGTATTCCAATTCTTCCGCTCGAAATGCTTGATGATATAATTAAACGGTTTCATGTTAAAGTGGCCATTATCGCAGTCCCCGAAATGTCGGCACAAGATATTGTAAATAAACTGATTGACCTTGGAATCAAAGGTTTTCTGAATTTTGCACCTGTAATCCTGAAAACTCCTGAAAATATTGTGGTTCACAATATAAACCTCTGCGATGAACTTGAAAGTGTGATTTACTACACACAAAAAGTTGTTGAATAGTTTTTATAAATCTTAAAAAAAGAATTATTAAAACATCTGTTTCAATATTAGTAGAAGGATTGGTTCAGGGCGTTGGTTTTCGTCCGTTTATTTACCGTTTGGCTAAAAAACACAGTTTGACTGGTAATATTGTTAATCGAAGCGATGGAGTTTTAATTACTGTTTCGGGAGAGAAAAATCAGATTGATATTTTTAAGCTGGGGATAAAAAAACAATCTCCTTCGGCTGCGGTAATAAAAAAAATAATAGTTAATCAAATTGATAGTATTGTTGCAGATAGTTTTAATATTCTCCCAAGCAAGATCTTGGAAAACCAAATTACCGAAATAAGTCCTGATATTGCCGTTTGTGATGATTGCCTAAATGATTTGAAAACACAAACACACAGAATCGATTATCCGTTTATCAATTGTACTCATTGTGGTCCGCGGTTTTCAATAATTAAAGATTTGCCCTACGATCGAATTAATACTACAATGTCTATGTTCGAAATGTGTGGAGTTTGCAGGCATGAGTATAATGAGGTGGAAGATCGACGATTTCATGCACAACCTGTTGCCTGCAACAATTGTGGTCCAAGGTATTCCTTAAAAGGGGAAAGGGGTTTTCAAAAGATTATTAAAGAAATTTCTTCTAAAATAGAACAAGGAAAAGTTATTGCAATTAAAGGATTAGGTGGCTATAATCTTATTTGTAATGCACAAAGTGATAATGCCATTTTACGAATTAGAGAGATTAAAGGGAGAGATAGTAAGCCTTTTGCTGTAATGTTTAGGGACTTAAAAACAATAAAAGATTATTGTAAAGTAACAAATGATGAAAAAGAATTGCTTGAATCGTGGCGAAAACCCATTGTTATTTTAAATGAGAAAAAGGAGTTATGTATTGCGATAAATAGTGGATTAAAAAGTATTGGTGCAATGTTGCCATATTTGCCATTTCATTACCTATTGTTTGATCAACTTAAAATACCTGCAATAATTTATACAAGTGCAAATAATTCTGGCGAACCAATTATCTCAGACAATTTAATGGCTAATCAGAATCTGTCAAAAAAGGTAGATGCATTTGTTAGTCATAACCGGAAAATCGAAAATCCTTTGGATGATTCTGTAGTTAAAACAATTTTGGGTAAGCAACAGATAATTCGCAGGGCACGTGGTTTTGTTCCATCGCCAATTGAGCTGGATTATACTGTTGATGGCGTTTTTGCTGCTGGTGCAGAGCTTAAAAACAGTTTTTGTATTGGAAAAAACAACTCAGTAATAATGAGCCAGCATATTGGAGATTTAAAAAATTTCGAGACCTATGCTTTTTATCAGAAAACAGTTTTTCAGTTCTTCGAGCTTTTCAGATTTAAAACCAGAATAATTACATGCGATTTTCATCCAGATTATCTTTCTACGCAATTTGCTGAAAATCTAAATTCAGAAAATTTAAATGGTAACAAAATACCCATTATCAAGGTTCAGCATCATCACGCACACATTGTATCGTGCATGGCAGAAAATCAACTAAACGAGAAAGTTATTGGGGTTAGCTTTGATGGTACAGGATATGGTACCGATGGCAATATTTGGGGTGGAGAGTTTTTAATTTGCGATACGAAGTCGTTTGATCGATATGCTCATTTCGATTATGTTAAAATGCCCGGTGGTGATTTGGCTGTGGGTCAGCCTTGGCGAATACTGTTGGCGTATTTAAATAATTCTCAAATCAAAATCGAAAACCTCGATTGTTTGAGAAACATTGATAAGCAAGAAATCGAATTGGTTCTGAAAATGATTCAGCAAGATATTAATTCTCCATTAACATCCAGTGCTGGTAGGTTGTTTGATGTGGTAGCCTGTATATTAAATTTATGCAACAAACAAACTTTTGATGCTGAGGCACCAATACGTTTGGAATCAGTCGCAGATAAAACTGAAACGGGGTTCTATCCTTTTGAATTTAGTAATGGAATTCTAAATTTTAATAAAACAATAGATGCTATAATTTCAAGCATAAAAAATGAATCTATTCCGGTTGTTTCAGCCAAATTTCATAATACGATAGCTCAGGCTATTAAACATGTGTCTGTTATTATGCGAAAAGAATCCGGACTAAATAAAATAATCCTTTCGGGTGGAGTGTTTCAAAACCGTTTTTTACTCGAGAAATCAATTCAGATATTAAATAAAAATAAATTTGAAGTCTTCACAAATCACTCTGTACCACCAAATGATGGTGGAATTGCATTAGGTCAGTTAGTTGTTGCATCAAACTATTTATAATATGTGTTTAAGTATTCCAGGAAAAATAATTAGAATAAATGGCGATCTGGCAGATGTTTCAGTTGGTGGAACCATTGTAATTGTTGGTATGCAAATGATTGATGATGTGAAGGAAGGTGATTATGTGCTCGTACATGCTGGATTTGCTTTACAAAAAATCAACAAAAAGGAAGCTCTGGAAACATTGAAGTTGTTTCGCGAAATGGGTGAAGAATAGACTTTTAAATGATTTAATATTAACAGATTAAAAAGCCAATTATATGTAGTTGAATTATAGTAAAATGCATTTTATCTTGATACTAATATCTAATAAATGAAATTCGTTGATGAATACAGAGATGCCGAAGTAGTAAAATTGATTTCGGAAAAACTGCACAAATATGATGGCAAACCTATATCGCTTATGGAAGTTTGTGGTGGACATACTATGGCTATTCATCGTTTTGGTATTCCTTCTTTATTACCTGATAGTATTAAGTTGATCTCCGGTCCGGGTTGTCCTGTTTGTGTTTCGAGTATCGATTTTATTAATAGAGCAATTGCTTTATCCCGAATTGATAATGTGATTATAACAACTTATGGCGATCTGATTCGTGTTCCTGGTTCGGAAAGCAGCCTCGAGAAAGAAAAATCTGCAGGCGCAGATATACGAATTGTATACTCAACTCTCGATGCACTTAAAATTGCCCAACAAAACAAAAAAAAGAAAATTATCTTTCTGGGGATAGGTTTTGAAACAACAGCCCCGGCATCTGCTATTGCTATTCAAAAAGCACATCAAGAGAAAATATCTAACTTCTTTATTTTAAGTGCACATAAAATAATGCCGCCTGTAATGGAAGCTTTGTTAAATGACAAGGTTAAAATTGATGGTTTTATTTGTCCCGGTCATGTAAGCACAATTACTGGTTCTAAAATTTATGATTTTATTCCTGCGAAATACAAAATAGGATGTGTTGTTGCAGGATTCGAACCTGTGGATATTATGCAATCAATTTATATGCTTGTTAAACAAATTAATTCAGCAAATCAGAAAGTTGAGATTCAATATTCAAGAGCAGTTACAGTAGAAGGGAATATAAAAGCACAAGCAGCAATGAATGATGTTTTTGAAACACGGAATGATACCTGGCGGGGAATAGGTGAGATTCCTTTAAGTGGATTACAGATGAAGAAAAAAAATGCAAGTTTTGATGCACAACTGGAATTTGATATTTCTGTCGAACATAAAAAGGAAAATCCTGCATGTATTTGTGGTGATATATTGCGCGGTTTTAAAACTCCTGCCGACTGTAAATTGTTTGGGATGATATGTTCTCCCGAAAATCCGGTTGGAGCATGCATGGTATCTGGCGAAGGAGCATGTCATGCATATTACAAATTTAATAAGCATGAATAAAAAAGCAATAACACTAAATCATGGGAGTGGAGGAAAAGCTTCACAGGATCTCATCCGGAATGTTTTTATAAATTCATTTGGGAATTCCTCTGCTGTTTTATCCGATTCTGCTATTTTGAAAATTTCCGGACAGAGCCTGGCATTTACAACCGATTCTTTTGTGATTGATCCTATATTTTTTCCGGGTGGCGATATTGGAAAGCTCGCAGTATGTGGCACAGTAAATGATTTAGCTGTTTCTGGTGCAATACCAAAATATATTTCAGTATCCTTTATTATCGAAGAAGGATTTGATATGAAAGATTTGGAAAAAATAGCTGAATCAATAGCTATGCAAGCAAAAATTGCTAACGTTAAAATAGTTACAGGAGATACAAAAGTGGTTAATAAAGGTAAGTGTGATAAGCTATTTATTAATACATCTGGTATAGGAGTTTTTGAGAAAGGCCTTGATTACATAAGTACTGGCGAACAAGTTGAACAAGGTGATTTAATAATAATTAATGGAACTCTTGGCGATCATTCTGTTGCTGTGTTAGGTGCGCGTAATAACCTTGGTTTTAAAACAGATATTGTTAGTGATTGTGCATGCCTGAATGATTTAATTCAAGAGTTGATTTGCAGAGGAATCCGTATAAAATTTATGCGCGATATTACCCGTGGCGGATTGGCGACTATTTTAAATGAGTTATCTGAAATAACCAATTTGGGAATTGAGATTAATGAAAAAGAAATCCCAATAAAAGATTCAGTAAAAGGAATCTGTGAGGTTCTTGGATTTGATTCATTGTACTTAGCAAATGAAGGAAAAGTTATGCTTGTAATTCATCCTGATGATGCTGAAAAGACATTGGAAATTATGAGGCAGAATAGTTTAGGCGTAGATAGTAAAATAATTGGTGAAATAGTTAATATGCATCTAAAAATGGTGGTTGGAAAAACCGGAATTGGAGGAACTAGAATAATAAATATGTTGCAAGGTGAGCAATTACCAAGAATATGCTAAGAATGAAAACTTGAAATTTGAAATGTGAAACGCGAAACTTATAAGATATGCACGAACTAAAAATAGCAGAAGAACTTGTTGAGATAGTAATTAAAGTTGCTGTATCGGAAAATCTAAAGAAAGTAACCAGGGTAAATATCTTGTTTGGGAAAATGATTATGATTGTACCTGATGTTTTTCAATTTGTTTTTGAAAGTGCTGTAAAAGGTACAATTGCAAAAGATGCTAAATTGAGACTAGAAATCTTGCCTGTTAAATTTGTATGCAAAAAATGCAAAGAAGAAACTGAAATTGATGATTTGATTTTTGTTTGCCCATACTGTGGATCAAATGATTTGGAACTTATTCAGGGACGAGAAACCTTTATTGAAAGTATTGAAGGAGAAAAAAAACCAGCAGAAAACAGTTACAGTGAGCAGGCTTCAATTGTGCCTAAAAGGCCAAAGATAAGTAAGCAACAACGATTGGTAAATAACGAAAAATAATTAACCCAAAAAACTATCTATATATGGAAATAAAGATTATGAAAAATGTTCTTGATAGGAATCAGAACAAGGCTAATGAAATAAGGACTTTATTACAAGAAAAAAAAGTTCTAATGGTTAATTTAATAAGCTCACCAGGTGCTGGCAAAACAACATTATTGGATAAAACAATTGAAAATTTGCGTAATAAATTCAGGATAGGAGTAATTGAAGGAGATATAACTACAGACAGAGATGCGCAGCGATTAAAAAAGCACGATATACCGATTGTAGTAATTAATACCGAAGGCGGGTGCCATCTTGATTCTCATAGTATTTCAAAAGCATTACCAGAATTTGATTTAAAAAATTTAGATGTGCTTTTTGTTGAGAATGTAGGTAATTTGGTATGTCCTTCGCATTTCGATTTGGGAGAATCATTTAAATTAGCATTGGTTAGTACAACTGAGGGAGATGATAAGCCTATTAAATACCCGATGCTTTTTAGAGAAGCAAAAGTAATTATTTTAAATAAAACAGATTTGATACAGTACACCAATTTTAATATGAAAAACTTTCTAAAAGACCTTAATAATGTGAATGGCAAGGTTACTCTTTTTGAAGTCTCATGTACTCAAAATACAAATATGGAACAATGGTATAATTGGATTTCGAGTCAGATTAATTCCAAATAACTAAATAAGTTTTATAACATATCCTTATTTTATTTTGGTTAAATTCCATATAATCAGGCATTAAACATAAAGCTTGTATATGTTTAAGAGCATTTGATTGTGAAAAATATAACAGTGTGAAAAATGTAACAAAAAAGTATTTATCTTTGTAGTGAATTTAAATTTGTTAATAGATTTTAAATAAGCTATTGTATTTAAAACTAATAATCCGTAATTTATGTTTTCGTGTTTTTAAGCATTATAGTTCTTAAACATCTTTATAAATAGGAATAATTAATTACGTTAAGATATTTTTGCGACTCAAAAAAAATGACAATCAATAAATAAGAAAAAAGATATGACAAAAATCAAAACATTAGCAGATCTTGTAAAATTGCGCGACGAGTTGCAGTCGAAACAAGCCCTTGCTGACAGTGCCGACAACGCTGAGAGTATAATTCAGATTAAGGTTGGCATGGGTACCAGCGGAATAGCTTCAGGAGCCAAAGCTGTTATAGATTTTTTAGTTGAAGCGTTGGAAAAAAGAAACATCGAAGCGAATGTATCTCAAACTGGCGATATGGGATATAGTTATGCAGAACCTACCATTGAGGTGAAAAAACCCGGGAAAGATCCAGTAGTATTTGGATTTGTGAATGTGCAAAAAGCTGATGAGATAATCGAAAAGTACATAAAACGCGATGAACTTGTCGAAGGAATTATACCTGTTAATTATCATACAATCGATAATTAAAAATTGGAGGAAACAAAAATGACAAAATATAAACAAATTAGAATAGCACTTAATAATTGTGGAGTTATAGATCCTGAGAATATAGAGGATTATATTGCACGAGACGGATATATGGCATTAGGAAAATGCATTACCGAAATGACTCCCCAGGATGTTATTAAAGAAATTAAAGATTCCGGATTAAGAGGTCGCGGAGGAGGTGGATTTCCTGCTGGATTAAAGTGGGAAATTGCATCGAAAAATCATGCCGATCAGAAGTATGTAGTTTGTAATGCCGACGAAGGAGATCCTGGTGCATTTATGGATCGTTCAGTTCTTGAAGGTGATCCACATGCAGTATTGGAGGCAATGGCAATCTGTGGTTACTCTATTGGTGCTACAAAGGGATTGATTTATATACGTGCTGAATATCCTCTTGCAATTAAAAGATTAAAAATTGCAATCGATCAGGCTCGAGAAGTTGGTTTGTTAGGTAAAAATATATTTGGTAGTAAATTCGATTTCGATATTGAGCTACGATATGGTGCCGGAGCATTTGTTTGCGGCGAAGAAACATCATTAATACATTCAATGGAGGGTTTACGCGGTGAGCCTACAATTAAACCTCCATTTCCTGCTGAAAAAGGATATCTTGGAAAACCAACTAACGTAAATAATGTAGAGACCTATGCTTCTGTTCCAATTATTATTAGAAAAGGAGCGAGCTGGTTTAACAAAATAGGAACCGAGAAATCAAAAGGTACAAAAGTATTTGCTCTTGCCGGAAAAGTTAATAATGTTGGTTTGGTTGAAGTGCCTATGGGTACTACATTGCGCGAAGTTATCTTCGAAATCGGCGGAGGAATACAAAATGGAAAGAAATTCAAGGCTGTTCAGACTGGTGGCCCATCGGGTGGTTGCTTAACTGAAAAACATCTCGATACACCAATTGACTTTGATAATCTTGTTGCTGCTGGCTCTATGATGGGTTCAGGTGGTATGATTGTTATGGATGAAGACAACTGTATGGTTTCTGTAGCAAAATTCTATCTCGATTTTACTGTCGAAGAATCCTGTGGAAAATGTTCTCCTTGTCGTATTGGTAATAAACGATTATTTGAATTGTTGGAAAGAATTACCAAAGGTCAGGGTACAATGGATGATCTTCAGAGATTAAGAAACATGAGTAATGTAATTAAAGATACATCGCTTTGCGGCTTGGGACAAACATCTCCAAACCCTGTTCTATCGACATTAGATAATTTCTACGATGAATATCTTGCTCACGTTAAAGATCATAAATGTCCTGCAGGTGAATGCAAAGATTTAATGAAATATTTCATTATTGCCGAAAATTGTGTTGGCTGTACTGCATGTGCGCGTGTTTGTCCGGTTGGAGCAATTACTGGTGAAAAGAAAGAAGCTCATCTTATAAACTCAGAAACATGTATTAAATGCGGTGCTTGTATGGAGAGATGTAAATTCGACGCAATCATTATTAAATAATAATTACTTGTACAATGGAAAAAGTAAAATTAACGATAGATAACAAGCTTATAGAAGTAGAAAAAGGGACTACAATCTATAAAGCAGCAAAACAATTAGGAATAGATATCCCCGTGCTTTGTTACATGAATCTTGAAGACCTTGGTATTGAAAATAAACCAGGTGGTTGCCGTATTTGCGTAGTTGAAGTTGAGGGAAGAAGAAATCTTGCTCCATCTTGCTCTACTGATTGTGCAGAAGGAATGGTAGTTAATACGCACTCAATTCGAGTTATCAATGCCCGACGAACGGTTATGGAGTTTATTCTTTCTGATCACCCTAAAGATTGTCTAACATGCGCAAAATCTGGTAATTGCGAATTACAGGATATGGCTGTTAAGTTAGGAATAAGAGAAATACCAGGACAGGAGTATGCTGCAATGTCTACTTACAAAATGGATTTTTCACCTTCATTAATCCGCGAACTTGATAAATGTATCATGTGTCGTCGTTGCGAAATGATGTGTAACGATTTCCAGACAGTAGGCGCATTATCAGCCTTCAAACGTGGATTTGAAGCTGCTGTTGGACCTGCTTTCGAAATGGATATCGAAGATTCAACTTGTACATATTGTGGTCAGTGTGTAGCTGTTTGCCCAACAGGTGCATTAACAGAAAAAGACCATACAAGAGAGGTTATTAATGCACTTTCAGATCCTACAAAAACTGTTATCGTACAAACAGCTCCTGCTGTTCGTGCTGCTTTAGGTGAAGAATTTGGATTAAAACCAGGAACATTGGTTACAGGTAAAATGGTTGCTGCATTGCGCCGTTTAGGTTTTAATTATGTATTCGATACCGATTTTGCTGCCGACTTAACCATCATGGAAGAAGGTACAGAATTATTAGGCCGGTTAACAAAACACTTAAATGGTGATAAAGAAGTAAAATTACCAATACTTACATCTTGCTGTCCTGCATGGGTTAATTTCTTCGAACATAACTTCCCTGATATGAAGGAAATTCCATCAACAGCACGTTCTCCACAGCAAATGTTCGGTGCAATTGCAAAAACGTATTTTGCCGATAAAATTAAAGTGAAACGCGAAGATTTAGTCGTAATATCTATAATGCCATGTTTAGCTAAAAAATACGAAGCTCAACGCGATGAGTTTAAAGTAGATGGAAATCCTGATGTTGATTTTTCACTATCAACACGCGAATTAGCTCATCTAATTAAACAGGCAAACCTTGATTTTAAATCATTACCAGATGAAGATTTCGATAAACCACTTGGCGAATCGACAGGTGCTGCTGTAATCTTTGGTGTTACCGGTGGTGTGATTGAAGCTGCAGTTCGCACTGCTTACGAATTACAAACTGGTAAAAAATTGGAAAGAGTTGAATTTGAACAACTTCGTGGTATGGAATCTATAAGAAAAGCAACAATTGATTTCAATGGCACTCCTATTAATATTGGTATTGCACATGGATTGGGAAATGCCCGTAAATTGCTTGAAGACATAAAAGCAGGCAAATCGGAGTTCCATGCAATTGAGATAATGGCTTGTCCTGGAGGTTGTATTGGTGGTGGAGGACAACCATTACACCATAGTGATTCAAGTATTCTTAAAGCTCGTACCAAAGCAATTTTTGCTGAAGATGAAGCTAAAGTTCTTCGTAAATCACACGAAAATCCTTATATCATTAAATTATATGAGGAATTCCTTGGTAAACCAATGAGCGAAAAAGCTCACCATCTGCTGCATACTCATTATTTCGACAAGAGCGGAAAAATTGAAATCAGCTAGTTTGAAATCTAAATTGGAGGAAAAAATCAATGTCAAGAATAAAAGTTAAAGTAAAAGAAAAAGACTTAAATACAATCAAAGAGATTTGTAAGTCATTCAATAACGAGCAAGGTGAGTTAATAAATGTGTTACACAAAACTCAGGAACACTTTGGGTATTTACCAGCTGAAATTCAGGAAGTTGTTGCTCAGGAGTTAGAAATGTCGGTTGCAAAGGTTTATGGAGTAGTTACATTCTACTCATTTTTTACCATGAAACCCAAAGGTAAATTTCCGATTTCAATATGCACTGGTACAGCATGTTATGTTCGTGGTGCCGAGAATGTGCTAGCTGAGTTTAAACGTCAACTGAATATTGAAGTAGGCGAAACAACCGAAGATGGTAAATTCTCATTAAGCTGCCTGCGTTGTGTTGGTGCCTGCGGATTAGCTCCTGTGGTTTTGGTTGGTGAAAAAACCTATGGCAGAGTTTCTCCCGAAGGAGTAAAAGATATTTTAGCTGAATATAACGATAAATAGAAAGTTAGAGTCAAGATTTTTAGACACAAGATTTTAGATAAAACTATTTTTTGTCTCAAGTCTAAAATCTAATATCTAAATACTATTAAAATTTAGGGTTAATTTAGGGTAATTATATATTGATTATCCAACATGAAAAGCATCTCTCGGGATGCTTTTTTGTTTTATATAAACTTCAAACTTACTTCTTTCAAAAATTTTTGCTCAAGTGTTTTGGCAATTCGTTTTACCACGGTTCTTCGAATTTCTAATTCAACAGGCAGGTTTGGATCCTGATGTGCAATGTTTATGCGTGTACCAATAATAAAATTTATTTCATCACTGTCTTTTATCAATTTTACAATTTGATCGGCAGGGCCTTTCCCAAGCTGGTAATTGTTGTTATATACTTTTAGTATTTCCGAAACCTTGCTTAGTGTTAATATCCCTTCGGTAACTAAATCAATACCTGGCATATATGAGATAGGAGGCAGGTCGGGATCGTCGAATTCGAAACTATCAGTAATTTTTAAATCCAGTTCACGGGCAATAATATCTCCGGTAGTTGCTCCGCAAAGAATTTTTTTGCCATCAAAGTTCCTTACAGCATCAGCCAGTTGTTTGTCGCGGTCTTCTTCGAAAGGTGGGCCAGTACAAATTAATAGTTTACGTGGTTCGCGGAAATATATTAATCCACAACTCGAATCATCTTTGGCATGGTAACCATCGTTCTGATAGGCAATATTTACAATTTTACCCGAAAGTTTATAAGCCGATAATTTGGGATCATTGGTGATTAGTCTTTTTGCAAAAACTTCCAGGTTATCAACCCCCCAGCCAAATGGATACTTATCTGATCCCAAACCAGACTGCGTTATTCCATCTGAACAGAAAATAAGCCGGTCTTCAATCTGGGCATCGAATGTGCAACTGCGTAGTTCTTTACCTGCATTTTTATCACTCTGCAAAATAATGCATTTCCATTCGGGATCGAACTTTTTATTATCTCTAAAGATTAATGTATTTGGGTTGTCGTATTCAAGAATTGTTGTTCGGCCTGTCGATTCAATATCAATAATCGTAAATGTGGAGTAACTAATCTTTCGCTGACTACAAACAGGCAACGTGTTCATTATTATTTCAGCAATGCGGTTTACATCCTTATGTTCTTTTGTGAAGTTCAGAGCCATTGTGGCTGTGAGTGTAGCAAGCATATTTGCCTTAATTCCATGGCCCATACCATCTGATAAAACTACAATTGTTCGACCTTCGGATTTTATTCGTTCCGAAAGAAAAACATCACCACAGATTCGTTCCCCTTCGTGGTTTTTTTGTTGGCAATCAACCTCAATATAGAACCTGTTCTCCATACTTATTCTTTTTTCTTGAATGTTTTGTAAAGTTCTATTATTGAGTTCATCATCTGTTCTGTTTCCGAAGCACCCTCGCCAAGCAGGAATCCAATTTTCTGAACCATCTCGAGGTTTTTATCGATTACGTCATTTACACGCTTAATTACCTCTTCTTTACGTACTTCAGGTGAGTACATATCACGGAAAACAGCTCCCACGATTTTGTCTTTTCTGATTACAAAGATGGATAAGTTTAAAAAACGGTCATCAATATAAATATCACGATTCAGAATGTTTTCGTTGGTTGAGAAAACATTGTTAAACAGATTGTAAATATTAAATGGTACTAAGGTTTTTAAATCGGCACCAAGAAGTTGAGGAATCACTTCGTTAATTGTTTTTGCTTCTTCACCTAATATCTCAACAAAACTGTTGTTTGATTGGATAATTTTTAGGTTTTTATCAATAATTACAATACCAGCATTCAATTTATGCAACATATTATTAATGATATCTGATGCTTCCTGCGCAGCTTCTTTCTCTTTACGGGCAACTTGCTCGGAATCTTGCAATGCTTTTTGGGTTTGAGCCAGTTTTTCGTTTGTCGACCGCAACGACTTTATATATTCGTGTCTGTTTTTTAATGTATAAGTAAGGCACATTTCTGTTTTTGCAAGTCCTTTTGATACTGCTATGGCAAAGTCTCGACACGAATTGTAACCACAGGCATTACAACCCAAATCAGGATTTCCAGTATCTTTGCCAATTGCTTTTAGTACTTCCTGAATTTTTTCTTCTGAGGGAGTTTCTATACGCTGATCATCATTAATAAATGTTCTTGAATAATCGAGATCCCAGTATTTTTCTATTTCCTTTTTCCAGATTTTGTGATCAAAGCTTTTTAATCGTTTATTGGCATAATCGGTAACACGGGTACGACGAATAAATTTTTTACCGTTTCGTGATGTTCCTGGTCCCATTAAACAACCTTCGCAATAATAAAGGTTAAAATGTTTTTTTATGGTTTCTGTATCTTCGAAAAACTGTTTTACTGCATTTAGCATATTTGATTTGCCTTCGGCATTTATTACTTCTCCAGTAAGCAAATCTTCGCTAATATCGGCCGATTGCAGTAAACCATTGGATATAGGGAATAATGATCCTTTATAACCAATAGGGGTATCGAACTCAGAGTATTCGAGGGTGCTTTCGTGAATGTTAAACTCATTGAACAACTCTCTGAGTTCAATAAAAGTAAGTACTGCATCAATTCTTCCATCATCTGAAAAATCCATAGCCTCATTTTTATTTTCGATACAAGGCCCAACATATATTACTTTTGTATCATTACCGTATATTTTTCGAACAATTTTAGCAGTTGCTATCATAGGCGAAACAAGAGGTACAAGGTTACCTAGAAGTTCAGGTTGGAATTTCTGAACATAGGAAACAACTACTGGGCATGCGGTTGATATATAGTATTTTCCTTTAAAATTAGTAAATAGTTCAGCATACTTGAGAGAAATTATATCAGCACCAAAGGATACCTCGTTAATATGATCGAAGCCCAATTGCTTAAACATCTGAACAAATTTTCTATAGTCAGTAATATCATGAAATTCACCTGAAATACTTGGTGCAACAACAGCTACTTTTTTGCTTTTTTCTTTTAGAAGTTTCTTGGTTTGCTCTTTTGAGTCGAGAAACCGAATTGCATCCTGTGGACAAACAGAGGTGCAACTCCCGCATCCAATGCAACGTTCAGGAATTATGCGGGCATAATCTTTATTAACCTTAACTTCAATAGCGTTAACTGGGCATACCCGTACGCATGAATAACTAAGGTCGCATTTGTCTTTTAATATCTCAACTAATTGCATATAATTTAAAATTCAGTATTACAAGAACAATTTTATTCTTTTTCAAAAATATTTTCCAGCAGGTAAACTATATTTTCGGGAGTAACACTTTGATAAATTTTTTCATCAACCCTAAGCATGGGGCCATTTTCGCAGTTTCCAAAACAATGACTTCCATGAAAATAAACTTTCTCCTCGAGATTATGCTCCTTTAAGTAGGTTTTAATAATCTGAACAGTTTGCTTATTTCCTCTCGAAAAACATGAACTCCCCAAACAAATAACAATTTCTTTTTTCATTTCTCAATATTCAATAATCCCCTAAAAATTCAAATTTACTAATTAATTCGATTACAAAAGTAAATATACGAACATCAATAATTGTAAATATTTTCATGTTTAAAACTATATTTTATATTTGTTTAATCGTAATAGCCTTATAATTAAAAACATATCGTTACTTAATGATTTTTGTCAGGTAGTGTGAAATAAATAACAATGTACAATTTATAACAATAAATTTTGTATATTTGTAGGGATTAGGGATTTAAATGATTTATTAAATAATCTGCGCTATGCCCGATATTGATTCAATACTACAAAAATACCCTTTTGTTCAAACGGATAATCTGATCCCTATTTTGCAGGAAATACAGGAAAACCTTGGTTTTATTTCAAAAGAAGCTCTCATAAAAGTAGGAAGTCACCTGCAAATGCCAACAAGTAAAATTTATGGATTAGCAACCTTTTATAATCAGTTTCGATTCGAACCTAAAGGAAAGCACCATATTAGTATTTGTAACGGAACGTCCTGCCATATTCATTCTAATGCAATAATTATTAAAGAGCTATATAAAAAATTAGGTATTAAAAGTGGCGAGGTTACAAAGAATGGCTTATTCAGTATTGAAGAAACCGAATGTTTAAGTGGCTGTGGCAAGGGTCCCGTGATGGCTGTTAATGACAAATATTTTACATCAATGACTGTTGAGAAAGTACATGAAATTGTGAATTTTTACATGCAAATTGAGAACTCATGATTTTCGATAAGAATATACAACCCACAAAGGAATTCATTATTAATGATATACTTCTTAATGAATCCAATACTTATTCAAAAGAAGTTGCCGAAAAACTGACATATATTAAGCGCGATAAGGTTGATTTTCCGGTTATTGCTGTAAGTCAGAATTCTTCTTCCATTATTTCAGGAACAAAAAATCTTACTTTATTTATTGAGAATTACCTCAAAGAACGCGAAATAAAAGCTAAGGTTATAGAGGTTGGATGTATTGGTATTTGCTCTCTCGAAACATTTGTATCAATACAATTGCCAGGAAAAACCAGGTTGTTATATAAAAATGTTGGCGAAGACAATATAATTGCCATACTGGATGGTAACTTTAATAATTATATTGCCGAAGAAAATGTTTTTGGCCAGTTCCGTAATAAAATGCACGAACCTTATGAGAATACACCTTATATTGACGAAATAGCTTATTTCAGCTCTCAGCAGAGGATTATTCTTAAAAACTGTGGTATAATTGATCCTAATTCGATATATGAATATATTGCTTATGGAGGTTATAAGTCACTGGTAAAAGTACTCAAACATTGCACTCACGAAGATGTTTGTACTATTATTGACGAAAGTAAGCTTCGAGGAAGAGGCGGAGAAGGATTTTATACTGGTAAAAAGTGGAGAATTGCGTTACAAACTCCAGCAGATCAAAAGTATTTAATCTGCAATGCAGGAGAAAGTGATCCGGGTGCATTTATGGAACGTCTCTTAATCGAGAGCGATCCTCATAAAGTTGTTGAAGGTATTGCTATTTCGGCCTATGCTATTGGTGCAAGAAAAGCTTATATTTATATTGAGTGGGAATACGATCTTGCTATTCAGCGAATCACAAATGCAATTCAGCAAGCCAAAGAATTTGGATTACTTGGTCATGATATTCTAAATAGTGGTTATTCGCTCGATATTATTGTTAAGAAAGGTGCTGGTGCTTATGTTTGTGGCGAAGAAACAGCTCTTATTGCCAGTATTGAAGGCAAAAGAGGTCGGCCTCATTCCAAACCCCCATATCCTGCTACAAAAGGTTTATTTGGTCAACCTACGGTTGTTAATAATGTCGAAACAATAGTTAATGTTCCTGCAATCATAGATAAAGGTGCTCAATGGTTTACATCAATTGGTACAGCCGAAAGTAAGGGGACTAAAGTTTTTTCTATCAGTGGTAAAATACAATATGCAGGGTTAGTAGAAGTGGAAATGGGTACCAAGCTTCGTGATATTATTTTCCGCATAGCTGGAGGTGTTCCGAATAACAGAAAATTTAAAGCAGTGCATATTGGTGGTCCATCAGGTGGCTCATTAACCGAAGACCATATCGATACCCTAGTAGATTTTGATTCGATAATGCTCACCGGAGCATCGCTTGGATCGGCAGGCATGGTGGTGCTCGATGAAGACAACTGTATTATTGATACCGTAAAGTATTTCATGAATTTCCTACAAAAGGAGAGCTGCGGTGTTTGCATTCCTTGCAGGGAAGGAACACGTCGAATGTACGAAATACTCGAGAATATTAGTAAAAGACCGAAGGATGATGTTGGATATACCACCCTTCAACGATTCAAAGGCGTTATGCAACTCGAAAGCCTTGCCGAAGTGATTAAAGATACATCGATGTGTGGGTTAGGTAAAAAAGCTGCTAATCCAGTTCTTACCACACTAAAATGGTTTCGTGATGAATACGAAGAACATATTTTCGATAGAAATTGTTCTGCTGGAGTATGCCAGGAACTGAGAACCTTTGAAATTAGTGTGGATGCATGCACTGGATGTACATTATGTGCAAAAAAATGCCCAACGAATGCTATTTTTGGAACGCCTAAATATGCTCATTTTATTGTACAGGATAAATGTATTGGCTGCGGTGTATGTTACGAAACCTGTAAGTTTAGTGCAATAATCAGTAAATAACCTGATCGAACCGAATGTTATGGTAAATATAGAAGTAAATAATCAGCAAATTCAGGCAAAAGAGGGAGAGACTATTCTTGATACATTAAACCGAAATGGAATTAAGGTTCCAACACTATGCCGTATGGAAGGATTTTCTCCAACTGGCGCATGTCGTTTATGTGTTGTTGAGATAGAAGGCAAACCGGGATTAATTCCATCATGTTCCTTTCATGTCGAAGAGTCGCTTAAAATTAAAACCCATTCTCCTAGAGTCATTCGATCACGTAAAATGCTGGTTGAGTTGCTCCTTTCAAATCATCCTGATGATTGCCTTTATTGTGTACGAAATGGAAACTGCGAACTACAGGATTTAGCTGTTGAACTTAATATTCGTGAACGAAGAATTTCAGGAAATAAGTCAAAGGCAAATCTAGATCAATCGAGTCCGGGAATTGTTCACGATCCGGCAAAATGTGTTCTTTGTGGTCGTTGTGTTCGTGTTTGTGAAGAAATTCAGTCTGTTTCGACATTTGATTTTATAAAAAGAGGTAATAAGACTGCCATTGCCACAACAATGAATAAGGATTTGAATTTCTCAAATTGTGTTCATTGTGGTCAGTGTATTATGGTTTGCCCTACTGGTGCATTGCACGAAAAAATTAATTTTGATGTGTTGCTCGAGATGCTTAACAAGAAAGACAGTAAAGTTATTGTTCAATATTCACCCACCATTGCTATTTCTGTTGCAGAAGATCTTGGTATTCGTTCTGGCAAAGATATTAGTGGATTAATTAATGCTGCCCTTCGAAAAATAGGATTCTTTAAGGTTTTTGATACAACATTTGGTTCTGATTTATTGATTTATGAACAATCTGCAGAATTGCTTGATCGCATAAAATACGATAACGGTTTGCCATTAATAAGCAGTTGTTGTCCTGGTTGGATTAAATATATGGAACAATCGCATTTTGACTTAATGGAAAATGTGTCCACGTGCAAATCAGCTCAGCAAATGATGGGGACTCTGATTAAAGGTTATTTTGCACAGGAAGAAAAAATATCTCCTGAAAAGATATTCTCCGTTTCAATTATGCCCTGCACTGCCAAGAAATTCGAGGCTCAACGCGAAGAAATGACACATAAAGGAATTTCAGATATAGATCTCGTGCTTACTTCGCGTGAATTGGTTAAGCTTATTAATTTATGTGGGATCGATGTTCAGCAGCTTCAGGAAGAGATGGCTGATAATCCTTTTAATACAAGAAGTTCGGCCGGTAAGCTTGTTTCTGTTTCAGGCGGAATGGCCGAAGCAATAATTAGAACTACTCACTTTTTATATTCAAAAAAGGAGATGCCAGAATACAAGATTACCAAGCTACGGGGTACAAAAGAAAGAAGAGAAATGAATATCCAGATTGGTGATTTAAATTTGGGAATAGCAGTTGTGAGTGGATTAAAAAATGCAAAAAATTTGTTGGAAGAAATCAGGAATGGTCGAAAAGACTTACATTATATTGAGATAATGGCTTGCCCTGGTGGTTGCATAAATGGAGGTGGACAGCCTTTTTGTTCCGATGAAAAAGTAATGAAAGGCAGAGCAAAAGCGGTGTATGATTTGGATGAAAAGGATGGATTGAAAGTCGCTCATAAGAATCCTGCTATCATCCGATTGTATGAAAAATTTCTTGAAGAACCACTAAGCGTAAAGGCAAATAGCCTATTGCATACTCGATATAGTGAACGCGATGTATTGTTATAAAAATTGAACTGGTAATGGAAGAGTCATCATCAAATAAAAACAGATACCTGGTTTATACACTGAAAAACCGATGTAGGGTTTGTTTTACCTGTGTTCGCGAATGTCCTGCTAAGGCTATAAAAATTATTAATGGTCAGGCCGAAGTATTAAATGAGCGTTGCATAGGTTGTGGTAATTGCACTAAAGTTTGTAGTCAGGGAGCAAAAGTATATATAAATACCACCGAAAAGATGTTTGAACTATTAAAGTCGGGAAAGAAAAATATAGCAATTGTGGCTCCGAGTTTTCCTGCTGAGTTTAAAGAAGTTGCCAATTACAAGATATTTGTTTCAATGATTCGAGCCATTGGCTTTGACATCGTTTCTGAAGTTTCATTTGGAGCCGATTTAGTTGCAAAGAAATACCGAAAACTTATCGATCAGGGAACAGAAAAATGCTATATTTCATCAGATTGTCCGGCAATAGTTAACTATATACAACATTATCATCCGGCACTGGTAAAAGATCTGGCTCCACTTGTTTCCCCAATGGTAGCTATGTCAAGGGTTATGAGAAAAAAGTATGGTGAAAATATAAATATAGTTTTTATTGGTCCTTGCGTGGCTAAAAAAGCCGAATCGGATGAGGTTGACGAGATGATTACATTCACTGAACTACGCGAGATATTTACCAAATTAAATATTACTCAAAAATCAGTTCAAGCAACTGAATTTGATCCACCATTAGGTGGGAAAGGTGCTATTTTCCCGGTAAGCAGAGGATTGTTACAGACTGCAGGAATAACAGATGATATTTTGGTTGGTGATATTATTGTTGCTGAAGGGCGCAATGATTTTCAGGAAGCGATAAAAGAATTTGAAGATGGACTGATTAAAAACCAGCATCTTGAATTACTTGGCTGCGAAGGTTGTATCATGGGGCCCGGTATGTCAAGTGGTGGACGTCAGTATGCAAGACGTACTTTAGTAAATAATTATGTGCACAAAAAGCTCTATTCATTAAACGAAAAGGAATGGCAGAAATACATCGACGAGTATAGCGAAGTTAACTTGTCGGTTTCTTTTGAAGCTAAACGAAGAGTTCTTGAGTTTCCAGATTGGAATGATATAAGACTTATTCTGGAATCAATGGGTAAAAAAGAATCTAAAGATCATTTAAACTGTGGTGCTTGTGGTTATGATAGCTGCGAAGAACACGCTATCGCTATTGCACAGGGATTAGCAGAAACTGAAATGTGTTTGCCCTATACTATTGAGAAATTGCATAATTCTATTTCTGAATTGGCAGTTACCAACGATAAATTATCATCAACACAGCAGGCTCTTAAGCAATCAGAAAAAATGGCAAGCATGGGTCAGCTTTCAGCAGGTATTGCTCACGAACTTAATAATCCGCTAGGTGTTGTTATTATGTATGCTAATATTTTACTCGAAGAAACACCTAAAGATTCAGATCTGTACAAGGATTTAAAACTTATTGTAGAACAATCTAACCGATGCAAGAAGATTGTAGGTGGATTATTAAATTTTGCCCGTAAAAACCAGGTAAATTCTACCGAGGTGGATATTATTAAATTATCAGAACAGTGCCTCGAGGCTGTAATTATTCCTCCAAACGTAAAAGCAACGATTAATTCAGAAAAGTTAAAAAACAAGATAGCCTGGCTCGATCAGGAACAAATGATACAGGTAATTGCCAACCTGATTAAAAACTCCGTTGAGGCAATGCATAATGGAGGCGAGCTAAATGTAATTCTGGAAGATACCGGAAACGAAGTGATTTTCACGATTTCAGATACTGGTTTGGGCATAAAGGATGAAGATAAGGAAAAGATTTTTGAGCCATTTTTTACCACAAAAGGTATTGGAAAAGGTACAGGCCTTGGTTTAGCAACAGCTTACGGAATAGTTAAAATGCATAAAGGAAAAATTGACCTTGAGTCGAATGCCGATGCATTAAAAGGCCCAACTGGAACAAGTTTTAGAATAGAAATCCCAAGAATGAGATAAACCATAAAACAATGTATTATGGCACAAAATAAAAAATTAGTACTAATTGCTGACGATGATTCTGATTATCTTTTTCAGATGAAAATGTTTGTAGAAAGTTTTGGATTTGAGGTAATAACAGCTACTAGTCAGAGAGAGGCTGAGTATATTATAGAAAGTACCAAACCCGACCTTGCCATTTTTGATCTTATGATGGAAAAAGATGACAGTGGTTTTGTACTTTGTTTTAAAATGAAACGTAAATATCCAGATGTACCAATAATTCTGGCAACAGCCGTAGCATCTGAAACAGGTTATTCTTTCGGAATAAATACCACAGCTGACAAACAATGGATAAAAGCTGACTTATATCTCGAAAAAGGAATAAGAAAAGATCAATTACACAAAGAAATTAATAAATTGCTTAAAATTTAACCATGGAAAATAAGGTGAAAAGTTTGGTGGTAATGGTTGTTGATGATGAGCCCGGAATCCGTTCCGGAGTAAGCAGGATACTGAATAATTTTACGGTTAGTTTTCCATTTATGGATTCTGATATTGGTTTTCAGGTAATTGAAGTAGGAACAGGTGAGGAAGCCATCAAAGAGATCAAAAATAAACATATTGATATTGTACTCCTCGATAATAAATTACCTGGTATACAGGGTACCGATGTTCTCGAATTTATTAATAAGAATAATCCCGAAATCATTGTGATGATGATTACATCGTATGCATCGCTTGAATTAGCTGTTAAAGCTACTAGTCAGGGTGCATATGATTTTATTCCAAAGCCATTTACACCACAAGAACTTAAGTCATCGCTCGAAAACGTGTCGAAACATCTGTTTTTACGTGGAGTAACGAAGAAGCTGAAACAAGATGGCAAAGAAATACGACATCAATTTTTGTCAGTTTTATCTCATGAGCTAAAAGCTCCATTAAACGCGATTGAAGGGTATTTAAGAATTATGCAGGAGAAACAAGCTGGAAGCCGAATTGAGGATTATGAACAAATGATTGAACGTTCACTACAGCGCATTAAAGGTATGCGAAATCTTATTATGGATTTATTAGATCTTACAAAAATTAAGTTCGAAAAGAAAACAGATAAGTTTCAATTATTAAAGATTAAAGATGTTGCTCAGTATGCTATAGAGGCAATACTTCCTTATGCTATTCAGAAAGATATTAAGTTTTCGTTAACCGATGATGATGAGGTTACTATGAATGCTGATCCAGACGATCTGGAGATCATTTTTAATAACTTAATATCGAATGCTGTTAAGTACAATAAAGAGGGTGGAAGCGTTGATATTAATATGAAAAGCGAAAACGAAAAGATAATCATTTGCATTAAGGACTCTGGAATAGGATTAAATAATGAAGAAAAGGACCAATTGTTTAATGAGTTTTATAGAGTAAAGAATGAACAAACAAGAAATATTTCAGGCAGTGGACTGGGTTTGCCTATCGTAAAGAGAGTTGTCGATTTGTATAATGGCGATATACACATTGAAAGTGAACCTGATAGGGGAAGTACTTTTACAGTTGAATTGCCAAAATAAAAATATTGATAATTAATAATTGATAAAAATATGAATAAACTTCCTGAAAAAACCATTGGAAGGTTGAGTGAATACCGCAGGACACTTTTAAATTGCCTGGCAAAAGGAAAAACTCATATCTATTCGCACGAATTGGCAAATTTGCACAATTTTACTGCAGTTCAGGTACGACGCGATATTATGCTAATAGGCTATTCAACAACGCTTAAAAAAGGATACGATGTTAAAGCTTTGATCGATGTTATCTCAAAGATAATTGATACTGATGAAGGCATAAATGCTGCAATTATTGGAGTGGGAAACTTAGGAAAAGCTATAACTACCTATTTTAATGGCAAAAGGCCTAAATTGAGAATTGTTGCTACTTTCGATAACGACCCTGAAAAAGCAAACAGAGTAATAGCTGGTGTTAAATGTTATCCAATATCAGAAATAAATAAATTGGTCAATGAGCTTGATATTCGAATTGGCATAATGACAGTTCCTCCTGAAAATGCTGTTTCAGTATTAGAAACATTGGTAAATGCTGGTATAAAGGGAATTTTAAATTATACTTCAACGCCACTCAGTGTTCCCCAGAATGTGCATCTCGAAGAATACGACATGATCACATCAATTGAGAAAGTGGCCTATTTTGTAAAACAAAAAAAATGATTAATAGTAAATTGTGAATAATTAATTCTCAAGTCACCAATTACAAATCACTAGTTACTAAATTGTTATGCAGATTCATAGAAGTTTCGATAATCTTTATACCATAAAAAATCCGGTAGTTACAACCGGTTCTTTCGATGGAGTTCATATTGGTCATAAGGTTATTATCAAACGATTGAATAATCTGGCTCATGAAATAAATGGAGAATCTGTTCTTATTACCTTCCATCCACATCCACGCTTGGTTTTATATCCCGAAACCGCTGGTAAAACACTTAAGCTGATTAATACGCAGCGCGAGAAAATTTACCTGCTCGAAAAGGCAGGACTCGATCATTTGATAATTATTAACTTTACCAAAGAATTTGCGCAAACCACATCGCAAGAATTTGTTGAAGATATTTTATTAGGTAAACTACATGCAAAAAAGATAATCGTTGGTTTTAACCATCATTTTGGACATAATAGGGAAGGGGATTATTCATATCTCTATAAACTTACCAGGGATCATAACTTCGAAGTAGAAGAAATACCAGAACAAGACCTGGAAAACGAAACAGTAAGTTCGACTATTACACGTAAAGCGATTTCTGAGGGTCGAATTCAGCGTGCAAATGCATATCTCGATCATCATTTTATTATGATGGGCGAGCTCAAAGGAGGAAGTCAGAAATGCCGTGATGTTGGATTCCCAACATTAGAGATGATTATTGAAGAAGAAATAAAACTGGTTCCTCTCGAAGGGGTTTATGCTGTTTCATTAACTTGCGGTAATCTAAATTACAGAGGAATGCTCAATATTAAAAATACAAATGAATCACAGCCCTCAATACAGGTTCATTTATTTGATCTTGAACCCAATCATAATTTAATAGGGAAACTTGCTACTTTAATTTTTCATAAACGCATGCGGGGCGAACTAATTCTTAGTAAGTCAGATGATCTGCATTTTCAGCTTCAAAAAGATAAAAATGAAATAGAGGAGTTGATTTATTAAAATTTAAATCACTCCATCACTTGTAAAATACTCTTTTTTAATTCAACCATTTCCATGCTTTCAAGTATGCGTTCAGACGAGGCATTAATACTGAATTTCTGTTTTATTTCTACTGGGGCTTTGCTAAAAACATAAATATCATTGCCAAGCATAAGAGCTTCATCAACCTCGTGCGTTACAAATACAACAGTTCGCTTATCAAACTGCCATAACTTACGGAAAGAGTTCATCAGGTTTTGTTTCAGCTTAAAATCGAGTGTTTTAAGTGGTTCATCCATTAAAATAATATCCGAAGGATAAGCAAATGCGCGTGCAATCGCAACGCGTTGTTTCATTCCTCCGCTGAGCTTTGCAGGATAATAATCAGCAAATTTTTCAAGCTCAACCAACCGGAGATATTTGTCAACTGTTTCTTTGGTGTTGTCGATTTCGCTTAAAACAAAAGCAATATTCTCGCGAACTGTTTTCCATGGCAGTAATCGAGGTTCTTGAAAAATGTATGAAACAATATGGTTGTTGATTCCAACAAATTGTCCAGCCTCAGGTAATATCGTTTTGCTTATTAAATTTAACAGTGTAGTCTTGCCGCATCCCGAAGGCCCCAATATACATGTAATTGTATGTTCCGGGATTTCAATTGAGAAATCGCTATAAATAACATGATCCTGAAATGATTTGCTTAAATTATTAATTTTTAGGCTCATACTTATTTCCAGATTACAATTCTGTGTTCAACTCTTCGAATAACAAGCTCAAAAAGGTAGCTAATAATAACAGCAATAATTGTCCAGGCAATTACCTGGTCTACCAATAGGTATGTTTGTGCTGTTTGCATTAAAGTGCCAATTCCAAACTGTGGTTGGCTTAGTACTTCGCCTATAATTATTGCACGCCATCCAAATCCCATAGCACTCGATGACCCACTAAAAATAAATGGTGTAATTGCAGGTAAATAAACCTCTTTAACAATTTTTGTTTGTTCTATTTTATAAATCCTTGCCATTTCAACCAAATCTTTATCTACATTGCGAATACCCTCAATTACATTAGTACAAATAATAGGGAACATGGTTAAAAATGCAATAAACACAGGAACCATATCAACCTGAAACCAAATAAGTGCCAGAAGAATAATAGAAATTACTGGAATAGACCGTATAGTTACCAATAATGGTTTTAAGAAAGAATTGAACGAACTGTTAATGCCTGCAAATATACCCAGAAGTATACCAAGAATAAATGACAGTATAAATCCAACAATTCCACGTAAAATTGTAGCTCCGACAATATAAATGAAACCCTTAGCTGTAAAAAGTTCAAAAACAGAAACAAGTGTTGATTCGGGTGATGGTAAAATGAATTCTGAATTATAGAAAACAGACAAAAGCTTCCAAAGTAAGAGCAATATTATTACAGATATTATGGAAATAATCCTGTTTTTTGTAAGAGTAAAATTCATTCTAATTTGTCAGTAATTAATTAAACCGAAAAATTACAAATAAATTCTGACTTGGGCAGGTTATTTTATGAATTCGTTAATCTTTTGAATAAGGAATTGTGGCTTCGATGGTTTGGAAATATAGTCATTGCAGCCATAATCTAAGGCATTTACTTCATTATTCGTTAAAGCATAAGCGGTAAAAGCAATAATTGGTACAGTCCTGTTTTCTTTGCGTATTAGCTTAATAGCTTCAACTCCATCCATATCGGGCATACGAATATCCATCAGAATAAGGTTAATTTCAGGATTATCTTTAAAAAGTTGTACTGCCTGCTCTCCGGTTTGTGCTTTAAAGATTTTGATTTTTGTTGGTTGTAATGATTTTTCAATAAATATTAAATTAATATATTCATCATCTGCGACCAGAATGCTTTTATTGCTCCAATCGTAGTTTAAGCTATTTGTTTCTATATTTTCTGTGCTCATTAAATATTCGGGGTGTAACTTGAATTGTTATATAAAGGTAAAAAAAATATACTTTGTGTGCGAATTTCTTAGTTTATTTTTTATTTCGAAGTATAAAATCGTCATCAGGTATTTTGCCTCCAATAATATCTGGATTCAAAGCGTAAAAAACATCAAGATAATGATTTATTTCGGTACGCAATTCTGCAGCCTTCACAAAATTAAGGTTTGAACGAGGAATTGATTCTTTGGCAACCGAAATATTGGGGAGAATAGAATACTTTACAATTAGATCAGCTGCTAAATCAGGATTTGTATTTACCCATTCTGTCGATTTTTGATATTCATTCAATAGTTGATCAACAAATTGAGGATTTTTTTGAGCGAATTCTGAATTTACAAGAAATGCTGTTTGGGCAATTGGAATATTGCTATGTATTTTTTGCCATTCGGCGTTCAGATCAAACAAAGAATATACATTATTATTTTTTTGCATCACCAGGCTTACCATTGGTTCCGAAATTACTCCGAGAGTTGCTCTCTCTGCTGCCACTGCATTTGCAAGATCAATGTGAGTAGGGAAGGAGTAATCTAATATTACATCTTTATCAGGATCAATATTATTTCGAATTAAAAGATATTTAAATAAAACATCCGGAGTCATTCCTTTTCCCATTAAGTGAATCCTTTTTCCTTTTAAATCATTCCAGGTAAGAATAGTTGAGTCTGTTCCAAATAAATAGAGTGTTCCCCAAACTGGAATAGCTGCCAATTTATAAGGTAAACCTTTGTTGTAGAGTATAGCTCCCATAGTTGTTGGCAGAATAGCAAAATCAACTTTATTCTCGAGCATTAGCTTTCGTACCTGGATGGGCTCATTAAAAATTAATATCTCGATTTGGGCATTTTTAGTATTTGCCAGGCTATCAATCATTTTAATCATTCCCATTGCAGATGGCCCTTTTAATGTGGCTATGGTAATTTTTTTATTTGATGATTTTGAATTACATCCTGTTAAAACAAGCAAAATAATCAATATTCCAAACAAGTATCTTTTCATGCAATTTCCTTTTTAGCAAAACTACTATTTTTTAAATTCTAACTCTGAACTTTAAACTTTAAACTTCTATCTGTTTTAGATCATGTTTTTTAATTGATAAAAAGGTTTTATCTTTGTGAAATAATTAACAGTAAACCTGATTTACTCTTTCTGAGAAATAGAAGTTATTCTATTTCAAGGTTAAAGAAAAAATCTAATCCGGAGGAAATCTGATGGAAAAGAGAATTGGAACCGCACTTATATTAATTGAGAGTAAAGAAAGCGTTCATATCCTGAACGACATTATCTCAAAACATTCCGTAATTATTATTGGCCGACAGGGGTTGCCACGTGGTAATGGCCAAAGTATTATTTCTCTTGTTCTTGAAGGAACCACCGATGAAATTGGATCTTTAACTGGTCAGTTGGGTCGATTAAAAGGCTTACAGGTAAAATCGGTAGTACTTAAAAACAAGAAAAACGATGAAAACTATTAAACTATTATTTTTCCTTTTTATCTCGATTCAGGCATATTCGCAAAATTATGAACTGAAAGGTATTGTTGCAGATTCTCAAACAAATGAAAAACTAAATGGTGTTCATGTTCAGCTAATCAACGATGCAACAAATTATCATTATAATTCTGTAACTAATCTTACAGGTGAATTTCAAATAAAAGGTATTTTAGACGGAAGTTATCATCTTATCGTTTCTTATCTGGGTTATAAAAGAAATGAGAACAAAGTTCTAATACAATCAGATCAGGAACTAGAGTTGAAGCTGGATAAAGAAATGATTACTCTTGGTGAGGTTATTGTTAGCAGTACACGCCACGAACAGATGATTAAAGAAATACCCGCCCCACTTGTAATTGTAAACCGCTACCAGATTGAACGTGCATCTTCTTTTACCTTATCTGATGTTTTACAGCAAGAGCCTGGTGTTGCGTTAAGTCGCGATGGAATGTGGGCTACAGGAGTTAATATTCGCGGATTGGGCGAACAACGAATCGTTATGATGGTTGATGGAAACCGCATTGAAACAGCTACCGACCTTATGGCTTCAATGGCTTTCTTCGATGTGGATGATATTGATCGAATTGAAGTAATTAAAGGTGCTTCTTCCTCATTATATGGAACAGGTGCAATGGGTGGTATTGTAAATGTTATTTCAAAAGAAGGTTATTTTAACTCATCAACTTATTTTAATGGTAGTTTTAACTCTGGCTATAGTGGATCAAATGAATTATTTACACGGAAACTTACTTTTAACTCAGGTTCAAAAAGATGGTTTGTAAGATTAAGTGGTTCGCTACGTGATGCAAATGATGTTCAAACACCTGATGGATTAATTACTAATAGTCAGTTTTCTGATGAAAGTATTTCGCTTTCGGCTGGACTAAAAGTATCCGAAAATCATACATTTAAAGTTAATTACCAGCTTTTTGATGCAGATGATGTTGGTATACCGGGTGGATCAGCATTCCCAGGACCCTCAAAGGCAACCTATACTGATGCAAAACGCGAACTTTTTTCTGCCAATTATCAGATTGAAGGTATTTCATCCTCTTTTAAACTATTAAATGTTAAATATTTTCACCAGTTTATTTCTCGTGATGTTGAATTACTTCCAAATTCGCCAGTGGTTACTCCGACTCGTATTACAACACCTGAACTTTTTACCCCAGTTGGTGACCATACTACGGATGGATTGCAGATTCAGACCGACTGGAGCTTTGCTCCCAATAATAGCTTTATTGCAGGAGTTGATACATGGCAAAGGAAGATTGTTACAAGCCGTGAAAAGTATATTCGTGTTGATGTATTAAATACAAGTGGAAGTATTATCGCTACAAACAATATTGTTAGAGGCGAAACGCCGATACCAGAAGCTACCTTTGGTACAGCAGGTGTTTATTTGCAGAATGAGCAAAGGATGCTAAATGACAAACTTAAAGTTTTGCTTGGTGGACGTTTTGATGGTGTTCGTATTGCTAATGAACAAGCATTTGATGTGGATTACATTATTACAAATGATGTACGAAATGACAATCCGGCAAACCAGCGAATTACTTTCGAAAAAAACAAAGAATACAAAATTTCTTGGAGTGCTAATTTAGGAGCATTGTATAAACTAACAAAGGATATGGATATCAGCTTTAATGCAGGTCGTTCGTTCCGTGCTCCATCACTCGAAGAGAGTTTTAAGTATATCGACTTGGGCAACTTGGTTCGTTTGGGTGATCCGGGACTTAATCCTGAAAAAGGTTACTCGATGGATTTAGGAGTTAGAATCTGGAAACCCAATTTCCATTTTAAAATAAATGGATTCGTTAACTGGTTGTCGGATATGATTGTTGAACAGAATGGTGAGTTTATTTACACATTGACAACTGGAGTTATAGATACGGTTCCTGCTCTTATAAATTCAAATGTTGACCAGGCAAGGTTGTATGGTATTGATATGAATTTTGAATATAATTTTTACAAAACATTTACCGCTTTTGGCACAGGATCTTTTGTTCGTGGACAGGATATAAAGAATGATAAAAGTTTACCACTGATTCCTCCTGTAAACGGACGATTGGGATTACGATATGAATTACCTAAATATTTGGGTATTGATATTATGGCTATTGGATTTGCAGATCAGAATAAAGTGGCTGATGGAGAAATATCTACAAAAGGTTTTGCTCGTTTCGATATAGCCATTCATTCAGCTTTGATTAATGCAAAAGTTGCTAAATTTCAGGTTTTTGGTGGTATTGAAAATATTGGAGACAGAGCATATCGCAATCATCTTGCTACAAATCGTGGAACGATTGATATTGAACCCGGAAGAAATATTTATGTTAAAATGAAAGTTCTGTTTTAGGAAATTAATCTATTAAATAAAGGATTGATAAACAGGATTATAGAATTAAAAACAACTGTAATTGGAAATTGTTTTTTGACTTACATAATAATTTTTAGTAACTTACTTCGTTTATTAAAAATCCAAAAATGGCAAAAGAAATAAGAATTCTTGGTGTTTTAATCACCGACAGGCAAAAGGAAGCTGGCAAAGTTCAAGCGCTTCTTACAAAATTTGGTTGCTCTATTAAAACCCGGTTAGGATTACACGAAGTTACCGATAATCTTTGCAGCTCAAGTGGACTTATTATATTGGAGCTTACCGGTGATGTTGCCGAAATGGACAAACTTGAAAAAGAACTCAAAACAATTGGTGGGATACAATCACAACGGATGATTTTTGCGGATTAATTTTAGGGGATTTCTGGTTTAAAAGCACGGACTATTTTTGGTTCGTGCTTTTTTCATTTATCAATAGGGTAAAATTTAAATTTATAATCTTAAGTAATAAAAACCAAAGGAAAATAGTATGGCATTAAAAATCGATCGACGTAATTTTTTAAAGAAAAGTTCACAAGCAGGAATAGCTTGTTGCACTTTAATGATGGGTTCAAAACTATTCGCTGCTAATAGTATGGGTAATATATTTGGTAATGAAAAGATTGATCCCAAAAAGCTTAACTTTTGTGGTTATACTTGTCCTGCTGATTGCAAATTCTATGTTGCAACAGTTGAAAATAGCGATGCAAAAAAGAAAGAAGTGTATGAGTTATGGAAAATAAAAGAACGGTTTGGGGTTGATTTTAATTCGGAGACTACCATTTGCTGGCAATGCAAAAATACAGAAAAACCTGCAGGAGTAGTAATTCAACACTGTACTGTTAGAGCATGTGCTATAGAAAATGGATACGATGCTTGCATTGAGTGCGATAAGTTAACAAGTTGTGATAAGGATTTATGGAAACTCTTCCCCGATTTTCATAAGGCAATGTTAGAGCTTCAGAACAAGTACAAGGAGCAAACAGTTTAGTTTTAATAAATAATATAAAAAGTGTACATTTCAATTTGTATATATTTTTTTATTTTTACTTAATTAAAAAGTATTGGTTATGTATGCTCATGGAAGAACTACAAATCGATTATTTATAAGAAAGCTTGAGGAATCAGATAAAGTAATATGGAAAGATTTTTTTATTCATAATCCATCATTACCTTTTTTGGGAATCGACCTTAATAAAACACCTGAAGAAAGTGCCAGAGATTGGATTAATTTCCAGTTTAAAAGGTATGCAGAGAATAGATATGGCCACCATGCTCTAATTAATAAAGATACGAATGAATTTATCGGGATGTGCGGCCTGTTAACACAGATTGTGGAAGATAAGCAAGAGATTGAGATTGGGTATTCACTTTTACCAAAATTTTGGGGATTTGGATATGCAACTGAGGCTGCAATATTTTTTAGAGATTTTGGTTTTGGACATGAAAAATTGGACCATATTATATCAATTATAGATATTCGAAACATTGCATCTCAAAATGTTGCTAAAAAAAATGGAATGACCATTAATAGACAAATCAGATATCACGATCTGGATGTATATATTTTTCAGATCACTGAAAATGAGTGGAAAACATTAAATGCCAAATTCAAATAACAATAAGGTTCAAGTTAAAAGCATAAACCTTTCTGCTTTTAATTATATATAAATAACTACTTCAGGTTAAATAAACAATTAAATGTAAAGCTAATTATTAAATTGCATTTACCGGGCACACAATTCTGCAATCAGAACAAAGAATACATTCGGTATGAGCAATGGGCTTTCTTTCCTTAATAAAACTCATTACATCAATATCCATTGGACAAATTTTATTGCAAGCTCCACATTCTATACAATCGTTTTGTTTTGGTTTAATTTTTATTAGGCTGACTGTACTTGTTGGTTTCATTACCAATGCAACAGGACAAACTAATTTACAGAAAGCTCTTTTGTCTTTGTAAATAAATGCTAATGGAATTCCTATTGCATAATAAAGTGCATTTCCGGCAAACATCCAGAGCATTTCTATTTTATGCAGATAATTTTCATAAACATTATAGTTTAATACGAATATTAAATAAACTGGAATTAATAAAGAAATGAAAAGACTAATATATCTAAAATTCCATGCATTTTTTGGAATATCTTTCTTTTTCCCAGTTATAGGTAGCCAATCGAAAATAGCAGCATTCCAGCATGCCCATCCGCAAAAGCCACGTCCCCATATAAGTGGACCAAATATTTTTGCTACGGCATAATGAATAACACCTTTACCAAAAAAGCCAATAAGAATTAGCAGAAATACACCTCCCAATTGGAAGTTTTCGTGATTTATGATTGGTACAAACAATAATAAGCATGGTAGTACCATCAAAATAGCGATCTTTCTGCCAACTAGTTTTTTACGTCCTTTGAGAATAAAGCGGATAAAATTTCCTGTTGTAATTGAGAATCCAATATAGGGAAATATAATCCAAAATACCCACCAACGAATAGTAAAATGCATAATTGTGGCAACAAGTATTCCAATAATAAGTGGTAATAAAATGCGCAGTATTATTCTCATTGTTTATTTTTTATTGCTTTTAATATTTAAATGTAATCTCCATTAGACTTGACATTGCAGAAAAGCGTTTCTACTTGTTTTGACTTCCATATTTATAATAATGTGTTGCAGCAGAAGGTCTTGCCAGAGGAAAAACAAGGGTATTCCCTTTTTCTGATTTTTCAACCCACTCTAAAGATACTATGATATCATTATTTATATAAATATTGTATGGTTTTAAATTTACTGATATCCATTCTGTCTTTCCATTAATTACTTGTACGAAAATATTTTGAGTTAGGATGTTTTTATAGGGTTTATTGTGTTTAACAGAATAAATATTTACTCTAAATGTTACTGAATCGTAGTTATTTTGGGCAATATAAAATTTAAGTTTTTCAATTATAGTATTTTTATGATTAATTGAAAAGCTTCTACCTATTTCTGACCCTAAATTCTGATTCGGAATTTCTGAAATGGCTAATTGAACATAGATTGGAAATAAGTTAATTGTAGTTCCATTTTCAATTGTTTCTAATCTTCTTGACGTGATCACAACCTCAGGTATAGATTCAATTTTTTCAATCAGGATTATGGTTGAAAATCGATTATCGAACATTTCCTTTACTGAAAATAATCTTGATTCGAAACCAATCATTGAAAAGCGAAGCGAGTCGTTGTAAGCGAGTTGGTTTTCATTTATCTGAATTTTAAAATATCCACTTTCATTTGAAATTGTTCCATATGTTTTGTTTATTATTCCGATGCTAACATATTGAAGAGCTTGTTGTTTGTTATCTAAAACTTTTCCTTCAATAGTCTTAATACCTCCATAAGTAATGTTTGATAATGCTATAAGGAATAAAAGCAATAAGGTGTACTCTATTTTCATTCTTAGTTTTAATAATTTTTAAGAATAGGATTGTTAAAAAGGCTCATATTTAGAACTTTATTTTCTCTTAATATACTTATTGAAATGCTATCACTTTCAGAAAATATACTATTGGATATAAAATCACAATAATCTTCAAGAGGTACTCTGCTGTAATCATAACTATTAATTTCAATTATTTGATCACCAAGTTTTAATCCTTGCTCATCGGCACTCGAACCTTTTACTATAAAACCTACAAAGAACTTGTTATCCTCAAGATATGGTGAAAATCCAAATGATTTCCAACGACTAAAATCGTATTCTTTGTTATGGTTAGGTATTAAGATAATCTCACGAGCCTTCCAATCGATTATTACACGATAGTTTTTTAAAAATTCATTGCCTATTGTTCTCGATCCATTCTGTTTGAATTGTACAGGAATATTCTTTAAAGCTAGATTTCCTATTTCAAAATCATTTATTAAAACATAAAATGTTGTATCTGGATTTTCTCTGCCATATAAGCCTGAATTTTTACTACCATACCCAAGGTTTTTAATTAGTATAGAATTGTTTTTAACTAATTTTTTATATGTTTTTTTTGAACAACTATAACCTCCATTTGAACCTGTATCAAAAGTTAGCGATTTTTCAACCTGATTCTCTAGTATTATATCAACATATTGTTTGCCTGTGCTTGTTGTTTTGAATTTTATGGTATTGTGCTTTTTTGGTATTTCTAAAAGTGATTTATCTTTTGTACAGGTAATTAGTTGGTTTTCATAATCGATTTGCCAAATTGCTAATTTCATTAAATCCGAACCAATTATTCCATCAATATGTAAACATGATATCTCAACCGACTTACTAAGATCAGCAACCACGGCACTTATATTCGAAAAAGCAGCATTTCCAATAAGTATAGAATCGATTTTTACTGATTTAAGTTTTGATTTTGCTCCTTGTGAATCCCTTACTATTTTAATAAAAGAGGTGTTTATCCCGGGTATTTTAGATAATTCCTCAGAAATCACATTTATAGCACCTGTATCGAAAAGAAAATCATAGCTTTTTCCATTAATACTTACCTTAATTATTGGAAGTCCAAGTCGGTATTCGAATGGGATTTTACTAATTGAGTTATTTAAAATTACTTCTCCTCCTTTACAATTAGTAAAGAAAAAGGCAAAAAGGATTAATACTGCTATGATTCTCTTTCTTTTCATTTTATTTTAAACTTAAAGTGTTAAACAAATTATCAATTTTTTGAATGAAAATTTCGGGATAAATAATTGCTGATGTAAGATGTTCTCCATTATAAATCCATAAATCTTTTGGTTCCAAAGCACTAGTATAAACGGATTCACCTTGTGAAAATGGAACTGACTTATCTTCTTTACTATGGATAAATAATTTTGGTAGATTTATAATTTCTTTTATATCATTTTTTGCAGAATATGGAGATGTTACATACTGAGCTATCATAGGTTTCTGTTCTTCAGGAACCGAAAGTAGAGCCATCTCTGTAAATGAACTAATTGTTCCATCAAGGATAAGACAAGCAATTTTAGATTGGTTATTCTTGGCCATTTTGGTTGCAATCTGTGTCCCCATAGAAGCTCCATAAATAATTAATTGCGTGTTTTTTATTCCTTCCTTCTCCATTATTCTATCAAAAACAATTTGAGCATCTTTTGCTATATTTATATGAGTGGGAGTGCCTGTAGATTTGCCATATCCTCTGAAATCAAGCATAAAAACCTGATAACCTGCTTCTAGCATTGGCCTTGCAATATTCATATAAGTTGTAACATTTCCCCCTGCTCCGTGATAAAATAGTATTGTTGCTTTAGGCGTGAACTCAGGTTTAAGTAAAATTGCATTTAATGTAACCTCATCAATTTCAAAAAATAATTCTTCGTAAATCAGATTTTCAATTTTACCCCAATCTTTTAATGGAAAGTAAAAGCGATCGTCGAATTGCGCAGATACAATTAATATTGTAGAAATATATATTATTGATATTAAAATAATTCTTTTCATAGTTTTAAAATAATGTTGTGTTAAAAGACCCACGAGATATTTAATTCTCGTGGGAAAATTGATTATACGATTTCTGCTTTTTCTTCAGTTTCTTTATTGAGCATATTAGGTAATCGTTTTTTATATGCAATTACAAAGATCCCTACAGAGTATATGGCAACATTAAATATACTTACTGAGAAAATACCAATTGAAAAAATACCAATTGAAAAGATTCCTGCAGAAAATTTACCTGCCGCAAAAACACCCAAAGCAAAATCGCCTGCTGCAAAATAATTACAAGCATAATCACCTGCACTAAACATAGGTGCATAAGTGTAATTTAAAATAAAACCTGCAATAATTAAAACTGCTGCTACTAATAAATACCATACTTTTTTCATAATTTTTATAATTTTTAAGCCTGTCTGCCGACAGGCAGGTTAAACATGTTGTCGTTTTGACAATGCAAGAATAGGACGAAAAAACAGCGCTGCCAAAGTTTAGGGATATTCGACAAGCTTTTGTGATGGATGAATAAGTCGTGTGTCGAAATACAAAGTTGAGTGATTAAAAACTAATAATTAGGGTGTTCTATAAACTGAAATTTTACCACAAAGTATTGTAAAGGCTAACACGAAGAATAATAAAGAAAAACATTAACTAGTCCTTTGTGTTCCTTTGCGAAATTCACTTTGAGTGACTTTGTGGTAAAAATTTACGATTTAAAAAGGTGATGAAGTAATCTTATTTTATCTGGTTTCGAACAATATCGACATAGTTTCTTGAAACTGGTACTTCGTAATCGCAGTTTTCAAGCTGAAGTATTAATCCTTGCGAATTCCCTTTAGCGTTTATGATTTTTGAAGTATTTACAATAAAAGCTCTGTGACATTGGATAACTTCTGGTGCTTTATCGAAGAATACTAAAGCTCGTCGAAGTGTGCTTCTAAATGTCTTGCGGGTAATTCGATTTTCTTTTAAAATATATATTTCTATATAGTTACCAGAAGATTCTACAAAAAAGAAATCATTAATATCAAATTCTACAAAGTTTTTTTCATTATCAGCATAAAAATGAATTATTCGCTTTTCACTATTAGATGGTTTTACTTGCTCAATGATTTTATTAAATGCAGTTGCCGAAATTAAATTCTTTTTTAAGAGATAGTTTTGTTTCGTTATTATGAGAATAGTGATTGGAAATAAACTAACTATTAATGTAAATAATTGAAAACTAATTAGAACTTGCAGGCCAAATTTGGAACCATTAAAAATGTATAATGTATATAAAGCATTTCCAAGCCCGATACTAAAAATAACCCAGAGTAACCAAACAAAATCTTTCCATAAGGTCCAGTTTTTCTCCTCAAAAAATTTAGAAAATATATGTTCAACAATAATTAGATTAAATACAAGAATAAGAAAAGTTACAACTCCGTAACCAGCTAGAATAAGGGTTTTTATGTTACTTTTATATAAATTAATTCCAAAGGGTTCAAAAACAATAAGAAATAGAGCTACAAACAAACTTATAAGGATTATAATTTTCCATTTAGATTCTGCTTTTGGAAAGGGTTGTTTTAGGTAGGCTATTAGATTCATTTTGCAAAATTTAGAATACGAAAATACCCAATTTGAAAATAAATAAATACAAATACATCATTTTAATTTCTAAGACTTTCTTATAACATCTTTTCTATTCATATCTTAATGACTTGGCTGGATCTTCGTTAGCTATTTTGTACGATTGATAAAAAACTGTAATCAAACTAAATACCGATACTAAAACCATTGGGATAATAAATATCCAGATAGATAAATCCATTTTGTTAGCAAAGTTAGTAAGCCATTTATCTATAGCATAGTTAATTAGTGGTGCTGAAAGTAAGAATGCAACCAACAACAATAAAATGTAGCTTTTCGAAAGTAATATTAAAATCTGATTTGCACTGGCACCCATTACTTTCCGTATGCTTATTTCTTTTCTGCGCTGGGCTGCTGAAAACGACGATAGGCTGAGTATTCCAAGTAGTGTAATAAATAATGCTAAGACAGAGAATATTGCAAATACTTTTCCAAATTTTGTTTCGATAGAATATTGCTGTTTGTAATAATCTTCTAAAAAGAAATATTCGAATGGATTACCTGGGAAAAAATCATGATAGGTTTTTTCTATTGCAGATTGTGCCTCTAATAACTTGCTATTATCAGCTAGTTTAATTGAAAAATAGCCATGATAACGCTTTGCTAATCTAAAAATTTGTGGTTCAAATTCATTACGTGGTGATTCCTGATGGAAATTTTCAATTACACCAATTATTGTTGTTTCTTGTCCTTCCAGCATAATTTTTGATCCTATGGCATTTTCTGGTTTGTTATATCCTAAAAGATTCATAGCTGTTAGGTTTATAATTACCGATGATGCATCTGACGCATTATCTTCTGAAAAATTTCTGCCATCAATAAAAACATTTGAATACACATCTGTAAAATGATAATCAACCTCAGTTAGCCTATAGTTTTTTCCCGTTGTAGGATCATCGCCTAAACGATAAATACCACCTCGGTTAAACATGTTGTGTTTTCCAGGAATAACCGAAGAAAAGGATATATGCTTAACAAATGGAAATTTCGATATTTCGTCACAAAACGATTTGCGTTTAGAAAGTATATCGTTACCACCTACTCTTGGTGTGTAGATTGTCAGAATATTGGATTTATCTATACCCGTTTCCATTGATTTCAAAAATTGAAGCTGATTGTAAACTGCTATTGTTCCACTAATAAGAACTACAGCCATAAAAAACTGGAAACTTACAAGAACTTTGCGCAATAAAACTGATCTTTTTGAACCAGTAAACCGACTTTTTAAGGTATTTATTATTTTATTCGATAAAATTCCCCATACCGGATAGGAACCAGCCAGTAGAGTGCCGATTGTAAAAATTATACTTACATATTTCCAAAACCAAAGTCTGTTCCATGCAAAGTAATTTGCCGGAATTCCTGTAATAGTTGAGAAAATATGCATGCTTGCCTCAATTATTGCAAGGGCAAAAAGTAAGGAGATTGTGTTTATAATAACCGACTCGAATAGAAACTGCCTGATAAGTTGGTGTTTTGTGCCTCCCAGTATTTTTCGCAAACCTATTTCGCCTGACCTTTTTATAGAGCTTATTGTAAGTAAGTTAACAAAATTTATCCAGGCAATAAGTAGTATGAACCACGCAATAATTTGTAAGAAAACGACTGAGTTCTTATTGCCATTATTGGCTAATTCGTGCATAAAATGCGAAGTAAGATGAATATCTTTAACTGGCTGAAGTTTATAACTAATTCTTATTTTATATAATTGCATAAACTCTTTAAGCTCTTCGTTAATAAATGATTCTATTTTGGAGTTTAGGCTTGCTAAATCACTATTTTCAGAAACTTTTATGTATGTATAAAAACCTGAATAAATCCACCCAAAAGTTTTGGCATTTTCTCCAAGCTGGTTTTCCCAATTTATATACGATAATAAAATATCGGCTTTAAAATGCATATTGGAGGGCTGCGATTTAAATATTCCAACAACCTTAAAAGATTGATTTCCATCTAAAAAAAGTATTCTACCGAGTGGATCTTTTTCTCCAAAATATTTTCTGGCTATTTTGTCCGAAATCACCATTGTATTTGGCTCTGAAAGCAAGCTGTCGCTTAGTTTGGTAATTAACTTATACGAAAACAATTCAAGAAAATTGGGTTCTGCCCAAAACATGTTTTCTTCTCTAAACGAGATATCATCAAAAGATAATACTCCTTCGAGTTTATATGCACGGGCATACTTAATTATTTCTGGAAACTTCTCAGTAATAGCTGGTCCAACTGTTGGACTAGCTGATGCAAACTGAACAATTTCACCTGTTTCAGTTTCTCTTTCGTAAAGAACCCTATAAATATTATCGATGTCATCTACATGATTATCGTAGCTTCTTTCGTAATTAACATAAAGCATAATAAGCATGCATGCCGCAATGCCAATTGATAATCCAACAATATTTATTATTGAAAAGAATTTGTTTTTTAAAAGATTTCGAAAAGCTGTAATAAAGTAATTTTTTAACATAGCTCATTTTTTTATTCGTTGGCATGATTTTCAAAAATTGAGCCAATGCTTTTTATATATTAATTTTCAATGGATTGATCTGTTTTTGTAGGGTAAAAAAGTGTTCGAAAATGAACAGGATTTGTTCGCAATTGAAAAAAAGAGGTTGTCTTTTATGTGTTTTAAGACAACCTCTTTTGAAGTAATATCAAATTAACCTATTCCTGGTTATTCGTATATTTTACTATTAAGGTATTTCGTAACCCATTAAACATGTTAGTTGCATCATTCATTAAGCCATTCGAATAATTGGTTAAATATTCCTGTGCAGCTTTTGGATTCTTCTTGTAAAGTTTCATTGCTTCTTCTTCAACTTTACTCTGACTTGTAAAGATTTTTTCCTCGAAAGGATCTCTTACAGCCCAAACATCTTTTATTGCATACTGGAATTTTAAGTTTGCCAGATTATCAACAAAATCGATTGCCCAGCGAGCTGATTTTTCGTCGTATTTGTTCGGATCGTAAATCTGATATGATTCGTGCGTTGAAAGATTTCCTGCATAAATTGGAACATACGGACTAAAATATGGATTGTCGAGATAAACCCAGTAAACTCCACCAATTTCGTTCGGTAACCAACCGCGAAGCTGCAACACCATTCCGTAATGTCCTCTGTGGCGTGCAACCGGACGACGATAGGTTATGTTTAACAATTTTCTTAAATCACTTCCAGGAAATGGAGTAGCCAATGGACTTTTTGCATAACCACCTTTTCCATCAGGAACCAACCAGTTTGGATCAGCTGTCATATCGTAAATGGTTCCGTCATAAACTGATCGCTGAAAAGCAATAACATCCTGAACCGATATTTTTTTCTCAGGTGCAATTGAAAATGGATATATCGATAAAGGCTCAACAATCTGGAAATATGGACTAATTCCTTTGTAAATATTTCCTTTTAGAAAACGATCTGGCCATTGCTTTAAATTTGGCGCAAAGGTTTGATGAAACAACCAAAACCTGCTTGTGGCATATTCTGCAGGAAGTGGAGCATACGTTTCTTGCCATATAAAAGGTTTACCTGATGCTGGATTGTACCAACCACGATCAATAGCTTCTTGCATATAATTTGCCGAAACCATGAAGTTGTCTTTATCATCGGCATTAATTTCTTTTATTATGCTATAATTTGGAATCATAGTTGCCTGATCTTCTGGTAATCTTTGTGCAGCCCAAATTGCGCCTGGTTTGCCACTTTCTGGAGTCCATCCGGCGCCAACACCAAATACTTCGAGAACCCAAATTTCTTCTGTATCGGCAATTACGAGTGTTTCGGAACCATCACCACTCGATGGAAGAAATCCGTAAGTTGTCATTAAATCACCAATAAACTGAACAGCTTCGCGCGCAATTTTATAGCGTTGCAAAGCAAAAATCTGAGCTTGCTCAATGGTCATTATTTGCTTACCATTCTCTTGAGTGCATTTGAGCTCATCTCTTTGATCAGTTGTGCTTTCTGCTATTCCTAGCTGAAATTCATTTACATGCGAATAGGCCGATTGAAAATATTTGTAAGTTTTTTCTACTTGAGGAATATATCCTAAAATAATTCCATCATCATTTAAAGCGCGGTCTGCATCTTGTATTCCCCAATAAACTGGTGTTTTTTCGCCTGGCTTAAAGGTTTTTGCCGGAACAACAAAGATTCTGGAATCTGGCCCGGTATCGGTATGCGAGATTATATTTGAACCATCTGCTGTTGCTTTTTTACCTACTGCAATTATTGTGCATGCAATGGAATGAATTTGATTGCTTAAGAAAAGCAGTAAGAAAATAATTGTAAACTTTCGTAACATAAGGATTGATTTAGGGTTTTAGTAAATAAATTAAATGGACTAAAGTCCATGTTTGTTATATTCTATAACCCCTTCCGATAATTATCGGAATAAGGCTGGGGTTATTCAAGTTATTGTATAAAAGGGCTTTAGCCAAAAATGTGTGCTGTTAAAAAACTTCAAACATTACATCAGAACTTCCACCACTTACCTGATTCAAGGTTTGAGGCTTTTCCGACATCCAATCTTGCAGGATTTTATAAATTTCTTTTTTCATATTATCAGGAAATGTTTCAATACGTGTAGTATGGCAACCTTTCGGATTCACCATTCTAACAGCATTTGTATTTTTTGATGGCTCAACTGCTGTTGCAAAGTAGGCATCATTTTTTCCATAAATATAAAGCATATAGTTGCCTTCAGTTTGAATCCATTGGTTAATGTCATGCATTGCTTCGTAGTTATAGGTTACCTCTTCTACACCTTCGGGTAGATTGAATTCAAATGTGATATTTGTGGTATCTTTCAGATATTTTTTGAATGGCCCAATTTCATAACCATACATTCCTATCTCGGTAAGTGCCTGGTAATAAAATGGCAAATTATGCTTTATATCCGAATCCTCGAAAAAACTTATTGGATTAACATATATGTAATGTTGATAAATATCATCAAGAATAGCTGTTCTGTCAGGAATTAATGCGCAGCTTCCGCACCACTGCCAGAATGAAAACGAATATTCAAGTACACTTAGGTCAAATGCTCTATCGATACCCATAGAAAAACTATAATTCCTGGTTTTTGCCATCTGCTTAATCATAGGCATTAGTTTTGCTTTATTTTGGAATAAAATAAGTTGGTAATTATAAATTTTCTTGCGGCATTCAGGTGTTCCTACTGTTTTTAAAAATGAATAATATCTTTCATCTTCGTCGCTGAAATTCAACGGAGCGACATATGGCACACTAACATCTACATCGCTTGGATAAAAACGCCTGTGATATATTGTTGCTTGTCCTCCTTTGCTTATTCCTGTTGAAACCCACTTCTTTTCGTATATCTTTTTTAGTTCTGAAATTATTTCGTGATGATCAGCAGCTGCTTGCTTAATAGTTAGGTAATTCCATGGAATACTATCGGGTCGTGAATCTGCAAAAAAACGATGTTCAATGGTTATTTGATTTGCGTTTAAGAATTTAGTTATCTCACCCGCTTTATCAGTATAAATACTATAACCTTCAATAACAGCTACTGTTGGACGATCGAATCCTACATGACCTAAAAGTACCCGTTGTGTGAATTTCTCACCATCAGGATTATTATGATCTACAGGCTGGGTGAAAAATAATTCATATGATTCCGAAAACATTGGATCGGATTTCATCGTGAACACCATAACTCCCGGTATTTTTTCAAGCTCTTCCTTTAAATTTCTAGTAGATTGGGCGTTAACTGATAAAACCAGTTGTAGCAGAATAAAAATAAGAATATGACTTAATTGCAGGGATTTAATTATTTTTCTCATGATTTTTGATTTTCTAAAAATTAGTGAAAGATAAATTATTTTTTAATTCGTTAATATGACTTAAATACAATTTTGCAAAGTTTATACTTCTTCATGTTCTGTTCTTCTGATAATTTCGTTTTGCAGACTTTCTCCCAAATCGTTAAAATAATCACTATAACCAGCTACTCGAACAATAAGGTCGGTAAATTTCTCTGGATGCTTTTGTGCCTCCCTCAATGTTGCAGCGCTTACAACATTAAACTGAATATGATGTCCATCCATTCTGAAATAACTGCGAATTAATTGTGAAAGTTTGGTAATACTCTTATCATCTATAAAAAACGAGGGAGAAAATTTCTGATTTAATAATGTTCCACCTGTTTTAATATGGTCAATTTTGGCTGCCGATTTCAATACAGCCGTTGGGCCTTTTTTATCAGCACCTTGAAATGGACTAATACCTTCCGATAATGGTTCAAAGGCTTTTCGACCATCGGCTGTTGCTTTCATAACGCTTCCGAAATAAACATGACTGGTTGTTGGTAACATATTAATTCTGAAAACACCACCTCGATAGGTTGGCTTGCCATTTATAGCATCATAAAAAATATTGAAAACATCCACTGCATGCAAATCAGCATAGTCATCATCGTTACCATATTTGGGTGTTTCGTAAATCAGATCGTGACGAAGCTGGTCGTAACCTTCAAAGTTAGCTTTCATAGCTTTTAAAAGCTCATCCATGCTGATTTTCTTTTTATCAAAAACATTATATTTTATAGATGTTAAATTGTCTGTTATGCTTCCTAGTCCCACGCCCTGAACATAGCTTGTATTGTATCTTGCGCCTCCAGCATTATAATCAACTCCATTTGTAATGCAGTCATCAATAATTAACGAAAGAAAAGGTACCGGCATTTCCTCAGCATAAATCTTTTCTATTATAATGTTTCCTTTTAGTTTGATATCGGCGAAATGGTCTAGTTGCTTTTTGTATGCATCAATAAGTTCATCAATGCTTTTAAAGTTTCTCGGGTCGCCTGTGTGTATTCCTATTAGTTTTCCTGTTCTTGGATCAATTCCATTATGTAAGGTGATTTCGAGAATCTTATTTAAATTAAAATAACCTGTAAGAATGTAACTTTCGGTTCCGAACGCCCCTGTTTCGACACAACCGCTGGCTCCACCGTTGCGTGCATCAACAATATCTTTTCCTTGATTTACAAGTTCTTTTACAATGGCATCGGTATTAAAAAACGAAGGCTGACCAAATCCTGTCTTTGTAATGTTAATTGCTCTTTTTATAAAGCTGTCAGGATTTACTTTGCTAATCTGAACCATTGAGCTTGGTTGCAAAATGCGCATTTCTTCAATTACATCTAATAAAGTGTAAGTAAGCTCATTTACAGCATCGGAGCCATCTTCATTAACCCCACCTAAATTTATTAAAGCAAAATCGGTATATGTGTTACTTTCTAATGCGGTAACACCCATTTTTGGTGGAGAAGGATGATTGTTGAATTTTACCCAGAACGCTTGCAATAATTCTAATGCTTGCTCTTTGCTTAATGAACCGCTTTCCATTTCTTTTTTATAATATGGATACAAATGCTGGTCTAATCTGCCCGGATTGAATGAATCCCATGGATTGAGTTCGGTAATTACACCTAAATGTACAAACCAATAATGCTGTAACATTTCGTGAAAAGTGTCAGGAGCATGAGCTGGGACTTTTCTACAAATTCTCACCATCTCAACAAGTTCAGCTTTGCGCTTACTATCTTTTTCTGTTTTTGAAAGTTTCTCCAACTCATCAGCATATCGGTTAGCAAAAAGAATAATTGCATCTGCAGCAATCTCCATTGCCTTGAGTTCTTCCATTTTATTTTTTGATTCTGAATTATTCAGTTTCTCATATTTTTGAATTGAATTATGAATATCTTTTTTCAGATCGAGCATTCCTTTTCTGAAAATTTTTTTCCCGGCAACAGTATGCCCGGGAGCACGTTGCTCCTGAAACTCAGTAAAAACTCCTGCTTCATACGCTGCTTTCCATTCGTCTGGTAATTGTGCAAATATTTTGTCTCGCTGTGATTTTCCTTTCCAGAATGGAATAATCTCCTTCTGATAGATATTTTTGGTTTCATCATCAACCCTGAACCAAACCTTTGGGCGAGAATCAAGAATTTCAAGATCCTGCAATGAATGTAAACTAACTTCCGGATAAGTAGACGTTTCTTTTGGAGCTGGTCCGCGTTCACCAACAATTAACTCACCTTCGTTTATGCAAATCTTCTTATTTTCTAGTATATACTTGAATGTTAACGCTCTTTTTACAGGGACCGATAATTGCTGAGATTCGGTTTGTTTGTAAAAATCAGTTACTAGCTTAGCTCTCTCATGCGATAACTTATTTATTGCAGTTAAGCTCTGGGTTCGTAAGTTTTTTATTCGTGTATTCATCGTTTTAAGACTTAGCTTTTATAAATTTCTTACTAATAGCTATTAGCTGACAGCTAAAAGCTAAATTAATTTATCCTCCAATACCAACAGTAAAACCAATAGTTTCAAACTCCTTTTTTAGTTCTTTCATCTCATTATCCGATATGGCAGGAGTATCGCCCATTTTGTATTCTTTATTAAATCGATTGTACTTGCTTTTCGATATCGTATGAAAAGGTAACAAATCAATCTGTTTTGTATTTTTTAAACCCGAAATAAACTCCTTTATTTCATTTAAATTCTTGCTTGTATTTGTTATTCCCGGAATTACAGGAAATCGTAAGATCACATTTTTATGATTTGCATCGAGCCATTGTAAATTATTTAAGATTCCAACTACCGAAACACCTGTATATTTTTTATGCAATTCATTATCGATAATCTTAATATCAAATAAAAAACAATCGATAACACTGGCTATTTTCTGAATTGTTTTTTCAGATGCAAAGCCAGTTGTATCAAGGCAAGTATGAATATTATTTTGCTTGCTCAACAGAGCCGTTTCGTATAAAAAATCGGCTTGCATCAAAGGCTCGCCACCCGAAAAAGTTACACCACCATCCGATTCTTCGAAGAAAATCTTATCGCCTGAAATAATCTTAAATAATTCATCTTTTGTAATCTTATAGCCAATCTCTTCACCTTTTTTAAATTCTTTACCATCAAGTTTGTTTACTCTGATAAAATCTTCGGGTTCAATATTCTGACTTTCGGGGTTATGACACCACCAGCAGTTTAGCGGACAGCCCTTAAAAAAGATCGTTTGTCGAATTCCTGGTCCGTCGTGAACAGCGAAATGCTTTATGTCGAAGATGGTACCTTGCATTATTTAGTAGTTTATTTTCGAATGTTGATTTAAGAAGTTATGATTAGAAATCATAAATCGTTGTTTTTAAATCGAATATTCTTTTTGAGTTTAAAAAACAAAAAATCCAAATGAATAATTAAGATGATGAAGTAAAACAGAAAGTCAACAAATCCAGCACTCGAAGAGTCCTTTACCGAAGTTATGGTACAAATTTGTTGAGTCGTAAGAATTCATAATTGTATATATGATAATACAAATATAATAATTCTGTTATGTAATTTCCAATGATTTTGATCAGGGAAATTTATAGAAGTATACTTTATTCTTATTTTCAAATCTCTATGCCCATTTAATATTTGTTAAGAATAAAACAATTAAGTAAAATTTACTTTGACATTAAAACATGTTGTATAATAGAATAACAGGTTGAAGTAATTCAAAATCATTAATAAAACGATGAATTTTTGCAAATATTTAAGCTAAATAGGGTTTTAACTTACAGATTGTAAGCAGTCGAGTGGGTCTTTTTTAGTACATTTGTGCCAGATTCAGAAAATACATTAAAATATATTATGATAACAAAACAGCTTCTTGATCCCAAAAGTATAGTTGTAGTAGGTGGCTCAGACAATATCTATAAAACTGGCGGTAAGGTTTTAAAAAATATTATCGATGGAAAATTCAAGGGCGATTTATATGTTGTAAATCCTAAGGAAGAACAAGTACAAGGAATAAAGTGTTACAAAGAAACATCGGATTTGCCTCAGGTTGATTTAGCAATAATTGCTATTGCTGCTAAGTTTTGCCCAGAAACAGTTCGTATTTTAGCTGAGAAAAAAAAATCCAAAGCATTTATTATTCTCTCTGCTGGCTTTAGCGAGGAAAACGCCGAAGGAGCAAAGCTCGAGAAAGAGATTGTTGAAATCATCAATAATAATAAAGCTTGTTTAATTGGCCCAAATTGTATCGGTGTTTTAAATCCTAATTACAATGGTGTGTTTACCACACCAATTCCAACGCTTGATCCTCAGGGCGTCGATTTTATTTCGGGTTCGGGTGCAACAGCTGTTTTTATTATGGAAGCCAGTATTCCTAAAGGTTTAAAATTCGCGAGTGTTTATTCTGTTGGTAATAGTGCTCAAATGGGAGTTGAGGATATTCTTAAATATATGGATGAGAATTATGATCCCAAAACAAGTTCAAAAGTTAAGTTATTATATATCGAAAGTGTTAATAAGCCCGACTTATTATTAAAACATGCTTCGTCTCTTATTCGCAAAGGTTGTAAAATTGCAGCAATAAAATCGGGCAGCTCAGAAGCTGGGAGTCGTGCAGCATCTTCTCATACAGGTGCTTTAGCCAGTCCTGATGTAGCAGTTGAAGCCTTATTCCGTAAAGCAGGAATTGTTCGTTGTGCTGGTCGTGATGAATTGGCTACTGTCGCTTCTATTTTTATGCACCCCGAATTAAAAGGGAAAAATATTGCTATAATTACGCATGCCGGTGGACCTGCTGTAATGCTTACAGATGCACTTTCGAATAACAAGCTTGAGATTCCTCATATCGATGGGCCAAAAGCAAAAGAATTGCTAGGAAAGTTATTTCCAGGATCATCGGTAGCAAACCCAATCGACTTTTTAGCTACAGGAAATGCTGAGCAATTAGGACATATAATTGATGCATGCGAAAATGATTTTGATACTATTGATGCAATGGCTGTTATTTTTGGCAGTCCGGGATTATTTCCGGTATACGATGTGTACGATTTGCTCGATGAAAAGATGAAAAACTGCAAAAAACCAATTTATCCAATATTACCATCTATAATAAATGTTAAAGAAGAGATTGATGCATTTATTTCAAAAGGACGAATTAATTTCCCAGATGAGGTTGTTTTTGGAAATGCATTGGCTAAAGTTTATCATACTCCAAAGCCAATAGACGAAAAGATTGATATGCCTGCAGTTGATACAGCATTAATTAGAAAAGTAATTGATAGTTCTGAAAATGGCTATTTATCACCCGAAAAAGTACAGCAATTACTCGATGCAGCAAAAATTTCTAGAGCAGGAGAGGCTGTTGTAACAAATAGGGAAGATGCAGTTAAAGAAGCTCAGAAACTTGGATTGCCTGTAGTAATGAAAGTTGTAGGCCCTGTTCATAAATCAGATGTTGGTGGTGTTGTTCTAAATGTAAAAGATACAGATATAGTTGCCAGAGAGTTCGATCGAATGATTAAAATAAAAGAAACTACAGCTATTTTAATTCAACCCATGTTATCTGGTATTGAGCTATTTGTTGGAGCAAAATCTGAACCCAAATTTGGTCATATGGTATTGTGCGGACTGGGTGGTATTTTTATAGAAGTACTTAAAGATGTAAGCGCAGGACTCTCTCCAATAGCAACACCTGAAGCCTTGGAAATGATTCGTAAGCTAAAAAGCTATGGAATAATAAAAGGCGCTCGTGGACAAGAAGGGGTAAATGAAGATTTATTTGCTGAAATTGTTGTTAGAGTTTCAGCTTTGGTTAAAGCTGCACCAGAAATTGCCGAAATGGACTTGAATCCATTGTTAGGTAAAGCCGACAGAGTAGTTGCGGTTGATGCACGAATCAGAATAGAAAAATAAACTAGAAAAATGCGAAAGCTCAAAGAGTTAACTTTTAACGAGAAGTTGCTTCTTATAATGGCGATCTTATTACTTATTGCTGTAATCATTAGGTGGCCTAATGTAAAAGAAGGATTTGTTAAGGGTTGGGAGAAATTTGGAATTGAATTAGAGAAAAAATAATATTAAATCAAAAATGAAATTCTATTTATCAAGTATAATTATAGTACTTAGTTTTTTTGCAAACCAGGCCTTTGCTCAAGAACCAGAAGAAAAGAAAATCGACATTAAACTTTCGGGATTTATTCGAAGTGATTTTTATTATGACTCACGTCAAAATGTAGAAGCGCTGGAAGGGTTGTTGCATATTTATCCTAAAGATTTAAATTTTGATGCCAATGGGAGCGATCTGAATGCCCAAGGTTCGCTGGGTTTAGTAGATATTGCATCACGAGTTACAGGTAAAATAACAGGACCAGATGTTTTTGGTGCTAAATTGCTTGGGTATCTCGAAGTGGATTTTACAGGTGGCGTTGATGGCTTTACCGCTCGTGTTCGTTTGCGAAATGCATATTCGAAGTTAAGCTGGGAAAAAACAGAAGTGCTTATTGGCCGCGATTGGCATCCGATGTTTACAAAAGAAGTTTTTCCTTCTGTGCTTTCAATAAATACAGGTTTGCCTTTTAATGCATTTAACCGAAGCCCTATGCTTTTTGTATCTCATAAAATGGGTCAATTTAAACTTATTGGTGCAGCTATTTATCAGAGCGACTATGCAAATACAGGTCCCGATGGAAAATCAGCCAAATACATTAAAAATTCAGGATTACCCAATTTGCACTTGCAGTTGCAATATAATCCGGGCGATTTCTTGTTCGGTGTTGCGGTCGATTATAAAAGTATTCAGCCGCGCACAGTTGTTGATACTTCAATAACATCTGGTATATTCTACACAACTGATTCTAAAGTAAGCTCAATGTCATACATGGGTTATTTTAAATTTCAGAAACCTAAACTGGTTGTAAAAGGAAAAGCGGTTTACGGACAAAATCTCTCGGAAAACATCTTACTTGGTGGATATGGAGTAAGTAGTATCGATAGTTTATCAGGTAAAGAAGAATATACTCCGTTTAATCACTTGTATTTGTGGACAAATATTGTGTATGGAGATCAATTTAAGGTAGGAATTTTTGGCGGATATACAAAAAATCTGGGGGCAAATGATCATCTTTTAGATAAGAAAAGAAATTATGGAATGGCACTGGATATAGCCTATTTATACAGAATAGCACCCAATGTAACTTATCGTATAAAAAACTTCCAGATGGGATTAGAATTTGAATATACTGTAGCAGCTTATGGTACTATCGATCTGGCAGATTATGGTTTAGTTAAAAACACACATGAAGTAAATAATAAACGCATTTTATTTTCAGTATCACACTATTTTTAATTTAAAAAATAATGGCAATAAAAATAATCGTATTAACAGCTTATGCCTTGATGATCATTATTATTGGGATCATTGGATTACGAAAAACAAAATCTTTTTCCGACTTTTTTTTAGGAGGAGGTAATGTAGGTCCCTGGATGTCGGCATTTTCATATGGAACAGCGTATTTTTCGGCTGTAGTTTTTATCGGATTTGCAGGTAAAGTAGGTTGGGGATTTGGTTTTTCAGGAATATGGATCGGAGTATTTAATGCATTGATAGGTGTTTTAGGCGTTTGGGCTTTAATGGGTTGGAAAATCAAAAAAATGTCAATTGAATATGGGGTCTCTACGCTAAGCGAATTTTTGGAAAAAAGATACGATAGTAGTTTTTTTAAGCTTGCTTCATCAATAGCTATATTTGTATTTCTTGTTCCTTATTCGGCAGCAGTTTTTATAGGCTTATCAAAGCTTTTCGACGCCTCATTTCCAGAAATTCAATACTGGCAGATCGTTGTGGCAATGGGTGTATTTACATCTATATATTTGGTGTTGGGTGGATATAAATCAATGTCAATTATTGATACTTTTTTTGGAATAATAATGACAGTAAGTGTAATTATCTTAGCATTATTTACTATAAATAAAGGTGGCGGCATGGTTTCAATTACCGAAACCTTATCAAATATTAATCCTAAACTAACAGAAACTGTTGGTCCTCCTGGATGGTGGCCTTTATTTTCCCTGATATTCTTAACTAGTGTGGCTCCCTTTGCTATGCCTCAACTTATCCAAAAATTTTATGCTATTAAGGATAAACGATCAGTAAAAATTGGAATGATCGCTTCTACCTTTTTTGCTTTATTAATTGGATGTATTGCATATTTTATTGGTTCAACAACCAGAGTATTCTTACATCCCGGAAATGCTCCATTATCATTTCCTGCAGGGGCAGCAGGAGCGATAGATGCAGATGCTTTAATGCCCGAACTGTTAAATCTTGTTGTTCCTCAATCACTAACTGTAATTATTTTGGTGCTAATATTATCTGCATCAATGTCAACATTGGCTGCGCTGGTTTTAATCTCAAGTTCATCCTTAGTAAAGGATTTCTATGCAGGTTTTGTTAACAAAAATATTAGTGATAAAGGACTTACAGGTTTTATGCGTATTGGAAGCGTATTGTTTATTATTATTTCGGTTATAATTGCTTTAATAAAACCCGAATCGATAGTTGCTATCCTTGGAATATCTTGGGGGGCGGTAGGATCATTCTTCCTCGGACCTTTTGTTTGGGGTTTATTTAATAAGAATATGAATAAATTTGGGGCCTTATCATCAGCATTTATAGGGTTATCTGTTTGTATAATATTATTTATTATTTGGGGACCAAGTTCTTCTCCGCAAGCAGGTACAATAGGCATGATTGTTTCATTTGCTATTAATCCACTGTTTAGCTATGCGTACAATTTGATAAAAAAAATAAAATCGTATATTTGTTAGATACACGAACTTAAAACAAAAAATATATATGAAAAAAATAGGATTATTTTATGGACCACTTGGTGGTTCAACCGAAAAGGTAGCAAAAAAAGTTGTTGCAGCTTTAGGTTTTGATAATGTTGACCTTATTCCTGTAAAAACAGCTAAAGCTGCTGATGTAGAGAAATATGAGAATGTAGTATTTGGATTGTCAACTATTGGTAAAGAAACCTGGCAAGCAGATAAATCAGCAAATGACTGGGATGTGTTTTTGCCCGAGATTGAAAAGATCAATTTTGCAAACAAAGCAATTGCAATGTTTGGACTTGGAGATCAGATATCATACGGTAATCATTTTGTTGATGCTATGGGTATCGTTGGTGAAAAAATCATGAAAAATGGTGGCGAAATAGTTGGTCATGTTGCAACCGAAGGTTACGATTTCGGAGAATCTTTAGCTGTAATAGATGGAAAATTTCTGGGATTGCCTGTGAATGAAGATTTTGAGCCTGAGCTTACAGATGAAAGAGTAAAAAAATGGGTTAAGGTTATTAAGCCTTTGTTTAAATAAAATTTAAAATCATTCTATATTATTACGAAACAAACATAGGTAGCTGCATTGGCTGCCTATTGTTTTAAAGGATAAATAGCTATGTTTTATAATCTTTTTTAAAAGTTTAACTTTATTTAATATTGTCACAAACAAACTACTACTTATGACAAATTCTGCAATAAATAAAACACCAATTGATGCTGGTGTTGTTAAAAAGAAAATTGAAGCCAGTGGACTCGAGAAGGTTGGCCTTGGCGCAATTCGTGAACTAGTTAGATTAGTAAATGAAATCGAAAAAGAAACTGGAGAAAAATACATCCGGATGGAAATGGGCGTACCTGGATTGCCTCCTGCACAAATTGGAATTGATGGAGAGATTGAAGCCCTACGTAAAGGTGTGGCATCAAAATACCCTATGATTGAGGGGGTAGATATTCTTAAAACAGAGATTTCCCGATTTGTAAAAAACTTTATGAATATCGATGTTGATTCCAAAAATTGTATTCCTACAGTTGGATCAATGCAAGGAGGAATGGCTTCGTTTATGGTTTCGTGCCGACGAGATGCCAATAAGGATACAACCTTGTTTATCGACCCAGGTTTTCCTGTTCAAAAACAACAACACAGAGTCTTAGGTCTAAAGTTCGAATCGTTCGATGTGTATAATTATCGTGGAGAAAAACTAAGATCAAAGCTCGAATCCTATCTTTCAAAAGGTAATATTTCAACTATACTTTATTCAAATCCAAATAATCCATCATGGATTTGTTTTACCGAGCAAGAGTTGCAAATTATTGGCGAATTAGCAAATAAATACGATGTAGTTGTAATGGAAGACCTTGCATACTTTGCAATGGATTTTAGAAAAGATATGTCGAAGCCAGGTATACCTCCATATCAATCATCAGTTGCAAATTATACAAAAAATTATATTTTATTGATTTCGAGCTCGAAATCATTTAGTTATGCAGGACAGCGAGTGGGAATGCTTGTTATTTCAAATGAATTGTTTGATCGTAAGTTTCCTGATTTAAAACGTTTCTTTAAAACTGATGGTTTTGGCTATTCAATGATTTATGGAGCCGTATATTCTTTGTCATCAGGAACAAGCCACTCAGCTCAATATGGTTTAGCTGCAATGCTCAAGGCTGCAAATGATGGTGATTTTAACTTTGTTGAAGGAGTCAGGGAATATGGTGAAAGAGCTAAAATCATGAAAAAGCTATTTGCCGATAATGGATTTAAAATAGTCTACGATATGGATGAGGATCAACCCTTAGCTGATGGGTTTTATTTTACTTTCTCATACCCGGGATTTGATGGTGTTGATTTACTCGAGAAACTTCTATATTACGGAATTAGTGCAATCTCCTTAATTACAACAGGTAGCGAACGTATCGAAGGATTAAGAGCTTGTGTGTCGCAAATTCAAAGAGCTCAATTGCCTATTCTTGAAGAAAGACTGCGTATTTTTAATCAGCATCATAAGCAAAGCTAAATAAATCAGGAGATTACAGAAAAGTAATTTTCGTTATTTGAATAAACAGGTGTTGAATAACAGTCAATGACATTCGAATTTTAATACATTAATAGAGTAAAAATTTTTATCTTTGAAAACATTCAAAAAATAACTAAAACAGATTACAATAATGGCAAAAGTTAAAGGATCAATCGTAGTTAACATTGAGAGATGCAAGGGCTGTGGTGTGTGTGTTCCAGCATGCCCTACAGAAGTAATTGCACTTCACGATGAAGTTAACGGAAAAGGCTATCATTATGCCTATATGGCAAATCCCGAAGCATGCACTGGTTGTGCAAACTGTGCAATGGTATGCCCCGATGCGGTAATTACAGTTTACAGAATGAAAGTAAACGAATAGTATTAAATCAATAAAGAACTACAATAATGAAAGAATTACGATTAATGAAAGGCAACGAGGCAATAGCTGAAGCAGCTATTCGCGCGGGTGTCGATGGATATTTCGGATATCCGATTACTCCTCAGTCCGAAGTTCTTGAGTACCTTATGGCAGAACAACCTGAGAAACGTACCGGAATGGTTGTGTTACAAGCCGAAAGCGAAGTGGCTGCTATTAACATGGTATATGGCGGTGCTGGAGCAGGTAAAAAAGTGATGACATCATCATCGAGCCCGGGTATTAGCTTAAAACAAGAAGGTATTACTTATATTGCCGGAGCCGAACTACCTTGTTTAATAGTAAATGTGGTTCGTGGAGGACCAGGTTTAGGTACTATTCAACCAGCTCAATCAGACTATTTTCAATCAGTTAAAGGTGGAGGTCATGGTGATTACAGGTTGATAGTATTAGCCCCTGCTTCTGTTCAGGAAATGTACGATTTTGTTGGATTAGCTTTCGAGTTAGCATTTAAATACAGAAATCCTGCATTAATTCTTTCCGATGGTGCTATTGGTCAAATGATGGAGAAAGTAGAAATTAGCGACCAGATACCACGTTGGACAAACGAAGAAATTAAGAAAATGTCTCCTTGGGCTACTACAGGTAAAACTCCAGATAGACCTCATAACATTATTACTTCGTTAGATCTTGATCCACATAAGCAAGAAGATTTTAATCATAAACTGCAGGCAAAATATAGGGAAATTGAAAAGAACGAAGTTCGTTTCGAAGAGATTCAAACCGAAGATGCAGAATATCTATTTGTTGCTTATGGTACAAGTTCTCGTATTTGTCAGAAATCTATTCAGATGGCCAGAGCAAAAGGAATTAAAGTAGGCCTTTTAAGACCAATTACATTATTTCCATTTCCTTCTGCACGTTTATTAGAATTGTCGAAACAGGTAAAAGGTATATTAACTGTTGAGATGAGCGCCGGACAAATGATTGAAGACGTGAAACTTGCTGTAAGATGTTCAATACCGGTTGAGCATTATGGACGTATGGGTGGTATTATTCCATCACCGGCAGAAGTTTTAACTGCTTTAGAACAAAATTTTTTATAGGAGGATAGGAAATGGCTGAAAATATAACAAACAAAGATATAGTTAAAGAAGAAAATCTGGTATTTAAAAAAACCAGTCTTTTTACTGAAAAACCTCTAAGTTATTGTCCCGGATGTGGACACGGAACTGCTCATAGATTAGTTTTGGAAACGATCGAAGAAATGGGTATTCAATCGGAAACCATTGGAATAGCTCCTGTTGGTTGTTCTGTATTGGCTTACGAATTTATGGATATTGATATGCAGCAAGCAGCGCATGGTAGAGCTCCTGCCTTAGCTACCGCCATTAAGCGTTTGTATCCCGAAAAGTTTGTATTTACTTATCAGGGCGATGGCGATTTAGCTGCTATTGGTACTGCTGAAACAATTCATGCTTGTAACCGTGGCGAAAATATTGTAATTATTTTTGTAAACAACGGAATTTACGGTATGACTGGTGGACAGATGGCTCCAACTACATTACCAGGAATGAAATCTTCAACTTCGCCGTACGGACGAGAAGTTATTTCAATGGGTAATCCATTAAAAATGACTGAACTGGTAGCTCAATTGCCTGGTACATATTATGTTACTCGTCAGGCTGTACATACACCAGGTGCTGTTCGTAAAGCTAAAAAAGCGATTAAACAGGCATTCGAAAATCAAAAATTAAATAAAGGGGTTTCGTTTGTTGAGATCGTTTCTAACTGTAACTCAGGTTGGAAAATGGAACCTGTTCAGGCAAATGAATGGATGGTAGAAAATATGTTTCCATTTTATCCACTAGGTGATATAAAAGTGCCTGCTGAACAATAAAATTGATTTGTAAATTTAAAACTTTAGAAAAAATGACTGAAGAATTAATTATAGCCGGATTTGGTGGACAAGGAGTACTTTCTATGGGAAAAATTCTTTGCTACTCTGGTATTGTTCAGGGACAAGAAGTAACCTGGATGCCATCATACGGACCCGAAATGCGTGGTGGAACAGCAAACGTAACTGTTATTTTAAGTGACGAAAGAATTAGCTCTCCAATAGTTGGTGAGTTTGATACTGCTATTATACTTAACCAGCAATCTATGGATAAATTTGAAAAGATGGTTAAGAAAGGTGGTACATTAATATACGATAGCAATGGTATAACTCGTCATCCTGAGCGCAAAGATATTAATGTTTATCTTGTTGATGCTGCTGAAGAGGCTGCAAAGATGGACTCAACAAAAACATTTAACATGATTGTTTTAGGTGGATATTTAAAGATTAAACCTATTGTTAAAATGGAAAATGTGGTTGCAGGTATTAAAAAATCATTACCTGAGCGTTATCACCATTTGGTTCCAATGAACGAGAAAGCAATAATTCGTGGTACCGAAATAGTAAAACAATTACAAAAGGTGTAATAAAACCGATTGATTCGTATAAAGCAAAAATCCGAAGTTTGAAAGCTTCGGATTTTTTTGTTAAATGAATTATTCACATCTCAATGCATCAGCTGGGTTTGCATTTGCTGCTCGCCATGTTTGCCAACCTACAGTTAATAATACCAATACCATTGCAACTATTCCGCCAAAAATATAAATGGATATTCCAAGACTAAAATTTGACGGAAAAATAGAAAGATAACCCATCATTATCATCATCGAAACCGGTGTTGCAAGTATAATAGCAATCAGAACCTGAACAATTATTCCTTTTGATAGCCTGAACATAATATTTATTATTGAGGCTCCAAATACCTTTCTAATGCTTATTACCCTTCGGTTACGCTCAGCAATAAACAAAGAAAGACCGAATAATCCTACCAGTGAAGTAATTATTGTAAGGTAAAAAAACATGTTTAGAAGTTGGGCCGATGACAAAAATGACTTGGCTTCAGTAGTCTCAAAGAGTACATCAAAATGGTTTTTTAACTCAATAGGAATATCTGAATTAAACGATTTAAGTGTTTTTATGATATATTCTTTTGCAGGATCCATTTTATTAGGATTAATCCTAATTGTAAGAAATTCTGATGTTTTTGAACCCGTAAGAAGCAATAATGGAACATGGTCAAAAATAGGAGGAATAGCCCTGTATGAATCAATAATTCCGATAATAGTGTAGTACTTTTTGCCAACTAATAATGATTTGCCGAGCGGATCTTCATAATCAAGGTTATTTGCGGCCATTTTGTTAATTACTACAGCATTTTCAGCATCCGATGGAAAATCTTTCGAAAAAAAGCGTCCTTCAAGCATTGATATTTTAAAAACTTTAATGTAATCTTCATCAAAATTGTAGATCGAAGCCAGGGTTTTATTATCTTTATCTTTCCAATCTGTTGAAAAATTAACCTGATATTCAGGGAGATTTGACCCCCATGAAACAGATTCAATGGCAGGATTTTTTAGTAGTTCCTCTTTTACTTTGGTTAAATCACCCCATGGTGTACCTGAAATGCAAATCACATTATCGGAGTTATATTTTTTGTAAGAATCACTACCAAGAAAATTGCCATGCTTATTCATTGCCAGAATTGTCTGAATAAAAATAATTGCAAGAAAAAACTGAAAAGTGGTGAGTATCCATCTTGAATAACCCTTACCACCAAGGGCTATAGCTGTTGGCTTCATTAGCGATACTGGTTTTGCGAATGAATAACGAAGAGCTGGATACAATCCTGATACCAAAATTGTTGCAATTAAAACCAGAAATAGCATAAGAAGAGTATTTGAGTCAGATTCCAGCTGTATATTAGTATCCATTAATGAATTAAACCATGGCAAAACAAGCTTAATTGTTAGTAAGGCAAGGTTAAATGCAATGGCTGTAGAAAGTACTGTGTCTGTAAGAAATTGGAATACAATATTTTTATATCTTGCTCCAACGACCTTTCTTATTCCAATCTCTTTGTTGCGGGTTGAAAATAATATATTGGTAAGATTAATGTAATTAAGACAAGTAATAACTAAAACAAAAAATCCACCTAAAAGAAATATTAATAGTTTTCCCTTATTATTACTATAGGAACCTTTCATATGTATTTCTTTAAGAGGAATTAAAAATGCTCTAATATTTTCAATTGCAACAGGTATTTTATAATTAGCCTCAATTTTCTGACTTAATTTGTCAGCAGCAATCTCCTTATTTAACAAAATATATGTCATATATGCCGTGCCTTGATATTCTTCTGGTTTTATCCAGGTATGTCTTCTGATTACATCAAAAGGTAAAATAAAATCAATTTCAAGATGTGTATTTGATGCAAAATCTTTAAATACTCCAGTAACTATAAAATCATATTTCTGGCCATATTGATTTATATTTATGGTACGTGCAATTGGATTTTCTGATCCAAAGTATCTTTTGGCTGCACGTTCAGAAATTACTACCGAATTTAATTCATTTGAAGTATATCCTTGGACAAAATTAAATGTAAGAATATCGAAAATATTGGAGTCTGCAGCATACAATAAATTCTCATAAAATATATTTTCGCCCACTCTTACAGGTGTATTGGCATAATTATACATTCTGGCAAACTTCTCTACTTCAGGGAACATATTCTTTATAGCTGGACCATCAGGACCAAATGATGTAGGAACCCAGTTTAACTGATCAAAATTTCCTTTTAAATAAACCCTGCATATCCGGTCAGCTTTTTCGTGCATTTTTTCATAGCTCAATTCATGTTGAGCAAATAAAATGGCCAACAAAGCCGAAGCTAACCCAATGGTTAATCCTCCAATGTTTATTATAGAAACAGTTCGGTTTTTTAACAGGCTTCTCCAGGCAGTGATGATGTAATTTATAAACATTGTATTAATTATTTAATGATGTTTTATTATTTTAAAATTATTGATATTTTTTTCAACTACTATGCCAAATAGATTAAAAATCAGTATTACAGATACATAAATAATTGTTATCAAATAGTTATTATATTTTAATGGTTCAAAATCATCCAGTACTTGTCTCAAAATCATACAATGAATTTACTTTTTACATTTTTCTAACTACTTTTGATAAATAAAAATCATTTCCTATGGAAGGAACTATTTTAATTGTTGATGATAATCCGAGTGTTATTGAGTCTCTTGCGCTATATCTAAAGCGGAAAGTTGGCAAAGTTTTATCGACTACGAATCCCAAAAAAATACCTGAAATACTTCAAAAGGAATACATTGATATTGTAATTCTGGATATGAACTTTGATTCGACTGACAATTCCGGGAAGGAAGGTTTCTTTTGGCTTAAAGAGATAAAGAAAATAGACCATGATCAGGTGGTAATCCTTATTACTGCCTATGGTGATGTTGAACTTGCTGTTGAAGCTTTACAAAAAGGAGCATCAAATTTTATTCTTAAACCCTGGGATAATCAAAAGTTATTGGCTACTGTAACAAGTGGTTTGGAGTTGAGTAAATCGCGTCGTGAATTAAGTGCATTACGATTGCAGCAAAATCAGCTTAAACAAAGTTTTAATAGCAAATATCAGAGCATATTGGGTAATTCGCCAGCTATACAGGATGTTTTTCGAATGATCGAAAAGGTTGCTCCAACTGATGCGAACATGCTGATTCTTGGCGAAAATGGTACAGGCAAAGAGCTGGTTGCAAGGGAAATTCACAGGCAATCATCAAGATCAAAAGGTATTTTTTTAAGTATCGATATGGGTACAATAACTGAGTCGCTTTTTGAAAGCGAACTTTTTGGTTATAAAAAAGGAGCTTTTACCGATGCACGCGAAGATAAAACAGGTCGATTGGTTCTTGCGAATGGTGGTACACTTTTCCTCGATGAGATTGGCAATTTATCGCAGGCAATGCAGGCAAAGTTGCTAACGGTAATACAAAATAGGGAATTAACACCTGTGGGTGGTTCGGAATCTATATTAATTGATGTACGACTTGTATGTGCCACTAATCGAAATGTTCATGAAATGGTTGCAAATAAAGTATTTCGCGAGGATTTACTTTACCGAATAAACACTATACAAATTGAATTACCTCCACTTCGTTCCAGAGGCGACGATAAACTATTAATTGCAAACTATTATCTTCAAAAATATGCTGAAAAATATGGTAAGCAAAACTTATCATTTAGCAGTAGCGCTATAGAAAGGTTAATGGCTTACCACTGGCCCGGAAATGTCAGAGAACTTAGTCATGCTGTTGAACGGGCTGTAATTCTTTGCGAAGGGAAAATTATTCCTTCAGGCGATCTTTTGGTGCAACAACACAATGATAGTATTAATCTTATTGATAAACCATTAAGCTTAAACGAGGCAGAAAAAATAGTTATAGCCAGTTCTTTAAAACGTAATAAAGGAAATCTTTCTGCGGTTGCAAAAGAACTGGGTGTTGGCAGACAAACACTTTATCGAAAAATAAAAGATTATGAACTGTAATTAAATTAGGTTTAATTTTAAGAATCGATTAAAGATATTCAATATGTTACTTAAAAGACATTATATACAAATCTGGTTAAGAGTTATTGGTATTTTAATTACATGTATAATCATTGCATTTGTATCTGTTTCAAAGCCAGATTGGTTTTACTTAATAAATCTCTTCGTTATACTTGGTGTGCAAGTGTATCTGTTGGTACGAAGTCAAAATACGATTAGTCGTGAGCTTGAACAACTATTCGATTCTATAAATTGTGCCGACACCACAACAAATTTTGTTGGCAAAACAAAAAACAATCAATTCAAAAACTTTCATAGCAAATTAAATAGAGTTTTGGAGCAGATTAAGGAACTTAAAGTTGATAGCTTACAACAAAACGAATATCTCACAACGCTTTTCGAACATATAAACATCGGAATAATATCGCTGACAAAGGATGGATTGATTCAAATGAAAAACTCTTCTGCAAAAAAGATAATAGGTAGGGGAGGACTAGAAAATATAAATGATTTAAGGTCTATTGATAATGCATTTGCAAAGGCAATAGAGGAAATAAAACCTGATGAATCAAAACTAATAAGTATTTATCGTGATGGATATTTGCAGCATTTAACGATTCGGGCTGCTTTGCTTAAGTTTCCAAAAGAAGAAATAAAAATTGTATCCTTTCAAAATATCAGGGGAGAGCTCGACGAGCGTGAAATGGAGGGATGGCAAAAACTAATCCGTGTGCTTACGCATGAATTAATGAATTCAGCCGGGCCAATTAACTCAACTATTTCTACTTTATTGGAGATTCTAAATGAAAATACTCAACCCACTGGAAGTGTTGTCGAAATCTCTCCCGAAATTATTGCCGATACAATAAAGGGTCTTAAAATAATCGAGGAACGCAGCAAAGGAATGATTGATTTTGTTAAACGGTTTCGAAGCTTAACTCTTATTCCTCATCCAACTCTTATGCAAATCGATGTGGATGATCTAATCAATAATATATTGGTTTTATTGCATGATGAAGCAGTACAAACAGGTGTGGAATTAAATTACAAAACCCGGTTTTCAAATTTAAAAGCCATTGCAGACAAAGCTATGCTTGAACAAATACTTATAAACCTGATTAAAAATTCATTTGAAGCAATAAAGAATAAAAAAAAATCAACGATAGGTATTTCTGTATGGAGTGATCATAATAGTGCAATTTATATAGATATCTCTGATAATGGAGGAGGAATACCTCAAGATATCCAGGATAAAATTTTTGTTCCATTTTTCACTACACGTAAAGAAGGCACAGGTATAGGACTTAGTCTTTCCAGACAATTAGCAAATGTGCAGGGTGGGGCATTGGCTTTAACAAAGTCAACTCCCGAGGAAACAATTTTTACATTAAAAATTAAATCAGCGAAATAAAATAGTCGGGTAGAATTAAATAACTAGCGAAATTAGTTTCTAGATTACATAATAATACATAATATTGTAATATGGTTATAAATCATTATGTATTATGAGTAAAAAATTACAGATTGATGCAACAGATAGAAAGATTTTATCTTTTCTTATAAAAAATGCACGAACTCCTTTTTTGGAAATTGCAAGAGCCTGCGGAATATCGGGTGCAGCTATTCATCAGAGATATAACAAACTTGAAGAATCGGGTATTATTAGTGGCTCGAAATTTACCATTAAACCAAAGGCTGTAGGCTATGATATATGTGCTTTTGTGGGTGTTTATCTCGAAAAAGCACATGTGTACAAAAATGTTATTAGAGATATTGATAAGATTCCTGAAGTTACAGAATGCCATTTTACAACCGGAACATGGGCGCTATTGCTTAAAATTTACTGTACAGATAATCAGCATTTAATGAATGTACTTGTAAATACCATTCAAAATATTCCAGGTGTAGGACGAACAGAAACCTTTATCTCACTCGATCAGACAATAGACAGAGAATTTAGTATTTAATTCTTTTCTTAAGTTTATTCAACCTGTGAAATGATAGCCACATAATTTTTACCGTACTTCTTTGCGCATTTAGGGCAGGTAGTGTACCACATGAACCATTTATTTACAGTAAAACCTTTTAATTTGGCCTCGTTCTCAAAATCTTTACACCATTTTCCTGTATCTTTAAATGGACCTTCGTAAACCTTACTGAAAAACTTGCCACTTAATACAATATTATTAGCATTTGGAATATCCTTGTCAACAGCAAGATATACATCCATTTTCCATCTTGAAACATGATCGGCCAGGCAAAGAAAATCAGGTGTTGATGCATCAGCTTTTCGCACTTTATTGTCTATCCTTCTCATAACAGCACCAAAGTTAACAGGCATAAAGAATATCGTAAATACACTATCCTTAATAAATTTTTTATTATGCCACTCGAGAATTTTATCATCCCATAGTTCTGGTTTAAACTCTGGGCAACAAATCAAATTATTGTCAGTTTGCTTAGTCATGGCTTAATGAATTAGGTTTAATACTGTTTAAAAATATGTTCAAGTTACTCATATTTAAAAAGATTTCAAAAGGTCTTAAGTAATTTCAATATGGTGTCAATTGGTCATTTATTAAATCTTAAGAATTCTTGGTATTGAATCAATTTCTAATTAAGAAAACTTTGTTTAATAAATTAAATTGTATTTAATTTGTGAAATCTTACTTAATTACGTATTCCTATTATGCATAGGATCGGCGAAAGAATAAAAAAGCGAAGAGAAAGCCTTAACATTCAGACCAATGATTTGGCTAGCGCAATCGGTATGACTCCAAGTTTAATTTCTCAAATAGAAAAATCAAAATCTTTCCCTTCACTAATAACACTGATAAAAATTGCCGATGCACTCACTACTACGGTTGGCGAACTTATTGGTGAGAATGAGGCTGGAGTTAGAAATCCGGTAGTTAGAGCAAATAAACGAAAGATCTTTAAACACAACGATAAAGGAACCAGCTCATATCTTCTTTCGAACTATGACCTCAATAAGCAGATGGAGCCTTATATAATTCACTTTAAAAAGAATTCCGACTCTACTGATATTATGACAAGCAGTTATCCCAGTCAGGAGTTCTGTTTTATTATCGAAGGCATTTTTGAAGTTCATGTAAACAAAAATAAATATTTACTGAATAAGGGCGATAGCTTTTATTTTAATTCAAATCAGTTGCATACATTCATTAATATTAGTGATAATGATGCGCAGCTTTTATGGGTAGTCAAATTAAATTGATCCTAATTACATAATAATAAACAATTAAATATGTCAAAAATAGCAGAAACTGGGAATTGCGGGAAAGAGGTTCGTTCTGACTGCAAGATCACTTTGGAGATAACCAAAAGTGGTGGTCTCAAAATAGAAGTGATCAGCAAAGTCAAACCTCTTTTCGGCGATAAAATTGAAGCACTTTGTAGAGATGTGCTTAAATTCTTTGATATTAAAAATGCTAACCTGAAGATAGAAGATACAGGAGCGCTGGATTATGTTATAGCTGCAAGGATTGAAGCTGCGGTAAAGATTCTTGTTAGTACAGATAAAGAATATCTGTTTCCATTAATCCCTGAAAATAATTCACAAACAGAAAGGGAAACCAACAGAAGGTCGAGGCTTTATTTGCCTGGCGATTCTCCAAAGCTGGCCCTAAATGCTGGAATACACAGTCCGGATGGAATAATACTTGACCTTGAAGATTCTGTTGCCCCGGCAAAGAAATTCGAAACACGAATACTTGTAAGAAACACGCTTCGATCAGTCGATTTTTACGGCGCTGAAAGAATGGTAAGAATAAATCAACTTCCGCTCGGACTAGAAGATCTTAGAATGGTTGTGAATCATAATGTAAATCTTATACTCCTTCCCAAATGCGAAAGTGCTGCTCAGGTTAAGCAGGTAAATGATGAGATTAAAGCTCTGAATAAAAACAAAAGAAAGATTTGGATAATGCCTATTATTGAGAGTGCGCTAGGAGTAATCAATTCATATGAGATAGCTGCCTCCGAAAATGTTGTATCCTTGGCCATTGGATTGGAAGATTATACTGCTGACTTAGGAACACAGAGAACTAACGAAGGAACAGAAACATTCTTTGCGCGTTCGCAGGTAGTTAATTCGGCCCGTGCAGCCCGTGTTCAGCCTATCGACTCTGTTTTTTCCGATGTGTCCGACATGGAAGCATTAAAACAAAATGTGCTCAGATCTAAAGCTCTTGGATTTGATGGAATGGGTTGTATTCATCCTAGACAAATACCTGTAATACACGAGAACTATGCTCCTGATGAAAAGGAGATTGATAAAGCGATGAAGATCGTAAATGCATTCTTTGAAGCAACAGAAAAAGGTTTGGGAGTTGTGGCGCTTGGTTCGAAAATGATCGATCCTCCTGTTGTAAAACGCGCACAGAGAACTATTGAACAGGCTATTGAAGCTGGTAAATTAAGTACTGATTGGAGAGAAAATTATGGCAAATAAATTAGTTAAAAATGCTGTCGGCAGGATGATTCCTGAGACAATCAATGGTAAAAAAGTGATCCCTTTCAAAGGGGTTGGAAAATATAAACCAACAGGGAGAAAATATGCTCCAAAAATATCAACAAGTGCTGATTATCCTTTAGATGGAAATAAACTGGTTGATAGTCTGAAAGATGCGCTTATTAAATCTGGTATCAAGGACGGAATGACAATATCTACACATCATCATTTCCGCGATGGAGATCTTATTGCTGTTCAGATATTTGATATTGCTCATGAGATGGGTATTAAAGATCTTGTATGGTTCCCGTCTGCTTCTTTTACCTGTCATCAACCACTTATAAAATATCTCGAAGATGGAACTATACACCATATTGAGGGAAGTATGAATGGTCCATTGGGAAAATTTACAACTCAAGGGAAGATGAAAGGTGTTGGCATTCTTCGTTCGCATGGTGGCAGGTATCAGGCTGTACAGGATGGCGAAGTTGAAATCGATATTGCAGTAATTGCTGCTCCTACAGCCGATCCATTTGGAAATTCAAATGGTGTAAACGGTCCTTCGGCATGTGGATTATTAGGTTTTGCCCTTGCTGATTCGCAATATGCAGACAAAGTGATAGTTGTTACAGATAATCTTGTTCCTTTCCCATGCATTCCATGGCAGATACATGGCAACTATGTGGATTATGTAGTTAAGGTTGATCAGGTAGGTATTCCTGAAAAAATTGTTTCAGGAACCACAAAAATAACCAAAAGTCCAGATAGGTTGCTTATAGCCGAACTTACTGCAAAATTTTGCGAAGAGGCTGAACTGATTTACGATGGATTTTCATTCCAGGCTGGCGCAGGTGGAACAGCTCTTTCCATTGGCATTTATTTTGGAGAAATAATGCGTAGGAAAGGAATCAAAGCCAGATTCGCAAGAGGCGGTAGCAACAAATACCTTGTTGATCTTTTGGAAGAGGGATTAGTAGAATATATTCTTGATGGTCAAACTTTTGATCTTGATGGTGTTCGTTCAATGAGAGATAATCCTCGACATGTAAACACAAGTCCTTTTACAAGCTATAATTATCATGGAAAAGGAAATTTCGAAGGTATCCTTGACGTTGTAATACTTGGTGCTACTGAAGTAGATGTGAATTTTAATGCGAATGTTGTTACCCACTCCGATGGATATTTGCTTCACGGAATCGGTGGATGGCAGAATTGTTTATTTGGGAAGAATGTTATACTTCCTATTCCGCTTTTCAGAGATAGAATTCCAGTTATTAGAGATGAGGTTACCACTATATGCGGACCAGGTGAACTTATTGACATAATAGTAACCGAGCGTGGTATAGCAATAAATCCGCTTCGTAAAGACTTGATAAATAAAATGAAGAACTCAAAACTGCCAATTAAAACAATTCAGCAGTTAAAGGACGAAGCTGAAAAAATATGCGGAAAACCTAAAGCTATTGAGTTCGAAGAAAAAATCGTAGCAGCCATAAAATGGGTTGATGGAACAGTAATCGATGTAGTAAAGAAAATTAAGGAATAAATAAATAATATAAAAAGAACAATAAAAAAACAGGAGTCAATATGGAAAAGAGAAAAATCGTTACAATGCCAGGTGATGGTATAGGAAAAGCAGTACTGAATGAAACATTAAGAGTTCTTGATGCAGCAGGTTTCAAAGCAGATTATGTTCATGCTGACATAGGTTGGGAATTTTGGTGCAAGGAAGGAAATCCACTTCCAGATAGAACTATAAAATTACTTGAACAGCACAAAATTGGTCTTTTCGGAGCTATCACTTCAAAACCAAAAGATAAAGCTGCAGCAGAACTCGCGCCTGAGCTTCAAGGTAAAGGCTTTAATTATTATAGTCCAATTGTATCAATGAGACAGCATTTCAATCTTGACATTTGTATGCGCCCCTGCTTGACCTATGTTGGGAACCCACTGAACTTTATAAGAAGAAAAGCCGATGGAGGAGTTGATGAACCCAAAATTGATGTAATGATCTTCCGTCAAAATACTGAAGGACTTTATGGTGGTGTTGAATGGACCAATCCATCTGATCAGGTTTATGATGCATTTATGACTCATAAGAAATTTGTTGAAAATTTTAAATGGTGTCCACGTGAAGAACTGGCAATTTCAACCCGTATTTTCACAAAAAAATATACAACCAGAATTGTTAAAGCAGCTTTTGAGTATGCTCAAAAACGTGGTTTTAAAAAGATTACTGTTTGTGAAAAACCTAACGTAATTAGAGAAACCTCAGGAATGATGCTAAAAATAGCACAGGAAATGAGCAAATCACAGTATCCAGATATTTGGGTAGAAGATGTAAATATCGATGCCATGACAATGTGGTTAACAAAGAATCCTGAAAATTATAATGTGATTGTTGCAGGTAACATGTTTGGTGATATCGTTTCTGATGCTTTTGCAGGTCTTATCGGTGGATTGGGATTTGCTACCTCAGCTCAGTTCAACCCTGAATCAGGTGTTTGTGTTTTCGAACCAACACATGGATCGGCTCCAAAATATGCAGAGTATGAAACAAGTATCGTAAATCCTATTGCAATGATAGCTTCTGCAGTAATGATGCTTGAGCATATTGGAGAAAATGCAATTGCCGAAAAGATAAATAAAGCTGTGGCAAAAGTTGTTGCAGAAGGAAAAGTGAGAGCTTATGATATGATGAAACTTAAAGGTTCTCCTGAAGTTCTGAAACAAGGTGCAGCTTCAACCACGCAAATGGCTGATGCAATAATTGCTGCTTTATAATTAATCATTTAAAAAACAGTAAAGATGAATATATACGAACTTTGGCCAGAGCTTAATTGGATCGAAGATAAAGATCTGAGAGAAAAGACGGCAAAAACATGGGAGCTAGCTCTCGAGAAAAGTGTTCTCACTGAAAAAGACCTAAATACAATACCTTTTACATTGCTTTGTGGACCTGATTTAAAAGTAACTTTCATGGATCATAAACGAAGTGTGGTTCACATTGCAAAAGCATCTGCTGAAAAATGTAATGATTTTTATCATGGAGAGCTTCCAATCAATATGGATGTGCTTATAGCCGGAGCAATACTTGCCGATGTTGGTAAACTGCTCGAATATGTTCTCGATGCAAACGGAAAAGCTATTCAGGGAAGTTATGGAAAATATCTTCGCCATCCTTTTTCGGGTGTATCTTTAGCTGAACAATGCGGAGTACCTGCTGATGTGTGTCATATAATTGCAACGCATGCTGGTGAAGGCGATCTTGTTAAAAGAACTGTCGAGGCATATATCGTTCATCATGCCGATTTTATGACTTTTGAGCCTTTTAAAGATAGGTTGAAAGTATAAGAAGTTTGAAGAACGAAGACTGTAGTTGAAAGTTAATAAACACAAAAAAATGTCTATGAATCTAATAGAGAAAATAATAGCCAACCATAGCAATAAGAAGATTGTTAATGCTGGCGAAATAGTTGATATTTTAATTGATGCCCGCGTTGCTCGTGATTTTGGTGGAGCTAACGTGGTTAAGAATCTTGTAAACAATGGCTTAACTGTAAATGATCCTGCCCGCACTTATTTTACATTCGATTGTAATCCAACAGGCTCGGATCAAAAGTATGCTGCAAACCAGCAATATTGTCGAATGTATGCAAGAGAGAATGGCATCAAGGTATTTGATATTGATGCTGGAATAGGAACCCATCTTGCTATTGATAATGGACTTGCCTGGCCAGGTAGCACCTTTGTAAGCACTGATTCACATGCTAATATCATGGGTGCAATTGGTTCTTTTGGACAAGGCATGGGTGATCAGGATATAGCCGCTGCCTGGGCAAAAGGATCGCTGTGGTTTAAAGTTCCGCCTTCAATAAAACTGGTGTTTAAAGGAAAACTCCCTTCAACTATTTCTGCAAAGGATATAACTTTAAATCTACTAAAGATTTTTGGTGCAAATAAACTACTTGGCTACTCCGTTGAGTTTTATGGTGAGGCTATTGAAAAACTAACACTAGATGAACGAATCACCATTGCTTCTATGGCAACAGAAATGGGCGCTATCATCTTCTTATTTCCTCCAAGCAAAGTAATTCACGAATATTGTGAGCAAAAAACAGGCAAAAAACTTGAGTTTTTGAAAGCTGATGAGGATGCAAAATATGAGGATATCAAGGAAATTGATATTAGTAAATTTGAGCTGATGTTATCTCGTCCTGGAAAACCTCACGATAATTCAAGTGTTGCATCTGAAAAAGGGAAAAAGATTGACTCAGCTTTTATTGGAAGTTGCACTAACGGCCGAATGGAAGATTTGAGAGAAGCTGCTAAGGTACTAAATGGAAGAAAAGTAGCACCTGGCGTTGTTCTTAAAATTGTTCCTTCAACCGATCCTATTTGGAAACAGGCAATGGATGAAGGGTTGATTCAAATTTTTAAAGATGCAGGTGCATTGGTATCGAATGCAGGCTGTGCAGGTTGTGCAGCCGGACAAGTTGGTCAGAATGGACCTAAAGAGGTAACTATAAGTTCCGGAAACCGAAATTTCGAAGGAAAACAAGGAAGCGGTTTTGTTTACTTGGCTTCGCCGAGCATTGTTGCTGCTTCAGCAGTAGCAGGATTTATTACCACACCTGAAGAGATACCAGCAAAACCAGCCGAATTTGCAAAACCTGAAGTTACAGGATTTAAACTTGGTGTTAAAAAAGAAGCACAAAAAGATAAACCGCTTGTAGTTGAAGGTAGAGTTTGGGTAATTTTAAAGGATGATATCGACACCGATATGATTTTCCATAATCGTTACCTTACTATTACCGATATTAAGGAAATGGGGCAATATACTTTCGATAATTTGAAAGGTTATGAGGATTTTGCTAAAAAAGCCCAATCCAACGATATCGTTATTACTTCAAAGAACTTTGGTGCTGGCAGTTCGCGTCAACAAGCCGTTGATTGCTTTGCTTCATTAGGAATTTCGTGCATTATTGCTGAATCATACGGTGCTATTTACGAAAGGAATGCAATCAATGCAGCTTTTCCAATACTTACTTATAAACCAGGTTTATTAGAATCCATTGATATTCAATCCGGAGATAAGATCCGAGTGGATATGGAAAATGGAAAGGTAACTAACCTTAAGAATAATAAAACTGCTGAAATAAATAAGTTTACCGATGTTCAGGTTGAGATATACCGAAACGGAGGTTTATTATAGCGATTTCTAAAAATCATTAACTGATAAAATCATGGGAAAAACATTTGCAGAAAAAATATTCGGTGCTTCAACAGGAGCAATCGTATTTGCAAAACCAAATATCGTACTAACACACGATAATACGGCTAGTATTCGTAAAACATTTGAGAAGATGGGTGGAAAAAATGTATTCGACTCAAACCAATTGTTAATCACCCTCGATCATAATGCACCACCAACAGATGCTAAGTTGGCAAATGATTATAATTATATCAGAACATTTGCTCGCGAACAGGGAATTACAAAGTTTCATGATGCCGGCGATGGTATTTGTCACCAACTTATGTCGTATTATGCAAAACCAGGAATGATCGTTGTTGGTAGCGATAGCCATACTAGTACTGCAGGAGCATTCAATGCTATGGCTGCAGGAATCGATCGTACTGAATCAGCAGGTTTATGGAAAAAAGGTGAAACCTGGTTTCGTGTGCCCGAATCGATGAAAATTGTTCTTAAAGGCAAACTCAATAAAGGCGTTTATGCAAAAGATTTAAGTCTTTGGATTATTGGAAAAATTGGTACTGATGGTGCAAACTATATGTCTATTGAGTACCATGGCGAAGGTGTAAAAACTCTTTCTATTTCAGAAAGAATGACGATTGCTAACCTTGCATCTGAAATGGGTGCAAAGAATGCTGTTTTTCCTGCTGATGAGGTTTTGGCAAAACATCTTGGTACAGACAAAATAAATGGTGTTTGGGCTGATGCTGATGCGCACTACGATAAGGTAATGGAAATTAACTTAAGTGAGATATTTCCAGTTGTGGCTGCACCTCATAGTCCAGAGAATGTTAAAGCAATCTCTGAAGTTCAGGGAACAAAACTAAATCAGGCTGTAATTGGAACTTGCACTAATGGACGATTGGATGATATCAGAATTGCTGCTGAAATACTAGATGGAAAAACGATTGCTAAAGATTTTCAACTTTTGGTAATCCCAGCTTCAAAAGATATTTATATGCAGGCAATTGAAGAAGGTTTAATTACTAAATTGATGAAAGCCGGAGCAACCATTCTTGCATCATCTTGCGGACCATGTTTAGGAACAGGACAAGGAATTCCAGCTGATAATTTCACTGTGATCTCAACAGCAAACCGAAACTTTAAAGGTAGAATGGGAAATAAAAATTCTTCTATTTATTTAGCAAGTCCGGCAGCTGTTGCATACTCGTCAATTTATGGAGAAATAACAGATCCACGTGGAATAAAGGCCAACGATAAGTTTGTTACTAATGTTCAAGTAGGAACTACAGTTTCAATTCCAAAAGGTGAGAATCGCAAAGCTGGAGTAGTTTGGAATTATGCAGATGCTGATAACCTAAATACCGACCAGATGTTTGCAGGAAATCTTACTTATAGCGTGTTAAGTTCAGATCCTCCTGCAATTATGCCTCATCTTTTTAAAGGTTTTGATGAGCAATTTGCCGAAAATGTTAAAGCAGACGATATCATTATCGCAGGTGATAACTTTGGTTGTGGCAGCTCGCGCGAACACCCCGCAGTAGGTTTAGCTCATGCTGGTGTAAAAGCAGTAATTTGCAAATCGGTAAACCGTATTTTCTATCGTTCATCAGTAAATCAGGGTTTGCCAATTTTGGTAGTACCCGAAGCTGTGAACAATTATAAACAAGGCGATAAGGTTGATATAAATTTTGAAAACGGTGAAATAAAAATAAACGATAAGGTTTTCAAGTTTGCACCTCTTCCACAACAGTTACTGGCGGTTTTCAAAGCTAAAGGACTTGTAAATTATCTGAACGAAAATTAATAAAAGTACTCCTTTAATAAAATAAGCCCCTTATTTTCAGGGGCTTATTTTTTTGTTCGCTTATTTAGCCCTTTTTTGACTAATTCTCTGCTAATTTCTCCTCCATGTCCAGGTAAAAATAGATTACAGCCTGTATCAAAAAGTTTTTTCCAGCTTTTAAATAGCTCTTTTTCATCATCAGCAAAAGGAGGGAAGATTGTATTTTTAAAAATACCAAACATCGTATCACCAACAATGGCAATCTCTTTATTTACTATAATACTTATTGATCCGGAAGTATGTCCGGGGGTGGATATAATTTCAACCTGAAAACCCATATCTGCCATACTTAGGTAATCTTTCACGGCTATATCAGGAGCAAATTCCTGGTAACCAAACCATTTTTTACCAATTCTTTTGCCAAATACTAATAAAAATCTGGAAATTGCATTGGTTCCTTTAGGCAAAGGAGTATAACCATTAATAGTGTAATTTTCATCTTCTTTGCTTGTAATAATCGTAAGGTTCATTTCTTTTTTAAGAAAAGCTGCATTTCGGCAGTGATCAAAATGAGTATGAGTTAGTAATAAATAGCTTATAGACGAATTGGTTAGTTCCAGAAATCTAATATTCCTCAATATTTGCAAGCGACTTCTCTTCATACCTGTGTCTACCAATAAATTTCCATTGGGAGTTGAAATTAGATAAGAATTACATCTGCCAGTTAATACTGTATTTATTTTGTAACCATTTGAAAGATTCCAGCTTTTCATTTTAATTATATTTTTATTACTTTGATTTGTTTCTTACATATATAACCTGATTTTCCATCAATTCGTTAATCTTATCATTAGAATATCCTAAAAAGTCTTTTAATATTTGTTGGGTATGTTCTCCATAATGAGGTGGGGCAGATATTTCAGCAAATTTGGTTTTTCCATCCATTGAAAAAGCAATCGTTCTAAGCCCTTTAATTGGTATTCCACCAGTAGTTTCTGATTCCATAATAAGCTCTTGTATTTCTGGGAGCTCAAAAACTTCTTTCATATCGTACACACCTCCGGCAGGAACATTTTTCTTTGAAAGTTCATCCAGTAATTGGTCGCGATAAAATTGCTCTATTAAATTCTGAATTAAAATATTTAATTCATCCCGGTTTTTTACACGTACAAAATTGGTACTATAATTGGAATCTTTTGCTAGTTCTGATTTGCCAAGAACTTTGCATAAATCGGCAAAATGCTTGTCGCTGCCAATAGCAAGTACTATTGGCTTTTTATCTTTACTATAAAAAATAGTACCATAAGGCACAATATTTGGATGATCGGATCCCATTCGTTGTGGAACATTGTTTCCAACTAGCCAGTTTGTTGCCTGGTTTGCTAACGAGGCAACTCCACTTTTTATCAAACTTGTTTCAATATATTGGCCATTGCCATTTTTCTCCCTGTTTAGCAATGCTAAAAGAATCGCTTCTTTAAGTTGATGTCCAGCTAAAATATCCATCAGAGCCACAGGCATTTTTACAGGTTTTCCATCAGGTTCTCCATTCATATAGGTAAACCCGCTTTCAGCCTGAATAATTGCGTCATATCCGGCACGTGGATTTTTTAATCCATAACCAGTGAGGTGGACATAAATTAAGCGATTATTTCTTGCCTTGAGGGTATTATAATTTACTCGTAATTTTTCTGCATCACCTGGTTTGTAGGATACCAATACAATATCAGAAACTTCTGTAAGTTTATAAATAAGTTCTAAGCCTTCCTGTTTATTAAGATCTAGCGAGATAGATTTTTTACCCCAGTTAATACAACTGAAATATCCTGATATATCTGTTTCTGAGTCTTCTGTTGGTAATTTCCAAGTTCGTGTTACATCACCTTGTGTTAAAAGATTTTCGACTTTTATCACTGTTGCTCCAAGTTCAGCCAATGCAACTCCAACACTGGGCCCGGCAAGTACATTTGACAGTTCCAGTACTTTTATTCCAAATAATGGACCTTTTTCCATTTATCCTAGTTTACTTTTTTAAATCTTGTAACAAAAAATCCTATAATAAGTGCAATAATTGCGAAAATTACGGCACCATATGTTTTGTCTATATGAAACCATTTAAGCTTTTCAGCCAAAATACAGATGAAAACTGCTATTGTACCACCAATAAATGCAAGCTTAACACTGAATGGAGAAATCCATCCTTTAAAATAAATTCCAAATAGTATTACAATTGCACCAATAGCCCGAATTGCATAACTAATATATGCTGAATCCAATATTCCGCTTTGGAAATAATATGCCAATGGAATTGTAATAAAACTAACAATTATTACAAGCTTTTTAGCAGTTTTTATAACTTTTTGTTCATCGGCCTCAGGATTAATAAACCCATGGTAAATATCTTTTGTAGCAATTGTGACTACAGCAAAGTTAACAGGTCCAACGGTTGAAAGTATTGCAGCTAAAATACCGGCCAATGCTAATCCGCCTAAAATAGGATGAATAAATTGTGGATTAACCAGGAGGTTTGTTAGAGCTAATTTTGCATTTTCGGTACCAATATCATACATACCTGTGGCAGCTATTAATCCTAAAATAGCTGTCATAACACCAAATGGTGCAATATATGCGCTCGATAGTATTGCTGCTTTTTTAGCTATCCCGGCATTTCTGGCTGCAAAAATTGGTTGAATACTTGCTTGCGCTGCCATTCCTCCAAGAATACCACCAAGTAACAAACTAAATGCTTCGTTTAAACCAACACCAAACGGATTATAAATACTTCCAACTGCTCCCTTTGCTTCTAGCAAGGTTTGGAGATTTGAGAAACCACCAACATTTACCAGTCCTATAATCATTGCTATTCCCAACCCAACAAACATAACTACCAGATGCATTACTGATGTAACAGCTAATGCATGCATACCGCCAATATATGTGTAAAGTGTAATTACACCTGCTGCAATAAATACTGAAGTAAACCAGTCAATCTGAAAAATTGAACTTATAACGCTGGTTGCAGTTTGTAACTGTACGTATGCAAGAGTTAAATATGCAATTAGAAAAGCAATAGCTGATATTTTTTTCACACTGCGGCCAAAAAGCTTATCGAGCATTTCACTCACTGTATGTACATTATTTTGCCTATAGTGTTTTGCAACTGTAAATCCAATAATTATCATTCCAATGGAAGTAGCAATATTATAAAGAATAGGTTGAAACGATAATGTTTTAAAAGCTTTCTCGCTTACCCCGATTGTGCTCATGCCACCTAGCCATTCGGCAGCAACTACAACTGAACACAATAATACTCCAAGATTCCTGCCTGCTACAAGGTAATCAGCAACTGATCTGCTTGCAACTTTTTTAGTTAAAAAGGATATTCCAATTACTATAGCAAAGTAGATAATTACAATCCAGAAATAAGTATTTTGGAGTAACGATTCCATATATTATTGTTTGTTTATGATTTTTATTTGGGCACCAAATTATAAAAAAAGCATTTTAAATATTGATTTTTTTAAGAAAACCTGAACAATTTTTATATAATTCCGGTTTTAATAAATGTTTGAGTAAAAATTATGAAAATTATATTCTATTTGTATCTTTGCTATAATAAGAAATAAAATAGCCGCCACAAAGGGTGTTCAGACATGCGGATGGGAGTTCCGCCGGTTTAAAAGGGCTCGGGAAATTACCCGGGCCTGCTTTATATAATAAAAAATTATTTGCTTCCTGAGAAATGATCAATCCATTCATTGTCGGTAGTAAGATATCCTTTCATTAAATTGGCTGTAAGACACGAATGTACTGGAATAACACCAATTAAATCACCAATTTTTATTGTGTTGATAAAATCCTGTGTTGCTTTAATAGTACCATGTTCTTGTGATAGTTTTGTTAAATAAGCATTGTTATCAGCTTTATGCCATCCATTTTTGTCTAATAGTACTATCTGTCCAAAAATTTTATTTTCAGAATTTTCAATAAACTCTTTTGAGAAATGAACTGCTCCACCATGAATTATTATTTCATTTCTTTCTTTGTGAATTGCTACAACAGGACATGCCATACAAACTGCTATCTGATCAAAATCACAAGAACCCAATTTAAATTGCATATAATCATAAAAAACAAAGTTGCCCGGACGAATTTCATTTATACCCATAAAATCGCCAACCAAACTGCACGATGGAGTATCGCCATATGAAAGTATCAATTCGGGATAAGTATTCTTATATCGTTGTTTTAATACGTTCAACTGCTCAATAGATGTATTGAAGATATGATTAATTTCTTTTTTGCTTTTTGCATGATAAGTATGTCCTGCATGTGTTAAAAATCCTGCAAAATTAAGCAATTCTGAATTTTTAGTTTCATTAAGTATTTGATCAATTAGATCTAGGTTATCAGAAATTATACCTGTTCTATTATACCCCGTATCAATCTTTATAAAAAACCCTACAGGATACTTCAGGTTTTCTTTTAGAAACTTTACTGATTCATTATTTTCGACTGTAATATTAAGTTGTATTTCTTCTGAGAGTTCATTTAAATGATCTATTTCGCGAATATTTACAGGAAATGCCAATGTAATATCTTTCCAGTTGTCGTGAACAAAATAATCGGCCATCTGTAGCGATGATACTGCAATTTTTTTAACACCAAATTTCTTAAACCATTTAGCTATAGGTAGCGATTGATGCGTTTTAAAATGAGGACGAAAAATAACATTGTTTATTTTCGCTTTTTCTGCCATCTGTTTTATATTATTTATGCAGGTGGTTTTATCAAGCAGTAATGTTGGAGTTGTAATTTTACTAATATCCATGTTGGATGTTTAAAAGATAAAAATAATGTTCTGGTAGGTTATTCAATTAATCCTAACCGTTTAGCCCTTTTTTCCCAATTTTTTTTGGCTTGGTCCTGCATATCTTCAATATTATCGAATTCGTCCATAATCTCTGTACCAAGTAGTGTTTCAATAATGTCCTCCATGGTTACAATACCAACCATTTCGCCATATTCACCGACCACCATGGCAATATGTTCTTTTTGTTCAATTAATCGGTAAAACAAGCGGATAATAGGCATCTTTTCGTTAATTACCATTATGTTTCTAGAGATAGAGCTTAATGGTGAATCAGTATTTTTTTCAATAATATTCTGCATTAAATCATCCTTAAGAATATATCCTGTAATATTGTCAATGTTTTCTTTATAAATTGGTATTCTTGAGAATCGAATTTTTTCATGACTTTCAAAAAAATCTTGAATAGTTGTTTCTTCATGTGCAGACAGGACAACGGTTCGGGGTGTCATAATACTCTCGGCTACAATATTATTAAAAACCATAAGGTTAATAAGTATTTTTGACTCTTCTTCCTTAAAAACACCTTCTTTAATTCCAATTTCAGCCATGGCATGAAATTCGGAACGGCTCAATGCATTCTGATTTTTATTTTTCTTAAGTGCAGAGGTTATAAATTGTGCAAGGTAAATTATCGGGAAAAATGGAGAATAAATCATTAAGTTTAAAAAGATGGGTACATAGGGAGCCAGCTTTTTCCAATGATTGGCACCTAAAGTTTTTGGAACAATTTCAGAAAAAATCAGAATAACAAGTGTTAGAATGCCTGAAACAATACTTAAATACTCGTTACCCCAAACTACTTGTGCTTGTACACCAACTCCAATAGCACCAATAGTATTAGCTATTGTATTTATAGTTAATATGGCTGCGAGTGGTGTGTCAATTTTATCTTTAAACTTTTTTAAAGTCTTGGCATAGCTTTTATTTTCTTTAATTTTTCCAGCAATAAAACTTGGAGTAATACTGAGCAAAGATGCTTCAAGAATAGAACAAAGAAATGAAGTGAAAATTGTAATTAAAAAATAAAAAATAAGTAATCCCATGGAAATATTAAATTGTTGATTTTGTGCAATTATACTAAATTATTTTTCATAAAGATGATTATTTCTAATGTAATCATAAACACTAGCAGGCAAAAAGTGCTGTATATTCTTACCAGATTTTATTGATTCGCGAATAAAACTAGACGAAATTTCAATCAAAGGTGCATTTACCAATTGAATATTTTTATAGTTGGCATATTTACCTAAGCCCGAACCTGGTCTTGGATATACGATCAACTTATATTTTTTTAGAATCTCTTCATAGTTTTTCCATTTATGAAAATATTCAAGATTATCGGTTCCAATTAGCAAAACAAATTGTTTTGAAGGGTATCGCTCCGAAAGGTAGGTTAACGTATCGATTGTATATGAGGGTTTTGGAAGATGAAATTCGATATCGGAAACAGAAAATCTTGAATTGTTACCAATAGCGATCTCAACCATTTTCATCCGGTCGTATTCATTTAAAAGATTTGCTTGTGTTTTAAAAGGATTCTGCGGACTAATCACCATGCATAGTTCATCCAGATCGGTAAATTCGAGCATATAATTTGCAATAGCCAAATGACCTATATGTATGGGGTTAAATGATCCAAAGAAAAGCCCGGTTTTCATGGCATCAGTTTATTTTAGAATGAACTCATTTACAGTTTTCTCTGCTTCGTCAATAGCATTCTCCAACACCTCATTAAAAATTATAGTATCAAATTGATCTGCATATTCAAGTTCCTTCTTTGCTTTTGCTACTCGAATATCAATATCTTCTTTACTGTCGGTAGATCGTAACCGTAATCTCTTTTCTAATTCATCAACACTGGGAGGCATAATAAATATGGATAGGGCTTCTTGTGGGTATTTCTTTCGAATATTCAAACCACCAACAACATCTACATCAAAAACTACATGATTTCCCTTTTCCCATATGCGATTTACTTCGCTTTTCAGTGTTCCGTAAAACCGGTTTTCGTATACCTCTTCCCATTCAACAAATTCATCATTATAAATCTTGGTTTTAAACTCATCTACAGTTAAGAAATAGTAATCCTTACCATGAACTTCGTTGTTTCTTATTGGTCTGCTGGTTGCCGAAACCGAAAACTCAAGGTTTGGCATCTTCTTTAACAAACGCTGAACAATGGTTGTTTTTCCGGCTCCCGAAGGGGCTGAGAATATGAACATCTTCCCCTTCATACTTATAAAATATTTAATACTTGTTCCTTTATTTTCTCTAATTCGTCTTTCATTAACACAACAATTTTTTGAATATCCGAATCGTTGGCTTTTGAACCAAGTGTATTTATTTCACGACCAATCTCTTGTGTAATAAATCCAAGTTTTTTACCCGATGGTTCAATTTCATCCATAACCTCTTTAAAGTATGAACAATGATTTGCCAATCGTGCTTTCTCTTCACTAATATCAATTTTCTCGATATAATAAATAATTTCCTGTTCGAAACGGTTTTTATCAATATCTTTTTCGTCGAGCCATGCACGAAGGTTTTCTTTAAGTTTTACTTTAAACTTTTCAATTCTCACTTTTTCAAAAGGAAGAATATCATTTTTATATTTGTCGATTAAATTAATACGGTTGTTAAACTCACTCTTTAATTGATTTCCATCTTGAATTCTGAATTGATCGACTTGATTTATTGCTTTTATAATAGTTTCAAGTACTAACTGCCATTCGTTTTCATTAATTTCTTCTTTCTCAGTATTTAATGTGTCGGGCATTCGCATAGCTATTTGAAGCAGCTGTTCAGTATTTGTAATTTTAAGATCTTTAGCTATAAGGCTAAGTTGATCTATATAATTTCGAACAACCGCAGAATTAATTGTAGTAGCTTTATTTCCACTAGTATACTCGTAATACAATACAAATTCAATTTTGCCACGCTGTAATATTTTAGAGAGTTCATTTCTTATCTCAAGCTCTTTTTCGCGGTACATTCCAGGTATTTTTGCATAAATATCAAGGGTTTTGCTATTTAGAGTTTTAATCTCAATAATTACTTTTTTATCGGAAAGTTCACATTCAGCTTTTCCATAGCCAGTCATCGATTTTATCATAGTAGTATAATTGTATAGTTAACAAAGGTAAGAAAAATAGTTAATTACTTCGTAAGCTTGCAATTTTGAATTTATAACTTCAAACGAAGGCTAAATAACGGACTTACGTTTCCAATTTCCTGTTTTATAGTAAATATAGGATAATGTTAAGCCCACACTCCATCCAATTGGTATTGCCCACCAAATGCCTGTTTCACCAATTCTTTTTGATAGAATCCATGCTGTTGGTATACGGATTACCCACAGTGCAATAAGTGAAATAAACATTGGCACTAATGTATCTCCAGCACCACGCATTACTCCTGAGATAATAAACATTGATGAGAATACAATATAGAATGCCCCTACAATTACCAGATATTCTTTGCCAATGCGAATAACTTCTGGATCGGAAGTAAATAATCGTACAATAAAATCCCCAAATAGTAATACTCCAGCAGATACTAAAATTGAAATAATGGATGACATTTTTAAAGTTGCCACAAATCCAGATCGAACACGATCAATTTTACCTGCTCCAATATTCTGTCCCACAAATGTTGATAGTGCTGCTGAAAAATTCATTGCTGGAAGCGATGCTAACGAATCGATTCTTGCTGCAACCGAAAATGCTGCAATAACATTGGTTCCAAAGCGGTTTACAATACTAATCAATGCCATCATTCCAACGGCGACAAAGGTTTGTTGTATTCCGGTTGGTAGACCAATACGAATGCTTTTTAGAAAAATATCTTTATCAAATGCGAGATTGTTAAAACTAAACCTGATTATTTTGTGTGTTTTGTTCAAATAAATTATTGCAGCTAAAAAAGCTCCCCCTTGCGCAATAACCGTTGCAATAGCAACTCCGGCAATTCCCCACTTGAAAACTAATACAAATAATAAATCAAGAACAATATTAATAATAGTTGATAAAACCAAAAAGTACAGGGGTGTTTTTGAATCACCTAATCCTCTTAAAATAGCACTAGTACCATTAAACCCAAATGAAACAACTACTCCTCCCATAAAAATATTAAAATATGTTTTTGCCTGAGGCATTATTTCTTCGGGTAGCTTTAGTAAGCGGAACAAATCCTCACTAAAATATATAGCTATAATACTTGTAATTATTGAGGCAACAAATAAAAAAATATAGAGTGTATTAATGGTTCGTTTAACTTTCTCAATATCTTTTGCACCAAAATATTGAGCAATAACAATTGTACTTCCCGAGGCTATTCCTATTATCAATGACAGAAAGCCAAAGATGATCGGAAAAGATGCTCCAACTGCTGCTAATGCTTCTTTTCCAATAAAATTTCCCACAATAATGCTATCTACAACATTATATAATTGCTGAAATACATTCCCAAGCAGCATGGGTGCTGCAAATCTAAGAATCAAACTACTTTCTTTGCCTTTGGTTAAGTCTCTCATTAATGGTATTAAAAAACATTGCAAAGCTCATTAAAAATAGGTGAGAAACAAAATTAATTTGTTAAGCATTTAAAAAGGTTCGTCAAAATCATCAATAATTATTACTTTTGGTACACTTAATACTGGTAAACATCATGAAATCAATAGCGCTGCTTACTTCACTAATAATTATTATTATGATTTCTGGATTTAAATGCAATAATAGCCCTGATAGTACCTTTTGTGGGATTAAAGATCCTGTAAAGAATATCGAATGGGTAAAGGAAAGGGTTGAAAATTTTGATAAAATAGTGATATCCAAATGGACATATAACGATGTGGAATATCTTGCAATTGATCCATGTTCTGGTTGTCCTGACAGTATGCTCGAAATTTTTGATTGCGAGGGAAATCGGTTTTGTACTATTGGTGGAATAACTGGACGAAATACCTGCCCCGAGGATTTTCTCGAAAAATCTGAGAAAATTTTGCTCATAAAAAAAGGTGATTAAACGAATCACCTTTTTTATTTATATGCAAATACTTTTACATTCTTTCAAGATCAACGGTAAAATGTCTCATTATCGGAGCTTCATTCACAATTTTTAATCCTTTTGTAATTTTATCACGACGGTCAAAAACATTCTTCAACGCAACAGCAATAACATCCATATGGTTATTTGTGTATGTACGTCGTGGAATTGCTAAACGAAGCAATTCTAAGGCAGGATAACGGTTTTCTCTAGTTTCCGGATCACGATCTGCTAATAAAGTACCTATCTCAACACCTCTTATTCCTGCTTCAAGATATAACTCAATTGCCAATGTTTGTGCAATATATTGTTCTTTTGGAAGATTAGGTAAGAATCTTTTTGCGTCAACAAATATGGCATGTCCTCCATATGGTTTTTGTACAGGAACACCAAAGTCGGTAAGTTTTTGTCCAAGGTATGCTACTTGTTTAATTCTTGTTTCAAGATAATCAAATTCGGTTCCTTCATCTAATCCCTGAGCCAATGCATTCATATCACGACCCGACATTCCGCCATACGTAATAAATCCTTCGAACATAATATTGTAAACACTCGCTTTTTTAAAAAGTTCTTCGCTTCGCAATGCAATAAACCCACCCATATTTACAATAGCATCTTTCTTACTACTCATGGTCATTCCATCGGCATACGAAAACATCTCTTTTACAATTTCCTTAATTGTTTTATTCTCATATCCTTTTTCACGGATCTTAATAAAATAGGCATTCTCAGCAAATCGTGCTGAATCATAATATACTGGAATACCATATTTGTCGGCTACTTTTCTAACTGCTTTCATGTTTTCAATAGATACAGGTTGTCCTCCCGACGAATTGCATGTTACAGTCAAAACGATTAATGGAATTCTTTCAATTGGGTATTTTTTAATAGTTGTTTCGAGTTTTTCAATATCAACATTCCCTTTAAAAGGATGATCTATTTCAGTATCAAAAGCTTCATCAATAGTACAATCTACTGCTTTTGCTTTTCTGAATTCAATATGTCCTTTGGTTGTATCGAAATGTGAGTTGCCAGGAATAATATCTCCTTCTTTTATGAGTGTTGAGAAAAGTACATTTTCTGCAGCTCTACCCTGATGTGTTGGAAGAAAATACTCGAAACCCAACAGGTTTTTAATAGCATTTTTTAAATTATAATAGGATGATGCGCCTGCATAACTTTCATCACCTAGCATCATTGCCGACCATTGTTTGTCGCTCATAGCACCAGTGCCAGAGTCAGTTAATAAATCGATAAATACCTGTTCGCTTTTTAAGTTAAATAGGTTGTATCTTGCTTGTTTAATCCATAGTTCACGTTCTTCGCGTGTACTTCTGCGGATGGTTTCAACCATCTTAATTTTATATGATTCTGCAAATGGAAGTTCCATAGTTCTAATTATTATATTGTTATACTTAAAAGTTGATTTTTGCGCCAATCAATAGCGCGATTTTGAGCTAGAAAATTATTTGGAAGAAAGAATCTCTTTTCTTAATGTTTAAGAAGATATACTTGGCTGAATATAATATGTTGAAAGGCATTTTCATCCAACTAATTAATAAAATTATTTGGTACAAATATACTTGTTTCTTAAAACTAAAACAAAAATCAATATTTTTGTAGCATCATTTTTTGGGGATAAGTGAATTATAAGGGGGATATTGTATGTATAAACATTTTGTAATTGTATTATTTATAGTTCTGGGCTTTAATTCTTTCGCTCAGGTTAATAATCTTGATTCGCTTGAATACAATGCTATTCAAGATACATTGAATATGATTTTTGGTATTTCATCTTCTGATGATACTATTTCTATAAATAAGAATACTGCTATTACAGTTGATTCAACCTATACAAATGATTCTATTAAAAAGGCAATTGATAAGGAAAGGATAGCGATTGCATATCAAAATTTTCTGAAATCATATTCTGATACAATAAAAATGTATGAGGATTCAGATACCTTGCATTTTTTAATCCAAAAAACGAATTACTTTTTGGCATCAGATTCTCTTTTTGTTCCCGATTCGGTATTTTATGCCTTTAAAAAGCTGCAATTATATATTGAGAATAGAGATATTTCTTCGGTATTAAAATTTCTTAATAAAAAAGTAGATAATCATGAGTTTCCAATTAAAGCAGATGATTATTATTCAATTAATCTAAACGATTCTTTAAAAAATGACATTCGTTTTATTCTTGATTATTTAGCAAAGGATTCTTTAAATATGACTTTCAGAAATACTCAAAACGAAAAAGAATTTTTTTATTCAGAGTTGGGTGTATCCGATTCATTGCATATAAAACTTTATGATCAGCGTGGTGAGTACGTTATTTTATGGATAAAAAAAACCAGCGATAATATATTTGACTTATATCTCGAAGATGGTGCTTATCTAGAAAAAGCAAAACAGAGTGCTGCTATACAACGTAAGTTGAAAACAAAAAATACAGAGATGAGTCTCAGGGAAATAAAACAAGTAAATCTGGTTCTTCCTTTATGGACGTATACGGGGAGTGTTAATATGCATTTTAGTCAGAGTTACCTTTCCGATTGGGCTGCCGGTGGCGAAAATAGCTTGTCTGCATTATCAATTTTTAGATATAGCGTTGATTTGGTGTACGGAAAAAAAATATGGGATAACGATATAGAATATAAGCTGGGGTATTTGCAAGCCGGCGATGGACCTCTTCAGAAAAACGACGATAAGTTCGAATTTAATTCAAAATATGGACATGCTGCTTTTAAAAATTGGTACTATAGTTTCTTGCTGAATTTTAAAACCCAATTCCTGGTTGGATATGATTATCCAAAAGACACAGATCCGGTTCCTATATCAGGATTTATGTCGCCTGCATCCTTGGTTTTTTCTCTTGGTCTTGATTATAAACCCAATAAAAACTTAACACTCTTAATTTCTCCATTAACTTCGAAGGTTACAATTTTTACCGATACTGTATCATACGATCAAACTCGTTTTGGCATTCAAGATAACAAAAAAAGCATGCAGGAGATAGGTGCCTATATTAAACTAATATCAAAAATAAATTTGAGAAGGGATATTTCGATTGAAAATAAATTGAATCTATTTACTAATTATGTTGATAATCCACAAAATGTAGATATTGATTGGGAAGTATATTTAAACTTTGAGCTAAATGAGTATTTCAAATTTACCTTTAACTCTCATTTAATTTACGATGATAATATTGATATCCCTGTTTATAGAAAGGTTGAGGGTGTAAAAACCAAAGTAGGAGTAACTAAAAAACTACAATGGAAAGAAGTTTTTAGTATTGGTTTTACGTATAAAATATTTCATTAGTAATAATTACTTCTTGTCAATAAAAAATTTAGCAATTATCATTCCCGATGCAACTGTACCACCAATGGCTATTCCAAGGTATGCATCTGTAGTACTGTTTGATACAAAATTGTCGGGATTGTTTGATAGTATTAGAATCCCAGTTGCCGCAAGCAATCCACCCGCTACATAAAGCATAAAATAATCATTTTTCTTTTTCTTTTTTAATAAGCTTTCAGGGATCATTCTGTTATTACTTTCCAAATTAATCAACTGTAATTGAAATTGCTGGTAATTTTGATCCATTAAGGGTTGTGTGGTAAAAATCTCAGTTGTAATTATTGAATGATCAGAGATTGTTTCTGGTTCAACAGCAGTAACAGGTTTAATCAATAAAATCAGAAATGTAAAAATGAATAATATGTAAATCTTTCCCATTGGTAACTTTTTCAGCTTTTTGGCTTTTATACTTCTTTAATTTAAAAGGGTTTCAATTTTCAAAGATATAAAATTACATTAAAATCAATTATAATTTAATATTAAATTATGATAATCAATGATTAATTGAATCTAAATTAATATTATTTGTGGATAAAACAAGGAATATTTATAACTCAATTTTGAATTTTGATAATTTGGTATAAGCTATTTTGATTTGAGTATTGTAAAAGTTAAGTTTCAAGTAAAAACTGTGCGCTTATTAAACATAAATTTTCAAAGCACACAGCTTTTAGTCTTCATTCTGTCGTGGTTATTAAATTTCTATTGTTTTACTGGTTTTTTTGGTTCCAGGTGTTAATTCTTGCTTTAAGTCAGGATACATCTCTTTAAGATAGAGATTTCTAAGAGAATCCATTTCATGCATCAATTCTTCAAAGTGAAACATCTCTTGTTCAAATTGTTGCATAAAATAGTCGTTATCAAAAAAGTGCTTTTGGAAACTGGAGTCTACATCAAAAAAATCAATAAATGGTTTCTGCATTAAATCAAAGCCACGATTAAAAAAGTAAGGTCTGAAGTTATTGAAGATACTGTCGATATTAAGCATTTCTAAACTGCCATCCGGATAAGTATAAATGTAAGTATACGAGGAATCATATCGGATAATATTACCATTTTTATCGTACTCTTTATTCACTTTAATATCTACCTTTGGATTAGTAACAGTAGTATCAATTCCCAAAAGTTTTGATGTTTTTTTATCTCCGCGATAATAATTATTAGAAATTGTAATAATTGAAATTGTGGTAAATATAAGTAATAGAATTACTCCTAAAATATGTTTTTTCATAACAACCTCCTTTGTTTAATGTTATTATAAAAAATAGTATTTTATTCTTGTCTAATGATTTTTACGTTTATATTTATTTTGTTGTTAAATAATGTACTGATTTCCACCATTTAAAAAATTCAGTATCTGATAAAACCTCTTCCCCGAATTGCTGCTCATATAGTTCTTTTTCTGTTTCAGAAATATGCCGGAACATAATTTTTAAATTCCAGTCATTTCTCACTGGGATATAATATCCACCAAGTGCATTCTTTGCGGGTGTAAAAAATATATCATTTACTGACATAGTTGTAAAATTTTTGTACTTACTAATTCTTATTCTAGTTCTAGATTATTTTCTATAAGAGGTTTTTCAAAAAATATACCAATCATTTTGTAATGAGGTTATTATGACAAAATGTCAATGTTTTAAAGAATATAAATATCGAAGATTAGTTCAGTAATAGTAAATATCGCAAAAATTACACTGGCAATGCCATTGGTTGTAAAGAAAGCGACATTTACTTTGCTTAAATCAGTTGGTTTAACCAGGGTGTGTTGGTAAAATAAAAGACCGATAAAAAAAGCTGACCCAATCCAGTATAATAAGCCAAAATGTGCGTAATAGCCTGCAAAAATAGTTATTGCTGCTGATAAAATATGCAAAATAGTTGAGGCTTGTAATGCTCCTTTTTTACCAAAAAAAACGGGAAGGGATTTCAATTCTTCTTCCTTGTCGAAATCCAAATCCTGTAAAGCATAAATAATATCAAACCCGCTTACCCAAAGAAGAACAACAAATGAATATAAAACTGGAAGCACTGCAAATTCTCCGGTAACTGCCAAATAAGCTCCAATGGGTGCAAGCGATAATCCTAGTCCTAAAACCAGATGGCAAAGCGCTGTGAATTTTTTGGTAATGCTATATCCCAGGATAACTAGCAATGCAATGGGCGATAATTTAAATGTTAATTCATTAATAAAATAAGTTGTAACTATAAACAAGATTGAGTTGATTATTACAAAAGTTAATGCTGATTTTGCTTTAATAATTCCTGCTGGTATCTCTCTTATAGCCGTACGAGGATTTTTTATATCAATTTCTCGGTCGATAAAGCGATTAAATGCCATAGCTGCATTTCGAGCTAAGACCATACACAAAACTACATAAATAAGTAATTTCCAATCGAAACTGGCATTTGTTTGATGAATCGCCAAAAAATATCCGATAAAAGCAAAAGGCATGGCAAAAATCGTGTGGCTAAATTTTACCAGCGATAGGTAATTAGTTACTTTTTTCTTAGTCTTTTTATACATATGATTATAATGCAGCTAGTTTTTCTTTGTAAATTGAATAGTTTTCGTCATCGTAGCAAACGAAATAAACTCTATCTAGTTTTTTGTTCTTCTGCAGAAAGTCAATTGTTGTTCTTAAAGCAATGCCTGCTGCAATAACTTTCGGGAATCGATAAACGCCTGTACTAATATTTGGAAATGCAATTGTTTTAATTTTATTTTCGATTGCTAGTTTAAGGCTATTTCTGTAACAATTGGCAAGTAACTCCATCTCATTTGCCATCCCGTCTTTGTAAACCGGACCAACAGTATGAATAACATACTTTGTTGGTAATTTATAACCTTTAGTTATTTTGGCTTCGCCTGTTTCGCAACCATTAAGTGTTTTGCATTCATCTAGTAATTCTGGTCCGGCAACACGATGAATAGCACCATCTACACCACCACCACCTAACAGACTTCTGTTTGCTGCATTAACAATGGCATCAACGCTAATTTTAGTTATATCACCTTGTACTAATTCAATGCGGTTGGTCATCTTACCTTATTTTTGCTTCCAATTCTTTTTCAAAGACACGAACAAAATTTTCCATTATTTTATCAATCTGCTTATCGGTCAATGTTTTGGTTTCGTCCTGCAATATAAAACTGATTGCATATGATTTCTTATCACTACCAATTTTTTCACCTTCGTAAACATCGAACAGCGAAACTTTTTTCAATAGTTTTCTTTCGCTGTTAAAAGCCAGTTCTTTTATTTTTCCAAATTGAACCTCTTTGTTCAAAAGCAATGCTAAATCTCTTCTTACTTCAGGATATTTTGGTAATTCGGCAAAACGGATGGTATGTTTTGCCATAACTTTCAAAACATGATCCCAGCTAAAATCAGCAAAATAAACTGGGAAATCAAGATCAAATTTCTTTGTCAGTTTTTTATTTAATATACCAAATTCTACAATTGTTTTTTCATTGTAATTATAGCTTAAGCCTTCAGAAAACACATCACTATTTATTGAGTTGATGGTGCTTCTATTCAAGTCAAAGCCTAATCTTTCCAAAATATTTTCAACAAACGACTTTAATAAATAAAAACTTGTAGGTTCTTCTTTTATAATCCAGTTTTCATCTGTTTTATTTCCGCTAATGAATAATGATAAATGAAATTCCTCATTGTAATTCTTTAATGGATTTTCATTTTTGCTATCTTTTAAACGATAAACATTTCCGAATTCATAGAGTTTTAAATCTTTATTCCTTCGGTTTTTGTTGTATTCAATAGTTTCCAGACCACCAAATAATAATGTCTGGCGCATTACATTTAAATCCTGACTTAATGCATTTACTATATTTACAAGATTTGCAGATTTATACGATTCTGATTCGTTGTAATAATCAGCTTTTGTCAACGAATTACACATAATTTCTGTAAAACCGTTATTCGATAACAAATCAGAAATAATATTCTGAACCTTTTCTTTATCGGGATGCTGAATATATGACAAACTTGAGTTTACATGCTCCGAAATTTCCACATTGTTATAACCATATATGCGAAGAATTTCTTCAATAGCATCTACTTCTCTTGTAACATCAACACGATAAGTAGGTACTTCGAGTACAAGTTTTTCATTGTCTTCTGAGATTATTTTAATATCAAGCGATGTAAGAATCTGTTTTACCAACCCGTTTTCAATTTCTTTCCCAATTAATCGTTTCAGATTTTTAAATGTAAGTTCAACCATACATTCTTTAATCTTGTTTGGATAAACATCGATAATTTCGGATGAGATTTCTCCACCGGCAATTTCTTTGATTAATAAGGCAGCACGTTTAAGTGCATAAACCGTAATATTTGGATCACTGCCACGCTCGAAACGGAACGAAGCATCGGTATGCAATCCATGTCGTTTTGCAGTTTTTCGAATAAAAACCGAATTAAAATGAGCACTCTCGATAAATACATTTTTTGTATTTTCTGTAACTCCAGATTCTATTCCTCCAAAAACACCTGCAATACACATTCCTTTGTTTGAGTTGCAAATCATTAAATCATCAGCTGAGAGTTTTCTTTCTTGCTCGTCGAGCGTAAGAAATGAAGTTCCATCTTTCAGGGTTTTTATAATTACTTTTTTACCCTCGATTTTATCTGCATCGAAAAAGTGAAGTGGTTGACCAGTTTCGTGCAATACAAAGTTCGAAATATCAACCAGATTGTTTATAGGTTTTAATCCGATTGCTTTTAGCCTGTTTTGCAGCCATTGTGGTGATGGTTCAATCGTAATACCAGATATGGTTATACCCGTATATCGCGGACAAGCTTCTAGATTTTCTATTTCTATATCAATCTTAAGTTTGTTATTATCAATTTTGAATTGATCAACAGAAGGCTTGAGGAGGTTTATTTTCTGTGTTTGACTTAAAAATGCCACTACGTCGCGCGCTGTGCCAATATGCGATGCTCCGTCGATACGATTTGGAGTAATTCCAATTTCAAAAACTGTATCCGACTCTATATTAAAATATTCTTTTGCTGGTGTTCCAATTACTGCTTTTTCATCCAAAACCATTATTCCAGCGTGCGACGTTCCTAAACCAATTTCATCCTCAGCACATATCATCCCCTCCGACACTTCACCACGCATTTTTGTTTTTGAAATAGTAATTTCTTTATCACCAAAATAAAGCTTTGTTCCTTCGGTTGCTATAACTACCTTTTGTCCTTCAGCTACATTTGATGCGCCACAAACAATAGGTAATTCGAGTCCATTACCAATATCCACAGTTGTACATGTTAATTTATCGGCATTCGGGTGTTTTTTACATGATGTTACTTTACCAATTACAAGACCTTCCAATCCACCCTTTACGGTTTCAAATTTTTCGACATTCTCTACCTCGAGACCTGTATTTATTAATATTTTTGCAATTTCGTCAGGTTGTAATTCTGCATCGATATAGGATTTAAGCCAATTGTAAGAGATTTTCATAATTCTTTGTTTTCTGATTTCTTTTGAACGAATTGCAAAAATATAAAAAAATAGGCACTAAAATAAATTAGACCTACCAAACAAATTGATATAAGATGAAAGATAAATAATCCTATGGCAATTCGTTACCGGTAGATGTATTATAAATCTTATACCATAATTCTAATGGCATATTAACATGTAATGCCTCCACAGCATTTTTTATACGTTCAATTTTTCCGCTACCAACTATTGGTAAAATAACAGCAGGATGTTTCAGTATCCAACTATAAATTGTTTTATCAATAGAATCAATAGTTAGTTCTTTTGAAACCTCGAGCAATACTTTATGTAATCTTTTACTCTTTTCGTCGACTGGTTTTAACAATTTACCTCCTGCTAATGGTGACCATGCCAAAGGTTTAATGCGTTCCTTTAAAAAGAAATCCATATTCCCATTTTCAAAATCCTCCAGACAATATGGCGAAATTTCAACCTGGTTTGTAACTAATTTATCATCTAAATATGAATTCAGCATTTCAAATTGTTGTGGACTAAAGTTTGAAACACCAAAATGTAATACTTTTCCACTCTTTTTTAATTCAGAAAATGCTTTTGCTACTTCTTCAGGATTAAAAAATGGTGCCGGACGATGAAGTAATAATAAATCGATATAATCTGTACCAATTTTTTTTAATGAGTTATTGACTGAATAAATTATATGATCATAACCGTAATCGTAATGTTTTACTTTTCTTTCAGGATATTTATCTGATAGGAGCTTTATTCCGCACTTGGTAATAATCTGTATCTTATGTCGAAGTTCTTTTTTATGTTTTAATGCATCACCAAACAATTGCTCACACGAATAATTTCCATAAATATCAGCATGATCAAATGTTGTAATTCCTAAATCAAAAACACGCTGAATATGTCCTGCTAATTCCTGATTTGAAAGGTTCCATTCAGCAAGGCGCCAATGGCCATGAATTATTCTTGACACCTTCAAATCCTCAGCTAGCAATATCTGTTGCATTAATTTTACTATTTTATTACGAATATAAGCATATTTGGGAATTGTTGCCATTTTGTAAAAATTTAATTTGATTTGAATATCTTTGCATTGTAATTATAGTAGATGGAGGAAGAAATGAATAAACCTTTAATTTTAGTGACCAACGACGATGGTGTAAATGCAAAAGGAATAGCGGCTCTTGTAGAAATTGTTAAGCCTTTTGGCGAAATTGTTGTTGTGGCTCCTTTGCACGGTAACTCTGGTATGTCGCATGCAATTACAGTTAAAGTTCCAATTCGGTACAAAAAAATAAAAGAAGTTGATAATGTTACTGTTTACGGATGCAGTGGAACGCCTGTTGACTCGGTAAAACTAGCCATGAGTGAAATTTTAAAACGCAAACCTGATTTAATTGTTTCAGGTATTAATCATGGCTCAAATGCATCGGTAAGTATTATCTATTCTGGTACAATGGCTGCCGTTATTGAGGGTTGTATTTATGGTATTCCTTCAGTTGGATTTTCTTTACTCGATTATTCAAATGATGCAGAATTTAGTCCGATTATTGATCATGGGAAGAAAATTGTTGAAAATGTGTTAAAAAATGGATTGTCTTATGGAACTTGCCTGAATGTTAATTTCCCTGCAATACCTAAACACGAAATCAAGGGTTTTAAAGTATGTCGCCAGGCTAAAGGAATGTGGAAAGAAGAGTTTGATAAAAGGCTCGATCCAAGAAATGGTGAGTATTTCTGGCTTGTTGGATATTTCGAAAATACCGAGAATGGCGCAACTGATACCGATGAATGGGCTCTAAGCAATAATTATGTATCTATTGTACCAGTAGAAATCGACTTTACTGATTACAATAAAATTGATGAACTAAAAAAATGGAATTATGAGATCTAAATTTGATTCTCTTACACTTGGATTGATATTGGGTATAGCTGCACCTGTATTAACTATGCTGATTGTTTATCTACTCAAGTTTAATTTATATAAAGTTGATGAGTTACTAGATTATTTAGTTGCTAAACAGGTTTTTACAAAAATTGTAAGCTTGTGTGTTATTCCAAATCTTTTACTATTCTTTATTTTTATCCGAAAAAACAATCTTTATTCTGCACGTGGAGTGTTGATGGCTACAATTTTATTTGCAGCATTTGTTTTCATAACCAAGTTCATATTGTAAAATGAGATATTACATTATTGCTGGTGAAGCATCTGGCGATTTACATGGTTCAAACCTCATGAAAGGTTTAAATATTGTTGATCCTAAACCTGAATTTCGTTTTTGGGGTGGTGATCTCATGCAGGCCCAAGGAGGTACACTTGTTAAGCATTATCGAGAAACAGCAATAATGGGTTTTGTTGAGGTGTTAATGAATATCCGGAAAATTGGTAAGTTCTTTAACGAATGCAAGAAAGATATTCTTGAGTATAATCCCGATGTATTAATTCTTATCGATTACCCCGGCTTTAATCTTCGCATGGCCGAGTTTGCCAAATTAAATGAAATAAAAACATACTATTACATTTCGCCCAAAATATGGGCATGGAAAGAATCCCGGATAAAAAAGATAAAAGCGTTTGTCGATAAAATGTTCGTGATTTTTCCATTCGAAGTAGATTATTTCAAGAATCTTGGTTACCCTGTCGATTATGCTGGAAATCCCTTATTGGATGCTGTGCAGGAAAAGATAAATGAGGAAGGTAGTTTACAGAAGTTTATTGATAATAATGAACTTGAAAACAAACCAATTATTGCTATTCTTGCTGGCAGCAGAAAACAAGAGATTCATCGTAATCTTAGCATTATGATGCAAGTTATTCCGGCATATAAGAATTATCAGTTTGTATTGGCTGCAGCTCCTTCAATTGAAGCAGAATTTTACAATAATTACATTCGCGGTCATAGAATAAAAGTTGTTTATAATCAAACATATGATACTTTAAAGTTTTCTAGAGCTGCATTGGTAACATCCGGAACTGCAACTCTCGAAACAGCCTTGTTTAATATTCCACAAGTAGTTTGCTATCGGGCCGGACACTTCTCTTACCTTATAGCTAAAATGCTTGTTAAAATTAAATTTATATCACTTGTAAATCTCATAATGGATAATGAAGTGGTTAAAGAATTGATTCATTTTAATGTAACACCCGATAAAATAAGTAGCGAACTCGACCTGCTTCTTTATAATGATGAGTATAGAAGCAATATGCTAAATAATTACCAGCAATTAAGAGAAAAGCTGGGCGGTACAGGTGCGTCTGAACGTGTAGCAAAATTAATCTACAACAACCTTAATGCATAACATCATTTTATTTCTATTAGTTGTTGCTTTGCTCTGTCGTTCAACAAAATGATTGTTTCGGGATTTCCTGTATAATAAATATTCCCGGAATTATTAATTTTAACTGTGAGCTTTTTAGTTGCATAAACATAGCAATCGCCAATACTCTCTGTTTCTATAATTACATTCTCGGAAAAAAACTCATCTGCTTTTAAAATCGCTGAAGCTCTTATCCATGAATTAAAATTTTGTGACGAACCCTTTAATTCGATGTAAGCCCCAGATGTTCCTTCGTTTACAAAATAAAAATTATCGCACTTAACCATTAAATATATATCTGCATAATCTGTAATTGAATATACTTCTAGTTGAGGAGTTATTATTGTATCAACAGAATGTATTTTCGACGATTCCTTCAAATACAGATACAACAATTTATTAACGGAAATATGCAACTTGATTTTTTCATAATCTCTACTCCACTGTGCAGTATTTTTATTAGAAACAGTAAGCTTACCATCCGTAACCTTGTATGAAATTTCTGGTAATAAATTGCTCCCTCCTTCGATGCTTAGTTTGCAAATACTATCCTGATATAAATACACATCAAAAATATCATTGATAAATATTTCTTTAAACTCTTCAACTTGCACATCTATTCGATTAATATCTCCAGAATTCATAAAGGTACTATCGCAACTTATTGTAATAATTAGTAGAGTGGTTATGAAATAAATGTGTTTCATTGTATGTAATAATTCATTTTAAGTATTATCAATTATATCAATTTGCCAGTATTGAGTAACCCACGCCCCATTCAATAAAACTTGCAATTGCATAATGAGATTTCAATGTCATACTTATATTCCATTTATCGCTTAATGCATATCGTAATCCTGTTCTTGAATAGAAAAATGCTTCGGTTTCAACAGGAGCATATAAGTAAACTCCAAGCTGAACTGTAAATGTTATTTTATTCATGGTTGCATCATGTAAAACATGAGTCCCTATTTGGTAAAGGTCAGGATTAACGAAGTCATTATTATCATTGCTTTCAGAGAATTGTTTGTTCGTGGCATCAAAGAATACATCAATACCAATACCCCATTTACCTTTTAAATTGTATTTGCGATTAAAATCCAATGCAAGCGATGATGCTAAATATGTTCCGTTCGTATAATGATTAATAGATTTTGCTCCACCTGATAAGGTTATTAAAAAATTATTTTTTGATTCAATTTCAGGTAATTCAACTATTTCCTTAATATGATAATCAGCATTAAACTGATAAGCTAAACCAATTGAAGTGGAAAGAACATTAAGCCCATAATTTGGGTTTTGGATGTTTCCATTTGATACATGTGTAAATCGTATATTATTTGTTATTCCAATTTTTTTGGTTAGAGCAATGTATGAGTTTAAACTAAAATCGATGTAAACGTTTAAAGCTGTTCCTATTGCCAGGTTCTTATAATTTGAATTAATATCAAAATGGTTTGTAATGTAAGCTGCTCCAACTCCTATTTGATAATTAATCGTTGACCCTTTTGGGAATCGAATTAAGGGTATTTTAGTAAACCCATAAAGTGCATTTGAATAGCCAAATACTTCTTTGTTGCCAAGATTTGATCGATAAAAAGCTAATCCATAATCAGGATATCTGTAAAGCTGATTCCAGAATTTTTTACCACTGGTCGATTTTATAAATTTAATATCAAAAGTTTTAATATGGTCTTCGAGCAAATAACTGATGGAACTATGATGAGGCATTAAGAAACCATAACCATAATTAATTTCAAGATAACTGTTCTCCGAAAAATTAATAATCTGTTGACCCAATCCAAACAAGGGAAAAATCAATGCAATTATAAAAACTAGTATTCGTTTACTTACCATCTATAAGAATTAAAATTGGAAACAAAATTAAGGAATGATTTATAATATTCGTGTACATTAGTTAATATCTGTCAATTTTAAATAAGCAGATTGTAATAGCTAATATATGATTGTGTTTTGAATCTTGATATTTAAATTTAAATTTGTGATTCGATAAAATCAAACCAATATATGTTTACACTTTTAAAAAAAGAAATAAGTAGTTTTTTTAGTTCGCTTACCGGATATATTGTAATTATTGTTTTTCTAATTGTAAATAGCCTTTTTATTTGGGTTTTTCCGGGTTCAAACAATGTGCTCGATGGAGGTTATGCTTCGCTCGATTCATTGTTTATTATTGCTCCCTGGATTTTTCTATTTCTTGTGCCGGCAATTACAATGCGGATGTTTCCCGACGAGAAAAAATCAGGTACAATTGAAACACTTTTTACTCGACCAATAACAGATTTGAAAATTATTTCGGCCAAGAGTCTTGCTGCTTTTATATTGGTTCTATTTTCAATAGTGCCCACCTTGCTTTATTTTTATTCTGTTTACAAACTTGGAAATCCTATAGGTAGCATTGATACTGGTGGTACCTGGGGTTCTTATATAGGATTGGTTTTTTTGTCGGCAATTTATGTTTCAATTGGTATTTTTTCTTCATCAATTACTGAAAATCAGATTGTAGCATTTATTATTGGTATGTTTTTATGCTTTGTATTTTTTATTGGTTTTGATTATTTAAGTGAGCTGGCACTTTTTGGCAAGATCGATAGTATTGTTATTAATCTAGGTATTAATGAACATTATAAATCTCTTAGCAAGGGTGTAATTGATAGTCGTGATATAATCTATTTTATAAGTGTTACAATTATTTTCACCTTACTAACCAAAATAATTCTTCAAAGCAGAAAATGGTAATTATTTCATAAAATCTCAATGAGAAAGAATAACAAAAAGCAAAATATCATTCAACTTCTTTTAGCAATAGCAATAATTGTGATTGTTAATTATATTGCTGGCTATTTATATTTTCGTATCGATTTAACAACCGATAAAAGGTATACCTTATCTGAGCAATCGAAAAAAGTAATTACATCAATTAACGACATTGTTTACATTGAGATTTACCTTGATGGTGAAATGCCAATTGCTTTTCAACGAATGCGTCGCTCGCTTGCAGAGTTAATGGATGAATTCAGGATAATTGCTGGAGATAATATTAAGTACACATTTATTAATCCATCAAATTCAACTGATCAATCAAAAAGAAATGCCATTTATCAGGAATTATTCGATCGTGGATTAAATCCAACCAATGTTAAAGATCGCGATAGAGAAGGGGGAGTAGCCGAAAAAATTTTATTCCCAGGAGCAATAGTTTCTTATCAGGGGAAAGAAATACCCTTAAATCTATTAATTAATAATCCTGGATTTTCTGCCGATGTCAACTTGAATAACTCAATACAAACGTTGGAGTATAATTTTATTGATGCAATTAGAAAACTTAGCACGACCCAACGCAAGAGGATTGCTTTTATTGAAGGGCAGGGAGAACTTGATGAGTTTCAAACAGGCGATATTACACGCGAATTATCTGGTTATTATGATATTGATAGAGTTACAATTAAAGAATTTGTGAATATTCTTGAACCATATGAGGCTGTTATTATTGCTGGCCCTACTGAGTTGTATACCGAAAAAAGTAAGTTTATTGTAGATCAATACTTAATGAATGGAGGAAAGATAATCTGGTTTATTGATGCAGTAAAAGTCGATAAGGATAGTCTTTCATCGGGAAGTATCACATTTGCTTTGTATAATAATGCTAATATTGATGATCAGCTTTTTAAATATGGCGTACGTGTAAATCCAAATGTTATTCAGGATTTACAATGTGCAATTATACCTGTTAATACCGCAGTTGCCGGTACACAACCTAAGTTTACTCCTGCACCATGGATTTATTATCCATTAATTAATGCACAGGGCAATCATCCTGTTACGCGAAATCTGAATTTGATTAAAACCGAATTTCCAAGTGTAATTGATACTGTTGGTCAAAATCCGAAAATCAAAAAGGAAATTATTTTATCTTCATCGCAGAACGCACGAATACTGGATGTTCCTGTTTTAATTAGTCTGGATCAAGTTAAAGACAATATAGACCCTTATGCTTTTAATCAATCGTTCCAACCCATAGCTGTTATTCTTGATGGCGAATTTGAATCTGTTTTTAAAAACCGAATTATAAATGAATATATTGCAGGTCAGGAGTTTAATTACCTGGAGAAAAGTGTACCTACAAAAATGATTGTTGTTTCTGATGCTGATATTATCCGCAATGATGTTACTACTCGGGTCGATGGAGTGTTTTTATCTCCTCTGGGTTACGATCGGTATACAAAACAAACTTATGGTAATAAAGACCTTGTAATGAATATGGTGCATTATCTGGTCGATAAGGATGGTATAATAAACCTTCGTTCAAGAGAAATAAAACTACGATTACTCGATAAATCAGTAATACTTAATCAACGACTTAAATGGCAATTGATTAATACAATTATTCCATTATTATTAATAATCATTTTTGCCTTTGTATGGAATTACCTGAGACGGAAAAAATATAGCTGATCTCTGCCTTAAAAATTAATTTTTTATTTAAACTTCTATGCGAAATTATAAGTATTACACTCTAGCATTGGTTTTATTAATTGTTGCTATATTTTTATTTTTCTTCTCAAATTCATCTGGTAATTTAAATCCTAGAAACAGCCAATTTTCTGTTGAAAATACCAGTAAAGTTCTTGAAATAAGAATAATAGATGAGAAAAATAGAGTTATACTTACCAAAGAAAATAGCCAATGGAAGGTAAATAATAAGTTTTTAGTTAAAGATGAGATTATTGCGAACTTTTTGCAGGCAATAAATCGATTGGAGATTTTATATCCTGTTTCTAAAATTGATAAAAGTCAGATAACTAACTTGTTAAAAAGAGAGGGTGTTCTTGTTGAGATTAAGAAAAACAGGTTTAAAACACTACGTTTTTTTGTTAATCCACCAGCTATGAGCAACGATAAAACATATATGATGATGGTAAATTCATCAGAGCCATATACTGTTAAAATTCCAGGATTTAAAGGCCTTGTTTCTCATCTTTTTATACCTGACGAAACCTTTTGGCGTAACAAATTGGTGTTTAATTTTTTACCTCAAAATATTAGTGTTATTTCTGTTGAATATCACAAAAATCCTGATAAATCATTTAAAATAAAAAATTTTAATGATGGGTCATTTGCACTCTCTGATGTGAATAATAATCCCGAACAGAGTTTTAATGTTGAAAAAGTAGCTCGATACTTTACTTACTTTCAGAATATCCAATTCGAGGATGTTATTTCAGGATGGACAAAAGAAAAAGTCGATTCCATATTAACAAGTGAGCCTCATATTCAAATAACTGTTGAAGATATTAATGGAATCAAAAATAATATTAAAATATTTCAGAAAAAGTCAGAAAACAGAATCGATGGCTTTGGCGAGAAAACCGAATTCGATCTTAACAGAGCGTATGCCTTGTTAAATAATAACCACGAATTGTTATTAATTCAATATTATGTTTTTGACCCATTATTGAAAGAAATTGATTATTTTCGCTAACACAAAAATCGAGTAAGCTTATTGGCTACTTGAGTTTTTTTTTGTATTATTGATAATTAATTAAGAACGAATTACGCTAATTTTAAATTATAAAAACTTAAAAATAAAACCCGATGAAATTTGTTATTTCGAGTACAGCATTATTGAGTCACCTGCAGGCAATTAGCAGAGTTATTAGTAATAAAAACACATTGCCAATTCTTGATAATTTTCTTTTTAAGATAAGTAAAAAAGAACTTAAAATCACTGCATCAGACCTTGAAACAACGTTGATAACTACTATTCAGCTGGAAAATGTAACCGATGAAGGAGGTATTGCAATTCCTGCACGTATTTTAACCGATACATTAAAGGAATTTCCAGATCAACCTTTAACATTCGATATTAATACCGATACATTCGGAATAGTTATTACAACAGAAAATGGTAAATACAATATTGTAGGCCAGAATGGAGAAGATTTTCCTCAGTTACCTGCTATTAAAGCAGATCAAAAGAATTCTATTCAGCTTCCAGCTAATGTATTATTAAGTGGTATTACCAAAACGCTCTTTGCAACTGCCGATGATGAGTTACGACCTGTTATGAATGGTATTTTTATCGAGTTATTTACCGATAACATGACTTTTGTTGCATCGGATGCGCACAAATTGGTTCGTTACCGAAGACTGGATGTAAAAGCTGAACAGGAGGCATCATTTATTTTACCAAAGAAACCTGCATCACTTTTAAAAGCCATCCTTCCAAAAGAGCAAAATGAGGTGCTAATAGAATTCGACGATAAGAATGCATTTTTTACATTAGCCGAATATAAACTTGTTTCTCGTTTGGTTGAAGGAAATTATCCTAGTTATAACTCGGTTATTCCAACAAATAACCCAAATAAACTTACAATCGATCGACTAGAGCTTTATAATGCATTAAAACGTGTAGCATTGTTTTCAAATCAGGCCAGCAATCTTGTTAAGCTTGATCTAAAAGGAAACCAATTAAATGTTTCAGCTCAGGATATAGACTTTTCAATTTCAGCAAATGAACGTCTAAATTGCCAGTACGAAGGTGATGATATGGAGATCGGATTTAAATCCTCTTTCTTAATTGAGATTTTATCAAATCTTTCATCTACTGATATATTAATGGAACTTTCTGATCCTTCTCGTGCAGGAATCCTTTTTCCAGCTGAAAAGGAGAACGAAGACGAAAATGTATTGATGCTTCTTATGCCAATGATGATTAACGTTTAATAACCAATATAAATCATACGAAAAGAGTTTCGTAAGAAGCTCTTTTTTTTTAATTATAGCCAAACAAAAGCAAATTATGAAACTCAATCTGAAAAGACCAATTGTATTTTTCGATCTTGAAACAACCGGTATTGATATTACAAACGATAGAATAGTTGAAATATCATTGCTTAAAATTCATCCAAATGGAAAAGATGAAACGAAAACAATGAGAGTAAATCCGGAAATGCCTATTCCTAAGCAAGCAACCGAAATACATGGCATAACCGACGAAGATGTCAAAGATGCACCCACCTTTAATTTAATTGGCAAAAATATTGCTCATTTTCTCGAAGGTTGTGATTTGGCTGGATATAATTCAAACAAGTTCGATATACCATTACTTGCAGAAGAATTTATTCGGGTAGGAGTAGAGTTTGATCTAAAGAAACTACGCTTTATTGATGTACAGGTTATTTTTCATAAAATGGAGCAACGAACACTCGGTGCGGCTTATAAATTTTATTGTGAGAAAGACCTTGAAAATGCTCATAGTGCTGAAGCTGATACCTTGGCAACCTACGAAATACTGCAGGCTCAAATCGACCGCTATAAAGACTTGGAAAACGATATTGAATCTTTATCGAAATTTTCATCACATAATAATAATGCTGATTTTGCTGGCCGAATTGTTTATAACGATAAAGGCGAAGAAGTATTTAATTTTGGAAAGTATAAAGGGCAAACAGTTGAATCTGTTCTTGAAAAGGATTCTGGTTATTTTGGATGGATGTTATCCAGCGATTTCCCATTGTATACCAAGAAAGTACTTACGGCAATTAAGTTGAGGAAGTTTAATTCGTAAATAGTGTCAAAATGTGAGATTTAAGTCTAAATACTTGATACTATAAAAATATGAAAATAATAGCAATTGGCAGAAATTACATTGATCATGCTAAGGAACTGAATAATCCTGTTCCAGTGGAGCCTATTTTTTTTCTAAAGCCCGAAACTACTTTAGTTCGTAATAATCAGCCTTTTTTTTATCCCGATTTTTCAAATGATATTCAATACGAAGTCGAAATCGTAATTAAGTTTAATAAGGTCGGTAAAAATATTGCTCCAAAGTTTGCTCATAGGTATTATAGCGAAATTGCTATTGGTATTGATTTTACAGCACGCGATCTTCAAAATAAATGCAAAGAAAAGGGTTTGCCCTGGGAAATTTCTAAAGCTTTTGATGGTGCTGCTCCTATTAGTAAGTTTTTGCAATTAGAAAGCATTGCTGATTTTAATAATTTAAGCTTTCGATTGGAGTTAAATGGACAAATTGTTCAGGAGGGTAATACCAGTCAGATGATATTTCATGTTGATCAATTAATTGCACATGTGTCAAAATTTATGACCATTAAAATTGGGGATTTAATGTTTACTGGAACACCTGCCGGAGTTGGGCCTGTTAAAATTGGTGATCGTCTTACAGCGTTTATAGAGGATAAAAAAATGCTGGATTTTCAGATAAAATAATCATTCTGATGAAAGAGTACAGATTCGAAATAATTAAAAATCCCAAAACAATTATAATTGTATTAGTTTATGTTTTAATTGGATTTACATTTATTACTTTAATTGCATATTATACCCAAAATCGTAACCTTACTTTATTTTTCTTCTTTCTATTTATTTTTTCTTTTTTCTTTTATAAAAAAGTTGTTCCAATTGAAGAATATGTAGTTGAAATGGATCAATCAGGAATAGTAATTAATAAAAACACATATTTAAAATGGACCGAACTAATTTGGTTTTATCATTACAGTCAAGGAGGAACAATTGCTGAAGTTATTGAGATAAAATCGAAGGATGGGAGCAAAGTACGGCTAGATTTTTATAAGAAAACATCACTTAGCAATAACTGGAATGAGTTTAAAAATGATTTTTTTAGAATACTTATTGAAAATAATATTCAGATAAGAAATTATTATAAATCAAAGATTTGGACAGTTATTTTGTGGTTAATTATTTTAAGTTGGATAGGTATTCCTATATTATTGTATTCATTAAATGGTGATTTTTTAAAAAAGGCGACAATGTATATCGTTTATTTTAGTTCAACAATGCTGTTGGTTATTGCAATAATATCAAACAGAAGAATTGTTAATAAGACGAAGTAATTTCTTTTTTTAGTTCAATAAAAAAATCTTTGGCAATCTGATATTGATTTAAGTACTTATTGTAAAGACGGGGCAAAAAACGATAGTTCCGTTCGAAGTTAACAAACCGTTTATCCATATTTTCTATAACCGCATTAGGTAATTCGTTAAAACCAATTCCTCTTAATAGGTAAATTTCGGTATATCTTATTATACCAATTCGTCCAAAGGCATCTAAATCATCGGCGGCGCAAAGTATTGATAATATTGAGTAGGGATTATTGTTACTCTCCTTATACTCTTTATCATCATGTTTTTCAATTGCTTCGAGTATTTGATCAAAAATTGCAGGTTCTTCAATATTATTGTGAAAGAAGTATTCCTGGCAAAGTTTTCTACTTTCTAACCCATGATTCTCGCTCAGGGTTTTAGATAATCCGGTATCGTGAAAAAAAGATGCAATAATACATGCCTCCAGCAGTTTCTCATCAATTGAGAACGAATTACTCAATTCGATTATAATCTCTTTACAAATATTCCAGACTCTTTTTGAATGCTCATGATCATGCGAAGGAATTTTAGTTTCTGAAAATAATTCCTTGCACCCAATAAATAACTTATTAAGCCATTCCTCCTCGACCTTTAAAATAAGATGACTAAGATGTTCCATATTACTGTTTGAAATAAAAAAAGCAGAAAAGGATTTCTCTTCTGCTTTATTCTTTCCTTTTGGAGATGAAATCCAATTACACTCTAGATTTTTCTGGTTCGGACATTTCAATTGCCATATCTAGAATAGTTGTATCATCGAATGTAACGAGTCCGCCATCGGGTCCTTGTGAAAAATGAATTCCAATACTTTGCCCATCGCGGTAATTTGTACCCCCAAAATAGTTTCTCACTGTTTCTTCGTTCATGTCTAATCGTTCAGCAATAGTTTTTATTGCTCCATGAGGAAGATTGTCTTTGATTTTACGTAACTCATTAAATGTTATTGTCATAACAGTATGTTTTTAGTTAGACAGAGCCATAAAAATACTCAATAAATTCCTTAGTAAAAAATTTTTAAGCTAATATTAATAAATCATTAATATTTTTTAACACTTAGAGGTTAATGGTAGTAAGGTCGCGTACAATATAAATATCATAATCGCCTAAGTAATTAAATCCTAGGTTTTTATATATTTTAATAGCTTTTAAGTTATCCTTATGTACTTCAAGCTTAATTTGATAGCCTTTCTCTTTGGCGAATTTTAACGATTCCTGAGTAAGTTTTTTTCCTAATCCTTTATTTTGATATGATGGTTTAACTCCAATATGATGCAAATGAATGCGTCGACCATCAAAGGTCATCCAAGATGATCCAACAATCTCATGTGTTTGTGTGTTTTCAATAACTATAAGTTTACCACCAAGAATTATACTTTCAGTAATGATTTTTTCATTATCACCTCGCTGCGTTCCTCCTAAACCGGTTTCTTGCCAAAGAATATTTAAACTGTCAAAATCATTTTCGTTATAGTTTCTTATAACTAGATTATTGTCCATATAATTATTCAGTTATTTTTGTTACATATAATTGACTTGCTCTATAATCTACAACTTTTACCTGTTGTCCCTTTTCTATATAACCTATTTCCGAAATAGCATCGTAAATCTCATTATCAATTTCAATTTTTCCGCTAGGGCGAAGCCATGTTGATGTTATTCCGGTTTTTCCAATTATGTTACGTTGCGAATTATCAACTCCAATAAAGCCATCTTCCTTTTTTTGTGTAGAGCTTAACATTATTCCAGATAATACTGATGAGGTAGCCAGTTTTTTACTTAAATAAAGGGAAAGAATCAAGGAGGCGACAAGTGATACAGCAACCACAAAAAATGATCGTAAAACTGCGCTGTAGGCTTCCTCTGCATGAAACTCAAAATCAAAAATAATATTATCTATCATGCTTAATACCAAACCAGAAACTGCAAGTACAATACCAATAATACCAGTAACTCCAAAACCAGGGATTACAAATATCTCTATTGCTATAAGTAATAAACCAACAATAAAGATGATGAGTTCCCAGTTTTCGGCAAGTCCTTCAAGATATAAGGGTGCAAAATATAATACAGCACCTAAAAAAGCCGCTCCTAATGGAAATCCTATACCAGGAGTTTGAAGCTCAAAATATATTCCTCCAACAATTAGCATGATTAATATTCCTTGAATTACAGGACTTAAAAGAAATCCAATAAATTTTTCCAAACCGGTTGGTTTATAAGTTTTTACTTCGTAATTATGAATTCCTGCATGCTTAAGTAATTCATCAATATCATTAACAATGGCCTCGCAGTAACCATTTTTTAATGCTTCCTGAGATGTAAAAGCAACAATTGTACTTGTATCGGTAAGTCCTTCAATAAAAATTCGCTGATCAACCATAGCTTCAGCAATCATAGGATCTCGTTTCCATTTTAGGATAGTGTCATTTTGTGTAATTATTGTATCCATACCATGAGCTTCTGCAGTAGCGCGCATTGTTGATCGCATATACGACTGGTATTTTTCAGGCATTATTTTGCCAGTTTGATCTACAACAGATGCAGAACCAATTTTGGCTCCTTTTTTCATATAAATGCTATCGGCTGCAATGGAAATTAAAGCTCCAGCAGATGCTGCATTGTTTTCAATAAATGCAAAAACAGGAATAGGGCTATCGAGAATTTTTGTACGTATAGAATCGGCCATATTTACCATTCCTCCATAGGTATTTATTCTGATGATTATATAATCCGAATTATATTTTGTTGCTTCATCAAAACTCTTCTGGGTTTGTCTCCACATTGCTGGCGCGATATCTTTGTTAATATCAAATACATAGATTATTTTTTGAATACTATCTGATGTTGCAGTTTCAGTATTTGCCCAAATAATATTTGAGGTAACTGTCAGTAAAAGAGTTATTAAGAGAATGTTTCTTTTCATTTGTATTTTAATTTATTTCTGATGCATACTTAAGAAAAAGAGTCATTCCTTTTTTCTTATTGTCGTCGAGGTTGTAACTTATATTATTCTTTAAATAGTCAATTGCATCAACATGTTGTGGTAAGTAAGAAAAACTTGATTTTTCTAATTTGTCAATCGAATCAATCCCTTTTTTTAAGGCATTATTGAATTCTGTTTTAAATAATTGACCCAAAGGTTTATTAGATGCCCAAACCGCAAAAACAAATGGTAATCCGGTATACTTGATCCATTCTTCAGCAAGGTCGTATTTATATGTAAACTTTTGCTCAACAGTAAAAGCCTTATCTCCTATAACTACAGCAGCATTTGATCCGTTAATTTTATTCTCAAAACCTTCTGTGGTATCCGCCCACTTAACTTTTATATTCCAGAATTCTTTGGCAAGTATTCGTGCTAACATAACCGATGACCTTGAATGATAATCAAGATAAATGGTTTCTATTTCATTTATAGGTTTGTAAGATCCCAGGATAACTGACCGTGCTGGTCCTGTGGCACCAATACAATAATCGGCTACAATTTCAGCATTAAAAATTTTAGGAATAACTGCTACGGGAACAAGCCCAATGTCTGCTTTATTTTCAAGCAATTTTTTAGCGCATTCCGATGGAATGTCTTTTGATAATTCAATGTGGTTAATGATTGAACTATTTTCCAGTCCGTAAATAAAAGGAACTGTGTTGGTATAAGAAATTGCAGAGACTCTTATTTTACTCATGGATTGTTTTTTAATATAACAAAGATACGATTGCTAAGAATAAATCTAAATAAATCTATTGGAAAATGCGACTAGCTATATTTATCTTGTTAATTTTAAATAGTTTAAAAAATAACAATTTTTCTAATTTTAAAAATATCCTAATTTTATTTCACGCAAATAAGTTAACAATTTAATAAATAAAAGGTTTTCGTAAGATTTTTTCTAACTTTGTTAAAAAACATACATTATGATACTTGATGCCTTAACTGCTATATCGCCAATTGATGGACGTTATCGAATTAAAACTGAAGAATTAGCAAAATATTTTTCTGAATTTGGATTAATTAAATATAGAGTATTAGTAGAAATCGAATACTTTATTGCGCTTTGCGAAATTCCTTTGCCACAGCTTAACAATATTGACAAAAAAATATTTAGTACTTTACGAAAGATTTATAATGATTTTAGTGTTGATGATGCACAGAAAATAAAAGATATCGAAAAGGTAACCAATCATGACGTAAAGGCTGTTGAGTACTTTTTAAAAGAAAAATTTGATGATCTTAAATTAGAGAAATACAAAGAGTTTATTCATTTTGGTCTAACATCACAAGATATAAACAATACAGCCACCCCATACTCATTGCGTGATGCCATGACAGAAGTTTATTATCCTTTACTAGATGAACTCATCGAAAAACTAAAAGCATTAGCCGAAGAATGGAAATGCGTTCCTATGCTTGCGCGCACTCATGGACAACCTGCTTCTCCAACCAGGTTGGGTAAAGAAATTATGGTTTTCGTTGTACGACTCGAAACTCAGATGGAGCAGTTAAAGCAAATTCCTTATTCAGCAAAATTTGGCGGAGCAACTGGTAATTTTAATGCACATCATGTTGCTTATTCTCAGATTGATTGGAATGCTTTTGGTAATATGTTTGTAAATGATATCTTAAAATTACACCGATCGCAACCTACTACACAAATTGAGCATTACGATAACCTAGCCGCATCATTCGATGCATTAAAAAGGATAAATACAATACTAATAGATTTTTCGCGAGATATATGGACATATATATCGATGAACTATTTTAAACAACAAATTACCAGGGGTGAAGTTGGTTCTTCTGCTATGCCGCATAAAGTTAATCCTATCGATTTTGAGAATGCTGAAGGTAATTTTGGAATCGCAAATGCTTTTTTTGAACATTTGTCAGCAAAACTTCCAATTTCAAGGCTACAACGTGATTTGACTGACTCTACTGTTTTACGAAATATTGGTGTGCCAATTTCTCATACAATTATTGGTTTTAAATCATTACAGAAAGGCTTAAGTAAGATTATTCTGAATGAAACTGCTATTAATAATGATTTAGAAGAAAATTGGGCAGTTGTGGCTGAGGCAATACAAACAATCTTACGTCGCGAGGGATATCCAAAACCATACGAGGCTCTTAAGGATTTAACTCGAACAGGTGAAAAATTAAATCAGGCAAGCTTGCTTGCATTTATTGAAACATTGAATGTGTCAGATACTATAAAAAAAGAATTAAAGACAATTACACCATTTAATTATACTGGAGTTTAATTAAATATGAACTTACTTTTAGTATTTTATTTATTAGCAAAATGCGAATTATGCGCAGAATAAAATCTATAGTTCAATTTGTTCTTCCATATTGGCCAAAAGCTATACTTAGTATTGTTTTTAACCTGCTATCTGCGATTTTTTCTGTTATCTCCATAACGATGGTTATTCCTTTTTTGGGAATTCTTTTCTCTACCCAGTCAGTTGTCGATTTACCAATACCATTTCGACTTAACTCAGAAGTTATTCTTCATAACTTTAATTACTATATCGGTAAACTAATGGTTGAAAGGGGAAAGTTAGATGCCCTGTTATTTATTATTTTACTTGTTGCCCTTTTTAGCATTCTTAAAAATGTTTTTCTATTTATCGGTAAAACATATACAATACATATTAGAACAAATGTTGTAAAAGATATCAGAAATAAATTGGCGAAAGAAATTCTCGATTTTGATTTGAGTTATTTTTCTTCCCAAAAAAGGGGTGACATTATGTCGAAAATGACTATTGATGTTAAGGAGATAGAAGTCTCCATTATTAATTCACTTGAGATCTTTTTTAAAGACCCTATTTTATTTATTGTTTATTTGTATGTATTGTCTGTTATGAGCCTTAAGCTTACTTTATTAATAATAATAGTATTCCCTGTTTCGGTGTTTTTTATTTCGCGAATTGGAAAATCAATGAAGAAAGTATCATTAAGAGGTCAAAAAAAGATTGGCGTTCTAATGAGTGTTTTTGATGAGATACTAAGTGGAATTAAACTTATAAAAGCATATGGAGTAGAAGAGATGTTTAAAAATCGTTTTAACAGGATTAATCACTTATATTCATGTGTTATTAATAAATCCATGAGGCAAAGATCATTGGCTGTTCCTTTTACTGAGCTAATTTCTGTATTTACCATTCTTCTAATTATGTGGTTTGGGGGTAGAATGGTTTTTGAACCCAATAGCACTTTAACTTCTCAGGCCTTTATTGGTTATTTGGCTGTTTTTACTCAAATTGTAAGTCCGGCCAGATCATTTTCTAATGGTTTCTACAATATAATAAAAGGTATGGCTTCTATAGAAAGAGTCGAATCTATTCTAAATTTTCAATATTCAATTAAAGACATCCCAAACGCCAAAAAGATAGATTCATTTAAAGATTCTATTCAGTTTAAGAATGTTTCATTTCGGTATTTGTCAGAGAAAGACTCTGTTTTATCAGATATAAATCTTACCATATTAAAAGGACAAACAATAGCAATCGTTGGGCAGTCAGGATCAGGCAAGTCTTCTTTAGTTGATCTATTGCCTCGTTTTTACGATCCAACCGAAGGAGAAATTCTTATTGATAATATAAATCTAAAAGATTATAAAATTGATCATGTTAGAAAACTCATCGGATATGTAAATCAGCAACCGATTATATTTAATGATACAATATATAATAATATCGTTTTTGGCAAAAAAAATGTTCTTCCTGAAGATGTAGAAGCAGCTGCTCGTCTGGCCAATGCTCATGAATTTATTAGTAAACGTAAACATGCTTACCAGACAAATGCAGGAGTCGATGGGAATAAGTTTTCCATGGGCGAAAAACAGAGAATAAGTATTGCAAGAGCTATTTTACAAGATACTCCTATTTTAATTTTTGATGAAGCTACTTCGGCACTTGATCACGAATCTGAACTTGCTATTAGTGGGGCTATTGAGAATTTATTGCAGAACAGAACAGCCATAATAATCGCACATCGGTTATCTACAGTTAAAAATGCGAATTTAATCGTGGTTATAGATAAAGGCAAAATTGTCGAAAAGGGGAATCACAATGAACTTATGGCCATGAATGGTAATTACTATAAGCTTGTTCAGATGGAAATCTTTTAGAAAGGATTAACTCTAATTTTTTCCAATTAAAACTCCTGATATATAGAAATAGAAATCCCAATACAAAAATTAATTGTGTGAAAGAGAAAGTGGTAATTGGTTTAAGTGGAGGTATTGATAGCACAATAGCTGCACTTATTTTGAAAAATCAAGGATATGAGGTTATTGGATTGCACTTTTCTTTCAACGAAGAAAAATATGCCGATAAAATTGAGAATATCTCAAATCAACTGAAAATACCAATTATTACTGAAAATATTTCTACAGATTTTGAGGTTGTAAAAAATCATTTCGCCAATGAATATCTAAAGGGGAGAACTCCCAGTCCGTGTACTTTTTGCAATAAAGTTATAAAATGGCAAAAACTTATCGATTTTGCTGATAAAAATGATTGTAAATTTATTTCTAGTGGTCATTATATTCGTAAAACCAATTATCAAGGTATTTATCATCTACAAAAAGGAATAGATCCTGTAAAAGATCAATCGTACTTTATGTGGGAATTAGCTTCAAAAACAATTAAACGGATGATTACTCCTCTAGGAAAATATACAAAGACTCAGATCCGAAACATAGCCTCTGACAATGGTTTTGACGATTTGGCAAATGGAAAAGAAAGTATGGGCGTTTGTTTTTTGAATAATTCTGATTACCGTGATTTTTTACGAATTTATATTTCTGAAGAAATAAAAAGTATAAAAAAAGGGGCGATAAGGGATGAATGCGGTCATGTTATAGGTAATCATAATGGATATATTTATTATACAATTGGGCAGAAGAGAGATTTGTTTTTGGATACTAAAAGAGAGGCTTATGTTACTAAAATTGATCCTATAACAAACGAATTGACAATTGGCACTAAGGATTCTTTACATCATTATAATATATTATTAAAGAAAATCCATTTAGTAAATCCTCATGCTTTGGCCGTAAATGCTAAAGTTCTGGTTAATATTCGTGGACTGGGATTAAATCCACAGGAGCCAGCAGTTGTAACTAATATTGATTCCAATTCAATTTTGCTTAAATTAGAGTCCCCTGCCTGGGCTGTTGCTCCTGGGCAGCCGGTTGTTTTCTATGAAAAGGATATTCTACTAGGTGGAGGAATAGCTGAGGGAAGCTGGTAACAAAAAAATACACTTTTACTTTAGAAAAGATCGCAAACTAAATATTTTAAGTAATCAATACTTTACTTTGTACACTTTGTTGTCTCGCTTTGCTCACTGCTTTTTCTTTTACAGCTACCCTCGTTCAAGCAAGCTTGACTCGGGTATCTGTAAATTACAAACCAACTTTTCTTGGTTATTGCGAGCGAAGCCAAATAGCGAAGTGAAGCAATCTATCATCTAGTAATGAATTTTCAATTTTTTATATTGGAAATTTAAAAAGGAAGGGATTACCTCCGGTGATCCCAAAAGGGTACTTGATAAAAAGAATAATCATCCGCTCGCTTTGCTCACTGCTTTTTCTTTTACAGCTACCCTCGTTCAAGCAAGCTTGACTCGGGTATCTGCAAAATAAAAATCCCGCTTTTCAGCGGGATGATTATTCTTTTGGCGGAGAAAGAGGGATTCGAACCCCCGGTACCTTTCAGTACAACGGTTTTCAAGACCGCCGCATTCGACCGCTCTGCCATTTCTCCGGGGGCAAAAGTATAATTAATTTTGATTTACACAAAATATTTGAAATATTTATTTTTATTAAAAAAAAAGGCTCCTGATATTCACCATTTTTTTATCAATAAATGTTCGAAAATGGACGTTAACAGTACGTTTTTGCTGTAATTATTAACAAAATCATCAATTTTGTCAATAAAAATGCATTTTTTTTTGAAGAACATTTGCGAAGCTCAATAAATACTCTATATTTGTATGTATGTAAGAAAATAAATTTACTAACCCTAAAAATTTTTTATTATGAACAAAGCAGAATTAATTGATGCAATTGCAAAAGAAGCAAAATTAACAAAAGCTGATGCTAAAAAAGCTTTAGACGCTTTCATTAAAAGCACAACTACATCTTTGAAAAAAGGTAATCGTGTAGCTTTAGTTGGTTTCGGATCATTCTCAGTAGCTAAAAGAAATGCTAGAACTGGAAGAAACCCACAAACTGGTAAACCAATCACTATTAAAGCTAAGAAAGTTGTTAAATTTAAAGCTGGTAGCGATTTAGCTGGATCTGTTCAATAAAAATATTGACATTATCACATAGGGAGTACCAATCAGTTTGTACTCCCTTTTTTATTTATTTTTTTATTTAGACAATGAGTAAAGAGCTTATTGATTTTTTAAAAGAATTTCTACTCGAAGAAAGATATCGCAATTTCCAGCAAGTTTTAAGCAATAGAACAAATTATATAAACATTGTTCTTGAAGATATTTATCAATCGCAGAATGCTAGTGCTGTGCTTAGAACTGCAGATTGTTTTGGAATACAAACTGTCCATATTATTGAAAATAAACATTCCTTTCAAATTAATCCCGATGTTACTCTCGGCTCCTCAAAATGGTTAAATCTTAATAAGTATAGCCTACAATCTGATAATACCAAAAATGCATTAAACGATTTAAAAGCAAGTGGCTATCGCATTATTGCAACAGTGCCGAACAAAGATTGCACTGAACTAGATAACTTTGATCTGAAAAAAGGCAAGGTAGCCTTGTTTTTTGGAACTGAACTTACTGGACTGTCCGATGAAGTTATTAATAAGGCAGATGAATTCTTGAAAATACCAATGGTTGGTTTTACTGAAAGTTTTAATATCTCTGTTTCGGCTGCAATTATTCTTTACGAATTAACCCGTAAACTTCGATTGTCAGATATTAACTGGCAATTAAGCGATGAGGAAAAAGATATTATATTATTAGAGTGGTTAAAACAAACACTTCGCAAACCAGAATTACTTATAAAAAAGTTTTATCAACGAAAATAAACCTTTAATCATTCTTTTTCGTATATTTATCTATTGATTTTATTCCCTTGATCAATAATAATTTCAAGATATTTTATATTTTTGATAAAAGAACTTATATAGAATAAAGGATGAATTGTATAATTATTGATGATGATGTTTTATCGAGAAGAGTAGTTGAAGAATTTGTTAGTAGAACTGAATTCCTTGAACTTAAGTACTCCTTTGAAAATGCCGTACAGGCAATTAATAAATCTGAAATTTTTACTGAAGAAATTGATCTTATCTTTCTTGATATAGAAATGCCAGAAATGGATGGAATAGATTTTTTAAATACTTTAAATAATCTTCCACAAGTAATTATTATTTCATCCAAAGAAAAATATGCAATAAATGCATTCGATTACGATGTAACAGATTATTTGCTAAAACCAATTAATTATAGCCGATTCTTTAAAGCTGTTTCAAAAGCAAAGAAGATACACGAATCAAAAAGTAAGAAGAAGACAGACGAGATTTATGTTAAAAAGAATTCTGCTCTTGTAAGGCTTAAGTTTCAAGATATTCTTTGGGTTGAAGCACTTGAAAATTATGTTATAATTGCTGTTTTTAACGAAAAATTTACGATTCATTTTACAATGAAATCTATTGAGAATCAGCTTCCTTCCGAAATCTTTAAGCGTGTTCACCGATCATATATTATTAATATTGGTAAAATTGACCGGATTGAAGACAATGCCGTTTTAATTAGAAGTAGTGAAGGTCCAAAAAATATCCCTATTGGTAAGGCATACAAAGAAAAATTCATGAGCGACATTAATCTGATGGGGAAATAACTAATTTATTACATGTTTAATCTTAAATTGGGGTAATTCCCAATTTTTTTATTTTTTAAAATGATCACAAACAGACAGCTTTTTTTTCAGCACCTTGCGCAAACATCCGATGCCCCATTGCAATTGGAGATCGAAAGAGCTGAGGGTATTTATATGTATGATAAAGATAATAAGCCCTATATCGATTTAATTTCAGGTGTTTCTGTAAGTAATGTTGGCCACAGAAACCCAGCCGTAGTCAATGCTATAAAGGATCAGTTAGATAAATATATGCATCTTATGGTATATGGCGAGTATGTGCAGACACCACAAGTTAAATATGCAAATATGCTCACTGATTTATTACCTGAAAACTTACAATCTGTTTATCTTGTAAATTCGGGAAGTGAAGCAATTGAAGGAGCGCTTAAGCTAGCTAAAAGATATACTGGGAGAAGCGAAATAATTGCTTGTAAAAATGCATATCATGGAAGTACCCATGGCTCTTTGAGCGTTATGGGGAACGAGGTTTTTAAGAATTCTTTCAGACCTTTATTGCCAGGCATTCAGTTTATCGAGTTTAATAATGAGTCTGATATTGAACTAATTAATAACAAAACAGCTTGTGTTTTAGTTGAGCCAATTCAAGGTGAGGCTGGTATTAGAATCCCAGAAGAAAACTACCTTGACAAACTGCGCAAAAAATGCAGTGAAACGGGTACGCTGTTAATTTTTGATGAGATTCAAACCGGATTTGGTCGTATTGGAGAGTTGTTTGCTTTTATGGAGTATAATGTAATACCTGATATACTTACCATAGCTAAAGGAATGGGTGGAGGAATGCCAATTGGAGCATTTGTCTCATCCCATGAAATAATGGGTAGTTTAAAAACAAATCCTATATTAGGCCATATCACTACTTTTGGAGGACATCCTGTTTCATGTGCAGCAGCTATAGCATCACTCGAGGTAATACAAAATGAAGATCTTATAAAAAGCGTAAAGCTGAAAGGGAATATTTTTAGAGAAAACTTGAAAAACAATAATATTAAAGAGATTCGAGGAGAAGGATTATTTATGGCAGTTGAACTTGATAGCTTTAAAAGAGTTAAAAATGTTATTGATATTGCCTTAAAAAAAGGACTGGTTACAGACTGGTTTTTATTTTGTGACACTGCATTTCGAATCTCTCCACCTTTAATTATTAATAAAGATCAGATTCTTAATTCTTGTGAGATTTTAAATGAGTCGATAAATGAATCATTTAAAGAATAAAATTTCCCTTTGAAAATACCGTTACTTAAAAATGATCTAAATCAACTTAATTGAATTGTAAAAATGAATTACATCCATAAAAAAATAAGTATTCTAGTTATTTTGATTGCAATAATTATGGGCAATTTAAGTGATTCTTTTTCTCAGAATAATAATTTAAGAACAGTACGTGACAGTCTTACTAATTATTTTACATCAATCTCAAATGAAAAAAGTGATGATGAAAAGCTTAAACTAAATAAAAATATTACACGGATCTTTGAAAGTTATCTATCAAAAAGTGAGGCATTTATTAACCCAATAGATTCGGTTAAAAATATTGGACTTATAAAATCGCCTAATGATCAATTAATAATTTACACCTGGAATATTCCTTTTAATGATGGAACACATAAATATTTTGGATATATACATTATTATAATAAGAGGTCAAAGGAATACAAATTATACGCCTTAAATGATCGATCAGAGGATATAAAGAATCCCGAGTTTTCAGTTTTGTCAAATACGAATTGGTATGGTTTGCTTTATTATAAAATAATCGAAAACAAATATAAGAACCACTATTACTATACTTTGCTTTCATCTGATTTAAATAATATACTCACAAAGAAAAAGATAATTGATGTTCTTCAATTTGACGAAAATGACCTACCTGTTTTTGGAGCCAAAGTTTTTAGCAACTTACCAAGAAATACTCGGATTATATTCGAATACAATGCAAGAGCAAATATGACATTAACATTTGACGAGACTCTAAAAATGATTGTCTATGATCATTTATCTCCTTCGAAACCTAGTTTAAATGGTGTTTTTGAGTTTTATGGCCCCGATTTTTCTTACGATGCCTACAAATTCGAAAAAGGTAGATGGGAGTTTAAGTCAGATATTGATGCTCGTAACAATAGAAATTAAAAACGGAGAACCTGAAAACTATGGTTGTCAATCCTTCATTCTCTATTGACTTTTATCGATAGATCATTTATATTTAAGTAAAGTTTTTATAATTTATGAGGAAGAGAATAGGTAAGGATAGAGTATATATTTACTTTATTGATAATGATGACGGATTTATAAGAGAGATTATCTCTAAAACCGATCAGCTGAATAGTTATAATATTCAGATTTATTTGCGCAGCCGGGATTTTATTAATGATTTTGCCAGGTTTAAACCATCAAGAAAGAATGTCAATATTGTTTTTATCTCAAATCATCTTGAAATTGATGAAAATGGCAATTCTGTTGACATGATTGATGTGCTGAAGAAAATTAAAGCAATTAACTCAGGTGCAGAAGTTATTTTGTATTCCGATAGTGATAATATTGATACAGTTTCTCTGGCGTTTCACCATGGTGTTTATACTGCAATTAAGAAGAATGAAAACTTTGCACTTCGTCTTGAAAATAATATTAAGGGTATTTTAAGTCAAAAAAACTTCATTCTAAGAAAACAATCTGGCATACTTATCACCGAGATTTTTATCATTTTTGTTATTCTTACAGCTGTTCTACTTATTATTTTGTATTTTTTGTTTCCACAATGGTTTATTATCTAATAGTACTTACTACTATTTTGTCTGTAAAAATTTCTTATTTTTTCATGAATTGCCTAAGATTCTGTCTATTTGTCAGTTTAATCTTATTGGCATATACTTTGAAACTGGTGATTGCTGAACTAATTGTTTAACTCAAAATTAAAACAAAATGCAAACAGGTAAAATTGGTGTTACAACAGAGAATATTTTTCCAATAATTAAAAAGTTTTTGTACTCTGATCATGAGATTTTTTTGCGCGAGCTTATTTCAAATGCAATTGATGCAACTCAGAAATTGAAAAAGCTCTCTTCATTGGGAGAAGTTAAGGGAGATCTCGGTGATTTAACAATTCATGTTAAACTTGATAAGAAAAAGAAAACGCTTACTATAAGCGATAGAGGTATTGGAATGACCGAAGAAGAAGTAGATAAGTATATTAATCAGATTGCTTTTTCTAGTGCAGGAGAGTTCATTAATAAGTTTAAAGACCAAACTACTATAATTGGTAAATTTGGTTTAGGTTTTTACTCTTCTTTTATGGTCTCGAAGAAAGTAGAGATAGTAACATTATCTCATCAAGAGGGTGCAAAAGCTGTTAAATGGTCGTGCGATGGTAGCCCTGAGTATAATATGGAAGAAGCCAAGAAGACAGATCGTGGAACAGATATTACTTTATTTATTGATGATGAATCCATCGAATTTGCTGATGAAAGCAGAATAAAAGATCTGTTAAATAAGTATTGTCGCTTTTTACCCATAGAAATAGCTTTTGGTAAGGAAAAAGAATGGAAAGAAGGTAAGGAAGTTGAAACTGACAAGGATAAAATTATTAATGATACTAATCCACTATGGGCTCAAAAGCCTACCGAGTTAAAAGATGAAGATTATAGAAAATTCTACGATAACCTTTATCCGTTTAAGGAAGAACCATTATTTCATATTCATCTTAATGTTGATTATCCTTTTAATTTAACAGGTATTTTGTACTTTCCCAAAATAAAAAACAATATTGAAGTACAAAAAAATAAAATACAACTATATGCTAATCAGGTTTTTGTAACCGATTCGGTTGAAGGAATCGTGCCCGAATTCTTGACCTTACTGCATGGAGTACTCGATTCGCCAGATATTCCGTTAAATGTTTCGCGTAGTTATTTACAAAGCGATTCGAATGTTAAAAAAATATCAAACCACATAACCAAAAAGGTTGGTGATAGGTTAGAAGAGATATTTAAAAATGATCGTCTTCAATTTGAGCAGAAATGGGATAACTTGAAGATTTTTATAGAATATGGTATGCTTACCGAAGAGAAATTTTATGAGAAAGCGATAGATTTTGTTCTTTTGAAAAATACCGATGGTAAGTATTTTACACTTGAGGAGTATGAAAAACTTATAAAAGAAAACCAAACTGATAAATCAAAAACCTTGGTTTATTTATATTCTACTGATAGAGAAAAGCAATATACTTTTATTGAGAATGCCAAAGCTAAGGGTTACGATGTGTTACTCATGGATGGACAATTAGACACCCATTTTATTAATCAACTGGAGCAAAAGCTTAAGGATACAAGATTTATGCGTGTTGACTCAGATGTAGTTGAAAAGCTAATTAAGAAAGATGATATTGTTGAATCGCATCTATCGGACGAAGAAAAAAACCAACTTTCAAAAATGTTTGAAAGCCAGTTGCCTTCGTTTGGTTCATTTACTGTTCAATTCGAAAATATGAATGAAACTGACGAACCTGTAGTAATAACTCAATCAGAATTTATGCGCCGTATGAGAGATATGGCTGCTATGAGTGGTGGTATGAATTTTTATGGTGATTTACCCGATAGTTATAACCTGGTTATTAATTCAAATCATAAGCTTTTAGCAAAGATTATTGAACAAAAAGATAAAAAGCTTGGCACTAAAATATCGAAGCTAATAGAAGAGTTAAATCCACTCGAAAAAGAAAAAGAAGAAATAAGCAAAAAGCAAACAGGTAAAAAGGAAGAAGAAATTAACCAAGTAGAGAAAGATAAATTTTCAGATGTTGAAAAGAAAATTGATGCTTTGGTAAAACAGAAGAATGAGCTACTCGAAACATATGGTAAAGAAAATAAACTTGTAAAGCAACTTATTGATCTTGCGTTACTTGCAAATAATATGCTTAAGGGAGAAGATCTTACCAAATTTGTGAAGAGGAGTGTAGATTTAATAAAATAATCTAATACATAAATGCGTTTTTATTGCCTGTCAATAAGTTGACAGGCATTTTTTTGTTTTATTTTTTGTATTTTAGTTTTTTATTTTAAAAAAAGCGAATAAGTGAGATTTACTCTGACCATATTATTATTGTTTATTGCCTTATTAACCAAGGCCCAAAATCCACATAAATCACCAACAATTGGTATAAAGGGAGGTGTTCATTTATCCTCCTTAACTGGCGATAAACTCATGGATACAAATGCAAAATTAATAACACCGCAAATCGGAATTTCTGGAGCATGGTTTTTTACACGCCGTTTATCAGTTAATACTGAAATAAACTATGAGAAAAAAGGTGGAAAATTTAATAGCTATGAGTTAGAAACTAATTTAAATTATGTAACAGTTCCTCTTTTTGGAAAGTATGCCTTTTCCAAAGATCCTCAGATTTATATATATGGTGGTGGATATGCATCCTATCTTTTGTCGGCCACTACCAAGGGAAAATTTGAAATCTTTGAAATTTCGAAAGATATAAACGAAAATATTAAACCCAACCTTTCTGCATTTGACTTTGGCATTGTTGCCGGAGTAGGAGCACAGGGCAGGTTTAATCGCCGAGCTGATATCTTTATTGATTTAAGGTATTGTCAGGGATTATTTAATGTTGATAATAATTCAGCCGAGTACCGATATAATATTAATGATGCTGAGCTGGATAATTATTATTATAACGTTAAAAAAGGGGATATTTACAACAGAAGCTTTATGCTTACTACAGGAATGTATTTTTATTTTATAAAAAGATAATTTGTTTTCTTTTTTATCTATTGAGGTTTAAAAGAATTGTCTTATTTCTGTTTTTAAATAATCGAGCGCAATTGCAACAGGTGATTTTTCTTGTTGCATTAACTCTTCAAGAATCATCCTACTTAAAATAATAGATTGAGATTCAGGCTTTACCTTGGCTGCTGTTGAATTTATCAGTTGAATAACGCTGGTTTTTGCGTTTTTAATTAGTTCCCATGCCTGATTAGAAATATAAACTTGCTGTGCTACATTATGCTCAAATTCCATTCTAATATTATTTAGTAATTCAGTTTGAAATTGCTTTGCTGTAAGAGATGGGTCATTAACCCGCATTATTAGAGCTTCGGGGGAGATACGTTCCAATAAAATTGTCATACGTTCATATGCTTGTAAACGAACAGGTGTTGTAATTCGTTGATTTTTTGCAACCGATTCAAAATGATTTCTTTTTTGCTCATTTTTAATCATTGAATGCAAAACAAACCATACTGCTCCAAAAATAATTAGTGAGGGGAGTGTGTATTTTAGGATTTCCAGAATTTCTGTCATCATAATATATCTGTTATTAAGTGATTGATTTATAGAACTTAAGAATTTGCCTCAAGTTGTTGTACAACACAAATTATTACTGTAAAATGTTTTATATTTGCTCTTTGTTTATAAGACAAAACTAGTTTGATCAAATTTAATAAAATTTATAACATATTGGTTGATGCACTGGCATTAACCTTTATAATTTAAGCAACTATGGAAAATGTATCAGAACGAGTAACCAGTTTAGCTATTTCGCAAACTCTTGAAATGAGTAAAAAAAGCCGTGAGCTTCAGGCTAAGGGGATTGATGTAATTAACCTTAGTGTTGGGGAACCTGATTTTAATACACCCCAGCACATTAAAGATGCTGCAATTAAGGCAATTAACGATAATTACTCTCATTATTCTCCTGTTCCTGGTTATCCAGAACTATTGAAAGCAATAGTAGCAAAACTTAAAAGAGAAAATAATCTTGATTATACCACGGATCAAATTGTTGTTTCATGTGGTGCAAAACACTCGTTGGCTAATGTAATTCTTTCGTTGGTAAATAAAGGAGACGAAGTAATTGTTCCTGCTCCCTATTGGGTTAGTTATATAGAGATGGTTAAGTTAGCAGAAGGAGTAAATGTTATTGTACCCACGACCATAGATAATAATTTTAAAATTACACCGGATCAATTGCAGAAGGCAATAACTCCAAAAACAAAGGTGCTATTTTTATGTTCTCCTTCAAATCCAACCGGAAGCTTGTATTCAAAAGAAGAGTTGAAAGCAATTGCTGATGTTGTTGCTAAAGCCCAAAATGATATTTATATTATTTCTGATGAAATTTATGAACATATAAACTTTGTTGGCAATCATGAAAGTATTGCTCAATTCGATTTTATTCGAGACAAGGTTATTGTTGTTAATGGAGTATCAAAAGGATATGCAATGACAGGTTGGCGTATAGGTTATATTGCTGCTCCAAAATGGATAGCAAAGGCCTGCGATAAAATTCAAGGACAAACGACCTCTGGCGCATCATCAATATCTCAAATGGCATCAGTTGCAGCACTTAATTCTGATAGTACTTGTATAACCGAAATGGTATCTGCATTTAAGCGACGAAGAGATTTGGTTATTGAGTTAGTAAAAGATATTAAAGGTTTGCAGTACAATATTCCAGATGGTGCTTTTTACTTATTTCCTAAAGCGAGCTATTATTTTGGCAAAACTGATGGTAAAACTAAAGTCAATACAGCTAACGAATTATGTCTTTATCTTTTAGATAATGCTCATGTTGCGCTAGTGCCAGGTTGTGCATTTGGTTCGCCAGAATATATAAGATTTTCTTATGCTGCATCAGATGACAAGCTAGTGGAAGCGATGAAACGAATAAAAATAGCTTTGGATAAATTAAATTAAATAGAAAAATCGGGTAATTGAACCCGATTTTTTTGTTTTAATCTCTATCGATATATTTACTTACTGTTGAAATTAATTCTTTCAGATTTATTGGTTTTGAGATATAATCATCGCAACCTGCTTTGAAGCTTTTCTCTTTTTCGCTCGACATAGTGAATGCTGTTTGCACAACAATTGGAATTTTACTATCGATTTCTTTTATTTCCTGAGTGGCCTCAATGCCATCCATTATAGGCATTCTAATATCCATTAAAATTAAATCAATACCTGGAGTAGATTTAAAAATTTTAACTGCTTCTTTACCATTCTCGGCACGAATCAAATTAACTTTTGTCTTTGATAATGCTCTTTCAAGAAGCATGAAGTTTGCTTCATCATCTTCAGCAATTAATATCGTTTTTCCTTCCCAGTAATAAACATCTTTTGCTTTTGTAAATACTTTTTCAAAAGCTATTTTAAATCCAATTACCAAAATATCGTCTAGCTGTTTATGCTCACCCCTCCAACTTTCAAATGTGTTTTCCAGTATCTGTCTTTGTTCAGCGAAAGGTTTCTGATGGTTATCAAATAGCAGTCTTTTAAAGTTTGATGGTAAAAATTTTCTTCCATCATCACCACCAAATTGATCAACATAACCATCAGAGAAAATATAGATAACATCATCTTTAACTATATCTATTATATTATTTGTAAAGTTTTCTTTTGCACGACGATGAATACCTATAGGCATTCTATCTGCTTTTACTTCAGAAAACTCATTGTTTCGAATCATATAAAGGTGATTGTTGGCACCCGCATATTCCATAGTTTTTGTTTTGTTGTTTAGGATACAGAGTGAAATATCCATCCCATCGCGAGTTTCACCTGATTTACCTGTCTGTCTCAATGAAGTGATAACATGAGTTCGCAGTTCATCAAGTACTTCACCAGCTGATATTTTTGGGTTTTTATTAATAATTTCATTAAGGAAAGTTATCCCAAGCATACTCATTAGCGCTCCAGGAACACCATGCCCAGTGCAATCGGCGGCAGAAATAAAAATGCGGTCTTCTACTTGTTTTATCCAGTAAAAATCGCCACTTACAATATCACGTGGTTTATAAAAGATAAAATGATCGACTAATAAATGTTGAATAAACCTATTTGGTGGTAAAATAGCTGACTGGATTCTTTTTGCATAAACTATACTATCAGTTATTTTTTGTTTTTGTTGCTGAACTATATCATGCTGAATTTTAATTTTATGTTTTTGCTCTGCAATTTTATCACCTTGTTTCATGATAAACTGCAAATCAGCCTCCATTATTTCTTTTTGTTTAATGATCTCATATTTCTCCTGTGCCAGTTGATCTCTTTCTTTCTGAATTTTTGCACGTTGTTTAGTTATTAAATCGCCTTGCTTTACATAAAAATCAACATCACGTTCGAGATCATTAATTCTTTTTTTATAATTATCAAGTGAAATTTTTAAATCTTCATCTTCGCTTTGTTTATAATTTTGCTGAATAAGATCATTAATTAAAGGTGCAATTTCACTTGCTATATCATTAGTTTGAGCAATAAAATGATATGATTCAGATCTAATAGCTTCTATGGTATGTTTATCAGAAGTTTCATCGATTAAGAAGATAAATGGGAATTTTTTTTGTTCTTTTTTAAGCATTCGAGCTAAATCAAGACCTTTTATTCCAGGCAAATTGTTTGTACTTATTACAAACGTGTTAAAATCTTCAATACTTGATAAATATGAAAATGCATCTTTCCCGTTTAAGAATACTTTTATATTAAAATCTTCAGATGCTAGATCTTTCTGGATATTGTTTGCAAGCATTGCCCCTTTAACTGCAATCACAATATTTGTTTTTGGAGAGGCTGTCATTATTGTACTATTCGATTTATTAAAAAACTATCATTATTGTTAGGATTTTTAATACAAAGCTTAAAAAAGCCCTTTTAAAAAGAGCTTTCTATAATTCTTCGTATTCAATGTATTTGAAGGGAATTCCAATAATGGATTCAAAATATTGTCCTGATTCTAATACATCTAAATCACCTTCTTCATAAAACCAATTTACCAAAACATTATCATTGCTTGGATTTCCTTCAATCAGACGCAACATTTCAAGAATAAATTTTGATGAACTGGTATTAAAATATTCAAGTTTTATATCTATTCGAATTTCAGGAGCTGTAAATTCTCTTGTCCAATCGAGTATTGGTTTAAAAAACTTTGCAGCATCTTCAGGGATGGATCGTCCTTCAATCTTAAGAATTCCATTGGTGCCAAGCGATACAGATGGTGTTTTTTCAGTTTCCTTTATTATTAAATCTTTCATAAGAGAATTATTGTTTTTTTACCTAATTTACCAATTTAATACAAAAGTAAAAAATCATATAAATTTACAATTTATTTATAAATATAAACAAAAAAGATTGACCGATTACAAATTTTTGTAGATAATTAGTCAAATTTTGTATAGATATAAAACTAAATTAAGCATAATTTTGTTCTGAAATTTAAAATTAGATACAATAATGTCAAAGAAAATAGGTTTGCCTGCTATGCTTAAAAAGCTGTTTCTTTCTATTTTAGTCCTAAGTATTCTATTTGTATCTTACCTGTTATATAAAAGCTATCAAAGACTTTTTCAACCAAATGTTATAATAAAAGAGGCAAAAACTGCTTATATGTACATTCCAACAGGTGCGACTTTAGAAGATGTGGTTAGTTTATTATACGAAAATAATTATATAATTAATAGAAACTCATTTGAATGGCTAGCTGAAAAGAAGAATTATAGAAATCATATTTATCCTGGAAGATATAAACTAACTAACGGGATGAGTAATAATAAATTGCTTGATTTATTGCGATCGGGAAAACAAGAACCTGTAAAAGTGGTTTTTAATAATGTTCGTACTAAGGAGCAATTGGCAGGTAAAATAGCAAAACAAATCGAGGCCGATTCGATCTCAATTATGCGGTTGCTAAAAGATAAAGATTTTATCGGAAAGTATGATTTAAATATTGCAACAATCAGCTGTATATTTTTGCCCAATACATACGAGTTTTGGTGGAATACATCTGCTGAGAAATTCATTGACAGAATGAATAATGAGTATAAAAAATTCTGGAATGAAAAAAGATTATCAAAAGCAAAAGTACTAAATCTTACAAAAGAGGATGTGGTTACAATAGCTTCAATTGTTGATGAAGAAACATATAAAAAGGATGAGATGGATGATATCGCGGGTGTTTATATTAATCGTTTACGAAAACGAATGCCATTGCAAGCTGATCCAACAATTAAATTTGCACTCGGGGATTTTACAGTAAAACGAATATTAAAAAAGCACCTTGACATTGACTCTCCATATAATACGTATAAATTTTATGGTTTACCTCCTGGACCAATCTCGATTCCTTCTATAGATGCTATTGATGCAGTATTAAATTACAAAGAACATGATTATCTTTATTTTTGTGCAAGTGCCGATTTTTCAGGCTATCATGTTTTTGCCAAAACACTTAGTCAGCATAATGTTAATGCCCGTGCATACCAACGAGCGCTGAATAAGGAGAAAATATATAAATAAAAAAAAGTGGAGATTCTCCACTTTTTTTTACTCTGTTAGGTCGAAAATAATTGGAAAGGTATATGAAACATTAACGGCCTGACCTCTTTGTTTTCCTGGTTCCCATCTGGGAGATGTAAAAACAACTCTAAGTGCTTCCTGATCTAATGATGGATGAACGCTTCTTACTACTTTTGCTGTTTTAATATATCCCTCTTTATCAACTACAAAACTTACATACACTCTGCCTTTTATTTGCTTTAGTTTGGCTTCTTCAGGGTAAATTATGTTTTTTGCAATAAAATCTCTAAACATATCAGTAGATTCTGCTTGGCTTTTTTGTCCTCCAAATATTGGCATTTGTTCTACAACAACGAAGATCTCATCATTAATCTGGTTTGGGTTACTATTTTGTTCATTGTTATTATTTTTTTCAATTGTAACAATTTCTTCATTATTGATGGCATCATCCTTCTCAAAAAATGATAAAAGGAGAACAGACTTAGCTAATGTGTTTGATTTGTTTCTTATTACCAAATGATAAACACCTGTATGCTTATTAAAGTAATTAGTTTTAAGAATTTGATCTGGAAATTCATTTTTTTCTGTTACTAAATTTGTTTCGGATTTATCCTTATAAAGCTCAAAATCAAATTGTTTTGCATGGTTTTGATATATCGCAAATTCATAATATGTTCCTTTTGAAAGCAGGATTGAATATTTCACATTGCTATTGGGCTCTATTTCAAACTTAAAATCTTTTAGATAGGTGCTTTTTTCATCTAAACGGTTCAGCTTATCTAAAATGGCTTCACTATCCTGTGCAGTTAGGTTAATTTGGAAACCAAAAAGTAATGTAATGGCTATAAATATTATCTTTTTCATGTTTTTAGTTTTAATAAATTATTAATTTGCTTCCATCTCCGGTGATTTGGCAGTTGATTGTTGATTGAATTTTATCTAGAATATCATCAATTTCGGGATTTGTAAATGTGGCTGATACATGTTCGCTTCGAAGTTCTATATTTTCAATTTTTACAGGTATTTGAAAATATTCTGTTACTATTTTGGCCACATCTCGTAATTCAGTATTATTAAATTGGAGAATTCCTGTTTTCCAATATAAGTAGTTTCGGCTTTTTTCTTTTTCTACTGCAATAAAATCATAGTTTTTGAATAATGTAGCCCTATCATTTTCTTTCAAAGTTATTTGAGTTGATTTTGGTAGATTGGTATTGTAAATTGCCAGAGCACCTTTACTAACTGTTGCAATAACTTCTTTGTTATTTGTTTTTATATTGAAAGATCCATTTTTTATATAACAAATACTATTACCTGATATAATCGAATAATTTATTTTATTTTGAGGACTTGCCTCTATAAATGCCTCCCCTTCGATATAAATTTCTTTCCCAATCTTACCATTGGTAGGAATACGAACATAACTTCCGGAATTGACCCATATTACAAGGTTTTTTTCGACATTAAGTTTTATTTTTTCTCCCTTTTCAACAATAATCTCAGCATAATGAGTTTCGTCGGTTTCTCTTTTAAGATAAAATACTGCTATTATTATAATACTAGTTAATGCGATGGTGTAAATTGGTTTTAAAATAGGTTTCCAGTTGAAGCCTGAAAATAGATTAGAAAAGTTGTGGATTGTACTTTTTTCTATCGATTTGTTAAGTTTTTCGTACGCTTTTATTGTATCAATATTTGTATGTCTAAAATCTAAATCGTTATAAGAAAGAGAATATCTATCCATTAACTCATCAATATCAAGAGTATTGGTATTTCTTTTTAATTTTATTATGTCGATTAGTCTTTTCATTTGCTTGTATAACGTTTCTAAAATAATAAACCCCCATTTAAAGTATTTCTTTATATGGATTTAGGTATTCACGGAGTTTTTTATACGCGTTTCCCAGTTGGTTTTCGACTGTTTTTGGCGATATTTTAAGATATTCTGCTATTTCGTCGTGTGTTAATCCTTCTTGCTTGGCAAGCCGGAAAATCTCTTTTGATTTTTCAGGTAACTTATCTATGGCAGATTCAATAATTGCCTTTGTTCTTTGTTTATCTTCCTTATTTTCTTCGAAAGTATATATGGCAGAATTTTGAATCAGAGAGTCTTCATATTTTTTACGGGCATTTTCTTTTCTTAATTCATCAATCATTTGATTATGGGTATAGGTAAATAGTATTTTACCTATGGCAATATCAGTTGGTATACTGCGAGTGTTTTTCCATATTTTTATGAAAGTTTGCTGAACCGAATCTTCTGCTATAGCTTTGTTCTTGCACAAATTAAAAGCATATCTGTACAAGGGATTAAAATATTTAAGAAACAGCCTGTCAAAGGCCTGCTTATTTCCCTCCTTGATTTGTATTGCAAGATTGTAGTCCTGTATTTCAGGCATTATGAGATATTTTATCCTATGACGTTTACGAAACGTGTTACCCCTAATTCAAGGAAATATTTTTTAGTTGAATGTTAAACCAGCTTGCGAATAAATATCTTTTAAAATCTTCTCTTCGTTTTCCCAACAAAGATCTAATGCCGCTTTATCGGTATTTTCTTTCCACTTCTGGTATCGGTTTTTAAACTCAAATAATTCATTTATTTTTTTTGCCAGCGATTGCGAATCCTGATGATTGTATACAGTGCCAATATCGTACTTTCTTACTATTTTTTGCATCTCAGGAAATGGAGAAACAAGCACAGGAACTCGTGCTTGAATATAATCGAAGAGTTTATTTGGTAAGGCATAATAATAATTTAACCCAATATTCTCTTCCAGGGCTATTCCAAGATCGGCCTGATTAGTTTCTTCGAAAAGATTCTCGAATGGCATTCTTCCAATCAATTCTATTTTATTCTCTAACCCTTTTTGTGCAATTCTTTGTTTCAGGTCGTCAATAATATCGCCATCACCAATAATTCTAAAAAGAGCATTATCAATATATTCCATGGCATCAATCATTTGTTCGAGTCCACGGCCAAGATTAATGCTTCCCTGGTAGATAATTATTTTGCGACTTTCAGTTTTCGTTTTGCTTGTAATAATATTCCCAACACAATAAGGAACATTTCGAACAACTTTCATTGTAATACCATATTTTCCCTGATATGTAATAGCAATAGAGTCCGAAACTGTATATGAATATTTAATTCGTGGAACCAAAGCACTTTCTATTATTTGCCATACATATTTTGGGAAATTGCGATTAACAAGCTCGGGAACTTCTGTAAAATATTCATGGCTATCGTAAACCAGTTTTTTTCGTTTGATGAAAGATGCTAAAAAGCAACCTGGTAAGGTGTCGAGATCGTTGGCTACAACAATGTCAAATCTATGGAAAAGCAAGAAAAAGAATAATCGAATATTGAAAAATTTATAAAATAAAAAACCTTTCTTAAAGATTAAATTAAATCGTATTGTTGCGTATTGACGTTCAGTTAATGGAGTATTATCATATCTAATTCTACCTATTAATGTAACTTTTGCCCCTGATTTTAATAATGTGCTTGCAATTTTGTGAACCCGGTTATCGGTTACTAAATCATTTGTAACAGCAAGGTAAATTTGTTTAGTTTTTTTCATATTGTTTTATGTAATCCGGATTATAATTATTCATTATTCAATCCGTATCTTTGGACAATAAAAATACTAAGATATGATTGAAATCAAAGAAAAATTTTCTATAAAAAAATATAATACTTTTGGTTTTGATGTTACATGTTCTTATTTCTCGACGTTTTCGACAGTTGAAGAACTAAAAGAACTAATAATAATACATAAAAACAACAATTATCCCTTAATGGTTTTAGGCGGAGGGAGTAATATTCTATTTACTACAGATTATAAAGGATTGATTATTCAGTCGATTATAAAAGGTGTGGAAGTAATATCTGAAACTGATCAATATGTTGATGTACGTGTTGGGTCAGGTGAAAATTGGGATGAATTTGTAGAGTACTGTGTTCAGCATGATTGGAGTGGCATTGAAAATTTATCACTTATTCCTGGATTTGTTGGTACATGCCCAATTCAGAATATTGGAGCATATGGTGTTGAAGTGAAAAATGTAATTAATAAAGTAGAAACATTAGAAATTGACACATTAAAAAAACATGAGTTTACTAACCCTGAATGCAAGTTTGGATACAGAGATAGTATTTTTAAACGTGATTTGAAATCCAAACATATTATTACCCATGTTCATTTCAGACTAAATAAAAAGCATGAGTTTGTGCTCAATTATGGAAATTTAAAAGATGAATTGCAGAAATACGATTCGATAAGTTTGAAAGCAATTAGACAAGCCGTAATTGATATTCGCAACTCAAAACTTCCTAAGCCAGAAGAGATGGGTAATGCTGGGAGTTTTTTTAAAAATCCTGAAATTAGTTTAGAAACATTTGAATACGTGAAGAAAAGTTATTCCGATATTCCGTTTTATCCACAAGGTGAGAATCGAGTAAAGATTCCGGCAGGCTGGCTGATTGAGCAATCAGGATGGAAGGGCAGAAGTATTGGAAATGCAGGCGTTCATAATAAACAAGCCTTAGTTTTGGTCAATCTTGGAAATGCAACAGGAAACGAGGTTCTTAATTTGGCAAAGGAGATTCAGAATTCAGTGAATCAGAAATTTGGGATTCAGTTGGAAATGGAAGTGAATGTCGTTTAGGATTCAATAACAATTAACAAGGATCAAACACCAAACACTAATTACCAAATACCAAGCTGTAAAATGAGTTTTGTGTTTGGTTTTGGAGTTATAATCGTATAATTTTTTAGTTTGTGGGTATTTTAAAAAGAAACAGATATAAAAAAAATGAATTGGATTATTTTAATTATTGCAGGTTTATTTGAAGTCGCTTTTGCTTTCTGTTTAGGAAAAGCTAAAGCGACTGCAGGTAATGAAATGTATTTATGGTATACAGGTTTTCTTGTTGCCCTTACTTTAAGTATGTTACTTTTAATTAAAGCAACACAAACCTTACCAATCGGAACAGCGTATGCAGTATGGACAGGTATTGGGGCAGTCGGTACTGTTTTAATAGGGATTTTTGTGTTTAAAGAACCTACAACCTTTCTGCGATTATTGTTCCTAACCACATTGATTGTTTCTATTGTCGGGTTAAAAGTTGTATCAAACTAAATAATTGAGAACCAAGGTTAATCCTTTTAAATAACTTATACCACAAACCCTTGCAATTCTAATAGCTATTAAAGCTAAAAACCTGGTTTAAATCCTTTCGTCGTTTCTCTCTGGTTTCTTTCGCTGGGTAACCAATCGTAATAATTAAAGGTACACGTTTAGATTTCGGGATGTTGAGTAATTTCTTAACTTTTGTTTCATCGAACCAACCAATCATGCAAGTTCCTAATCCTTCGGCTGTTGCCTGCAAACAAATATTTTCTGCTGCAATACCAATATCTATAAGTGGAAAAGTCTTGTTTTTTATCAGGCTACCTGCACTTGACGTGAAGTTTGCTTTTTCTTCAACAATAATGATGTGCACAGGTGCTTGTTTTGTAAAATGATTCATACCTAAAACGGCACTTGATGTACAATCGGCAATTTTATTTTTTAACTCAGTATTATCAACTACAATAAATTTCCAGGGTTGTGCATTGCAAGCTGAGGGAGCAAGATGGGCTGCTTTAATAATTCGTTCCATCTTATCTTTTTCTATAAATGTATTAAGATATGCTCTGTCGCTCTGTCTTTGTTGGATAATCTCCAGAAAATCTTGTCCTGTTATCATTATTTAATTTTAGGTTTTAGCAATTTCGATTAGCTCATTCGATTCAAAAAATAACTTGTGTATTGGCATATTGGCAATTTGAAGCATAGATTTAGCCACAGTTTTGGCATGTATCGACCTGTATTTTTTTAAGTTTCCAATCAACAGGTAGTTAAACGGAATCATAACTATTTTGCCGAAAGCTTCTCCAAATCGAAATTCTTTACGCGGCCCAAGCAACATTGATGGCCTTACGAATGCCAATTGATCGAAATCGAATTCTTGAATATGAGTTTCCATCAGACCCTTTGTACGTAAGTAGTTGTTTGAACTATTTGGGTTTGCCCCAATTGATGATATTGCCACAAAGTTACTAACCTCGTTATTTGAACAAATTTTTGCTATTTCAACAGGTAAATCGTGATCTATTTTAAAGAATTTTTCTTTTGAGCCTGCTTTACGAATAGTTGTTCCAAGACAGCAGAATGCATCATGACCTTTAAACTCGTGAGTATATTCATTTACCTTGTCATAATCAATAATAATTTCAATTATTTTGATGTTTGAATAATTTTGTTTGGTACGATTAAAAACCTTTACTTTTTTGTAGATTTCATTTTCAACCAGTTCGTTTACAAGATAGCTGCCAACCAATCCTGTGGCACCAAAAACCAATGCTGTTTTTTGCATAGCCCCTCCATTTTAGATGCAAGGTAATACATTTTGAAATGATTCTGAATAGATGTTGATAAATTAACTACAGCCACATGATGAACAAACATCAGTTCTTTTTTCGATTTCTCGACGACATTTAACTTCTTCGTGTTTGGCACATGATAAGCCTAGTTTGGCCATATCTTTATTCTTACCTACCGATGTTTGTGGAAATTTTTTATTTCGGAAGAATATGTTAAAACCTATTGCTACAAAGGCAATAGAAAGTATTCCGATAACTAAAAAAAGAAGTTTTATAAACATTAATATAATTTTATTGTTATAACATTCGGCAGCAAAGATAGATAATTTAGATAATATCTATGTATATAAATCTTTCGTTTTATTGTCAAAAATTTTTCGTAAATTGTATAATTTGAAATAGTAAAATACAGATAATATGAGTGCAAAATCAGTAGAGAAAAAAGAGGAAGTAATAAAAAATACTTTTAATAAACCAGAGGTACTTAACGATTATAAGATTGCCAGTTTAAGTCGTCAGATAAGTCTTATGGGCCGTAAGGAAGTATTGACAGGGAAAGCTAAATTTGGAATTTTTGGTGATGGAAAAGAGATAGCGCAAATTGCTCTTGCTAAGAATTTTAGAGAAGGAGATTGGCGTTCGGGATATTACCGAGATCAAACTTTTATGATGGCTGCAGGATTATTTACTGCCGAAGAATTTTTTGCTCAATTGTACGGTCAAACTGATGTAAGTCTGAATCCTGGTAATGGTGGCAGATCGTTTAATAATCATTTTGCAACTCGTAGTTTGAATCCTGATGGATCGTGGAAAGACTTAACAAAACAAAAGAACTCATCGTCAGATATTTCACCAACTGCCGGACAAATGGCTCGTTGGGTTGGATTAGCATATGCATCGAAGTTATTCAGAAATAATAAAGAACTTCATCAATTTAAGACATTATCGGATAAAGGAAACGAGGTTGCTTTTGGAACCATTGGAGATGCAAGTACATCCGAAGGACAATTCTGGGAAGCAATGAATGCTGTTGGTGTGTTGCAGGTTCCAGCTATTATTGCAGTATGGGATGATGGTTATGGAATATCTGTACCTAAGAAATATCAGACTACCAAAGAAAGTATCTCCGAGTTGCTAAAAGGTTTTGAAAGAACTAAGGAAAAGGCAGGGATAGTTATTTTTAAAGGAAAAGGATGGGATTATCCGGGACTTGTGAAACTTTTTAAAGAAGGGGTTGAGATTGCCCGCAAAGAGCATGTTCCAGTAGTTTTTCATATTGATGAGATTACTCAGCCACAGGGCCATTCAACATCAGGATCGCATGAAAGATATAAATCGGAAGAGAGACTTAAATTCGAATCCGAATTTGATGGAATAAAAAGAATGCGTGAATGGATACTAAAAGAGAAAATTGCAACTGAAAAAGAGCTGGAGATAATAGAAAAACAGGCCGAAGAAGAAGGAAAGGAAGCCAAACGTGTTGCCTGGCACAAATTTACTGAACCTGTAAAAATTGAACGCGACAAGTTAATTGAGATAATTGATAACCGTTCTTGCATGTGTAAGCGAGAAGGTTACGATAAGGTAGGAACTATCACCAACGATTTAAAGAAGATTATTACACCTATTCGAAAAGATAATTTTAGTGCAGCGAAAAAGATTCTACGTCATGTTTGTACCGATTGTAATATAAGAGGGAAATTGCAGAAAGATCTGTCGAACTGGTTAGAGCGAAACTATGAAGATAATTACAAACGTTACAATACTTTTCTTTATAACGAATCGGAGCGATCGGTTTTAAATGTAAAAGAAGTAAAACCCATATTTAAGAATGATTCAATAGAAGTTGCCGGTCGTGAAATTTTAAGAGATAATTACGATCATTTATTTGCTAAATATCCTAAACTGGTTGTTTTTGGAGAAGATGCAGGATTTATCGGTGGTGTAAATCAGAGTTTAGAAGGGATGCAAAAAAAATATGGTGAATTACGAGTAACCGACACAGGAATTAGAGAACAAACCATTTTGGGTCAAGGTTTAGGAATGGCTTTACGCGGTTTACGGCCAATTGCCGAAATACAATATTTCGATTACCTTTTGTATGCCTTACAAACCTTAAGCGATGATTTGGCAACAACGCATTATAGAACTGCTGGTGGGCAAATTGCTCCTGTAATTATTAGTACTCGTGGTCATAGGTTAGAAGGAATATGGCACTCTGGGTCACCACTTAGTATGGTAATTAATTCGATACGTGGCGTTTATGTTTGTGTTCCTCGGAATATGACTCAGGCAGCTGGTTTTTATAACACATTGCTCGAAGGCGAAGATTCTGCATTGGTAATTGAGCCACTTAATGGTTACCGTTTGCGTGAAAAACGACCTGAAAATATAGGCGAATATAAAATTCCATTAGGAATTCCAGAAATTCTAAATGAGGGTACAGATGTTACATTGGTAACTTATGGATCGTGTGTACGAATTGCGCAGGATGCAATTGAACAGCTAAAGGAATTTAATATATCGGTTGAGCTAATTGATGTTCAAACATTATTACCGTTCGACAGGAAACACATGATTGCAAGCTCAATAAAGAAAACAAACCGAGTTGTTTTTTTCGATGAAGATGTTCCGGGTGGAGCTACAGCATTTATGATGCAGAAAGTATTAGAAGATCAAGGTTCATATTTTCATCTTGATTCTGAACCTCGGACTGTAACTGCAAAGGATCACCGACCAGCTTATGCAAGTGATGGAGATTATTTCTCGAATCCAAATGCAGAAGATGTTTTTGAAGCAATTTATGCTATGATGAACGAGGCAAATCCGAAGAAATATCCGGAATTGTATTAAAAGTAATTTTATGATTAAAGCAGGCATTCGTGCCTGCTTATGCAATTACCTAAAACAAAATCAACATTTGTACTATTGCGTGTGTCATGGCAATATTTTTGGCTTTATTTAACAATAGTGCTGACATGCATTATTCTTTATATATTCTTTCTATCAATATTTTACCCCTCTGGAGTAATCCCAATGAATAGGTATTTACTGTTTGCTCAAAAAGCTCTCCATTGGAGAACAAGTATTGTAATAGAAACCACGTAGTTTAGAATTTTAAACTCATAGAGGTTAAACCACAAAAATTGTTTAATTGTCTTTGTTTAGCTGATAATTAATAGCTTCGTTAATAAACTGAATAAAGGGATACATGATTCTGAATGTTTCAATTGTTTCTTTTAAATAGGTTTTAGAAACAATCATTTTCTCGCTTATTGCTTTTGAAACAGAGTAATGTTTGTATTTAAGCAGATCAATTTCGGGAAAATCCTTAGGAAATCCCTTCGGGGGCTGTTTTAACTTATCTTCGGTCATTAACTCTCCGAATTGTTTTACAAATTCCTTTTTATAAATTATTTCTTTAAACTGGTCTGTATTTTCATAAATCTCTGTTCTAACAGCTTTTAATCTGTCGGCTGGAGGCATATAGATTCCACCGGCAAGAAAGCAGTTTTCGGGTTCAATATGAATGTAATAACCTGCATATCCGGCATTTCTCCCACCTGGCACAATAAATCCACCAATATTGGTTTTATAGGGTGATTTGTTATTCGAAAAGCGGATATCGCGATTAATTCTGAAAATACAATCTTTGGGATTCACATTTTTTATAGATGGATCAAATTGTGAAATTTCCATTATAACCAAAGCAATGAATTGCTCAAATTCTTTTTTTGCTATTTGATATCTTGCATTATTATCGTGAAACCAATCACGGTTATTGTTATCCCTTAAATCGTAGAGAAACTGAAGTAGGTTTTGACTTAACATAAATGTGCTATTTTAAAAAAATATTTCTATAAAATTAATCAGTTTCGTCAAGAAAAAATATTTGATTAACAGTTTTATTAAAATACAGTGATATTTTTAAGGAAAGCACTGTAGAAGGTACATATTTATTAAGTTCAATTGAGTTTATAGCTTGCCTTGTAACACCAATCTGTTTGGCTAATTCTTCCTGAGTAATATTTTTAATTGCTCTTTCAACTTTTAAATTATTTTTCATGGTCTAAAGATTTATTAGTACTGTAAAGAATATAATAAAAACGAATGATAAAGAAGATTAAAATGGTAAACATATTAAGTATCATTACTGTTAGAAAACCAGTACTAAAAAAGAACATAATGCAGAAAATCAGAATGGCATAATTAATATAAGTAGCCCATACCAAAGATTCTAATCTTACTTTTGCAATAAATTCATCTTCTTGTTTTTCTTTTGAAAAGGCCACAAAAATAGCTCCTATTAAAAATAGAATGCTGACAATTTCATCAGTAATGTTATTCACATCTATACTTAAAATTTTAGTATTACTGCCTCCTAATGCAAACATCTCTGAATATATTGCAAATACTTTTGAATCCAGAAACATAAATTCAAAATCAAAAAATAGTATAAAGAATCCAAGAATTGCAGCAGGAATTAATAATATCCAGCCAATTCGTTTAAATCGATTTGGAAAAAGAAATTTTGTTTTCATTCATATAGGTTTTTAATTAATACTATAAATGTAATGTATAGATTACATATAAGCAATAATACATTACATAAAGTAATTTAAAAGTTACAAAAAAAATATAATATACTGTATTTCAAATGAATAAAATTTGTATTTGTTAGTTTAAAAATCAAAATGAATCATATCACAAGAAATAAAGAACTTTATAGTAATTTTATTCTTTTAAAATTTATCATATGCAAAAGGCAATTGTCGATCGGTTTATGCGATATGTTCAGATTGATACTCAATCTGATGAAGATTCACAAACTTTTCCAAGTACAAAAAAGCAATTTGATTTGGCTAATCTTCTTGAAAAAGAATTATTGGAAATTGGTTTAGTCGAAGTTAAAGTTGATACATATGGATACGTAACTGCAACATTACCATCAAATACCGAAAAAAATGTTCCTACGATTGGCTTTCTGGCTCACATGGATACTTCGCCCGATATGAGCGGTACAAATGTTAAACCGCAGGTTTTTAAAAACTACAATGGAGATGATATCATCATTAATAAGGAATTGGATATTATTTTGAGAGTGAATGATTTTCCTGAATTAAAGAACTATATAGGACAAACTATTATAACTGCTAGTGGCGATACACTATTAGGCGCTGATGATAAGGCAGGTGTTGCAGAAATTATGACAGCTATGGATTACTTGATTCATCATCCTGAAATAAAACATGGAACTATTAAGATTGCATTTACACCCGATGAGGAAGTTGGTAAGGGAGTCGATTATTTTGATGTTCAGAAATTTGGAGCTGATTATGCATATACAGTTGATGGTGGTCCGATTGGTGAACTCGAATATGAAAATTTTAATGCTGCATCAGCCAAAATCAAGATACAAGGAAGAAATATTCATCCCGGATACGCAAAAGATAAGATGATAAATGCAATTCTGATTGCTACAGAAATAAATGAATTACTACCTGTAAATGAAAGGCCTGAACTAACAGATCATTACGAAGGTTTTTTTCATGTTACAAAATTCAATGGAACTGTTGAAGAAGCATATATTCAGTATATTATTCGTGATCATGACAAAACTAAGTTTGATATCAAAAAAGAACTCATTCAGAATGCAGTTAATACAATAAATAGAAAGTTTAACCAACCAATTGCTACAATAGAAATTAAGGATCAGTATTTCAATATGCGTGAGAAGATCGAGCCCGTTTTGCATATTGTTGAACAGGTTAAGCAGGCCATGATTGAGGTAGGAGTGAAGCCAGAAATTAAACCAGTTCGGGGCGGAACTGATGGTGCAAGACTTTCATACATGGGTTTACCCTGTCCGAATATATTTACAGGAGGACATAATTACCATGGAAAATATGAATTTGCTGTTTTGGAATCAATGGAGAAATCAGTTCAGGTAATCTTAAAGATTATTGAAAGAAGTACTTTCTAAAATCTTCTCTTAGATTGATTTTTTTGTTTTAAAAAATAATTCAGTTAACCAGATGAAAAAACAAGAGATTGAAGTTTACAATCTCTTGTTTTCATTTTATTTTACTTTTTTTATTATCTATTTGATTGAGGCATATCTTTGGCATTCTTGTCGAGGCATGATTTATTGTTTAAATTTAAAACGGTTGGGTAAAGAGTGCCAGTTTCGGAATAATTAGTTTCAATTGCTTTGTTACTATTTTCATTTATCGATTTGCTATACGACAATTCAACATATTGATTATTTGTCCATGGAATGGTTAAATTAGTAGGATTGATCCAATAAGTATATTGTGTTGGATAATATTTATAATATGCCCTAATTTCCATTCCAGAAAATGCTCTGTAATAACCTGTGCTATATTCTACTCCATTATTGGGGATTTCAATATTGTCAGTAGTTTGGTATGTACTATTGCCATAATTTACATAGAATGGGCTTAAGATATAACTACTGTTGTTTGCAATATATATAAATACATAAGAAGAAGTAAGGATTAGGTTGTAGGTAGAATAGGAATTTAAATCGACAGTATAATCCCATGAAATTAGTATTCCAATGAGTGTGTTTGAAGTTGTTCTTCCTGATGTTTCGGCATAATAAGATACTGATGAATTTTCAATTTGTCCAAACATAGTATATGAATCGGGTGAAACAGTTTGTGTTATATCACCCACAGTTACATCTATATCGGTAAATAACGGGTTATTGAACTTTACAATATTAATGTAATCGTACTTAATTATTTCATTTTCGCCACCATCATTAATAACAGATAATGTAACATTGTAGATTCCACTTGAAGAGTATGTTACAGAAGGGTTTTCTTCTGTTGAAGTAGATGGATTACCACCTTCAAATGTCCAATACCATGCATCGGGTTTATTTGAAGACTTATCAGTAAATGATATTGTTACTTCTGAATCAGAATCAATTACAGTTGCAGAAAAATCTGGTTCTGGAGGATCAACTTCTTCTTCACAGCTAAGTATGAAGAACGGCAGAATTAAAGCCAAACCTAATTTTAATAAATTTTTTTTTCTCATGATTTAAGGTTTTAATTTAATCGGATATGAAAGACAAGTTACACCATAATAATACTATCATCAAGGATTTAATAAGAAATTTATAGCGTTAATTGTTATATGTGATCAATATTACACAATTTTTAAGTGCTTATATCAAGAATAAAAATAATTTTGTTTTTATTACTGATTATTTGAAAAGCATTATCATAATACTTAAAATCTTGTAAAATATTCTAAAAATTATATAAGCATTATGAATGAGTCAATAGTTATATTTGTAACATGAAAAGATCTATAACGATAGTGTTTTTAAGTTTTTATGTTCTAGTTTCATTAGGACTAACAATAAACTTGCACTATTGTGGAGATCGGCTTGAATCCCTAAAGCTCTTTGAAAATACCGAATCGTGCTGCTGTGGTGGCGAAACGACGAACAAATCCTGCTGTGAAAATCAGTTTTTGCATTACGCGATAAGTGATGAACAAAGAGTTAGTCAGGATTTTCGAATTCTTACTATTCCATCAATCAATCTGGATATTCAACCAATAATTGATATTGCTTTATTAAATAATGAGCATAATCTAGATTTTCAGAGATTTGAAAATAATTCATCTCCACCTTATAAAAATCCATTTTGGATTTTAAACTGCTCCCTTATATACTACGCCTAACTTTCAGTAGAAACTCGTTTTGCTTTTTTCAAAGCATTATTAATCTTTTGTTTAATTTAAAAATCTACTGAAATGAAAAATATATTATTATTAATTGGAATCGTTATTATTTCTTTGTTTGCAATTAGCTCTCAGGCACAGGAAAAAACAAAAAAAGTTGAGACTATTGAGTTCAAAGTGATGGGCGTTTGTGGAATGTGTAAAGACCGCATAGAAAATGCAGCACTCATAAAAGGAGTGAAACTTGCAGAGTGGAACAAACAAACCCAACTGCTTAAAGTTATTTATACTCCTTCGAAAGTAACTCTTGATGATATTCATAATGCCGTTGCAGAAGCTGGTCACGATACTGAAAAGCAGAAAGCTTCGGACGAGGTTTATAAGAAACTCCCAAAATGCTGTGCTTATCGTGATGGAGTGGAATCTCATTAGGATTATTCTATCATGAAAAATTATAAATGGATAGCATTGTTCATGCTTTTCCTTTCTTTTAAACTTTATGCACAGCAAAGTACAGATTATTTAAAAGGGAAAGTATTTGAACAAGTAGAAGATGGAAGTAAATTACCGCTTTTTAGTGCGAATGTTTATTGGTCGGGAACCACTGTTGGTGCAATAACCGATGAAAATGGAAATTTCAGTATCTCACGGTTAAGGCAATCAACGAAGCTGGTTGTAAGTTTTATTGGGTTTCAAAATGATACCATCGAAACAAAGGGCAAAAGCAATGTTGAAGTTACGTTAAAATCATCTGTGGTGCTGGATGAAGTAACCGTTGTGCATAGAAGGAAAACAACGGAGATTTCATTGCTAGAACCATTAAAGGTTGAAGTTTTAAGCGAAAAGGAATTACAGAAAGCAGCATGTTGTAACTTGTCGGAAAGTTTTGAAACCAGTCCGAGTGTTGATGTTTCTTTTACCGATGCAGTTACCGGAACACGCCAGATACAGATGTTGGGTTTGGCTGGTCCTTATGTTCAGATTACCCGCGAAAATATTCCTGATATTCGTGGATTATCGGCTATTTACGGACTATCTTATGTTCCCGGAACATGGATTGAAAGTATTCAGCTAAACAAGGGCGCAGGTTCTGTCGCAAATGGTTTCGAAAGTATTACTGGTCAGATAAATGTAGAACTTCGAAAACCAGAAGATTCTGAGCGTTTATACCTGAACATATATGCAAATCAGGAAGGCAATTTTGAAGGCAATTTACATCTATCTCAAAAAGTAAATGATAAATGGTCAACTGGCTTATTATTGCATTCTAAGAATAATTCTTTTAAGCATGATCAAAACATGGATGGTTTTTTAGATAACCCTTTATCAACTTATTATATTGGTTTAAACCGATGGAAATATCAAAATCCAAATGGTTTAGAAGCTCAGTTAGGAGTAAAAGGAACCTTTATTGAAAGTACTGGAGGACAGTTGAAGTTTAATCCCGAAACGGATGCTATGACCACCAATTATTGGGGTATGCGAATGAATGTAAATCGTTACGAAGGATGGGCCAAGATTGGAAAAGTTTTTAAAGATTTTCCTGGCGGTTCAGTTGGTTTGCAACTATCATGGACTACTCATCAACAGAATAGCTATTTTGGTTTAAATTCATATAATGCTGATCAGAATATGGCTTATGCAAACTTGCTGTATCAGGGAATTATTGGTAATACAAATCATAAATTTAGAACCGGAGCTAGCTTTCAGTACGACAAGTATAATGAGCACTTTAATGATACTGTTTTTAAGCGAAATGAAATGGTTCCGGGAGCATATTTTGAGTATACGTACTCGCATCTCGAAAAATTTAGTGTTGTTGCAGGTTTACGAGCCGATTACCACAATGTTTACGGAGCATTTGTTACTCCGCGATTGCATTTGCGTTATGCGATAACCGAAAAAACGGTTTTGCGTGCTTCGGCAGGAAGAGGTCAACGAACTGCAAGCATTTTATCTGAAAATAGTGGATTATTTGCCAGCTCACGAAAGATTATCATTCAGGGTAAAAACAATGATAATCCATATGGTTTAGAGCCAGAAGTTGCATGGAATTATGGATTAAATTTTACGCAAAAATTTACCTTGGATTATCGCAATGGTAGTGTGAGTGTCGATTTTTATCGAACAGATTTTTTAAATCAGATTGTGATTGATTTGGATCAGGATCCACAGGAAGTAAATTTCTATAACCTGGAAGGTAAATCCTACGCAAACAGTTTTCAAGCTCAATTTGATTATGAGCTGGTGAAAAGACTTGATATTCGGATGGCTTATCGCTGGTACGATGTTAAAGTTACGTATGATGACAATCTTGAAGATAAACCACTTGTTTCTTCGCACAGGGCATTTTTGAACTTTGGGTATGAAACACGTAATCACTGGAAATTTGATTATACTATAAACTGGCAAGGCAAAAAGCGAATACCATTTACTGGATCGAATCCGTCAGAATATCGGTTAGATGAGTTTTCTCCGTCATTTTATTTAATGAATGCACAGATAAGCAAAGCATTTAAAGAGAAGTTTGAAGTTTATCTTGGAGGAGAGAATTTGCTCGATTATATGCAACCTAATCCAATAATTTCTAATGAAGATCCTTTTGGAAACTATTTTGATAGTTCCCTTATCTGGGGTCCAGTGATGGGGAGACTATTTTATTTGGGATTGAGATATCGAATTAAATAGCATGAATAATTAATTTAAAAAGCCAGAATCAATCTGGCTTTTTAAATATAATCCCTTTTTTATTCATACCGCAAACTATCCACTGGATTTGATCTTGCAGTTTTTATAGTTTGATAAGTAACTGTAAGTTGAGCGATTAACAAAATGATAAAACCAGCACCAAAAATAACAAAAATATTGGGTTTGATATGATATGCAAAGTTGTTCAGCCATTTAATCATTAAGTAATAAGCAACCGGACTGCCAATAATAATTGAAATAAGTACCCATTTGGTAAATGTTTTGTTTAAAAGAATAAATACCAAACTTGTTGTAGCACCTAATGCTTTTCGTATACCAATTTCTTTGGTTTTTTGCTCAACAGTAAATGAAGACAGCCCAAACAAACCTGCACATGAGATTAAAATGGCAATAAATACAAAAAGTATAAAAGCGTTGGCTGTCTGCTGAGTATCGCCATACATGTTTTTAATAGTATCATCAATGTATTGGTATTCAAATGGAAATCCGGGAGAGAACTCATTCCATACTTCGGAAATAAAGTTTATGGTTTTATCATTTTCTTTTCCATCTAATTTGATTAATACGAAGTTGTAATAATCATTAAAATACATTAATAACATTACGGGTTCAATTTCATCATTAACTGGTAATGAATGAAAATCCTCAACTACACCAATAATATTTAAAATGCCATCTGCTTCTGTGTCTCCAAACAGTATTTTTTTACCAATGGGATTTTCATAATTCATAAGCTTTTGAGCTTTTTGATTTATAACTACTGCTAAAGAATCTGATGCGAATTCCTTAGAAAAGAATCTCCCTTCTAATAACTTGTAATTGATTGTATTCTGATGATCAAATTCGACGCTCTGAAAAGCAAATGCTGATTTTTCCTGATCAACTCTTCCTTCCCAGTTAAGATTGTTTACTAATCCATATAGATCCATTGGTAAAAATGCTGTTTTTGTTACACCCTTGATTTTAGTATTATTCAATAATGTGGATTTAAAAACATCATATTTAGCAACAAGCTTTGAATTTAAGTTTAAGTATATGATATTTTCAGTTGTAAAACCGGGATTCTTATTGGTCATATAGTTAAACTGCAAATATATGTAGCCAGTGCAGATCAATAGAATTGTAGATATGGAAAACTGAAAGATAACAAGGATTCTTCGGAGATTTGAACTCAGCTTGAAGGAACCTAGTTGTCCTTTTAGTATTTTAACTGGCTTAAATGATGATAAAAATATGGCTGGATAACTACCAGCTAATAAGCTTGAAACAATTATTATTGATAGAATAGCTAAAAGAAAGGTCGTAGATAAATAATCAATATTTGTTTGGATTCCAGCAACTTTATTGAAGTAGGGAAGTAAGGTTTCGACTAATAAAATACCAATAAATGCTGATATCGTAGAAAGTAATATGGTTTCACCAAAAAATTGTTTAATAAGCTGTATTTTATTAGCTCCGAGAATCTTTCTTATGCCAACTTCTTTAGTCCTTTTAATATATTTGGCTGTATTTAAATTCATGTAATTTATACAGGCCAGAATAAGTATAAAAATTCCTATGGCTAAAAATAAATATATGTTTAGTTTACTAACCTGATTATTAGCGAAATGCTGTTCCTGTAAGTTCTGCAAATGAATTTTTACTTTTTGATCTTCGGATTGCATTTTCTTGGCATATAATGCCGATAATTGTTCTTCCGTTTCAGTAAGGTTAGAGTTTTTATTAAGCAAAACATATGTTTGGAAATAGTTGTTAAACCATTCATCTTCAGGAATTCCATTATTAAATTTTGAAATGGGACCAATAATATTAAACTTAAAATGAGAGTTTGAAGCAACATCTTTAATTACTCCACTAACTTTAAAATTCATAGTTTCATCAAATAATAATACTTTGCCTAATGGATTTTCTTCGCCAAAATATTTCTTAGAAAAGCTTTCAGTAATGATTATTTCATCCGGATTTTTAAAAATAGTATTTGAATTACCCAAAATAAATTGATAATTAAAAATATCTAGGAAAAGGGAATCTGTATAACAAACAACTTCCTTAAACACATCATCTTTGTGCTTAATATTAGTAGATTTTCTAAAGTATCTGGTTGACTTAATGACTGATGGGATTTCTTCCCTAACTGAAGGAGCTAGTCCATATGAGGTCGATGGATTAAGAGATTGCTCGCCACCAATATTGTAATCGCGAACTAATCTGTAAATATTCTCATAATTTGTAAAAAACTTATCATAATTCAATTCATACTCAATATAAAGAAAAACCAAGATTGCTCCAGCCATTCCTGTAGCCAAGCCTAATATGTTAATAGCAGAAAAGAGTTTATTACTAAATAAACTTCTTAATGTAGTTGTTACGTAATTTTTAATCATAGCTAAATTATTTTTATTATTTAGCCAAGGAATGTGCCATGATTTTAAACATCAATAAATCAGTGGTATACATTTTATTATTATGTAAATATGTCCGAATTTCGTACATATAATTGTCTTATTTTCGGACTATTTATACATTTGCTATAACAAATCTACTGATAAAGTGAAAAGAAAAAAAGGAACCATTCTGATTGTTGATGATAATGAAGAGATACTTTGGTCGTTGCATCAATTATTGAAAAATGAATTTGAGAAGATTTTAACCCTAAAGAATCCAAACCTGATTAAAAATTTGTTAGAAAGGGAAGAAGTAGATGTTGTTCTTCTGGATATGAATTTTGCAGCTGGTGTTAATACAGGAAACGAAGGATTTTATTGGTTCGAAGAAATAAAAAAGCAGGAGCCAACTAGTGTAATTGTTTTTATAACAGCATATGGTGATATTGAGATCGCTGTGCGCGCTATGAAAGAAGGTGCCGATGATTTTATTACCAAACCCTGGGATAGCGATAAATTGATTTACTCTCTTCAAAATTTTGTAGAATTGAGCCAATCGAGGAAAAAAGTGAATCAGCTAAAATCTACAATTGCTGAATCTGGTCATCATTATCCAAGCATTATTGGAGAATCTGAATCAATCCTTTCTGTTAAATCAACCATTCAAAAAATTGCTGCTACAGATGCAACTGTATTAATTCTTGGAGAAAATGGTACAGGAAAGGCGCTTATAGCATACGAGATTCATAAACAGTCCGAAAGGAAAAATGAACCATTTATTCATGTCGATTTGGGAGCTATTCATGATAATTTATTTGAAAGTGAACTTTTTGGACATGTAAAAGGAGCATTTACCGATGCAAAGGAAGATAGAATAGGCCGGTTTGAAGCAGCTTCTGATGGAACGCTATTTTTAGATGAAATTGGTAATTTATCACTTTCTCTGCAACAAAAGCTTTTAAGTGCAATTCAAACCAACACCATAGTAAAGGTTGGAAGCAATAAATCAACTCAGGTAAATGTCAGGTTAATTTGTGCTACAAACCAAAACCTTAAGCAAATGGTAATAGACAAAACCTTTCGTGAAGATCTTTTTTACCGTATTAATACATTGATTATTGAAAGCCCACTATTGCGCGATAGGGGGAATGATATTATTCTATTAGCAAATTTATTTCTATGCGAATTATTAAAGAAATACAATAAAAAAGGGATGAAATTTTCAAGTAATTCCATAGAGAAGATTTTACAACATAACTGGCCGGGTAATGTTCGTGAATTAGAACATACAATTGAAAGAGCAATACTATTATGTCAATCGGAAGTGATTAATCCTGATGATTTATTTCCTTCTGGAGTTTCAGTTAGAAGTGATTCAAACAAACTAAAGAAGCTGAATGATATAGAGAAAAATGCTATAATAAACGCTATAAATAGCCAAAAGGGCAATTTAACCAAAGCAGCTGCCGAACTTGGAATTTCAAGATCTACATTGTATTTAAAAATTGAGAAATATGGAATTTAACAGATTTTCAATTCAAATAATTCTAAGGGTTATTTTAATTTTTTTAACTCTACTAGTTGTAGTTTATTTTATTCCGCAATCCAACAGGGTAGTGACTGTACTGTTTTTTATTATTTTAGCAATTTTTCAAGTTGTTGCATTGATTCAATATGGTAATAAAATTAACCGAGATTTTGCACGATTTTTAATTGAATTAAAGGAGAAAGATACTTCTGAACTCTATTTCCCCGAAAGTTTACAAAAGAGCTTTAAAGACCTGAATTATTCTTTTCAGCAGATTTCAAATGAAATTAAGAAAACAAGACTCGAGAAACTAAGCCAGGAGCAGTATTTAGGTTATATAATCGAAAATATTAGCGATGGATTAATATCTTTTGATGAGGAGGGGCAAGTGAGGATTATTAATTCTGCAGCAAAAAATTTATTACAAATAAAATTTTTAAATAACATTTGGGAATTGGATAAAATTCAGGATGGATTGGCTAAAAGTATTGTTCTGTCAAGGCCTGGCCAAAAAAAACTTAGTAAGGTTTTTATAGGCAAAACTGTTAGTGATTTTTTATTCAGATTTTCAGAAGTAAAAATTGAAGGTCAGATAATTAAGATTGTAACCTTTCATGATCTGAAAAAGCAACTTGATGAGAAAGAAATAAGCACATGGAAAAAGCTAATTCGAGTTTTAACTCATGAGATGATGAATTCATTGACTCCAATTACTACCTTATCGGTTGCAGTAAGGAGAATACTTAAAAATGGAGATGAATTAAAATTACTTAAAGAACTTAATGATGAAGATTTGAAAGATATTAATAAAAACAACGAAACAATTGAGGATAGGAGCAAAGGACTATTAAATTTTATTAGTCAATACAGGCAGATTACAAAAATTCCGGAATTACAAATAGAAGAAGTACAAATCAAAGAATTTATAGATAGTATTGTGCATTTGTTTTCAGAGACATTGAAAGAAAAACAAATCGACATACAAGTTAAAGTTAGCCCTTTAGAATTGAACTATTCATTCGATCGAAAGCTTATTGAACAGGTAATTATAAATTTAATTAAAAACTCAATTGAAGCACTTGATACCATCCTTGAAAAGAAAATTAATATTGTGGCTAGAGGATTAAATAAATCGCTTGAAATTTCAATTCAGGATAATGGTTGTGGAATTCGAGATGAAATTAAGGATGATATATTTATTCCATTTTTTACAACAAAAGACCAAGGTTCGGGAATTGGTTTGAGCTTATCAAAAGAAATTATGCAAAAGCATGAAGGTGAAATTTATTTCAAATCAGATATTAATAATTCTTTTAATGGCACTAAGGGAGGAACTACTTTTTATCTTAAATTTTAAAGGTAATGTTTTCAGCAATAAGTATGAGTAATACTAAGATCTGAAATGCATTTATGCATACAAATGCGAACTTAAAAATGATTTTATCTTTATTATAAAAGAGAACAAAGTAAAATGTTATTATAAGCAGAATGCTTAATACAATAATTATAGTTATCAGGATACTGTTGGTAATTATTCCAAAAAAAGGAAAAAACAAGGTTGCTAATGAAGTTGCAATAATCCAGGCAAACAATACTCTTTTTACTTGATTATTAGAAAATGATTTGTAAAGTGTTCCCAGTCCAGCATTTTGATAATCTCTGTTGTGCTGCATAAGAAGCAACCAGAAATGTGGAATTTGCCACATAAAAATAAAAAATGAAATAAAAATAATTGTTGGATCAAGAAAATATCCACCAGCAGCAGTCCAACCTATTAATAAAGGAACAACACCTGTTATTGCACCTGGAACAACAGCAAAAGCAGTTTTTTTCTTGAGATATGTATATAATCCATTATACCACAAGATGTTAAATATTCCCAACAGGGCCGGAATAATACCTATTAAAATCAAGGGTATTAATCCGATAAAACAAAACAACTCTGAAATTAAAACTCCGGTTAATGGAGAGATTTTCCCAGATGGAATAGGACGGTTCTTTGTTCTTTTCATTAAGGCATCCGTTTCTCTTTCCTGAAATTGGTTTAGTGCTGAGGCTCCACCAGCAAGGAGGAAAACACCCGATAATACATATATTATTTTTGAATCAATATGGCCAGATGAAACAATATATCCGACTGCTGCAGAAAATGTTACTGCCAGCGAAACCCCTATACGAATTAAGGTGAGGATTTGTGAACCCCGGTTTTTTATTGAATTCAACTTTAAAGTTAGAATTGAAAGAAATGATTACTTTTTCAATGTTTTAAGATATTCAACAATTTTGTTTGCATCTTCTTCGGAGATTACTCCAGTATATGAACGCATCAGGCCCTTATTAAAACCTTGAACTACTTCAGCGTCGGGATCGTATATTGACTTTTTAATATATTGCTCATCCACCGTTATTTCTTTTTCATTGTCTTTAACCAAAACTATCTTTTTGGCTCCCCACAAATCTTTAAAGGAGGAACCTACGAGTCTGGTTCCATCGAGCGAATGGCATGCAGTGCATGCATTTGCATTGATGATCAATAATCCGGGATGTTCAGATTCCTTTTCTATAGGCGTAAAATCAGCTAGCCAGACATCAAATTCTTCTTGCGAAACAACTTTTGCTTTGGCAGTCATATAAGAGTGCATTAAACCACAATATTCAGCACACAGAATTTCGTAATCACCAATATAATAAGGTGTGAACCAAAGATAATTGTCGTATCCGGGAACCACATCTTCCTTAACTCTAAAGGCAGGAATGAATAAACTATGGTTAACATCGGGTGAGTATAAATCCAGCCTTACTGGCTTATTTAAAGGAATTACCAGATCAGGAGATGTTTTTCCATTTTCGTATTCGAAAATCCATTGCCACATTTTTCCTGTAACTTTCACCAGCATGGCATCATCAGGGACTTTTCGCATGGGTGCATAGCCAACCCAACCATAATAAAACATTAACATTACAAGTACCAATGGTATTGCTGTCCATATTATTTCTAACTTTATACTACCATCATTTGTTGATGGTTTTTTATTCTTTTTTCGCGAATATTTAAATAGGAAAATAATCATTACGGTAGTTATGCCAATAAGGAAGAATATGGATATGCCCATAATAAGCATAAATGCTTTATCTACTCCTTCGACAAAATTTGATGCACCTGAATACATGTTATATTTTTTTAATGTTATACAAGTAATTTAAACTAGCGGAATACATAATCAATAAATGTAATTCCAATAATTAGAGCAAAAAGTAAAAAAACACCAAAAACCATAATGCGGTATATGGGTTTGTCATATTTCAAATGCATGAAGTAGGTTAAAACTGTTGTTCCTTTTATCGAAGCAATAATTAATGCAACAAAAACCGATAACGGACCTAGCTTAAGACCAGCCACTACAACTGTTATTACTGTTAAAACAAGTAGTGTAACCAATACTGTCCCATGCGCAAAATAACTTGAAATATGATGTTTATGTTCTTTCTCCATATAAGATATTTTTAGGTAATAAGGTATAATAGTGGAAACAAGAAAATCCATATTAAATCAACTAAATGCCAGTACAAACCTCCATTTTCGAGATGTACGAAATTATCTTGTGTAATTTTTCCACTTTTTATTCTGAAAAGCATAACAGCCAATATTGCCATGCCAATAAATACGTGTAGTGCATGTAATCCAGTGGTGGCATAATATAAACCAAAGAAAAGCAATTGACCTCGGTTTAAACCAAGCATTACCTCGGATCCTGGGTATAATCCGTGATGAATTTTCCCAGACCATTCGAAATATTTGTTTATCATAAAAAAAGTTGCCAGCAGAAGAGTAACTGCCAAAAGTTTTATTGATAAACCTTTGTCTCCTTTCTGAATTGCAGTAATAGCCATAGCAACAGTCATGCTGCTGATTAACAGAATAACTGTATTTGCAGTTCCGACAAAGGCATTCAGTTCCATTGCAGCAATATGAAAATCTTCGGAATATTTGGCTCTGAAAACAGCATAAACGAGAAATAATCCACCAAAGAGCAGCAGCTCGGTGAAAATAAAAATCCACATTCCCATTTTCGATGCTTCGTCATCGCGATGTACTATATGACTAATCGTGTTTTCCATGTAATACGTTTTATTCGTTTCCTAAATCATCGGTATTATACTGGTAAGGTTTTCCTGTAATCACAGGTATCTCATCAAAGTTTTCCAATGGTGGAGGAGATGAAATTTGCCATTCGAGCGTACTGCCACGCCAGGGATTTGCCGGGGCAACTTCTCCCTTGTGAGCACTTCTAATAAGATTATAAATCATTAAAATGATACCCGTAACCAAAATAAAAGCACCAATACTCGAAATAAAATGGCCTACCTGAAATTGGGGCAGGTAATCAAAATATCGGCGAGGCATTCCCTGCATTCCAATAACAAATTGTGGAAAATATAAGAAGTTAAATCCTGTAAACAGTATTCCCCATGCAATATTGGCAAGTTTTATATTATACATTCTGCCATACATTTTGGGAAACCAATAATGCATTCCGGCAAAAAAGCCGAAACCCATTCCTCCAAATATAATATAGTGAAAATGTGCAACAACAAAAGCAGTATCGTGAACTTGAACATTGGTTGCCAGTGAACCCAATACCAATCCGGTTAAACCACCAATCATAAATAAAAAGATAAAAGATATGGCATATAATAAAGGTGGTTTTAAATCTATTGAACCCTTATACATGGTCGATAACCAGTTAAAAACTTTTATGGCACTCGGAACAGCAACAATAAATGTAAGAAATGAGAAAAACCAACGGGCAGAATAGCTCATTCCTGATGTAAACATATGGTGTCCCCAAACAAAATACCCAACACCGGCAATTGCCAAACTTGATATCGCGATAGCTGTATATCCAAAAACAGGTTTCTGACTAAAAGTTGGGAAAATCTCAGTTACAACGCCCATAGCAGGCAAAATCATAACATACACTGCGGGATGCGAATAAATCCAAAATAAATGTTGAAAAAGTATTGGATCTCCGCCAAGTGCAGGATCAAAGAAGCCAATATGTAATGTTCTTTCAGCAATAACCATTAATAAGGTAATACCTACAATTGGTGTTGCCAGAACTTGTATCCAGGCTGTTGCGTAAAGCGACCATGGAAATAAGGGCATTCTAAACCATGTCATTCCCGGAGCACGCATTCTGTGAATAGTAACAATAAAGTTTAATCCGGTTAAGATGGATGAAAATCCCAACACAAATGCGGCAGTTAAAGCAATTACCACATTTGAGTCACTTTCGGCACTGTAGGGAACATAAAAAGTCCATCCTGTATCAGGAGCTCCACTTCCTGCAAACTGAGAAAGAACGGCCAGAATTGCTCCAAACAAGAATATCCACCATGATAATAAGTTTAAACGCGGAAATGCAACATCTTTGGCTCCAATCAAAATGGGTAAAAAGAAATTGCCAAAAACGGCTGAAAGTCCCGGAATTACAATTATAAAAATCATAATAACCCCATGTACGGTGAACATGGCATTGTACGTTTGCGGACTCATAATATCCTGACCGGGGAAGAATAGCTCTATTCGCATTAATAAACCGAAAACAACGGCTACCAGAAAAAATACCACAATGGTATATAAGTATAACAAGGCAATCCGTTTATGATCGGTCGAAAATATCCAGCCTAAAAGGCCTTTATATTTTCCCTGTTGATCCAAATAGCTCGGTTGAGCATGTTCTTGTGTTAATCCACTCATATATTGATTTTTTATTTTTTTCTTCTACTAACTATTAAACTTAAGAAAACTACAATAGCAATAAAAATAATAATAGTACCTGTAATCCTTGTAACACTTAGAGTATATCCTTGTCCTCTGGGATCGTAGTTAAAACAATATTCAAGAACTTTATTTATAGTTGGGCGAGCTAATCCTTTTTGTGATTCGATAATTGCCATTTTTAAATCAAAAGGAAGAAACTCAAGTCCATATAAGTATCGTGTAATTTTGCCCTGTGGGCTAACCAAAATAATACCAGATGGATGAGCAAAATCCAACCCTGTTTGTTTGAATTTGAAACCAACAGCATCGGCAATTTTATAAATATTCTCTTTTTCGCCTGTTAGGTAAATCCAATGGTTTGCTTTTTCTTTACTTATATTCTGGATAAAATTTATCTTCTTCTGCTTTGCCTTTTCGGGTGTATCAGTAATATCAAAACTAATGGTTATAACTTGGTAATCTTTACCAAAATCCATATCTGTTCTTTCAATAGCTTTTGAAATCCCTTCGAGCAGAGGACTGCATAATCCGGGACAATTAAAGTAAACAAAGTTGATAATGGTGGGTTTATCTATTAACTGGCGCAATGTAACTGTATCGTTTTGCTCATTAAAAAACTGCAAATCAAGAGGAATTGTATCTCCTAAATGATCAACCCAGCCAACTTCGATAATATCACGTGTAATTGGTTCTTGCGCAAGGATTATTTGAAAAGAACTAATTAAAAGTATGAATAATAGTGCTTGAAATATTTTTCTCATAATAGTATGTGTTAAATTCCTGCTTCGTTTTCTTCTTTTTGATATATCCCTGCTATCATCAGTGCACCACCCATTAAGGCTGTGTCTTTTAAAAGAGCAACCAGTGCCATTATAGATTCTTTATCATTAAACAAATTAGGAACATGAATTGTCATAATAAAAATGAAAAGTAAAATGGCTAAAAGAATACACGAAAGCTTGATATACTTTTTAATAATAATGCTAATTGATGCCGCAATAAGCGCTAAACCTGTGAGTATAATTGTAAAGCTTGAACCAGGAATAAAAGTGCTTAGCATTCCAATGTAAAAATCGATCATTAAAAGATGGTTTAATCCAAAAATTCCAAAGGGCAAAGCAAAAAGTATACGGCCAATAGTAGTTAATTTCTTCATATCGCTTGATTTTAGTTATTTGCCATTAAGGTATTTACTCGTTATTTGTTACTTCACTGCCAATCTTTCTTAATTTATAAAGTTGTAAAAGAATATATACAATAAAGCTCCAAACAAACAGAACTCCGCCAAAATAACTGATAAGTAACCACACCGGAGCTTTTCTGGTAATATTCCACATAGCCCTCTGATCAGTTAATTTTTCCATATTTTTGGGTAATCCAGCATGTATTAATGCTGTTTTCTGAATATCCCCAAAGCTTGATTCATTTAATCTTACAATAAACTCAACATAACCACTATCGTTGCCTGGCAATTCTTCAGGCAATCTAAAGAAAGCCATACCTTCTTCGTTTGTTCGTTTTGATTCATCTATTTGCATATTACCAAAGTACCGTTTTGCAAATAATACCATTTCAGCCTTTTTTACAGGTTCGATTTTTTCTTTAACTGTGCCAATAGCCTTGGCGATAAGTTGCCTATTTTCTTTATCGAATATAATTTCAATATTTACGGCATCGCCTTTAAATTCATCGATTTTAGCTAATGCGGGTTGTACGTAATTTTTGTTAAAACTTCGAATGAATGCAACGACTTCCCATCGTTCTTTTTCTGACAAAATATTTTTAAACTGAGGCATTAAAACCCGACCTTCGGTAATTTTATAAAACATCGACCCATCGGATTGGTTCTGGAATTTTTCTGATGCAGGATCGCCCGGTGATGGTTGCAATGGTGCAAAATTTCCTTTGGTAGGATTACCATGGCATGATAAACAGTTTTTTTGATAAAGTGATTCTCCTGATTTTATATTTTCATCAGTAAAATTAAATGTACTTACAACCTCTTTTTTTTCTTTAGGAACAATCCATTCTTCGGTTTGCGAATAAGAATTTATATACAGAAATACGAACGGAATTAGTATTGTTAAATATTTTATCATGATTCTTCTTTTCATTTCTTGTACTATTTATGATTTCTGATCAGTTTTATTCTCATGAACTGTTTCCCATATTGGTATTACAGGGAAAAACTTTGATAAAATGGTTATAATAATCAGAACCAGTATAATTGATGCTGCCGTAATGGCTGTTTCAATTAGCGTTGGTGTATATCCCATAAAATAATCGGGTACATTTTGTATTGGTAAGTAAGGATGCTCTTGAGTAGGGACAACGATAATATACCGTTTTAGCCAAGCACCGGCAATAACAAATATAGAGATAATAAGTATTGGAAAAGCTTTGCGCATTTTCCTGAATAATAAAAGAATCAAAGGAAGAATTAAACCAAATATCTGTGTTGCCCAGAAAAGTTTTGCCCAATTACCATTAAATAATGCTTGCAAGTGAATAGCATCGGCTTGCTTCAGTTTATATCCGGGAACAAGAAATTCATTCAGATTAAAATAGAAATAAACAATGGATACCAGAAAAAGTAATTTTCCCATTTTATCAAAATGAAAATCAGTAATATAATCTTTTAATTTGTAGTTTTTTTGAAAAAAGAACATGGCAATAATAACGGCTGCTGAGCCTGCTACAAATGCACCACTTAGAAAGTAAGGTCCAAATATGGTGCTGTCCCATCCGGCACGAGGTGTAACTGCAAAAAGCCACGATGTAACGGTATGAATGGCAAAAGCAACCGGAATAATTAATATAAGCAGAATGCGAACAGATTTGTGAATAATTTTAATTTGTTCCTCACTTCCTACCCAGTTTAGCGATAAAATGTTATAAATGATTTTATGAATTTTAGGTACACCTTGCAGTTTATCTTTTCCAATTGCGAGATCGGGTATTAGTGGCAAAAAATAAAGCAATAAGCTCATAACCAGATAAGTTGTAACAACAGTAACATCCCACAGAATTGGTGATTGAATTCTGCCATACATTAAAACATATGGCAATCTTTCTGGCCGACCCATATCTGAAATGATAACCAATCCAGCAACTGCAGCAAAGGCAACTGCAATTATTTCTGCGATGCGCACTAGTGGAGTTATCCATTTAATTCCGATTAAACCAAGTACAGCGCCAATAAGCATACCAATTAAACTGGCTGCCACAAAGAAAACAAAGTTTGCAATATACATTCCCCATGATACATAATCTCGCAATCCGGTAACACCCAATCCAATATTAAGCTGAATAGTATACGCGTAAATACAAACTGCCAAAGAAATTATCAGAAATGCCATCCATGCCTTAAACCCAATACTTAGGTTTACTGGGCGCATAAGATCAGTAGTTATCTGTTCGGCACTTTTATCTAGTTTTATATATTCATTTTTTATTTCAGACATAATAGCAGTAGTTTAAACTTAAATTTTATGTATGATGTTCATTGTCAAGAATATTTTTATCTGGAAATTCGAAAAGTCTGTTTTTTGGTGGCAGATAATAAACCCTTGGTTTTGTACCTAATTCTTCCATTAGGAGATGACCTGCATTATCACGCAGAAGCTTGCTTAGTCTAAAGGTTTCTTTCGTTGTACCGTTAGTAACTGCATCTTCGTTTTCATCACCAAAATAATAAACACCATTCGGACAGGCCGAAACGCAGTATGGCATTTTTCCAACTCTTAGCCTATCGGCACTGAAAAGGCATTTTGAAATTGTTCCTTTTTTCTGTGGCACATTCAGCTCAACATCGTAGAGCTGATCTTTATGCAGTTCAGCATCTTTAGGATCGAACCAATTAAATACTCTTGCTGAATAAGGACATGCCGCAATACAAAAACGGCAACCAATGCATCGTTCGTTATCGATTAATACAATTCCATCGGCTCTTTTAAAGGTTGCATCAACCGGGCAAACTGATACGCAGGGCGGATTATCGCAATGTTGACAAGGTTTTGGCATATAGTATGGAGCTGTAGTAGGAGAGTCCTGCATTTGTAATACATTGATATGATGCTGCTCTGCTCTTAGCTGATGAGCTCCCTGGCATGCTTCCATACATTTGCGTGCGTTCCGACATCGCGATAAGTCGATAACCATTACCCAGCGATGACCAGGTAGTCCTTCGCGGCCACGTTTTTGAAGCTCAGTTATATCAAGCGTGATTTCTTTTAATGCAGATTTATCTACTTCAACTAATTTATTATCAGCGGTTAATACCCGAATTCTTTCGCCCGATTCATCTTTCGATTTTTCGAACCTGTACCCTGAATATATAGCTGCACCACCAGCTACTGCACCGGTTCCAATAAGACCCAGATTTTTTAAAAACTGCCTACGGTTGTTTTTGTTTTTTCCTTCCGATTGTTCGTTCATATTTAGTTTTTTGAAGGATTTTTTGAATTGTTTTAACTTATTTTTATATGTACTTTATTATATAACTATATTCATAAAAATATGAAACTTTTCTATAAATACTTAGTTTGTGTCTTACTTAAAGACAATTTAGACCTAGTCCAAATACAAAAAAGGTAATCAATTACCTAAATATAAAATAATTAAAGACAAATTTGTCTTAAAAGGTTACTCATATATTTTTTTATGACCAGTAGCCTTATATCCCACTTCGTTAATTGCTTCTTCAATTTTTTGAATATCGACTTTGATTGAGTCTATTTCTAATATTGCAATTCCTTGCTCGTAAGAAGCTTTTACCGAATAGACACCTTCAAATTCACTAATCTTATTCTGAATCGTATTTTCACATCCGGTACAAGTCATTCCTTCAATATTGATTTCAACTTTTTGAGCATTTGCCAATACTTCTTGATTAATTGGTGTTTCCGTTTGCTCTGTATTTTCTTTTGGAGTGTTCTGACAAGAAAGTACGAATACAGTGGCTAGGATAATTAGAATTTTAATTTTCATAATTGATGGTTTTAGAATTTGAGTATTTCATTTACGAATTCTAAATGTAGAGAAAATTATAATACAAGTCAATTGATTGAGTAGATTGTTTATTAAAGCTAAAAGATGATTTCTCCGGGTTATTTATTAAGTATCGAATATTTACCTTTTTTGTAGTTTTTGTATTTTTTAACCAAGATTTTTGGAACTGGATCATAGCCATGTGTTCCCCATGGATGGCAGCGTGAAATGCGGTTTATAGTAAGAAGGCTTCCGGTAAATGGACCATGCATTTTTATAGCATCAACAGCATATTGTGAGCATGTTGGTATATGGCGACAGGAGGCAGGTTTATAGGGAGATATTCCCCATTTATAAAAATAGATTGGGATAAGAAGAATATAACCGATTATCTTTTTAAGTATACCCAACATTAGAATTGATCAAATTTATGCAAAGGTATAACTTTAAGCATTGATAAAAAAAATCCGAAGTTTTTGCTTCGGATCTTCTGAATTTTAAATATTCTTTGTTTCATAGTTTTTTTCGCGTTCTTCGGCTTGTTTTTTCCATTGTGGAATCACTTCTTTTAAGAATCTATCTTTTTCGTTACGCAGTTTTTCCGTATCGAGACCGATAAACTTCTGAGCTTTTGCTTTTGTGCTAATATCGGGATAAGGCAACTCATTGTTATATCCATAAGTCGCAAGTAGGCGTGCTAGTTTTATTCTTGCTTCCTGTGCAATATCAATACCTGTTGAAATTATTCTGGCACTTTCAATCGGACTGTGGAACGATCCTCCATGCGATGCAGCAATAAAATCCCAACGCCATTGTGCATGCCTGATATTCTGAAGTATAGCTTGCATTTCCGTTTCTTTTGCACCTAATTCCCAGGCTTTTCCTGCTTCAACATGTGCACGAACAAGAAGTTCTTCGAGCTTATCGCGGTTTTGCTTTATCTTATCTTGTCGCTCATAAACATTGGCAATAAGTTTCGATGTTTCTTCTCTATGGCAGACCTGGCACGTATTTGCAATGTTATTTAACGGACTTTGAATTTTATGATCTGTGAATTTTTGTCCTCCTTCGTTCATATATGGCATGTGGCAATCAGCACACGATAGTCCACGTTGCGCATGAATGCCGGTCATGAATAACTCATAATCCGGATGTTGTGCTTTTAACATGGGTGTTTTACTAATTGAGTGAGTCCAGTCGGCAAAAGAGTAACTATCATAATACTCTTCCATATTTTCGGCAGTAAAACCATTGTCCCATGGAAAAGCCAAGTACTTTCCATCACCTTGAAAATAATATTCAACATGGCATTGAGCACAAACCAAAGATCTCATTTCCTGATGACTAACTTTGTTGATATCGACACCTCTGCGATCGAAGGCTTCGATAAGAGCAGGGCGTGTTATTCGCAGGTTCATATTTTGTGCATCATGACAATCGGCACAACCAATAAAATTAACTATTTCGTGTCCTCGGGTTTCCCAGCTTCCTTTGTAAAATTCGGCGATACCTACTTCCTGCATTACTCTTGGTACATCAGGACTTTTGCATGTCCAGCAGGTATTTGGTAAAGGACTTTTAGCTCCATCAACTGGCGAGCCTGGACGCAGGTTCTGTTGAATATCAGTTATTGCATAAAAGTGCCCACGACCTTGTGAATAGTCTTTTGAAAATGCATATCCAGCCCAAAGAACAACAAGCCTTGGGTCTTCTTCGAGCATGTCGCGCATAGCTCCACCGTTATATTTGCTTGCAAAACTGGTATCGGATGTTTGCATATAACGATTGTATTGCCGCGGAAAATTCTTACCCCAGATTTCGTTTCGTGGTTCCCACTGTGAATGCTCGACTTCGGGCGTATACGCAAAAACAGCTTCGGCACGTCGCTCAATAATAGATGAGGCCAGTAACCCTAGAAAGAAAACTATTATGATGGTACATAGAAAAATGATCCATCCCAGCCAGGGTTTTTCTTTTATTTGTTCGCCAATTGGTTTCATAGGTATATAATTTATTTTTTAGTAATTTCTTTTAGCCATTTCGGCACAGGACTTTTTGGTAAGGGAGCAAATGCATTTGGTGTACTTGAAAGGCTGTTTACTCTGCCATGTGGAACTTCTTTATGACACTCCCAGCAAAGCCTTGATTCTCTATTTTTCTGATGATCTTCATTATGCATTATTTTGCTCGCAGAAGTAATTAATTGTTCATGGCATCGAATGCAGTTTTGTTGCACTACATTAATGCCTGCTTCTTTAATATGAATTACCTGTGGTTCGGCTCTAAGTGTAAAAATGGTAGCATGTCGTAAGCCATCTTTTGCCTTGAAATAATAATGTGAAAAGAAATTATCCTGAGGTACATGACATTCATTACATGATGTAAACTCCCGATGAGAGCTGTGATTCCATGTAGCATACTGCGGAACCATTATATGACAGTTTATGCATGTTTGTGGATTATCCGACAGATAAGATGTTGCTTTGGAGATATGAAACGAATAGATAAAAAGACCGGTGAAAATACCTAAAATAATGATAACAGGAAATTTCCATTTGTTGGGAGGAATTATTCTTTTTAGGAAATGGTTCATGTTTTCCGGTTTTGAGTATGACCAAAACCAAAAATATGAAATAATCAGGATATAAAGTAATTTAATGCTTTAAATCCGATAATTTAAAACTGATTTAAATAGTTAACTTAAAAGATCTTTCTAACCTTTTGAAAAGTAGTGGCAGCATCAATCATTCTAGCATAGCTAACTTTTTGGCCAGTTGCTTCTGATTCGTATTCAAATCCATTTTCAGTTTCAATAAGTGTAGATATTCCAAGATCATATCTAAGTGATTCTACTTTATCGCCAACTTGTAATGGATTTCCATTTAAATCTTTAAGTTGTACTTTTTTCTTCTTCTTTTTAAACAGATTAAATACCATTTTAACTTCAAACTTTTAACTTTAGTTCACTTTAACTTACTTTAAACTTCTAATAACCTGATGCTTGACCGTCTTTACGAGATTCGGAAGCTCCATAATAAACTCCATTTTCTTCGTCCCACATAATTGCCTGATAACCTCCATATCCTCCCAAATCGTAAGATATTTTGTGTCCTTTTTTGAGTAACTCACGAATTACTTCGTAATCAAATCCCGATTCTAAAACGAGCGTACCGCCATCGGTCATTTTTTCACCAGTTGGTTCGGAGCTTCCCAGGTGTTGCATTCGAGGGGCATCGCCAGCTTCCTGAAGGTTCATTCCAAAATCGATCATATTTACCACAATCTGAACATGACCTTGTGGTTGCATAGCGCCACCCATAACTCCAAAACTCATAAATGGCTTACCATCTTTGGTAATAAAAGCTGGAATAATGGTATGAAATGGTCTTTTACCAGGAGCATAGCAATTGGCATGTCCTTCTTCTAATGTAAACAGTTCGCCACGATCCTGAATAACAAATCCAAGATTTTCAGGAGTCATTCCTGAGCCCATTCCACGATAATTGCTCTGAATAAGCGAAACCATGTTTCCATATTGATCGGCAACAGTCATATAGATTGTATTTCCCTGTTCTAACTCGCCCGGAGTATAGCTTCGTGCTGCACGGTTTGGATTAATGAGTTCATTTCTTTTTTGGGCATAATCTTTCGATATTAATTGCTCTACAGGAACATCAGCAAAAGACATATCAGCGTAGTACTTTGCACGATCTTCGAATGCCAGTTTTTTAGCTTCAGTAAGTAGATGAAGATATTCGGTACTTCCAAATCCCATAGATGTTATATCATATAATTCCAGAATATTTAGTATTTGCAAAGCTGCAATACCCTGTCCATTTGGTGGCAATTCCCATACATCATAACCTCTGTAATTTGTCGAAACTGGTTCGAGCCATTCCGATGTATGACTTGCCAGATCTTCGTATGATAAAAATCCACCCTGACGTTTCATATATTCATCAATTTTTTCTGCAATTTCGTCCTTGTAAAATACATCGCGTCCACCATTTGCAATTTTCTCAAGTGTATTGGCAAGGTAAGGATTTTTGAAAATCTCACCTTTTTGAGGTGCTTTACCGTTGGGCATATAGATTTCTTTAAACCCAGAAAAATCTTTCAGGTTTCGAGAGTTTCCATTCCAGTAGTAAGCAATGAGTTCGCTTACCGGAAATCCTTCGCGTGCATAATCAATTGCAGGTTTTAAGATTTCGGTCATTTTCATCGATCCGAATTTCTTGTGCATCTCAAACCAGCCATCAACGCATCCGGGAACAGAAACAGATAATGGTCCATGTGAGGGAATTTTGGTAAATCCTTTTTCTTTAAAATATTCCAATGTCAATGATTTTGGTGATCGTCCACTGGCATTTAGTCCATAAAGTTTTTGAGTTTTTGCATCCCATATAATGGCAAATAAGTCGCCTCCAATCCCATTCCCTGTAGGTTCCATTAAACCCAGAGCTGCATTTGCTGCAATAGCTGCATCAATTGCATTACCACCTTTTTTGAGAATATCGAGTGCAATTTGTGTTGCCAGGGGCTGACTGGTAGCAGCCATGCCATGTTTTGCTATTACTTCAGAGCGAGTAGCAAAAGTTTTGCCAGTTATACGATCTTGTGCACACATACTATTTATGCTTAAAAAGATTACTGAAATTATAAGAAATGATTTTTTCATGATTCGTTTTTTTGAGTACTTTTGATTTGACAAGTTAAATAAAAATTCGTTTAATTAATTCTCAAATAACACAAAGTTTAAAATATGAATTCAACAAGGAGGCCAATATCTGTTTATATGCTTATTATTGTATTGATATTTCAAGTTTTTGGTGCTTTTTATGGAGGAATTACATTAGTTATTGATCCTTCGGGCAACTTATTACAAATGCCATTATCCAATCTTGAAGGCTCTCCATTTAAAGATTATTTATTCCCGGGATTAATTCTTTTATTTTTATTAGGTGTTTTTCCAGCTTTTGTTGCCTATAGTTTAATTAAGAAACCAACATGGAAGTGGGCTAATAAGCTTAATATTTACAAAGATCAGCATTGGGCATGGACTTATTCATTGTATGTTTCAATTATGCTTATCATTTGGATTGATGTGCAAATAATGCTAATCGGATATGGAGCTCCAATACAAATTGTTTATGCTTTTCTTGGGATTATATTGCTTGTTCTGACTTTAATGCCCCAAACAAAGAATTATTATCTGTTTAATTAGTATTTTATTGATTACTACTAATCTTTCGTAGCACTTTTTCTCGAATAATTTCCTGGTTATTTCGATTCTCAATTTTACTCTCGAGCCATGATATTATATCAAAATAAATGAATGGTCGTCGTTCATAAAACTTCTCATTTAATGGAAGTAATTGTTCACGTAAATCTTTAAATGCATCGGTAAGCTGATCTCTGGTAATTGAACCCAATTTGCGCACAAACCGAAGAATAATCTTTTGGAATGCATGCAAGTCATTCTTCTTTATTAAAAAACGGTACGTTGATCGTAGGTAATAATCTACCAGATCAAAGTTTCCCAATTCATAATGACTAATGAGGTTTAAAATGCGGGCAAAACTGTGAATATCTGAGCGAATATCCACATCCTTCATATTTATAATTTTATTAAGCCAGAATACTGTTTTGTGGTAATTATTGTCACCAAAATACATGCAAGCAAATTTGTAGTAGAAAATTGTAATATAATGGGTATCTAATAAATCTTCGAATTTTTCAAGACTTTCGGCTATTTCTGGTATAATCTTGGATCCTTCTGTAAATTCGCCCAATAAAAAGTATCGGTTAATTTTATGAGTTGATAAATACTTAAATAGTTGTAGTCGAATATTCTCAGTTAGTTTTATTTCAGGATTATCCTTAATAGCCTCTAATTTATGGGTTGTTGCAATAAACTCCTCATATCGGAAAAGCTTCGACTGAGAAACCAACAAGTTGTTGATTGCTTTTATAAACTGTTCAGTTTTTGCTGGAACTAATCGTGGATGTTCATCAAACAAACTAACCCACTTTTTGGCATATTCGTATCCTCTTTCAAAATCCTGGATAAAGAAATAGTATCCAACAAATGAATTATATAGATACATTTTTTCATCAAAAGATAACTTATCTTCCTGAAATACAGGTAAGGTAGAATACAAAAAGCTGTTTACCAGCTCAAAGTCCTGGTGATTTCGAAGAAAACCAATTTTAAGATAAAAAGAGTATAACTTTATGGTTAAATTAGAGAAGGTACTGATGTTGCTTATTTTCTCTTTAATCTGCTCCGATGATTTTATAATTTCACTTACCTTATTTTCAATGTTGGTACGAATAAATTTTGTAACAAGCCTTTTTTCAAGTTCAACTACTTCAAACAATAAAAAATTCTTTTCGTTGGTTTCTGCCATATTCCTTGCCTTTTCAAGTGTTTTTACACATTGATCGTATAAACATTTGTTGTAAAGTATGGTCGAATGGTCAAGCAATTCTCGAATTCGAATTTCAATATCTTCGTCGGAATTAAAACTTCGTAAGCTTTTAAGAACCTGCCTATGCAAATGTGCTTTTAAGTTTGATATTTGTTGACTTTTTATTGATTTCTCCTTTTCAAGGATTTTATTTTCATCATAATCTTTTTGCTTATCAATTAAATCAAAGAGTTTTATAAATAAAGCATCTTCAGTGCTTTTTAAGCGTGTAACATAAAGCTTAAAATATCTTTTTTCTGCTTTTGTAAGCGATTTTATTAATTGAAAAATTGGGTCTGAATTTCTGTTGGCCATTGTAATCAAATTTTTAATTAGATGTTCCCTAAGATCAATTAAATCAAATTATTAAATAATGTTAATTTAGGTTGATAAGTATTGTAGACATCGTAAATCATAGAATAATTTGTTTTTTAGGTTTAATTACAAAAAATACTTTTGGTCGGTTATTTTTGGAAAGTAATTCAAAACAAATGTAAATAAAAAAATGAAAAACAAAAGTTAAAATTCTTTATCATTTATTGCTGAAAAAGGATTTATAAGTTTTTTATTTTTTGATACTTTGTTTTGATTTTTTGTTTTTTTAAATTAAAATTTTTATTATGAGTATTGTCAACTATTCAACATTAACATCTGGTATAGTTAAATCAAAACTTGAAGATTTCGAGGTTGAACAATTTAATTTAGTTAAGATCAGCAATAAATATGCAAATAAGATTTTGGTGCTGGAAAATAATTCAGGTGCAGTATCAGATTACGATTTTGCTGTAAAGGCTATGTTCGATGCTGGTTACAGAATAGTAATTTCTTCTGATTTTCCTGATGTGTTTAACTCCAAAGCGTTGAATGCAGGATTGTTTCCAATCGAGATTTCACAAGATTTTATTGATAAAATGTTTAGCGAATACAATGTAGAATCAAGGCTTAAGCTTTTTGTCGATATAGTGGGTCAGGAAATAATGATTGTTAAAACTGGAGAGAAGGAATATTTCCACATGAGTGCATATAAAAAAGAATGTTTGTTAAATGGGTATAACGACATAGATTATATTTACTGTGTTTATAACGATATTAATTGCCGCGAGAAAGAAGATTGCGAGAATGAATTTATTGAATATGCAATTGAATAGCATTGCATAAACGATTTGCATTATTGTAGTTAGTTTGATAAAACGGAATCGGGAAATAAAAAGTACCGGTTCTGTTTTTTTATTGCTGAGATACAACCCTTGTAGAGACATTCTCTTTAAAAAGCTTTTTAAACCTTTGGAGGGATACTTTTTAGAAAGTAATAACTATTCCCAACTGAGGACTATTTGAAACAGGATCAACTATCAGGTTCAGATTTATTTCTGCAGATTCTAAAAAAGAATTATCCAGAATTCCCCTGTTATAATCATGAAGTGACCTGAATAAATAAGTCTTGGATAAAACATGATAAGTAAATGAACCTGTAATAAAAACAAGAACTGCAGCGGTTAAATAACCGCTTTCTTCCTCCTGATAAGTACTTTGATCAATTATATCATCTCCTGTGCTAAATTTTTCTGAAGGATCGTAAGTAAAATGGCGGTATGCAAGTAAGGGAGTTAATACCCACATTTGTAAAATTCCTGCTGCACGGGTATATTTGTAAATATTAATATTCTGAGTAGCAATAGAATCACTTATTAAGTATGGCTTAAGGTTTTGACCAAACATTCCTATATTTTTCCATGTTTCTCCATGATCAGGTGAGAATTTACGGTTTACAAAAAAGAATGGAGTTAATGTAATCCAGGTAGTTTTACTTTTGTATTGAAGCGAATCAATAGTCTTTTCTCCAATTTTTATTGGTATTTGAGCATCTACAGAAGTATGAAAAATAATAAGCAATAGAAAGAATTGTATTCTCTTTATCATAATTAAAATAACCGGTTTAGTCGCATAAAAGTAATAAAAGCTTTTAAAATGAACGTGAAATAATGAATTTTCTTACTTTGCTAACGTTATTTTAAACTTAGTAGATATAATTTAGTCTTAATAAGTATTCAAAATCTATTATTATGATTAGAAAATATGGTATTAGCATATTGCTGCTAGTTTTCCCAATTTTTTCTTACTGTCAGGAAAATAAACAGGAAAAAATGGTTCAAACTGCTCAATCAATTACCGAAAGCGAAATTTTAGAGTATGCTAACAGGCTTACTTCAGAAGAGTTTAATGGTCGATTATCTGGCTCGCCAGGCTATATGAAATCAGCTCAATGGGTTGCTTCAAAATTTGAAGAATGGGGAATTAAACCTATGGGAGATAATGGATCTTATTTGCAGTATTTCGATAATGCATACACACAAGTATTTGATTGTGGCAGTGTTAATTATCAGTTTAAAGATGAAACTGGGAAAATTACTGAAAAGGAATATCGTTTTCCCGAAGAATACTATCCTGGTCAGAATTCGGGTAGCGGAACAATTGAAGGTGATTTGGTGTATGTTGGTTTTGGAATTACAGCTCCCGAATTGGGTTACGACGATTATGCAGGAATAGATGTAAAAGATAAAATCCTTGTTTTTGAATCAGGACTTCCGGTTAATGGAAATATTCCAGAGATTGAAAAATGGGTTCCATACGATTATCATCAGTATAAATTTAAAAATGCAATTGCTCATGGAGCAAAGGGATGGCTGTATATTAACAAATTAGCCAATCCAAACACATCATACAATAAAAATATAGTGTATGTGCATATTGGCGAAGAGGTAGCTAATGATATGTTTACTGCATCTGGTAAAAATTATAAGGAGATAAGAGAGAGAATTGTTGTTGATTTAAAACCAAATTCTTTCGCACTAAAAGGAAGGGCAACTATTAAGGCAAATACGCAACGGTTCGAAGATTCAAAATCGTGTAATGTGATTGGTTTAATCGAAGGGACGGATCCTGAATTAAAAGATGAAGTAATTATTATCGGTGCTCACCACGATGGTGTAGGTAATTTAGGTAAACTATTACCAGGCGCATTGGATAATGCATCCGGAGTGGTTGATATTATGGCTGCAGCTCGAATTTTGGCTCAGTCACCAGTAAAGCCTAAACGCTCCATACTATTTATTATGTTTGGTGGTGAAGAATGTGGATTATTAGGAAGTACATTTTATGTGAATAATCCCAAATTTCCAAAAGAGAAAGTAGTTTGTATGATCAACCTCGATATGGTTGGAAATGGAACTGGACTGGCGTTGTGGGGTGGCGATTCATACCCAGAAATAAGCAAACATTTTACCGATGCTAATTCCAATTATATAAAACGAACTATGAAAACATCAGAAGCTAGGACAGTTAAAACGCGCCCTAGAACCGATGGTGCTGTATTCACGATGGATGGATATAAATCGTTTGCAATTGGCACAACCAATGGAGTAAAGCCAGTATATTACCATCATCCACTCGATAACGTAGATGCTTTAACTCCAGATATAATGGTAGATGTAGCCCGAATGATTTATTTTGGATTGCTGGGAGTGGAGAACAATTAAGAATTAAAAAAAACGAGCAGATTAACCTGCTCGTTTTTTTTTATAGTTCCAATAATATTTCATTGGCGTCTTTTTCGCCTAGCAGCATTTTATAAGGTGATTCAAGCAATTCTTTAACTTTAACTAAAAATCCTACTGAGTCCTTCCCATCAATTGTCCTGTGATCATACGATAAGGCAATATACATCATTGGACGAATTTCTACTTTTCCATTTATGGCAACTGGCCGGTCCTGAATGTTATGCATTCCTAAAATTCCTGATTGGGGTGGATTTAAAATAGGAGTAGAGAGTAACGAACCAAAAACACCTCCGTTGGTTATGGTAAATGTTCCTCCTGTTAAATCATCAAGAGATATTCTTCCAGCCCTTCCTTTATCTGCTAATTCCTTTATCTTTAATTCGAGCTCGGCCAGATTCATTGATTCTGCATTACGAACAACAGGAACCATTAATCCTTTTGGGGTTTGAACTGCAATACCAATATCTGTAAATTCAGGATAAAGAATTTCATCACCTTCTATTTGAGAGTTTACTGCCGGATATGCTTTTAAAGAAATGGTCACAGCCTTGGTGAAGAACGACATAAAACCCAGTTTTATTCCATGCTTTTCGGTAAATTGTTTCTGATACTGGTTCCTGAGTTTTATTATTTCAGTCATATCCACTTCGTTAAACGTGGTAAGCATGGCGGTTTCGTTTTTTACAGAAACCAGTCGTTCACTTAACTTTTTGCGTAAAGGCGAAATCTTTTTACGTTCAATGTCTCGAGAGTTTTCTTTTTTTGGTGATGATAAAATACCATTAACTGATTTGTTTGCAATTACTTGCTCTATTTCGTGTTTGCCAATTCGCTTTAATCCTTTTAAAACATCATCAATATTCAGGTTATTTTCATCCATTAATTTTTGAGCTACCGGAGAGACTTTAACATTCGAATACTCAGGAGTGCTTTTTGTTACTTCTGGTTTCAGCTGTTGCTGAGTTTCTACCTTAACTTCTGGTTTTGGTGATTCTTCTTTTTTGGCACTTTGTAGTTCTGGTTCCTCCACTTTTGCCGAAGTATCAATTTTGCATGCTACAGCACCCACCTTTGTTGTTGTGCCAACAGGTATTAAAATCTCTATTTTACCGCTCTCCGATGCCATTAGTGGCAATGTTGCCTTATCGGATTCGATCTCGGCTATTTCCTGGTCCTTTTCAACAAATTGACCATCATCTACTAACCAGTTCGATAACACAACTTCGGTAATCGATTCACCCGGACTCGGTATTTTTATTTCAATCATATAATTTAGTATCAAGTATCAAAAATCAAGTATCAAGACTTAAATCTCACATCTACAAATAAGTATGTTCCCTATTAATCTCTTCTCTCTTACTTCCAACTTCACATTGTAATCCGCAATATACTTTTTTAAGTTCACAAGTACACTTTCTGAAAACCTTATTAATAATTTCTTGTTGACCTAGAATATGGAGTTTATTTAAGCCTACGGCAGGACTACCACTGGCCAATCGTGCCAATGGCTTAATGTCAATTTCATTAAATTTATCACGAACATAGTTCCATGCTCCCATATTTTCAGGTTCTTCCTGAACCCACAACCATCGAAGTGTATTTGGGTAATTTTTTATTATCTGCTGAATTTGTTTTTCTGGCCAAGGATGCAATTGCTCAACACGAACAAGTGCAATGTCTCTGGCATTAAATTCTTCTTTCTTTTCAAATAAATCATAGTAAATCTTACCAGTGCAAAATACAACGCTTCGTACTTCATTAATATCCACATTTCCATCGTCGATAACTTCCTTGAAAGTGCCACTGGCTAAATCATCCAATGGAGAAATGCATTTTGGGTGTCGTAATAAACTCTTTGGTGTAAATATAACCAGTGGTATAGCAAAATTACGATGAACCTGCCGGCGTAACACATGAAAAAAGTTAGCAGGTGTTGTTGCATTCACAATCTGCATATTATTATTTGCACTCATAGTTAAAAAACGTTCTACTCTTGCACTGGAGTGCTCTGGACCTTGTCCTTCGAATCCATGAGGAAGAAACAGTGTAAGTCCATTCATTAAACCCCATTTATCTTCTGCAGAACTCATATATTGATCAATAATTACTTGTGCAACATTATGAAAATCACCAAATTGTGCTTCCCAAATTGTTAAGCCTTTAGGAGATGCAAGTGCAAATCCATATTCAAATCCAAGAACACCGTACTCCGATAAAGGTGAATTGAATACAAAGAAAGGTGCTTGATCGTCACTGATATTCTTTAATGGAATATATTTGTCTACCGAATCCTCGATTGTTAATGTTGAATGGCGGTGCGAAAATGTACCACGCTCTGAGTCTTGTCCACTCAACCTAACCAAGTGCCCCTCGGTAACCAATGTGCCATATGCTAGCAATTCAGCCATAGCCCAATCAAGCTTTTCTTCTTTTATCATGTTATTTCGATCGGTCATTAACTTCTCTACCTTGCTAAAAAACTTTTTGTCTTTGGGTAAATGATTTAACTTATGTGCAATTGCTTTTAATATTTTTTTGTCTACACTCGTATCTGGCGATTTGTCGAAATCTTCTTTTTTCGGATGGCGAAAATTTTTCCATTCTTCACCCAGAAATTGTTTTATGCTTACCTTTTTATTTTTCTGTGCAATCTCGAAATTTTGCTCAAGTTGTTGATTATAATCTTGTTCAAGCTTTTTTAATTCAACCTGTGTACTAAAACTGTTTTCAACCAGAAATCTTCCATAAATATCTCGTGGATTGGGATGTTTACTAATAATATCATACAATAAAGGTTGTGTAAATCGTGGCTCATCACCCTCATTGTGACCATATTTCCGGTAACATAAAAGATCAATAAATACATCAGTATGAAAAATTTGACGATATTCTAAAGCCAACTCTATAGTATAAACAAGTGCTTCAACGTCATCACCATTCACATGAAAAATAGGAGACTTGGTAACTTTTGCAATATCAGTGCAATATGTACTCGAACGTGCTTCAAGGTAGTTGGTTGTAAAACCAACCTGGTTATTAATTACTAAATGAATAGTTCCCCCGGTTTTGTATCCTTTTAGCTGAGACATTTGCAAGGTTTCATAAACAACACCTTGACTGGCAATGGCTGCATCACCATGAATGATTATGGGTGTAAGTTTATTATAATCATGATTGTACTTCTCCCAGATTAGTGCTTTTGAAATTCCTTGAACAACTGGACCAACTGTTTCGAGATGCGAAGGGTTTGGAACAAGTTTTAGATATACCGATTTTCCTTCGTTTGTTTTAATTGTATTCTCATATCCCAGGTGATATTTCACATCACCCAAAGCAATAGCATCATCATACTCTTCGCCTAAGAACTCAGAGAAAATACTCTCAACAGGTTTTTTCATTATATTGGCTAATACATTTAACCTTCCACGATGAGCCATGCCAATTATAAACTCTTCTATTCCTAATTTAGATCCTTTTTCGATTATTGCATTAAGTGCAGGAATCATCGTTTCAGCACCTTCAAGCGAAAACCTTTTTTGCCCGACAAATTTTCGGTGAATGAAATTCTCAAATCCTACTGCCTGTTTTAAGTAATTGTAAATATGTTTTCGTTTTTCCTTAGCAAAAACAGGGATGTTTTTACTGCTTTCCATTTTGTTTTGCAACCAACTAACGACTTCAGTATTTCGGATAAACATATATTCAGCACCAACCGATTGACAATAGGTTGTTTCGAGATGAGAAACAATATCTTTTAATGTAGCAGATCCAATTCCAATGTTTTTTCCTGCCTGAAAAGTTTTCTCAAGATCGGATGATTCTAAACCGTAATTCTCAATGGCAAGTGTTGGTGAATATGTTCTTCGTTCACGTACAGGGTTGGTTTTGGTAAATAAATGACCGCGTTTTCTGTATCCTTCAATTAGGTTAATAACCTTAAATTCTTTATCCATCCATTCGCTGCCTTTTGCCGAATCTGGGAAATTCTTCTGAGCAAATTCAAATCCTTCAAAAAACTTTTGCCATTGAATATCTACAGATGTTGGTTTAGTTTTATATTGTTCATATAGTTTTTCAATCGATTCAATTTCGGAGCTTCCTAAATATGAGAATTTATCCATAATGATATATTTTGCTTCAGATTATTACAATGAAATTGAGATTTTGTTTAGCATTAATTCGATGAAAATGTCTTTTATAAAAAAATAAATTTAGTCAAAATAAGCCTAATATCATATTGTTTAAGCATTCTGTTTAATCTTTTCATTTTATTTTTAAATTGAACAAAAATTAATCAATAATGTTTAGAAGATAAATTATTAAAATGCTGAATAAATCCAAAATTGAATACTAATTACCTGACAATAATCTCTATAAAATGAAAATAGGTATTCTCAAAGAACCCGGAAATGAAAACAGAGTCGCAATATTACCCGATAATGTTAAAACACTTTTTAATCTTAAAACAAAGATTGCTGTAGAAAAGGGAGCGGGTGAAAGATCGTTCAGTTCAGATCAAAACTATATAGATAATGGTGCTGAAATACTAGATCGTGATAAAGTTTTAAATAATTCGGATCTGATAATAAGTATACACCCCTTAACACCCGATGAGTATAATAAATTAAAAGTAGGTCAGTCTGTACTGACTGCCTATAATCCATTATTTAATAAAGAGTTGGTTCAGTATTTTATCGATAAAAATATTACAACTTTTAGTATAGATATGGTTCCAAGAACCACAAGAGCCCAATCTATGGATATTCTTTCCTCAATGGCAACTGTAGCCGGTTATAAAGCGGTTCTCGTAGCGGCAAATCATTTATCTTCATTCTTTCCAATGCTTATGACGGCAGCAGGAACAATACGACCTTCAAAGGTTTTAGTTTTAGGTGCTGGTGCTGCAGGATTACAGGCAATAGCTACCTCTCGCAAATTAGGTGCTATAGTCGAAGCCTTTGATGTTCGTTCTGCAGTAAAAGAAGAAGTGCAGAGTCTGGGTGCCAAATTTATTGAGGTTGAAGGTGCAAATGATGACAAAAATGCTGGTGGATACGCTGTTGAACAAACCGAAGAGTATAAACAGAAGCAGCAAAAATTAATTCAGGATCATGCTAAAAAAGCCAATGTGGTAATAACAACCGCTCAGATTCCTGGTCGTAAAGCTCCAATTCTTATTACCAAAGATACTGTTGAGAATATGTTACCCGGATCAGTAATTATAGATCTAGCATCATCAACAGGTGGTAATTGTGAGCTAACAAAAGATAATCAGATGATCGAAATAAATCATGTTAGAATAATTGGAAATTCGAATTTGTCATCTGAAATACCTGCAGATGCGAGCAAAATGTATGGAAACAATATCATAAACTTTTTGAAACTAATAATTGATGATTCAGGGAATCTGAAATTGGATTTTAATGATGAGATTGTTCGCGGTACTTGCATTACGCATAACAAAGAAATAATTAATGAACGCGTAAAATCAAATAATTAGTATTATGGAAGCAATACTACAATTTATATATGTTAATGCAGAGGCATTATTTATAGTGATATTATCAATATTTCTTGGTATAGAAGTTATTTCGCACGTGCCGGCAGTTCTTCATACCCCATTAATGTCGGGTGCTAATGCGATTCATGGAGTAGTAGTAATTGGTGCAATAATCGTGCTTGGACATGCAGAAACAGGTTTAAGTATGGTGCTTGGATTTTTTGCTGTGCTTCTCGGAACGCTTAATGTTGTTGGTGGTTTTGTTGTTACTGATCGTATGCTGGAAATGTTTAAAAAGAAACCCAAGAAATAATCATTATAATGGACAGAATAATTGAATTTTCGAAGCATGTACAATTCACTTTTGGTGATTCTGTATTAGAAATTTTTTATCTCATTGCATCTGTATTATTTATTATGGGATTAAAAATGTTGAGTCATCCTGATTCAGCAAAAAAAGGGAATCTTTGGGCTGCTGCTGGTATGGTTATAGCAATTGTCGCTACTTTGTTATTGCATCGCCATAATGGACAAAAAATGGGTAATTTCGGGTTGATATTTTTTGCTATATCAATTGGTACAATTGTGGGATGGATAATTGCTCGTAGAGTAAAAATGACAAAGATGCCAGAGATGGTCTCTATATTCAATGGTATGGGTGGCGCTGCTGCTGCTTTAATATCCTTAATGGAATTTCCTCATATTAATAAAGAATTAATTGCTCAACATGGATTATTGAATTGGCAAGCATTGGTTATATTCCTGGGATTAATTATTGGGAGTGTATCATTTGCCGGAAGTATTATTGCTTTTGGTAAACTCGATGGTAGAATAAAAGATATACGCTCATTAACGTTACGTATTGTAAATATTTTTATGGTAATCATTATAGTTGCATTAACTATTTATATTATGACTCGTGGAAATGTTGATCCTGCTGAATTATCTCCGTTGGTTTATGCACTTCTTGCAATTTCTCTGATTTATGGTGTTTTATTTGTTATGCCTATTGGTGGCGCAGATATGCCTGTGGTTATTTCATTGCTGAACTCATTTACTGGCATTGCAGCCGCAATGGGTGGATTTTTATATGATAATCTTGTGATGCTTACAGGTGGTATTCTGGTTGGTTCGGCGGGAACGATTCTTACATTTCTAATGTGTAAAGCAATGAATCGTTCATTATTAAATGTTATTGTTGGTTCATTTGGTGGAGGAACTGTGGCTGTTGAAACCGAGCAAGGTTCAATTAGGGAGATATCTTTAATTGATACAGCTATATTGCTTACTTATTCGAGAAAAGTAATGGTAGTGCCTGGATATGGTTTAGCGGTTGCTCAGGCTCAGCATCTTGCTTATGAGTTGGATTCCATTTTGCAGGATAAAGGGGTAGATGTGAAATATGCAATTCATCCTGTTGCAGGGCGAATGCCGGGTCATATGAATGTTTTGCTGGCCGAAGCAGATGTTCCTTACGATAAGTTGTTAGAAAGTGACAAAGCCAATGATGAAATGGAAAGTGTTGATGTAGTTATTGTTATTGGTGCAAATGATGTTGTAAATCCTGCTGCAGAAGACGATCCTTCAAGCCCTATATATGGAATGCCTATTGTTAAAACACTGAAAGCCAAAAATGTAATTGTAATGAAGCGTGGAATGGGTAAGGGATATGCTGCCATCGAAAACAGTTTATTTAACCACGAAAAAACACGTATGTTGTTTGGTAATGCCAAAGAAACATTGCAAAAACTGATTACCGAAGTAAAAAATATTTAATCAAAATAGGGATAATCACTGCGAACTTAATATCCAGATAGTCATTGCGAACGCCATGCCTGCCGGCAGGCAGGAAGTGAAGTAATCCATAGACAGGATAAAAAAACTGTTTCAATCGCCCTTTCAGGCCTCATTCGCAGTGACAATAAGAGGCAGGCTCGTAATGAACTTTTTCTCTTTATTATTGAATTCCTGAAATTATTCTTAAATTTATAAAGATTAATTTCTTGTTTATGATAAAAAAAATAGCTCTGCTTCTTATTCTGATTTTTCCAACTCTATTATTTTCGCAAAATTATACATATACCACAGACAATGATGGTGTTAGAAGGTTCAATAATGGTTTCCTGATTGTTAAGGAGAATATTCCTTTTCTAACTGTTAAAGGTGATCCATACGAAGCAGGATTGCAATATGGTGTACTAATGAAAGATTACCTGCTGGAAATGGATCATGTTGTTGATAGTATGATTGTTGCAAATACTGGAAGCTTTTTTATAAAAAAGTGGATTGTAAATAGTGTTGTTTCAAAAAAAATTAAGAAGATTGAAAAGAATATGCCCATAGAGTACATGCTGGAGATGAAAGGAATGGCCGAAGGAGCGCAACTTAATCTTAAGGATATTCAGATAATTGCCTACATACCTCAGCTATTTTTTAAAATCAGTTGCACAGCTTTTGTTCTGCGTAACGAAAAAGGTATTGTGCATGGCCGTAATTTAGATTGGCCTGGAATAGAAGTATTGACGCACTTTCCCTTGATTGTAAATTATCATCATACTAATAAAAAACCATTTACAAACTTAACATTTATTGGTTATCCGGGAGTTTATACAGGAATGAATCATTCGGGTTTAAGTCTCTCAATAAATATGAATGGTGCTCCAGCTGAAAGTGGGAAAAAAATTGATGATTATAATACAGGCATGCCCTTAGCTTTTAAAGTTCGAAATATTTTAGAGAATGCTGAAAATCTCAGTCAGGTCGAAAATCAATTCAAAAATTATAGTTCGCACGCTTGGTTTATAACTGCGGGTAGCAAAATTGACAATTCTGGAGCAATTTATGAACTTACCCGTGGTGAGGTTATCAAAAATAGTATGAATGATGATTTTATTTTTGTTGAGAACCTTTCTTTGTCGGATAAAGGTCGTTATAAGTACAGTCCTGTTTGGATGTTTAGTACGTTTAATATTTCTCGCGAGCGAAAAATAAAGGAACTGAATACAAAAATAGCCAATGATAATTTAATAGATAAGAGTTATCAGATTTTAATAAATACCGAAAATCATCGTTTATTGCACGATCCATTCTATGGATATTGTATTAATAACCTAAATACCATTAAAAGCTGTATTTTGGATAATACCAATAATGAAATTTATTTCACCTACGGGGAGCACAATGCTGCATTAAATAATTACTTGCATTACAATATACAAACTGGAGAAGTTGATGTTTTCAAATCAAAAAAAGAAATAGCAGATAGCGAATATCATTCTGCTTCAATCAGTTTTTATAATTGGTATGACTTAACATTTTCGAAAAAAAAGAAACTAACCAACAAAGATTTTCTTCTGATAATTGATAATTTAAAGAACTATAATCTTGAACCGGCTCTTGGAGAATACTTATTGTCCAGCTATTATTTAAAGCTAAAAGACTACGAGAATGCATATATTCATGCTGATAATTATATAGCCGAATTACCAGATTATTTTCTGGCTTACTACAATAAATATAGGGTTGTAAGAGAAAAGAAAGATTATTTTAAGGCTATTGTTACACTCGAAGAGATGTTGCAAACCTCATCTGTAAATCCTTATTTCGAATATAGGGCAAAAGTAAATATGATTGAGATGTACGATAAGTTGCTTCAAACTAAAAATGATGAGGTTTATATAGAAAAAATTCATAAATTGTATGCTCAGATTAATTCAGATATAATTCAGTACTTCGTTGATACAGAAATACAAAAGGATCTGGATATAATTGAGAAAATTATAAAAAAATACAAATAGGTATATATTGGTAGCACAAGATACTATAGAAAATGCTGTTGAATTGATAGCAAATTCAAGTTATGCAATAGCTTTTACAGGTGCAGGAATTTCTGTAGAAAGTGGTATTCCTCCCTTCCGCGGAAAAGATGGATTATGGAGCAAATATGATCCCAACGTTCTAGATCTAAACAATTTCTTTTTAAATCCAATTGACTCTTGGAGAGTAATAAAAGAAATATTTTATGATTTTTTTGGCGCTGCCAAACCAAATGCAGCTCATTTTGCTCTGGCGGAACTGGAAAATCTTGGCATAATAAAAGCAGTTATTACCCAAAATATTGATAATCTGCATACCGACGCTGGAAGCAAAGAGGTTTACGAATTTCATGGTAATTCACGAATGTTGGTTTGCCCATACTGTGCAAAGGAGTTTGTTGCTGCCGAAGTGAATTTGAATGACATTGTTCCTTTATGCGACAGTTGCCATGGCGTTTTAAAGCCGGATTTTATTTTCTTTGGTGAATCAATTCCTCAATTGGCATATCAAAAGTCAATAGTAGCGGCAGAAAAAGCCGATCTTATTTTAATTATTGGTTCAACAGGCGAAGTAGTTCCTTCATCAACAATTCCTACAATTGCAAAACAAAATGGTGCAATGATTATCGAAATAAATCCAGAAAGGTCTCTGTTTACCGATTCTATTACCGATTTATTTTTACAGGGAAAAGCAACTGAAGTAATGGAACAATTAATTAGTAAATTAAAAATGAAAGCATGATTAAATTTAAATTAATAGCTGATTCGGAATATATTGAACTTATTAAATTATTGAAAGCTACAAATATAAGCGGGAGTGGGGGCGAAGCAAAAAACATTGTAGAGGATGGTCAGGTTAAGCTTAATGGACAAATTGAGAGCAGAAAAAGGGCGAAGCTGCGTAAAGGTGACAAAATTGAAGTTTTTGATAAAATAATTATAATTGAGTAACTAATTTAAAAACTTATCGATATGACATTCTTAGAACTCGCAAAGAGACGATATTCGTCGCGCAATTATCAGGATAAACCTGTAGAAAAAGAGCTTCTTTTACAAGTAATGGAAGCTGGCAGAGTTGCCCCTTCTGCTAAAAATAATCAACCATGGCACTTTGTTGCTTTAACAGAACCAGAAGCGTTGAGAAAGATACGCGAATGTTACGAAGAGCCATGGCTCGAATCAGCAAAAGCCATTATTGTTGTTTGTGGCGATCATCGCGATGCATGGCGCAGAGCCGATGGTAAAATCCATACAAATATGGATGTTGCTATTGCTGTGGATCATATGACATTAGCTGCAACTGATATTGGATTAGCAACATGCTGGATTTGTAAGTTTGATGTTATGAAATGTGTTAAAATGCTTGACCTTCCTGATGGTGTTGAACCAATGGTTTTGTTACCTATTGGATATGCAGCGGATGAGGGTGATCCAAACAGGCATGAACAATTGAGAAAACCTATTAAAGAAGTGGTTCATTGGGAGAAGTTCTTTTACAAGCCATTTAAAAGATATTAAAAAAGAAAAATGAATAAAAAATCCGGGTTTTTGACCGGATTTTTTTTATGTGAAATATAAAAACCGGAAAGATAAAAGCAAGTTAAGTACTATTAAATAATTCAATATATCAGTTTTATAACAAAAGATTAAGTTATTTTATAGAATTGATAAAGTTTAGCATATTTTTATAATGCGAACCATACCAATATATCTTATTACAGTTTTTACATTGGTAAAATTCATTGAAAAACATTCTCGTTTTTGGTTCTAGCTTGCTTTCTATTTTAATTTTATCAACTTTAATAATTTCTCCATTACAGACAATACATCTGGTAAACTTATTTATTTTGTTTTTTAAGTCAAATCGATGAATTACTTCAATTAACTGTTGCTTTGAATCTTGCGATCGTAACCAATATCCATGTGTTACCAGATTATTTTTCAAAATTCCAATATCGCGTGTAAGAATAATTCGTTTTTCAATTGTTGAGATGTTTATTATTTCAGTATCGGAGTATGAATTGCTGTAAAGAGTATCGAATCCAAGTAAGCGTAAATATTTTGCCAATTTGCCCAAATGTACATCAAGTACGAATTTTATTACACGGAGTGGCGTAGGTCGCAGATTGGTTGTACTAGAAATATCTATGCTTTCGAATATAGGATAAACTGATACAAAGTCGTGGGGTTTTAAACGATATGTAAAATCAACTGAATTGCTATTTACAAGTATTAAATCCACCTCAGTATGCGGCACTCCAAAAGATTCAATGGCATCCTTTACTGATGTTTGCGAGTTAAATTCAGCAGTAAAACTTTTCTTTTGCCTTTTTAAATTTAAAAAGTCGTTTAGTTCTTCGTAAAAACGAAAAGTTACCTGCATTTGTTTGGTTTTATTGGTCCTGAGTTAAGTAATCTTTCATTAGGCTTATATCAATTCCATTAATTCCGAATTTAACCAAATAATCTATTTCATCATTAAATGCATTAAAAAACAACAGGTAATCATTATTAAGTAAGCGTAATGCCTCCTGATAAGACTCAATTGCTTTTTGCTGCTCTTTTAAGCACCATCGAACATGACCAAGATGAATAAGATCAAACTCGTTTTTTTTGTAATCAATAATCTTCAAGTAATATTTTTCTGCAACATCGAATTTCCCAAGCATGAATGAGATCCATGCAATTGGACGTTGAATTTTGTCGTTAGCTGGAGATAAGTATTCAACCTTAAAATAATACTTCAAAGCTTCATCGAATCTTTTCAACCGTACCATGGTATGACCAATATAGGCAAGAATATAAAGATTTTCTGGTTCTGATTTTTCTGCTTCGAAATAGTACTCGAGTGCTTTCTCGGGATTATTAAGGTATCTGTAACAAAGTGCAATTTTCTTAATAATCCAAACTTTCTTACTATCGAATAATTCAGCTTTCTTATAATACTCGAGTGCTTTTTGATAGTTCCCTGTTTGCTGATAACAATAACCTATTTTCTCAAATAATTCAATGTCAGATTCTTCAACATTTATTAATGTTGAGAATAATTCAGCAGCCTGCTCAAAATGCTTATTTTCAAGGAAGAATTCAGCAAGATTACGTGTTATTCGTGTGTTATGTATGAGTTTTTTAAAGAAAAATGTATTTTGAATATCAAATTTCCATGAAAAGATATCTGAAAACTCATGCTTATATTGGTACAACTTGAAAAATCTATATAGATCTTGTAGATATTGTGTAATTATACTTTTTGAAATTGCAAAATTATTTATCAGATTTTCATCTTTCGAAATTTCTTCAACATTTTTCATTTCTTCATTAAACATTTCCATCATCATGGTTTTGTGCGATTCAGGAATAAACTGAAGGTTCAGGCAAAACGAATACTTATCAGAATTACACATGTAATGTGATCTTTGGAGTTGTTCGATAAAGGGTTGGAGATTTGTTTCTTTTTGCTGAATTTGCGAATCGATCATCTCATTTTCTTTATAGAAAGGTAGAAACCAATTGCTAATTTCATTAAAAAAAGGAAAATGTTTTAACCGAGAGAAAGCACTCATAAATACATCTCCGCCCTCGATTTGTAATTTTGAGAAATCTTGTAACTTATCTAACAAGCCGGGAGAGTCTTCAAAAACCTGCTCCCAGTCAGGATTTTTATCTTCAAAAAACTTGTCGGGAACAATATTTTCAAGATCGAGTTTTTTCTCAATCAGAGGCTGCATTTTCATCATTTCGGGTAAAATCTCCTCATCCCATTTTTTTGTAATCCTCTCAGTGTCTTTTGATTTAAAAATCTGAATAATGATAGCTTCAGTTTGTTTATCAATATCCTGCGTCTTTGCTATTTTCTCCATCACTTTTACTAGTTCTGGATAATACTCAATTCGTTTATTATACTTGTAAAATCCTAATAAAAGGCCAATTAATGCTCGTTCCCAAACTTGTTCTTCGTTCAAATAATAGAAATTCTGAAGTGCATAGAATTTATTTTTATCGAAAAATCGGAGCAAACTTAGTGTAATTGCACTAACAATTAAGCTTTTATCATGCCATGGTATTTTTTCTGAATAACAAATAGTTTCAAGGATTTTGCTTTCGGTTTCAATATATTTATCTGTTAACCATAAATAATTAAACAAATCGCGTAAAGCTTGTTGTCGCGAAATGGTCTTGTCTGATGAGCCAGGTAGGTTGATATCGTTATTCTTTAAAATCTCATCTAGCTCGCTATCGAAAGTCAAATGCTGAATTAATGATATAGCTTCATCTGTATGTAATTCTCTTTTTCTGTCAAGTGACCATTTCATCTTATAAATTGTCAAACCAGAAACTTCTGTAAGCAAACACTCTTTAATTGTATCTGTCAGCTCTAAAAGTGACCGCTGTAAATGCTTATAAATACTATCACGCTCAGGATCGTTAATATTTTTAAACGAGTGTTTTAATATATTCGAATATGTTTCCTGTAAAATATCGATCTGGTTCTGATGATATTGCTTTTTGGTTTGATTGGCAAAAACCTTTAATTGCTCAATAGAATGGGTCAATTCACCCGTGAAAATATAATTGCAGATCTCATTGTATTTGGTTTGTATTTCAATATGATTCATCTTTCGAAATAATTATATGTCAAGTTCTAATAATTTTTTATTAGCTGCAAATAATGTTCCTGTATTTTATTGATGACAAATAAGCTGAACTATGAATAGTAGTATGCTAATTTGTCATTATTTATATAAATCTTAAAACAGTGGATTTATAGCTTTGTTAAAAATCAATTATATTTTAGTATGTAAAGCTAAAGTGTTAAACTCAAGATTAATATATTAATGTTGTATTATTTTTTTGTTAATTTTTAAATAGTATATGTTTTTTTATATTTCTGAAACATCAGAAACCTATCATTCGTAAAAAAAAAGAATTTAAACTCTTATAATATGAAATCTAATTGTTGGGAACATAAAAAATGTGGCAGAGAACCAGGTGGTTTCAAAGCTAATCAATTAGGAGTTTGCCCTGCATCTCTAGAAAAGAAAGTTGATAAAATTAATAATGGCAAGAATGGTGGCAGATCTTGTTGGGCTGTTGCAGGGACTCTTTGTGGAGGTGTAGTTCAAGGTACTTTTAGTATGAAATTAGAGAATTGTATAAATTGCGATTTTTACCAATTAGTGTACAAAGAAGAAAAAGGCTCAGTGAACTATAAAACTACAAGAGAAATTATTCAAGTATTAAATAAGAAATTACCTTAATAATTGCGATTTCTCGGATTTAAATATTTTGATTTTTGATTTTTATTTTCTTATTTCACAAAAGGATAAATAATCCATGAATTATATTTATTAGTGAATTAGTAAATTAAATTATGAGTTATACATTAATTGGTTTTATTGCTTATTTAGTTATAGTTCTAATTGTTGGTTTCATAACTTACAAAAACAATAAATCACACGATGATTATTTTCTTGCTGGTCGAAAATTGAATCCTTGGGTTGTTGCTTTTTCTGAAAGAGCTTCGGGTGAATCAGCCTGGTTATTATTAGGATTGCCTGGCGCTGCTTTTGCTCTTGGATTTATTGAAGTATGGACTGCCTTGGGTTGTGTCTCCGGGATTATTCTTTACTGGTTTGTAATTGCAAAGGGTTTAAGAACACAATCAGAGAAGGTAAATGCAATTACATTACCTAACTTTTTTGCCGAAAAATTTGGCGAAGGAGGAAAGGTAATTCGTGTTATTGCAACATTTATAATTATATTCTTTTTTACATTTTATCTGGCTGCTCAATTTAACGGGGCAGGCAAAGTTATGTTTGTTACTTTTAAGATTCCTCATTTTTGGGGTATTGCAATTGGTGTTGTGGTAATAGTCTTTTATACAATGATGGGAGGCTTTTTTGCTGTTGCATGGACAGATCTTATTCAAGGAGTTTTAATGCTTGGAGCATTGATTATACTTCCAATATTTGGATTAATTGAAATTGCAAAACAAGGCACCTCAATTACACAGGCTCTGGGTGCAGAGAATACAGATTTTAATAGTTTGGTTCATGGAAAAACGGGTTGGGCAGCAGTAGCTGTCGTAATTAGTGGTTTAAGCTGGGGATTAGGATATATGGGTCAGCCTCATTTGCTTGTTCGGTTTATGTCGATTAAAAGTACCGAAAAAATTAAAATTAGTCGCAGAATTGCTATTGCATGGGCCATACCTGCATTTACAGGTGCAATGGTAATTGGTTTAGTAGGATTAACATTATATGGTAAAGGATTTTTTACCGATGTTGAAGAAATAATGCCTTACCTTGCCACTAGTTTGTTGCCTGCATGGCTTGCCGGACTATTTATTTCTGCTGCTATTGCTGCAATGATGTCAACTGCTGATAGTCAGCTTCTTGTTATTACATCTTCTGTAATCGAAGATTTCTATCATAAAGCATTGGGCATGAATGTTTCTGACAAGCGGTTACTCCAATTAAGTCGTTTTATTACTGTTACCATTGGTGTATTGGGATTTTTTATTGCTATTACCAGTGAAAAACTTATTTACGAAATGGTTTCGTATGCCTGGGCTGGTTTGGGGTCTTCCTTTGGCCCTGCTCTTTTACTTATTCTTTATTGGAAGAAAATTACCAGCAAAGGAGTAATTGCAGGTATGCTGACTGGCGCAATATCTACTGTAATATGGAGCAATATTGAAATATTGAATAATTTTATTTCTGTTCGATTTACCTCTTTTGTTTTTGCTTTGATAGCAATCGTAATTGTGAGCTTTTTTACTCAAAAAGACAAGAACTAGTTTTTGCTGCTTTTAAGGATAAATCCAGTTCCATGAATATTTTCGATTTCAATCGAAGGATCATCTTTCAGGTATTTTCTGAGTTTAGTAATATAAACATCCATGCTGCGTGCAGTAAAGTATCCATCGTTTCCCCAAATTTGATTTAAAGCTTTATCCCGATCGAGGATTTTGTTTTTATTTTGGCATAACATTTTTAACAAATCGCCTTCTTTTGGCGATAATTTAGTTGTTTGGTTTTTATGGCTTAATGTTCGCAGAATTGAATCGAATTCATAGGTACCAATAATGAATTTTGTATCATTACCTAAATCAAGTTTATTTCTTTTTAAGATAGCTTTAATTTTATAAAGTAATACTTCTGAATCAAATGGTTTTGTAATGTAGTCATCGGCTCCGATTTTAAATCCCTCAAGAATATCATCTTTTAATGTTTTGGCGGTCAGAAAAATAATTGGAATATCCTTACTGTGTAGCTTAATGTATTTTGCGATTGAAAATCCATCAAGATTGGGTAACATTATATCGAGAATACAAATATCAAATTTCTGAAGCTTAAATGAGTCCAATGCTTTTGCCCCATCTTGAATCCAGGTTACTTTAAAATCATTCATTTCGAGGTACGATTTTAATACCGAGCCAAAATTAGCATCATCTTCAACCAAAAAAATACTGCTATTCTTCATTGTTTACTTGTATTATTGGCAAACTAATTTCAAATTTTGATCCTTTTCCATATTCACTTGTAGCATGAATTATTCCTCCAAACTGAGTTACAATAGCTTTAACATAACTGAGGCCCAAACCAAATCCTTTTACATTGTGAATATTTCCGGTTGAAACCCGATAAAATTTATCAAATATTCGCACCAGGTCTTCCTTTTTTATGCCAATACCATTATCTTCAATAGTTATAAGAATATTGCCATTCTGATTTCTTGTAGAAATGCTGATTTCAGGATTTTGATTTGCATATTTATTTGCGTTATCGAGCAAATTATGAATTATATTTAAAAAGTGGATTTCATCAATTCTGGCATAACAATTTGAAGCTTCAAAAATGGACTTTATTGCTCCGTTTTTTTGTTTAATTTGTATTTCAATATTCTGAATAGCTTTCTGTATTAATTTGTGCAAATCAGCTTCTTTTAGCGATAATTTGAATTTATCTTTTTCGAGTAACGACATCTGCAAAACACTTTCTACCTGGTTGTTCATTCTTCGATTTTCTTCCTTAATTATTCGCAGGTATTCGTTAATTCTTTCCTGATTACCCAACACTTTTGGATTTGAAATGGAATCTGCAGCGAGTGAAATGGTTGCAATGGGAGTCTTAAACTCATGGGTCATATTATTTATAAAATCCGATTTAATCTCAGAGATTTTTTTTTGTTTGTATATGATCCGAACTGTAAATCCAAAAATTAAAATAATAACCAGCGTAAAAAATACAGATCCAGAAAGCATATAAATTAAAGATCTAAAGATGAAGTTATTTTTACCTGGAAGATATAGATACAAAAAGATGTTTTTATCTACATAATCATTTGGAAACAGGTTAGCCTTATAGGCTTTATTAATTAGCATTTCATTAAATTGCGTTGATCTATTTTCAATGCTATCATTTCGCGAATTGATAATTGCATAGTGGAATTCTTCATCAATTCCATTATCTACAATTTCTTTTTTAATAATATCATTTAGGTTATCGAAATCAATTCTGTCTGCCGCAGAACTATACCGGGTCTCAAATTCAAATACCATATCATTAATATTCTTTTTGAATTGTTCTGCTTTTACAATTGTGTAGGTATTTGATTTTTTTATAACCTTACTCGTATCTGAAATAAAAATTACTGAATTAGCCTTGTTTTTCAATTCATCATTAGTAATGTAAACACGGGTGCTATTTTCTATTGATTTATTCTTAAAAACCTTCTTAGGAGTTGAATTTGCATTTACTGTTATATTGTACTCATTGTGTTGTGAATTATTTTTCTTCCAATTACTTGAACTATCATCAACAAAGTATTGATAGTAATTATTCTTGATTGAAATTGAGTCACTCTGGTTGCTGGTATAAAAAATACGATCGATGTTTTCTGATAAAAACACAATTTGCTGTTTACGTTCAATTTTCTGAACAATATTTTCCAGAGCCTCTCTTACATTTTTATTATACTCAGTTTCTTTAACTTCAATAGCATTCTTTATCCATAAAAGCTGCACAATGATTATTCCTGAAAGGGAAATAATCATTACTGAGATTAAAAAATGCATCCAATGTTTCTTCATTAGAACCTTAATTATGAATCAAAGATAAATATAAAAATAAGTGCTATTTAAACTTTAACATTTCTTTAACTCTTTTTAACCAGTTGTTAAATATTACAGGCTTTATTGTTTTATAAGTTTGTGTTATGATTTAAAAACGTAAAAGGAGATATAAAAATGAAAACAAAATTTAAACTAATTCCAGTATTTGTATTAATGCTTTTTGTTCTTTCAATTAATGCACAGGAGCAGAAAAAGGTTAAAATTAAGATGATAAAAGATATCAATGGCAAAACCACTGTTATTGATACAATTATTGTTGGTACTGATTTTAAAGATATTGACTTATCTGGATTCCATATTACAAAAGATATGGAAGAGATTATTGAGCAACTTGAATCTGGTGAGAAAAAGGAAAGTAATATGAAGATTTATTTTACTGATAGCGAAAAATCGGATAAGTGCGATTCATTAAAACATGTTTGGATTGAAGTATCAGACGAATTGGATGGCGCTGTTAAAAAAGTAAATTATACATATTTTATTACTTCTGACGATGACAAATCTATTTCATCCGATAAAAAAGTAGTTTACTTTACGGGGAATTCAATTGACAAAATAAACATAGATACCATTATTGAAAAGGGTAGCAAAAGGATTATTATTAAAGATAATAGCGAAAAGGGAGATGATAATGTAATGGTTTGGGTTTCGGCCTTTGATGATGAAACAAACTTATCAGATAGCGGTAAAACAATAAAGGTTAAAAAAATTGTAACTGCAACTGGTGATTCAGAAAAATTCGACATTTTTATTACATCTGACGAAAATGATAAATCATCAGATGAAAAATCGTACAATGTAGTAGTTAAAAGTGGGGGTGATGGAACCTACAAAACAGTTGTAATGGATGGAGAAGAAGGCGATTTTTATTCTAATGACGATGTAATTATTATTAAATCATCAAAAGATTCTGAGAAAATGATAATGATGATTAAGGATATTTCTGATGAGGATAAAAAAATATTAAGTGAAATTAGAAAGGATATTAAACCTGAAAATGAACTTAAAGATATAGATATTAAAATTAGATACAAGGTAAAGGATCGCAAAGCCATCCTTGAGTTTGAGGTTAAAAATAAATCTAATTTAAAGGTTAATATTTTCGATAAATCCGGAAAAAGTAGTTTTTCTGATGAGCAAAAAGGATTTTCAGGAATCTATAATAAAGCAATAGATTTATTAAAAGGTGTGTACTATATTCAAATTTCAGTAGACAAAAAAACAGCAACAAAAAAACTAACAATTAAATAGTTAGTTAGTGCTTTCATTGTTAAAAGGAGCAGTATGTAATTAAACTGCTCCTTTTTTTTCATTTCAGTTTTTATTAAATTATTAATTAACGCAACCAATAATTAAGAATACACATCTTTTAAACCAAAGACCTTAATATTGGGGAAGTTAAAAAAATGGCATCACTATTTGCGGGTTATAATTTTTTTACTAACTTTAATAAAGAATTTTAAAAAACTTTGGTCTGAAGTTTGATAAAGAATAAAAAAAATTAACAAATCATACTATGCAAGTTACTTGTTTTAAGAATGGAAGCAAAATAGAGGTTAAAGATCCCTTTGATATTGATTTTATTGAGTACGATGTAGTAAACGATTACTTAAAAGTAATCGGACATTTAGAAAAGAATCCATCAGCAAGAGTTGAAATTGATTATTCGGAACAGTTAATACCAGAATATAGGTTAGTTAATTGCAGTACTATTTTTGCCGAAAAATTTAATCAGTTTATACACCATCGTCAACCTGCATAACCCGATTTAAGATGAACCGCTCAGAAAAAGCATTACACTTTTATTCCGAAGGATTTAATTGTGCACAATCCGTTATTGTTTCATTTGCTGATATAATGAATATCGATGAGGAAACAGCGCTGCGCTTAGCTTCTGGTTTTGGCGGTGGAATGGGTCGGATGCAAGGTACTTGTGGCTCAGTAACAGGCGCATACATGGTAATTGGTTATTTACGTGGAAAATACAAACAAGGAGATGACGAAGCAAAAGAAATAACGAATCAATTAATTCAGGATTTTTCGAGAGAGTTTGCAAAATTGAATGGTACAATAAATTGCAAGGCGTTGATTAGTTTTGATTTAAACACTCCTGAAGGCAGAGAAGAAGCCAACAGGGCTGATGTTTTTAACAGAAAATGTTCTTTATTTGTAAAGTCTGCTGTAGAGCTACTTGAAAAAATAATCTTCAAAGAAGTAAAATTAAGCTGATTTTTTACCACGAATCTCAAAATCGAAAAAAATCTCCATCTAGATTATATCTTGCACTTAAGGTTATTGCCCAGTTATTATTAAGAAAATCATTATCGGAATTAATATACATATAATCTATCATAAATCCCCATAAGCCCAGTCCACCTCCAAAGGTTTGATAATTTCCGCCATCCAGTGATTCCAGTTCAAATATGCGGCCGTGCCTGAGTGCTATAAATGCTGTATTCATAAAATTTAATCTGAATTCGCTTCCAAATTTGTTTCGTATTTCATCCAGTTCACCTGAAAACCCATCAGGTGAATCATAAAATGATTGGTATAAAGCATTGAAAGCAGTAATGTCGGGATCTTTTCCTTCAATAATTTCTCCTTCGGTATTATAAACTGGTTCGGATGGTATTAAATACTTTTCTGCCTGATATCCAAGTTCAATATTAAGTCTGAATAAATGACTAATCTCAATATCAGGGTTAATAAATAATCCGAATAATATTTTAGAAGGAATAAAGGCTTTTTCGTCTCGGTTATTTGAAATACGTGGCCCAAAATTGGTAATGGCCATACCCGAACTCGTAGTTAGATTTGAATTGTTTGCCAAATTGTATTTTTTATGGTAGTTAATGCCAAGATCAACAGAAAATGAATTAATTGTAGTTTCTAATTCAGAGAATGCATAATTGCTACGAATATACTTTATTCCCATACCTGCAGATAAAGTTTTTGTAAAGCTTCGCGAATAATTAAATTGGAGAAACAATTCATATGGCTCAAAATCGGGTAGGGGTTTACCCAACTCGTCTGTAATTAACTGATCTTCATAGTTCAAGTAAGACAGATTAAATCCAATAGCATTTAATGAGTCTATAGCAAAATATCCATTCCAACCTTCGATACAAGCATATTCTATGTACGAATCTTTTATACTCCTTAAATTTAATCCTGTTCCTGAAAAAATAGAATTATTCGAAATAAGTGATGGATTTTGGAACAATCCTGCATCTTTATAAAAGTCAGACGAAACAACACCTATATCTCCTATTCCTCCTAATCGAGCATTGGAATTAATATCCATTATGGGCAATACAATGCTGTTTGAATACTGGGAGTAAGTATTTAATGAAGAAAAAATGATAATCAGTGAAACAATATGCTTTAATTTCATGCTGATACTCAATTTTAGTAAATTTACGATAATTAAATACGTAAATCAAGAATAAATCATGAATGAAATATTTTATGAGGTTTTTAGCAATCTACCAAGACAAGGTCCTGGTGATATTATGTTAACGATTAAAGCATTAAATATTATCAAACAGGAAATTAATATAGAGCAAATCTTGGATGTTGGCTGTGGATCTGGCTTTCAAGCAATAGCGATCGCGTTGAATAGCAGTGCAGAAATTACCGCTGTGGATAATTATCAGCCTTTTCTGGATGAGATAAATAAACAGCTTGTTGAAATGGGTATTAACGATCGACTGAAAACAGTTTGTCAGAATATGAATAGTCTCGATTTACCTCTTGGAAAGTATGATGTAATCTGGTCCGAAGGATCAATTTATATTACTGGTTTTGAAAATGGACTAAACAACTGGCGAAAATTTTTAAAACCAAAAGGATTTATGGTTATTAGCGATGCTAATTGGTTTAAGTCCAATCCACCAGATGAATTAAAAGATTTCTGGAAAAATGAATATCCCGGTATGATGACGGTGGAAGAAAATAAAAAGCTTATTAAAAAATGTGGATATGAAATAATTGATTCTTTTTCTTTAAGCGCAAATGGATGGATGAATAACTACTATTATCCATTGGAGAAAAATGTTTACAAAGCACGTAAAAAGTATATTAATAACTCAGAAGCCCTTAATATAATTAATGGAGTGCAGATCGAAATAGATCTGTTTAAAAAATACGCTGATTATTATGGCTATATGTTTTATGTAATTCAGAGTAAAAAATAAAAACATTATGGTGAGGTCTTAGTACCTTATCCATAATGCTTTAATTAGATATTAGAAGTAGTTTTATTCTTTTACTTCTGAATCAGGTTTATTTTTCTTGCGTTCAATAAAAGAGTTGAATGCTTCCTCACCCTCTTCGTTCCAGTAATCATCGAAGTAGCGCCAGTTGCTTTTGTGTTGTTTCCACCACTCTTTGTCTTTGCACTTGTCTTTGAATTTCCTAGTCGGATAATCGTGGTTGTGTTTATCACTATGCTTAAAAGCTCCAAAAATAAGGCGGGCCAAAATAATTATTCCAACTGCTTGCCAAAATGTAATTGTTGTTAATCCGAATATTGCTGGCATAAGCCAATTCCAGAGCAGCATTACAAAATATCCAAATAAAAAACCAAATGCAATGGCTGCTAATCCTCCCAGGATAAAAATACCAACGTATCGGAATCCTTTTCTCCAGGGATTTTCTCTGTAAAATGTTTGTGTTTCCATTTTTTAATAGTTTAATGGTTTATTGCTAAAAATTGTTTAATTTCTAATTGTTAACTGTCAACTGCTAACTGATTTTACGTTTCATTATCAATATAAAAGTCCTCAAGCTTGATTTTTTCTTTTAGTTTTTTCATTCCTCTACTTTTCCACGAAAGCAATGTTCCCACCGGTACACCCCATTCTTCCGATAGTTCGTCGAATGGTATATGATCAATTTCACTGGCCACAATAACTGCCTGCTGATTTGGATTTAGTTCTCTTAATGCAGCGTATAGTTTTTTATAAAAATTATTGTCATCAATTGCCTTTGTGCTGTCAGTTCCATTAGCCAATAATATCTCGAAAAAAGTGTTCTCATTATGATCTGTAATGTCGTTAACAAAAAGTTCTTTTTTCTTTTTGTGCTGAATATCAGAAATTTTATTTCGTATTGATCGGTAAAAGTAACCGGCTATGTTTTCGATTTGCGAATCAAAATCAACCTTGTTAAAAATGTTTAATGCCACATCCTGAATTATGTCTTCTGCTGAAACATTATAATATCTTTCATTCAGATATTTTTTTACATACCCAATTAAATTTTTGTATTCAGTTGAAAAAAAACGCAAAAAGTTGTTATTTGTATTTTCAGCTTTCATATATACCCTGACATGAATTTTAAATTTTATTGCAGGTTATTTTAATTTCTTTTGTAACATTTTTTTATTCTCAAGCGTCTGTTTTGATATAATTCTATATTGGAAATTAGATTTTTTTAATAGAAAAGAGTTTGTTACTCTAATAAAAGTAATGATTGTTCTTAATTAAAAGAAAAGAAAATGATAAAAGATTTAGTGAAACACAGTATTCGCTCATTTGGAAAGCAAAAAGGGTATGTTTTAATTAACATGCTTGGATTATCCATTGGTATTGCTTGTAGTTTGTTAATAGCATTATATGTAATGTATGAACTGAGTTACGATACATATAATGATAAAGCAGAACGTATTTATCGTGTAATTCTGGATGGGAAAATTGGTGGCCAGGAGGTTACAGGGTCTTTCACAGCTTCGCCGGTTGGTCCAACTATGTTAGCTGATTTTCCTGAAGTTGAAGATTATACAAGACTCAATGTTTGGGGTGAAACTATTATTAAAAATAATGATATAAGTTTTACTGAAGAAGCTTACATCGAATGTGACTCATCGTTTTTTAAGATATTTTCTTTACCTCTAATAAAAGGTAATATTAATGATGTTTTGAATGCACCTAACAAACTAGTTCTTTCAGAATTAACCGCAAAAAAGATATTTGGCAGTGAAGATCCAATGGATAAGATGTTAAAGGTTGGTAATGATAGTGCATTGTATAAAGTATCTGGGATTTTCAAGGATATACCTGGAAATACTCATTTTAAGGCAAATATTATAGGTTCATTTTTATCTAATCGTCGTGCAAGTGATAATTACTGGTTATCAAATAGCTTTAATACTTATTTGCTTTTACGAGAGGGAGCAAATCCAAAGGAAGTTGATAAAAAGATTCCTGAGATGATAGCCAAATATGTGGGGCCACTTATTCAGCAAGCTATAGGAATATCCATTGAGGATTTCTTAACTCAAGGCAACAAATATTCAATGTTTTTGCAACCTTTACTAAAGATTCATTTGCAGCCTGAAGTTCAGCAAGATACAAAACCAGCAAATGATCCTAAATACCTATATATTTTTGCAAGTATTGCTTTGTTAATTATCGTAATTGCTGCAATAAACTTTATGAATTTATCTACAGCCCAAGCTGCAAAAAGAGCAAAGGAGGTTGGAATAAAAAAAGTAAGCGGATCATCTAAATGGTTATTAATAAAACAATTTTTAGCTGAATCACTAATATTATCATTCTTTTCGCTTTTAGTTGCTGTATTAATTGTAGAAATAAGTTTACCTTATTTCAATAATCTATTGCAAGTTAACCTTGATTTTGGCTATACAAATAACTGGTATACTATACCTGCGTTACTAATTATTACTGCTTTTGTCGGATTTTTGGCAGGAACATACCCTGCTTTTTATCTTTCTGCATTTAAGCCAGTGCTGGTACTTAAAGGTAGTTTAAAGGACAGTATGAAGAATGGTAAATTAAGAAGCATATTGGTAATCCTGCAATTTTCGATTTCTATTATTCTGATAATTGGAACATCTATCATGTATCGTCAGATAAAATATATGCAGAATAAAGATTTGGGATTTCAGAAAGAACAATTGCTTGTAATTCAACGTGCTGATGTAATTGGTAATAAAATTAAATCATTTAAGGAAGAGCTTCTTAAGGTTGAAGGTGTGCTAAAAGTTACTGCATCTACTGCATTACCTGCTCATAATAATAACAATAACGGGCATGTTGTAGAAGGAAGAAGAGACGAGGTTTTATTGCTTGAAACAAACTGGGTTGATTATGATTATTTGGAAACTATGGGAATGGAAATAGTTGAAGGCCGCTTTTTTGACAAAAATTACCCGACTGATGTAGAGGCAGTTGTTCTAAATGAAAGAGCTGTTAAACATTACAATTTCTCTCCGGCAATTGGAACACGTTTTTTAAATAGTGATAATGACAATCCTGACTCTGCAACTTATGCCCCGGTTATTGGTGTGGTTAAAGATTTTCATTTTAGATCGTTACAACAAGAAATTACTCCCTATATTTTTGTATTTAAAGGCGAAGATAATAATTGGGGTTTTGTAACAGCCCGAATTTCGCCTAATAATATAAAAAATACGATAAAAAATATTGAGAACGTGTGGAAAGAATTCTCAAATAATGACCCAATGCAGTATTATTTCCTTGATGAATCGTTTAATGACTTGTATAGGGAAGAAGCACGCAATTCGAAACTTGCAATAATATTTACATTGTTGGCTATATTAATTGCGTCTTTGGGTTTGTTCGGATTAACATCATTTACAGTAGAACAAAGAACCAAAGAGATTGGAATAAGAAAAGCCATGGGAGCTAATGTGGCAAGCATCTTCTTTCTTATTGCCAGAGAAATTGTTATATTAATTGGAATTGCTACACTTATTGCATGGCCCTTGATTTACTATTTTGCAAAAAGCTGGTTGCAAAATTATCATTACCGCATTAGCTTAACAGTTTTTGATTTTGCAGTAGGTTTTTTGGTTGCTATTAGTATTGCAATTTTAACTATAAGCTATAGGACCATTCGATCGGCCAGAGCAAATCCGGTGGATAGTCTAAGATATGAATAACGAAAAACAACTCAATTTGATTTATAATTGGAAATTTCTATATTGGCCAGATACAAAACACTTCTTTAAAAAAATAGGGATATAGGAACATATTATTATTCCTGTATCCCTAATAAAAAAATCTAAATGTAGTTTTTGTCTATTATTTCTTATTAAATTTTAAATTTGTAAACGATTAAGTAATTACTTATTAATAAGTTGCATTTTTTTAGTTTGAAAATAATTTTGTGTTTTTATGCTATAGAAATAAACTCCATTTTCCAAATTTTCACTATCGAAATTTATTGAATAACTTCCAGGAATCATTTGTTTCTTAATCAGATTGGCAACAAGCTTTCCTAAAATATTATATACCGTAATTTCTACAAATGAAGATTCGTATATATCGAATCTTATCATAGTGTTTAAATAAAATGGATTTGGGTAGTTCTGATATAATTGAGGCAGACTTTTATTTATTCCAGCATCATTGTTTGATGAAGGAATATCAATATTCCAAAGGTCTATATTATCAAGAACAATAGTTGACCCATTATTCTGCAGATAACTTGCTTCATCAACAGGTAAATCTGCATAATATTTATTGCCAACTGTAGTTTCCTGAAAAATTGTTGTATATACTACACAAGCCATAATATAGGAACCTCTTAAAGATGGGTGATTCCAGTCTGGACGATGCAAGTAATGCAGGGGATATCCTTTTTCTTCCAGAACTTTATACCATGCCCAACCAACTGGTGCTATTTCAAAACCTATAGTATTTGAGTATAACAGGGTATTGTCGTAAATGGCATTTTGCATTCCTTCATATGTATCAATTGTACCATCTGAAAAGATTATTCCATCTTCATACGCCCACGACATACAAAAAATCATTTTAGTAGATGAACAGTTATATTCAATTCTATTTTTAAATTCTAATAATGATAAGCTAGTATGCGAACTTAAGAAATATTCAGGGTAAGCCATTTCAGCACCACTACCAATAAGTATAACATATTCCCAGTCACGTTCATTTATTTTAGTTCTAACAATATCACTCTCTATATGCTCAGCTAGACTCGTTCCAGGAAGTGAGTAAGAGAATATATATATGTCCTTGCCTGAATTTATTGCAAGGCTATCAACTAAAGCTGGTAAATTATTATAAATGAAGTAACTATTACCAATAAATAATATCTCAATCTTATCTTTATCGTCTTCGGCTTTCAATAAATTTAAATTGAATATAAATATAGTAACTATAAAAACTGTTCTTATAAAGAAACTTTTTAGTTTAAATTCAGTCATTTTAGGTTAACTTTTGTGAAATAATTTTTAATGTCCAATATTAAATAAATATTGATATTTAATATTACACAAATATGGAACTTAAAGTACCTTTCTCAACTTTACCCAAACCATAAATGGCATAGGAATTATTTCTTGCCCTGATAAACCAGCCTTTTTAAGGTTTTCTTTAGTTGCAAATCCATGTTTTTCAGTTTCGAAACCAATAATATAATACCCCATTGTTTCTAGAAAATCATTTAGGGGTTTATATACATTACTGTCGAGCATTATTTTTCGAATAAGTTTATAATCAAGTGTTTTACCAGTATTTCTTACATGATTTTGCCATTCGACAGAATTCTGAAAAGCATTTATATGGTTTTCAAATATATCTTCGTATTCTATTGGATAACCAATAAAAATTGTATTTAAATTTAATACAATACTATCGGAAGCAGATTTCAATAATCTTTCGATAATAATGATCTCTTCACTTAGATCTAATGCGTTGGTCAAAGGTTTAAATTTTGTACACGAATATTTGAAACCATAATAAAACGATGAGTCTTTTTCTTTCCATAACGTTAATTGACGTATTAAACTATCTGAATCAATTCTTAATGTATAATCAGTTTCTGTTATTTGAGTTAATACCTGAGAAAAGGTAAAAAATCTTATAAACAAGAATACAACAATTAAAGAATTTCTGATCATAACTGCCAGTTTTATTGATATTATAAAATTATAAAGACCATCCTATAATACCTAAAAAAATGAGTATTTATTTTCCTTGATATTTTTTTGTAATTCATTTTTATGTAATTAAATAATCCGTACTTTTGCAAACCCATAATTTGGGTTTAAATTTTTATTAAAATATTTTATTTTCAGATGATTACAGTTTCAAATTTAGCCATTCAGTTTGGCAAGCGTATGTTGTTTCAGGATGTAAATTTAAAATTTACACAAGGAAATTGCTATGGAATAATAGGAGCGAATGGTGCAGGGAAAACAACTTTTCTGAAACTGCTTTCGGGTACTTTAGAATCGACAAGGGGTTCAGTTTCTTTAGGACCTGGAGAACGTTTGTCGGTGTTAAAACAAGATCACTTTGAATTTGATGAGTTTACAGTTATTCAAACTGTACTTATGGGACATAGCAAGCTTTGGAAAGTTAAACATGAAAAAGATGCATTATATGAAAAACCTGATTTTTCTGATGCAGATGGAATGCTTGCTGCCGAACTGGAAAACAAATTTGCCGAAATGGATGGTTGGAATGCCGAGAGCAATGCCGCTACTCTTTTAGGTGGATTGGGAATTAAAGAAATTCATCATAACAAGTTAATGAAAGAGCTTGGTGGGAAAGAAAAAGTAAGGGTATTGCTTGCACAAGCGTTATTTGGAAAACCGGAAAACCTTTTGCTCGATGAACCTACCAATGATCTTGACCTGGAAACCGTAATCTGGCTTGAAAACTATCTGGCAAATTTTGAAAATACTGTTTTGGTTGTATCGCACGACCGTCACTTTCTCGACTCGGTTTGTACTCATACCGTTGATATTGATTTTGGAAAAGTATCTCTTTTTGCTGGTAATTATAGTTTCTGGTATGAGTCTAGCCAATTGGCATTAAGACAACAGCAGAATCAAAATAAAAAGGCCGAAGAAAAGAAAAAGGAACTTCTTGAGTTTATTGCCCGCTTTAGTGCTAATGTTGCAAAATCGAAACAAACTACAAGCCGTAAAAAAATGATTGAGAAACTGAATATTGAAGAAATTCAGCCATCGACACGTAAATATCCCGGAATTATTTTGAAACCTGAACGTGAACCTGGAAACAAGATTCTTGAAGTACATGATTTATCAAAGAGTGTTGAGGGAGAGGTACTTTTTAAGGATTTGAGTTTTACAATCCAAAAAGGAGAGAAAATTGTTTTCCTTTCGCGAGATCAAAGAGCTATGACAACCTTTTTCGAAATTCTAAATGGAAAAGAAAATGCAGATTCAGGTACATTTGAGTGGGGTGTAACAATCACAACTTCGTATTTGCCTCTTGATAATTCAATGTTTTTTAAAACTGATATGAAACTTGTTGACTGGTTAAGTCAGTATTCTAGTGATACAAGTGAGTTCTATTTAAGAGGTTACCTTGGCAAAATGTTATTTTCGGGCGAAGAAATCTATAAAAAATCATCGGTACTTTCGGGAGGTGAAAAACAACGATGCATGATTGCACGAATGATGCTTAAAAATGCAAATGTTTTAATACTTGATACTCCGGCAAATCATCTTGATCTCGAATCTATTCAGGCTTTTAACAATACCCTAACCCAATTTAAGGGAAACATTTTACTGGCAGCACATGATATCGAATTTATTCGAACTCTCTCAAATAGGATTATTGAGCTTACGCCAAACGGAATTATTGATAAATTAATGGATTACGATGATTATATAACTGACGAAAAGATTCAGCAGTTGAGAGAAAAAATGTATAAGAAATAGAAAACAAACTCAAAGTTCATGTTTAACATTTATAATTCAAAATTCAAAAATTCAACATTTCTTCTAGTATCCAGTTTTTCTTCCTGCATGTTCACGTAGCATTTTAAACCGGGTAAATCCAAGTTCGGCAAGCTGATCAATATCAAAATCCTTAACACCATGCAGTTTGCGTGGTTTTATTTTGTGCATACACCACTTGTTTCGTAAAACGAAAAAGTACCAGTAATACAAATATCTGAATAGAATATTTGTTGTGGTTAAAACCTTATTTCGCTTTGAAATATATTCGTAGCAAATTCTGTTAGGGCAGGTGAGTGCACATCCTCCATTTCCAAAAAGTGTAATTCGGTTTTTCTGATCAATACTTTTTAAAAGCTCATGATTGTTATTAAGGTTCATTGGTAAAACGACTGTATCGTACAATTCGAGTGCACTATTTATATTTTCAAGATTTTTTACTTCTTTTAATAAGCTTGCTTCAATCTGGTATAATGGATAATCTCTTTTAATCCAAGTTGCAAGATTATCATTTGTGGTAATAATTGAGTTTCCTTTTTGATGATATTTCTCGAGGATTTTTTTATTTTTTTGATATTCTTTTTCAGTTGCAAAATGATTAGTAAAAGGAATTCGTACCCCAATATTATTTCTTCTTAAAAAATCATAATCTTTATCCGAAATTTGCCTTCCAATAAATGGTCTTCCGCTATAAAATGACGATGGTTCAACAAAACCAAAAACACTATCTATTTTGCGTAAAGGTATATTTGGAAAAAAGGTTTTAAGGTAATTTTCCATCGGCTGGTTTGCTCTTTTCCCTCTTGCCGAAATTGTATAAACAAAATTATTAGGCATTACTGTTTAAATAAAATGTATCAATTAATTCTTAAATAGTATGAATCTTAATTATATTTATTATCAATAATAATAAATGAATAAACCTGCCAATACTAATATAATTTCAAAATTACAAAATCGAATTTAAACCATTGGTAACAATGTAAGATTTTTATTTATAATACGATTCTGAAAGGCAATCTAAAGTGGATTAGAATTAAGGAATAAGCTTTCAAATATTTAATTTTTATTTTGCGATTTATAAGTACCTGCATCAACCAAACCTATGTGTTACTAAATAATTGTATTTCGTCTAAATTCTAAATTAAAACATCTCAATTTAATTAGCTCTGGAACTTAATTCTTTAATTAATAGATAGTATTAAATTAATAAAATAATCCAATAGATCGGAATATGAACCAATTACCTTTTGTTTTCCCTTTACAAGAGCCACTTCTTATTTTTATGGTGCTTATAGGGCTTATACTATTTTCACCATTCTTTTTTCGCATATTTAAAATACCTGATGTTGCATCTTTTATTATAGTGGGTGTTTTAATTGGACCTTATAGCTTTAATATACTTTCAAATGATTCAAGCATTGAACTTTTAGGAACAGTGGGTTTGTTGTATATTATGTTTATTGCAGGACTCGAATTAAATCCTGAAAGACTTAAGACTAGTATGAAAAACAGTATTCTTTTTGGTTTTTCAACTTTTATTTTTCCATTTATACTGGGATATATAATTTCAAGCTATGTATTGCATTTGGAGTTATATGCAACTTTACTTGTATCAATTATGTTTTCAACGCATACACTGGTTGCTTATCCAATTGTTCGTAAGCTAGGAGTTACCAAAGATATTTCTGTATTAACTGCAGTGGGAGGAACGATAATTACAGATACAATGGTATTAATGATATTGTCTATTTTAACTCAGGATTTTCAAAGTGATACAATAAGTTTTCAGGTTTTAAAATTAATGTTTTTCTTTTTTGTATATATTTTCTTCATCTTTTATTCATTTCCCAGAATTGCTCGTTGGTTTTTTAAATATATTAAACGAGACCGACCAGTACACTTTCTTTTTCTGCTTTTTATGTTATGCTTTTCATCCTTTTTAGCAGAAATAATAGGATTAGAAGCAATTATTGGAGCCTTTGTAGCGGGCCTTGCATTGAATAAAAGTATTCCCAAAAATTCCTTATTAATGCACCATGTCGATTTTGTCGGTAATGTATTGTTTATCCCTGTTTTTTTAATTGGTATAGGGATGTTGATTAATACTCAAATTCTAATATCAGGAACATATTTATGGTTTGTTTCAGGAGTTTTGGTAATATCTGCATTTGCAGGAAAATGGATAGCTGCTTTTATTTCTCAGAAAATTCTCAAGTTTAACAATATACAAAGAAACTTATTGTTTGGTTTAACAAGTTCACATGCAGCAGCAACAATCGCTATTATTCTAATAGGGTTTGAAAAACATATGATTGATGAAACAATTTTCAATGCAACAATTTTAATAATTCTTATCAGTAGTTTAACAGCAACTTTTATAACGGAAAGATTTGGAAAAAAATTGGCAGTTACTATTGATACATCGATAGATGAAAATTTTCAAAGCAGAATTCTTGTTCCAATATCCAATCCTTCTACTATGAAAAATCTGGTTGAAATAGCCAATAGTTTTCAGTCGATACATTCATCCCAACCCGTATATGTTCTAAATATTTTAAACGACAATAAAAGTTCAAGAGAGAATATTTTAAATATTAGAGAAGTGCTAGAGAGTAATATATCAGAATTCAATAATTTAAAAGAAAATCTTAAAGTTATAACCCGTGTCGACCTAAATATCTCAAGTGGTATTTTAATGGCCGCAAAAGAATATTTGGTATCTGATATAGTTTTTGGATGGGTTGAAAAAACTACTGCAACTCAACGAGTTTTTGGTAATATTTTTGATCATTTGATTAATGGATCTCAAACTTTGTTTGCTGTAAAAATTCAAGGTGGATTGGAGGATATTAGAAAAACTGTAATTAATATTCCCTTCAACCTGGAACATGAATCTTCATTTGCTTCAATAATAAGCAGAATCAATAATTTACCGGTAAGTAAAGATGTTGAAATTGAATATAGGTGTACAAACGAAGAAAGTTTAAAAAGCATAAAAGCTCTGCAACCCAGAAGACATAAACAGCATTTCAATTATTTACTGTTGGAGAATAATATGCCGGAGAATTATCGGTTGTTGAGTAATTTACACACCTTAAATGTTATGTTTATTTTAAGGAGCCAATCGATAGCATACAGTGCAAAGCATAATATAATTACAAAAAAAATAATTGAATCAAATAATAGCAATAACTATATAATTATAGTACCGGGTTACGGGCAAATTTAACGTGAAATTTATATTAAACGAATAATTATATTCTAACTAAAACGATAAAATGAATTTCGTGTTATCGCCTTTTACAGAGTTAAATGTAATACTACCACCATGCAGTCGCATAATTTGCTGAGCAAGACTCAAACCAATACCAGAACCATGTTCTTTGGTTGTGAAAAAAGGAATAAAAATTTTATCAGTTACATCTTCAGGGATGCCAACTCCATTATCACTAATTTCCAAAATTACTTTGTTGTTTTCATTTTTAAATGCTCTTAAAATTATAATACCATTGCTGTTTTGAATTGCATCACAAGAGTTCTTAATGAGGTTAATGAATACTTGTTCAATATAATTTCTATCGGCAGTTAGTTCTAAATCTATGGGTTTTATGTCGATTGTAAGATTGATGTTTTTTTCATCAAATTTATCTTTTAACAAAAGCTCAAGGTTGTAAAAAAGCTCAGCAACTTTAAAGGTTTCAAAGCTCATCTTTTTTAGAGATGAAATATTTCGATAATTATTTACAAACTGCATTAGTCCTTCTCCTCGTTGTGAGATTATATGCAGTCCCTCAAATGTTTTTTCAATTATCCTATCTGATATTTCTTCTTTTGTAATGGTTTTTTCCGAATTGTTTCTATATAGCTTTTCAAGAGTATTTGCAAGCGATGTAATTGGTGAAACAGTATTGTTTATTTCATGCGTTAATACTCTTATTAACTTATGCCACGATTCAATTTCCTTCTCATTTAATTCGGTTTCAATATTTAAAAATGAGATAAGTTTATATTTGCTCTGCTTTTGTTTAAATTCTGAAATCCTTATAGATATTGGAGTCGCTTTTGTTTTACCCTTAATTGTAATTAGCTTTTCAAAACCGGCTGGGCTGTTCTGGATAATATGATAAAGCCCGGGATGAACATTTTCTAATGCTTTTATATGCGAAATACGATTAATATTTAATAGTTCCAGAGCACACCTATTAATTAAATCTACTTTACCAGATTCGGTTAGTGTGATTATTCCTGTATGTGCATTCTCAATTAAGGTCTTAAAATACGACTGCTGTATTTCTTTTAATTCGGTAATGTTAAATAATTGATCTCGTACATGTGCTATATCATTTCTTACTTCTTGTGAGATATATGGAAATATTTTATCATGAAAAGCAAATGATGCATCATTAGTTTTTAGGGCAGCAAAATAATCGGCTACTTCGCGGTTAAATTTGTTAATATAATTAAGAAGCAGGTACATCTGAATTATAACTAAAATCAGGATGCTGGTTATGGTAAATAGCTTTTCGTCACTTCTGGCAAAAAAAAGAATACTTAAGCAGGTTAATAGAATAAGTATAATTCGTATAAAAACGCTAATATAAAATTTCTTACTTAACACTGTTATAAGTTGTATTTTCTAATTTTGTTATATAATGTCTGACGTGTTAATCCCAGCTCTTTCGAAGCATCTATCATTTTTCCAGAGTTATTTTTTAAAGCTCTTATTATAGCCTGTTTCTCAATTTCTTCAAATTTCAAAGGCCACTCTGTAGAATTTGTCGATTGTTTAAGCATAAAATCTTCGGGTTGAAGAGAACTACCAGTACTCAAAATTACAGCTTTTTCAATAGTATGTTTAAGCTCCCTAATATTACCGGGCCATGAATATTTTAATAAGGTTTCTATGGCTTTATTACTGAATTTCAATAATGGTTTTTCGTATTTTGATTTAAATGTAATTAGGTAAAAATCAGCTATATGTGCAATGTCTTCTTGTCGTTCACGCAATGGAGGAAGCTCAATTTGAACGGTATTTATTCTGTAATATAAATCTTCTCTGAATAATCCTTTTTTAATAAGATCTTCCAGATTTTTATTTGTTGCAGTAATTAATCTTACATCAATTGGAATAGAGATGTTACTGCCAATTGGTGTGATCTCCCTTTTTTGCAGCGCAGTAAGTATTTTTGATTGTAATGAAACCGATAAATTGCCAATTTCATCAAGGAATAAAGTACCACCATTTGCAATTTCAAATCGCCCTGTTCGGTCTTCTCTTGCATCTGTAAATGCACCTTTTTTATGGCCAAATAACTCGCTTTCGAACAAGGTTTCAGCAATTGTTCCCATGTCAATACTAATCATAGGTTTGAATTGTCGGTTCGATTTACGATGTATTTCTTTAGCTATGAGTTCTTTTCCTGTTCCATTTTCTCCCAATATTAAAACATTTACATCCGTTGCAGCAACCTTGTCAATTAATGTGAATATTTTACTCATGGATGTTGATGATCCAATAATTTTTTGGGTAGGTTTATTAATTTCAGCACTTAGAGTTTCTTTTTCTTTCGATAGTTTATTTATTTCGAGTTGTGATTTTCTTATTTTTAATGCTGAGTTTAATGTCGAAATTAGTTTATCATTATTCCATGGTTTAATAATAAAATCTGTAGCTCCTTCTTTCATTGCATTTACAGCCAAATCAACATCTCCATAAGCAGTTATTAGAATAACGACAGCCTGTTTGTCGGTTTTTAAAATCTCATTTAGCCAAAATATGCCTTCATTGCCCGAATTAATACCTGAAGAGAAGTTCATGTCAAGAAGTACAATATCATAGCAACCTTTTTGATACTCCGATAGAATCAAATTAGGATTTGAAATTGTCTTTACATCTTCAAAAACATCTTCTAAAAGTATTTTTAATGACTGAAGAATACTTTTGTCATCATCAACAATTAAAATTCTTCCAGTTGTTTGCATTCAATTAATTTAATTGTGAAATTTAACGTAAAAAATATTAACATAAATGTAAAATATTTTTACATAAATTAAAACATTATTTATTTTATAAGCTTTAAGTCGCAGTAATATAGATTATTACAATTTTTGGCATCTTTCTTGGCAATAATTTGGAAGATGTTAAATTAAAAACCTAAAAATATGTTACGCAATTTTTTTAAAGTGTCAATTCGAAATTTAGTAAGAAATAAAACCTACTCGTTTATTAATATAATGGGCTTATCAATAGGAATGGCCTGCAGTATACTCATCTTTCTCTATATTTTCGATGAGTTAAACTATGATAAACATAATAAGAACCACGAAAATATCTATCGAATTGGTATAGATGCATCAATGAATGGAACCCAGGTTAAAGCATTTTTAACTGGAGCGCCGGTTGGATCAACATTTGTTAATGAGATTCCAGAAATTCTTAAATCTGCAAGAGTAGTTAAAATTCAAATTAGAGAATCAGAGGCATTTGTAAAACTTGATGATAAAAAATTTAATGAAAAGGGATTATTTTATGTTGATAGTACTTTCTTTGATATTTTTACTGTTGGTTTTATAAAAGGTAATCCAGACGAAGTTCTTACAACTCCTAATACTATTGTAATAACTGAATCAATTGCAGTAAAATATTTTCAGGATAGGGATCCAGTAGGCAAATCGTTAAATATCCAGGATAAAGAATATATAATTCAAGGAGTTATTAAGGATTGTCCATCAAATTCCCATTTCCATTATTCAATTTTGGCTTCAATGGTCAGCATAGCTGATGCAAATTCGCAAACATGGATGTCTAACGATTATTCATATACTTATTTGTTACTTAGTAAAGATACCGATATCGAAAAGGTTATTGCGAAAATGGTTGAAGTTGGATTGAGGTTTATTGGGCCTGAGTTAAAATCAATTTTTGGCACCAGTATCGAGGAGTTTATGAAAGCTGGTAATACATTTAATTATTTGTTGCAACCAATAACCGATATACATTTAAAATCACATTCTGATTTTGAAATTGAACCAAATTCAAATATAGTATATGTATATATTTTCTCTATAGTAGCGCTTTTTATTCTGATAATAGCCATAATAAATTTTATGAATCTTTCAACAGCTCGATCCGCAACAAGGGCAAAGGAAGTCGGTATTCGTAAGGTAATAGGTGCATTTCGAAGAAATCTGTTTTATCAGTTTTTATTTGAATCAATAATAATGAGTATAATCTCTCTGATTATAGCAATGGTAATTATTGAATCGGTTCTTCCATTTTTCAATAATTTTACATTAAAAAATTTATCAATTGGCTATTTTTCGAATGGTTTAGTTTTGCCATCATTGGTTTTGTTGGCAATAACTGTTGGTATTGTTTCTGGATTATATTCGGCTAGCTATTTATCATCTTCAAAAATACTAAATGTTATTAAAGGTAAAGTGTTGTCGGGGAAGACCCAAAGTTGGTTCCGAAGTCTTTTGGTGATTTTTCAATTTGCAATCTCAATTACTCTATTTATTTGTACTTTTATAATAATGAGCCAGTTAGATCTTTTGCGAAACAAAGACATTGGTTTTAATAAGAAGAATATTTTAGTAATTGAAAGATCGGACAGGTTAGGTAATTCATATATTTCATTTAAGGATGAGCTTGAAGCAAATCCATTTATTGAAAGTGTTTCTGCTTCGAGCACTTTACCTGCCCGAATGTTTGGTGGTTTGCCAGTTTCTGTTGAAGGTGAAGGCTCAAATAAATCTTTTGCTCCCAGAAATTTTTCTGTCGATACCGATTTTCACAAAACATACAATCTTAAAATGAAAGAAGGTAGGTTTTTTTCAAAGGATTATGCTACTGATTCTTTTGCTGTGGTTATTAATGAATCGGCCGTCCATGATTTTGGCCTCGAAGAACCAGTGGTTGGAAAAAGATTGGTTACAAAATTTTATGGAAAGGTTTATTACTGGGAAATAATTGGCGTAGTAAAGAATTTTAACTTCAGATCTTTACATCAGGATGTGGGGGCTTTGGTTATTACCAGTTCATTTGTGAATGGAACAAATTTAGTTTCTGTAAAATTCAATTCAGCAATAACCGAAGAAAACATTAAATTTATTCGCGAAACATGGGGGAAATTTGTTTTAGATGCTCCTTTTGATTATTCGATTATGGAAGAAAATTTTGATAATATGCACAACCAGGAATTCAGAACAGGTGATGTATTTTTAATTTTTTCAGGTCTGGCTATTTTTATTGCCTGTTTAGGATTATTCGGACTAGCATCCTTTATTACAGAGCATAAAACGAAAGAGATTGGAATTAGAAAAGCCATGGGAGCATCTACATTTGTTGTTGTTAAATTACTCCTTAAACAATTTACGAAATGGGTTATCTGGGCAAATATTATTGCATGGCCGGTTGCATATGTATTTATGAGCAGATGGTTAATGAATTTTGCTTATAGAGTTGATATTAAGTGGTGGATCTTTATAATTTCAGCATTTTTAGGGCTTTTTATAGCAATTTTTACTGTTAGTTTTCAGGCAATAAAAGCTGCCAGGGCTAACCCTGTTGAAAGTCTGAGATATGAATAAGTAATTTTGATTTTATTCAAATTATATTCTCGTCCGATTTTGTACATCACTGTTCGAAATCGGGCGAATTTTTGTTAAAAATAATTTTAGTAATATGCAGAAACATAACAAGTTAAAATGACTTGGTATAATATATGTTATTATTCTAACTTCTAACTTTTTTGTATAAAAAGAGTTAACAAATTAGTAATGGAGACTTGAATCCTAAAATTAATTATCTTATAACAAAAAGTAAAAATCATGTTTAGAAATCTAATTAAAACCGCTATTCGAAATATCCTAAAAGATTTTGGATATAGTAGTATCAATATTCTGGGTTTAACCATTGGAATTGCCAGTGCGTTATTTCTTATTATTTATATTTCCGATGAATTAAGTTACGATCGTTACCATAAAAATGCCGATCGCATATATAGGGTAGCATCTCATATTAAAGAAACTGATGATGAATTTACCTGGATTATTGCTCAGATTCCTTTCGGGCCACAAGTAGTTCAGGATTATCCTGAAGTTGAGCATTCGGTAAGATTTATTGATGCAGGCCGACAGTTATATAAATATGAAGATAAAGAGTTTTACGAAGAAAAATTCTTCTTTGCCGATTCAAATGTTTTTGATGTATTCACATATAAATTTATAAAAGGAGATCCCCAAAATGCTTTAATGGAACCTAATGCAATTGTTTTAACAGAAACGGTTGCAGCAAAATATTTTGGGAAAGAAGATCCAATTAATAAGGCGCTCGTTACAGGAGAAGATACTTATAAGGTAACAGCCGTAATTAAAGATGTTCCGTTTAATTCTCATTTTCGTTTTGATGGTTTAATGTCAAGGCGCAGTTTGCCTCAACAATTTGGTAATTGGGGGAATTTTGGTGTTTTTACCTATTTATTATTGCCTGAGACTGTCAATTATAAAGACTTCGAAGCAAAAATTCAGGAGATGTATCCAAAATATATGGCTTCTATTTTTGAGAATTTAGGTATTAAAATAAATTATGTACTTGAACCAGTTACAGATATCCACCTAAAATCAACAAGTGACAATGAGCCTGAACCAACAGGAAGTATGGCTTATGTTTTCATTTTTGCTATTGTTGCTTTGTTTTTAATTCTTATTGCAGCAATGAATTACATGAACCTTGCAACTGCTCGTTCAGCTAAACGTGCCCGTGAGGTTGGATTAAGAAAAGTAGTGGGTTCGAACCGAAGAAGTTTGATTTTTCAGTTTCTTACAGAATCAACTGTATTTACAGTTATTGCACTTATTTTTAGTGGTATTTTGTTGATTCTTCTTTTGCCATACTTCAATCAATTAGCAGGTAAAAATTTTAATTTACATGTTATTTACAGTCCTGTTATTTTATTGAGTTTGTTTGCTGTAATAATTGTTGTGGGAATATTCGGAGGTAGTTATCCTGCATTTTACTTGTCTCGTTTTAGTCCGCTAACCGTTATGAAAGGTGAAATTACCAAAGGATCTTCCGGAAGTTTATTCAGGAAAATACTTGTAGTAATTCAATTTATTATTTCAGCAGCTATGATTGTTTCAACTTTAATTGTTTTTAAACAATTAAACTACTTGAAAACAAAAGACTTGGGTTATGATATGAAGAACGTTATCAGTCTTGAGTTTTCAACACGCGAAATGGTTCAAAAATATCCCGTTTTGAAACAAGCCTTATTGGAGAATCCGAATATAAAATCTGTAGGATCCACAAGTACAGGTGTTGGTGATGGATCAGGTAAGGTTCTTATGAGTGTTGAAACTGAAGAGGGAATGCAACAACGTGGAGTTAATTTTGCTGCTATAGATCACGACTTTGTCGAAACATTGGGAATTACTATGTTAAAAGGTAGAGATTTTCAGGAAGATATGCCATCCGATACTTTATTGGGTGTGATTGTAAATGAATCAATGGCTGCTCGTTTAAACTGGAAAGAACCATTAGGCAAACGTGTTGAAATTCAAGGCCGTGATGGTGCTGATTTTTTAAGAGCAACTGTGGTTGGCTTAATGAAAGATTATCATCAGACTGGTATGTATAGCGAGATAGAAACTTTCTTATTGTTTTATAGAGTAAACAACAGAATTGTTTATGCTAAATTAAAAGATGAAAATGTACAAGAAACTATTAAGTATATAGAAAAACGATGGAATGAGATATTTCCAGGTCAGCCATTCACATATAAGTTTTTATCCGATCGTTTTAGTGAACAGTTTGGTGCCGACGAAAAACGTGGATTTATATTTACACTATTTACTGTTTTGGCTATTCTTATTGCTTGTCTTGGATTATTTGGATTAGCTTCTTATACAGTTGAACAACGCACAAAAGAAATTGGTATTCGCAAAGTGGTGGGTGCAAGTGAAGGTATAGTTGTAAGATTAATCTCCAAAGAGTTCTTGATTCTAATTTTAATAGCAATGGTTATTGCATTCCCATTGGCATATTTCTTTATGCGTGATTGGTTGCAGAATTTTGTGTACAGAACAAATCTTGGATTATTTGTTTTTATTCTTGCCGGACTAATAACTATTGCAATAACTTTTATTACAATAAGTTATCAGGCCTGGAGAGCAGCTAATACAAACCCTGCCGAATCGTTAAGAACAGAATAGTTTCTGTTGGTTTGTATGGCGAATTTTATAAGAACGATGGGAAAGTCTAATGTACTTTTTCATCGTTTCTTTTTTATTTCTGATGATTTACTATGGTCTTTGTGTCTATACGATAATTATTCTACGAAATTCATTTCCTTTTAATACCTTTGCCGATGAATCTCAATATATTCTGATAGTCATGTATAAGCCTAACGATAAGTCACAACCAAAAAAAGGTAAAGTAAAACAAACCATATTAAAAGTTACAGAACCAACTGAACTTCTAACATTTCTAATTGCTCAACTTAAAGATAAAAGCAGAAATAGTATTAAATCATTGTTGGTTCACAGGCAAATAACTATTAATTTAAAAATTGTTACGCAGTTTGATTATCCCCTAAAACCTGGTCAAGAGGTACTTGTTAATTGGACACAGGTTAAGGAGGATAATAAGTTCTATGGTTTACGCATTGTATTTGAAGATCCTTATCTTGTTGTTATTGAGAAAAAATCGGGATTGCTTTCCATTGGAACCGATAGGGAACGCGAGCGCACGGCATATAGCATTTTAAGTGATCAGGTTAAAACTGAAAATCCTCGAAATAAAATATTTGTTATTCATCGCCTCGACAGAGATACATCGGGTTTAATGATGTTTGCAAAAAGTATGGATATCCAGACAAAGATTCAGGAGAGCTGGGACGAAACAGTGCTGGATCGTATTTATGTCGCTTTGGTTGAAGGCAATTTAGATAAAGAAGAAGGAACCATTACATCATGGTTAAAAGAAAGTGTTGCTTTAAAAATGCATTCTGCACCCTATGATAATGGAGGTCAAAAAGCTATTACACATTATAAAGTGCTTGAAAAGAATTCAAACTACTCATTGTTGGAGGTAAAGCTTGAGACAGGCCGTAAAAATCAGATTCGTGTTCATATGCAAGATATAGGACATAGTATCGTTGGTGATAAAAAATATGGCTCACGACAGAGTCCTATTGGCAGAGTAGGATTGCATGCACGGGTACTTGCATTCAAACACCCTGTTACAGGTAAAGTTATTCGGTTCGAAACTAATATTCCAAAAAAATTCTTAAGTGTATTTGGCAGTTAATAAAGATTAAACCCTACTTCTGAATAATCAATTTTGAGTATTTGCTTACATTCTGATTTTTTATCTCAAGGATATAAATTCCATTAGGTAAATGTTCAATGTTAATTATGTTTTGGTCAATTTTATTTGAATAAACAATACTTCCTTCCAGAGAGAATACAATAAAATTTGCATTATTATTTAAAGGTTCACTTAAATAAAAAACTCCTTTTGATGGATTTGGATATACAGTAATCAAGTTTTTATTTTGTAAATCAATTATTGAGGTTGGTATTGCTGTTGGAGTAAATTGTGCAGTTGCCATATCAATGTAATAATTACTGTTTCGTGAGTTAATAATTACATAGGCGCTATTTGCATCATCAACATCAAATGTAAGCGGCTCATCTATTCCCGATTCAGAACCATTGTAATATTTGGTCCATAAATGGTCGCCTGTTGGCGAATACTTAATTAACATGGTACCACCACCAGCTGAAACATAACTTCTTGCGGCAACCAAAATATCACCATTATTGTCAATTTTTATTGTTTCTCTGCTATCGTCAGTAGAGAAACTACTTTTACCATAATGCTGTTTTAGCCAAACCAATTCGCCACTTGATGAGTATTTTGCAGTAATAACAGTATCACCTTTCATTCCGGTAACAAGAATATTACCTGCATTGTCAGTTGTAATTGACTTATAAAGTGAATTTGGGTTTTCTCCTGGCGAAACCTTTTTTGTCCAAATTGTATCACCACCTGAATTGTATTTCATTAAAATGGCTTCCCATTTATTTGAGGTAGAATTGGTTTCGTATCCGCATACATATGCTGTTTCATCATTGTTTAAATGAACATCAAATCCAACTGCTGAAAATCCTTCGACCTGCTGAAAATAATCATCCCAGATTTTGGTACCAGAAGAATCATAAACAATAGTTCCTATAAAATAATCGTTTTCCCAATCGGTTAAATAACCTGTAATTGCAATTTGCTGATTCGTTTGGTTAAATGAAATGCTTTTAGGATCAGAACCATAATATGCTGTAAATGTTTTGACCCAGTTTCTTTCAAGATTATTATTCGTTTTTATTAACGCATACCCATTTTGTGCCGTTAAGCGACTCAATCCACAAATATAATAGTTCCCGTCGTTATCGGTGGCAATATCTACGGCTTTATCGGCCAAATGATTAGTGCCATCAAAAATATTTGTTTTTAACAAATCACCATTTGAATTATATTTTAATGTAACAATATCTTCTGCATTATCACTACTGTATGATGTACCTGTAACAATAACATGATTATCCTTATCAACAATGATTTTAACTACCTGATCATTCTCATTACTTCTATTATAGGTGCGAGTCCAAAGGGTGTCACCTGATGCACTATATTTTACCAGATAGTAATTGTCTTTCTCTGTTGCATTTTTAAATGCATTGCCAGCAGAATATATATTGCCTTGCTGATCGACTGCAATATAAATTCCTTTTGTATTCGAGCTTGTTAAATTAAGTACTGATGACCATTGAGAAAAAGAATTAAGAGTAACAAGGATTAAAAGGGCAGAGGTTACTATATATTTTTTCATATCACGTTATTTTATTATTGTTCTAAAATATCAAATTTAAATTATACAAACGAAAATTAGGTGGATTAAAGTTTCGAAAAAAAATAAATGGTTCTGTTAAAAATAAGTCTAATCTTATTGTTGATATCTAATAATATTCATTGCAGCCTTTATTCCATCAGCTCCGCTGGAAATTATTCCTCCGGCATATCCGCTTCCTTCACCAACAATAAACAGGTTTTTAAATCCGGTTACAGATAGATTTTCTTCTCTTAAAACTTGAATTGGAGATGAAGTTTTACTTTCCAATCCCATTATATTTCCTGTTTCAAAACCTCTTATTTTTCGGCAGAAATCTTGCAATCCTTTTCGCATCGAGTTGCTCACATTTAGGGGTAACATTTCCCATAATGGGGCAGGCTTTAATCCAAGAGGATAACTTGTTAGAGCAGATTTTTTTGGTTCTTTTTTCGATATAAAATCCTGAATACTGCAATACGGAGCACTGTAACCTTTTGAAAATTCATAAAATTGTTGTTCTAATTTCTCGAGCCAGTCAAGAATTTCAATAGCCGAGGCCTCTTTACTCAATATTTCCGAAGGGTTTACTCCAGCAACACAAGCTGCATTTGCAAATTGCGCATCACGGTTGTAAAGACTCATCCCGTTTACAATATTCGTATTAGCATAGGCAGTAGCAGGTACAACAATTCCTCCCGGACACATACAAAATGTATAAACAGGTAAACTGTTTTCCGGATTCGATGTTAGTCGGTACTCAGCAGCTTTTACACCAGGTAATTTTGCTTTTCCCCACTGAGCCATGTTAATTATTTCCTGTGGATGCTCAATACGACTACCAATGGCAAAGTTTTTAGTACGGAATGGAATCTCATTTTTAATTAGCATTCTATAGGTTTCGAATGCCGAATGACCTGATGCAATTACAAAAAAGTCAGCATCAATGCTACCTGTATTTAAAATTGCCTCTTTAACTTTACCTTTTTCAATTTTTAGATCGATAAGTTGAGTTTCAAATACATATTCACCACCAATGTTTTTAAATTTTTGCCGAAGATTTTTTACAACATTCTTCAAATTATCGCTTCCCACGTGTGGATGTGCAAGGTATCCGATCTCTGCCGGTGCTCCTGCATCAATATAACTCTGCAGAATGAATTGTTTTTCTATTGATATATGTTTTGAACGCGAAGTAAGCTTTCCATCGGAGAAAGTTCCAGCACCCCCTTCGCCAAAAGCATAATTATTCTTTGAGTCAAAAATACCTGTTTTTTCAAACTTGGTAATACCTTCGTCTCTCGCATGAACATCACAACCTCGTTCGATAAGTGTAACATTAAATCCAGCTTTTTGGAGCACAAACGCGGAGAAAAATCCAGCAGGACCACTACCAACAACAACAACTTTTTTATTTCTTTTCTTAAAATCAATCTTTAGAGATGGTAGAATTTCTACATTATTGCCTTTAAGCTCATCCGAAAAAACACCTACACGAATCAGCCAGTGAATCTTGTTCTTATTTCTTGCATCAAGACTTTTGTTTTCAATCTGGTAGGTAAAATGTTTTATGCCAAGTTGTCTTTTAATTGTTTCTTTAAGAACACCTTCGGAATAGTCGGTAGGCAATTGAACTGAAATTTCTTTGTAAGCCATAGCATTGTAATAAGTGTTGTAAATATAAATTAATTTATTGATGATTTTCTTAGATGTATATAGGAAGTAATGAGTATCAAGTAGTGAGAATCTGGCCTCATATAAATAGTTTTGATACTTGTGTCTATTTACTCAAATCTATTTTCAATCGTTCGAAAACGAACATGTTTGTACTGATTACGAACGGTATTTATATATTTAAAAATGGTGTAATTGTCAATATATCAGCAAGTAAAGTTGAGTGGTACAATGTTTGAGCTGCAAGGTCTAGTGTGTAAACATTTAATATTCAACAACCATGTTCAGACATAATTTTATAATTGCCTTAAGAAATATCCTTAAATATTGGAATTACTCAATTATCAATATTGGAGGATTAGCTATTGGATTAGCCAGTTTTATTTTTATTATTCTCTATATCGAAGATGAATTGAAGTATGATAAATTCCACGAAAAAGCTGACCGAATTTACCGCGTGAATCGTTTGTACAATAGTAACGATGTTGATGAAGATGCAGCTACACTTTCATTTCCAGCTATACCTCAACTTCAGATTGATTATCCTGATCTTATTGAAAATACTGTACGTTTTTTCAATTTTATGCGACCAGAGTTTTTCTTTGATTACCAAAAAAGTGAAAATGAAATAATTAAGTACAATGAAAAGAATTTCTATTTGGCTGATTCAACAGTATTCGACATTTTTACATTTCCATTTTTGATTGGTGATCCCGAAACAGCACTAGATCGGCCTGGTACAATGGTTATTACCGAATCCACTGCAAAACGATATTTTGGAGATGAAAATCCTATTGGAAAGCTGCTTCGTGCCGAAGAAGGATTTAATTTCGAAATTACTGGCGTTATAAAAGATATACCATCTCAATCGCACTTCAAGATTGATTTATTGGGCTCATTAAATACATTCAGACAATTTAATAGAAATGGTCAATTTCCAACGACTTGGATATGGAATCCATGCTGGTCGTATGTTTTATTAAAAGAAGGCGTTACTCCTCAACAATTAGATACTAAATTTCCTGAGTTTTATGAACATCATTATACAGATCTAAAAAATGCAGAGGTAAAATTATATACTCAAGCAGTAACCGATATTCATTTAAAATCGCACCATGTTTACGAAATGCGCACCAATAGTAATGTTTTGTATGTGTATATATTGTCTATTGTTGCAGCAATCGTATTAGCATTGGCTTGCATTAATTTTATGAACCTTGCAACAGCAAGCTCTGCTGGCAGAGCAAAAGAAATTGGATTAAAAAAGGTTTTTGGCAGTTTTCGAACTCAGTTAACATTCCAGTTTTTAAGCGAAGCAGTTGTGCAGAGCTTTATGGCAATGCTTTTAGCAATTTTCTTAGTTGAGTTACTTATACCTGCATTTAATAATTTTACTGGTAAGGATATTGCAAATGGTTTCTTTATAAATATTAAAGTTATTTCATTTATTCTTAGTTTAGGACTTGTTGTTGGATTATTTGCCGGAACTTATCCTGCCTTTTTTCTATCAGCATTCCAACCTTTAAAAGTATTAAAAGGCAGTTTAAAAGGTGGTGCAAAAAATGTACTGGCCAGAAAAGTTCTGGTTGTAATTCAGTTTACTATTTCTATTAGTTTGATTATTGGAACAATGGTTGTTTACAATCAGCTTCAGTTCCTAAGAAATACTGATATTGGATTTAAAAAAGATCAGATAATTATTCTTAAGAACAAGGGGCAACTTTTTAGAAATTATCCCGCTTTTAAGGAACAATTATTACAACACAAAGATATTAAATATGTCACTGGTATGGAAGATATATTAGGTGCTAATCATAATACCAGAGATTACGAAATAGAGGGTTTAACACCCGGGCAACGTTATTATATACCAGCATTTTTAGTCGGCTGGGATTTTATAGAAACATTCGATATTAAAGTTGTAGAAGGAAGGGCATTCTCCCGTGATTTTCTTTCGGATACTTTGAATGGAATTATGATTAATGAAACCATGGCAAGGGATTTGGGATGGACCAATGAAGAAGCTATTGGAAAAAGAATAGTTTCTAGTAATGGAGATGAAAGAGTAATTGGGGTAGTAAAAGATTTTAATGCCATGTCGTTGCACCGACCCATGAATAAATTTGTTATTGATATGCTGCAAAGGCCTGACCAATTCAATCCTTATATTGCTGTTAGGGTTGAAACGAAAGATTATACAGAGGTTTTGAAATATATTCAGGATAAATGGACTGAATTTGTTCCTACTCGACCTTTCGAATATGATTTTATGGATACACAACTCGATAATTTGTATAAAGATGAGCTCAAGTTTGGCCGTTTTTCACTAATGTTAACCATTCTGGCAATACTTATAGCAAGTATGGGTTTGGTTGGATTAACTTCATTTTTAGCAGAACAACGAACAAAAGAAATTGGTATCAGAAGAGCTTTAGGATCAACATCAAGAGGAATTATTGGGCTTATGTCGAAAGAGTTTTTAATTCTGCTCGGTATTTCAAACATGATTGCATGGCCCGTAACTTATTATGTTACAACAAACTGGCTCGAAGGATATTCGAAACATATTACAACAAATTGGTGGTTATTTATTTTCTCTGGTTTACTCTCGTTATCCATAGCATTAGTAATTATTGCTTATAGAGCTTACAAAACTGCAATGCTTAATCCGGCTCATACGCTTAGGTATGAATAGTTTGAATTAATATTAGTTTATTCCATGCTTCTTGCGGTCTTTTGAAGGCAGCAAGAAGTTTTTATTTTTGAATGAAGTAATGTTAACTAAGATATATACAATATGAAAAGAATAACTAAAATTTTCGGTTTCGTAATACTGCTATTGTTTATTCAGAGCTCTGTTAATAGCAGTAATCCAATTAAAGAATTAGTAATTAATGCTGATAATGATATTAAAGTTACCATCATTTATGATAATTACTGTTTTAAGGAAGGTTTAAAATCCAATTGGGGATTTTCTTGTTTGATAGAAGGACCAGAGAAAACTATACTTTTTGATACAGGTGCTAAATCAAAAATCTTTATTGAAAATTTCAATAAGCTGAATATTGATGCTAAAAATATTGATGCAGTTGTATTATCTCACGACCATAATGACCATATTGGCGGATTACCAACCTATTTGGAATTGAATAAGAATGTTTCGGTATATATTATTAAATCATTTCCTGATAAAATCAAAGAAATGATTAAAGGTGCCGGAGCCGAGATTGTTTATGAACCTGCAATCAAAGAAATTTGCAAAAATGTTTATTTAAGCGGAACACTTGGAACCCAAATTGAAGAACAATCGCTGGCCATTGATACTCCAAATGGACTTGTTGTTATCACCGGGTGCTCACATCCCGGAATAATCGAAATATTAAAACACTTTAAATCTGCTTTAAACAAAGAAGTCTATATGGTTTTCGGTGGATTTCACCTGATGCAATTGTCAGAAGTCGAAATAAATTCAATTGCAACTGAAATGAAAAAACTGGGTGTTAAGAAATGTGGAGCAACTCATTGTACCGGTGATAAACAAATAGAATTGTTCAAAAAGGCGTTTGGAGACAATTATGTTCAAATGGGGGTTGGGAATATTGTAGAATTTTAAAATTTAATTCTTCTAATTATCTTTAGGGATCAAATTGTTGTTTATGATTCCAAAGAATAAATATCAGAAAGAATATATTTTCAGAGTAAACAAGGTTATTGATCATATCGATAAGAATATTGATAAACCATTAAATCTTGATGTTTTAGCTAATGTAGCCAATTTTTCCCCTTTCCATTTTCATCGTATTTTTACAACATTTACGGGTGAAACATTAAATAATTTTATTAAACGGTTACGAGTTGAAAAATCAGCCCGATTATTAATAAACGAACCTGAAACACCTATTAGCGATATCGCCTATTATTGCGGATACAATAGTGCATCAGTTTTTTGCAGGGCATTTAAAGATTATTTTAAGGTAAGTGCAAAAGACTATCGCGAAAAGATGCTTGATGAAAATAGCAAGAATCGTCAATCTGATAGCAAGATTGATAAATTACCAGAATCCTCCGATGACTACATTCGCATTGTAGAATTAAACAAAAAATGGAGGAACATTATGAAAACAAACATTCAGATTAAAGAAATGCCCGCAATGGATTTGGTATATTTTCGCTATTACGGGCCATTTAATCAAATAGGAACTGCATACGAAAAACTATTTAAATGGGCTGGTCCAAGGGGTTTATTAAACTTTCCCGAAACAAAAACAGTTACTGTATATCACGACGATCCTAAGATAACCGATATGCAAAAAGTGAGGCAAGATGCTTGCATTACTGTAAAAGGAGATCTGAAAGTTGATGGTGAATTTGGAAAACAAAAACTGCAGGGAGGTAAATATGCTGTTGGTAGATTTGAAATCGATCCTACAGAATTTGAAAAAGCATGGGATGCAATGTGTATTTGGGTTTCGGAAAGTGGTTATCTACCATCCGATTCTAGTCCATATGAATTATATTACGAAGATCCGGAGTATAATGCCAATAGCAAGTTTCTATTGGATATTTGTATCCCGGTAAAACCTTTTTAAAAGGATTTTGTAAATCTGTTACTAATTTGTATCAATATTAAGCTGATACTCTTTCATTGTAATATAAGGGTTTCCTAATTGGGTTTTAAAATGTACCCAAATAGGAATACTCTTTTTTACTGAAACCATCGACGGAATATAAAATTCAAGCTGAGGAGTGCCATTTTTTAAGGGAATTGCCGATAGAACTGTTTTGTTTTCAGAGTTTTTAACCTCCTGATAAAAAACTACATTAATAGCTTTTTTATCAAGTTTACAAATGAGTATTATTTTGTTTTCAGTATTTAGATTGTTTTTTGTTTCAAAAATAATTTGCGGGTAGCTTGTAATTAGCTTGCCCGATCTGTTATACTCCTTTAATCCTTCCATAGGTTCACCATCTTTAAAAGGTATTTCGGCTTGTATTTTTCCATCATCGTAATACGTTTTTCTAATACCATTCATCTTGCCATCAACATAAGGAGTAATTCTAAATGGCTGTCCATTCTCATAATACCAAATTGTTTCACCAACTGTAATATTATCAATATAATTTACCAATGATCTCAATTTACCTGATGGATAATATTCTTTTGCCGGACCATTTTTCTTTTTGTTTTTTACAGTTATTTCTGATTTTAATGCTCCGCTTTTCTCATAATATGATCTTTTAACCCAGGTTTCGTTTTCTTTTATTTTGGGCCCATCTGTTCTTTGCTGAGCAGGCTGGCATGAAATAATTGCAAAAAGCAATAAAGACAAATAAATAGGAGTAACCTTCATTAGTTTTGTTTTAAGGTACAAAGATATAATTTATACTTATTGCAGGTTATAAAAGTGTCCCGAAATCTGAATTAGTAAAAAGTTTGATTTCGGGACTGGGTTTTGTATTATTTCGTGGCAGTTACAGTTGATTTTGTATTATCTTCTCTATGCCTGTCGATAAGTTTATAATAAGGATCAATACCAACCTTACTCGGCTTAAAATCAACAATTAACTCAAAATCTTTTGTTGAATTATCTATTTTGTATTTCTTCAGGAAAATCTCACTTTCTTTTTTCGTGCTGTCATTTAGTTCTCTTGTAAATACCGCAACATCTATCCAGTCATTAATTTGAATTTCATTTTCACGACCCAAACTATCTGCCTCATATTTTTTGCATTCAACAGAAAAGTTCACTTTGTATTTTCCATTTTCCGTTTCATTAAAAGTTACCTCTGTTACTTTGTTTTCGTACAAAATGATTTTTTCGAACAAATCTTCAACAAGATATTGCAACGAGTCGGGAGTAACCTCTTTAAAATATCTCAATAAATCAAGTGATGTAACAAAAGGAGGCTCCTGAAATGCATAATCCTTAACAAATTTCTTTAATGCAAGATTGATTTTTTCTGTTCCAATATAATCAGCAAGTGCATACATAACAACACTTCCCTTGTTATAATGCATATATCCCTGATCAGGACGCATATAAACCAGTGGAGATTCGTAATGTTGTTCACCGCTTCTGCCCTTTAAGTAATTATCCATCTCATACTTAATAAAATCTCTGATTTTCTCAACTCCATATTCTTTTTCAATTACCTGCATTGATGAATATTGGGCCAGAATCTCAGAAGTAACTGTTGCACCTTCAACATTTGCACCAATAACCTGGTGTGCCCACCATTGATGTGCTGTTTCGTGTGCTGTAACCCAGAAAGGATAATTGATGTTGTCGTCTTTTACATTAGCAATAAAACCAATGCTTTCAGAAAATGGAATCATGTTTGGGAATGCCTGTGCAAAGCTTGAAAATCGCGGAAACTCAAAGACACGTAATTGTTGGTATTGATAAGGACTGAAACTCTCCGAACAATACTCGAGTGCCAATTTCATTGCTTTCATCATATCATTAAGGTTATATTCATGTCCTTTCTGATAATAGATTGCCAAATCAATGCCATTCCAGTTATCTTCAATTTTCTCGTATCGGGCAGATAACCATGATGCATAATTCAAGATTTTACAATCCATTTTGTAATGAAAATATTTTCTTCCGTTTTCTTCCCATTCTTTCTCAAGGTATCCGGAAGCAATTGCTGTTTGATCCGGAGTAGTGCTTACTACGGTTTCGAAACGAATCCAGTCGCCATCGTTTGATATGTAAGTGTTTTGCAGAGCTGTTGAGTCTGTAATTTTTGCAATTAGTTGTTTTTCTGGTAAATCGTATTTCTTTCTTTTCTTTTCGTCGGTTAGTTCAACACCTTCATTATAACCAAATGACGGCAACATAGTTGATGTTAAAAAGGTTCCATTATATAGTAATCTTGGATTCGATCCACTATTTGCAAATCCTTTAGTAATAATCTCCATATCAATATTAAATTTTGTTGAATCACCTGGTAGCAAAGGGGTTTTAAACCGACAAATACGAAATCCCAGTTCTTTATCATCAAAAACGATTTCGAAATCTTTTTCAAAATCTAACTCATTAAATTTATTGTATTGATTGTAATTTATAAAAACCGAATCGATAGGTTGATTTGATTTATTTTTAATAATGTAGAACCCTTTAAACGATGCATCACGTCTTTCAGGATAAATATCCACATTCATGTTCATCTCTACAATCCTCGGTTGAATCTTTTTTGCATATTTTTTATATTGCTTTTCAAAATTTACCGATTCCATTAGTTGTTCCTTAGATGTTTTGTAATCATTTAAAATATTAGTATTATAAAAAATATAGGAACCCAATCCCACAAAAAGAATCAAGAAAACAAATAATCCGAGTTTTGTAGAAAAAGTTAAACGTTGTTTAAATAAAAATAATCGCTTTGAGAAACTGTTTTCATTTCCTCTAACCCATAAAAGATTTGAAACGATTGCAAGAATTATTGCAAAAGCAAACCAGTAGGCTTTATATATAATAAAAGGCATTACGTAATGTCCATATCCATTCATGTCGGAATACATTATACCAGGATCTGAACCAAAATTATACAGATTATGTTCAAGACCAACACTACCCATAAATGAACTAAACAGGTAATAAAGGATTATTATAAAATGTCCAAGATATTTGTTGTTTACCAACACATGAATTACAAAAGCAAGAAAGCAAAGTAGAATATAATCCATTAACTTAATCCCGAACAAACCTTTGATATATAATCCAATTTCGAAATTGTAATATCCCATTACACCTTGCGCAATTATGCCAATAAGCATGATTACAGCCATTAGAATTGCCTGTACAGCTATTAATGCTGTTAACTTTGATGTATAGATAGTCCAGGTTGGAACAGGCATTGAATCGATCATTTCATTTACTTTGTAGGTTCTTTCATTCCATACTATTTCACCTGACAAAAAGGTAATAATGATTAGCACAAAGAGAGAAAATGTGGTACCTAAAATCTCAATAACCTGATATGTTACGGGGAAGGTAGTTGTTCCGTAAATCTTGCCCAATTGTGCTGTGTTAATCATCACAAAAAGGATTCCGGTTGCAAGGATACCTAGGAAATAGGGATTCATTACAAGATTAACAGTTTCAAATTTAATAAGCCTGATTAATTGACTAATCTTTGTTTTAACAGAGAAGTCTTGTTTTACCTTGGGTAAATTAAGTTTAAGAACTTTTAAAATTGGATTTATATTCGCAAAAATCAACCTTGAATCTTTTCTTAGTTTTAGTTGGAATACATTCTGCGAGAATTTAAATTGCTTCATTAAGAAAGCAAATAACATTGCAGCAAAGCCGACCCAAATAAGTCTATTAAGTAAAAATAACCATGTAAAGGGAATGAGTTGTTCATTCTTTTCTGAAACTGTCCAGTATTTTGTTAGTGTATCGAATGCTGTGCCGCCAAAAGGATCAAGCAATGATGATAGTGTTATGTTTTGAATGTCCTGAATTAATGTTCCAGCAACACCATATAAAACAAGTAATGCAATGCATCCCAAATAGGTTGCCAATAAATTCCGGGAGATGGCAGCAATAGTAAAAATGATTATACCAACAATAAAAATGTTCGGAATAACATTGAATAAATAGGGATTAAAATAAGCCATAAATAAATTTTCACCAAAGAAATCGCGGTTTAGATAGGGCATAAAAGAAGATATCCACATTCCTATTCCAATGCTTGTGAAAACAAAAATTGCTGCAATAAAACCACCTAAAAATCTTCCTCCCAAATATCCAAATTTGCTTATTGGGTATGAAAAAAGCAGGGCATGACTATTGGTTTCATAATCCCTGTAAATAGAGCTTCCTATTAATGCAGGTAACAAAATTAAAGCCATAAAGCTTAATCCTGTTGTAAGTGTAAATATGATATATGGTGAGTTTGTTAGTAATTTTCCACCCATACCACCAATTGAAACAGATACTCCATCGACCATACCACTAAATGCATTTACAATAAGAAAGGTTAAACCAAACAATATTCCCCAGTAAATGTAAACTGCCGGACGACTGAATTTATATTTTAATTCGAATGATAATATTCTAAAAAACATGAGATTAGGATTTAATTAGATTTTACAACTGTTTTGGCGTTTTTTATTGCAGAGAAATATACATCTTCGAGGTTAGGCTTAACCATCTCAAACGAATCTGGATTTGATTCGCTGTATGCATGAACAATGATTTTCCCCAAATAAAGCCTTGTAGAAATAATGTTGTAATTATCCTGACATGATTTTAGTTCATCCTTATCAATTACTTTCTCCCAGATTTTCCCTTCAATATTTTTAATAAGCTCCAGGGGTTGTCCATATAAAAGAACTTCTCCTTCATTAATAATGGCCATACTTTTACACAAATCGCTTACATCGTCAACAATATGTGTAGAAAGGATAACAATAATGTTTTCGCCAATTTCACTTAATAGATTATGAAAACGGTTTCTTTCAGCAGGATCAAGTCCTGCTGTTGGCTCATCCACAATTATCAGTTTAGGATTGCCCAATAAAGCTTGCGCAATACCAAATCGCTGTTTCATACCACCCGAATAACCACTCAGGTTTTTTTTGCGAACATGATATAAATTAGTTTGTTCAAGCAATGATTTTACTAATTCTCGTCGCTCATTTTTATTTGTAATACCTTTTAATTCGGCAAAATGATCGAGCATAGCTTCTGCAGAAATTTTTGGATAAACACCAAATTCCTGAGGCAAATAACCCAGTTGTTTTCTTACTTCAGCTTTTTCTTTCAGAACATTTAATCCATCTAACTGAATTTCGCCATTATCAGCTTCCTGTAAGGTAGCAATAGTTCGCATAAGAGTTGATTTTCCTGCACCATTCGGACCTAATAGTCCAAACATACCTTTGGGTATAGTAAGGTTTACATTTTTAAGCGCTTGTACTCCATTGGGATAGGTTTTCGATAAGTCGGTAATTTTTAATTCCATTTTTTAAAGTGTTTAAAATTCAATATTTTGTTAGACCAGTAATTTTATTATTAGTTGAATTATAAACGAAAATATTACAAATATTTTGGATATTTTTCAATTTTAATATTCATTAACTTTTTTTAGGAATATAAAACGACCAGATTTTTTTTGCAGAAATAAAAAGATGCTGCCACAAAAACCTGCAAATGAATAGAGTAATAGAAAATGACTGTTGGAAATATTCAGGTCAATGGGCAGCACTTATTGTCTATGACGCTCCTTTTATAAAATTGTTACAACCAACCGTAATATAATTTGTTTTATAGGGTAGATATAATTTGTTTTATATATTTGTTGAAATCTCAATTCCACAAAATGAAAGAATATATACTAGCCCTCCTAATTATTATTGGCGGATGCAAATCAACTCAAAAAACAAGTAAATCAATCGAAAATAAGCAAGCCGAGATTGAAATTGCAATTTCTGATGTCGAAATAGCTTTTAATATTAAGAATATTTCTGAAGAAGAATTTAGTATTCTTAACCCGAGAAAATTATCAATGCAGAAATTTGAAGATAGCAACTGGCAGAATTTAAAAATATTAATTTGCCCATGCGATGCACCCTGTAATGCCCCTGAAGAAATTGGGGTTGTTAAGCCAGGATCAGCATATATGATTGTCTGGAACAAGAAAGAATCCTGGTGCGGAAAAAGAACCGAACATGGTGTAAGGGAAACTGTTGAAACGATTGCTTCAAGTGGTAAGTACAGATTTACTATTATGTTGGAGAAAAATGGAAAATCAGTTGAGATTGTTAAAGAATTTGAGATAAAATAAACCATAAATATTTAAAATTATGAAGAAAATTGGATTTCTGCTTATAGGTATAATCATTACTTTTTCTGGGTTTTCTCAAGAATGGTTAAAAAATCTGGAAAGTAAAAACCCCGAAGACATTACATTTTTCGAAATACAAAATGCATTCAACGATTATTATAAGGATAAAAATGTAAATAATGGATATTATTTGGAAAATGGAGTAAAGATAAAAGCTTCTGGATGGAAGCAATACAGACGCTGGGAGTGGAACATGGATATGCGTGTAAATCCAATTACAGGCGAATTTCCTAAAACAAATACTGTATCTGAGTGGGAAAGCTATATAAAAACAAATCCTAATGCCAAAAGTACAAATGGAAATTGGACACAAATGGGTCCTAATTCATCTAATGGTGGTTATGCAGGTATCGGACGTGTAAATTGTATTGAATTTCATCCTTCAAATGCAAGTACATATTGGGTTGGAACTCCTTCTGGTGGACTATGGCGTACTACAAATGACGGAAGTTCATGGACTGTTTTAACCGATCAGAATACCGTGTTAGGTGTTAGTGATATTGCTATTCCTTATGATTTTGCAACCTCTAACACTATTTATATTGCAACAGGAGATCGTGATGGTGGTTCTGTATGGACTCTTAGTGGAGGAAATTCAGACGACAACCCAAGTATCGGAGTTTTAAAATCAACCGATGGTGGCGCTAACTGGAGTTCTACTGGTTTGTCCTGGACAAATAGCGATGAAAAACTAATTGGAAGATTATTAATTCATCCATCGAATCCACAAATATTAATAGCAGGTGCATCTGATGGTATTTATAAAACAACCAATGGTGGTTCTAGCTGGACAAAAGTTCATACAACAAATTATGTTATTGATATGGAATTTAAACCTGGCGATCCAACAGTTATTTATGCTTCAACCCAAAAGTATAACGGTGCTTCAATTTTAAAATCAACCAATTCTGGCGATACCTGGTCTACAGTATATGCTTTTGGCTCAGGTTCTTATCGAACAGATATTGCAGTAACTCCTGCCGACCCAACCCATTTATATGTAGTTGTTGCTAACACCAGTGGCGGGTTATCTGGTGTTTTTAAATCCAGAGATTCGGGAGGTACATTTGTACAGACCTTTAATGGAACTGTTTTGAATCATAGTTTACTTGGTTACTATAGCGATGGTTCTGGTAGTAATACAGGTCAAGGGTCATACGACCTTGCATTGGCCGTTGCTCCAAATGATACCAATATAATTTTCTTAGGTGGCATTAACACATGGAAATCAATAAATGGGGGATATAGTTGGTTAATTAATAACATGTGGACAAGTTATTATACATATAACCTCAGTGGCGCACCTGAAGTGCATGCCGATAAGCATGTTTTAAAATTTTATAATAATAGTACTCTTTTCGAAGGGAATGATGGAGGTATTTATAAATCAACCAATACAGGATCTTCCTGGGTTGATAAAACAAATGGAATGGTTATTAGTCAATTATATCGCATAGGAGTTTCTCAATCTTTAAGTAATATGGTTATTTGTGGTTTACAGGACAATGGAACAAAACTAATTTATAATGGGAACTGGTATGATGTTAAAGGTGGAGATGGAATGGAATGTCTAGTAGATCCAACAAATGGTAATATTCAGTATGGAACCTATGTTGATGGTGAGATCGAAAGGACGATGGATGGTTGGTCTACATATAATACTGTCATTATTTCGGATAGTATTGACGATAACTATAATGATGGTTGGTGGGTTACACCTTACACATTAGATCCAAATAATAGCCAAACACTTTTTGTTGGATATGCAGATGTTTGGAAATCTACAAATAGGGGTAATTCTTTTACTAAAATTTCAGATATTAATTCATCACAACTTCTACGATCATTGGTAGTTGCTCAAAGCAATAGCAATTATATTTATGCCGCAGATAAAACAAAATTATGGAAAACTACTACTGGTGGAATATCATGGACAGATATTACTGGTACATTGCCAGTATCCTCATCAAGTATTACATATGTGGCAGTGCATAACTTAAATCCAAATATTATATGGGTTACATTTGGCGGTTATAATTCAAATAGGATTTATGAATCAACCAATGGAGGAACAACCTGGACAAGCATATCAAACGGATTACCTAGTATTCCTGTTTTCTGTGTTGTTCAGAATAAAATGGAAAATACGAATAACCATATTTATGTTGGAACAGATAGGGGAGTCTTCTTTAAAGATGGTTCTGCGGACTGGGCTCAATTTAATAGCGGCTTACCAAGTGTTATGGTTACCGAACTTGATATTTATTATGATAATTCAGTACCAACAAATAGTAGGATAAGAGCAGCAACTTTTGGCAGAGGGTTATGGGAATCAGATTTATATGATTTTACTACAGCAAATATTGTTTCAGGTTCAATTTCTGGATCATATGCTGTGACAGCTACCGCTGGTGCTGCGATAAACATTCCTTATTATGTTTATGGAACTATTACTTCTAATACATTTACTGCTTATCTCTCTAGTGCTAATGGCGATTTTACAAATGAAACTGCGATTGGTTCTTTAGTATCAAATAACTCAGGAACTATTAACGGTACAATACCGGCAAATACTCCAACAGGGAATGGTTATAAAGTGAGAGTAAAATCATCAAGTCCAGTTTATACTGGTACAACGAGTAATACATTTCAGGTAACATTAAGTACATCAACTGAAATAATTGAATTGGAAAAAAATTCGATTAAAGTTTATCCTTTACCTGCCAGCAATTTCATTAATATTGATTTTGAAATAGCTCAGAAAGACGTTTTAATTCATATTATCGATTTGTCTGGGAAGATAGTTTATACTAAGGAATATAACGAGGTACTTAATGAGAAAGTTGATGTTGATTACCTTGTAGCCGGAGTATATATTCTGCAAATAAAAACTGATGGAATAAATAAAACCATACGAATAGCAATTCAATAATAATATAAAGAAACTCAGTTACAAAACTGAGTTTCTTTATTTGTAAGTAAAAGCTTTTCAATCCATCAATTAAATTTATCGAACAATATTTCCTTAAAAAATAGTAATTTTGCTTTTAGTTTTTTAAGTAATAATACTATTTTGAATAAATAGATAACTATTTAAAAGTTTACTTTATTTTATTAATAACCAGTAGCATGATAAACAAGAAATTAGATAGCAAGCCTGCTCTTATTACAAAGGAGAAAACATATAGTTACTCTGAGCTTTTCTCAGAGATTAATAAGTATTCGCAACTATTTAAAGGAAAGGATTATACAAATGTTGCTATTCATTCTGAAAATAGAGCTGAATGGATTTTTGCTTTTTATGCTGCCTGGTATAATAAATGTACAGTTGTACCTATCGATTTTTTAGCCTCTGTTGATGATGTTTCATATATTATAAATGATTGTCAGCCTGAGATAGTTTTTATAAGTAACGAAACGAATAAGAAAATTGATAAAATTCAGACAAAATTAAAGTACAATCCTATAATAGTAAATCTTGATGATTTAAATATTGAACCAACGAAGGACGAAATTATTTGGAATGTTCCTGAAAATGCAAATGATACGGCTGTTATTATTTACACATCGGGTACAACCGGAAGCCCAAAGGGTGTAATGCTTTCGTATACAAACCTAATTGCTAATATTAAAGGAGTGTCGGAGGATGTTAAGATATATAATCCTGATCGCCAGGTATTGGTTTTGCTTCCTTTACATCACATATTTCCTCTTGCTGGATCTATGGCTGCTCCTTTATATGTAGGTGGCACAATAGTTATGTCTCCTTCCATGCAATCATCTGATATTCTTGAAACCCTTAAAAACAATAAGGTGAATATTATGATTGGTGTACCTCGGTTATATGAGTTGCTATATAAGGGTATTAAAGCAAAAATTGATGCAAAATTTATTGGCCGCTTGTTTTTTAAGATCGTTAAATTATCGAAAAGTCAGAAATTGGCAAGAAAGATTTTTAAGCAAGTACATGCCGGGTTTGGTGGCAATCTTGAATACATGGTTTCAGGTGGCGCTGCATTACCTAAGACAGTTGGTGGCTTTTTTCAAACCTTGGGTTTTGATGTTCTCGAAGGCTTCGGAATGACAGAAGCTGCTCCCATGATTACATTTACCCGACCAGGAAATGGAATTATCGGATCACCAGGTCAACCATTACCTGGTTTGAAAATGGAAATACGTGATGGAGAAATAGTTGCCAAAGGACCAAACGTAATGAAAGGGTATTATAAAAGACCAGAAGAAACTGCAGAAATGATAAAAGATGGCTGGTTGTATACTGGTGATTTGGGATATGTAAATAAAAAGGGTTTCTTATTCATTACGGGTCGTAAGAAGGAGATTATGGTTTTACCAAATGGTAAAAATGTAAATCCTGCCGAATTGGAAGAAAAACTCGAGAAAATAGAATATGTTAAAGAAGCAGGTGTTTTTTTACAGAATGACTTAATTCATGCTGTTATTATTCCTGATTATGAAGTTCTTTCTAAAAAAGAGATAAAGGATCCTGAAAAACTTTTTAAAGAAGAAGTAATGCCTGAATTTAATTCTCATCTTACTTCATATAAGCGAATTATGAAGTATTCGTTAAGCAAGGATGAGATTCCTCGCACAAGACTTGGAAAAGTACAACGATTCAAGTTGTCAGAGATGTTTGAAAAGCCTGCAAAGAAAAAGTCTCAATCGGAGCATCCATTATCAGAAGAGTTTATTGCTATTAAAACCTTTCTCGAAAGTCAGGTAGATTTAACTATTTCGCCTGATGATCATCTTGAATTTGATTTAGCACTCGACTCACTTAGTAAGATTACATTAATCGATTTTATTGAGCGTACATTTGGAGTTAAAATTCCTGAAGACAAGCTATTATCTTTCCCTTCAATAGGGAAAATGGTTGAGCATATTAAAGAAAATAAAGTATTTCACACTTTTGAGATGCACAATTGGTCTGCTATAATTAAAGAAAAAATAAATCTTAAGTTGCCCAAATCGTGGCCAACACAAGCATTGATTATTAAGTTTTTTAGAAACTTCTTCCGTTTTTATTTCCGCTTAAAGGGTGAAGGGTTGGAGAATATTCCTGAAGGAGCAGTTATATTTACTCCAAATCACCAGAGTTATATCGATGGTTTATGTGTTACTGGTTTTCTTAAATGGAGAACGATAAAAGAAACCTATTTTTATGCTAAGCGAAAGCATATTCAGAACAAGTTTCTTGATTTTATGGCTAACCGCAATAATGTCATTATTATGGATGTAAATACCGATTTAAAAGAATCAATACAGAAAATGGCTGAGGTATTAAAGCAAGGTAAGAAAATTGTTATTTTCCCTGAAGGTACAAGAACTGCCGACGGGAAACTTGGGGAGTTCAAAAAAACATTTGCCATTCTCAGTAAAGAGCTTAATGTACCTGTTGTTCCTGTTGCAATTAAAGGTGCATATAAAGCTTTGCCTCGAGGTTCAAAGTTTCCACGCCCCTTTACTAAAATATATGTAAGCTATTTGCCTCCGATATATCCCCAAGATTATGATTTTGATTCGCTTGCACAAAAAGTAAAAGATCTTATAGCAGAGAAAATTTTATAATATCACTGTTGCATTTTTGGCACAAATCTTGATTTTATTAAGTTAGTATTTTATATAAAATTAAGAAGCCATGAAAACAATACATATTTTTAGAATTATTGCTGCTGTGGTTTTAAGTTTATCAATAACTGCAATTCAGGCACAACCAGGGCATAATCATCATCGCGAAAGGCATGCGCCAAATCATCGATACAGAGATTTACCACACTGGGGATATAAATACAAAGTTGTTCCTAAAGGTGCATTTTTATTGCGTCATTCCGGAATAAATTATCATTATCATTCTGGTATATATTATCGCCCATATGGCGATACTTATGTAATTGTTAGAGCACCTATTGGAGTGAGAGTAAGAACACTACCAAATGGTACTGTTCACTTTGTAATTGGTGGAAGAAGGTACTTTTATTACTATGGAACATATTACGTAAGATCTGTTAATGATGATTACATTACTGTTGCCCCCCCTGTAGGAGCAATTGTTGATGCATTGCCCGATGGATATAAGAAAGTAATTATTGATAATAATACTTACTACGAATTTGAAGGTACTTACTATAAGGCATTTATTGACGAAAATGGTGAAGTGTTGTACGAAGTAGTAAGTTCAAATTAAGTAAGAATCAATAATTGGATTCAAAATTTATCCGCTAATAGTTCTCTAATAGCGGATAAATTATTTATAAAAAGTTACTAATTATTCAACAGGAGTTGAAAGATCAAATTCAACAGTAATAATGAGTTCTCCCTTTTTTCTTAGGCTATAATAAAATTTTGTTAAATCTTCAGAAAACTCAACAATCCATTCGTTATCACGAATTCTATCAAGCATCTTGCAAGTAAATTCATCAGCAGGAAAAAATTGTTTAATCGAAGTTCCTTCTTCAGTGGCATATCCGCCATATAAATTTAGATCTTCAGGTGTACCATCTTCATGTCTGTGATCGTGGCGAAAACGCAGTTTGTTTCCTTTTTCCATAATAATCATCCATGTTCGTGATTTATTGTCACCAACCCGAAAAGGTATATAAATTATAGTATCAGTATATTCTCTTACATATATTTCCAGTTCTAACGCAGCCCAACTATCTTTTCCTTCAGCAATAAAAATCTCTTTTCCAGCATACCTTCTACCTTCAAGTTTTTTAAAATGCTTAAAAAATTCAACTTGATTATTAGGGGTTTGAGTAATTTCATCTTTTTTATTTTGCCTTTGGGAACATGCTCCGAGAATTGCGATAGATAAAAGCAATAGAACTGAGTATTTCATTTGTCTCATAACTTGTTTATATTGGTTAGTAGCCTGCAATTTAAACAAAAAATCGTATTTTTGCATATATGATAAAGGGTAAGAATAAAAGCTTCTGGAATGAAGAGTGGAAATTATTAGTACTTAAAAATGCGGACGAGAAGTATAAGTACAAGATTTCAAACTATGGACGTATAGTAAGCTTTACTAAAGATAGTGAGAATGGACAATTGCTTAAACTTATTTCTTCGCAAGGCTATAAGGCATTGCAGTACAAAGATAAAAACAGGAAAGTCTTAAGTAATTATATTCATAGACTCGTTGCTGAGTATTTTCTTGATCCACCGTTGGAGAATCAAAATATAGTAATGCATATTGATTACAATAGAACCAACAATTACTATCAAAATCTTAAATGGGGTACTCATCGGGAACGATTTGACCATTGGAAAAAATTTAAGTCCGATTGGTTTGACAATAAAAAACAAGAAAAGCCTTCTTACTCAAAGCTAACCGAATCGCAAGTGAAATTATTAAAGAAAAAGCTTTTAGATCCTAATAGAAGAACACGCTTAAAGATTATTGCCCGGCAGTTTGGTGTTTCTGAAATGCAACTTCACCGTATAAAAACTGGTGAGAACTGGGGCCATATAAAAGTTTAGATTAAAAATCGGACAACCATTAAAAATGATAAAGCAAAAATTAATTGTCTGGGATTGGAATGGTACTCTGCTAAATGATGTGGAAGCATGCGTTGATTCAATAAATATAATGTTGGAACGCAGAAATAAAAAAGCCATAAATAGTCAAATGTATTTAGATATTTTTACTTTTCCTGTTCAGGATTATTACAATTTGCTTGGGTTTGATTTTGCCAAAGAATCATTTGAAGAACTCTCTATTGAATACATTAACCTTTATAAAATGCATTCTATTAATTCTCCTCTTCAGATAGGAGTTTTAAAAGCTTTGGAGCATTTCAAAACAGAAACTTTTAAACAGATTATAGTCTCAGCTTCAGAACAAACTAATTTAGAGAACCAGATCGAGCAGCATAATATTCAAGGTTATTTCGATACAGTTATTGGTTTAAACAATATTCATGCTAAGAGCAAGTTGCAGAATGCATTAAATTATATGCAAAGTTCAAAAATTGATGTAGAAAAGGTTGTTTTTATTGGTGATACATATCATGATTACGAAGTGGCATCGGCTATTGGTTGTAATAGTATTTTGGTAAAAAATGGACACCAAAACCTTAATCGGTTTAGGCTAAATGGAAATGTAAAACTAATCGAATCTTTAACTGAGGTTTATGAAATTAATTTCTGAAGACCAATTCAGTAGGCATTATAAAGGAAAACAAATTGGCCTTTTTACACTCAAAAATAAAAATGGAATCGAAGTAAAACTAACAAACTTTGGAGCCAGAATTGTTTCTTTGAAAACTTCTGATAAATATGGAACTTTTCAGGATATTGTTCTTGGATACAATACCATTGATGAGTATCTGAATGATAAATTTTTTATGGGTTGTATCATAGGTAGATATGCAAACCGAATTTCAAATGGTAAATTCACAATTAATGGTATAGAATTTTTGCTAAGCCAAAATGATCGTGAAAATACTATTCATGGTGGTTTTCAGGGATTTGATAAAAAAATATGGGAAATAGAACAAGTTGGAAATAGTATAAAAATGACCTATTGTTCAGAGGATGGAGAAGAGGGATTTCCGGGTAAATTAAATGTATCTGTTACATTCGAATTAACTGATACTAATGAGCTGAGGTTAGATTATAAGGCTCTTACAACAAAAGAAACAGCCGTAAATTTAACCCATCATACCTATTTTAATTTACAGGGCGAAGGAAGCACAACTATTCTAGGTCATACGCTGCAAATAAACTCTGATTTTATTACTGAGGTTAACTCCTCATTAATACCAACAGGTGAGCTTTTACCTGTTGCAAATACTCCTTTTGATTTCAGAGTATCCAAAAGAATTGGTTTAGATATTGAAAAAAATCATCCTCAATTAAAATATGGAAACGGATACGATCATAACTGGGTTTTAAATAAATCGAACGATAGGCTTTCGCTGGCAGCAATTCTTTCTGAATCATCTTCGGGAAGAGATATAGAAATTTACACCACAAAACCCGGCCTCCAGTTTTTTAGTGGAAATTTTGGTGATGAAAAAATCCAAGGTAAAAATGGTTTTTACAAAGAACGATCGGGATTAGCATTGGAGCCACAGTTTTTTCCTAACTCACCAAATCTGCCCGATTTTCCATCAGCAATACTTATTCCTGAAGATCATTATCATCACAAAACAATTTATAAGTTTTATTCAGATAATAAATAATTATACTTATGTTTATCATATGTGATAAATAAGTGAACAATTGACTGTTTTATTTGTATTAATCAAATTAGATATTGTTTTTATCATTTCATTTTGAGAAAATATTTATAGATTTATTCTTTGATTTTAATTTATGCAAATGAAACCCATTTCAGAAATTGACGGACGAAGGCTTTATTATACCTTTATTGCAGGTGCTCAAAAAATAATTGAAAACCAGGTAAGGCTTAATAAAATTAATGTTTTCCCCGTTAACGATGGTGATACTGGTTCGAATATGGCTTCAACAATTCGTGCAGTTATTGAAGCGATAAAGCCACACAGATCATATAAAGTGACTGTTGACTTGATTGCCGAAACGACTCTTGTAAATGCACGTGGAAACTCAGGTATTATTTTTGCCCAGTTTTTATATGGTGTGAGTAACGAAACCGGCGATTTGCATACAATTACAATAAATCAGTTTATCGACAGCATAAATAAATCTGTACGTTATGTATATGATGCAGTTGCAAATCCGGTAGAAGGAACAATGCTTACCATAATAAAAGATTGGGCTCATTTTCTCGATTCAAACAGAACTAAATTTGTCGATTTTAATGAGTTGTTTCTTAAATCAAAAGCTATATTAGAGAAAGCATTGGCTGAAACTAAGCAGAAACTTGATGTTTTATCTAAAGCAAATGTTGTTGATGCAGGAGCAAATGCATTTGTTTATTTTATCGAAGGAATTATTGAGTTTTTAAGTGCTAAAAATTTAAAACAGTTTCTTCAGATTAAAGCAGAAAATGATATTTTTAGTAAAGTAGAAGAGCATATTCCCGAGATTGTTGAGTATCGTTTTTGCACAGAAGCTATGATAAAAAATGTTTCGTTAGATCACAAAACACTTTCCAACTTTATTCAACAGCATGGTGACTCGGTAGTTGTAGCAGGTACTTCAAAAACTACTCGTATACATGTTCATACAAATCATCCTGAGGTCTTATTTAACAACCTTAAGGATTTTGGAACCATTACTTTTCAAAAAGCTGATGATATGCTCAGGCAGAGCGAAGTAGTTTATAAACGTAAGTGGAATATAGCTTTGGTAACTGATTCTGCTTGCGATCTATCAGATGATTTAATGGAGTATTACCAAATCCATTCATTACCAATTAATATTTATATGGGTGATAATCATTATCTTGATAAGGTAACTATTAAACCCGAACAGTTTTATGAACACTTGAATAAATCTAAAGGCTATCCTAAAACAGCTCAAATTAATGAAGTTGCTTTTCGCAATGTATATTCGCATCTGGCATCGCATTACGATGCCATAATAGCGATTCATCTTACAAGTAAATTTAGTGGAACATTTTTTAATAGTAAAAAAGCAGCCGAAAAAGTTAGCAATGAGTTTGGTAAACCAATTGCAGTAATCGACTCTAAAAATGTTTCTGGCGCAATTGGGTTAATTGTTTTAAGAACAGCTAAGGCTATTGAATCTGGACAAAAATTTGAAGATATAGTAAAGAATACTGAAAAATGGGTAAAGGACAGCCGTATTTTTGTAAGTGTTAAAACCTTAAAATATATGGTTCGTGGTGGCCGTGTTTCACCATTGAAGGGGATAATTGCCGGTTTACTTAATGTAAATCCAATTGTTTCCATGGATGAAGATGGAAAATCAATGATTTTTGGTAAGACATATAATCAGAAATCAAACATGGAAAAGGTTATTAAACATGTGAAGGATATTACAAGCAACAGACCTGTTTGGAACTATATCATATTACATGCAAATAATCCCGATGCAGCCCAATGGTATTCAAATAAAATGAAGGCAATTTCACAAAAAGAACCAGTATCCTTTGTAAATATTTCACCTGTAATTAGTGCAAATGCTGGAATTGGTGCCGCTTCTGTTGCATTTATGTACGAATAAAAACTGCTATTATGATGAGTTTTGTTGAGATTTATTTATATGGATTTTTAATTATTATGATACTTATGACTATTCTATGGTTGGTAAGTATATCGATAAAAAATGCAAGTATTGTTGATCCTTTTTGGGGAATAGCTTTCGTGTTTGCTGCTGTCTGGTATTACTTTCAAACTGATGGTCTTGAAATACGAAAAATTATACTTACAACTTTAGTTTTTATTTGGGGTATGCGTTTGTCCTTTTTTTTAGGATGGAGGAATCTTGGAAAAGAAGAAGATTTTAGATACCAGAAATTCAGAAAAGACTATGGTGAGCATCGTTATTGGTGGATTAGTTTTTTTCAGGTTTTCCTGTTGCAGGGAATATTAGCATGGCTTATTTCTGCTCCTTTGCTAGCAGCACAATATTTTTCTGGTACCGAAAACCTTAATTTTTTCGATTATGCTGCAATTACTGTGTGGATTATTGGTTTTACTTTTGAAGCAGGAGGTGATTATCAAATGACCGTTTTTAAATCCAACCCTGCAAATAAGGGAAAGATATTGAACACTGGTTTCTGGAAGTATACCCGACATCCGAATTATTTTGGCGATTCAACGGTATGGTGGGCTTACGGGTTATTCTCTGTTGCATCGGGTAGTTATTTTCCGGTATTAGGCTCACTATTAATGACATTATTAATTATAAAAGTGTCAGGTGTTGCTTTGCTGGAGCGTAGTTTAAAATATACAAAACCTGAATACAAAGACTACATCGAAAAAACAAGTGCTTTTGTACCCTGGTTTCCCAAAAAATAATTGCTAATGGATTTCGTATTAAATCATATTTGGTTAATCCTTTTTATTGTTTGGGGTTTACCACTATCACTCTATCGAAGTAAATTTAGAAAACTCGTATATCAAACAAACCATTGGGCAATTAATCTAAAACCAGTCTTTTGGAAAGAGATAAAAGCCTTGTTTGGAAACATTTATCCAGAGAATAGTACCTATATTAAATTTAGGAATTTTTATAGATTTTATCTTGCAATTTATGCTGTATTAAGCATATTGTACTTTTTATTTAATGATAGTAACTCAACAAATACCAATATGAAAAAAGTAGAAATAGGTAATCAATTGCCTCTTATTGAATTGCCTGATCAACATGGAAATCTTTTTAAGGTAGACTCCGTTTTGGGCAAAAAGAATCTGGTAATTTATTTTTATCCAAAGGATGATACTCCAGGTTGCACTGCCGAAGCTTGTTATTTTCAGGATCAGTTTGAAGTATTTAAACAGGCAAATGCCGAAGTTATTGGTATAAGTGGTCAATCGGTCGAGAGTCATAGAGATTTTGCAGAAAAGTACAGGTTAACTTATACATTGCTTAGTGATGAAGGAAATACCATTCGTAAGCTATTTGGTGTTCCTTCAAATCTCTTTGGATTGTTGCCTGGCCGTGTGACATATATAGTTGATAAATCGGGAACTGTTATTTATATGTTCAATTCTCAATCTCAGGCAACAAAGCATGTTGATGAAGCATTAAAAATTCTTCAGCAGTTAGAATCGAAATAATTTATAGCCGGGAATTCTTTCAAAGATTTGTATCTTTCGATGCAAATTGAAAAATCAACTATATGAGACGAAGCGATAGAGAATTACAAGAAAAGACAACAATTGAATCTATTATTAGCAAAGCTGATGTTTGCCGCATTGCCCTTATTGATGGTGATTTACCATATATTGTAGCATTAAATTTTGGTTATAAACCAGGGAACCCATCATGTTTGTTCTTCCATTGTGCGAAAACAGGACGAAAGTTGGATATCATCAGAAAAAATAATACGGTATGTTTCCAGATGGATATTGATCACGAATTAGTATTAGCTAATAAGGCATGTGGTTATGGAATGAATTTTAAAAGTATTGTTGGCTTTGGTAAAATCTACGAAGTAGAAGATAAGATCGGTAAAATTGAAGGATTGCAGTATATTATGAAGCAATATACAAGTAAAAACGATTTCGTTTATGAAGATAAAATGTTGGAAATAACTACAATCCTTAGATTAGAGATAAGCGAAATTACTGCAAAGCAAAAAGTTTAATTATTCAATTAGGATTTTTAAATTTACTGTCATTATTAACTTAAATATTACGATTATGAGAAAAAGAAGTTCAATTACATTTTTTGCATTAGCAATAGTATTTATATCAATGACTGTTGTTTTTTATGAGGAAAGTGGCATAAGTTTAGCAAAATACCTGATTTTTATATTGGGTGGATTTGTTGCTGGCAGTATGTTTACTAGAGGATTGCTAGCATTAAAATCTAAAAATGAATAGTTTAATATTTGTAATTAAAAGAGGTGTCCATAATCGGGCACCTCTTTTATAATTTTTCTATTTTAAAATCCTTTAAATGTAGTTCCTAAGGCTAAGAGAACAAATCCTCCTGTTAATAGCCAGAAACTATATTCTGTTACATATTGAATATCCACAAAGTGGCCAATTAATCCAAGAATTCCTAGTATAAGTCCAAGAATCCACACAATTGATTTAGGTGCTGATGCTTTCATAATAAATAGAGTTTAAGTTAATAGTAGTGTTTAAAAAAATTCTATAAAAAAAGTAAGTTTACCTTATATTTTCTAAAACTTGCTTAAAAAACCGTCGGTCGAGGGCATTGCAAAACTCGTTAAAAGCTTTATTGGTAGCTTCATTATTATCTCTTCCTACTCCTTTAATAGCTTCGGTTTGACGGGTCCATATTATGTTATTTGATTTATCGGTTATTTTTAAATCCCCGGTAATATAAACCGATGTTAATCCTCCTGCACTTTCACCTGGTTTTATGGTATAAAATAAATCAACTTTAAAGTCAGCGTCGGTTTTGGTACCTGACTTATATCCACTTTGGTTAATATTTTGACTAAATAAACTTTGTATTCTTTCACAATCATTGCCAGTACACGTATTATCAGCAATAATCAAAACAACAGTGGGTGAGAGAATATTTACAACTATAATAGTTGGTTTTAGAATACGTTTTAAAATTAGTCCTCGAATAAATGGATCATCAACAGCTTTTTGAACAAGATCTTTTAGGTTTATTGTTGCAGATAATTGTTCTTTAGAATTTTTCGAGTCGATGGTTTCTGGTTCGAATTGAACCATTCCATTTGCATCAGAAGTCATACGATCCTTTTTCAAATACTTACCTGTAAAACTGAATTCTACTGGTATTCCTTGCACGGGTTTGTTTTTGTATAAAACCCAGTAGTTTATGTTTTTTTCGTATGATGAACCTCTTTTTACACTAATCTCGGTAATATCTGTTTTAATTTCTAATAAAGATAAAACTTGATTTGCTGCTGAATATAGTTCATTCCCTATATCAACTGTTTTTCCATTAAGCTCTATCGGTGTTTCTTCGTTTAGATATTTCTTTATGGCTTGCAATCCCTGCAAATAAAATGAAAAAGCTTCTTTTGGCTTGTTTACTTGATGTTCCTGCAATCCAGATTGATATTTAGCCAAAGCAGTCGCAATAGCTTCCTGCTTTTTCTTTTCTTTCATTTCGAGATATGTACTTTTATTAATTTTAAAATAAACCCAATACGAATCAGGTGTTTCGTAATAATCAACTGGTTCAAATCCTTCAAAATAATCATTAGCCGAAACTTCAATTCGCTGATCAAAGGTTTCTGATTTTCCATATTGTGTTTCAACAGTATGAAGTACCGAGGTAGAACTGATATTTGACGATATCTCTTCTGCCATGTCTGCTAACGCGGCTTGTCTGGCTTTTGCAATATACTCTGCTGATGTTCCAACTTTTTTTACAGCAGCAACTCCGGTATAATATCCGGTGATATAAGGTTTCTGTTTTACCCAATCTGGTTTTTGAGCTTCTATCTCTGCAGCTTTTTTCTTAGCTGTGCATGAAACTATTATAACAAAAAGAATAAGTAAATACCGTTGCATTATTTTTCAGGATTATATTTATTAACTTTTTCAGCGATTCTTTGTGCTGATTGATAAATAGCTTCATCGAGCAATTCAGTGGTTGATTTCAATTCCTTTTTAGCATTTAGTAAGTCTCGTAGTTTGTTAACATCCGATGAATTATCTTTTACAACATCCTCTGGCGATTTTTTGTCTTTGTTTTTCCAATAACCAGGAACAAGCTTCTTTTTCTCGCCACTAAAGGTTGCATAATGCATATCATCACTCTTTGAAAGGTTAATTAGATCAGAAACTAAAACCTCGTTATTTTCTGTTGATAACAATCTAAAATTAACCTCAATACTTACTGAGTTTTCTGCACTAAATTCAAGATATTCAGTTTTATGATAATTTACTTTTTCAACTTCTTCGCCTTTGTCATTTTTTGTTTTGGTAACTTCTTTTATATAACCTCTTTTTTCAGTTCGTTTTACTTTCCCTTTATTTATTCTAACATCTGTAATATTACCTGTTAAAACAGCTTTTATACCAGCTAAGTTTGCAGCTTGCATATTTAGTTTCCCATTTTGAATTATATCACCAGTTATTGACGACTGATCAAGGGTTTTAATGAATGGATTATCTGTTTTGCTTAAATTACCTTTAATCTTTGATGTAATTGTAGAAGAAACATCTTTATAATTATAATTTCCGTAATCAAAATCAATTATTAAAACGCTAATTGTCCCTTTTGTTAACGCTTCTTCTTTAAGAGTTACCGATTGTTTATAAGTACCAGCACCTTTAATAATATTATCAAATGCATAATATGCTTTGCGGTATAATCCATTATCGAGATATTGATTTGCATCACGGTAAACTGGTTCATATTTAGCAATAATTAGTTGATCTTTAACATCTTTGTAATTTGCATCAATCTTTCTGATTTCCTCAAAGACTTGCAATGCTGCAGCAAAATCTTCGCGATTTAGCTTTTCCATCCCATCAATATATTTCTTGTTTAAATAATCGCCTTTAGCTTCTTCGTAATATTCTTTGTAGTATTCTGGAAAATTTAATTCAACACCAACACCTTTAACCTTATTGTAGTATTTCTCGCATTCGAGATAATTATAAACAGCTTTTTTGTAATCGGCTTGCTTGTATGCAATGCTAAAATCAGAAAGTTTTCTATCAAGTGTTTGTTGTCCTGTTTTTCTTAATCCAAGTTTTGCATCAACATTCGAAGCTTTCTTCTGCACAGCAATATAATAATAATTTGCAGCATCTTCGTATAATCCTGCTTGTTCAAATTTAATGGCTTTTTTCGTATTGCGTTTTGAGGCACATCCTGTAACGAGCAAAATAACAGTTAATATGAATAGTATCTTTTTCATTATTATTTTAATTAAAAATGAGGTTGAAAAGTAAGAATATAATTTATCATTTAAAAGATTTTTATGTTACTATTTTGTTATTTTGCAATGAAATTTATTACTATGAATAAGGATATAACAAGAATATGGCAGCAATTTGGCGATAATATCAAAGCATTTATACTAAAAAGGATTGATAATAAAAATGAAGCTGATGACATATTACAGGAAGTTTTTATAAAAATTCATACTAAAATTGAAACGCTGAAAGATGAAAACAAATTACATGTCTGGATTTACCAAATTGCCAGAAATACCATAAATGATCATTATAGAAAATTAAAATCAGATTCTCAGATTAGTGATAGATTTATCGAGGAAGAGACATTAGAGGAAAACGAATCCATGATAAAAATTGCAGAGGGTTTGCACAAATTTATGAATGAAATTCCACCCAACTATTGTGATGCAATCTGTAAAACGGAGTTCGAAGGGCAAAGTCAGGTAGAATATGCAAAAGAGATGGGTCTGTCAAATTCTGGTGCTAAGTCGCGTGTACAGCGCGGCAGGCAAATGATTAAAGATATGTTAATGAAATGTTGTCATTTTCAGTTTGATAAATACGGTACTATTATAGATTACCATCCAATTAAATGCTGTTGTTGCCATCAGTATTTCCTGGATCATCCCGAAGAAAAAGAAAAATAATAGCTCATTAATGATTTCCAGTTTCCAGTTTCAATGATACCATATTGCTTATAAATTCATTATTTGATATTCAAAATTACTTTTTTTTACCACAAACCTAGCCGGCAGGCTTGGGCGCTAAGACGCAAAGTTTAAATTTTAATGTTGTTCATACATCTAATTTTTTATTCATTTTTTAATTACCCATTACTCACTATTCACATTTTGCGTCCTTTTTTTACTCTTTGCGTCTACGTTGCAAAACTATTTATGTTTAATTATTAAAAATTCTAATTATGAATCATTTAATTGAAATAGCAACGTTTATTGCGAAATCACTTTTACACATTTGGCCATATTTGGTAATAACAATTCCTTTGGCGGTGGCAGTTCAAATGACTGGTGCAGCAAAATTCATCAAAAAGGTACTGAGTATGCACCCACTATTAGCAATTGTTTTGGCTACTTTGGTTGGGGCATTTAGTCCATTCTGCTCATGTGGAGTAATACCTGTCATAGCAACATTATTAATTGCTGGTGTGCCATTGGCACCAGTTATGTCATTCTGGATAGCATCTCCATCCATGGACCCTGAGATAATTTTCTTAAGTGCAGCTACAATTGGGTGGAAATTAACATGGTGGCGCCTTGCAGCAACTTTAATCATAAGTCTTAGTGCAGGTTTTATAACTCATACCATAATGAAAAGAAAATTAATTGGCGAGGATATTTTACGCACTCAAAAAATTAGCCCAGTAAAAAATGGTTGGGAACTGATAAAACAAATTTTTGGAAAAAAAGCAGAAAAAGTGGTAAAGCAAAAGCTAGCCTTAAGTACTCTGACTGTCAGATCAAGTAGAAATAAGAGAGAAAATATGGCATGCTGCAATACAACTGTTATTGAAACAAGTTGTTGTTCAACGGAGAATGTTAAAGCAACAAATAGTTGTGATTGTGAATCTGAATGTGTTTCTAATATGAAAGAAGTGTCCTTTTTAAATAAATTATTTTCTGAAACTTATAAAGCCACATGGATGGTAATAAAGTTTATGACACTTGCTTTTTTCTTAAATGCATTAATTATTCTTTATGTGCCTGCTGATTTAATAACAAAGGTGCTTGGTGGAGATAGTTCAATAAATATAATTCTGGCTGCAATAATCGGAATACCAGTCTATACAAGCAATCTGACAGCATTGCCATTAATCGGTGGATTGCTTACACAAGGAATGAATCCTGCAGTAGCCCTGACTTTTTTAATTACAGGACCTGTTACTACATTGCCTGCAATGGCTGCTGTTTGGGGCATAACCAATAAAAAAGTTTTCTTTCTGTATTTATCCTTTGCGTTTATAGGTTCGCTGATTTTTGGATTTTTGGGATTGATTTTCTTATAAATCATACATTGCCAATTAATTAAATGCTCAAATGACTGGATTTTTTGAGCATTTTTTTGTAACTTATAAGGAATTAAAAAGGAGGAAAAGCCATGAAAACAGATTTTATTTGCCCTAAATGTAATGGACATCTTCTTGTTGGTGAAAAAATAATATTGGTGGCCGTAAGTAGAAAAGAAAAAAAAACGGGAATTATTTTGCTTAGTCCCGAAGTTGGAAATCATGCAAGAATTATTCATCCAACATTTATTCTTGAAAAAGGCGAAGAAACAGATATTTTTTGTCCAATTTGCCATTGTAACCTTATGTCTTCAGATACTGATGGTCAGCTTGTTAAAATATTTATGGTTGATGATAAAGACGATAAGTATGAGATATATTTTTCAGGAGTTTTTGGCGAATATTGTACTTATAAAATTTCAGAAAATAAGGTAGAACAATTTGGCGACTCTGCTGAAAAATATTACAAATACTTTATTGGGAGAAAAATCTAATTTTAGTATTTAATTTCTGAATTTCTATATCTAAGAATAACTAAAGAACTGAATAATAGGTATCGTTTTAAATCATTTATTCACAGCAATATAATTAATTTATGATTATTTTAATAGTAATACAACTATAATAATAGTTGTGTGATTAAAAAAATAGTTGTATGTTTGTGGTATGAAAGAATTAACTAAAGCTGAAGAACAAGTTATGCAATATTTATGGGAAATCAAAAAAGGATTTCTCGCAAATATTGTTGATCAATTCCCTGATCCGAAACCTGCTTATACAACCATTTCTACAGTTGTAAGAGTGCTTGTAAATAAGGGTTATATCGGATTTACTACGTATGGAAAATCGAATGAGTATTATCCCTTAATAAGTAAAAATGAATATACAAAAGTATTCTTTAAGGGAATAATTAAAGGATTTTTTAATAATTCGACAAGTAAGTTAGTGTCGTATTTTGCTTCAGGAAATGAATTAAGTTTAAGCGAATTGGAACAATTAAAAAAACAGGTTGAGCAACAAATTGAACAAAAGAAAAAATCTAAATGATGAGTTTGTTTATTATATATCTTATTGAATCATCCATATCAGTTTCTATTATTTATTTCTTTTATGAATTATTTCTTAAAAGAGATACATGGTTTCGGTTTAATAGATTCTTTCTATTGTTTGGACTAATTTTTTCTTTACTAATTCCTTTGCTTGATTTTTCGGCATCAGAAATTATTGTTAATTCTCAAAATCAGTTTGTGTTTAGTGAGTATCTTGATGTTAATTCAGTCGTTAAAACGGTTGAATCAAATATTACTAAATCAGTTACTCGGCCTAATTTAATTGCGCTTTTTTATTTGTTGATTGTTAGTTTATTTCTAATACGTTTATTTTATCAGTTAGTTAAACTATTTAAAACTATAAATGCCAATGAAATAATAAATTATAAAAACTATAAAATAGTATTGCTGGATTATATCAGTTCTCCATTTTCATTCTTTAACTATATTTTTATCGATAAAGATGATTATGGCTCTACTGATAATAATCGGAATGGATCAAATGAATTATTACTGCACGAAATTATCCACTCTCAGCAGAAACATTCGTTTGATATTATTCTTATTGAGTTCATTCTTGTTCTTCAGTGGTTTAATCCTTTCATTTACCGGTACAGACAAGCATGTAAGGAAATTCATGAATATTTAGCCGATAAGGGAGTTATTATGGTAAATAGTGATAAAATTGCCTATCAAAAATTAATTATCGACCAGATAGAAAAGAGTTTTAATGTTAGTCTTGCCAGCCAATTTAATTATTCATTAACTAAAAAACGAATAAAAATGATGACAAGAATAAATTCAGGAAAACTTTCAAAGCTTAAATTCTTATTAGTTTTTCCATTAATTGCCATAATGATAATGGCCTTTACCATAAATACATCAATTGAAAGAACCTTGAGCGGAAATCAGTTGTATTCTCAATCACAAGTAAAATCAACATCAATTCCCTCAATTTTCCCTGTTAAAAAAGATCCTGGAGTAGAAATATCTTCAGGTTACGGAATGCGCATGCATCCTACCAAAAAAGTTGAAATGATGCATAATGCAGTCGATATTAGAGCTCCCAAAGGAACGCCTGTTTATGCAACAGCAGATGGATTGATTCGGAAAGTAGAGAAAAACTTTAAACAGGGCGAAGGATATGGTAAGTACATTATAATTGACCATGAAAGTGGATATTCAACGCTTTATTCCCAGCTTTCTGAATATAATACAACAGAAGGCAAAGAAGTAAAACGAGGCGATATTATTGGTTTTGTTGGTCAAACTGGTTTATCAGTTGGCACGCATTTACATTATGAAGTAATGAAAGATGGTAAAAATGTAAATCCAGAGGATTATTTTTAATACCTTTTTTATTGTCTACACTTCGACACGCCTGACTGCCGTCAGGCAGGCTCAGTGTGACAATATAACAAAGAAAGTTGTCATACTGAGTTTATCGAAGTATGAACAACTTTTTTAGTTATTCCAAAAACACAAATTAGTTTTTAATTTGTAACAATTTATTTTCTCAATCGTCTTTTATAAAAGTTGAATTAAAAAAACAATAATTATGAAAAGAATAGTTGCAGTAATAATCATTTTAATGTTTGCCACACCAGCATTATTTGCTCAGGAAACCTTAAGAGAAGTGGTACGTGAATATCAGGATAATAATTCAGAATTCACTTTTGTAATTCCAAGCTTTATGATAAAAATGGGATTGGCATTTGGCGAAATGGAAGAAGAAGATCGTGAAATTCTTGAAATGCTAGATGATATGAAAATAATTATTTGCCAGAATGACTTCCAGAAAAATGATTTTGCACTCCTCGACAAGGGAATCAAGTCAGGCAAGTTTACGGAGGTTATGACTGTTAATAATAATCATGAAAAGGTCCGCATGGTGGTTAATAAAAAATCTGAAAGAAAATCAGAAATGCTTATGTTGGTTCAAAGTGATGACGAAAATGTGCTGATGTTATTTAATTTTCATGGTGATGCAGATTTTAAAAAGTTCTTGAGTTTAGCTAGTAAAAATTAAGGTAAAAACGGTTTCTACGTTTGGTTCAGATTTTACTGAAATATTACCGCCGTGTAAGTGCATAATTTGTCGAGAAAGGCTCAATCCAATACCTGAGCCTTTTTCTTTTGTGGTAAAAAAGGGTACAAATATATTTTCAATTACTTCTGGTGTTATTCCCGAACCATTATCAATAACCTGAATCCTTATCTTTTGATTTTCATCGACAAACGAATTTAATTCAATTCGGGGATTTGTTATTCCAGCAAATGCTTCAATTGAATTCTTAATCAAATTTATTATTACTTGTTCAATCATTCCTTTGTCGGCGAATACAGTCTGATTTTCTGGTATTACATTTAAATTTATTATTATTCCCTTGCTTAATATTTCATTATCAAATAATTGAATGATGTTTTTTAAAAATTTACTTGTTTCAACTATTTCAAATTTTGGTTTTGGTAATTTGGTAATCGTACGATAGTTATCAATAAATTCCAATAGTCCTTTTCCTCTATTTTCAATTATATCAGCGTTTTCGACTATATCAGAAAGTAGTTCATTACTAATCTCTGATTGGTTTAATAATCCACCATCATTTTTTAAATAACGTTTAATTGCATGTGCCAATGATGTAATTGGAGTAATTGAATTCATCATTTCGTGTGTTAAAACACGAGTAAGTTTTTGCCATGATTCTATTTCATTTGCTTCAAGTTCTTGCTTTACATCATGAATGGTAAATAACCTAATTTTTTTACTGCCAATTTTAAATTCAGATGAAGAAAAAGCCAGAAAGCACAAGTTATCATTAATTGATTTTTTTATAATCTTAGATTCAGAAACGTTGGTTTTTGTAAAAACATCAATAAATTCATTATCTAAATTATTTATATTCAATATGCTATGATTTTTCCTATTTAAGAATATTTTAGCCTGATTATTAACAAATTCGATGTTCCCAAATTCATCAAAAGCGATTAATCCGGTTTTAATATTATCAATTACATAGTTTAAATAATGCTCGTTTTGTTCCTTTTCAGTTATTACTTGCTTTACATCTGCATTGATTTTTTCAAAACTACTTCTAAGCCCTTTAAATGTTTTTTCAATATTTTCCTTACTAAATACTACAGATGTATCGCCTTGCTGTAAATGGATTAAAAATTCTGCTAATTCTCTGTTCGTTCTGTTGACATATTTAATTAATAAAGTTGTCTGTGCTAAAATCAGAAACAAAATAAAGCCTGAAGTAAATAAATAGTCATCTCTTCCGATTAAAAACACGAACAAAATACAAGTTAGTACTATGAATATTATCCTTAAAAAAATATTGATATAAAATCTATTATAACTATTCATTGCCTAAAGTTTAAAATGCCTAAAATGCCTAAAATTTTAACTTCTTATCAATTGTAGTAAAAATGGCAAAGGATTTCATTCACTTTTGCCATTTTTTTTATTTTATCAAAATTTAATTGGTTTAAATTAGTAATTATATCAAACCAATAAAAGGTTTATTCAACTAATTAATTATTTACATTAATATTCCTGATGCTTCAAATTTCAACAATTTAACTTTTATATATTTCAATTTTATTTGTAGGAATCTGATTTTCTTCTTGACTAATTTCCTTCTTAATAGTTTATTCTTTCGTTTATTCCTTTTTATCCATATTTAATAACTTTAGGCACTTTAAATTTTAGGTCACTTTAAGTACTTATTAAATAAAACTTATTGAATTTCATACTTCTTTAACTTTAAATATAAGGTTGTACGTGAAATGTTTAACTCATTTGCCGTTTTTGTTAAGTTCCACTTGTGCTTTTCCAAAACTTCAAGTATTATTCTCTTTTCCACATCTTCAAGTTTATTCGACGTATTCTCATTTTTATTTTTTTGTGATGGTTTTAAATAAAAATCAGTCGTATTTAATTCTGTTTTATCAGATAAAATAACAGCCTTTTCCATTGTATGCATCAACTCACGAACATTTCCATTCCAAGGATAATCTAATAAATCTTTTTGTGCATCTTTAGCGATAGTTAATTTACCTTTATTGTACTTATCAGCAAACTTGTTCAGATAAAATTGTGCTAGTTCAATTATATCATTTCCACGTTCCCTTAAAGCAGGAGAATGAATTTGTATAGTATTAATTCTGTAATAGAGATCTTCCCTGAATTGTCCTTTTTCTATCAACTCTTCAATATTATTATTTGTAGCACAAATCAACCTGATATTTATAGGTATTTCTTTAGGGCTTCCGACCCGATATATTATCCGGTTTTGCAAAACAGTAAGCAATTTTGACTGTATGGCCAATGAAAGATTCCCAATTTCATCTAAAAACAATGTTCCACCGGAAGCCGATTCCATTCGGCCAATTCTATCTTCTTTTGCATCGGTAAAAGCTCCTTTAACATAACCAAAAAGCTCACTTTCGATTATCGATTCGCTCATTGAAGCAATATCGACAGTCATAAAAATCTCATTGGCTCTTTCAGATCGTTTATGAATTTCTCTGGCAATAAGCTCTTTTCCTGTTCCGTTTTCACCCAAAATCAAAATATTCGCATCTGTTTTTGAAACTTTTTCTATTAATGTAAAAATCTCTTTCATTTTTTCGGATGAACCAATAAAATTCTCAAATGGTTTATTTATATCTTTTTTTAATTGCTCTTGCCTTATTTCAAGGATTTCATTCTTGTGTTTTGATTGGCTAAGTTTAATAGTATTTAATACTGTAGTAATAAACTTTTCAGCATCCCAGGGTTTTGTAATAAAATCCGTTGCCCCATTTTTAATTGCTTTTACAGCCAGCTCAATATCGCCATAAGCAGTAATCATAATTACTACGGCGTTTTTATCAATCTTTAAAATCTCATCTAACCAAAACAAACCTTCATTTCCAGTATTAACCCCTGCTTTGAAATTCATATCCAATAAGATTACATCAAAACTTTCTTTCGATAATATGGAATGTATCTGATTAGGATTTTTTATAGAAATAATTGTTTCGCATTCGTATTTTAATAGTTGATTAATGGTTTTTAAAACATAATCATTATCATCAACAACTAAAATCTTTCCTGTTTTGCCTTTCATTTTTAACGATTAATAAGTTAATTTCGATAAAGTTACGTGTTATTGTTCAATTATTGAAAACCACTGTTCAGTTTTTGAACAATTTCTTATAAACAGCAATAATTATTAAATAAGCAATAAATTGATTGACAGTAGTTTAATATAATATGGCATGTACATTGATTTGATAAAAACAAATCAAAAAATAAAAAGATATGTTACTACAAAATATCAAATCATCACTAAAAAGACTTTCGAACAATAAGTTATACACAATTATTAATTTGGGAGGCTTAGCTTTAAGTTTTGCTATTGCGATAATAATTCTCTTGTATGTTTATAATGAGCTTACTGTAGATAAAAATCAAAAGAATTTAAGTAGTTTATACAGATTGGTCGAAAACAAAGATAAAGCTGCTTATACTGCGGCAACCTATGGCAAATATATAATTAATAAATACCCGGAAGTAAAATACGTTACACAATATTTTAAATCGGAAAACATATTCCAGTACAGTACGAATCAATCTATAAAAATTGAAAATGTTGCTTTTCTTGATTCTTCATTTCTAACTATGTTTTCAGTTAATATAATAAAAAGAAATGCAAATAGATTATTATGTACAGATCAATCGATTATCATATCGCAAGAAATTGCACATAAACTTTTTGGAGATTCCAATCCTTTGGGTCAAATAATGAGAATTGAGAATGAACACGATTATGTTGTAGAAGCTGTATTTGAAGATTATCCTTCCAATTCGAGTTTTAAACATGATGTAATTGCCAACTTTTCTTCATTAAAGTTTTTATGGGGATTTCCTGATTATGATGTTATGGTTGACGATGGGAATAGATCTTTTTTAACGTTGATAATGTTAAACGAAAATGTAAATAAAAGAGAGATTGATGAAAAACTAAAAAATGATTTAAATGAACGATTTGATGGAGAGTTAGAATTTTATCTTCAGAAATTTTCAGATATTTATTTTAACAATCAAATTAAAGATGATTATGTAAGACACGGGAATAAGCAAATTGTATATCTGTTCTTAATTATTGCACTAATTATAATTATGATTGCAATGATTAATTATATAAATCTTTCAACATCAATATCTGCAAAAAGAGCTTTAAGTATTGGCATTTATAAAACTCTTGGAGCTCACCGCAAAAGCTTGATAATTCAGTTTATGGTTGAGACAGTTCTGATTTGTATAATGGCATTAGTTTTTGGTTATATTCTTGCCGAATTATTTATACCTGTTTTTAACAATATGATTCAATATAATTTACAGGTAAAAACTTTTTATGCATATCCGTTTAATATTATCTCAATATTGGTAGCTGTATTGATAGCATTTATTAGTGGTTTATATCCTGCATTTTATTTAACTAAACTTTCTCCTATCAAAGTACTTAAAGGCAAAATTGCTAATGTTAAAGGAATTGGTTTATTCAAAAAAGGATTAATGGTTTTTCAATTTATAATTACTATTGCCTTAATTACAGGAACCATTATAGTGTACCAACAATTAAACTATTGGCGCAACATGGATCTTGGGATAAATAAAGATTATATATTATCAATAAACCTGAGTGCCGAAGTATATGATAATGCATCTGTTTTTTCAGAAAAAATTTCTAAAATACCATCAGTAGAAAATGTTTGTATGGGTACAGGTGCTCCGGGTGGTTTTGGTGGAGGATTAAATTTTATTATTGACGGAAGAGAGATTAAGGTAAGATATGTAACTATTGATGCCAATTATATTGATTTTTATGGGATTCATATTATTGATGGCGAAGGGTTTTCAAAAGACAATCCTGAAACAAATAACAAGAAATTTATTTTAAATGAAACAGCCGTTAAATATATGGGCTTTGATAATTTATTTGAAAAAAATTTTAATGGGTATAGATGTATTGGAACTGTTAATGATTTCATATTTACTTCCCAACAAGGTGCTATTGAACCGCTTCTAATGCTATTTGGTGATAAGGAATCAAACATTAGTATTAAAATATCTCAGGTAGGGATACCAGAAACACTTAAAAAAATCGAAGAAGTATGGAATAGCATGACTTCAAATTTTCCATTTGAATATAAGTTTGTAGATGATATTTTCGATGCACAGTATAAAAATGAAGAACGCTTAACTAAATTACTAGGGTACTTTGCAGCATTTAGCATTTTTATTGCATGTCTGGGTTTATTCGGACTAATAAGCTTTATGGCAGAGCAGCGAACAAAAGAAATAGGAGTAAGAAAAGCTCATGGTGCAAAAATCAAAAATATTATTTCTTTATTTTCGAAAGAGTTTATTCAATTAATTCTTCTTTCGGGTATAATAGCTACTCCACTATCATATTATTTTCTATCTAAATGGTTACAGAATTTTGCTTATCCAGTAAAATTATCGTGGTGGGTATTTGGAGTATCAATAATTATTGCAATAGTTATATCATCTATGTCAGTATTTTACAGAGCTTATAGAGCAGCTTCACAAAACCCTGTTGATAGTTTACGTTACGAATAGACAATAGTAATTAAAGAGAAAATTAAATAATTTAAAAACAGAAAATATATGTTCCTATATGAACTTAAAATAATACTCCGGAATATTTTTAGAAATAAATTCTTTTCATTTATAAATATATTTGGATTATCGTTAGGATTAATGGCCACAATCCTTATTATGCTGTGGATTTGGGATGAATTAAGTTTTGATCGTTTTTATGATAATGCTGATAATATTTACTTGCTCATTAATAAAAATACTGATGATCAGGGCAACTGTATTGAATTTGTTGAAAGCCCGGCTCCAATGGCCGATTATCTTGTAAATAACATCCCCGAAATCAAAAAAGCAGTTCGAATCGAATATTTTTATACAGGCGGTTTAATACAAAAAGAAAACAATGTATTTAAAGAAAAAGGAGCTTCAGCAGATGCATCTTTCTTTGTAGTTTTTAATGTCCCCTTTATACATGGTGATAAAAATAAAGCGTTGATGAATCCTGAATCTATTGTTATTTCAGAAAATATGGCGAATAGATATTTTGGAGATAAAAATCCTATTGGTGAGATTTTAAAGATTAAAACAACAGGGTATGTTTTTAAAACGGTTACAGTATCAGGCGTTTATGAAAGCTTTCCAAATAATTCAACAATAAAATTCGACTTTATAATTCCTTTTTTGCTCGAAGAAAAGAATTACCTCGACAATTGGAATGTTTCAATATATGTTACGTGTGTACTTTTAAATAAAAACGCTGATATAAATCTTATTAATAAAAAAGTTTCAACCATATTTCAAGATGTTCTCAATAAGAATCAATATTCTTCCTATTTGTTTCCATTTGTAAAACTTCATCTGAATTCAAATCTAACATTCTTTAATAATCCAAATCATGGTAATCTTAAACTAATTTATATACTGGTAATAATTGCTTTATTGATAATAATTATTGCATGTATAAATTATATGAACCTTGTTACTGCGCAATCTGTCAAAAAGATTAAAGATATTGGTATTAAAAAGATTCTAGGAATAAGTCGTAAAAGATTACAATTTAGCTTTTTAATTGAGTCAGTAATTTTTACTTTAATTTCATTTTACATAGCTATTATTTTAGTAGAAGTTATTCGCCCAATATTTAACAATTTAACCGGGAAAAATATACGGATTCATTATTTTGAATCTCATTTTTTACTTGTAACAATTGCTATTATAAGTATCACAAGTCTTGTTTCGGCATATTATCCATACTTATATATTACATCACATCATTCAAGAATATTTTCAAAGGAGAATTTAAAAATCAAATACAAGAGAATAACTCCAAGAAAATTTTTAGTAATTCTTCAATTTACAATTTCAATTATACTTATCATCTTTTCAAGTATAATTTTAAAGCAGATAAACTTCATTTACTCCAAGAATCTTGGCTTTGATAAAGAAAATGTAATCATGATTAATTCAACTGCTCTTGGAGATAAGGTAAAAATATTTAAACAAGAAATTCTTAGAAATACAGATATAATTTCAGTTACAAATGGAAACGATCCGATAGGTGGTGGTTGGCCCGACTCATGGTCGTGGGATAGTTTGAATACTTCTAATAATTTAAAAGTAATACGAATTAATTCTGATTCAGATTACTTGAATACAGTGAAAATAAAACTCTTAAAGGGTAGATTTTTTAATGACGTAAGCTCCGAAAATTCATCAATAGTTATTAATCAAAAATTTGCGGAATATATTGGACAGGAAAATATTATAGGTAAAAGAATCAATTTCAGGGATAAACCTTATGAGATAATTGGAGTAACTGAAAATTTTCATTCTCATCATTTTTCAGAAGAAATAAAGTTAGCTGCATTTTTTAATCAGCCAACATATCAACTTTTAATAAAAGTAAAAAGTGATCGTATGGCAGAAGTATTGAGTTATTTAGAGTCAGAATATAAAAAAATTGTTACCGACAGAGCTTTTGAGTATTCAACTCTTGCTCAACGATTCGATAAGCTTTATTATTCAGAAGTTAGATCGGGTAAGCTTTTTTGTTATTTTTCCATTCTTGCCATATTTATCTCTTGTCTTGGTTTATTTGGAATAAGTGTTTTTGCAACGGAACAGCGAACCAAAGAGATTGGTATTCGCAAAACTCTTGGTGCAACATCAAATAATATAATAAGTATGATTAACAGAGAGTTTTTAATTTGGGTTTTAATAGCCTACATCATCGCATGCCCGGTAGCTTATTATATAACAGCAAAATGGTTGCAGAACTTTGTTTATAAAACCCAACTTTCATGGTGGATATTTCTTATTGCAGGTATCGTAGTACTTATAATCACATTATTAACCGTAAGTTGGCAGAGTATTAAAGTTGCTTCGAAAAATCCAGTTGAAAGTTTACGTTACGAATAAATATAAACCATGATTATTTACAACTTAAAACTAATTTTCAGACACTTTCTCCGCAATAAAACGGTATCGTTGTTCAGTATATTGGGCTTATCATTGGGTTTTGCTGTTTTTTTGTATGTTTTTATGTATATCCGTTTCGAGAATAGCTACGACAAACATTTAAAAGATTTCGATAAAACCTATCGCTTACACGTTAATGCAAATACTATTCAATGGGCACGTAGTTTATTCTTTTTAGGCAGTTCGTTACAACAGAAATACGCTGGAATAGATGATGTAACAAGTTTTTTATATTCAGAGCAGAATACAATTGTCGATCCACAGCTGAATATACCTATTGAAGTAAAACATATCATGTGTGTAGATAGCAATTTTATTGATTTCTATGGCTTTACTTTAATTAGCGGTCGCAAACAAGATATTGGTTTACCAAATACGGCAATTGTTACAACCGATTTTGCAGCTAAATACTTTGGTAATGAAAACCCTATTGGAAAGGAATTGGATGTAAAATCAATACAATATAGTTCTCCTTTGGGCAGATTCACTATAGTTGGCTTAATTGAAAAACCTGCAGCCAATACTCATTTTACTTTTTCTGTACTATTATCTCAAAAAGGTAATCTTGATGCACGAATTAAGTTTCTAAAAGAGAGTGCTGTTTTTGGTTCTTATACTTATCTAAAAATTAATAATCGAAACGATGTTGCACGCGTAGAGCAATATATTCAGGAAATACTCGAAGAGAATCAGGCAAATTTCTGGGGACCACCACTTTCTTCATTTATACATCGATTACAGCCAGTAGGCGATATTTATAGAAAATCGAACCTTGGGCACGAACTTAAACCAACAAATAGTGGTAAACTGATTTTCATTCTGGGTTCAGTTGGTGTTTTAATTCTAATAATCAGTCTGGTCAATTTTATTATCTTGCATTCAACCAGAATAATGAATAGGGGTAAGGAAATAGCTTTTCGTAAAATTTCAGGAGCAAATAATATATCGCTGATAAAATATTTTTGTCTTGAGTCGTTTATTTATTCAATAATCTCAATTTATCTTGCCACAGTTTTTATAGAGTTAATCCGCCCATTGGTTAAAAGATATTTCGAAATAGATTTCCCTTTGATTTATGGAAATATTACAACTTTTTTATTTGTTATTTTACTTATTATTTTCACTATTTTTATTTTCAACCTGTTTATTCTGTTTTTAATAAGAAAAATTAGAGTAATAAATGCTTTTAAATTAGGCATGGTTAGTAATACTGGAGGTGAATTCTTTCGAAAAATTCTTACTATTATTCAGCTTGCTTGTGCTACCGGATTATTAATTTTCACGATTGCTGTTAATAAGCAACTAAATTATTTGCAAAATAAAAATCTGGGTTTTAACAGTGATAATATTCTTGTTCTAACTTGTCAGGATAATAATACTTCACAGGATCCATTTTTAATTGATCTTCAAACGATTCCATCTGTTGCTAATGTTTCCCGTTGTCAACAATATCCCGGTTATCCAATGAATATTATGGGTTTTCCATTACCAACGGGCGAAGGATTTCCTGTTAAACTAACCACGGTTGATGAGAATTATTTCAATACAATGGGATTAGAAATAATAAAACAATTTGATTATCCTGATCAAAGAACTGAACCGGGTATTTATATTAACGAGAAAATGTATAATACCTTATTTGTTGCTTTTAATAATGATTTAGACCGATTACTTACTCATCCTTTTAATGTAAAAATTTTAGGTGTATTTAAGGATTTTCATTTTGCATCCTTGCATTCCGAAATTGAGCCTTTTTTCTTTTTTAATGGTAAAACTGATACAAAGTACAGATTTATACTTATTTCAATAAATCCAGTTAATTTAAAAAGCACGTTAAAAGAAATAGAGTATAAGTGGAATAAATATTACCCTGAACAACATTTTGATTATTTCTTTTTAAATGATAAATTGAATAATCAATATAAGTCTGAATTTATGGTTTTTTTAGCGATTAAAAGTGTTATTGCAATTATGCTTGTTGTATTAAGCATGGGTTTAATTGGCACTATATCGTTTGCTATGGATCGCCGGCAAAGAGAAATTGCTGTTCGTAAAATAATGGGTGCTTCAATAAAAAGTTTGTTAAAAAAATATGTATTCAAGTTCACGTCAACAGTAATCATTTCTTTTGTTCTGATTATGCCAGTTATGTATTTTGTATTGGAAAAATGGTACTCCAATTTTAAATATCATACTCCTATTCAGTATTCTGAGTTTTTTCTTGGAGGCATATTTATTCTAATTTATACCTGGATAATAATCATTTGGATAATACTGAAAAATATCCGAAAAAATCCAGTCGAAAGTTTACGTTACGAATAAATTTAAAAAAAATGTTAAAGAACTATTTTATTTTCACTTTTAGAAGTCTGGTTAAAAATAAGATTATTTCTTTGCTTAAGATCCTTGGACTTACTCTTGGCATTGCTGCAGCATTGTTAATTTATTTCTGGGTTCACTATCAACTTAGTTTCGATAAATTTCACTCTAACTACAATAACATTTACAGGTTAGTTATAACCAAGACTGGCAATGATGATACATATTATGCCGAATCACCTGAAATGTTAAAGGATGCAGTTATAAGTAATAATCCTGAGATTAATCAGGCTACTCATTTAAAGTTTTTTCCAAAAGTAACTGTTAAGCTCGATGATATTGTATTTAAGGAAACAGGAATAGCTGCTGTTGATACAAATTTTTATAAAATATTCAACTTTTCAGGAATAGACAACATTTCAATTAAGACTTTGAAAGAACCCTATAATATTTTAATAAGTGAGGATATTCGCTTTAAATATTTTAATCATCAGAATCCAATAGGAAAAACTTTGCTATTTGATAGTATTCAGGTAGTTATAACAGGTGTTTTTCAGAATATTCCAATTAATTCGCATATTCAGTTTGATATGCTCTGTTCAATTGATTTGTTGAAGAAAGCCGGAAGTGTCCATCCATGGGGATTTTATACGTATATCACAGTAAATGATACGTATGATAAAAAGGAATTGTCTGAAAAAATTTCTAAAACAGCTCTCGAAAAAGTTCAGTTGATTAATCGTTTTCAAATGAATGTCGATGTCCAGGAATTAAGTAAAATTCATTTCGATAATCGATTTAGTTCCGAGATTGCGGTTATAGGAGAAAAAACAAAAGTTAACCAGTTTATTATTATTGGATTTATTATTCTAATTATTGTAAGTATAAACTATATTATTTTTCTTATTGCCGAAATCAATCAAAATACACGTGATTGGTTAGTTAGAAGGACTTATGGCGCAATGAATAGCCATTTTTTGTTGCAAAATGTTATAAATGCACTTATTCATATTTTTATTTCTGTTATTCTTGCTTTAATCCTTATTGAGTTTTTTTGGAGCTATTATATCTCATTAATAAATAAATCCTTGGTTTTAAATTACATGACTTCATCCTTTTATTTTGGAATTGCAATTGTAATTGTGTTTACTTTAATAGTTGTAACATGTGTTTCTATTTACTTTATCAGGGGAATTAATCCTTTAAAAACAAAAAGGGAAAAATATAGTTTTTTTGAAAAGAAATATTATCTCAATTCAGGTCTTATAATAATACAAATTGGAATCACTATTTGTGTATTTATTGCTTTGTTTTCGCAGGTTAGGCAATTCAGGTTTATGAGTAAATATGATAAGGGATTTAATCCAACAAGTATATATATTTTTTCTTTTAATAAGTCTGTTGCACAGCAATATGATGTTTTAAAACAAAACCTGAAAAGATTGCCAGAGATTCAATTGGTTTCGATGTCCAGTTGTCCGCTAAATCAGGCAGACAAGGATTATATTCTATGGGAAGGTAAAACCAAAGATGATAATGTTTTTGCTGAAGTAATTGGTGTTGATTATGATTTCTTTTCACTTATACAATCAAAAATTATTGATGGAAGAGATTTCTCAGAAACTTACCCAACTGATTACCTTAATGCGTTTATTTTAACTGAAAATGCATCTAAATCTTTTGATCTTAAGGATCCTATTGGTAAAAAAATTCAGATATCATTTAAGCAGGGTCAGGTTGTAGGCATGGTTAAAGATATGTATTTTAAATCGCTTAAATATACGTGTATTCCGCAGTTGTTCTTTATTCAAGATGATTTTAAAAGCCAGCGTTTGTTTTCAAACGGGATGGTATTTGTTAAGTACAAGAAAGGCTCTGAGCAATCTGTAAAAAATCATATAGTCAAATGCTATAATCAATTGAATACTCTTGAACCGATAGACTTAAATCATTTTGACGAATTACTTGATGATCAGTATGGAGGCGAAAAACAACTAATTAGGTTGTTTACAGGTTTATCTATGCTAGCCTTATTTATCTCATGCATCGGTTTATATGCTATTGTTTCATATATTGTAATACAAAAAACAAAAGAAATAGGTATTAAAAAAGCACTAGGTGCTCCACCATACCATTTACTTTTGCATTACTCAGTACTATTTTTTAAGTGGATTTTGTTTTCATCTGTAATTTCAATTCCTCTTGGGTATTTTATTATGCAAAAACTCAAACAGAATTTTGCTTATTCAGAACCTGGATCAATAAGTATAATCCTCTTTTCGATTTTATTAGTAGTATTTGTTTCAGTAATACCAGTCTTAATAAGGACTCTTAAAATTATTCAGCAAAATCCAGTCGAAAGTTTACGTTACGAATAGGTATATACAATCAATCTGCAAATATCTGTTTAATCTTCTTTTAATAGCATAAGGGCTACCTATCCAGTAGCCCATTTCTGTTCTTCTATTCTCATTTTTCCATCATTCCATGTTTTCAATCCTCCCTATCATTACTCAAACTTTAAATTCTTAGCTATTGCTTGTGCTTTAATGGCTTTTAGCATAACATCATCCAGTACATTTTCTTTTGCGGTTTCTGATTGTTGTTTGGCAACAAACTCTTCGCGTTTTTTATTTAATTCAATTATCTCTTTCTGTATTTGTCCGCGTTCTTTCTTCTTAGTATCAATGTACTTAATTTTTTCTTGGTCATTCATTTTTTTCATTTCAGCAGGTAATTCATCTTCATTTATTTTATCAATTTTAAAATCTTCTTTATCAGCAGCATCAACCAAATCCCAAGTTTCGTTTTTATACACATGCGATGCTTTCGATACGGCACGTTTTACTGCGTTTACTTCGCTTATGCTTCCTGCATTGGCATCTTGCATCTCCTGGTTTTGTTTTTTCTGTCTTCCAAGTGTTCCATATGATATATAAGTACTGTTTAATTTCTGGTTTAGCTTTGCAATTCGATCATCATAGGGCGATGAAATATAAACGGTTTTACAATCCTGATTAATGCTCATATATTCTCCTCCGGTTATTTCCGCTCCTTGTTTCCAGCTGGTATTTATACCCTCATTAAAATCACCACAAAAGATTGTGTTTACAACTATGCCAGCGTTTTTTGCTCTATAACATGCATCTCTGAAATCTACCGATCCTTGGGTAAAGGGTTCGTTGCCAGCTACAAAAATCATTTTTAAATCATCCCGGGAATTATTCCAATCCAATTGATCTAATGATGCTTTAATTACCTGACCACAAAATTCATCTCCACCATTAGTTTTAAGCTCGAATAGTTTTTGTGAAACCAGATCGAGATCATTTGTTAAAAATACTACCTGACGAATATACCCTTCGTACGGATTTAACCAGTTGTTACCATATTCATACAAAGCAATTTGTAATTCGGGTTTTGCTCCATCGCAACTGGCTTTTGCAAGTTCATTAACAATAGTCCACAGCTGCGATTTGGCTTGTTCAATTAATCCGTCCATACTGTTGCTGGTATCAAGTAGCAATGCAATTTTTATTGATTTTTTATTGGTGTTATCAGGTGGTGTATTTGCATTGGCGCACATGGTAAGTAATAAAAGAGTTAAGAATGATACTAATCCTAATTTAATAAGATTTTGAATAGCTGAGTTTTGATTTTGTGTTTTCATGTTTATCTGTTTTTATTGGTTTCTTGAAGTAAAAATATGTACAAAATAATACCTCTAAAAGCTACATTTAGGCAACTGTACTTCTCAATTAGGCAAATGGACAATTAAACAGTTTAAGTGGAAATTTGTGCTGGGAAAGATTGATTTTTAAGGCCTTTTAGAATATGCGGATTTTTAAAACTCAGTTTTTGTTTGTACTTTTACAGTAATTATTATAGGTAAAAATTTTGTCGATGATTCGAAGACTGATAATATTAATTGCTTTTGTAGTGTTAAGCATAATATCAAATGCACAGTCGAAAATATCAAGATACCAGCAAACAGATATTTCATATTTACTCGATTCTGCTGCAAAGTTTGCAAATTCAAATGCTATACTTGCTTATAATTATGTTGAGCAAGCGTTGGAATTAGCTATTCAAAATGGGGATAAAGAAGATGAAATTCGTGCCTATTCTATTTTAGGCGAGATAAATTTTTACTCAAAACAGTACGATTTATCTATCGAGAACTATTTTAAAGCAATCAGTTTGTCTGAGAGTCTAAATAAACCAACATTAGCATATCATTCAAAAAAATGGATAGGCGTCTCCTTTAAAGCTAATAAAGACTTGGAAAAAGCAGTTTTTTATTTAAACTCATTTTTAACCCATTCAGCCCAAAATTTACCCAACGATGATATTGTATTTATTAAAGTTCATTTAGCTGAAACCTACGAATTAAAGGGAGAACTTAAATTAGCTGAGGAAACCTATAAGGAAGTTCTATCAATAGAACAAAGCCGGAATAACAATACTGGAATTCTATTTGCTCAAGACCGTTTGGCACAAATAAATCTTCAGCGAAATAATGCTGCCGGTGCTATTCAGTATTATGAAAAATCGGAACAAATTGCACAGGAATCAAGTGATAAAAAATCGCTGGCAAATGCTTTACGTGGGAAAAGTGCAGCTCTTAAAAAGCAAAATAAACCCGAAGAAGAGCTTTCTGCTCGCCAACAAGCATTGGATATTAATACAGAGCTTAATGATGTGGAAGCGCAAAATGTTGATTTGCTTGAGTTAGGAAAAATTTACATCGAACAAAAAGAAGAAGAAAAGGCAATCCCATTATTAAAACGAAGCATTGATCTTTCAAACGAAACAAAAAATATCACTCAAAAAAAAGAAGCACTCTATACCTTGTCAAAAGCCTACGAACGATCAGATGTAAATATGGCTCTTTCTACCTATAAAGAATACCTTAAGGTAAACGAAAGCATTAATAAAAAACGCGAACAGGAATTATTATCAAGACTAGAGTTGGCAACATCTTTAAACCGAAAACAGCAACGTATCGATTTACTTGAAAAAGATAAAGAACTTAATGATAAAACTATTGAGTTGCTTCTGCAAAAGCAGGTTGCTCACGAGCAATTTATTGATAATCAGAAGAAAACAATCTATTTGTTAATAGTAATTCTAGTTATTCTTTTAATTTCTTCAATTCTTATTCTTCGAAGCGCAAAGCAAAAACGACTGGCAAATCAGTTATTGGCGCTAAAATCACTTCGAAGTCAGATGAATCCTCATTTTATATTTAATGCCCTGAACTCAGTAAATAGTTACATAGCCAAAAAGGATGAGCTTTCTGCTAATCGGTATTTGTCCGACTTTGCATTTTTAATGCGCTCAGTTTTAGAAAACTCCAAGCACGATTTTATTCCTCTTACCGAAGAAATAAAAGTTATCGAATTATATATTAAGCTTGAGCACGAACGGTTTAAAGAAAAGTTCGACTATCAATTTATTGTCGATGAAGATATTAATACTGAATCCTTTCTTATTCCACCTATGCTTATTCAGCCTTATATTGAGAATGCTGTTTGGCACGGTTTACGATATAAAGAAGAGAAAGGTTTTTTACATGTTGAGCTTAAACAAGTTGATAAAAATCTCCAAATTCAAATTAGAGACAATGGAATTGGTCGGAACAAATCACAGGAATTAAAAACTAAAAATCAGCAGCAAACTAATTCTACAGGATTAAAAAATATTGAACATCGCTTAAAGATTATTAATGAAGTTCATCGTTTAGGAATTCAAATTAATGTTATGGATTTGGATTTAGAGAACAATTCTGGAACCGTAGTTAGTATTTTAGTTCCAATGCAGAAAAAACTGGTTTATTAATGGAAAGTAAACTAACAGCAGTTATAGTAGAAGATGAGCTTGCCAGCAGGGAAACACTCACTAGTTATTTGCAGAAATATTGCCACGAAGTTTATTTGGTTGCCGAAGCCGACTCAGTTAAAACTGGTTTAGAAATCATTAAAAAACATAAGCCGGATATTGTTTTTCTAGATATTGAGATGCCTTATGGCAATGCATTCGATCTATTGGAGCAAATCGAAAATATTAGTTTTGATGTTGTCTTTGTTACAGCCTATAGCAATTATGCCATCAAGGCACTTAATATGAGTGCATCTTATTACATATTAAAACCCATTTCGATTGATGAGCTAATAAAAGCTGTTGATAAAATTAAATCTAGTAGAAAAGAAGAAGAATTACCAATTCACTCTAAGATACTACTCGAAAATATTCAGGCAGTTAATAAGCATAATCATAAAATAGTATTACCTCAGTTAAATGGATTCGATGTGGTTAAAATTAATGATATTATCCGCTGTAAAGCGAATGATAATTTTACTGAGTTTTATTTAACAAATGGCACTAAAAAATTAATCTCGCGAACACTCAAGTTTTACGAAGATCTATTGAAGGATTTTGATTTTGTTCGTGTACATAAATCACACCTGATAAATATTCAGTATGTAACAAAATACATGAAAGGGAAGGGTGGGCAGGTTGAAATGACAGATGGCTCTGTAGTTGATGTTTCGGTAAATCAAAAAGCTGCTTTCCTGGAAAAATTTAAATAAAAAAGAAGCCGTCTCAAAAGATAATCTGAGACGGTTTTTTTATGTTGTTATTTTTAGCGTATTTATATTTTAGCTTATAGTCTTTTG